>Ga0268264_10000088_pt1 | contig 235344 bp, 204 predicted proteins | sample KBSSwiS32_FD_190357 | JGI IMG/M metagenome (GOLD analysis project Ga0268264, IMG submission 190357) | Switchgrass rhizosphere microbial communities from Kellogg Biological Station, Michigan, USA - KBS Switchgrass S3-2 (SPAdes) (version 2) | ecosystem: Host-associated > Plants > Roots >... | reverse complement strand
GATCAATGTCTCGCTGCATGAGTGGATCGTCGGATTGTGCGTGCTCGTGTTTATAGCAGCCATCGTTCGGGCGATTCGACACTGGCGTGCCGATCGCATCCAGGCAAACGCAATGCGGTGGGCTCGTCCGACACTCGCCCTCGCATGCCTGATGTTGCTGTTATTCCTCTGCACTACACTGGTTGTATTGGCCGGTGGTATCGAGACATTGATCTACGACATTCCGACCGGCCTGCGCGTGGCACTCACCTTCCCGCTGCTGGCCATGGTGCCCGCTGCGATCAGTGTATTTTTCGCCCTGAAAGCCTGGACTTCACCGGCGGCATGGTCGCTCGGCAGGCGACTGTCCCATGGGTTCTCCACAGTGGCCGTCGTTCTTTTTCTGGTGATTCTGAACTACTGGAATCTGTTGGGCTATCGCTTCGGCTAGTCAGTGGTCAACGGCGTCGTGCAACCCGCTTCGCCTGCTTCCCGCGCATCCGACGACTCTGTGTTGCATCCTGGATTCGAAGCCCCTCCGAAACCTGCCGCAACTCCCCTTCCGCGGCAGAGCAGATCCCCAGTACGCGGCACCGGGCCGCCCCGTGAGCCACGTAGGCATGACCCATGGTACTGTCGATGTAGGCGGATTCGCCTGCGCTCAGCACGATCGGTGCATACAGCTCGGTATGCACCTCCAACTTGCCTTCGAGCACGTAAATAAACTCTTCCCCGCCATGTCGGATCAGCTCGCCGAACTCTTCAATGGAGCGCGCGTGAATTTCCGTGACCATGGGAATGAATTTCTTGCGCGTAACATCGCCGCTGAGGTAGAGGTAATCGTAATTGCGCGTGGCAACCAGATCGCCGTCACCCACCTTGTTGATGCTGCGCCGACCCGTGATGCTGGCAGGCTTGTGGACAGGAGTGAACAGCTGGGAGATATCCACCTCCATCCCTTCGCTGACCCGAATCAGCTTGTCATAGGTCAGTGAAAGCTTGTCGTTCTCAACCTTCGACAGCGTAGGAACGGAGAAGCCCGTGCGGCGGCTCACCTCGGCCAGCGTCCAGCCTTTCTGAAGACGCAGCGCCTTCAAGGCGGCGCCCAAACGGGTGCGATCGGCAGTGTGTTTCATGACTCGGGAAAATGCGGCAAGTCGGCCCCGACCGCTAGTGTACCGGCTTCTTCGAGCCGCCGCGTTACACCCTGCCGCTCGTGGCCACTTCAGTTTTCCCGCTGATGCCCTGGACCGTACAGAACTCGTCCCGGTTTGGCGCCGGTATGGGCCCCCATGTCGACGACAACCTGACCGTTGACCAGAACATAGTCGATGCCTTCCGCATACCGAACGGGTTCGTCGTAGGTGGCGTTGTCGCGAATGCGATCGTAATCGAAGATCGTGAGGTCAGCCTTCAAACCCTCCCGAATCGCACCGCGATCCGACAAATGCATGCGTTCGGCCGGCCATGAGGTCATCTTGCGAATTGCATCCTCGAGCGTCAGGACACCCCGCTTTCTTACGTACTCCGCAATGACACGCGGAAAGTTGCCATAGGCTCGCGGATGGGGCAGTCCAATGGCATCGATTTCGCCTGCTTTTTCGTTCGCACCCGCATCGCTGCCGATGCTCATCCAGGGCCAACGCAGCGCGGTCTCGATATCAGACTCGCTCATCATGAAGAAGAGAGCCATGGGCCGGTGTGGTTGCGCCTGCAGCACAATGTCCCAGGCCACATCCGCCGGATCCTGATGCAACTGTGTTCCGATATAGGCCAGGCTCTTGTATCGATACCGGTCATACCGGGAATTGAAGGCATTGGCCAGCACCACATGGTCCCAACCGCCGCTCGCCTCCACCAGGTTGGACCAACCCGGCAGCGAGCCCGCGATAACCTCCTTCTTGAGACGTTCACGAATCTTGCGATCCTTCAGCCGTTTCAGACCCTGCTTCTCGCCGGCTTCCCACACCCAGTTGGGAACCGTGACATCCAGGCCGGTACCTCCTGCCGTATACACGTACATGTCGGAAGCGATGTTGATGCCCCGTTCGCGAGCGCTCCTGATCAACTCCCCGGCCTGGGGAACGAGCTTACCCCAGCCGGGCGACCACGCCGCCTTGAAGTGGAAGATCTCGACCTGAATGCCTGCCTGTTCACCGATCGTGATCGACTCATTGATGGCCTGCAGCAGATTCGCGCTCTCATCGCGCATGTGGCTGGCATAGATGCCGTCGTACTTTGCCGCGACCCGTGCAAGCTCGACCAGGTCGGACGTGCTTTGAAAGCTGTCCGGCGGATAGATGAGCGCCGTGGCAATACCCATCGCGCCCGCCCGCATGGCCTCATCAACGTGCGCTTTCATGGACTCCAACTGTTGAGGTGTCGGCGCCCCTGCAACGTCGCCCATCACCTCCACGCGCGCCTGCGCGGCACCGTAGTAGGTCCCGAAATTCAGTGAAATGCCCTGGCGGGCCAATTGATGAAAATACTCGGCCAACTTGGCCGAGCCCACCGGCGCCCCGCCCTCGCCGGCAATCGCTGTCGTCACGCCTTCGCGCAGCTTGTTCTCCGCGAGTCCATTGCGTATCAACACCTCGCCCGATTGATCCATCATGTCTATCCATCCCGGAGAGACATAATCGCCATGGACATCGATCTCGCGCTTGCCATGCTCCAACACCCGGCCGACTCGCACGAGTCGATCACCCGAGATGGCAATGTCAGCAGCAAAGTACGGATTGCCCTGCCCATCCAACACGCGCGCATGACGGATCACGAGGTCGTAGGTGGGCTCATCGCCAGCGAAAGCGGAACCGCACAACACGAGCGTGACTAATGAGGCACTAAAACGTCCGAACAGCACTGAGAATGCCTTCCGTGAGAATCCACGGCGAAAATAGCACATCCAGAAAATAGTTGCCAAAAATGAAAATTCTGCTGTAGATTCGGCAACCACTGCCGCGGGGAACGGCAAGCCACCAGAGGCAATCGGAGATGAAGCTCATCCGAAGAACCGTATGGCCCGACTCCATTGTTCTGCTGTCCGCGGGGTTGGCATTGTCCTCAGTTCAAGTGGCGCGCGCCGCTGCGCCCGACAGCACAGCGCGGTCTGATTCCGTGCTCGAAGAGGTGGTCGTCACCGCCACCAAGCGCTCTGAGGCGTTGCAGGACGTGCCTTTGTCGGTCTCGGCCCTGAGCGCCGAGCAAATCCAGACGCGCGGCTTCTCGAAGTTTTCAGACTACATCAACACCATTCCGGGTGTTTATTTTCAGGACGGCGGTGTCGGCAACTCCACCATCCACATTCGTGGCGCGACTGAAAGCGGCGTCGGCTCGACGGTCGCCACCTACTTCGGTGAGGCTCTCACCAGCGTTCTCACCAACCACGGTGGCAAACCGAATCTGCGCCTGGTGGATATCGACCAAGTCGAAGTGTTGCGCGGTCCACAAGGCACTCTTTTCGGGGCCGATGCACTGGCCGGCGTGTTGCGCATACTTCCCGCGCCTCCCGATCTGAATCGCACTGAAGTGAAGACCGGTGCGCGCGGCTGGACCACGGCGCATTCCGGGGACGGCAGTTATCACGTGGAAGGCGTATTGAACCTGCCTTTGTTACCGAGCCAACTCGCGGTCCGATGGGTCGCGTACAAGGATGACATTGCCGGCTATATCGACAATGTTGTTCCGGCTCAGCCCTCGGTGGATTACGGCGATGGTTTCGGCTTGCCCCCGGGCACTGTGGCGACTCCCGCGATTGCCGCCTTCAAGAAAAAAGATATCAATCGCGAGCAGACTTGGGGCACGCGCCTGTCGGCTCGATGGCAGCCGACTGAGCAGCTGCGGGTCGATCTCAACTACACCCTGCAGGATGCGAGGTTGGAAAGTGAGCCGTTTACCGATCCGGCCGCCGGTCCCTACGAGCAGCGGCGGGCTCTCGATGCCTACCAGGCCGGCGGGTATGGAGAACGCACGACGATCGGGACAGTAACTGCCAACTACTCCTGGGACACCGTGTCACTCACTTCCATCAGCAACTGGATGCGGATGAAGCGTTTCACCGATCAGGACATCTCCTTTCTCGCGGCCGCCTCCTTCGGAGTTGCGATTCCCTGGAGCCTGCGAGACCGCAGTCTCGGCCGGGTATTCACCCAGGAAGTCCGTCTGCAATCGCGCGGCGTGAGCAAGCTGCAATGGACGTTGGGCGCCTTTTATCTTCATCAGGAAGCGGATCTGTCGCAATTTGTGCCGGACTACTCGTGCCCCCAGTGCCTGCCCACGGTTCTTTACGGGCAGACTTTCGCGTTCAACGTTCCGACCGGCAAGTTTTCCGATCAGAAGCAGCGCTCTGCCTTTGCAGATGTGAGCTACGAAGTATTCCCGGGCTGGACCCTGGGCGCCGGTGCACGCTATCTCACGGAGGATATTGAAAGCGTATCACCCGGATCCGAAGGGCTGCTCGCCGGCGGCGAGTCCCCGACAACTCCACCCGTCACGGGCAAGATCCACGAATTCAACCCTTCTGGATACATCCGTTACAAGCCCGTTTCTGACATCACCCTGTATGCGCAGGCGAGCCGCGGGTTCCGCAGCGGGGATGTGAACGAACCCTACCCGGTCGAATGCCAGGACGAGGCTGCCAGCGCCGGCATCGAGGCCATCACTCAGCCGGACACCCTGACCAACTACGAGCTGGGTGTGAAATCGAAACTCGCGGGCGGACGCTTGAACATCAATGCCGCCGTTTACAAGGACAAATGGAAAGGTGTGCAACTGGGAGTTGCGTTGACGTGTGGGTTCAGCGGTGTCGTCAATGCCGGGGACATCGATGGCAAGGGAGTGGAGCTCGAAATCCTCGCCGAGCCGTTTCCCGCCTGGCAATTCAACCTCTCCGTGGCGTACAACCAGAATCACTTCAAGAACGTGGCCAGCGGCACCGGTTACACGCCGGGCCAGCGATTGCCGGATGCACCGGAAGAGAATGCGAGCCTGGGCGCACAATACAACTTCCCGGTGAACGGCAGTTGGAAGGGGTTTGCCCGCGCCGACTACCTGTATGTCGGAGACGTGTTGCAGCAGTTCGATGTCCTGGTCGTCAAGAATGGCGGTTATGGAGAGGCGAATGCGCGCTTGGGATTCACACGCGATCAGTTGGAAGTGGACCTGTACGGGGACAACCTCACCGACAAGCGGGCCGTCTCGGTGACCAACAACCCCGCCTTCGGCGCTTACCAGACCCTGATCCGTCCAAGGGAGCTGGGAGTTGAATTGCGCTATGCGTTCTAAGAAGCTGTGGCGAACGTGGGTTCCGTTATTGATTTGTCTGTGCGCCTCCGCCGGCGGCCGCGGCGCCGACGCGCAGCCGGGAGGACGTGACCGCGTCGATTGGCACTGGGGCCTGCGGATTCCCTTGTCCGATGGCGTTCACCTCAATGCCACGCTGTACCGACCTCAGGGGCAACAGGCGCCGGTGCCTTGCATCTTCACACTCACACCCTACGTGAGTGACAGTTATCACGACCGCGGCATGTACTTCGCCCAGCACGACTATGTTTTCCTGATCGTCGATGTGCGTGGACGAGGCAATTCCGAAGGCAAATTCCACCCCCTTCGGGAGGCTTCAGACGGACGTGACGTCGTCGAATGGCTTGCTCGCCAACCGTACTGCAACGGAAAGGTCGCCATGTGGGGAGGCTCATATGCCGGAACGGATCAGTGGCAAACAGCCTCGAAACATCCGCCTCACCTGGCAACCATCGTTCCAGCGGCCGCCGCCATGCCGTCAGTGGATACTCCACTCGCCGACAACATCTGGTCGCTGGATGAGATGCAATGGTTCACCCTGGTAACAGGCCGGGCATTCCAGGGCAAGATCTATGGGGACGACGCGTTCTGGACCGAGCGATACCGCCGGCATTCCGAAGCACACCTGCCCTACGCTCAGCTGGACAGCTACCTCGGCAACCCGTCCGCCGACTTCCAGGAACAGATCGCTCATCCCCAACAGGATTCCTACTGGGACGCTTACAACCCCACCCAGGCACAGTTTGCCGCCATCGACATTCCCGTCCTGACCATCACCGGCCAGTACGATGGTGACCAGGGGGGCGCACTCGAATACTACCGGCGGCATCTCGCGAGCCGGGGTCAACAGGCCCGACATTTCCTGATCATCGGCCCCTGGGATCATGCGCAGACACGCACGCCTCAGCCTGAAGTGGATGGACTCAAAGTGGGCACAGACAGTGTTCTCGATCTCAACGACCTGCACCGGCAATGGTATGACTGGACCCTGAAAAACGGAACGCGGCCGCCGTTCCTGAAGAAGACGGTCGCCTGGTATGTAACCGGCACGGAGAAGTGGCGTTACGCCGACGCGTTCGAGCAGATCACATCGGCAACCGTGCCGCTGTACCTGACTTCCCAGGGTGGCGCGGCCAATGATCCGTTCCACTCAGGAACATTGTACGAGGAGGCGCCGTCCGCTTCCCCACCCGATCAGTACATCTACGATCCGTTGGACAATTCAGCCGCTGAGCTCGAAGCCGGCTTTGGTGAGACCAACTTGCGCGAGCAGCGCGACGTACTGCAGTCGAACGGACGATTGCTCATTTATCACACTGCGGCGTTCACACAGGATCAGGAAGTGAGTGGGTTTTTCAGCCTGCGTGTCTGGCTGTCCATCAATCAACCGGACACCGATTTCGCCGCTTCCATCTATGAGATCGCACCCGACGGTCAAAGTCTCCTGCTCTCCTGCGCCCAATTGCGTGCGCGCTATCGCGAGAGTCTGCGCAGCCCCAGGCTGGTACCGAACGCCGACCCCATTGAGTATCACTTCGACCACTTCAGCTTTGTGGCCCGCCGGATCGCCAAGGGCAGCCGCCTGCGACTCGTGATCGGCCCCACCGATCCGCTGCACATGCAGAGAAATTACAACTCCGGCGGCGAGGTGGCCCAGGAAAGCGGCAAAGATGCCAGGACCGTGACAGTCAGGCTGTTCCACGATGAGAACCACCGCAGCGTGTTGTCAATGCCGCTGGGCGCGGCACCGGACTTGCTGACTCGATTTCATGTACGTAGTTCTTGGAGCCACTGGGCACATCGGCGGCGCTGTTGTAGCCAACCTGGTCCGTGACGGCGCGAATGTTGTAGCCGTAACCCGTTCAGAGGAGAAAGCACAGCGTTGCCGCGACGCTGGCGCGAGCGCTGCAGTCCTGGACATCGCAGATGTAGCGAGTCTGCGAGGACTGTTCCGAAAATCAAAGCGGGCTATGCTGATCAACCCGCCTGCGGATGTTTCGGGCGACACAGACATCGCTGAGCGCAGATCAGTCGAGCACATTATTACGGCTTTGGAAGGCTCAGAGCTCGAGCGAGCGGTCGCTGAATCCACCTATGGCGCTCAGCCATGCACATACTGTGGCGATCTCGGAATACTCTTCGAGTTCGAGCGGCGACTGCAGGCCCAGGTCATTCCAACCACGATCATTCGGGGCGCGTACTACTTTTCCAACTGGGATGCATCCCTCAGGACGGCCAGCCACGAAGGCGTTGTGTATTCAATGTTCCCGGCGGACTTTGTTTTGCCCATGGTCGCACCGGCAGACATTGGCGCAATCGCAGCCGACTTGCTGAGCAGCGAGCAGCCCCGACTCGGAATTCATTACGTGGAAGGTCCAGCCCGGCACTGCGCGAACGATGTAGCAAAGGCCTTTTCGGTCTCGTTGGGAAAGTCGGTCAATGTTGTCGTCGTACCGCCGGACAGATGGGAGGCGACCTTCCGAAAATTGGGATTTTCCGAGCCGGCAGCGACCTCGTATGCTCGTATGACCCGGCTCACGCTGGACGGACCCGAGTTGCCCGAACGGCCACTGCGCGGCCGGAAATCGCTGCAGTCGTATGTTGAAGATTTAGTGCGAACTGATCCCCGTACTGACTGACGCTGTGTGGGATGTGTCGTTTCAGTCAAATTCCTTGCTCAGCCACACAGTTGCGAGAGAATGGCGGATCCGGGTTATCAGTAGATCTGCATGAAAAAGCTCATACCGCTAATAGCTGTCTTGATTGCTGCCACGACATCAGGGACATCTGCCGCTTCTGCATCAAGCGATGAACCGACTACACACCGGGCTGCCGATCCCTTGTTTGACACTATCTCGGCATTGGACACCGCTGTGTTCGACGCTTTCAACAGTTGCAGCTCACCGGGGCAGCTTCAGAAACACGCCAGCTATTTCGCGCCGGACGTTGAGTTTTATCACGACACGGGTGGTGTCACTTGGTCGCGGCAGGAAATGCTCGCAAACACCGAGAAAAATGCCTGCGGCAATTTCCGCCGTGAGCTCGTTCCAGGTACTTTCAAAGTATTCCCGATCAAGGACTTCGGCGCCATTGAGCAGGGCTCTCATCGCTTCTGCCAGTTCGCCAGCGGCAAGTGCGAGGGAATAGCTGATTTCGTAATGGTGTGGCGCAATCAGAACGGGAGCTGGCAAATCACCCGGGTTCTCAGTTACGGCCACCGGCCCAATAAATGAGGTTGGTGCGCGCTGACGGGATCGAACCGCCGACATTCGCCTTGTAAGGGCGACGCTCTACCAGCTGAGCTAAGCGCGCATTGCAGGAAAGGAAGGAAGCGAAGGGTACGCGAACCGTACCCTCCGCTCAACTGAGGCTCAATCAGTGTGCCGGGACCGGCTGCTTCACCGACCGCCGGCCGTTACGCCCTTTTGGGCGCTTGTCGTCTGCCGCGGCGGCAGCCGGCGCGGGCGGCTCGACCGCCTCGATTCCCGGCTGGGTGGTCAGGGCCACCGTCAGCACCTCGTCGATCCACTTGACCGGCTTGATCTCGAGATTGCCCTTGATGTTGTCGGGAATCTCCACGAGATCCTTCTGGTTCTCATCCGGAATCAGGACCGTCTTGATCCCACCCCGGTGAGCCGCCAGCAGCTTCTCTTTGAGGCCGCCGATGGGGAGAACCTCACCGCGCAGGGTGATTTCGCCCGTCATCGCCACATCCGAACGCACCGGAATCTTGGTCAGCGCTGAAACCAGCGCCGTGCACATTCCGATACCGGCGCTCGGGCCGTCCTTCGGAGTGGCGCCTTCCGGGATGTGCAGATGGACGTCGAGCTTCTGATAGAACTCCTGCTCGAGCCCGAGGATGGCGGCGCGGCTGCGAACCACGGTCATCGCCGCCTGGATGGACTCCTGCATCACCTCGCCCAGTTGGCCAGTGTGTTGCAACTTGCCCTTGCCTGGCACAACCGCGGCTTCGATCGTCAATAACTCGCCGCCCACTTCCGTCCAGGCCAGTCCGGTCACCTGACCCACCCGGTTCAGATCCTCGGCCTTGCCGTAACGGAAGCGCTTCACGCCCAGGAACTTGTCGAGGTTCTTCGGGTTGACCCCTACCGTCTTCTGATCCTTCTTGTGAAGCAGCATCTGCTTCACGGCCTTGCGGCAGATCTTCGCGACTTCGCGCTCGAGGTTACGAACACCGGCCTCGCGCGTGTAGTAACGCACGATATCCAACAGCGCCGGATCGGAAACCTTCAGCTCGTCATCCTTCAAACCGTTGTTCTTCATCTGCTTCGGCACGAGGTACCGGCGCGCGATGTTCATCTTCTCGTCTTCCGTGTAACCGGGCAGACGGATGACTTCCATGCGGTCGAGCAGCGGAGCCGGAATGTTCAGGCTGTTGGCCGTGCAGACAAACATCACTTCCGACAGGTCGAGATCGACCTCGAGGTAGTGATCGTTGAACGCGGCGTTCTGCTCGGGATCCAACACTTCCAACAGCGCCGAGGACGGATCGCCGCGGAAGTCCATGGACATCTTGTCGATTTCGTCGAGCAGGAACAGCGGATTGTGGACCCCCGCCTTCGACATGTTCTGCACGATCTTGCCGGGCATCGAACCGATGTACGTACGGCGGTGGCCGCGGATCTCGGCTTCGTCGCGCACGCCGCCGAGCGACATACGCACGAACTTGCGGTTGGTCGAACGCGCGATGCTCTGACCCAGCGAGGTCTTACCAACACCTGGAGGTCCGACCAGGCACAGGATCGGGCCACGCAGCTTGTCGACCCGCTGTTGGACAGCGAGATACTCGATGATGCGTTCCTTGACCTTCTCCAGGCCAAAGTGATCCTCGTCCAGCACCTTCTCGGCGCGGGCGATGTCCTTGATGATCTTGGTCCGCTTCTTCCAGGGCACCTTGACCAGCCAGTCAATGTAATTGCGGACAACGGTCGCCTCGGCGGACATCGGCGACATCATCTTGAGCTTGTTGAGCTCGCCCGTGGCTTTCTCGCGTGCCTCTTTCGGCATGCCGGCCTTGGCGATCTTCTGCTCGAGCTCGGTGATCTCGTTACCACCCTCGTCCATCTCGCCGAGCTCTTTCTGAATGGCCTTCATCTGCTCATTCAGGTAGTACTCGCGCTGGGACTTCTCCATCTGCGCCTTGACGCGGCCGCGGATGCGCTTCTCGATCTGCAGCACGTCCATCTCGCCTTCGATGGCGACCAGGATGTGCTCGAGACGCTTCCTGACATCCAGGATCTCGAGGACTTTCTGCTTTTCGGCGAGCTTGAGCGACATGTGCGCGGCCACCGTGTCAGCCAGCCGCCCTGCATGCTCGATCCCCGCCAGCGCCGTCAGCACTTCCGGCGGCACCTTCTTGTTCAGCTTTACGTACTGCTCGAACTGCGAGATGACAGAGCGCGCGAGCACATCCATCTCACGTTCGTCATACGCTTCCTGATCGGGCAGAAGTGTCACATCCGAGGAGTAGTGTTCCCCGGCGTGAAGCTTCTCGATTCGAGCGCGGTCAACACCTTCGACGAGAACCTTGACGGTACCGTCGGGAAGCTTCAAGAGCTGCAGAATAGTTGCGACGGTACCGATGCGGTACAGATCGTCCGCCTTCGGGTCATCAACGTCAGCCTGCTTCTGCGCGACCAGCATGATTCGCTTGTCGGTCCGCATGGCAACGTCCAACGCCTGTATCGACTTCTCGCGGCCGACAAACAGGGGGATCACCATGTGGGGATAAACGACGACATCCCGGAGCGGCAGCACCGGCACGTTTTCGATGCCGGTCGAGGTTGGATTCACAGTGGGTACTTCAGACACGCTCGAGCCCTCGATGAAGATGGGACACGGCTCCTGGTGCGAGCAGGAACCGGCGTAAATATGAGTCTAACGGGAAATGGACCCAAAGAGCATGCGGCGCTGTTCCGAAACAGCGCCGCGCTGATCCTGGACTGGGCCAAGAACGGAAGGAACGGTCAGTGATGGTTGGTTCCGGACGCCCGGCGCGGCTCGTCGACGCTGGCAAGCCTGCCGTCGTCTGTGCCGTACACCACGTAGGGTTTGGTCTGGCCCTCAATGACTGTCTCGTCAATCACTACCTTCGACACATTACGCATGGAAGGCAGCTCATACATTGTGTCGAGCAGCACGGTTTCGAGAATTGTCCGCAAACCACGTGCGCCCGTCTTGCGTTGCATCGCCCGATTGGCGACCGCCCGCAGGGCCTCATCCCGGAACTCGAGCTCGGCACCCTCCATCTCAAACAACCGTCGGTACTGCTTGGTCAGCGCGTTCTTCGGCTCGGTCAGGATGGAAATCAATGCCACTTCGTCCAGCTCATCCAGGGTCGCAACGACCGGCAAGCGGCCGACGAACTCGGGAATGAGGCCGTACTTGATCAGGTCCTCGGGCTCCGCGTCATGGAACAGGTCGCTGCCATGCGGGCGCGTGCTCATGTCACGCACCTCGGAGGTGAAGCCGATACCACCCTTCTGGGTACGGTTGAGAATGATCTTCTCGAGACCGGCAAACGCACCGCCGCAGATGAACAGGATGTTGGAAGTGTCCACCTGCAGGAATTCCTGCTGCGGATGCTTGCGGCCGCCCTGAGGAGGCACGGAAGCGATGGTGCCTTCGATCAGCTTCAACAACGCCTGCTGCACGCCTTCACCGGACACGTCACGGGTGATCGACGGGTTGTCCGACTTGCGCGAGATCTTGTCGATTTCGTCAATGTAGACGATACCGGTCTGCGCCTTCTCGACGTCGTAGTCGCACTTCTGCAGCAGCTTCTGAATGATGTTCTCGACGTCCTCACCAACATAACCCGCCTCGGTGAGCGTGGTCGCGTCGGCAATCGTGAACGGGACGTTGAGCAGACGGGCGAGCGTCTCGGCGAGGAGCGTCTTGCCGCAGCCCGTCGGGCCGATCAGCAGGATGTTGCTCTTCGCGATCTCGACATCGTCCTTGGAGCGCGCGCCACCCGTGCGGGTCTGCAGGCGCTTGTAATGGTTGTAGACGGCAACGGACAGCACCTTCTTGGCGCGTTCCTGGCCGATGACATACTCGTCGAGAACCTTCTTGATCTCGTGGGGCTTGGGGAGCTTGTCGCGGGCGCGCTCGGCGCGATCCTCGAGCTCCTCACGGATGATGTCGTTGCACAGCTCGACACATTCGTCGCAGACGAATACAGAGGGGCCGGCAATCAACTTCCGAACTTCGTGCTGACTTTTCCCGCAGAAGGAGCAGTACAGAAGTTTTCCGTCGTCGTGGCGGCCGCGGGAATCTTCACTCATCGAAAGTCCTCATGAGCGCGCAGCTCGATCTCGTTATAGCACGGCCGCAAGCCGTGAGGCAAAGCGCTGGCGCACCGCTAAGCCCTTGTGTTGACGGGGATTGTATGGCCGAAATCACTGTTGTGGGTGCAACCTTTACATTTTCTACAATCTGGTGCGCCGTGGCGCTAGTTCCCATATTCCATCCGAGGTAGTCCGGACGGGTAGGTCCACCCCACCCGTCCCAGGGGACTACTTGCCGCTGGGCGAGGTGATCACTTCCCCCCGCTTCTCCAGCACGCGGTCAATCAGACCGTACTTCACTGCCTCGTTCCAATCCATGAACCGGTCGCGATCCGTATCTTGTTTAATGCGATCGACGCTCTGGCCTGTGTGCTTGGCCAGTATTTTGTTGAGTCGATCACGCGTTTCCAGCATTTCCCTGGCGTGGATTTCCATGTCCGCCGCCTGGCCCTGGAAGCCGCCCAGGGGCTGGTGGATCATCACGCGCGCATGGGGCAGGCAGTAACGCTTGCCTGCGTGCCCTGCAGCAAGAAGTACGGCCCCCATGCTGGCCGCCTGGCCGATGCAGATGGTGCTCACGTCCGGCTTGATGAATTGCATGGTGTCGTAAATGGCCAAGCCCGCGGTCACGACTCCACCGGGTGAGTTGATGTATAGAGAGATGTCCTTATCGGGATTCTCCGACTCCAGGAACAGGAGCTGTGCCACCACGATGTTGGCCATATAGTCGTCCACGGGGCCGACCACGAAAATCAGGCGTTCCTTGAGAAGGCGGGAATAGATGTCATACGCACGTTCGCCGCGGGCCGTCTGCTCGACGACCATGGGAACGAGATTCAGCGCACGCTCAATCATTGGTGTGTCTCACTGTTCGGTTCAATGTTCTGACCGAAGCCGGTCAGGTCCTTGAAGGTCATAGGTTTGTCCGTAACCTGCGCGTGGTCCACGATCCAGTCCACGACTTGATCTTCGAGGACGACGGATTCCACCTGGCGCATGGCATCGGCGTTCTGGATATACGCACGCCGAGCCTCGTCCGGATTCGGGTACTGGGCAACCAGGTCATTCAGGCGGGTCTGAACCCGCTCGCGATCCACCTTGATGCCTTGCGTCTGCACAATCTGGCCCATCAACAGTCCCAGGGCTGCGCGGCGTCGTGCCTGATCCTCGAAAACCTCACGCGGGGGCACCTGGCTGGCGTCCTTCGCGCCGATCCGACGCGCGGCGTCTACCTGCAATCGCTGCACCTGCTCATCAATCATTGAGCGCGGCACTTCGAACGTGTTCTCCCGATAGAGGGCATCCATCACCTGCGCGCGAACGCGGTTGCGGATGACGTCGCCCAGCTCGCGTTCCATGCTCTTCCGAACCTCGTCACGCAACGCTGGAATCCCACCTTCGTCCACACCGTACGCGCGGCAGAACTCGTCGTCCACTTCTGGAAGACTGTGCTGTTCCACCTTCTTGATGGTGACTTCGAGCTGGGCTGTCTTGCCCGCAATCTGCTTGTTGGGGCTATCCGCGGGGAAAGAAAGGGTTACCGTCCGTTTATCACCGACAGTGGCACCCTTGAGTCCCTCTTCCAGCTCTGTGAGTGACTGACGCGAGCCAATAACGACGGGCACATCGCGGCCTTCGCCACCCTCAAAGGGCTGACCGTCGATCTTGCCGTCGAAATCGATCGTCACGCGGTCCGTGTCCTGCGCTGGGCGCTCAACCGCCGTGAAGACGGGGCGCTGGCGACGCATGCTCTCGATCATTCCGTCGACGTCCTCGTCGGTGACCGATGCACTGGGGCGCTCCACGGCAATCGCGTCGAACGGCTTTACCTGAAATTCTGGCAGCACCTCAAAAATGGCTGCGTACTTGAGACCGTCTCCCTGTCCCATGGAAATCGGCTCGATTCGCGGGCCGCCGGCCGGCGTGAGCTTTTCCTGGGTCAGCGCCTGGGCGAAGGAGCTGCGCATGAGGTCCTGTACGACCTCGGCGTGTACCTGGTCACCGAACTGCTTGCGCACCACCGTCAGCGGCGCTTTTCCAGGTCGAAAACCCTTGAGGCGGGCCGTGCGCGACAGGCTCTTCAGCCGCTGCTCAATTTCGCCGGTGACCTCAGTCTCAGGCACGGCCACTTCCAGGCGCCGTTCGAGGCCGCCCGTGGCGGTCAGTGATACTTGCATGACGGGATCCTTAAAACTTCTGGCTCAAAAATGATGTTTAAGACATGCGAAAGGAGGGACTCGAACCCTCACGGGTTGCCCCGCTGGAACCTAAATCCAGTGCGTCTACCAGTTCCGCCACTTTCGCCCGAGCAGCACGCGACGAACGCGCGCAGGCAGACCTGCCATTATAGCCGATGGCAAAGCACGGGAATTGCGGACGACGCTAAAGGCGTTTGGGTATGCTCCTGACGACAAGGATGAAAACCCTCCTGAGTGCATTTCTTGTTCTGCTCCTGACCGTTTTGTCCGGCGTGATGGACGCACGCGGGTTCGTCTACGCCGGCCGGGCGTGGCCAGGCGGGACGCTCGACTGGACAGCGGTAGGTCAATCGCTGCTGGCCTTCGTTGCCGGCATTTCCCTATATATAGGCGCCGTACGTTTCATGCAGTCGATGGGTCTAAATGCCGTCGCGCTGCAAAGCGGCATCTGGTTCGTCGCTACGGCCATTGGAATCGCTGCACTCGATGGGTCCGTAGTCCAATGGACCCGCCTGCAGCAGGCTGTCGCCCTGGTCGTCATGCTGGGGCTTGCCTGGTTGATTGCCACGGCCCACGAAGCACATTAGTACGGTTACCGCACGAATGTGATGGAATTTGGTGAAGCTGCGCCACGGCGCTAGATTTGTGTACGGGGGCTGCGCGACCAAAAGGGATTCATCGATGACCGATCGGCGCGAGAGGCAAGTAACGGGCGGGTTCGCCTTGCGCCTGCGCCAGGTTATCGATGCTTACGGCAGCGCGAATTCCATCGCCAAGTCCATCGAGCGCTCTGAGGGGGCCGTGCGAAAATGGCTGCGCGGTGAGTCGGAGCCCAACGTCACAGATCTGCGGACGTTGTGCGATCACACACAGACGAGCATTGAATGGTTGGTTACGGGGCGCGGCCGGCGGGAAGTTGTCCATACTCCCTCGACCCCGGCATCCGTCAGCGCCCCATTGAGCGTTGCACTGTTGGAATCGATCATCGACGCTGTCGAGAATGAAGTCAGCAGGGACGAGCTGCATCTGTCTTCGGCGAAACGCTCCATGTTGATATCGACCTTGTATGGGATGTTCCAGGAAGGGCAGAAGGTCGATGGCGAGGCGGTGAGCCGCCTGGTCAGGTTGGCGCGCTAGAGTCGCGGGTGTTGGAGTCGCGGCCAGTCCACCGTTCGGGGATAGTGCCACGCATTACACAATGGCGCTACCGGCGATCGCCAGCAGCACCACTACTGCAACCCCTACGATGCTGAACGCCATTTGAGCGACGGTGCGGCCGCGGGCCCACAGGATGATTCCGCTGATTCCCAGCAGGACCATTGCAACAGCGAAACTGTCGGTCAACAGAATCCAGGGAATGCCCCCGCCGACGCCTTTGTGAAGGCGGCTGAGGATGGCCAGTGGGCTGTTTTCTGATTTGCGGACGGTGGCGGTTGGGGCGCCCTCGACGTATTCGACCTGAGTGAGGATGCGGGCATTGCCGCCGTTGAACATCCAGCGCTTGGGGCCGCCGCCACCGCTTGGTCCACCAACTGGCGCGCCGCCGCGTCCGCGTTGGATCTCAACATCAATGTGCTGCACATCGTGCAACCACGCCCGCATCTCCTCCCGCGTCTGGCGAGCGGACTCCGGCACCTCCAACTCCACGCTGGAGACTTCAGTGGTATCACCCTGAGGCAGCTTCATGATCCCACGGTGATTCTGCATGAACCCACTGATACCAAACAAAATCGCGGCAATCGCTCCCCACGCGCCGATCCAAAGATGCAGCTGGCGCACGAGCCGATGAGTCTTCAGGTTCAAAGTTCAGCCCATTTCCGCAACAGATTGTGATAAACCCCAACCAACTCCACGGACGAGGGATGTCCCGGGTGGTCCTGGTTGAGCTTTTGAATGGCCACATCGAGGTTGAACAACAAGGTGCGCTCTCCCTCGTCACGCACCATGCTTTGTATCCAGAAGAATGACGCCAGCCGCTCACCCCGCGTAATCGCTTCCACCCTGTGGATAGTGGTCGCCGGATATAACACCAGGTCCCCGGCGGGCAACTTGACGCGGTGTGTTCCGGAAGACGCGCCGACCACCAACTCACCGCCGTCATATTCGCCCGGGTCCGAAAGAAACAATGTCGCTGACAGGTCGGTCCGCACGGGCTGTCCGTTCTGCTCGAAGCGCACAGCATTGTCTATGTGATCCCCGAAGCCATTTCCCTCTTTATAAAGATTGAACAGCGGTGGGAACACGCGCCTCGGCAGCGCGGCTGCAAAGAACAGGGGACTGCGGTCCAGCGCCGCCCGGACACCGGCACTCAGCTCGCGCGCGGCCGGATCATCCTGCGGCAACTGCAGATTGTTCTTCGCGCGCGCGGACTGATATCCCGCGGTGATGCGACCATCCGTCCAACCGGCGCTCGCCAGCCGTTTACGGAAATCGGCCACCTGGGTGGCGTCCAACACCTTGGGAATGTGCAACATCACTTCTTCGGAAACGCCACGTTGGCCGCCAACGTCGCCGTTCGTCCGGCGCCGGGGTTAACCCAGCCGCTGGTAGTAGACACGGTGCGCAACTGCGTAAAGTATTCCTTGTCAAACAAGTTGCTTACATTCAGTTGCAAGTTGAAATGCTCGTTCAAACTGTAGGAAGCCATCAAATTATGCAGGACAAACCCCGGGAGCGTCACGCGATTATAGATGGCAGTGTCGGTTCTGGCGTTGGCAGTCGCCGAAACCGACGAGGTGTAGTTCAATCCGTAACCCACCAGGAAGCCGTGGTGGAGATTGTAGGTCGTCCACAGATTCGCTGAATTCTCAGGAGTATTCGCCAGCGCGTTGCCGGCCTGCGCGTCGAACCCGCCGTTAGCGAGCGTCCGGTCCGACACACTTTGCAACACCTTGCTTCTCAAATAGGCGTAGTTCGTGAAGACGGCCCAGTCGCGCGTGATATTCCCCGCCAATCCAATCTGCACGCCATCGACACGCGCTTTGCCATCCAGTTGCTGCGTCGGCACCGCGGGATCGCCCGAGGCAACCAGATAGTTCTTGCGATCCGTCCGGAATATCGCCCCCGTGAATGCGGCCGAACCTGCGAACAAATCCCACTTCACGCCCAGCTCGTACGTCACCGCGGTTTGAGGATCGACATTACAGTTGGTCGTGCAGCTGCCATTCACCGTCGAAGTAGATGGCAGCTTCGAGTTGCCATAGGAGAAATAGAGGCTGCCCGGCTCGACAGGCTTGTAAACGACGGCCCCTCTATAGGAAAGGAGATTGTCGTCGTTGACCAGCGGATTGGTTGCTGCCGGAACGAGCGGTCCGATTGGAACAGTCAGGCTGGCGGCCGGCGTTGCAGTCCAGCTTTCAAAGCCGGCTCTGTTGTGTTCGTAGCGAGCACCCAGTCCCACGCCCCACTGCTCGTTGAACTTCAGGGTGTCAAATGCATACGCCGCCTGGTTCTGTACGACGGAATTGGCGTGACCGTTGATTTTCTCGTTGATCGGCTGGGTGAATGTATGCTGCGGATCGTACAGGCTCTCCGGAGTGAGCAGGTAGGTGGTGCCGTTGGCATTGTTATACTTTCTGCCGGTGTTCTGCGAGTAGGCCTCGCGCGACAATGCGACGCCAACCACGACCGCATGTGACACAAACCCGGTATTGAATCGGATCGTCAGGTCTGTCTGATTCGCAATGATCCGATTGTTGGTATCCCGAAGGTTGCCTATCGGCCCACCGGGCGTGTACGTCGGCCCGCCGATTCCTTCCAACGGGCTGGCACCCGCGGCGCCACATCTCAGGGTCGTTCCCGGCGCCTGGAGATTCGTGCCCAGTGGATAGTCTCCCGGTGTCAGGCAGATTCGTCCTTCGGGTGCATCCGTGATGCTGTAACGGTCGTAGTCTTCCCACCGCGTCAGATTGCGCAGGACTGCTGTTGCTCCGAAATCATGACTGATGATGGCGGTAACAGCATCACTGTCGATCCGCTCGACATCCACGTTGCTGAAGCCGTAGTAATTGCTGCGATTGACGCCGGGTACAGGCTGGAAATTGCGCAGCGGATTGCCGTATTCCGGCAGGTTGCGGTCGTGCTCGTGAATATACGCGAGTGTCAGGCGGGTTGGAGTATTGAGTCCCCACGTGAACGACGGCGCGACACCCCAGCGGTTATAGCTGGTGACATCCCGATCAGCCACCATGTTCCGATGACCCACTACATTCAGGCGGGCAGCCATCCCCTGATCCGGATCGCCAATCATGCGATTGATATCCGCGGTTCCTCGCATGTAGTCGGCGGTTCCGCCACCCACACTGAGGGCCGCAAAGTCACTCGCTGTGGGCAGCTTCGACACCACGTTGATTGTGCCGCCCAGCGCACCCACCCCGGAGTACACGGAACTCGTGCCCTGAACCACTTCGATTGATTGAGTATTGAACGGATCGGTATGAGTGGTGTTGGCACTCTGACGCACACCGTCGACCGCGATGTCATTGGTGGCCGTAAAACCGCGGATGTTGATGCTGTCACCGTAACTGCCGCCCTCTCCAGCTCCAAACGTGATCCCGGGAACGTTCTGACGGAGAACGTCGCGCAACAACAGGCCGCCCTGCTGCTGGATCAGATCCGAGGGAATGACCGTAATCGTCTGCGCGGTGTCACGCAGCAGCTCCGTGTACTTGGGGGAAGACGGGACTTCGGCCTTATAGGCGCCGGCCTGCGCATCCACTGAGATTTTTCCCAGCTCCGTAACCTTCTCATCCTCCGCCGCAACGGCGGCAGCACTGAGCGCGACATTGACAGCAATGCCCAAGACGATACGCGACTGGTTGTCCATTGAACTGCTCGAGACCTCGTGTTGTTTTCTCCCCAACGACCTCAAGCTAATACGAATCATTCTCATTTGCAATATCATTGCAGGGAATGTTAGAGTCGCGACCATATGATGGGCAGCGAAATAATGGGGGACACCGTTGCCAGCCGCGGCGCTGTGGGCGCCGGCATTCTTCTGGCCCACCTGGGGTTTGTTGCCGTGCTGATGGGTGCCGGCGTGATCAAAGCGCCGACGATCGTCCCGGCGGTGTCCGTCTCCTTCCTTCAACAGGAAGAGAAGCAGGCCGAACGTCCTGCCATCGACGAGCCGGTACTGACACCGGTACATCAGGTGTTGGTGCCACCTCCCGAAGTGGACGTCGCCATTGAACCGACGACCGCGGCGATCTCAGCAACTGCCGCAGACGTGCCGCCGCCCTCACCTCCTCCTTCAGCGCCAGCCTCCTCGGGAACCGCAGTTATCCCTGAGATGTCCGACGTTGCCTGCCTGGTGCAACCAGCGCCGCATTATCCTCCGGAGTCACGGCGCACTCGTGAGCAGGGGCTGGTGATGCTTCGAGTGCTCATAGACGAGAATGGCCACGCAAAAGCCGTAGAGATTTACAGATCCAGCGGCCATCCCCGCCTGGATGAAGCCGCGCGAGCCGCCGTAGCACGTGCAATCTTCAAACCTTATGTGGATGGCGGAATCGCGCGCTCCGCCGCTGCAATTGTCCCGGTAGAGTTCTCTTTGCGGGCATCTTCATAAATCGGCCCTTCTTAATAAATGTGTAATCTAGGCACTGTGGACTATGGGTAGTCCCCACAGGAGCCCGCAGTGACTGATTCCACCCCACCCGTCGACCACGAAGAATTGATGCGGCGTCTCAGCCGCGACCTCATTGACGGATACGATGAGGAGCTCGAGCTGGAAATCGAGGACAGGGACGGTCCTGCATCCATCCGCACCGACGACGAGCGCGCAGCCCGGCACTCCTATTTCCAGGAGCTGTTCCGGCTGCAAAGCGAGCTGGTCAAGCTGCAGGACTGGGTGGTCGCCGCTCGGCAGAAAGTTGTAATTCTTTTTGAGGGACGGGACGCCGCCGGCAAGGGCGGCGCCATCAAGCGACTTACCCAGCGCCTGAACCCCCGCGTCTGCCGCGTCGTGGCGCTCCCTGCTCCGAACGATCGCGAGCGGACCCAATGGTATTTCCAACGCTACGCCTCCCACCTTCCAGCCGCCGGCGAAATCGTCCTGTTCGACCGGAGTTGGTACAACCGGGCCGGCGTGGAACGGGTCATGGGCTTCTGCACGGAGGAAGAAGTTGAAGAGTTCTTCCGCTCGGTACCCGAGTTTGAACGGATGCTCGGACGCTCCGGCATCAAACTGCTCAAGTACTGGTTCTCCATCACCGACGAAGAGCAACATGTCCGGTTCCTGGGACGCATCAACGACCCGCTCAAACAGTGGAAGTTGAGCCCGATGGATCTGGAATCGCGGCGCCGCTGGGAAGACTACACGCGCGCCAAGGAAATCATGTTGGAGCGGACGCACATTCCCGAGGCCCGCTGGTGGGTGGTTCACGCGGTAGATAAGAAGCGTGCGCGACTCAACATGATCCATCACCTCCTTCAGCAGTTTCCCTACACGGAGACTCCGAAGTCGCCGATCGTGCTGCCGGAACGGGAGCGGCACGAGCACTACTCGCGGCAGGCAGTGCCGGCGGAAATGGTGGTGCCGGAGATCTTTTGAGGGTTTTTCTGGCGTCGCAACATCCAGTTGCTTTGACACTGCAAAAACGAGGATTTTCCAAGCATTGTCACTTTTGTGCAATGCGTAATTCTGTATATTCAACGAGTTACGCATTGCGCAGACTCCTGTAGAAACGCTCGATCCGAAAGCGTACGGTCGGCGTCCCTGATTGACAGGCATACCAGTGACGGTCTGCATCTGAGTCGAATAACCGCTGCAGGGAGGCGCGTCTCATGGACTGGAGTACGTTGCGGGTGGGGGCGTTGTTGGCCGGATTGGCTGCGTCGGCGCCCGGCTGGGCTCTGAGCTTCGGCACCGACAATACGGTGCGGGCTGCCACGTTCGAATTCTACGCACCGGGCGCAGTGAACGGCGCCAAGGGGCTGGTGGGCACCGCCTTCGCGATCGGCCCCAATCGGTTTGTGACCACGGCGCACCTGCTCGACACGGCTGTTGGCAGCCGGTTCGGGCATCCTGTGCTGGTGGATTTGCGTCGGGTTGAATACCCGATAGCCGAGGTGTTGCAGTATTCGGAAGCCCGCGACTATGTGATCTTCTCTTTGAAGCATCCGCCGCGCGTTACGCCACTGCAGGTTTCGAGTGAGGCATCCGCTCCGAGCCGGATCTACTTCACCGGTTGGCGGGTGAATGGAGCAATCACTACCGAGCGCGGCGCGTACTCCGGACTGACTTCCGACTGGTTGCGCTTTTCGGGGCCTGTATGGGGCGCCGCCGGCGGTGGACCGGTCATTGATGAGTCCGGCCGTGTCATTGGAATCATCCAGGGTGTGTCGTTGAACGGTGAACCCAACTACGCCGTCCCGATCGATGCTTTGTCCAACGAGTCAGCTAATACCGCGCAACTGCACGGCATGGAGTTGCTGCGGCACCTGATGCCCACGGTCTCGGCCGTCGAGCCTTTGGAAGCGGCCATCCCGTTACCGCTGTCCTGGGATGATTTCTCGCGCACGGTTTCGCAACTGCGCCACGACTACTATGACCGGATGGTGGGGCCGCTTTTGGCGTCAACACAAAAACGCTTCGTGCTGACCGGGGAAACTGCCGCGGACACCTGCAGCTTTCTCAATGGCGGCAACTGCCAATGCAAACCCCGCGCTGACGCAACGGGCGAGTTGGTCATGAGTGAGCCTCCGCGCTCTGGCGACTCCCAGATAATCGCGGGAGTTGGAGTAGTTCGCGTCGGAGATCCCGTTTCGAACGCTTCGCAACATCTCGAGGCCGCGTTGCGCGCCCCGACTCGCCCGGGTACTGCTTCAGTCAGCTCTTCGGAAGTTATCCACCAGCAGGATGGTGAATACGTTGACTTCCACGGTCGCCAGTGGCACACACGCAAGTGGACGTTATTGAATCAGGACCTGGAAGTGCTCTCGATGGAGCGCGAGTTGGATGACGGCCACATCGTACTGACCCGGATGGTGCCCACGGCGCTCGACTATGCGGCGGAGCTGCAACTCGAGTTCATCTCGAATCTGGTTTACTACCAGTGCGAGGAGCTTTCCGGTTCCGGCGAAGGCGTGGCACGCCTGGCGGCGCTCAATTGATGGTCGTGTGCCTTTCGGGACGCGCCAGTACGAAGTACACCTCACGCAGGGAAGTAGTGCGCGTGAGTTGGAGGAGGCGTCGTTTGAGCTCCGGCGGGAAGCTGTGTGGAGAAATCGCATCCAATATCGTGGTCCCCTCGATCGGGACCAGGTGCGCGAACATGATTTCGCCGTCACACAGCGACGTGGACGCGAGATGCTCACTCACCTCCCACTCGCAGCCGGTTACCACGTCCCGCGCCTGGAAACCTACATACGGCTTGCAGTTGAATACCTCGTAGAAGCTCGGAGAGGTCGCAAGACAGGTTTCCAGATAGCGGCGCAGCAGGGGGTTCATGCGCGCGGCGCTTCGGTTCAGATACGCACGTGTCGGTGGCACGCCGTAGAGCGAGCAGTCGTCCAGGGTGTTGCCCTTTTCGCGGCTGGGTGACCACTTATGGAACAACCAGGAGAAAAACAACTCGGTATGCGGATCATCCCCGTTGAAAACCTTCCCCGCACCTGCGGTAAACTCCACCCACGCCTGTTGGACCGTCTCCGCGCTGTAGGACTCCCCTATCAGCCTGACGATGCCGATCGCGTATCCATCCACAGCGCCGCGAATGCGGTGCCAGAGTTTGTTTCTGTGCTTCATGATGACCATTTTCGCATGGCACTGCGACAGTGAGATTGCAGGAAAACCAACACGGAGGTTTTATTTTCACATTCTCGAATATTTTTGCTGTCCAGCCTTTGGGTCCCCGCCCCTACTCGAGGTGGCAAGGATCGACAGTCGGGACAGACTCCGACAGTGGGTGCGCCCGGGACGAGCGCACGGAAGACCGGGTTATGGAGAACGTCAATGAGTACAATAATGCTTTCCGATGTTGTCGGTTCTTCTCAGGCGAGCCCGCGGCCGCGACGGCCGCAGGCGGAGGCCGGAATCGTATTCGGCTCCGCCGCCTCCGCGCCGGCCAGGAAACCTGACAGCGTGCGGGCCACCTGTGAGGCGATCGGGCTGGCGCGATCGACTTACTACTATCAGTCGCACCGCTCGTCGGCGGCGATTGAGCTGGAACAGAAGATTGTTTTGCGGTTGCATGAGTTGCGGGAGCTGCATCCTGACGATGGTTATCGGCGGATGACTTTGCACTTGCAAGCCGAAGGTCTACACGTCAATAGGAAGCGAATCGCGCGGCTGATGCAACTACATGGACTGAGCAAGCGGCCTTCGCGGCCTGAAGCTGTTGGTTTCAGAAGCTTTCAACCGCGTGCTCCCATTGCGAATTTGCGGGATGGCGCACGGCTCACGGGTCCGTACCAGATGTGGGTGACCGACCTGGCTTATGCCCGTATTCGATCCAGCCTCGTGTACGCGTCGGCTGTCGTTGATGCCTGGTCGCGGGAAGTGGTGGGGTATGCGGCTTCATTGCAGGTGACTAACAGGCTGACGCGCATTGCTTTGCATTCCGCTGTGCGGTCACATCGGCCGGCGCCGGGGTGTATTCATCACTCTACCTGCGGGACTCAGTATCTGACCCACAGTTACTGTGAATTGCTCAGGCAGTATGGGTTGATACCGTCGGTTGGGGAGCCGGCAGGAAGATCCTCCACGACCTCCTGCAGCCCGCGACAGATCGTCGACGTGGCTGACTATCAGAGCTGGACGGATGTGCTCGAGCAGCCAAAGGAATTTATCCGGGCGCTGTATTCGCCGGAGCGGGTGGATTATCTGCTCGGGCGAAGGGCCGTGACCGAAGGATCGGCCATTCCGGTTGTCAACTGAGCGACGCAGGAGATCTCACTCTCGGGAAGCCGCCGCGGCGCTCAGCCAGTTGGCAAAATATCGGGAACGGCTGCGCTCCACCGCAATGAGCCAGCCGTTCTCTCGTTCACGAACCACGATAGCGGCGACTTGTGCAACGAGGGTTCGTTTGGCGCCCCCGACAGGCAAGCCGTTGCGCTCGAGTGAAATCGGGGAACCTTCAGTCAACAGCTCGAGTGAGCCGGGGCCGGACAATTCGAACCAGCACAAAGCGTCGGTGAAAACCGTCGCGTGGCAAAGGTGATCGGGAAACGCGTTGCGAATGCGCCCAACCAGACCACGTTCCTCTTCGACATCACATCGAATGAGCCACGATTTGGGAGACAGCCACATCGCCGTGCGCCCATCCGCTCTCGTGATCAGTCCGGCAACCGAGGGTAGATCGACTCCCGCCGCCGCGCTGCCTGTGACGATCACTGCGGCACCATCTACAGCGGCTGTGAGCAGCACACAGCCGATGTCAGCTCTCTCCAGTAGAACAGCGCGTGCCGAATTGAATCCGGTCACGGGAAGCTTCCCGCGAAATGACGCCTGGAGAGCGGAATCCGGTTGCAGGTTCATGCGTGCAGCCTCGCGTTACCCGAGTCGTAGAATGCAGGGTTGGTGACACGGCACGCGATCGCCGATCCACCGCTATACGCCAACACGACTTCGCCGTGACGAGCAAAACCGCGCTCAATGAGTGCAAGCCCAATCCATGCTCCCACGGAGGGACTGAAGCAGGCGGAGGTCACATAACCGTCTGTTCGGCAAGGAGGCCTGGTCTGACCTGGAGCAAGAATCCGAGCTCCGGCATCCAACGCTCCCTCCAGTGCGAGCAGACCCACGAGCTGCTCTCGCTCGTCACTCCTGGCAAACGAGAGCGCGAGGGATCGTTTACCGATGAAATCGTCAATGCGTTTCGCAACCAGGTCACCCATACCCACATCGAGAGGCGTGGTCCGCCCATTGGTGTCGGAGCCCAGGTGCAGATAACCCTTTTCCAGGCGCAATCGCAGCCACGCTTCCAGTCCGACCGGACGGGGTTTGATTTCACCGTGCAGAAGGAGTGCCCTCATCAACGAGGCGCCATATCGGGCGGGAACCGAGATTTCGTATTGCAACTCACCGGTGAAACTGACCCGCGCAACGCGAGCCTCCACGCCGGCGATCACCCCTTCCCGGATTCGCATGTGGGGAAATGCCGCGTTCGAAATATCGAAATCGGGATCGAGGTGCGCCAACAGTGCCCGAGCTTTGGGGCCGGCGATGGCGATCGAAGCCCAGTGGGAAGTCACCGGTGAAACGGCGACCCGCATGGAAGGCCATTCAGTCTGTCGCCAACGCTCAAACCAGGCCGCAACGCTTTCCGCGTTTCCGGAGGTCGGGCTGGCAAGATAAACGTATTCACTCAGACGAGCGACCACGCCGTCATCGAAGATGACCCCGTCTTCCTTCGCCATGACCGAGTACCGGATCACTCCTGCCTTCAACGTCGACATGTTCGACACGTAGAAACGACTCAGAAACTCCGCGGCATCGGGCCCCGTCACCTCGATCTTGCCAAGTGAGGAGCTGTCGAAAACTCCTACGTGGTCGCGGACGGCACTCATCTCGGCAGCGACAGCGGCTTCCCGCGATTCACCGTTGCGTCGATACCAGTCCGGTCGCTCCCAACCAAAGTCTTCAAAAACCGCCGAGTGCTCCTCATGTACCGAATGGGCGGGCAACAGGCGTCTCGGCTTATACAAGTCACCACGGCGGCGATTGGCAATCGTCCCCATACGGACCGCAACGTAGGGCGGGCGGAAGGTCGTGGTCCCCATGGCCTCGGGAGCCACTCCCCGGCTCCCCGCCATGATCGCCAATCCGTTGACGTTTGAGGTACGTCCTTGATCAGTCCCCATGCCTAACGTCGTATAACGCTTCAGATGTTCCACGGAGACATAATTTTCTCGCGCGGCTATTTCTACATCGGACACTTTGACGTCATTTTGAAAATCAACCCACATCTCGGCGGATGAGCCGTGGTCAGGCCGCCACAGGGGCACGACCGTGCCGCAGGACAATCCTTCAACTGACTCATCCGGCGGCAGCCCGATCGAGATCCCAACCGTGTTGCCCAGTACTCGAGCTGCGCGAGCGCCATCGGCCAGCGTCGTAGCAAGGTCAGCAGTGCCTGCGACTCCCCCGACCGCAGACCAGTCCGCCGGCAACTTTCCGGGGAGAAATGCACTGAGCCGCGAGTCATACACCGGTTTCGTGCCGCGGTGACTCGCCAGATGAATCAACGGTGTAAAGCCGCCAGACACGGCCAAAGAACTGCAGGGTATCCTCCGCCTGGCACCCTCTGTGCCGCAAACGGAAATGCTCGTGAGTCGCCGATAGCCGGATGTCGCAGTGATCTGCGCTTCGAAGAGACATTCGATCCCCGCGCCGCGCGCGGCAACACGGTGAACAGCGGCAGTCTCTTCGCGCGTATCCACCACAGCAACGACGTTGATCCCCGCCTGTTGAGCAGCCAGCGCCGTCAAATAGCCACTGTCATTGTTGGTATAGATGGCCAACGTGCTTGCCGGCGCAACTGCAAACTCCCTGATCAATCGACGTACCGAGGAAGACAGCATGATTCCCGGGCGATCATTGCCCGCGAAAACCATGGGCCGATCGATCATTCCGGTTGCCAGCACAACCTGTCGCGCATGCACCTTCCAAATATACTCAGCGCGCACACCGAATGGGTCACGCACAGACTGAAGCAACGTGAAGTGATTACCTTCATACGCTGCGGTCACTATCGTCGAGTTGAGCACAGTCATGTTCGTGTCCGCGGCAATCTCGACCGCAACCACACGCGCCCATTCGTCCCCTGCTCGACTGCCGATCCCAGTCTGCTCCCAGAGCAGCGAGCCCCCAACCTGCGGCTGATCGTCGGCGAGAATGACTTTCAGGCCGCTGCCGATGAGTGCGCGCGCGGTCGCCAGACCAGCGGGACCCCCACCGACGATGAATACATCGCAATTGACATGCCTGTGGTGAGCGACGCGCGTTTCAACAGTATCTCGTGGCCGTCCGAAGCCGGTCGAACGCTCTATCAGCGGCTCGAACAATGCCCAGTTGGGCCACTTGAAGGTCTTGTAGTAAAAACCAGCGCCCAGAATCCCGCTGAACAATTGCAGGCCCGCTGCCAGATCGAATCCGCTCGTCGGCCATCCGGTCACAGAGCGTGCTTCGAGTCCCTCGCACAGGTGTACCTGCCCGGCTCGCAACGCAGGCTCGTAGGCATATCGGTCGCGCACCGCCAGCATCGAGTTAGGGTCTTCGACCCCTGCGCCATAAAAGCCCCGTGGCCGGTGATACTTGAAACTGCGTCCGATGATATTCACGCCATTGGCGATCAACGCCGATGCCAGCGTGTCGCCGGGATGTCCCTTTAAAACCGATCCATTGAAAGTAAACGAGATCGTTCGGGTGCGGTCGATGCGACCGCCGACCGGTAGTCTATAACCGTGACTCATCCGAGCGCCTCATCAAAACGCACCACCGCCACCACCTCGTGAGTTACCGTGTGCCGCGTGACCTTGAACCATTGGCCACAGCCTGCGCTACAACACCACTGTTCGTTGTGCAGTCCCTTGGTATTTGTCCGCATGAACAGATAGTCGGTCCACTCGCCATCCGATGCCGTGTTTGGATCCGGCCGAGCAATGCCAGCCTCACCGCCGTAGGTCAACTCCTCTTCTGTCCGCTGCTCGTGGCAGTAGGGGCAACGTATGACGATCATGATAGGGAAGACTCAGTGCGCGATGCCGGATGCAGCGCCTTCGTCAACCAGACGGTTGCTGCGAAAGCGATCGAGGCCAAATTTCTCAGCGAGAGGGTGCTGCTTACCCACGGCCAGGGCATGAGCCAACAACATGCCGCCCGCGGGTATGGCCTTGAAGCCGCCCGTGCCCCAACCACAGTTGATAAATAGATTGTCGACGGGCGTGGGACCCAGGATCGGCGAACTATCGGGAACTACATCGACGATTCCTGCCCAATGACGCATCAGGCGCGTCTGCGCAAACACCGGAAACATTTCCACAACCGAGGTAATCGTCTTCTCGATCGTGCAGAACGTGCCGCGCTGTCCATAAGAATGATACAGATCCAGAATACTGCCCATCACGAGCTCGCCCTTCTGGGTTTGATTGATGTAAACACCGGTTGCCGGCGAAGACACCATCGTACCGAGGACCGGGCGGATGGGCTCAGAGACCATGGCCTGCAGACAGTGACTGGTCACCGGCAGGCGAAATCCAGCCATGTCGGCGATGACACTGGAATGTCCTGCCACCGCCATTCCCACTACATCGCACCCGATACTTCCATGGCTCGTCTGGATCGAGTTGATGCGGTTGCCAGCCTTTCCAAAGCCCAGCACTTCACAGTTTTGAATGATGTCGACACCGAGACTGCTGGCAGCGCGAGCAAAACCCCAGGCGACCGCATCATGGCGGATCGTGCCGCCACGGCGTTGAATGAATGCACCACGGATCGGGTAACGCGCGGTCTCACTCACATTGAGCAGCGGCACCAGGCGCTTCAACTCGGCCAGATCGATGATCTCGCCCTCCACGCCATTGCACGCCAGATAGTTGACCTTGTGCCGCGCCAGCTCGAGTTGATGCTGATTGTAGATCAGCGTCATGTACCCGCGCTGGGACAGCATGATGTTGAAGTTGAGCTCCCGAGCTGCGCGCTCGTAGAACCGCAACGCCCAGTCATAGACTGCGGCGCTTTCCGGAAACAGGTAATCCGAGCGAACGACAGTCGTATTGCGGCCCGTGTTACCACCGCCGAGCCAACCTTTCTCGAGAACGGCAACATTGCGGACGCCGTGCTCCTTGGCGAGGTAATAGGCGGTTGCCAGACCGTGGCCTCCTCCACCGATGATGACCGCGTCATAACTCGGTCGCGGAACGGGCTCACGCCAAGCGGGCTGCCATCCCACATTCTTCCGCAATCCCTGCAATACCAGATTCGCCAGCGAGTACCGTTGCATCGCGTCCGTAGATTGACCGATCACTGCGCGAACTGGACGCCTCAGACCACCCGAACTTCGGTGTGATTCTCGCCGCCTTGGTGACTGCCCGCAACTAACCTGCGTACAGGCTCCCGGCTCGTCCAGAAACGCACGTTCTCTCGGGCGCCTCGTCCGGTGTGTCGTTTGATCTGCCGCTCCGCCACCTCACTGACCGAATTCGCCGCCAGGAAATCGATGAACGACCGGACGGCCGGCAACATTCCTCGTCGAGAGGGAAACACGACCTGGATCTCGCACAGAGGTGCGAGGTAGTCGGGCACGACTACCTCCAGCAAACCTTGTCGAACTTCACTCTGGCAGGCGGTCAGCGGCAGCTGCGCGATGCCCAGCCCATTGACGGCGGCCTGACGGATCAAAAACAGATCGTCGGCAATCAGCGTGGGCTCATGTCGCACCTGGACTTCGTTCTCGTCCGGGTCCACCAGTTTCCAAACATGTGGCCCCGCGACGGATCCATATCCCAAGGTGGGAAGCTGCGCGGCCTCCGTGAGATTGCCAGGACGGCCGTGACGGTCCAAAAAGCCCTTGCTGGCCACGAGAACCGGTTGAATGATCCCCAGCGATCTCATGATCATGCCGGAGTCTTCGCTCGGCACCTGTCGCACGCGAACGCAAAGATCAAAATTTTCGTCCAGGTCCACTTTGCGATCGGCCACTTCCATTGCGATCCGGACCTGCGGATTTTTCTCCACAAATCGCGGGATCAGGGGTCCCACGACCAACTGGGCAATGATCGACGGGCAACTGATGCGGATCATCCCGGAGGGAGCTGCTTTGGCGCAGGCAATCCGCTCGTAGGCGCTCTGAGCCTCCGCGACCATTTTTACGCAGTGGGCGTGAAATTCCATTCCCAGGTCCGTGACCGCGAAATGTCGGGTCGTGCGCTGCACGAGGCGAACTCCAAGGCGGTCTTCCAGCTGGCTGATTCGGCGACAGATGCTCGAGCGAGCGACACCGAGAGCCTTGGCAGCTCCCGTGAAGCCGTTGTGCTCGACGACTTGAGAAAAGACGTAAAGATCGTTCAAGTCTTGCATTGCTTCGCCCAAGCACAGCGTCGCCTTCCGTCGGCTGGTGTGCTGCTGACTCCAGGAACCGCCAATTCGTCCAAAAACTCGAATACTTTTGCGACCTTCGCAGCCGCTCGCACACTTCAAACGGTCGAAATCCGGATTTCCGTTACTCACCCACGCCTGCCCGGAGGCTTGGCGCACTACTTTCAGGAACAACGGCGCCGGCCGCTTCGATAGGCTAGAGGACTCGAAACATCCGCGTGGTAATAACGGATTTCCTGCTTCGCAACCGTCCCCATGGTAATACCGACATTAGTCGGCAAATCCAGACCAAACACACTCTTTGATGGACTCCCGCCGATCCATCCATCGCTGGCTCGTACAGAGCGTGGTACTCACGCTCTGCACAGTCGCGCTGAGCTCATTGCGCAGTGCAGCAGACACCCAAGCCCCAATGTGCAGCACTCCGATGGTTCGCTACACATCGGATGTTGGTGAACGCTTCTACACCACCCTCCCCGACGGATCCCAAATTGCGCTCAATTCTGACACCGATGTCCTGGTGAGCTGCTCGCGAACCGGAAGACTGGTCCGGCTCCTGCGGGGCGAAGCGCAAATCAAAGTCAGACACGAGCGTGCATCCCGCCCATTTCTGGTTTGGACCGACCACGGAGTCGTAGAGGACGTGGGAACCGGATTCATCGTACGGGAAAAGCAGGATTCCATGGAAGTCGCCGTCACCGAGGGCACGGTTCGTGTCTACCCTGGAGCGAATAGCCTGCGTCAACCGAGTAGCAACGCCCCGTTGACAGTAGATGGGGTTGGCGCGGAGTTCCACAAAGGTGCACATGTCAGCGTCTCCGCCGATGGCAAGTTGTTCGTTCTGCCTGCGCTCAATAATGACGGCCTGAATCGCCTCCTGGCCTGGCGCACCGGGCACATTGACGTCGATCACATACCTCTCGCGGACGCAGTAGCCGAATTCAACAGATACAGTCACCGCCGGTACGAGCTGGGACGCATCCCGCCCCAATACGCGAAACACCCCCTGATCGGCTACTTCGACGAAGCCCGCATCGACGATCTCCTGGTAGCCGCGGAAAAGGAGTTGCACATTCGATTCCGCAAAACCGAAGATGCGGACGGCAACATCCTCCTGACTATCGTCGAAACCAGGCCGCCCCGCCCCCACTAAAACCGCTCAACCCGCTCAACTCGCCGGAAGTCTCAGCGCATTGATGCGCTGCAAGTTGCCCTTTAGTCTGCTACCCGCTGCGGCGCGACGCGAGCGATGCTGGTGTTGCCGATCCTGACGTCTGCACATCACATTGTTAGGGACATGGAGAGATGACAATGAAAATATCCACGCAAGGTATTGGACTGAACATGATCGATTGTGGATCGGTGACCAGGAGTACTCGGGGCCTGCCGTACGGGTTCTTTCATGAAAACGCGCCAGCGCCCTTCAACTGGATGGTCTTCACTTAAGCATTGATGGCAATGGCGGCCGCGGGATTCCCGCGGCCGCTAGCGCCGATATTCGATCGCAAGGCTGACACGCCGCCCCAGCAGATCCCCGTTCTCCGGGTCGTAGCCGATCGTCGACAGGCTGTTGTTCAGGAACGGGGGTTGTTGATTGAAAATATTGAGACCTCGCACAGACACACTCAGTCGTCCGGGATGCCGCAGCCGGATGTTGTGACCCACCACGAGATCCCAGGTTACCCATGGATTGACTGTTCGGTTCGGATCACTGCCCGTATCCACATAACCACTCTGGAAGTTGACCGCGGGAGATGTGAAAAAGCTCCGCCAGTCCCAACTGAATGCGCTGCGGAACCGCAGGTTTACCGGGTAATGGGGTGTGTTTCGATGGCTGATCAGTGGGCTGTCCGGCACGTCCGCAACCTTGAAATGTAGCGTGTACGTGGCCGAGATATCGCCGCCCACCGTTCCATACGGTGTGTCGTGCGAGTACTTGCCCTTGAAATCCAACCCGTCAGTCACGAGCGAGCCCACATCGTGAATCCTGAGGTCCACGAGCGCGTCAACCTGTGCATTGAGGCACTGATCCTGCGCACCCAGAAACTGGCCGTGCTCGCAAACATAGGCGCGCGTTGCGGCGGTCGGATTTCGGGTCACGAGATAGTTGTATTGGGGATCGCTGAACACATTGGCGGGGAGCTCTTGCGGCGGGGTAACCTGATTGGATGCGGAGATGTGAAAGTAATTGAGTCCCAGAGCGAGCTCCGGAACAGATGACGGTGAATAATCCGCGCCGAGGCTCCAACTGCGTGCAGTCTCTGCGCGCAAGCTGGCGTTGTTGCCCGTCCATAACAGTGTCCGGCTGAGCTGTGTCGGAGAGTTCGGGTCCGGGAGCGCATGGATCTGGCTGAGATTCGGGGATTCATTCAGGTCAGGCAGATTTGGCGGTCGGAAAAAGCGCGCCCACGATGCCTTCAGGCGCAAGTCTGACACGGGCTGCAACTCGACTTCGACGCCAGGGGTCGCTACCTCGCCTGCGTCGCTGAAATGCTCGTAGCGAACGCCCCCCGAGATATCCAGCGCGACGGGGAGGTATGTAATGGTATCGGGCTTCAGTACCGGAATCGTGCTTTGCAGAAACAGCGCACTGACCGTTCTGTTGCTGTTGGTCGGGGGCGATTGTATGAGCGCGGTCGAGGACAGTGAGGGGCTGACTGTCGACTCAAAAGACTGCACCCGGTACTCATATCCGGCCGTCACCGCCACGGGGCCGGCACCCGGTAACGGGACCGGTATTGCACCGGAAGCGCTCAGGTTGAAATACGTAAAAGCGGAGTCGTACTTCAGCCACGCATCCGCACGGATTGCATCCAGCGTGGAGGAATTGTTGTTGGAACCGTCAGCGAACGGGTTGAACGCGACCGAGCGGTCGCGGCTCGCGAGGTATGTCTGCAGAGTTCCGAAATTGACCAGATTGTGTTGCACCAGGTGCTGATCTTCAAATGCATACCCGAAATAGCCATGCAGGCTCCACGCAGGGCTCAACCCGTGATCGAATCCCAGTGCCAGCTGCCCGCTGGCAATCTGGCTCCTCTGTTTGATGGGCCCGAGGTCCTTCCCAAAATCATACAGCACGGTGAGCGGGAAGTGATTTCCGCTCACGGGATTCAGGTAGAACGGGTTCGTGTCCGGTACGGACAGGACCGTGGTCAATGGCGCTTCCACAGCTTCGATACGGCGCCGATTGAGCAGCGAGTTGAAAAAAAGATTCCAGTCATCCCCGACCCGCCACGTCGCACTCGCAAGCAGATTCAATCGCTCCTGCTGCGGCAGCAGCCACGTGCCGGCCAATGTATCCGACAGATTCGGCCCCGGAAGCAACTGTGAGGGTGTGAGCGAGGTTCCGTCCTGCCCGGGCGGCACACCCCATAGCCCCCCCTGACTGTCAATCAGGGTCGCGGGATTGCTCGCCAGGCTGTCGAAATTGGTTCCGTGCCACGATGACAGATCGCTGGTTCCCTGGCTTCGATCAAAGGCCGGCAATTCCTGGCGCGAATAGTATTCAAACGACAGAAGGCCTGCGAAGCGATCCCACTCCCTGGCGAACATCTGACTGAATGTCTTCTCTCCCAGCGGGCCGTTGGGCGAGCTGCTCAGGGAGCCGGTGGTGATCGATGGCGATGAAGGATCGCGCAGTATGATGTTGATTATTCCGCCGGCGGCATCAGATCCATACAGGGTAGCTGCGCTGTCTGTCAGGATGTCAATGTGATCTACGGCGGAAATCGGCAGGTTTGAGACATCGGTAAATGTGGCGCCGGTGCCACTTGGCGCCAATCTCCTGCCGTTGACCAGAATCAGTGTTGCGCGCTGTCCGATACCATACAGGTTGATTCCAGAACCCCGGCCCGTGTTGGTTCGAGCTTCGCGTTGAAAGAGAAACGTATCTTCCGTCGCGCCACTTCCCTGGTTCTGCGGCAGGGAGCGCGCCCAATCGGCGATCGTACTGAAGCCTTGCCGTGCCAGATCCACGTCCGATACACGCAGCCACCGGCTACCGGGAGGGCCCAATAGGTCGTAGCTCGGATCTCTTCGAGTCACAATCCGTACAGTTGGCAATTCCCGGACGGCGGGTGCCGGCCCCGGAGCCGCGGCCGGCGGGACCGGTTTGGGAGCCGGATCAATCGAGATCACCCGGGAATTGAGCATCGACGAGGTCAAGCCGCTGCCATCCAGCAACAGCTTCAAGGCCTCGAGTGGCTCGAAGTCGCCGCGCACGGCGCGGGTCTGAAAAGGGGTCAGTCGCCCCGACTCATATAAAACCGAGAGTCCCGCCTGCTCAACAAATTTGCGTACCGATTGCTCGGCCGACTCGGCGGGAATATCAAATGTCTTTTTCTCGGCGGCACAGGCGAGCGTCGGAAAGAACCCGCGACCCAGCACGTAAAGGCCGGCGAGAGCGATCAAAATGCCGCGTCTTATGACACATTCCCTGAAGATTGCGCGTTTAGCGGAAGTCTACCCGCGCGCTGATCGAGTCCTCAACCGCAATTCGCGCATTGTGTTGTTTCCCCACCTCCCTGCAGTCGCAACCTCCCCCGCGAATTGCGCCCCGGCGTGGGATCCTACCGGGTCGGATTCAATATGTCGTTTTGCACCGCCACAGCGGAATGATTTGCAATCCTGAATACACCGATTGGGACCTTTTCGACGCATTTGCACTAACGGACTTTGCGGTATTGGCCGTCTTCCGTTCGAGTGGTAAAGCTTCGTCCTCGACAATTGTCAGTAGACAATTTACGAAACAACACTAAACACACGCGGCTCAACCCGGGCCTCGGGGGAGATTCGCCTGTATGGCGGTGATCAGGTTCCGCTCACTCGTCTTTGCGCTTCCGCTGTTGGCCTCAGGAGCGGCGGACATTGCTCACTCCGTGCAGGGAGTCGATCAGGCCGGAACGGGCGTGTTTGCTTCCAACCGCGTCTATTCGGCGGGTCTCTACGAGCGCAGGTACGTTCAAACTGCCGATGGCTCGGTGATCTGGCTGAATGCCGGCGCGAGCATAATAGTCTGTTTCACCACGGAAGTGCGCTCAGTGGTGCTTCTCTCCGGCGAGGCACTTTTCATTGTCAAACACGACAGCCGACACCCGTTTCGGGTTTTCAGCGGGCGATCCGTCGCGGAAGACGTGGGCACTGTGTTCGAAGTTACGAAGAAACCCACGTCGACGACCTTCCTCGTCGCAGAAGGCGAAATTGCGGTTTTCGATTCCGCCCATCTGGGACTCGAGAGCAGCAGGAAGGCTGTTCCGAACTATGATGAGGTCCCCCAGTACCGCCGCGGCGATCAGGTTGAGATCTCCGATGAGTCGGGTGCGCAGCTCAGACATTCATATCTTGCGGACGACAATCTCTCGAACGCGCTCGCCTGGAAGGACGGCCGGGTGCGTTTTGCGCAGACGCCCCTGGATGAAGCGGTCGCCGAATTCAATCACTACAGTCAGATCAAGATAGAGCTGGCGCCGGATGTGCAGCAACTCGGATTGCGTGTCTCCGGAAGCTTTGTCTTTGATGATGCTGATGCGTTTGCGGCGGGCATGATGCACGAGTGGGCCCTGCATGCCCGCGAATCCGCCGGTTCCGAGGGAAACCGGGTCATCGTTCTGACATCGGAGCCGGGTGGCAGACACTCGAAGCGCAACTGAGGAACTGAGCTCACCTCGCGCTGACGATCCAATCCTCCCCCTCCAACTTCCCCTGCAGCCCCCACTCCGACTTCAGGAAGTCAACGAGACTCTGCGGATCGTCATTCTCGAAAGTAGCCGACACCCTCTTGCCTTCCCCCACCGCGCCCACCAGAACCACTTTTCCCCGGTTGTACCGATTCAGCTCTTTCACGACCGCGGGAAGCGGCATGTCTTCGAAAATCAACTTACGCTCGCGCCACGCGAGGGCGGCGGCGATATTCGCATGCCCCCGGATGGTAATCCGCCCGCCGTCTACCTGAGCCTGCTCGCCCGCATTCACCCGCGCGGACGTGCGCGCGCCGGCTGAGATCCGAACCGCGCCCTGGGCTACGGAGATATCTGTGATCAGATCGTGGCGATAGACGTTGAAGCGCGTCCCCAGCGCCGTTACGGCCACGTCTCCGGCCTTCACCACAAATGGCCGCCGGGCATCGGCCCCGACATCAAACAGCGCCTCACCCTGGAGCAACTGCAGGTCGCGTTGCGAGGACGTGTAGCGAACCTTGACCTTCGAGTCGGTGTTCAATATGACGAGCGAGCCGTCTTCGAGCTTGGATGAGTGTTGCTCGCCAACCACGGTGGTGTACAGAATGGACGATGGAGAGATCCACACGTAGGCGCCGCCAACCACGGCACAAGCGACCGTTGCAGCGATACCCCACGCAACCGCCCGTCGACGACGTATGGAATCTTCTGCATCGCAACACACTGCGGTTTGTTTCGTGCCCAGCTCATCGAACAGGTTCACAACCTCGGCTGCCGGCAACTGCGCGAGCGCCCGAACATCCACCAGATCTCGTATATCGACGTCGTTCAGCTCGCAGTACGCCTCATGCAGCTCCATGAACTCCTTCAGATGCAACGTTGATTGCCGTACCCACTGCGTAAAGCGACGCTCGAGCTCGATGCGATCCTCGTGTGATCCGGTGTCATCATTGTCCGCGTTCTCGAGGAGCATCACCCACTCGGCGGCTTCGTCCGCGATCCTCCTTCTCTCTCGTGCGCGCCTCTTGCGACGCAGCATCATTTAGGACTCCGCTTGTGCTTGTTGGATCGCTGGCGCGTGAGATGCTCACGGATTCCCTGAAGCGCCGTCGAAATGTACTTCTTCACGGCATGTTCCGTGACGTTCATTTTCCTGGCGATTTCCTTATAGGAGAGCCCGTCACGTTTGTGCGCCCACGCCTCCTGCGCGGTCCGCGGCAATCGCTTGAATGCACGGCCCAACTCGGTCGAATCATTTATCACGGTCGAGCTGTCAGGTGCGGAGAATTCCAGCCCCTGATCCTCCGCGTACCGTTCCAGGGCACGCGGATCGCACGAAATGACCCGTTCCCCATCCATCTGCGCCTTCTTGTTGGCGTCGCTCAACACGTTGACCGCGGCTTTGAAGATGTAGGCGTGAGTGTCACGCACGCTGCCATCCTTCGTATACTTCAGAATCCGCTCGTAGACGCTCTGTACCAGATCGTCGACAGCGTTCGGATCACGCGCGCGTTTGGCAAAATATCGCTGAAGTTCGACCCGGTACTGGTCGTATTCGGTGTTTTGCGGACATTGGAAATTGCGGGGGTTGGCCACAGTACCTTCCGACTCTAGTCGTTGACGAATAATAAGACCGGTCGCTGCCGGTTTTCGGGTAAGAAACTTGAAACACCGCACCAGCGCTGCATTTCGCTTACCCGATTGACCCTCATTTACGATCTTAGGAGGGATGGGACGCTCAATCTCCATCGGGCGCAGTCGCTCGAGTGAACGTAATGCCCACCTGACCGCTGGAGTGTATGTAACGATGTTCCGGCCCGAGCATTGTCTGCTGATGTTAACGGTTGCAGCCGATGCCACGCTGGCCGGTCAGACACTATCGAAACTCGACTCTCCCCCAGTTGAGATCCGGATACAAGCCGGCCCGCTCGACGAGGCGTTGAGGCAGTGGGCAGACCAGACGGGCTTGCGCTACTTCAAGAACGGCAATCTGGGCAGAGGAACCGGCTCTCCCGGCGCATCGGGTTCGTACGCTCCCGGCAAGGCGCTGGACACCCTGCTCGCCAACACCGGACTCACATACATAATCATCAATGACAGAACGATTCGTATCGTGCCGTTGCCGACAGCCGATAGTACAGCCAACGCCGGTCCGTCCCGGAACAGCAGTCCCGCGGCCCCTGTTGCCGATGCACCGAGTCTCGAAGAGATCCTGGTGACTGGTTCTCACATTCCCGGCACATCGCCAGCGCCCCTTCGTGTGTTTACGCGCGATGACATCGACCGTTCCGGCGCGGCGAACGCGGAGGAGTTCGTTGCCCTGCTGACGCAGAGCTACGGCACGGGACAATCCGAATTCGGCAGCTTGCGAACTCTGGGGACCGGCTTCGCGCGCGTGAATCCAGGCTTCGGAAGTGGGCCCAACCTGCGCGGCCTGGGCTCATTCTCGACTCTCGTTCTGGTCAATGGACATCGCCTGGCTCACAGCGGATACGATGATTTCGTCGATGTGTCGATGATTCCATCAAACGCCATAGAGCGTGTTGAAGTGCTCACCGACGGCGCGTCCGCCATTTACGGCTCCGATGCCGTAGGTGGAGTTGTCAATTTCATCCTACGGCATGACTACACCACAAAGGAGTCAGCACTCAGAGCGGGAATCAGCACACACGCAGATGCACATTCCTATGACGCATATCAGGCGGTTGGAACCCGATGGAGCTCGGGTGGTGCCATGGCAGGCGTGCAGTTTCAGGGACGCGGGGCCGTCAGCAACCAGGATCGCGATTTCTCGCGGAGGGACGCGGAGGATCTGTTGTACGGGCCTCGGGATCTCGTACCTCGGATGATCAAAGATGCATTCTATGGATCACTGGACCAGAACCTCTCGCGCGGAATCGACGTGTCCACCCAGGGCTTCTATACAAAGCGGCGCGAGATCTACCACGGATGTAACGCTCCGTGCGCGGATGAATCAGCCGAGCGGACCTACGATCAACACGCGTCAAATTCGGAGTACGAAGCGGCTCTCACGCTTACCCTGACAACCATTCCAGGTTGGAAGGTCGAGCTCACCGCGGACGCCAGCCAGAACTGGCTCATCTCGGAATCCACCTTTCAGCGTGCGATGTCAGCGCCAACCGACACAGGAGCGGACCTTTGGAGTCTCGCGGCCGGCTCAACCGGAACCCTCTACAAACTTCCCACGGGGGAAATCAAGATTTCGTTGGGGGCCTCACATCGATCCGAGTCGTTTCGCCTTGCCAATCCTCTGGGAAAACTGCGCAGCCAATCGCAGGTGGAAGCGGGTTATGTAGAGCTACAGATACCCGTTGTCAGCTCCAACCCGATGATTTCCGACGAACCGAGAATGGCGATAACGGTCGCAGGCCGCTATGAGCAATACAGCACTTTCGGGTCAACGTTCAATCCGAAAGTCGGCATCAGGGTGGCTGCGACATCGGAGCTGAGTCTGCGCGGCGGCTACAGTTCAGCCTTCAAGGCACCCACTGCCTACCAGTTGAGTGAGTTCAACGCAGGCCGATATCTGCAGCCGCTGCCGGATGGCAGTTCCGGAAACACGCTCACGTTGATCCGCCACGGAGGCAATCCCAACCTGCGCGATCAGACGGCTGATGTCTGGACATTCGGCCTGGACTGGGCATCGCCCTCTCCGGGCTTCCAAGCGACATTTACTTTCTTCAACGTCGATTACAAACACATCATATGGGACCCGTCCACGGTGCCGAGCGCCACCATATTGTCGAGCCCCGCATATTCCGGCTATGTCGTGCGACGCAGCCCCGCGGATGCGCCGGCATTCGACAGTCTCGCGCAGTCCTTGATCGGCGACTCACGACTCGTCGGCTGCTCTCCGCCCAGCATGGGAGCCTGCACGGAACCGGTCTCGGATATTGGTGCGATCATTGATCAGAGACAGGCAAACCTGGCTTCCACTCACACGAGCGGAATCGACTCGCGAGCCGTACAGAGCTTTTCGCTGCCCGCCGGCAAGTTGAATGCCGACGTCGAGTTGACGTACATACTCGACTATAGACTGAAAGTCACTCCCGCCTCGGATGCCGTCGAAATTGCCAACACGACGGGCAATCCACCCAGGGTCCACCTCCGCGCTACCGCTCGGTGGGATAGCGGAAACTGGTCCAGCAGCGCGACGGTAAATCATGCGAGTGGATATTCCACCCGGGGCAGTCTCGATGCCTTCGGCAGCCCGTTACCGTACGCAACCATCGCCGCCTGGACTACATTCGACCTCGGCCTCGGCTATTCCCCAACCGGCAACCCATTGAGTTGGATGAATGGATTACGTGCATTGCTCAATGTCACCAACCTGTTTGATAAACGACCTCCGCATGTGAACGATCTTGCCTACGGTTTCGGTTACGACCCCTCAAACGTCAATCCATTTGGCCGGATGGTGTCGCTGCAGATCAGGAAGGCCTGGTAGGTGTCCAGTTGCGCAACCACGCCTCGTAGCTCAGATGTTCACACAGGATCTCCCCGGCCACGGGGCTCAGCCGAATCTGTTCCCGCGTCAGCAGGGTTTCGAGCTTGCGGCGATCAATCAACCGTTGCGCCACCAGTTGCCCATCGAGAAGCAACTCCCTGACCCACGGCAGATTGCACTCCAACAGCTGCGCATTTTGAGAATCGATGTACCCTTTGCTCACACGAGACAGGGTCTGCGCGGGCAGGTCACCGGCAAATGCTGCCCGGGCTGCGGCGCGGCTCCACCCCTCGTGGGTGAGAATGTAAGTGGGAATCCGCAGGCACGCCTCGATCAGCGGTTGTGAATTCAACGGCATTACCCGTTCCGGGTAATCTTCGGACCCCAGCGGATCGTGCGCATCCTGCTGGCAGTCCATCATCATGACATGCAGGAGCTTGCCGTGCGGCACTCCCGCGGCAAATGGCATCCAGTAGTGCCGTATGTCAGCTCTACTGTCAGCCTCCTCATAGGCACCCTGCGTAGTGAGTTGGCTCGGCGAGTCAATATGCCGGCCGGGATCATATCGAGGCGTCACAAATCTGTCCCGTACGGTTGCCGACAACACCGACCACAAAGACAACTTGTTGCGATGGGCTATGTTGAGCGCATAACGCCAGAATCCGGCCCCGAATCCGCGCTGACGCAGAAAGTCCGCGGCGGCCATCACAGCAGGGCCGTAGAAGAATATCTGATCGCCGGCAGCGCCCGAGAAAATGGCACGCGATCCAGTCTCAGCGGCAATCCGGCCCTCGCAGCCACTCCTGCGTACATACATCAGATAAGTCCAGGGTACGGGGTTTCTCGACAGCCGCAGGAGCAGGGACAAGTCTGTATCTGCCGCACGCTCCTCCAGCTCGCGAAGCGCAACCCCGGCTGATTTTGCAGATTGCCGCGCATACGCACGCTCATCGCCGGTAACACAGCTTTTCGAAAAATAGGTCAGACACTCGACACGCGGTTGCGCGGGAGCATTGCGCAGGCAATAGAGAACAATTGAAGAATCCAGACCGCCGGAGAGCAGCAGGACGATGCGCGGATAGCAGGCAGCCCAACTCCAGACGGCGCACCGAGCCGCCGAGCGCACTGTTGCTATTGCGCTGGAGAATTCTTCGATTGGCTCCGATATTGCGATCTGGAACGGGTTCCAGAGCAAACGGCGACGAATCGTGCCATCCGGGGCGCAATCGAGACATTCACCTGGTTGAATCTGCTCTATTGCGACAATTCCAGTTGCAGCGGCACCCAACGCGTGCCGTGGGTAGGCCAGCAAAGTGGCCATCCACGGCCAGTTGATGGAAGGAGCGCCGGATTTCAGCAACAGGTAGTCGCGGGCATCGGAGAAAAATACGCGCACCTTTTCCAGACTGGCACAAAAGCACGGCAACGCCCCCGCGGGCCCGCGAAAAACCTGCAGATGACCGGTTCCCGGGTCAGACTCAAAAGCGACATATCTTCCCCAGACACAGTCAACCAGTTCCTCCAACCGGGCATCCGGCCGCAAGGTGCGCTTCACAAAGACTCGTCCGAGGATCACGCCCCGGGCACCACCGAGCCTGCGCACCTCCGGAGACAGCAGATCGCCCCCGGAATGAAGCACCATCACGCCGTTCACCCGAAACGAACAGGTCCACCCCTCACTTTGAGCACAAATGATCTGCGACGAACGATCCGCTTCAGAAGCAGCGCTTTCGCATTCAGGATTCCAGACTAGCGCCAGAAATCGCAGCATTGCATTTGCGATCTACACGGACATGATCGGCGTATACGAGCGCACATTGTCCACTGTGTCATTGAGTACAACGTGCCCGCTCTGCAACCAACAATGGGCTGCGAACGGACCGGTCCGTACCGCGAAAATCCAGTGGGGATACACACCGAGTTGCCGTAGAAACAGCAGCAATGCCAGCGAATCGAAAAGGCAGGCATTGCGCGAGGAAAACAGGAACGGACGTGCTGCGTAAAACAACGCGACGTGTTTTCTCGCGGCCGATTCGTCAAGGGGCGGGCGAACGTCGGTGCGGGACAGGTTGTTGACTATCCACTCGATGCTTCGAAGTCGCAGCCACAGCCGCGCCTGCACGGCCGCGATGGCGATCCGAGCCAGACGAGAGGCTCGTGAAGAAGCCTGCTGGCCATGCGAATCCGCGAATAATTGTGCCGGGGGTATCAGAGTCCCGGTGGGCTGCAAGTACTCGATCGTGCCAGCCGGCTTGCCTCGCAGCGGATCCAGCGTGATCAGCCCCCTTGCAGCCAACTCTCCGACGGCGGCGTCAACCTCCTGTTGGGTCGAAACCGGCCCGGTTGGCACGATCGGCCAGTCAACGACCGCGTGACCGAGCAGCCGCGATGACTCATCGCTGAGAGCGAGATACTGATCCCGATGCAGATCCAGCAGGATTGCCTGCTCGCCGGACAAGCAGACAAACACATGACGCGCCAGAAGATATCGCCCCACGGCGGCGAAAGCTGGGCAGGGATGTGGTGCGCAGCCGCCCCAACATCCTGCCTTCCGATGATCAACAACTTTCGCTGGCGAGGTCCACTCTCGTGATGAGGCACGAGTTTCCAAACGCCTCACGAAATATGATCCCGCCACCGCGAGTCTGAAGTGTGACCTTTCCGAGCTCTATGATCATGGCAAACTCCTTTACGCCGTCGTTAGGCAGTCCTTTCCTGGACTGTAGCCCCAAGGTGCACGCAGCCTGCCGCCGTGTCAATCAAACACGCCGGCCCGATTGCTGCCGCGCAGCACATTGCTTTGACATCAAGGAGTTGTTGATTCCGATGACGGCGGTGCAGCAGCACTGAGCAACACTGAGTTCGCATCATTGCCACCGCGATCGGCCGGCTGGGCCCGTATTTCGAGCTTCTTTACGATTGAGGCAACGAAGCCGTCGACGTCGGTAGCGGAGTAGCTTCCATCGATGGGACGCCCGCCGATGCCGGGATCGCCGAGCACAATTTGCCGGCGGTTATATCGATTGAGCTCACGGACCGCCTCGGAAAGCGATTGTCCCTCAAAGTTGAGGCGCCCGTCCCGCCAGCCGCTGAGGTTATCCCGCTCGCGTCGAGTGAGGGGATGCGGCTGAATCCGGCTCAAGCCTATTGCACTGTCGATCTGTAATTGAAAGCCTGCGGGAAGCACTATTTCCTGAGGAGCACAGTCACACGACAACCGTACCCGTCCTTCCAGGACGGCAATCTGTGTTTCGCCCGCTTCGTGGCGAACATTCAACTGCCCCCCGGGAGAATCCAGACGCAGGCCGCCTACACTCAGGCTCAGCGGCCGTGAATTCGACGGAATCTGAAAGAAGACCTCACCGGAGACGAGATGACCGGACAGAAAATGGCGATCGGATTGCAGCTCCATGTTTGTCGCGGTATTCAGATAGACCGCCGAACCGTCCTTGAACTGGGTGATGGAACGCTCTCCGACCTGGGTTGTCAGAACGCTCCGGGTTTCCGAACCCGTCGCGGAAGAACCGGCCGAAAGCCAGGTTCCGGCGCCAATGGCGAGGGCACCCAACGCACTCGCCACGACCCATTTGGAGCGGCGGCTGACGGGTTGACGACGACTCCTGACAGTTCCGACGGCCTGCAGCCAGCTGTCGTCCACTGGCTCGTCGTTGTGCTTGGGAATCCTCAGGTTTATGACGTTGGAGCGTTCGTCACCATCGGGTTCCGCCGGATGTTCAGCCTCCACCAGGTCCTGTGCATCGATGGCCGACAGGCTGTAGTGAGCATGGGAGATCTCCAGGAACACCCGGATGTGTTCCGGAGATCTATTGAGCCACTTCAGGAAGCCCTCTGGCTGCCCGGCCCCATCGCGGAGAGCCGTGCATTCCCTGTCCTCCAGAGACATGAGCCATTCCGTGGCCTCGTCCACGATCTGTCGGTCCTGACAGTTGTCCGAATCCTTCGGCTTGGTAAAAGTCATGGCTGTCGTCCCTGAAGCGCCTTCTTTGCAGTGCGTCGCCATCGTCATTTACGGACTTCTCGATCTTCCTGGCTAGTAAGACCTCCAGTGCACGCAAATCGGGTACACAAAATTTGACGACCCGCGCCAGGCCATGCTCAATCACCCGCCAGCCCGGCTTCCCGCCGGGAATTAATCATATTATTCTGGTGCACTGCCCATCATGGTTGAGGGGGATTGATGGAACATGTCACTGATTCACGCACCCGTGCGACTGACGCGGTTGCGAAACCGTCGATCATTCCGTTCGCCCTGATCGTTGCCCTGTTCTTCCTGTGGGGAATGGCGAACAACCTCAATGACATCCTGATCGCCCAGTTCAAGAAGGCTTTTACTCTCTCCGATTTCCGTGCCGGCCTGGTGCAAAGCGCGTTCTACCTGGGTTACTTCCTGCTGGCCATGCCTGCCGGCATGTTCACCCGGCGCTTCGGGTTCAAGGGTGCCGTGGTCGTCGGTCTGTTGTTGTATGCCTGCGGCGCGTTTCTGTTCTGGCCCGCCGCCGAGCTGCGTACCTACGGGTTCTTTCTGCTCGCGCTGTTCGTCCTCGCCAGTGGACTTGCGTTCCTGGAAACCTCAGCGAACCCGTTTGCCACCGTACTGGGTCCACCGGAAACAGCAGCCCAAAGACTGAACCTGGCCCAGGCCTTCAACCCACTCGGATCCATCACGGGCGTCATCATCGGCCAGCAGTTCATCTTCTCCGGCATAGAGCACACGCCCGCCGAAATCGCGGCAATGGACGCGGCTCACCGTTCGGCTTACTTTGCCTCGGAATCCACCGCGGTTCAGTTGCCCTATCTGATCATCGGCCTCGTCGTGCTCGGTTGGGCAACTCTCATTCTGATCACCCGTTTCCCCACCACCGACCAACACGCCGCCAGCGCAACCCGGGACAGTGGGGTCCATCTTCGATCACTGCTGCACAACAGCCGGTTTGTGCTCGCCGTGGTCGCCCAATTCTTCTATGTGGGCGCCCAGGTCGGGATCTGGAGCTATTTGATCCGCTACGTCCAGGCAACTCAGCCGGGGACGCCGCAAAAGCTGGCAGCCAATTTTCTCACCGCCTCACTCGTCGCATTCATGGTGGGACGCTTTGCCGGTACAGCGCTGATGCGGCGCATCTCCCCAACCCGTCTGTTGGCCTCGTTTGCGGGAATCAACGTGCTCCTGTGCGCGGCTGCCGTCATGAACGTGGGCCACGCCGGCATCTACATGCTCATTGCCAGCAGCTTCTTCATGTCGATCATGTTTCCAACCATCTTCGCCCTGGGAGTCGACGGCATGGCTGACGCGGAGCGCAAGCTGGGCTCCGCGCTGCTCGTCATGTCCATCATCGGCGGCGCGGTGTTGACCGCGATAATGGGCGCGGTCTCGGACGCAGGCGGCATTCAACTCGCGATCAGCGTTCCGCTCGTGTGTTTCGTGATCGTGTTTATTTTTGCCAGGCGGACCCGCCTGGGAACACATGGTCTTCAATCGATTGGCGATGCATCTGTGCACTGAAACCCGGAACATGGGGCGCGACGTAACGACCCGCACTGATTTTGACCGGCGCGAGAAAATGCTCGTGCAGGTGATCTACAAACTCGATCGCGCGGTCTTCCATTGCGCCGCTGATGGCTACATAGTCGGCCATCGCCAGGTGTTGGACGAGCTCGCATAAGCCCACGCCTCCCGCGTGCGGAAACACGCGCACCCCGAACTTGGCCGCCATGAGCAGGATGGCCAGATTCTCATTGACACCTCCCACGCGGGCAGCATCAATCTGGATGAGATCCACGGCCGCCGCCTGAAACAGCTGTTTGAATACGACCCTGTTCTGGGTGTGTTCCCCCGTGGATACCGGCATCGGCGCAACACCCCGGCGGATGGCTGCATGCCCCAGTACATCATCCGGGCTCGTGGGCTCCTCGATCCACGCGATGTTGAATTCGGCGAGCTTACGCAGCCACGGAATGGCGGTGCCTACGTCCCAGCGCTGATTTGCATCAATGGCCAATGCAACGGAATCGCCAATCGCACCCCGTGCAATTCGACACCGACGGACATCGTCATCGACATTGGCCCCGACTTTGATCTTGATGGTGCGGAAGCCCTCGCCCACTGCCTCGACAGCGAGGCGGGCGAGCTTCTCATCCGAATAACCCAGCCATCCGGGTGATGTTGTGTAGGCCGGATAACCCTTTTTGATCAAGGTCGCGACTCGTTCCGCACGACCAGGCTGTGCCGCGCGCAGAATGCCCAATGCTTCATCGCGGGTGAGTGCGTCGGTGATGTACCGGAAATCAATCAGATCGACAATCTGCTCCGGTGTCATGTCGGCGATCAAACGCCACACAGGCTTACCGGCCTTGCGACCCGCCATATCCCAGGCTGCATTGATCACGGCACCGATGGCCATGTGCATCACGCCCTTCTCGGGCCCCAGCCAGCGCAACTGGGAGTCATGAGTCAAACTCCGGGCAAAGCCACCCAGATCCCGCAGGACCTCATCAACCTCCCGCCCAACCACAAATGGCCGCACAGCCGCCAAGGCGGCAGTCTGAACATCATTGCCGCGACCAATAGTAAACACAAACCCGTGTCCACAGAGCCCGTCAGGATCATCGGTGCGTAGAACAACATACGCGGCCGAGTAGTCCGGATCCGGGTTCATTGCGTCGGAGCCATCGAGCTGGCGCGACGTGGGAAAGCGGATATCGTGAGTTTCGAGGTCGATTATCGAGGGCATGACTTCTTCCGTGGCTGTATGCAACGATCGTCACACGTGGGTGTGGGCTCGTCAACGGATGGCCGAATTGGTCGGATGCGCGACCTTCCGCTGCTGTAGCCTTCACATAACCTGCAGGCACCGGGGAACGAGATGAGCAAGGGTACAAAGCGCATCGGAGTGCTGGGGTTCAATGGAGTGAATGCGGTGGATGTAGTGGGGCCGATCGAAGTATTTGCCAGCGCCGGGCGCGCTGACTTTACCCGCGGGGATTCCAAGGGTCTTTACAGGACCCACCTGATTGGGCTCACTGATGACCCATTCACTGCTGAATCAGGCGTACGGTTTTTACCGGACTGCCGGTTGAGTGACGCACCGGCCCTCGACACCCTGATCGTGCCGGGCGGATGGGGGCTGCGCGTACCATCAACCAACGCCGCGGTTTCGACCTGGCTGCGCAGCCGTGCGCCGCGGATTCGGCGAGTTGCCTGCGTCTGTACCGGGGTTTACGGGCTTGCCCCCACCGGGTTGCTCAACCGCCGAAGGGTCACCACACATTGGAGGTTTGCCGAGGACCTCGGCAAACAATTCCCACAACTGACTGTTGATGCGAACGCGTTGTTTGTCAAGGACGGCCGGTTCTATACATCCGGTGGCATCACCGCCGGAATCGATCTGGCACTCGCGCTCGTGGAGGAGGATCTGGGGCCGCGTGTTGCTTTGACGGTTGCGCGGGAGCTGGTTGTTTTCCTGAAGCGGCCGGGTGGGCAGGAGCAGTTTTCCGAACCGCTACGTTTTCAGGTGCACTCGGCCGATCGCTTCGCGGACCTGATTGCGTGGATTTCGGCTCATCTCGGGCGCAACCTGTCCATACCGGTGCTCGCGGACAGGGCGCGACTGAGCCCGCGGCATTTCAGCCGCCGCTTTCACGAGACTTTTGGGTGTACGCCTGCGCAATTTGTGGACAACTTGCGCCTGACGGAAGCCCGCGAGCGGCTGACTACTCCGGGGCGTACGATCGACAGTGTTGCCGCATCCGTTGGTTTTGCCAGCGCCGACGTCTTTCGCCGGCGCTTCCGTAAACGCTTCGGCGTTGCGCCGAAGAATTATCGCGAGCGATTTCTGACATCGAGCTCGCCAGGAGTCTCTTCATGAACGTTCGCGTTGTCGCCTACCTTGCCACCGTGTTGTTGGCCACCGGCGCCGCCGCCTCGAGCGACGCCATTTTTGCCCCCGACGGCAAGCTCAACTTCCCCGCCAACTACCGGGAATGGGTGTTTCTGTCATCCGGCCTCGACATGAGTTACAACAAGCTGCTCGACATGCCGGGTCATTCCATGTTCGACAATGTATTTGCAGACCCGGTGTCTTATCACGAGTTTTTGCAGACCGGCACCTGGCCGGAAGGGACGATTCTCGTCATGGAAGCGCGTGGCGCGACTGGAAAAGGCTCCATCAATCACCGCGGCAAGTTTCAGTCGGGGGACCTGATGGGTGTTGAGGTCCACACCAAAGACACCAGGCGATTTCCGGGCGGGTGGGGATTTTTCGCCTTTGGAGGTGAGGACACCCAGCCCGCTCAACAGATCCCGACGGGCGCGGACTGCTACGCCTGCCATCAACAGCATGGCGCGGTGAATACGACCTTCGTGCAGTTCTACCCGACACTACTGAAGATCGCGACGGCCAAGAAAACCCTCAGCCCGAACTATCAGCCGTAGCCGACTAGAAAACGTATTCGACGCCAGCAGTGACGCCGTCGATATTGAAGTCCCGCTCCAGCGCCTTCTCCTTTATTTTCTGGATCCGCAGATAATCCATACGAAGCACGCAATGGGTCGTGACAGTGAATGCAGTGCCAATGCTCGCCAACACGCTGGTGGTGTTCTGAGAAAAGCTTCCCGAATCGGCGCTGTCACCGACAGTCGTGTGGAAGCTCGATTTCGTCTTCGCCTGGAAGGCGCCCACGCGGGCGGTGAGATCCCAGAAGTTGGTCATGGGCAGCACGCCCACCACCGCCAGCGCCGGCCCATGTGTCCTGACATCCAGATTCAAATGTATTTCCGAGGCCTTTCCATCCACTGACGAAGTAACGGTACCGTAGCCTGAATACCGGAACGGCCCGAAGTCCAGGAACGACAGCTCGACCCCGAAGTTGGGTGTCAACATGTAGCCGACATCGACGGTCCAGGACAGGTGAGATCTGTCTGTGGACGAAGGGCCCATCGCGTAACCGTTTTTCGCTCCGCCAAAAGCTGCAGTCATCCCGTCATCGAGGGTGGCACGGCGATAGGTGCTCAGCAGGTCGAGCGCGTTGGCACCGAAATAAAGTCCTGTCATCTCATCTGCCATCGCAGGCTCGGCGAGGATACTGAAGGATACAATTGCGAGGGCAATCCGTTTCTGGGTCACGTCGGGAGATCTCAAAAAGAGCTGACCGCCTAGGATTGCAGGCTCGTATTACAGTCCGTGGATCCTTACGCATGCAACGAAATTGTCACGCGATCAGTTCATGCTTGCCGACTCGCTTTTCGAGTGGCAGTTTCGCATGCAAACAGTCAGGTCGTGGGCCGCGGCGGTCATCACCGCTCTGGTATCGGTTACTTTGGTCTCATGTGCCAGCGGGCGCACGACTTATCTTGCCGACGGATCCCGGGGCTACTCGGTCTCCTGCCGGGGCCTGCTGAATACCTGGGATTCGTGCCTGGTCGAGGCCGGCCGCATCTGCGGGCCGCGTGGGTATAACACTATCAACGAAGATCAGTACGATCGGACGCTGCTGTTCGGGTGCAAGACTGCTGCCACGGGCAGCAAGTGATCCACGCCCCCCTCGCGTGACCGCCACGCAGACACACGAAGGGCCCCTTATTCGCCCATTGAAATGATTCGCCAAGCAACAGCATCGTCAACAAAGAGACCACAACTCTTGACGCGGTCGACTGCGGCTTGAAGTGACGGCAGCAACCTGCTCTGCCGGGCTGCGAGGAGCAACCCCAGGGTTCCCACAACCGGAATATCGAGCGCCACAGCCCTGGGAATGACGGGCGACGACACCAGCTTTGGAACGAGGTCGAGATAGCCTGCTCGCGCCAAGACAATAACAGGCGATGCATTCAGCACCGCGTGCTTCACGGCTTTCTCAGCAACTCCGCACCGGCCCGCGCCTCATCGGCACTCTCCTGCATTGGCGAAACTCTGAGCTCAGACAGAATTGCGACAAACTCGCTCCTGCTGACACCAGCTATCTGCGCGGCAACTTCCTGGCTAACACGTCCAAGCTCATACAACTTGGCGGCTGCGGCCGCGCGCAGATCAGCAGTCAGCTGATTCGAGTCGCGATCGAGGCTCGCGAAGGTTTCATCCGGCAGATTGAATTCCACTCGTTTCATTGGACTAGCCTAACCAAGCTGCATCAGGTGGGCAAGTTCCTGCATGGCCTCAGTTGCCAACGGCGATCCATCGACAACGCTTACGAAAGCGTTGGTTTTATCGTCGATTTGTCCACGGCATTTCGCTCGGACGACTATCGTCCGCCGTAGGACGCCGAGAGCACTACGCGGGGCGAGCGTATCCGTCCGAGAGATACGGCTGAGGCAATTGGTGGTACTCACGTACACTTGGCCTCAACTTTTCCGACGCCTCGGCCGACGCGGGCGGGAAGACGGCGCGCTAGCTGCGGGCCACGTAGCCAATGCCTGCTCTGCAACCGCTTCCAACATGGCACGGCTCAAACCGGCTTTGGCCTGCACTGCTATTCCCTGTGTCACTGTCATCACGAATGCAGCGAGGGCGTCCGGTTTCGCCGTCTCAGGTAAGTCGCCCTCCGCCCGCGCCCGTTCGAAGCGTTCGCGAAGCCGGTCCTGACCAGCCACTCGGAACTCTACTAACGCTTGCCGCACGGGCTCAGCATCATCGGATCCTGCCAAGGCTCCATTGATTCCCAAACACCCCGTGTGGTCGGGATAACGCGTGTTCAGCTCTACCGCTTTGTGCACGAGGTGCGCTGCAACTTCGCGTGACGTGGGTTTTTGGAGCGCTTCTGGAAGGTATCCCAGGTATTGCTCGTCGTAACGAGCCAGCGCGCGGCGAAAGAGCGCTTCCTTGTTGCCAAAAGCAGCATATAGCGAGGGTCGCTCCAAACCGGTTGCCTCGGTCAGATCCGCGTAGGAAGTGCCCTCATAGCCTTTACGCCAGAACATGCGCAGCGCGGCATCGAGCGCCTCCTCCAATTGAAATTCGCGATGACGGCCCATCAGTTCGGCTCCGCGTTTTACATACCAATCATTACAGAATCGCTTGACAGTCCCCGGGTTAATTCTATACTAGTCGTTACTGTAATGGTCATTATTTAATCCCATGAAAAAGACACTCGAAGGCAAAGTCGCCCTCATTACTGGCGGCTCACGCGGGCTCGGTTCCAACCTTGCGGAGGCGTTTGCTGACCAGGGCGCCGACGTTGCGATCACCTACGTCGCGTCGGCCGAGAAAGCGGAGGCAGTTGTTGAAAAGCTGAGAGCAAAGGGCGTCCAGGCGATCGCGATCCAGAGCGACCAGGCAGATCCAGCCGCCGCCAAGCCACTGCTCGATACAGTGTCGGCGCATTTCGGCAGGCTCGACATTCTCATCAACAATGCGGCAATTGCCGTACAAGGCAAAACGGTCGACGATCCCGATCTCGATACGATCAACCTCGATCGACAGTGGCGGATCAACGTGCTGGGCGCGGTCGCCACCACGAGAGCAGCGGCGCCCGTGCTCTCAGACGGCGGTAGGATCATCTTCATTGGCTCGATTCTCGGCAGTCGTGTCCCTTTCGCCGGCGTAGCTGACTATTCCGGAACAAAAGCGGCAATCGCCGGATACGCGAGGGGTGTTGCCCGGGATCTGGGTACACGCAACATCACGGTCAATGTCATTCAGCCCGGTGTCATGCCAACTGACATGGCTGTACAGGCGTTGGGCCATGATGTTCCCGATTCGCTCATGAACCTTCACGTGATCCACCGCATTGCCACACTCGAGGAAGTGTCAGCCCTCGCGTGTTTCCTCGCAGGGCCGGCTGGAGGCTACATGACCGGCGGTGTGATCGACGTTTCCGGCGGTCTCGGTACCTGAAATGACACTGACAGGAAAAAAGGGAAATCATGACTGAAAAATTCAATGCGCAGTCGACCGCTGACGAGGTGGTGTCCGGTGTCAGTCTCGCCGGGAAGCGAATTTTCATAACAGGGATTTCATCGGGCATCGGGCGCGAGACAGCTCGCTCATTGGCCTCTCACGGCGCTGATGTTGTCGGCGCGGTCACAGATCTGGCGAAAGCCGGATCGGCCACCGCATCTATCCGCGACGCGGCGAATGAGGGGAGGCGGCGGTCTCGAACTGATCGAGCTGGATCTGGCGTCCTTGCAGAGCGCATCCCGAATGGGAGTCGAAACGCGTTAGTCGCTTTAGAATCAGGCACTTACCGGCGGAATGAAGCTCGACCCGGAGACCCCTGAGTCGTCAGCCTCAAATCGCGCTATACTTCCGTGTAGTAACTTATCTACACGTGATGAAATGCCCCCTCTAAACATCCGCAATGAAGAAACCGAGCAGCTCGCCATAGCCTTGGCAAAACTGACCGGAGAGACGAAGACTGAGGCAGTGACCCAAGCGCTGCGCGAACGGCTGCAGCGGGTGCGGCGAGCCCGCACGAAGCGACGGCTTGCAGACGATCTCGATGAGATCGCTCTGCACTGCTCGACCCTTCCGGTGCGCGATTCGCGTAGTGCTGACGAGATCATGGGCTACGACGAGCACGGGCTTCCGCGCTGATGGTGTTGGATACGTCCGCTGTTGTCGCAGTCCTTCAGAACGAGACGGAGCGACGTAAATTCAACGAAGCAATCGAAGCTTCCGAGTCACGCTCTTTGTCCACTGCGTCTTTTGTCGAGTGCTCCATGATCCTCGAGTCACGCTACGGTGCGGACGGCGTTCGCGATCTCGATCTATTCATCGCCAAGGCACAAATATCCCTGGTGCCCGTGGATGAAGAGCAGGCTAACCTCGCCCGTCGCGCGTTCCAGAAGTTCGGAAAAGGACGTCATCCTGCTGGACTCAATTTTGGCGACTGTTTTTCATATGCACTTTCGCGCGCGCTCGATTCGCCTCTGCTGTTCAAAGGAAACGACTTCAATCAAACCGACGTCCAGTGTCATCCAGCCAGCGGTTGATAGTCTATTGAGATGAACTGCGCTCGGGAGGTTTGGCATCCTTTTGGCCAGGAAAAAAAGCGCGAGCAAAAGCCAGGTGTCGTTGGCGTGCCGAGCTCATCAGCCGCATGAAATCAGGCTCTTTGCGCAGGCTGTCCAGGAGCGGATCGGTCGACAGGTAGGGATAGGGGAAAAATCCGCTGTCAATGCTGCGCCCGAGGACTCGCAGCGCCGACTCTCGGTCTCCCAACACAGCGTAGCCTTGGGCGATCTTGTAGGCAGCTTCGGGATCGCCAACGCCGCGCTGGTCGATCCTGGTTTCCACCTGATGCAGCATGAGCAATCCTTCAGACACGTGACCTCGAATGCCGAGGCTGAAGGCTTTGCCGATCTGGGCCTGAAACAGTGACGGATCGAGCTCCAGTGCGCGGTCGAAATGTTCAGCGGCCGCTGCCCGGTTATCCTGATAGTACTCGCCGAAACCCCGGTAAAAAGTGATCAGCGCCTGATCGTCGCTCTTCGGCAGACTATCCAGAAACCGCTCGTATTGTTGCAGGTAAAGATAACCGTTGAGAGTCGAGCTGTTGAGCTTTACGCCCGGATCGAGGCGCCTGGCCGTCTCTGCTTCCGAAACGGACTCCTGCAACATTCCCGCAAACCGGTAGGCATATCCGAGCTCCCAGTGAGTCTCGGCACGATTCGGGTTCATCGCCAGCGCCTGCCGCAACAGCGGCACGGCTCGCTCCACTCTGCCGGTGTCCGTGAACATGTTGGCCATGTAAATCCGCGCATCTATCTGATCCGACTGCAAGGCGAGAGCGCGTTCGAAAGATTGTTGAGCCTTTAGATACTGCTCGCCTCCTCCGAACTGAAAGGAAGCGTTGGCGGTGTACGACTTGCCGAGGTGGGCCCAGGTCAGCGCATAGTCAGGGGCGAGCTGTGTCGACTTCTCGAGCATCCGGATTGCCATGGGAAAATCACTCGTGGAGTAAAGATCAATTCCCCGCAGATAGTATTCGTAGGCCAGTGGCGCGATTGCCGTTTCCGTGTTCAGGCGCGCTGCCTCGGAAGGCGACAAGCTGACTTCCAGTCCCTTGATGATCCGGTTGGCAACACTGTCCTGAACGGTCAGCAACTTTTCGTATTTCAGATCAAAGCTGCCCTTCCAGAGAATATTTTTGGCCTGGGCGTCGATCAGTTGACAGGTGATTCTGAGATCGTCTCCGTCGCGCAGGAAGGTCCCGGTCAGAATTGTGTCTACGTTGAGATCGGTGGCGATCCGCCGCATGTCAACGGCCGGGCTCTTGTATTTCTGTACGGCATAGGAGGGACGCACGGAAAGCTCACTGACGTAACCCAGCTTGGTAATAACCGCATCGGCCAATGAGAAGCCCAGGAACTCACTGTCCTCGTCTGCCCGCAGGTTCTGAAATGGCAACACCGCGAGGCTTCGCGGCTGCCCGCTCCGAGAGGTGACAACAGCTGATTCGTGATGCCACGAGATGGCTGATATGGCGACGATCGCGAGAAGGATGAATCCGAATGCAATCGACCCGAGCCGATGCAGCGCAAGTTGCCTGGGCGGCTCCGCCGGCGGGGCGGGGACACTTGAAGAAGCGTCATCATTCCGCGTCGGCTGGGAAGTTGTCTCCTGAATGTCTGTCAGTTGCAGAATGCCATCCGGAACCCCCTCAGCCACTGAGCTGTCATCATCAATGGTTGTCTGCGCAACTTCCGCGACAGGCGCAACAAACCTGTATCCCTTCTTCGGAACGGTCTGGATGTAAGGACGGCCATCGGCGGTCTCACCGAGAATTCTGCGCAGCGTGGAGATATTAACTGTGAGGTTGGCATCTTCCACGCAACTGTTCGGCCACACTCGACGCATCAAGACTTCCTTCGTCGTCAGCCGGTCGCCGTTCTGAACCAGCACGAGAAGAATCTCCAACACCTTGGGCGTGAGCGACACCGGATCGCCATCACTCAGCAACAGGTGGTTGGCGGGGTCAAAGCGAAATTTGCCGAATTCGTACAAGAACTTACTCCCTGGCGCGGCAGCGTCTCCCCAGAGCTCTTTGGATAATTTTTGCAGATTTACTGGACGCATTTAAGGACTCAACAGGCTAACTCATCCGAGATTTGACGCCGCGCCGGAAGCGGCGGACCTGACAACCCTGAAGTGGCGAGTGCGGGACAGAAGCACGTTGAAAAAGACCCGCACGTTCCTGCCGCCCGGAATCAAAAGGAGTTCATCAAATTGTGCGGAATTGTTGGCATCTTCTCCCGCCGTGAGCCCATCCTCACGGCCACAGTCCAAAGGGCAGTCCAGCGACTTCATCATCGCGGACCTGATGCCCAACGACATTGGATCGCACCCGACCAACGAGTGGCTCTCGGGCACGCGCGGCTCAGTGTCATCGACCTGATGACTGGAGATCAGCCGCTCGTCAGCGAGGATAGTCGCACCCGGATCGTCGTCAACGGCGAATTCTACGGCTACGAGTCAATACGCGACGAGCTCGAACGGTCGGGTCACCGCCTGCGAACACGATCGGACAGCGAAATTGCCTTGCATCTCTATGAGGACCTGGGTGTCCACTGCTTGCACCGTTTGCGCGGCGAGTTCGCTTTCGTACTTTGGGACGAAAGAAACCGTACGATCTTCGCCGCTCGCGATCGATTCGGAATCAAGCCCTTATTCTACGCCTGTCATCAGGGCACGATCTATCTCGCCTCGGAAGTGAAAGCGCTGTTTGCCGCCGGAGTGCCGCGGCGATGGGATTCCGAATCCGTCTCGAATTCAGTCGAATTTGGCGGCCATCCCGCCCGGACGCTGTTTGACGGCGTCTTTCAGATCCCACCGGGACATTATCTGCTCGCAAATGACAGCCACGTGCAACTGATTCGATATTGGGACTTCGACTATCCACGGGTGGACCGCACTACAACGCAGCGCCGCTCGCACGGTGAGTATGTCGAGGAATTCCGAAATGCTTTGGAGGAGTCAGTTCGGCTTCGATTGCGCGCTGACGTTCCCGTCGGATGTTACCTCAGCGGCGGTCTCGACTCCTGCGCCGTTCTGGGGCTCGCCGCAAAGCATCGTTCCGACCCGATACGCGCATTCACCCTGGCCTTTGACCGCCCCGAATACAACGAGGAGAAGGAAGCACGCGAGATGGCGGCCAAGGCAGGCGCGGAATTTTTCCCCATCAGTATCCGCCAGGACGATCTGGCCGATCACTTCGCAGATGCGATCGTGCAATCAGAGACCTTCTGCTACAACGCCCATGGTGTAGCGAAGTACCTGCTGAGCCGAGCGGTCCGCGATGCCGGCTTCAAAGTTGTGCTCACGGGGGAAGGCTCGGATGAGCTGTTGGGTGGATATCCGCATTTTCGTCGTGACATGCTTCTTTACAACAGGGAGGGTCAGGATCCAACGCAGGTGAGTGCCATGCTCCAGGACCTGGAAAGGCTGAATCCTGTGTCACGCGGTTTTCTCCTGCAGCACGGCGCCTCCAGACCGCTCGACAACGTCAAGCGACTTCTGGGTTTCGTTCCAACGTGGATAGAGACCTTCTCCGCCCGGTCGGTAAAAATGCAAGGCATATGGGCTGAAGATTATCTCGACAGGTTTTGCCAGTCGGATGAGTGCCATGCGCTCTTCAGCAGCCTCGATGTCAGAGGTCAGCTGACGGGCCGCGACCCGGTTCATCAATCACTCTATCTGTGGTCGAAGACCATGCTTCCGGGCTACATCCTGACCATGTTGGGTGACCGCATGGAAATGGCACATTCGGTCGAGGGCCGGGTGCCTTTCCTCGATCACCCTCTCGTGGAGCTCATACGTTCGCAGCCCGTGACCCAGAAGATCAACGGCATGACGGAGAAATATGTACTCCGGGAAGCAACACGCGATGTCATTACCGATACTGTTTATCGGAGGCAAAAGCACCCGTTCATGAGTCCACCGTCGACCCTGCATCCGCAGGAGAAGCTCAGCACCTTCGTGCAGGACACCCTGCGTGGTGCCACCCTGGCCTCGATCCCGTTTTTTGACCAGAAGAAGGTCATAGGACTTCTGGACGATTTGCACACGATGGATGAAGGCGCCCGCATTGCCAACGATCAGGTGTTGATGACTGTAGTCAGCGCATGCGTCCTTCAAGACAAATTCAGCCTGGCGGCGTGAAATAAGGAGTTATATATGCGTAATCGAATGTCACTGTTTGGTCTCTTCTGCGGGACGCTGTCAGTGTGCGGACTGGCCTCCGCGCAAGACTCGTTCCAGGGTCACCCACGCAACGATGTTGATGTGGAAAGCCGTTCGAGTCCCATCGCGATCACGGGCGATGACAAGTTTGTCTGGAGCGTCAATCCAGACAACAACTCGGTTTCGGTGTTTCGCGTTGCAAACGATGCGAACCGCAAATTGGCGGAAATTCCAGTTGGGAAGGAACCCTGGTGCGTCGCAATCCAGCCGGAGGCTGAGAACGGTGATCACTACGATCGAGACCGAAAGCACGAGCACGACGAGGCAGGAGCCGCGAAAGTCTATGTAACCAACATGGTCAGTGGCACCGTGTCTGTCATTGACCCGAGGAGACTGCGCGTCACCAGGACGATCGAGGTCGGCACCGAGCCGTTTGGCTGCGCGCTGAGTCCGGACGGGCGCAAGCTCTACGTGACCAATCAGTCGCAGAACACGATTTCCGTCATCAATACGCGCCTGGACCGGGTAGTCGATACGATCCGGAACGTCGGTCTGAAGCCACATGGCATTGCTGTCTCGCCCGACGGCGACAAGCTCTATGTAACACAGCTGTTATCCTCGCGCCCCGCACCGCAGGAAACCCGCCCTCGAACGCAAAGCGAGGGTGCGGACGACGGCCGCGTCGGACGCGTAACGGTAATCGATGCTCACTGGCACAAGGTCATCGGGACTGTCATCCTCAATCCGACTCTCATCGCCCCCTTCTTCCAGTCCGACGGCAACACACTGGGGCGCGAACCGTTGACGACCACGTTTGACAATCGCACCAGCGCTTTCCCGAACTTGCTGGAATCGATCGTGATCAGGGGAAAGTTTGCCTATGTCACGGGCACCTGCTCATCACCCAACGGCCCCTTCCGCTTCAACGTAAACGTACAGAGTTGCTTGTCCGTGATCGATACCCAAAAGGACAAGGAAGCGTTCCCGTCGTTGAATATGAATGATGGCGTCAATTTCGAGCCGGCGGGCGTCAAGCTCTTCAATACAAACCCGTTTGCCACGGCATTCAAACGCAGATCCAGGGAGGGCTTCGTGGCAGTGGGCGCGACCAACCGGCTGTTGCGCCTCGAGGTCGATTCGCAAGGTGTGCCCTCCATCAACCCACCGATCAACGCACAGGACCCCGGGCATATCATACGGATCGAGCTGAAGGACAGGTTGGAGCTGTCTCAATCGGACCCACAGGACGTAGTCGGCGGCAAAAACCCCCGTGGCATCGTCCTGAATTCCAGAGACAGTCGCGCTTATGTCATGGACTACGTATCCCGTGACATAGCGGTAGTCGACATCTCCGCGAGCGACCCTGCCAAGTATGCAACATTGACTCGAATACAATCCTCACAACTGCCAGCTGCCGGGACCGTTGACGCGACTGTTCAAAGAGGAAAACAACTCTTTAATACTGCAATCGGTCCGGTGGGTGCCGCTGCCAACTCCATGCGGCCAGCGGGCCGCATGTCGGACACTGGCTGGGGCACGTGCTACAGCTGTCACGTCAATGGGCTGGTCGACAGCGTCACCTGGATGTTCCCCGATGGACCCCGGCAATCGATCTCAATGGAGAGTACCTTCACGTTCGGCGACGCGGTCATACAGCACGGTGCACCCGTTCTCCCGGAATCGCATCAGCGCGCACTCAACTGGTCGGCAGTTCGCGATGAGGTGCAGGACTTCGAACGGAATATTCGCGCCGTGTCGGGTGGCGGGGGGCTGATCGAAGACATTCCCGAAGGCGCCGCAGGCCTGGCGCAGGTGCCCGATCTACTCGTCACCGCCAACACCGGCCGAGACGAAGACCTGGATGCGATCGCAACATACATTTCACTGGGCATCCGGGCACCAATCTCGCCACGTCGCGGCCAGAACGTAGCCAGGGGGCGTCAACTCTTCGCCGCCGCGGGATGCCAAAGTTGTCACGGTGGAGACGACTGGACCAATAGCATCATCGACACCACACCGCCTCAAGTGGCCGCACAGGTTGTGGATGCCCAACTCGTCAAGTTCTTGTGCCGGGTAGGCACGTTCGATGCGGGACTCTTTGCGGACGGCGTCAGCAACGAAATTCGTGCGAACAACGTTGCCAACGTGCAGGCAAGAGGTGCTGACGGCTTCAACGTTCCCTCCCTGATCTCGGTTTTTGCGAGTGCGCCTTATCTGCATAGCGGTGCCGCCCCGACGCTCGATGCAGTTCTCGAAAACGTGACGCACCGAAGCGCCGGCAGTGGCGGCGTTGATACCTTGACCAACTTCGACGATCGACGTCAGTTAGTACGGTTCCTCGAATCGATCGATCGAACAACAAAGCCCTTCGCGGCTGGAAGTTTGCCGACGGGGGTCTGTGGTCCCAAGTAAATGACTACTGCAGAGAGCTCGTTGCGTCAAAAGCGCTTGGTAATGTTCGCGCCCCAAAGCCGGGGCTCGTTAGTAATACCCTGCGCGTAGAGCCCGGTGATCGTATCGTAGAGGAAGATATTTACGATCGGCTGCCTGTCGAAGGCGTTCTTGACGAAGAGCTGGACCTGCAAACCGTACGGATCGTTACGGAACGTCAACGACGCATTGACGTTGGTCCAGCTCTCCAGCCGGTCGATCGCGGTATTGTAGATTCGGGCGTAGGAGCGTCCCTGAGCGTAGAAGTCGCCACGCAACGTCGCCTGCCAGTCGTTCTTTACTTTGGCGGTATACTCGGCTCCGGCCGACATCGTGTAGCGCGGCGCATTGGGCATCCAATTGCCCTCAATGTGGGTTTCCTGACCGACCGTCGGAGTGACACCGAGGGCCCCGAACGCACCGGTGCACGCAGCAAGCAGCGCTGCGGAGTTGCCGGAGACGCCCGGAATGGTCGGCGCGCCGGGCGACTGCTGGATGATCGGGAGCAGATCTGCGAGCGCGGTGGTCGGCACCGCGCAGTTGCCACCTCCCGAATTCTTGACAAGCGTCAGATCGGGGTTGCCGGCAGTGATGTTGAGGGGGTCGATCGCAGACGTGTCGCCGATCCGCGTGTGGAGATAGCCAGCGCTGATGTCGAACTGCAGCGGAGGAATCGGCCGCCAGGTTGATTCGAACTCAGCGCCAACGATCTTGGCGGCAACGTTCTGCACAACTTCCGTCTGTGAGACGATTTCCTCAACCTGATAGTTTCTATAGTCGTAGTGGAAGGCCGTGATGTTGGCAGTGAGCTTCCCGCCGAAGAACGTATTCTTCGTTCCGATCTCCACGGAATTGACGAACTCAGGCTCGAAGGTGCCTGCCACCAGCCCCGATGTCGCCGCTCTCGGCGTATTCGGTCCGCCCGCTTTGTATCCACGCGAGTAGAAGGCGTAGACCCTCGACCGGCCCCAGCCCGGATGCAGCGTGAGATCCAGTCCGATGCGCCCGGTGGGCTCGGTGAACTCCGAGCCGACGGAGGGAGGATCGCCGATCACCAGACCCGACCCGTGCTGAAGCAGCTGCAGCGGCAAGTTGACCTGCCGCTTCTCGTCGTGGGTCAAACGCGCACCCGCGGTCAGCTCGAGATCGGAGGTGATGTTGTAGTAGGCCTCACCGAATACCGCTTCCGAGTTCAATCGGAACGGCACGTGGTTATAGTAGTTGTTGTGTCCCTGATCACCAAAACCCGGGTTCGGATCTATGTAGACGCATGTAGTGCTGCCGAGAGGGCATGGCACTGCGCCATTGAGCGCTTGCGCTGCCAGGGTCAGGACGTTTGAGGCAATGTAGTTGGTCGTCGTCGACGTGTAGCGCAGATAGTTCGCGCCCAAAGCGAAGTTGAACGGTCCGGAGAAGTTCGACTGCAACCTGAGCTCCTGCGCCAACTGGCTCGACGGCTGCGTGAAGCGGGTGATGCCAGCCAGCCGGTCGAACGATCCAATCTGGGGATCGACGAAGGTGCCGCCCGGCGTGAAGAGACTGTTGCCGAACGGCACGGAAGGAATGAATCCGAAGAAGTCGCCGATATTCTCGACCCGGTCGTAGGTATAGGAGCTGAGTGAGCTCAGCGTCAGCGACGATCCCAGATTCCAGTCGACGCTGAGCTGAACGATGTCGTTGCGGGCCTCGTAGCGCGGGTTGAAGATGGACGAAGTATCCTGAAGGTTGCTGCTGGTCCGCACCCCGGCATTGGTGTCGCCGTGAGTGATACCAAACACCTGTGGCAATATGCCGAACAGAGTGCCCAGGGAATTGGGCGCCTGGTACGCATTGCCATAGAGGCTGGCATTCGCGCATCCCTGGCTCAGATAGCCGCGCACGATGGGATCCGTCACTGCGCTGCCGCCGACGTTGGCGGGACCCTCGTCCTTGGTGCAGAGTACGGCGCCGCTTCGCAGGCGGTCATCATCCTCGTTGAAGTGCTGCCACATGAGATTAGCGGTCAGCGACGGATCGGGCTTCCATCCTAGCGTCAGCCGTGTCGAGTAGGCATCGCGGCCATTGACCGACTTGCCGGTGTAGGTGTTCTCGCCGAACCCGGACCGACGCAGGTAGGAACCGGCCGTCCGCAGCGCCAACGTGTCCGAGAGCGGCACGTTGACCGCACCCTTCGCACGGAAGCTACCGTAATTGCCTCCCTCGAAAGTGGTGAAGCCTCCGAACGAGCCGGCGGGCCTGGCAGTGAGGATATTGACAACGCCGCCTGTGGCGTTGCGACCGTAGAGCGTGCCCTGCGGCCCGCGCAGCACCTCAACCTGCTCGACGTCGTAGAGGTCCGCCTCGAAGAAGCGGCTCGAGGTCAGCGGCTCATTGTTGAGATGGATAGCGACGCCGGAATCAGCCGCAGGCGTTCCGAGTTGAGTTCCAACGCCACGGATCTGAAAGTTGAACCCACTGAAATATCCCTTCGCTGCGGTGATGTTGGGCACCGCGAGCAGCAGCTCCGGCCCGGTATCGAGATGCTGCGCTGCGAGGCGGTCCTGGTCGAAAGCGGATACCGCGATCGGCACGTCTTGGAGATTTTCACGCTTGCGCTGCGCGGTGACAACGATCTGTGACGAGGAATCGAGGCTCGCGTCGCCAGGCATAGTCTGACCGAGCACCGGGACGGAAACGATCAAGGGCGCTATAGACCAGCCGAAGTCAACTAACTTTCGCATGTTGCCCCCATGCTTCTACTGCACCGCGTCAGCGCCAAAGCAGCACACCCGGCAACAGCAGCGAAAGGCTCGATGCCGACGAGCCCCCCTGCTGCCACACGGGCCGGTAAAGCGGCCCGCGTACAGCAGTCCAATGATGTGCAAGGCGCATGAAGAACCTGCGCATTCTTGCGGCAAATTCGGGGTCCATTCTCGGCGGTGGTAGTGCAGCGCTGATGCCTGACAAAAGAACCTGGTGTCGCCGCTCGTCGGCGGCGATCTGCGTCAAGGCAAAGCGCATCCTGGGCTCGTGGCAGGAATGCGCGAGGCTCTCAAAGGTCACAGTGGCGGACTCCTCGCCACAGCTCAACACCTGCAACAATTCCGATAGGCCAAGAGCACCTTGCGGATCGAGGTTGAGAGAGGTTGAAGTCGGCCTGCAGAAACCAACCCACGCCTGAGGGAAGCAAGTCGCGACCAACCGTGCCGGGCGGGATTCTGTGGTGCCGGTGGAATAATCGGTCCCGGGTTTGCACTCCCCCAATATTGCCGGATACATAGTTGATGAGACCGGACGCAGCGACCGAATATTGCTGCTGTTTCTCGAGGCAAGCCTCAACGGCTCGAGTTTGCCGTCGCTTGGGGTTGCCTTTCGAGCACCGCATGTAAGGCAACTGCCAACAGAATGACCGCTGCGATGAGGAACACCACCGGGGTAATCAAGAAGGCTCGTACCAGTATCCAAATCATGACCATTCCCCTTTTCACCCGGAACCTCGCCTGATGAGGCCCTCACTGTTGTCTTGCTATAAAGCAACACCCATGCCAGCGCTCAGTCTTTTGTAAGTGTTTGATTTCGTGCGCTTCGGCCGGCCGCCTGCTTCGTCGATCAGCTCTGCGCGCCGCAGTCGGCCGCGTGGGGCCGCAGCCGGCTGTGGGCGGTCAGGACCTTTCCTGGTCGTGCTGGAAGAGAACGCAATGAGGGATTACAGCGCCGTCTAAGGCCACGCCATTAGATCCGCTTCGAGCCGGGCGAACCACCCGTGCTCTGAAAATCCGCCGCGGGTGAGCTCATCCGCTGGTGCAATGCGAGATGCTTGACCGAGCAGCTCCGGTTCACAATCAGCACATTGTGTTGAGTAGCCCGGCAGTACCGATATGCGCAGCGGGCTCTCCGGGAGGTCGCGGCTGTGTTCAACTCAAATGCGAGTGTCTTCTCGAGCAACGGGTTCATGCCGCACGGTATGTGCTACCTGTGGCGACCGGACGTACTGACTCTCCACGTCGTGTCCGACACGCTGATTACCCTCGCCTACTTTTCCATACCTTTCACGCTGGTGTATTTCGTCCGTAAGCGCAAAGATCTCGAATTCAACTGGATGTTTGTCTGCTTTGCGATCTTCATCGTTGCCTGTGGGACCACTCACCTGATGGAGATCTGGACAATATGGGAGCCCAGGTACTGGCTCTCGGGCGCCATCAAAGCCATCACGGCACTTGCCTCCGTCCCCACTGCGATTCTTCTCGCGAGACTCATTCCCGCGGCGCTGCGCCTGCCCAGTCCCGCAAGCCTTCGAGCAGCTAACGAGTGCCTCGAGCGCGAAGTTCATCAGCGCAAGCGTGCGGAGGATGAGGTTCGCCGGGCAAACGTTGAGCTCGAGGCGCGTGTTGCAGATCGCACCGCCGCGCTGGAGACCGTGAATCGAGCGCTCCAGCAGCAAGTGCAGCAGCGCGAGCAGGCCGAGCGAACATTACGCTCCAATCAACGGTTGATTCAGACTGTTCTCGACAACTCGGCCCCCGTGATTTATGTGAAGGATCTCGAGTTCCGATATCTGTTGATCAATCGTCGCTTCGAGGAAATCTTCAACATCTCGCGCGAAAATATCCTCGCCCACACAGACTACGACCTTTTCTCGAAGGAGGCCGCGGACGGGTTTCGCCGAATGGACGAACGTGCGTTGGCAGCCGATCATGCACTCACCGAGGAGGAAATCGCCCCACACGCCGACGGTCCGCATACCTATATCTCGGTCAAGGCACCCTTGCGCGATGACGCGGGGCAGATTATCGGTATCTTCGGCATCTCCACGGATATCACGGAACGCAAGCGCGTCGACACAGCCCTGCGAGAGAGCCAACAGCGGCTCCAAGGCATCGTCGAATCCACTGACGATGCCATCATTACGAAAACGCCCGACGGCATTATCACCTCGTGGAACCCGGCCGCTGAGAGGCTCTTTGGTTACACGGCGCAACAGGCCGTCGGACAATCGATACAGCTGATTATTCCACCCGAGAGATTCTCAGAGGAGTCGACTATTCTGTCGCAAATCGCGCGCGGCGAGCTCGTCGATCATGTCGAGACTACCCGGATCCGAGCAAACGGAACCCACATCGATATCTCCGCAACCATGTCACCCTTGAAGGACGGGGACGGGAGGATCATCGGCGCGTCCACGATTGCCCGTGACGTTACCGAGCGGAAAGCGCACGAGCGCAAGGTGCAAACACAGCTCGAGCGGTTGAATCTGCTGCAGCAGATCACCCGCGCGATCGGCGAGCGCCAGGATGTCCCCAGCATCTTCCAGGTGGTCATACGTAGCCTCGAGGAGCGTCTCCCGCTCGACTTCGGATGCATCGCCCTGTATGAGCCTGCGAATGAGATCCTGGTGATCAGCCGTGTAGGCACGAGGAGCCGCGAGCTCAGTCTGGAGACAGCCATATCCGAGCAGTCCCAGGTTGGCATCGATCAGAACGGGTTGGCGCGCTGTGTACGGGGCGAGCTCGTGTACGAACCCGATATCTCGGCATCGACTCACCCTTTCCCGATGAGACTTGCAGGGATCGGCCTGCGCGCTCTGGTCTTCGTGCCACTGAGTGTCGAGGATAAGGTGTTCGCTGTCATAATCGCGGCTCGTCGGCAGGTCGCAAGTTTCACCAGTAACGATTGCGAGTTTCTAGGGCAACTGAGCGAGCAGCTGGCGCTCGCCGCCCACCACGCGCAACTCTACGCAGCGCTGCAGCAAGCTTACGATGATCTTCGTCAGACACAACAAACAGTCATGCAACAGGAACGGTTGCGAGCGCTCGGGCAGATGGCGAGCGGAATAGCCCACGATATCAACAATGCACTATCGCCCGCCGCGCTATATGTCCAATCACTGCTCCAACGCGATAACACGCCCAGTAAAGAGGCACGGGATCAGTTGACCGTCGTTGAACGAGCAATCGATGATGTCGGCCGTACTGTCGGGCGAATGCGCATGTTCTCTCGTCCCCGCGAAAGGCAGATGACGATGTCCGCGGTTGATCTCAATGCTCTCGTGCAGCAAGTCGTCGAACTGACGCGCGCCCGTTGGAGTGACATGCCTCAGGAGCGCGGAATCGTGATTCGCCTGCATTGCGATCTGGCGCCGAACCTGCCACCGGTGCAGGGAGCAGAGAGTGAAATCCGCGACGCGCTCACGAATCTTGTCCTCAATGCAGTTGATGCGATGCCTGGAGGCGGCACGCTCACGATACGCTCGAGCATCGGACCAGTTCAGCACGATGACGCGAGGTTGCAGAGACTATCCCTGGAAATTGTCGACACTGGTATGGGAATGAGTGAAGCGGTGCGCAGCCGCTGTCTCGAGCCCTTTTTCACGACGAAGGGCGAGCGTGGCACGGGTCTGGGACTCGCCATGGTGTACGGCATGGTCGAGCGCCATAGCGCTGACCTCGAGATTGAGAGCGAACCCGGCCGCGGAACGACCATGAGACTCAACTTCCCGCTATCGGTTGCCTGTGCGCGCAGCGCACCGGAGGGCGGTATCGACCAACAACTACGGCCGCTACGGATCTTGCTAGTCGACGATGATCCACTGATTCTCAGGTCGTTACGGGATATTCTCGAGTCCGATGGTCATACTGTCGTCACAGCTGATGGCGGGCAGAAAGGGATCGACGAGTTCCTGGCTGCGAGCAGGCGCGGCGCGGTGTTCGACGTCGTAATCAGCGACCTGGGAATGCCCAATGTCGACGGTCGAACGGTCGCTGCGACGATTCGCTCCGCGAGGCCGACTACGCCGGTCGTCCTGCTCACGGGTTGGGGTCAACGTCTGCAGGCTCAAGAGGATCGGCTGCAAAACGTGGATCGCGTGCTGAGCAAGCCGCCGCGACTCGGTGAGCTTCGCACGACGTTGCTGGATCTCGCGGGTTGAATTGCATCACCACGCCTGGCTGAATTTGATGCCTTCCGGGCGGAGGAAATAGTACAGCGAGCGATGCCCACGCACGCTCGTAGGCCAACCCGTCAGCGCCCCGCCATAGTTGCAAACCGCTGCAAAGAAACGCGTAAAATTGCAACAACGCCGGCGGAGGCCTCATGCCACAGCACCCAAAGAACGGGAAGAGACGAGTCGCTGATCCAGGTCCATCAGCAAACAAACGCTCCTCGGCGCAAACGATCATCGAGGCAGCTGAGCGCCTGTGCGCGACTCACGGCATAGAAGCGGTCTCGGTTCGAGACATCGCGGCGGAGGCCGGTGTCGCGATCGCCGTCATCTATCATCATTACAAGTCAAAAGGGAATTTGCTGCGAACGATCCTGCGCGCGCGCTTTGACGAGGTCAAGGGCGAGTACGATGCACTGTTGACGCGGCTGGAAGGGCAAAAGTCGCCGGCCGTGCAGGATATCGTGCGCGCTCTTTTGCAACCGCTCAATTACTGGCGCGGGCCGGAGCGCCAGGCCGCACGCCAATTCTACATCCTGGCACTCATCTCCCACTTACCTGAATTGCGCGACGACATCGACGTCTGGGTGAAAGGCCTGCGGCGAGTCGTTGATCTGCTGAGACGTGCGCTTCCGCATCTCACGGAGACCGACATCTGCTGGCGCCTGCACTTCACGATGAAACTCAGACATCAGAGTGATCTGGACATGGCACGCCTCTCGATCATGTCCGAGGAACTGTGCCACAGCGATGACCGCGAAGAGGCTTTGGTTCGAGCAATTGCCTATGCGCAAGCTGCCTTCTCAGGCCCACCCGTTGATTATCCACCATCTGGCGAACGAGAGATCCACCGACGTGCGCGAGCACGCCGGCGGATCCGGTAGCTCAGTCCTCAGCGGCGTCGCTGCCTTCGTCCTGATCGAGGTCGAAACCTTTATGTGCGCGACAGGACTCAGGATCAACACCTGACTCTCTAAAGCTGAGGCGGCCATGCTCCTCATTCTTGTATTTCACCAGCACGTCGGCGCAGACGACCTTACGCTTCTCCAGGTTTCCACCGCAGTAGAAGTTCGCCGCATCATCCGTACTGCCCCTGCCGTTGTAGATGGCCGTTTGCGGATACGCACAGACAGGCCGGGTACGTCCCGATGCCGGCGCCGCTGAGCCGCCGGCTGCGAGAAGCGAATCCGGAGCAACTCCCTTTTCAACCCACTTCACCAGCGCACCAAACGGATCGACCGGCACCGGCCCCGTACTGCCAATTCCACAATGGCCGACACCCGGGGCGTCGAACAGCCGGTAGAAGCGCTGCAGACGCTCGAAGTCAGGGCGGTCGGTGCGGCTGTAGCGCAGCGCCATCGTCCGGTAGTAGTTGATCACACCCCGCGGATAGATAAATTGATCGTTCGCACCGACAAAGGTGACCATCTTGCCGCCGTGGGCCCTGAAAGTATCGAGTGGAGCGAACGTATCCGTCACGTCGGCGATGTTCCGCGAGCCGTCCTGAGCTACTTGTGGATATTGGCCCGGAGTTACGACCCTCCAGTCGAAGTTTCGATCGTGCTCGTCCCAATGGAACTGAGTCACGCCCAGAAAGAACGGATTCGTTCCGTCCAATATGCTGAAGTCACTGCCACGATCGAGACCGAACCAGATCTTGTCGTGGTGTAGATTCCGCGGGCCATCCCAGATCAGATTGACCGCATTCGCCTCCTCGGAGGTCAGGCAATTGCTCACGGGCGCATTCTTCGCGCCGCAGATGTTGGCGCGCGCGTCGAAATGGCAACCGCGTGGATCATTGATGATCCCGTCGGCTAGTCCGTCCGCCGCGTCGCAGGCAGCCACGGCGGCAGCACGCGTTTGCTCGAGCTTCATCGGTGAAATCGGGCCGCCAACGAGCTCCTGCATTGCCATCTGGCCCCACATTTGTGCGGTCTGAAAGCGCGTCCAATAGATCGCGGGCGCATTGGCCACAATACCCTCGAGCTCATCGCCCAGCTCTTGCGCCAGCAGATACCCCTGCCGACCGCCGGTTGAGCACCCGTTCCAGTAGTTGAAAGCAGGTCGTACGTTGTAGTACGTGTTCGCAATCTTCTTCGACCAGAGCACCTGCTGTTTGATGGCGTTGCGGATGAAGTCCTCTATGAATTGCAGGTTGTAACTTCCATCCGTGTTTACCCCGGGCTCGCAGTCACCCCCTGCATGACCGAGGTCGGTGCCGGAACCCACGTAACCGGCGTCGACAGCCGGAGTAACAATCAGATTGCCGGCGCAGCCGCCACCGCCCAGGCCTTGTGTGCGGCCGTTCCAGGCACCCTGAATACCACCGCTGCCTCCATCGGCAAGGCTGAGCGGTAGGCCTATCACGATGTTGATGTTCTGGTTGGGATTCGTGCCATAGAGCAGGCTCACTTTGCAGTACCCGACGTCCGCTTTTGCGGGCGGCACGATTACGCTGGTCGCTGATTTGATTGCATGGTTGCCGGCGATGCCAAACACCGGATTCTTGGCGAGGGTCGCGCATGTCGGAATGGGGGGAGACGCCGGTGCCGCGGTGGCGCTGGAAAATGAGAGCTTCACAACAATCAGTCCGACGATGAGTGCGGCCAACGCGCGAGCCGGCGCCGGCGGTTTCCCGAATAGCATGGCTTCCCCCTTCTATTTTTCGAGCTGCAATGTGTACGGTTGTGTCAGAAGGAATAACTGATGTTTCCGAAATACTCGCGTGGCCGTGCATACGCGATCTCCGCGTATCCACTCCCGGTAGAGAGCGACGAGTTCCCCGCGACGGCGTATATCTTGTCATTCACGTTATTCACACCCAGGATCACGCGCCACGGCCCCACCTCCGGTGCCACGGTGAGTGATGCGTTCAGGACTGTGTACCCGCCAAGTTGGGCTATTTCTCTCGTATCCGTGGCGTCAAAGAAGGTCGCGCTCTGGTAAGAGGCATCGAGGCGAGGTGTGGCCCGCAGACTGTAAAGATGCGCCGTGTAAGAAACACCCAGGTGCCCCTGCCAACGTGGCGCGAACGGCAACTGATTTCCTACCCGAAGCCCGGGAGGAATGACGGCCAGCGGCGATATGTCCAGTCGATCAATACTGCTTTCGAGGTGTCCGATGCTCCCTTCGATGCTCCAATCCACGGTGGGAGCCCAGATCACCTCCCCTTCCGCGCCCTTGATGGTTGCCTTGCCGGCATTGGTGAGGAAGGGCGCGACACCGTTGGGCGCAGGCCCGCGATAGGTGACCTGCATGTCGGTGTATTGCGAGTCGAATACGGCGAGATTGATGCGCAGCGTATTGCCGAGCAGGTCCAGCTTGCTGCCCAGCTCGACGCTCTTCGCCTTTTCCGGTTTGAACTCCTGGAGCGCCGCCTGCTGTGCCGGCGTGAGCACCGAGTTGAAATGGCTGTTCCAGCCGCCACCCTTGAACCCCTGCGAATAGCTCACATAGGTCATGGCCTGGCGGGTCCACCGGTAGTTCAACGAGCCGGAAGGCGTGAACGCCGAAAACTCGTCGCGGTACCACTGCAGAGGAACCTGTTTGATGTTGGGCGCCGAGAAGTCGTACTGATCCGGGTAAGATCCCTTGTCATCCTGAGTGTAGCGGGCGCCGGCCGTAATACCGAGCCGGTCAAAGAAAGTGTATGTCCATTGAGTAAAGGCAGCCCAGCTCTTGTTGTCCACGACATTGTTGTCACTATCGCGCTGAACTCCAGGAGGCGGCGGATTCAGCTCGATAGTCGCGATGTCGTTCGAGTACTGCTTGAAGTAGTACACCCCCATCACGCCAGTCAACGCCTCCCGTTTATAGATACCTTGTAACTCCTGGCTCCACTGCCAGCTGTGAACGTTGTAGAACGTGTTGAGTATCGTGAGTGGCGTGTTGTCCGCGTCCCGTGCTCCCGTCCAACGAATGTTCCGATACGCACTGATGGATTTCAGATCGAAGTCATCCGTGAGCCTGTATGTGAGATTCAGTGAAGTATTCCAGGCCTCGAGCGTGCTCTTCAGAGCTGCCGTGCCATTGTTGTGAAATGGCCCGCGGTTCTGGAAATTGTTCGCGCAACGGTCATCCGGAATGGTGGGTACCGCCGGAAGCGTCGCGAAACTGCCGTTGAATCCTAAACAGCCGGCATCGGCGCTCGCGACGCGAGGAAATGTCGCCGCCGTATTGATGGCCGCGAACACGAGCGGGCTTCCGTGCTCGTCGGCACTCGAGTATTCGGCAAGCCATCTGGCCTCCAGGCCATCGATCGGCTTCCATACGAACTTACTGGTCAGTGTATAGGTATTGGTATCACCGAGATCGGTGCCATCGGTACGGGTAACGTAGCCGTCCTGCTTGCGTCGTGCCGCGGTAAACCGCGATTTCAACGTGTCGGTGATCGGGACGTCGACCGCCAGAAATCCATCATAGAGATGGTCGGAACCAACCCCCCCGCGTGCCGTGCCACCAAACTGATTGCCCGGTTCAGTCGTCGAGACCAGGATCGCTCCACCAATGGTGTTGCGTCCGAACAAGGTACCTTGTGGCCCGCGCAACACCTGCACCGATGAGATGTCGCGCAAGTCCATCCTGCTGCCGACGGCTGAGCCGATGTACACATCATCGATGTACAGCCCGACACCGGGATCCACTGTCGATGTCGGATCGGTCTGCCCGATGCCGCGGATGAAGACTTGTGAGGACGAATTGTTACCTGCCAGCGGAGCGTTGGTTCCAAACTGCAGGTTTGGAACCACCTGTGTAAGCTTGTCCGTCGCGAACACCTGGCGCTGTGCAAGCGCGTCGCCGCTGAACGCTGTAATCGCTACGGGTGCATCCTGCTGGTTCTCGCGGACTTTGCGCGCGGTAACGATCACCTCCGCGATGGTGCCATGTCCGGACTCCGCCGCAGCGAGCTCCGAGGAATCTTTCGGCGGATCCTGACTTTGGGCCTGCACCCCCATCGGGATTGCCAGCGCCATCGCAATCGTCGCGCACACGATGGCCTCGTGGCGATTCGCGGTATTCCCGCTCTCCAGCCGAAGAAATCGTGACCTCTGAACGCCAATTCTCAGAACCAAGATACACCCCCCTTTCTTCTAGAACGATCGTTCGTTCGCTCCATAAGGTGTATCGCGGGCGCTCCCTCATCCACAATGGACAGATCAACGGAATACTTGGACTTTTCGGCAGCTCGTCCATTGCGCCCTATTCCAGGGGCCGTGCGGTGCTGCTTCTGCGTGTCAACGCGGCGACCGCTATCGTCACGGCCGACCGCGAGCCCGAGGCTGGCGGTCCGCGTGGCCCATTCCAGTCAACACTCCTTGATCCCCGCGCTACGCAGACCCTGAAGGTAGTGTGCAAGGTGCTCGGGATTCTTGACGTAGAAGAGGCGTTCGCGAGCGAACGAGCACGAGAACTCCGGCTTGCGCAGCAGCAGTTCTGCAATGGCGCTCGGCAGTTCTGCTGCGCGTTGCAAATGCCCGAGCGCTGAAACTCGATGAGCCAACGGCCAGTAGTGACAATTCGGAATGCGACTTGCCTTCTTCGCCCACTCTTCGGCGTGATCGAATTCCCCGGCCAGCAGATGAGCCAGCGCGCGGTATGAATAGAACGCCCAACGCTGCGGGTCGTACGGACTGAGCTGGATCGCCTTCTCGAAGTAGGGGATTGCCTCGCCGAATCGTCCTTCATACGCCAGTGAGTCGCCCAAGCCACAATAAACGACCGCCAGATTGGGATTGAGCTCGACGGCCGACCCCAGCTCGGCAAGGGCCTCCTGGTATGCCTTGCTCGCCAGCAGTGCGCGGCCACACATGAAATGTGTCATGGCGTCCTGCTCATCCAACTCAACACCGGTGCGTGCAAGGGCGACCGCTTGGTTGAGCCGCTCTTCATCGGGCTCAGCATCGAAGTAGATCATGCCCATGACCTGCGCGTAGGAAAGCCAGGCATAGGCTTGCGCGAGTGTTGAGTCCAGCTCGATGGCGCGGCGGAAGAATCGCTGCGCCTCCGCGTTGTCCACCGCTGTAGACTTGTAGAAGTGCTTCATCCCAAGGTGAAAGCAATCCCACGCTTGCATCGCAGACTCGGACTTTCGCGCAGCGCGCAAGCGCTCTGCACTGCCGATCTCCGGTTCGATCCGTGCCGCTATCGTGGCGGTGATCTCGTCCTGTACATCGAAGATCTCGCCGAGATCGCGGTCATACTGCTCCGCCCAGACGTACCGGCCGCTCTCCGTCTCGACGAGGCGCGCTCTGATGCGAACGCGTCTGCCGACCTTGCCGATGCTGCCTTCAACAATGTAACCAGCGCCAAGATCGAAGCCGACCCGGCGTGCGTCGCCACCATACCCTCTGAATACGAAGCTCGAGCCCCGTGCGATCACCAGCAGCGACCGGTGCTTTGATAGCGCGGTGATGATGTCTTGGGTGATGGCGTCCGAGAAGTATTCCTGTTCGGGATCGCCGCTGGTGTTCTCGAATGGCAGCACCGCAATGGTCGGTCTGCCGCTGAAGTCTGCACTCTTCTTAGCCGCCGGTGCGTCTTTCTCGGACTCGTTTGGTAGCTTGGCAGCGGGGGCGGTGAGTTGGGATATAGGCGCTACAAACCGATACCCGCGACGATGTCGTGTCTCGATGAAGCGCGGACGCTTCGGATCATCGGCGAGCGCCCTGCGCAGTTCCTGAATACAAGAAATGAGTGCGTCGTCAGTCACGACGCTGTCCGGCCATACAGAGGCAAACAGCGCCTGTTTCGAGACCGGTTCCCCGGCATGCTCGACCAACGCTCCGAGAACGGCGGCGGCCTTCGGCGTGAGTCTGACCTCCTGCGTACCGCGCCAGAGACGTCCGGTCGCGGACTCAAAACGAAATGGGTCGAAACTCACGCTCTGATGCATGGTGTGTTTCTCGACTTATCCAGCCGACACTCCCGGCGAAACTCCGCTGAACTCCCGTTGCTCGCCCGGGACTTCGAGTCCGGCGCTGCATACTGTACTCGCACAGGCAAATCCAAGGAGGCCCTTCAGATGTATATGCGCGCGCTTTCTGTCATCTTGCTGCTCACTCTCCCGCCCTCCCTGACGATGGCAGAGGATCAGCGGGCGAGCGACGCTCCTGCGCGGCCCGTGAGCACTGCCGCGCCCGCAGGTTCGCCGGCCACGAAGAGCCTCTACGATCGGCTCGGCGGTGCATACCCTATTGCCGTGGTCGTCGATGATTTCATCGAGCGACTGCTGGTCAATGAAACTCTCAATGCCAATCCCGCCATCAAGGAGGCCCGCCAGCGCGTACCAGCTCAGGGACTCAAGTTCCACGTCACAACGCTCGTATGTCAGGTGACGGGGGGCCCATGCAAATACGTTGGCCGTGATATGCGCTCGAGTCACGCAGACCTCCACATTTCGGCAAGGGAATGGCAGGCGATGTTGGCTGACTTCAACAAGACGCTGGACAAGTTCAACGTTCCCGCAACCGAAAAAAACGAGCTCGTCGCAATCGTCAACAGTACCAAGAGCGAGATCGTCACGGTCGCGGCCCCCTAAGCAATGATCGAGTAGGACGCAGCTCATTGAAACCAGACGTAATCGGGATCACGAACCGGACTTGCAGAATTTTCGCGAAGTGCCTGCTGATCGAGCACTAGCCGTCTAAAGTAGTCTAGTATTCAATTGATCACTTGAATAGACTCCGGCTCATGCATGCACGCGATATGAAGGATGACGTATACGGTCAATTTGCCCGGATCGGTAAAGCCGTGTCCGCGCCCAAGCGCATCGAGCTGCTCGAGCTGCTGTGCCAGAGTCCAAGTACCGTCGAGGCCCTCGCCAAGCAGGCTACGCTCAGCGTCGCAAACGCCTCCCAACACCTTCAGGTCCTGCGAGGCGCCCGTCTCGTCGAGGCGCGCAAGCGAGGGCTCTTCGTTGAGTACCGTCTCGCCGATGAGCGGGTACTCAAGTTTGTTCACGCTATGCGTGCGCTCGCGGAAGCTCGCCTCGCCGAAGTGGCCGAAATCACGAATGCCTACCTGAAGACTCGAGGCGCACTGGAACGCGTATCCGGCAAGGAGCTCATGCAACGCGTACGCGATGGAGAAGTCACGGTGCTCGACGTACGTCCCGAAGATGAATACCACGCCGGCCACATCCCGGGTGCCCGCTCCGTGCCCGTGAGCGAGCTCAGGAAGCGACTCGCCGAGCTGCCCAAGAATCGCGAGATCGTGGCCTACTGCCGAGGTCCGCAATGCGTCATGGCAATTGAAGCGGTGGAACTGCTGAGGAAGAACGGGTTTCGCGCGCACCGGATGGAGGAAGGTGTCATGAATTGGCGTGCGCGCGGTTGGCGGGTCGAGAAGTCACGAGCGGAGGCCCCATGATCTTCAAGCCCTTCTACTACTTCGACACCGGATGTGCCGCCTACCTCTTGGGTTGCGGGACATTGGGAAAATGCGCCGTCGTAGATCCGCAGGCGCGCGACGTCGTCTCGTATATCGAGTTTGCCGAAGCGAAAGGCATGCGCATCACTCACGTGATTGACACGCACGTGCATGCCGACCACCGCTCGGGCGGATTCGAGTTGGCACGCCGCACGGACGCCCGCTATTGCTTACACGAAGCCGCGGATATCAATTTTCCGTTCACGGCGTTGCACGATAAAGAGGAAATCGAACTCGGGAATACGCGCGTGACAGTCCTGCATACGCCCGGGCACTCGATTGAGAGCGTGTGTTTGTTGGTCAAGGACTTGCGGCGCGGTCCGGATCCTTGGTTCGTACTGACTGGCGATACGCTCTTTGTCGGCGCAGTCGGTCGGCCGGATCTACCCGGACGAGCGCGCGAAAATGCACGCGATCTCTTCGCGAGCCTGCATACGAAACTACTGACACTTCCCGATGATCTCGAAATCTATCCTGGGCATTTCGCAGGCTCGAGCTGTGGCGCAGGGATGAGCGGCAAGCCTTCGAGCACGATCGCGTTTGAGAAGCGCTGGAACCCACTCCTTCGCGTGTCGCTCGAGGAGTTTGTGGAGACGCTCTCGAACGTGCCGGCGAAGCCTGCGGAGATGCAGGACATTCTGCGCGAGAACCGCACCGGCCAGCGGGGATAACCCGTGGAGGCGGCGAGTGTCCGGCTGGGCTTGCGCGAGAACTGGGCGCAGTTTTCGCTCCTCGTACTCGTCAACGCATTTGTTGGAGGCATGGTCGGGCTCGAACGCAGCATACTTCCGGCAATCGCCGAACAGGAGTTTGGTATTGCGGCCCGCGCAGCGATTCTCTCGTTCATCGTTGCGTTTGGTGTCACAAAGGCAGCAACCAACTACTTCGCCGGACGGCTTGCGGATCGATTCGGGCGTAAGCAGGTTCTCGTGTCCGGCTGGCTGGTTGCGATACCTGTGCCCTTTGTGCTGATGGCGGCGCCGACATGGAACTGGATCATCGCAGCCAACATCTTGCTCGGCGTGAGCCAAGGTCTGACGTGGTCGCTGACCGTGATCATGAAAATCGACCTCGCGGGCCCGCGACAGCGCGGACTCGCGATGGGGCTCAACGAATTCGCCGGCTACGTTGCGGTGGCGGGCAGCGCCTTGGCGACGGCCTGGATTGCCGCGCGTTATGGGCTGCGCCCCGAGCCGTTCTATCTCGGCGTTGTGTTTGTAGCGCTCGGCTTGGCGCTCTCGATATTTGCGGTGCGGGAAACTCGACATCACGTCGCACACGAGTCTGCGTTGCGGAAAAATGCCGAGCGACTGCCTTCACAGCGAGAGGTATTCTGGCGAACGACCCTCGGAGATCGCAATCTGTCGAGTGTGTCGCAGGCCGGGCTCGTGAATAATCTCAACGACGGGATGGCATGGGGGCTGTTCCCGCTGTTGTTTGCGGCCAGACACATGAGCCTGGAGCAGATCGGTGTTCTGGCGGCCATCTACCCGGCAACTTGGGGAATTGCGCAACTCGGTACCGGTGCCTGGTCAGACCGCATCGGACGCAAATGGCTCATTGCTTCGGGAATGTGGGTGCAGGCCGCGGGTATTGCTCTGGTGCTCATTTCGAACGGCTTGGCCGGATTCGCAACAGGGGACGTGCTGCTCGGAATCGGTACTGCCATGGTGTATCCAACACTACTTGCAGCGATCGCAGACGTGACGCATCCGGCTTGGCGCGCATCCGCTGTGGGCGTGTACCGACTGTGGCGCGACCTCGGATATGCGTTCGGTGCGCTACTCGCCGGCCTCATCGCCGATGCGCTTGGACTCCCAGCCGCGATTGCGGCCGTCGCCGCGTTGACGTTTGCATCCGGTGTGGTCGTCGCTATCCGTATGAGCGAGACGCTGCCACGTGTGTCCAGCAGGCCAGATGCAGCAGAAGCGGTTTGAGTCAGATGCTGTAAGGTGACTCGTGAAATGAGACGAATCTACCTCGACTACAATGCGAGCACGCCGCTTGATCCGGGCGTGGCTCAGGCGATGCGTTCTGTACTCGAGGACAGCTACGGGAATCCTTCGAGCGCTCACTGGGCTGGACGTGCCGCCAAGCAGATTCTAGAAGAGGCCCGCGCAGACGTGGCACTACTCATCGGCTGCACGCCCGCGGAAATCGTGTTCACCAGTGGGGGGAGCGAGGCTAACAATCTGGCGCTCAAAGGGACTTTCTACAGCCGGCCCAATCCTCCTGTCCACATTATCACGACTCAGATTGAGCACCCAGCGATCCTGGAACCGTGCCGATTCCTGAGTCAGCTGGGCGCCCAAATCACTTATCTGCCGGTTGATAGCACGGGCCTCGTCGATCCTGACGACGTGCGACGGGCGATTACATCCGCGACACGCCTGATCAGCATCATGCACGCGAACAGTGAAGTCGGCACAATCCAACCGATCGGCGCATGCGCCGAGGTCGCCCGGGATCACGGTATCCCCTTTCACACAGATGCCGCGCAATCTGTTGGCAAGATACCCACCCGCGTCGATGAGCTCGGAGTGGCCATGCTTTCGGTTGTAGGCCATAAGCTGTACGCCCCGAAGGGCATTGGTGCGCTCTACATACGCGCAGGAACCAAGCTCGAACCGCTAATCCATGGCGCGGGCCATGAAGGCGGGCGCCGCGCAGGCACTGAGAGTGCGATGCTTGCCGCCGGACTCGCAGCAGCATGTCGACTTGCCACTGACCTTGCTTGGACGGAACGCGTGCGCGCGCTGCGCGACCAACTCTGGAGTTCCCTTCATACTCGTCTGGGCAACCGCGTAGTCCTGAATGGACACCCGGAGCGACGCCTGCCGAATACGCTGAACGTTTCATTTGTCGGCCGCGCTGGCGGCGACATTCTCGCAGCCTTGGAGGGCGTGGCCGCCTCGACAGGCTCGGCATGTCACTCAGGGCGGGTTGAGCTCTCGCCGGTGCTGCGCGCGATGGGGATAACCGAGCACGTCGGCATGGGTGCGGTACGATTCAGCCTCGGCCGCGCGACCACAGCCAACGAGATCACAGAGGTGGCCGACCGAGTTTCGGATTTTCTGCTGCGCTCCTAACGGGTGGCCACAGCATGGGCCTGTACAACGATCACATCCTTCCGCACGTCATTAATCTCTCGATGTCCAACCGCGAACTGCGGCAGTATCGACAGCGGGTTATCTCTCGTGCTGAAGGACGCGTCCTGGAAATTGGCATCGGCTCCGGATTGAATTTGCCGTTTTATGGGCCGCATGTCCAAGAAGTCCTCGGGCTCGAGCCGGCAGCACGCCTCCTCGCCATGGCGCAGCGAGCGGCGAGTGAATCGAGGCAAGCGGTCGAGTTCATCGCCGGGTCCGCAGAGGCGATTCCGATTGAGGATCAAAGTATCGATACCGTCGTCACGACGTGGACATTGTGCTCGATCCCCAACGCCATCGGCGCGCTGCACGAGATGCGCCGCGTACTCAAGAGAGGCGGCCAACTGCTCTTCGTCGAGCATGGGCTCGCACCTGAAATCAGTGTCCAGCGATGGCAACATCGCTTGACACCCGTCTGGAAAAAAATAGGTGGCGGTTGTCATCTCAACCGTCCCATTCGCGCTCTCATCGAGGGCGCAGGTTTTGATATCGCGCGTCTCGAGACGGGGTATATGAAGGGCCCCAAACCCATGACATTCATGTACGAGGGGCGGGCGAAACCGCTGTGAACGCTGAGGTCATTCTAACGAGTGAACTGACCTGCCCCCACTGCGGGTATCGGCAGATGGAAACCATGCCAACCGATGCCTGCATCTACTTCCATCAGTGCGCAGGTTGCAACACGACGCTACGACCTGAGCCCGGCGACTGTTGCGTCTTTTGCTCTTATGGATCTGTCCCCTGCCCGCCCGTGCAAGCTGCCCAGCCCTGCTGTCGCACCTCGAGCCCGCAATGATTGGGTCCCACAATCATGTTTGTCGCTTTGGATGCCATCGCCGCGTACAAGTGGATCTTCATAACCTTCACGGTTGCACTTCTTAGCTTCGGTTTTTATGGTGCGTAGTTCCGTCCCAAGAGCAACTGCACTACCTGTGCGAATTGTGTCACGCGTAACTCGGGGCAGCCGGTGCGTGTTGGCCTTTGCATTGCAACAATCCTAGCCATTGTTGCAGTCATATTCGAGCGCCTCGAACCGATACTCTCGAAACACTAACCTTTAGGCGCCTGAGGTCGCCTGCCTGCTACTCGAGCGGGACGGTTCGGGCTTGACGCAACCGATCCGCGCGGCGCGCAGACGCTTCTTTGATATCTGCGCACCGACGACTGCGCTTTAGATTCCCCCCTTCAAAGACCGGCAATCCCACGTTCCGGATGTAACCGATCGCAGTCCTGGTGCGAATTCACTGATGTGGTCGATGTCGTCTCGCCCTCAGGAACGCACACCGGATGAGGTGGGGCACGGCTGCGACAGACCGGTTACTCGTTCCGGCGCAATTCAAATCTGACATGAGGGAATCATCATGAACCGTTTCACACGCAATTTGCTAAAGACGGGAGCCGTCGCGCTGGTGTCGTCCGGCTCTCTTGCACTACCTGCCTTCGCTCTGGCTGCACCTCCCGCAGAGGGTGTCACAATCACGGCAGCCGACCTTCAGGCAAAAGCCGACTACCACGCGAAAGTGGAGGCGATCTATCGAGCCTGGATGCGAACCGATGAGAAGCATTCGATCGGTCTCTTTACGCTGGCCAATCATCACTATCACGAGGCAGAACGCTATCGACAGGCCGCGCGCATGGCTGCGCTGGATACTGGAGCGAAACCGCGCCTGTGAGGGCCGGGAGACCCTCGACAGCGGTGGGAGGGACCGGGGCGGGCAAAGTCCGATTCCCTGTTCCGGAGCCCCTGAAGGACAGGATCGAGATGAGAAGGCGCGCACAAGTTCGGCCAGCCCGCCCTCCCCTCGGCGATTCTCACGACGCCACCTATTGTGATGACGGGAACCTTCCCGTTAGGATGGAATAGCCCTGTGCGGCAATTTCTTACCACCTTCTCCGGTCTTACTGCTGACGTGCGAACACTACGCTTACTGACCGTACTGGTGACCCTGCTGAGCCTACCCGCTTACGGGCTGGCCGGGCTGGCGCACGCCCGCAGCTGCCAGGTGCAAATGACAGCAGTTGCCGGAGCCGTCGCGGTCGGCGATTGCTGCCCGGGCAAGTCGGATCCCGGGGCGCCCTGCAAGCGCCTCGGCGACAACCCGGATAAGAATGGCGGCTGCACGCCTTGCAAGGCAGGGTTCAGCTGCAAGAGCCCGCAGTCCTACGAACCCGTGCATCTGCCGGCGATGGATCCCCTGCCGATGCGTCTCACGCTGATATCCCACCCGCCCACACTCCAGCTGTCTCACAGCACCGGCGGGCTGTGGCGACCCCCTCGACTCATCTGAACAACCCTACGCTGGCTTGACCCGGCACTTGCGCGCGCCTTCTAACCCTTCCGGGTTGGGCGCCCGCGAGCGTTGCTCACCGCGCTTTTCGGTTCGGTCCCACGAGACTCACCGTTTGCGCGTGGCATGAGTTTTCACTGCGTGGAATTCGCAACATGTTCAGATTCGCTCTGTTGGTGTTTTTATTGGGGACGGCCGGCTGGTCCGTGGCTGAACCCCTGAGCTTCGAGGCGGCGTTGGATCTGGCCACCCGATCTTCACCGGATGTCGCTGTCCAGACCGCGAGCGTCGCGGCAGCACAATCCGCCTCGGTTGCTGCAGGACGATTGCCCGATCCCAAGCTCACTTTCGGAATTGAAAATTTGCCGGTTACGGGTGAGGAGAAGGGAAGTCTCACGCGCGACTTCATGACGATGCGCAAGGTGGGTCTAATGCAAGACTTCCCCAACAGCGGCAAACGAACCGCCCGGAGCGCTGCCGCAGTTGCGGATGCGGACCGCGCTCGAGCGCAGCGGCGCGTAAGCATCCTCACGGTGCGTCGGGACACGGCGCTTGCCTGGCTGGCTCGTTATTACCTGGAGCGGCAGGGTGCACTGTTGGACGATCTGGATCGTGAGAATCAACTCTTCGCGCAAACAGTTGAGGCGCAGTTAGCCGGCGGTCGTGGGATGCCAGCCGATGCGGTGGGACCCAAACAGGAAGCCGCCGAAATTGCCGACCGCCGCGATGCACTCGCGAGCGAGATTGCGATCTCGAAAGCGACCCTGAAGCGATGGACCGGTGTCGACACAGATGAACCACTCGCGGGCGGCCCACCAATGCTCGCGTTGGATGCGGAGCACCTTCGAGGACACGTTCATGAACACCCGGAGTTGGCGGTGTATGTGCCTATGACCCAGATGGCACAAGCGCAGGTCCACGAGGCGGAAGCGGCTAAACGCCCAGACTGGGGTATGGAGCTGTCCTACGGCCGGCGAGGATCTGCCTTCAGTGACATGGTGTCTCTGCAGTTCACGATGGACTTACCGATCTTTACGCGGACACGTCAGGACCCGCAAATTCAGGCCAAGCGTCAAGAGCTCACGCGGGTGGAGTCCGAGCGCGACGCCATGCTGCGCGATCACACACAGGAGTTGGACGCGGAGCTGGCCGAGTATGAAGTCACCACCCGTCAGCTCGCGCGCTTGCGCGACGCACATCTGCCGCTCGCACAACAAAAGGTGGATTACCAGTTCGCGAGCTACCGAGGCGGCAAGGCGGATCTCGGTTCCGTGCTGTCCGCGCGACGAGAGCTGATTGAGCAACGACTCAAGGAGATCGAGCTCGAGGGCAAGCAGGAGGCCACGGCCGCCAAGCTGTATTTCTTTTACGGGCCTGGTGCCACCGATTCGACAGTTAGTTCAGACGCGGAGGGTACGCCATGACCCCACTACAACAACGATGGCTCGTGCTCGCAGCCGCGGGCGCACTCCTCTTCATGGCATTCGGTACGGGTGCCGGCTACTGGCTCGCACGGCGAAGTGGACATCCCATGAGCACGCCACCCAGCTCCGGCTCGGTGACTGCGGAGCCGGGCTCGGGTGAGTCCGCATCGCAAATCGGGAAAGGCGATCGAAAGGTGTTGTATTGGTATGACCCCATGGTCCCGAATCAGCATTTCGACAAGGCCGGCAAGTCTCCGTTCATGGACATGCAGTTGGTCCCGAAATACGCCGACGAAGGCGGCGATAGCTCAGGCATTGAGATCAGTCCTAACATCGTGCAGAACCTGGGACTGCGAATAGCGACCGTCGAACACGACCGGCTTGCGCAGCCAGTTGAGGCGGTGGGCAATCTGGTCTTTAGCCAACGCCACGTTGCCATCGTACAGAGTCGCACCAGCGGTTTTGTCTCCCGGACGTACGCTCGGGCGCCAGGCGATGTCGTTCGACAAGGTACGCCCATAGTCGATCTGCTCGTCCCGGAATGGGCCGGCGCCCAGGCAGAGTTCCTTGCGCTCGTGCGCAACGGCGATACGGCATTGATCGTGGCTGCACGAGAGCGGCTGCTGTTGCTGGGGATGTCGCACGAGTTGATTGCTCGAATCGAATCCACCCGCCAACAGCAGACGACGGTGACAATTGTGGCCCCGATTCCGGGTGCCATCGAGTCGCTCGAAGTGCGTGAAGGCATGACCGTGAGTGCGGGTGTCACGCTCGCCAAGATCAACGGGTTGGACCCCGTGTGGCTGGAGGCGGCGGTCCCGGAATCCCAAAGCGCTGCGATCGCGCCAGGACAAACGGTGGAAGCGCACCTGGTGGCCTATCCGGGCGAAACCTTCAAAGGGCACGTCACGGAGATTCTGCCTGAAGCGAACGTAGAAACGCGGGCCATCCGCGTCCGGGTGGAGTTACCGAATCCGCGGCTACGGTTGCGACCGGGCATGTTTGCCCGACTGAGCCTGGATACGGGGGATCAAACACCCCAACTGTGGGTGCCGTCCGAAGCGGTTATTCATACCGGGACTCGGAATCTGGTCATCGTGGCCGCGGCGGGTAACCGGTTCGAGCCCACGGAGGTTCAGATCGGTCCCGAGTCAGCCGGCAAGACCGTCATTCTGTCGGGGCTCGAACAGGGGCAAAACGTCGTCGCGTCCGGGCAGTTCCTCATTGATTCGGAGGCGAGTCTGCGCGGGGTACTTGCGCGTCTGAACAGCGCAAGCGGGAAAGGCAAGGCGGATACACCGACTGACATGCAGATGTCAGGGAGCAAGCCATGATCGAGTACCTGATCCGTTGGTCGGTGCGCAACCGCTTCCTTGTACTTTTGGCAGCGGTGTTTGTAGCGGCTTGGGGTCTGTGGGCACTGAAGACAACACCGGTTGATGCCCTACCGGACTTATCGGATGTGCAGGTCATCCTGCGAACAACCTTCCCAGGACAGGCGCCCCAGATTGTCGAGAATCAAGTGACCTATCCCCTGACAACGACCATGTTGTCCGTACCGGGGGCCAAGACGGTGCGCGGCTTCTCATTCTTTGGCGACTCGTTTGTGTATGTGTTATTCGCCGACGGCACCGATCCCTATTGGGCGCGCTCACGCGTACTGGAATACCTGAATCAGGTTGCGAGCCGTATGCCTGCGACGGCGAAGACGTCATTGGGTCCGGATGCGACTGGCGTGGGTTGGATTTTTGAGTACGCCCTGGTTGATCGCACGGGCGCCCATGATTTGAGCCAGCTGCGGGCGCTCCAGGATTGGTTCCTGAAATATGAGTTGAAGACCCTCCCCGATGTGGCCGAGGTGGCAAGCGTGGGCGGCATGGTGAAGCAATACCAGATCGTCCTCGACCCGCAAAAGCTGATTGCGTACGGCATCCCACACACCAAAATCATTGAGGCCGTACGACGCGCCAATCAGGAGACCGGCGGATCGGTTCTCGAGATGGGCGAGAGCGACTACATGGTGCGTGCCTCGGGTTACCTGAAGAGCCTGGATGACTTCCGCGCCATCCCGCTCGAAGTCCGCGCCGGCGGCGTCCCGGTGCGCTTAGGAGATGTGGCGCGAATTCAGCTGGGCCCGGAGATGCGCCGCGGCGTCACCGAGCTCAACGGGGAAGGCGAGGTTGCCGGTGGGGTTGTGATCCTGCGCTCCGGAAAGAATGCACGCACCACTATCGATGCCGTCAAGGCCAAACTCACCGAGCTGAAGAAGAGCTTGCCGCCGGGTGTGGAGATCGTGCCGACGTACGACCGCTCGAAATTGATCGATCGCGCGGTGGATAACTTGCGTCAGAAATTGATCGAGGAATTCATTGTCGTGGCTGTTGTCTGCGGCGTGTTCCTCTGGCATCTGCGCTCGGCTGGCGTAGCCATCATCTCACTCCCGCTCGGTATCCTGATTGCCTTCGTCGTAATGCGCTACCAGGGTGTCAGCGCCAACATCATGTCTTTAGGCGGTGTCGCCATTGCCATCGGTGCAATGGTCGATGCGGCAGTCGTCATGATCGAGAACGCGCACAAGCGGGTGGAGGTGTGGACCCACGCACACCCGGGGCAAACCCTGCGAGGCGAAGCACACTGGCGCGTGATGACCGACGCCGCCGTTGAGGTGGGTCCTGCGCTGTTCTTCAGCCTCCTGATCATCACGCTTTCGTTCATTCCGGTGTTTACGCTGGAAGCTCAGGAGGGGCGGCTGTTTGGCCCGCTGGCCCTCACGAAGACATACGCGATGGCTGCCGCCGCCGGTCTCTCGGTGACTCTGGTTCCGGTCCTCATGGGGTATTGGATCCGGGGGAAACTTCCGGAGGAAACCCGCAATCCGCTCAACCGGATGCTGATCCGCCTCTACCGTCCGCTCCTGGATCGGGTGTTGCGCAAGCCCGTGCTGACAATCGCGGTTGCAGGACTGGCCCTGCTCTCAACCGCCTGGCCGCTGAGTAAGTTAGGCGGTGAGTTCATGCCGCCGCTGGAGGAAGGAGACTTGCTCTACATGCCCTCCGCGCTTCCCGGCTTGTCGGCGGAAAAGGCTTCCGATCTGTTGCAGATCACGGATCGGATGATCAAGACCGTGCCCGAAGTCGCCACGGTTTTCGGCAAGGCCGGCCGATCAGAAACGGCCACTGATCCGGCCCCGTTGGAAATGTTCGAGACGACCATCCAATTCAAACCCCGCGAGCAATGGCGGCCGGGAATGACACCCGAGAAGCTGGTGGAAATCCTGGACAAAACCGTGAAGGTGCCGGGATTGGCAACGGTGTGGATACCGCCGATCCGTAACCGCATAGACATGCTCGCTACCGGCATCAAAAGTCCCGTCGGCGTCAAGGTATCCGGCACGAATCTCGCCGACATCGACCGGGTGACGCAACAGATCGAGCAGATTGCGAAGCGTGTTCCAGGGGTGAGCTCAGCACTGGCCGAGCGTCTGACAGGCGGGCGTTACGTGGACATCGACATCGATCGGGCCGCGGCCTCCAGGTACGGACTCAACATCGCTGACGTTCAATCTGTGGTGGCTTCAGCGATTGGTGGAGAAACCATTGGCGAGACCGTTGAGGGCCTCGCCCGCTTTCCGATCAGCGTACGCTATCCACGAGAGTTGCGCGACTCGGTCGCGAGTCTGCGCCAGTTGCCTATCCTCACCGAAATGGGCCAGCAGATTACCCTCGGCACGGTTGCGAGACTGACGATCAACGAGGGTCCACCGATGCTGAAGAGCGAGAACGCACGGCCCTCGGGCTGGGTGTACGTTGACGTACGCGGTCGTGATCTCGCTTCGACCGTGGAGGACTTACGCGCGGCGGTTGCGCGACAAGTGGTGCTGAAGGCAGGAATGAGCGTGGCCTACTCCGGCCAGTTCGAGTACCTCGAGCGTGCCAATGCACGTTTGAAGCTGGTGGTCCCCGCGACGCTGCTCATCATCTTCGTGCTGTTGTATCTGACATTTCGCCGTATCGATGAGGCCGCACTCATCATGGGTACTCTGCCGTTCGCCCTCACAGGCGGTATCTGGTTTCTGTACCTGCAAGGCTACAACCTGTCGATCGCAACGGGGGTGGGCTTCATCGCCCTTGCCGGTGTTGCCGCCGAATTCGGCGTGATCATGCTGCTCTACTTGAAACACGCGGCTGCAGAGCGGCAGGAACAGGGACTCGACCTGGTCTCGGACGTGTTGGATGACGCGATCCGACACGGCGCGGTCCTACGGGTGAGGCCGAAGGCGATGACGGTCGCAGTGATCGTGGCCGGTTTACTCCCAATTTTCTGGGGCCACGGAACGGGTTCGGAAGTAATGAGCCGGATCGCAGCCCCGATGGTGGGCGGCATGATTACGGCGCCGCTGCTGTCGATGTTCGTGATTCCCGCGGCATTTCGCTTAATGCGTGTGAGGCGTCGGTCGGCGCTGGAACCCCTTGATCGGTCCGCCGTAACGTGAAGTTAACATCACAGACCAGCCTGAACCGACGTGGAAGTACTCGCGTCTGTAACTCTTCCGGCTCTACGCACGAACTCATGATTCGGAGATTCCGTGTCCGAGGCTGAAGCCCGATTGAGGCCCCTGATGGTTGCGAGCCTGGACGGGGACGCAGCAGCCTATCGTGACCTCTTGCGTGAGCTCACGGGGTACCTGCGGGCCTATTATCGGTGCCGGGTAGCCTACGGCGCCGCGGATGCTGAGGATCTCATTCAGGAGACACTCATAGCCATCCATTCACGCCGTTCGAGTTACGACCGGTCGCAACCTTTCACCGCCTGGGTATACGCGATGGCGAGGTACAAACTGATCGATTACCTGAGAAAGCGGCGCGTGCGCGCTGCCGTGCCGCTCGATGAGACGGACGACCTGTTCGCGGCAGATGAAACTGAGCATGCGGCAGCATCCCAAGATCTCGAGCAGCTCCTGGCCGACCTCCCTGCGAGCCAGCGCGAGGCAATCCGGCTGACGAAGATCGAAGGACTATCGATTGACGAGGCCGCCCTTCGCACCGGACAGTCCGCGTCGGCTACGAAGGTTGGCATCCATAGAGGTTTGAAACGTCTTCGCCTGTTGTGGAGTCGAGGTGACTCCGATGCAAACGACTGATCTCATCGAACGCCTGGCTACGGATCTGCGGCCGACACGCTCGCGTGTGCGATTATTGGGTATCGCGACACTCATCGGTGCCGCCGTTTCCGTTGGATTGCTGCTCTGGGTACTAGGCATCCGGAGCGACCTCGCTCGAGCCATCTTCACCGCGGCTTTCTGGATGAAATGGGGGTTGGCGCTGGCGACTGGTGTCGTTGCGTTTCTCTTGTGCGTGCGTTTAGCACGCCCTGAAAGCAAACCCGGAAGCTTGCCCTTGTTTCTTCTGCTCCCATTATTCGCATTCAGTGTCGCCGCGTGCCTCCAGCTAATGAATGCTACACACACCGAGCGATGGGGAATGTGGCTGGGCCATTCTGCGGTTCAGTGTTTCTGGTGCATCCCTCTTCTGGCAATACCACTGTTATTGGGCGTCTTGTGGGCCTTTCGTTTCTTCGCCCCTACACGATTGCGCCTCGCAGGATTCAGTGCAGGGCTCCTGGCTGGAGCCGTCGCCGCGGTGATATACGCCTTGTCTTGTCAGGAAACCTCTGCGGCGTTCGTCGTAACATGGTACAGCGCTGGCATGCTATTTCCGGCATTGATCGGTCTCATCATTGGCGCTCGTGTCTTGCGCTGGTAATTCATGACTTCAGACACGGCGGGTCGAATGAGCCGCCGGCTCGTACCCAACAATAAACCGCAACCCGTTGTGGGCGCGCAGCCTATTGCGGGCTGAGCCGTCGCCGGCGGCGGCGCGGACCATCTTCACGCCCTCTTTCGCCACCGCTGACCGGTGGCATGTGCCTTGCAGTAAGGCACCCATGAACGCGAACTCACGACAGTGTATGGATGCCGAATACAACATTGGCTCGCGCCCTTGCGGAACGTTCATCGTACAACTGGTGGCAGTAGTTTCGCTGTTCGCGTTTGTCTCGCCAGACTCGCGCGCGCAAATCATCGTGAATAGTGCCTCCACGACGGTCACGGTCGAGGGTTATGGAAATTTGACGACAGGTGCGAGCCTGCGATCCGACTCGACTCAGGGCGCCGCGCCAGATGCGGTGATATTTGACGGTGCGGCGCGAGTGTTGGCCCGGCTGACCCCTCCCAAAGGTCCCAATATCGGATTGCGCGCTGTGACGGAGGCATCCAACAACTACCTGCGCGTGAGCGAGGCGAGCCTTCTGCTATTTGGAGCGGGCGGCCGGCTCGAAATCGGCAAGCGGATGGGGCTACCGGATGTGCTCACCGGATATGCGCCAAACAGCTTTACATTCACGACGGCTGAATTCGGTCCCCCGACCGGGCGCACTCTCGATCCGGGCGGCGGACTGCAAACGCAATTTCTGCGAGCCAGCCTGCGGTCTCGGATCGAGCCGCTCGCGGCACGGGGTGTCACAGCATCCCTGTTCAATGATGAGTCGGCCAAGATCCTCTATGTCCTGCCAAAACATGAAGGATGGCTCGGGGGAGTTTCTTTTGCTCCTGACGCTGAGGACGTCCGGTTCGACCGCTTGATGCAGATTGGGCTCGTGCACGAGACCTACTGGCACCAAAACGTTTGGCGATGGGGTGGTTCCTATGCGCATGCGCGTGCAAAGCCGGTCAATGGCAGCGCGGGCTTCCGAGACCTCGACTCCATTAGCCTGGGCACCAGTGTGTCGTTGAATGATGCCCTCGACATCGGCATCGCCGCCAGCCACGACGGTCATGGCGGAAGCCCGCTCCTCGTTCCGAATCAAAATACGACATCGGCGTGGGGCGCAACTGCCAGTATCAACTACAACAGGGGCCCATGGACTGTTGGTGGTTACTATCAACTGTCGCACGGGTCTACTGACGCGGGCGCAGCGATTGGCGAGCGGTTGTCCGCATTTGAAGTCGGGGCCTCCTACAGGTTCACGACCCGGCTCCGGCTATACGGAGCATGGTTTTTGTACGACCTGGCAAGTGACCGGCGCAGCGAAGGCCCGCTCATCAACCGAGGCAGCGCCGTCACTTTGGGATTGCGGGCCACTCTCTGAGTACTACGCGATCGATTGCACTGTCAAGCAACTTCAACACACTGGAGACTCACAACATGAATACCTCAACGGACGATGCGCGCGCAGCCCTGATCACTGCCGCCGTGCTCTCGTTGTTATCCACCTCGGCTTCGGCCCAGGTCCATCCAGAAAAACCAACCTATAAATATGAGAAATGCTATGGCGTCGCTCGCGCGGGCATGAATGACTGCTTCTTTGCAGGCAACTCCTGTGCAGGAACGCTGGCCAAAGACAACGATCCAAAAGCATGGATCTACGTACCGCAGGGTACCTGCAAGAAGATTACTGGCGGCACGCTCGAACCTCCGAAGTAGCGACATCCCATCTTTGATCACACTCAACAATCGGAAAACCAACGGCATGAACCAGTCGATACGTTTGGCGATAAACGAGCCGGACCACTAGGACAACACGACCGCCTGCATCTATTGGGGACGGCGGGATGAGACTACGCGCGAGCACGCATTTGCAGACTATCCCGCGAAGGACAGCGGCAAACAAATATGCCGAAGTTGCACTGCGATGATCGCGCCCTTAGGACCCGCAGCCACCAGCCGCTAAGGCCGCAATGGCAGCGGGGAGGGGGGAAATCGCTTCGAATACCCCGCGAAATGACGGCATAACCTCTAAAGGGTTCGATCATCCAGACCTGGTTTATCCAGCAGTGATTGCCTTTGCTTTTCCCGATGGCGAGCGCAGCGATGCCCTTGCGGAACGGTTGCGGAGGTCGTCTCGATGTCAGAAGTTGGTGTCTGGAGGAATACGCAAGACAGGTGCGGCGCGCGTCAGCGGTCCCTGGCAGTGGGCTTGGACTCAAACGCCGCATGCAGACCGATGGCCAGCAAAACTGGCGCGGCGATCAGAAAGACCAGAGGCGTAATAATGAATGTTCGTATCAATACCCAGGCCATGGTGAATCTTCCGGGTCGCGGATGGCCTCGCCCGTCGAGGCCGTTAGGGACCACATGTTTCAGAAAGCAACGGCCATGCCAACCCCTCGATGGCCATCGAGTGTCGATAGTCCGTTAATTTCCCGTTCTCTTCGCAGAACGATCGCGCCCGGCGCGGCTCCGGCTGTGGCCCCGCCCGTCAGTGGCTGCGAACGCCGCAGGAGATTACGGCGAGCCCCCAACGTGCAATCGGCCGCTGGGAAATTAAACCGGGAGGGGCTGGCTGCCCGGGCTGAGCCCAAAGGGATCGAGTAAAAAAATTCAGCCCCAGGCATCGACGAGCACGCCGCGGCGATCGCTTCCCGCGGGAGGATCTGGCGTGGCGCCATTCTGTGTGTTGGCGGCCAACATGTTGCCGTGCGACTGTTGCGCGCGGGCAATCTTCTGTTTTTCGGCGCTGATTTCGCCGGAGAGCTTCTGCAGCCTGACCCTTAGGGGTCTTGGCGGAGACGCAACTAGTCCAATCGTTCGGCTGCACACGAGCCTGCTGGATCCGGCCCTCCAGGGCTGAAACGTTGTTGCCGCCCGCGGTCGCCGGTAGCCTGATTGGGAGCCGTATGGGGAGGGTCCGCTGCAGGTTACTATATTTGGATTCCGGCTGACCTCGATCAGCGTAGCTCCAACGGCCGCCTTGGAGCGCGACGCCGTCGTCACTTTCAGCCAGCCGGCCTGCAACCTCTGCTCCAGCCGAGGATCGTTTGCAATGAAAGCGAGACTGGCCCGGTCTTCTGAACCTGACCAAGATCCGCAGAGCCTCATCATCGGAGCGGCCCGTTCTGACGGCAGTGCTGGCGCTCAAACGACAGTTCGCCCTGCACTCATCGTGGCGGGTGCGTGACCAACTTGCCTTCACTGTTCGCAGCCGTGAGGCACACGCCGGCCTGAATAGGTGCGCAATAACGCGCCTGTAATTCCGGTCCACTCATGCAGCCACCGAATCCGGCGGCGCCAACGCATGGTGTGTGTGTGAAGCATTTTCAATTGACCGGTATCACCGCCCTAGTGCTGCTTTGCGCGGCTTGCGGCACCAGCTCCGAGCCTTCGCCGGCCGGGGCTCCGCCGGCAGCATCCATGGTTTTCTCGATGACTAATGCGGAAAGCGGCAATTACGTGTATGCATACGTCCGCTCTTCGGACGGTACCTTGGCTAACGCAACAGCTCTCCCAACCGGCGGGATAGGGACAGGTCACGGATTGGAAAACCAGGGCGCCTTGGCATTGAGCCAGGACAATCGATACCTGTACGTTGTCAATCCGGGGAGCAATGACCTGTCGGTGTTCCGGATGAATGGGACCGATTTGCAACTCGCCGACCGCGTGCCGTCCGGTGGCAATCTACCGGTCAGCGTCGTCGAGTGGAACGGGACCGTATACGTCCTGAATCGACACAGCGGTCCGGACCCAGGCACGGGCCCGTCGATTTCAGGATTCCGTGTTTCCAACGCCGGTACTCTCACTGCGATTGTTGGCTCCAACATCACATTGAGCTCGGCCAACACCAACGCGGCGCAGATCGGCATCAGCCCAGATGGGCGCTGGATCGTAGTCACGGAGCGCGGAATCGATCAGCTCGATGTTGTGCCCCTCGCCGAGGACCACACCCCAGGCACGCCGCACACGGTAGAATCTGCAGGGCATGGCCCGTTCGGATTTGCTTTCAGCGACGCGCTGCGCCTTTACATTGCCGAGTCCGCCGCCGGATCGACCTCCGCGTACAATATCGATTTTCGCGGCAGTCTATCTGTGCTGTCCGCGGCATTGCCGACGGGGCAAGGAGCGACCTGTTGGTTGGCTATCTCCCCCGACAACCAGTGGGCATACGTAACCAATACATCGAGCAAGTCAATCAGCAGTTACCGAATCGCCGCAGACGGCGGCTTGACTTTGGCAGCCTCGATTGCGACCACGACGTCAGCGCCGCCGATCGATGTTGTCGTCGACACGGCCGGTGGGTATCTCAGCGTACTGACCACAGACGGAGCGATCGAGACATTCCGGGTCGACAGGGTTTCGGGTTCGCTGAGCTCCATTCAGACGCTTACCGGGCTACCCAGAGGTAGTAATGGGCTGGCAGGCAACTGAGGCCATGCGAACTTTTATTTCGGGAAATGGCTCACTGCGCAACGTAGCCCCCGTCCACCGTCAACACACTCCCCGTCATGAATTTCGCATCGTCGCCAGCCAGAAACAGGATTGCCGCTGCAATCTCTTGCGGCTTTGCCAGCCGGCCCATGGGATGGGAATTGGCAAATCCCGACTGAGCTTCTTTGTTTCCTCCGGTGAAACGCTCGAGCATCGGTGTCGTTACGCCACCAGGAGCGACCGCGTTCACACGCACGCCCATGCGTGCAGTTTCCAGGGCAGCAGACCGCGTGAGACCATTGATGGCATGCTTGCTGGCGACGTAGACCGACGCTCCAGCCATGCCCACATCACCGACCATTGAAGACAAATTCACGATCGCCCCGCCCTGTTTTGCGATGACGGGAATCTCGTGTTTCATGGCGAGCAGGGTGCCCTTCACGTTGACATCGAAAGTGCGAGTGAAGTTTTCTGCTGTCTGCTGGACGACCGGGCCCAGCGTACCTTCGGTTCCGGCGTTGTTGACGGCGATGTCCAACCGGCCGAACTCGCGCACAGTTGCTTCGACCCAACTGCGAATGTGCTCTTCGTTCGCGACATCTCCGGCAGCAAATGCCGCCCGCGCGCCGCGTGAGCGCAGAGTGGTAACGAGGTCTTCTCCCGCCGCCTCGTTGCGGCCCGTCAGGAAGACCGCTGCGCCCGCCGCGGCGAATGCTTCAGCCGTCGCACGGCCGATTCCAGCCGTTGCGCCAATAACCAGAGCAACTTTGTCTTTGAATGCAGCCATGCGCATTTCCCTCTTATTCTGCCGGTTTGGCAGGGCCCTCAAACTAACGCGCATGCCGCTCCGAGGAAATTCCTGATATGCGCAAACCCACTTTGCAAAAACGCACAGCCGCGCTCGAATGGGATGACCTTCGCTGTGTCCTAGCGATCACACGAGCGGGCTCACTGAGTGGTGCCGCGCGGGTACTGGCTGTAGAGCATTCGACGGTCTTCCGCCGATTGAATGCGATCGAAAAAAGGCTGGGCGTGAAGCTGTTCGAGCGAACACGCAACGGGTATGTGCCGACAGGGAGTGGAGAGATTACCGCAACAGCCGCGAGCGTGATGGAGTCGCAGGCGCTCGATATCGAACGACGCATCGTCGGCGCTGATGAACGCCTGTCCGGACTCGTGCAGCTCGCGACGAGTGAGCTGTTCGCGGGATATCTGCTTCCGCCGGCGCTGAAAACTTTTACCGCTGGGCATCCGGACATTGAGATCGAAGTCGATGCCGCGAGCCGTATCGTAGATCTCAACCGGCGCGAAGCGGACGTCGCACTACGCGCCTCGACATCGCCACCGGAGCATTTCGTTGGCCGGCAAGTCGGTGAGCTGCGGTATGCCGTGTACGGCGTGCCCGAGGTCGTCCCGCCCGCGCCTTACAAATTCTCGGAGCTTCCGTGGCTGGGCTTCCATGAAAGTCTCTCGTACCTGGCAATCGCGAGATGGCAACGGGCACAGAGCGCGCGCCCACCCCGCGTACGATTCGGGTCGCTCGCGTCGATGATGCAGGCGGCCGTTGAGGGGCTGGGGGTGGCGATATTGCCGCTGTTTGCGGCTGAACGTCAGACTGCCTTGGTGCGATTGGGGGCAGTGCTGGATCAGCCTCGTATGAAGCTTTGGGTGCTCAGCCACAAGGAGGTGCGGAACAACGCCCGCGTGAAGGCACTCTCCCGGCATCTCGCACGAGAAATCCCTCGCGTGCTCTCGGCTCGCCAGAAAGTCGCATCATGAGACTTTCAACAGAGCGCGATGATAACCAGAAACACGCAGGTTGGACGCTCATCCGAGCGGGAACGTAAATCGCTGCCATATCTTCTCCCCTCCTCCGGTCACATAACGCAGCCCTGCATCGTGGCGTAGCTTGCGATGAGCGGCCTCGATTCAAATCATGGAGAACCCATCATGCGTAAGACCCTGCCGAGCTCGTTTTTGACATTACTCGTTGCGTTCGCTGTCCAACTCGGACTCTGTGCTGTCAGTCCAGCTCTGGCGGGGATTCCGGGCTCAATCTCTCAGATTAACCTCGATGCTCACGGAGTCGCACTCGGCGGTTACGATCCTGTCGCCTACTTCGACAACGGTAAGCCCACCCGCGGCGACGAGAAAATCTCTGCATCCTATGGCGGCGCACGTTACCTGTTCGCTACAGCCGCACATCGAAGCGCATTTCTGAAGGATCCTCGTGCCTACTTGCCGGAGTTCGGCGGCTTCTGCGTGGTAGGCACCGCCTACGGCCAGAAAGTAGATGTTGACCCGGAAACGGGCAAGGTCGTGAACGGCCATCTTTATCTCAATAATAGCGCGCGTGCGCTCGAGATTTTCGACAAGGATCCCACAGGTATCATCAGCAAGGCAGAGACTAACTGGCAGACTGTGAAGGAAAAGGCTCTCTGACTCGCTTGTCGTCAGCTCCGGCAGTGCAAGATTCTCAACCACTGCCGGAGCGCTGCGCCGATGCGCTCTCAGGTGTTACCGCGAGCGAAGGCCCTCGTGAGCTCGCTTGCGAGAACGCTCGAGGCGACGTGCGCGTAGTTTTCCGAGGTCACCCCGGAAACGTACGAAGCGCACGTGCTTGCACTGGTGCAAGGGTAAGGCCCGCGAAGACCCGTGGGTTGGCTGGCCAGATGCCCAAGTCTCCGGTTCAGCAGGGTGAGCGATGAGGGCACGTCGTCTGATAAAATGAGCGCCTTAGTCAGCGCGGGTACGCGGCCGTCAATCATTGGCGCCGCGGGGAGCGAATGTTCATGACAGCAGCGCATCGACCCTCGACCTCGACGCCGAACCGTTATCAATACGTGCGCCACTCGATGCCGGTGCGTGTCATGCATTGGGTCAACGTCCTTGCGCTGCTCATGTTGCTCATGAGCGGTTTGCAAATCTTCAATGCTCACCCCGCGCTGTACTGGGGAAAGTCGTCGTACACGGGGCGTCGTCCGGTGTTGCAAATGTATTCGCGGCAAACGGCTGATGGCCGTGATATCGGCGTGACGGAGGTTTTTGGCCGAACATTTCACACCACGGGCGTGTTCGGACTCTCCGAAGATTCGGGCGGCGGGCTGACAGAGCGGGGCTTTCCGTCATGGATTACTGTGCCCAGCAACCAGTGGCTCGCCATGGGGCGGCGCTGGCACTTTGTGTTTGAATGGGTGTTTGTGATGAACGGCCTGCTCTACGTTGCATATGGTCTGTGGAGTCGACACCTGGTAAATGATCTCGCACCCACTCGACAGGACTGGCGTTCCATCGGCCGCTCGGTCCTCGATCATCTGCGCTTTCGCCATCCCTCGGGCGAGGCAGCCAAGCGCTATAATGTGTTGCAGAAGATCACCTACCTGGGTGTGATTTTCGGCCTGCTGCCTTTCATGATCCTGATGGGTTTCGCCCTCTCGCCGCGCCTCGATTCGCTCTGGCCGGGGTGGGTGGACCTGTTCGGGGGCCGACAATCCGCCCGGACGCTGCATTTCCTGACCGCGCTTCTCATTGTGTTATTTACGCTGATTCATGTCTTTGAAGTGATCGTCAGTGGACTGTGGAACAACCTGCGATCGATGATCACCGGACGCTACGAGGTTGCCGATGCACAGAAGCAATAGCCGGAGAGGGTTCATTGCGGGCTTCCTATTCACGGCATGCGCCGCAGTCATTGCCGGTTGCGACCGGATTTCCCGCAGCAGTTGGGCGCCCAAACTCCTGCGCGGCGGTGAGTTGGCCAACCGGGGCGTGCAACGCGCCCTGACGTCGAAAACGGCATTGGCGCAAGAGTTCAGTGAATCAGACCTGTCACCGGAATTTCGCAGTAACGGCACTTCGGATCCGGAGGATGATGATTACCAACGCAGTGCGGCTGCGGGTTTCGCAGATTGGACACTCCGTGTTGATGGCTTGGTCGAGACTGTGACCGAGCTGTCACTCAGAGAGTTGCGTTCCATGAGGAGTCGCACCCAGATTACCCGACACGATTGTGTTGAGGGTTGGAGCGCGATCGGCAAGTGGACGGGGGTGCCGCTCAGCGAGGTTCTGCTGCGGGCTCGCCCTCGGCCTGCCGCCCGGTATGTGGTCTTTCACTGCGCGGATCCGATGGATGAAAACGGAACCCGATACTACGAGAGCATCGACTTGGACGAGGCCAACCACCCGCAAACGATTCTGGCCTATGAGCTGAATGGCAAGGCTTTACCGGTCGCGAACGGCGCGCCGTTGCGGGTTCGCATAGAACGTCAGCTCGGTTACAAGATGGCAAAGTACATCATGCGAATCGAGCTCGTGGAGGAATTCAAACAGATAGGCGGCGGCAAGGGCGGCTATTGGGAGGACCAAGGCTACGAGTGGTACGCCGGAATTTAGATTTGCGGCTCGTCCCAACGGCAACGCCTTGCGCCCGACGAGTTGGCGCCCGACCACCGCGTGAGCATACCCCTCACGCGATGATGGGCGCCTCCTCAGCCGATCAGTTCTTCTTCGCCTTGGCCGCGTCGCAATCCTTCTGAGTCAATTCCAGAAAGCCCTGGCCTTTGCACGAATTCTGCCCCTTGCAGGAATTGTGAGCGGACTTGCAGGCCGACTGGCCCTTGCAGGAGTTGACACCTTTGCACTCCACCTTCGCCTCATCGGCGGAGGCCGTGGCAAACGGTGCCGCCGCGAAAATCATCGCGGCCGCCGCGGCAAGCGCAGCTCCGGATACGGTCTTGACCATCGACATCATCTACTCCTTCGGGATCGACCCGATTATCTCGAGTTGCATTGCATCTGCTTCGAACTCATAGATGGACCGGGTTCCAACGGCTGTTATTTCAGGCTGGGATGTTTGCCAACCCGGCGCGCGAGATAACGGTCGAACGATAGCGGTCCGGCGCCTCCCACGCGGTCAATTGCTTCTGCTCGCAGCGGAGCACCTGTGGTATCAGCGGTCCACTCGGAACGCTGAACTGTTCTGCGCCTGCAATTTTTCCCGCGTCTCCCCGGTCCTCCGTACAGAGCGCGGTCTCCCGACGGCGCAGTGCGTCTGTCGTACGCGCACTGGCACCGCCCGCCCCTGGCTCGCACCCGTGTACCTATCCAATCTGGAGAGAGTCCTCGTGAACATTGGCGGTCGGTCGGTGGTTATCCTGCTTGCGTGCGCGCTACTGGCGGCCTCCATGACATTGGAAGCTGCGATCGCGCCCAGCGCCGGCGCTGTTCAACCCTTGAAGATGGGTGATCATGCTCCTGACTTCACGGCGCACCGGGTCGACCATACCGCCTATATGTTTGTCCCGGCTCACCTCGCCAAGCCTCACGTGCTCATCTTCTATCGCGGCGGCTGGTGCCCTTATTGCAACCGCCAGCTCGCTGACCTGCATCTCGTGGAGCCCAAACTACGCGCAGCCGGGTTCGAGGTCCTGTTCCTGAGTACCGATCGGCCCGAGCTGCTTTACTCCAGCCTGAAAAATCCAGACGTGCCGTACACTTTGCTGTCCGATCCGACGCTCGAAGCCGCGCAAGCCTTTCATATCGCCTTTCACGTGGATGATGAAACCTATGCGAAGGAGCTGGCCTGGGGCGTAGATCTGGAAAAGACCACGGGAACTCAGGCTCATGCTCTGCCGGTGCCCACTACGGTAAATGCGAGCGGCGCCACACTCGCAGGCAACGTCACCACCTGATTCGCGCCAGAGGTAACACTGATGGCCGGTGGGCTCGACGGAATGACTTTCAGGGTGCCATCTTGATACAGCGTACTCGTATTCCAGCTCGAGGACGACGGGAGCGTGGGGAGACTGAGTGTACCGAAGGTCCCACTGAGTGTTTGCCAGCTGAGGATCTGAAATTTTTGGCCAACGGATGGCGTAAATCCATTGGTAAACACGACTTTCAGAATCGCTTGGTTGAGCGTGAGTGTCTGCGCGATGGTAAATCGTCCGTATTGCGAACAGGCAGTCTGCCCGCCAATCGATACGACAATTGCTGAAAGCGAGTCCAACGTCACGCTGTTCGGATCATTGACGCACTCCGCGACTCGGACCTCTCGGTTCATGGCACTTACTTCGGCTGCCGCCCAACTTCTGTGCACCCAGCGCCGTGTAATGAATTCCGTCGGACAGGAGGAACTGGGCGCTCTGTCCGCTCGTCGCGTTCCAACCGATGTCTTCCATCAAGCGCCGAGCGTTGATGACCAGGACGTTCGGATCTGATTGAGCGATCGCGAGTTCTGCACCTACATATTGGTCGTACTGCGTGCTCTGTGTCGCACTGAGGCCCTGCTGATACACATCCGCAATGAGAATGATCGGAAACTTTGGGTTCGCCGTCCAAGTTCGAACGCGCGCTATGATTGCCGCGATGTCGGCCTGAAACTGAGCAGCCGTTTCGCTGCCCACATCGTTGGATCCGAAGTGGATGACGGCTGCTTGAAAATTCAAGGCGGCAAACACCGGACCGGCACTGCCGGTGTTGCTCATGAAGGTGGAGGCGGAATAGCCGCCGTGGGAGAAGGTGTCAAACACGACACCCTCCGGACGGCTCTCATTGAAGAATCGCAGTCCCAGAATATCAGCCAGTTTCGTGTCATCGCTGCCGAACACTTGCAGCGCTACGTATCGATTGCCTGCGAAGTCCAACGCCGTCGTATTTCCCGATAGGATGGAGTACTGGGAGGTTTGTAGCCCGAGGTTCAGGACTCCTGATGTTGTCACAGCAGACGCATAGCTCGGCACATTCGAGTTGGTCGGTAAAGCTTGGTATTTTACTTCGCCCGAAGAGGCATTGGTCGCCGCGAATATTTGGGCCTTTACCACGCCTGAGGTATCGAAGTAGCTTCGGCTCGCCGGAATTCCGGCGCTCGCATCGACATCAATGGCATCTTGCTGCAGCAACGTTAATTGTCCGTGCGTGCCCTGCGTCACGTTGGTTGCCCCTGCCAACGTGGAAAACGCGGCCGGGGTCATGTTTGGCAACAACTGATATGCCGCGAGTCGAGTGGCAACGGGACCCGGTGTACTGCATAGCCTGAGAGGGGGGCAACAGTGCTTTGCTGACCTGAAGCTCACGCAATTCGCAATGACCGTGCCCAGCGGAACGCGAGGCCTGCGCAAATCGGGCTCCCGGCGGGCACGCTGCTTGCGTGGCTGCAAGTACCTCGAGATGCCTCAACTGCACATGATCTGGTGTTACTTCAACAATCTCGCGTCTGTCTTTGCGACCGCTCCGCAGGCGGGTGAGATTGTGCGCATCGTCGGTTCCACCGTTCCCACCTGATCCATCTCCGACTATGCGCAGGCTGGCGGCCTCACGGCCTCCATTCGCGCCCGTGCGACCTCTTGGGCTCGTCTTGTCTCGAAGTGGAACGGAGCATGTTCACCAAACTTCCCACAGCGTTATCGCCTTCCCGCATCGGCTCCACTGAAGATAGCCGTCGAAACGGAGTCGCGATGCCGGTCCCGTTGTCACACGGTCCACTGCACTACCGCCCTGAGATCGATGGATTGAGAGCGATCGCAGTCACGTCGGTGCTTCTGTTTCACGCGTTCCCCGATCTGATCGCCGGCGGCTTCGTCGGGGTGGACGTTTTCTTCGTCATTTCCGGCTTTCTGATTACGTCCATCCTCGTTAAACAACTTCGGAAATTCCAGTTTTCATTTCTCGACTTCTACATCCGTCGTGCCCGCCGCATTTTGCCGGCGCTCTGCTTGGTTCTCGTAGCGTGCCTCATCGCGGGATACCTGGCGCTGTTGCCGGAGGAGTTTGCGAATTTGGGGCGTCACATGGCCGCGGCGGCAGCCTTCGCAGGCAACCTGTCTATGTGGCGGGAAAGCGGTTATTTCGCACCCGCCTCGGAGTTCCAACCGCTCTTGCACCTGTGGTCACTCGGTATTGAAGAGCAATTTTATCTGGTATGGCCGGTCGTGCTGGGTCTTACTTGGTGGCGCAAGTGGAATGTCCTGCCGATCGTCTTGGCATTGACGCTCCTATCCTTCGCGTTGAGTCTCGCGCTGACTTACTTCGATTCGACCGCCGCATTCTACTTCCCACTGTCTCGCTTCTGGGAGTTGGGGATTGGGTGTTCGCTTGCGATCATCAAATCGAGAGTTAACACCCAGCAAAGGTCAGACCTAAATCCGAAAACTACCGAAACGGGACGGCGCTGGACTCAGTTGGCGCCATTGCTCGGCTTTGGGTTGATTGCAATCTCCTTGTTTGCATTCGATGACCGGACTCCTTTCCCGGGCATCGCTGCCGCGTTGCCCACCGGGGGAGCGGCATTGATTCTCGCAAACGAAGCGCCGTCCTGGTTCCGTCAACATGTGCTCAGCAGCCGAATTGCGGTGTTTCTCGGACTCATCAGTTATCCACTGTATCTTTGGCATTGGCCGATTTTGTCTTTTGCAGCCATCCTCCAAGCCGGCAGTCCGCCACCGGCCTATCGCGTGGCGGCAGTCATCCTGAGCGTCGTGCTCGCGATACTGACGTATCGGTACGTGGAGTTACCCATTCGACAACGGCGCGGCCGAACGATTGCGATCCTCCTGGCCGGGGGGGCTGCGACGATCGGATTTTTTGGAGTCGCAATCGTGCTCCGTCACGGGCTGCCCGGTCGTTATCCTGCGGCCGTTGCAGGGATGCGGGAAGGACCTCGTGAGGACTCGGCCTGTCTGTCGAGTGTGTCCTTGAACACTGAATTCAACTATTGCAAGCGCACACGGAGTGCCCCGCCGGAGATCGTGTTTCTCGGTGACTCCCAAGCGCAAGGTGTCTACGATGGGACGGTCGCCGCCCTCGGCTCTAAACGCTCGATGATGCTGTTGGGCCGCGGCGGCTGCCCTCCCGGACTCGGCGTGACTTCCACGGTAGGGGTATATGAATCAGCCTACCGCCGCAGAGTGTGCAATCAGACGTGGACCGCGTTCGTCGACTACGTTCGCAAGGCGCGACCGGCGGTGGTAGTACTGATCGGGGACGGGGCCCGGTTTTTTGAGCCTATGTCCGACGACGAATCCACCCCGGTACCCGATGACAATCGCAAGGCTTTCAAGAGGTCCTTGAATCAGTTGGTCACCAGTCTGGAACCGTACAGCCGCGTTACGTATGTTCTGGAAATCCCAACTTTTGAAACCAGCCCGTCATGCTTTCTGCGCCGGATCAAGTTGCCGGGCAATAATTGCTCTCGCCGAATCTCCCGAGGAGCCTTGGTGGCATCGCGCGCGCTGTATCAACAGAGTGTGCATCAAATCAAAGCCAGGCATCCGTCGTTGTTGCTCGTCGACCCCATCCCTGCGCTCTGCGGACCGAACTCCTGTGCGCAAACCAGCCACGGTGGGCTCGTCCTGTACAGTGATCGAATGCATCTGAGCCCGGCCGGGGGACGACGTTTCATGGAAAATTCTGGATTTGCGCAGTTGATTGATGAGGCTGCGGCCCAGCAGCAGGAGCAAAGAGGACTCCTGTAATGCCTGTTGGCTGTTCACCGGCCACGCTACACGAGCTTCTTTCAGACGCCGCGGCCCCCTGCTTTGCAGGGACCGAAACTGCTCAGCTTTTCTTTTGGATCGACAGTCGGTAGTATTCTTCACGTCAAAATAGGATGGTTTGTCCGACCACCGTGCCCACTTCCAACGAAATCCCTGGATCCTTGCGCAACGCGCGCTGTGGGCATTCTTGGAGCTTTCAGTTCTGCGCACGCCAAGTTTGGCGACGTCGGAAGCATGGTTTGGTCCGCCGATGTGTCAATCGGCTCACAACACTTTCTCGGTCTCTCCTGGGCAATTGCATCATCTGCAACACCAGTGGTCGCTCCATGACCTCCGGCGGTGCCCAGACCCCCTCTGCGCCTGTTCCAACCTGATCTGACAGCCTGCCCCTCCCGTCCGTCGGATTCGACCTGACGGCGGACAGTCTTTGTTTTGGAGTTCTTCCAGCTGGAGTCTTTGACTCGGTAGTGGCGCGTGGTTGCGTCGTTATCGTATCGATTGCTCCGATGCGGGAAACCTTGTCGCACGCGTTCGTCGTTGAGAGTTGAATCTGTGATTGTGTTCAAAAATGCGTTCTGGTTGTCGATCTGCAGATTCGTTGCCGACTTCTCCAGCCTGCTGCTGTTCACCGCCATCTCACGTGAGTTAGGTCCGTCATCCACTGGACAGTACTCGTACGCATTTGCCCTTGGAGCATTCATCGCGATCCTCGCGGCATCAGGCCTCGATCAGTATGGCGTGCGAGAATATGCACGCCTCACTGACCGCCACGATCGCAACGTACTGTGGCGGGCGATGCTCCTAGTGCAAATCTTACAGTTGTTGGTAGGAATCGCACTTTTGGTCGTGGCAATTACACTGATCTCCCGTGAGCGGGCGGACCCTGTCGTGGTAGTGGAGTTGTCGATATACCTGATTGGATGGGGGCTTTCGAAGACCGCCTTCGTACCGGCCGTTGCTCAGGAGTCGATGAGGACACCCGCGATGATCGAACTTGCGTGCCGCTCAGCGGCGAGCCTCATAGCATTGCTCCTGTGCGTACTCGGAGTTTCTTCACTGCCTACCATGTTGCTCGGCTTTCCCATTGCGGGCGTTGTAATGCTGCTACTTGCACTGCGTAACGCCCTGCAGCATGAGACGGATCTACGTCTCTCGGCGAGTGCCAAGGTGACTTGGAAGGTTGCTCGTGGGGTACTGCCATTTACTCTGGGCGAAGCACTGGGTCAATTCTACATCCGTGCCGACCTTTTATTGGTCACGCAAATGTTAGGGGTCGCGAGCGCGGGCTGGTACGCAGCCGACCTGAAAGTGGTTGAGGTCGGGGTGATGCCACTGATATTGCTCGGGACAGCTGCATTTCCGCTGCTCAGTCGAACTGCGTTTCTCGATCACGCTCGTTTCGAGCGCATCTCGGCCGATTTTCTCAAAAGCGTGCTGTTCATCAGCGGTTGGTTGGCCGTCGGGGTGTATTGCCTGATGCCCCTCGTGATACCGGCCGTTTTTGGAGATCGCTTCGAGCCTGCGGCTCGACTTCTTCCGATGTTTTCTGTGCTGGCTGTCGCCAAGGGCTTCGAGATCGCGGTTTATCGACTCCTCTATGCCGTTCGAAAACAAACGACTTATCTGGTGGCGTTGGCGGGCGGGAGCTCGCTCGTTTTCATGCTCAATTTTCTGCTGATTCCCATCCTGGGTACCGGCGGCGCCATACTGGCCGTCGTTCTGAGCACCGCCGTTGTAAATGCAGTGGCCATCGTGAGCCTGCGCAGGCATCTGCCCTTGCGCGCGATTGCATCAGCCATGTTGCGAGTTGGACTGCCTCTCACGCTGACTTACGGGCTGTATGTCGGCCTGAATCGGTTGGGTGCAAATGAATGGTGCGTGGCTGCGGCCAGCTGCCTGGCCTTTCCTGCACTGGGCGTACTGAGCGGCCTCGTGCCGCATCCCCGACATAGCCCTTTGTTCGCGCCTGCGAAGTTGCCGCATCTCGGCACGGAGAATTAACTTAGATTTGACCCAAACATCAGAGACATCGCTGCCGTAAAACTCTTCACTTCGGGAAAACGAAGCCGTTTCCAATCCTGACCACGGAGCTGTACTTTGCGGACCGCCGATCCATTACATTGGAACCCAACGAGACCAATCGGACTTTCGGCGGTAGGGATCACGTCGTCGGCACCACGGAAGAAATGAGATGTCACATCCCAAACGGATCACTCGATCTCGTGGTGTGTAATGGCGTCTTCGGATGGGTCTGGACGAACAAGGCCAACTGTGAAAAAGCGTTCGCTGCGGCTCACCGGGCACTGGGGCCCCGGGGGTAAATGGCTGATCGGTTGGAATGATGTGTCGCGGCGCGCTCCGTTTCTGCTCGAGGGCATACGAGCCTCGGTCAATTTCGGAAATACACGTTTCCACTCTATGGAAGTTGGCGATATCTCACAGACACCGTGTACCGCCTTACTTTTGACTTTTATCAGAAGTGACTGTGGCCGGTGCCAATCATGGGAGACGGTCTGTCTGGCTGCGCAGGATGATTGTTGGCCGTCCTGATCTTTGCGAGTTTGAGCAGTTGACGCGCCGCGCTGAGGAACGAAGCCGGGAGCGCCATATCAGTCGTATGCGGCATCAGGAATCCCTCGCCGAAATTTCGCGCAGCCACTCAAATACCGAAACGGTCGTCACTGCGAACAACATACACATTACACAATAGTAGAAGACTCGCCACCGGCGGGAGGGGAACCGCTCATCATCCTTTGACGTCAAAGCGGTCAGCGCGTTGCGCAGTATGCCTCCCCCAATCAGTTCGCCTATCTGCACCACCGGGAACACCAACAGGATCAGGACTAACCATTCAGCGGGCGATCGCGGTGGAGACGGCCAACTGTCGAAAAGCATCCAAGCTACGGTGAACACGGCGACTGTCGCGTACAAAGCAACTGTCCGAAATTCGCCGTGACCTCGGTGCTGAATCATGTAAGCAGTAGACTGCGTCGAGAATGCGGAAACAATCCGCAGACCAACGTGTTCGCCGGGAAGGCAATGGCCGCCACGAAGCCAGACCACAGTTCGCTGAGTCCGAGACGGCGAAGCCCGATGATCACACCGCCGTGCAAGGCGGGTGAGCCGCATGACCCGGAAGGGCTGAGCCGCAGCCAGCCTGAGCTCTACATTGTTGACGGTGACATTCGGCACGATAATTGCTTTATGTGGGAGAGTTTGACCTACTGGTGTGCCGGGTCTCAGGTTTAGTCTGAGAGTTGCCTCCCGGGGTCCGATACGTCGCGCGGATGCGTAGTGCACACAAGGTTTGCACGAGGTGAACAACCTCGCCAGCGAGGGATCGATGCTCGAGCTTAGATTCTTGGCTGAACCCAGTGCCTCACCGGAGATCTCGCTCCGTGCCCAGAGTCTGTGTGTGTCAGGCGGTGTCGTCCACATTGAAATGAACTCGACGGCGGACATCACCTACTCTCATGGAATGTGGGCGTATCGCAGGCGAATGTTCCGCATGCTCGAGGTGACAGGAAGTCTCTACCTCGCCTTCGGGATTGCGCGCGAGCCCACCATTGTTTCCCATCCCATCGATCATTTTCACTTCATCGGACCGACTATCAGCACGGATGGCGTGGGCATTGCGAAGTACAGCGAACACCAAGACACCTGGCATGGACTGCTGCGCCCGATGTGGTGGGTATCCATGCGCATCGTGACATCACAGTTCCCGGACGAGGGTTCAAAGTCGAAGTTCGGCGTCCGCGCCGCGCCGCCATTTGAAGAGCCGTCCAGATGCCGACCACGCCGGCTATACTCCGTACGCTACAGCGGACCTCAAATCTGACAACATTCGTCCGGCTTGGTCAGCCCCAATGGCGCGAAGTTGACGGCAACCGAACGAAGGGGGGACATCGTGCACAAATCCAGGCGAGGCAACTAACGCGGTCACGAGAACTGCGCGCAGCCGTCCCTGCGCACCGCGGGTAATCGCCTCATCCAACCTTAGTCCCTCGTCGATCGGTTTGGAGCTCGGTGTTGCCAAATCGACCTCTGCCATTCGCACCGCGATCAAAGCGGAAAGTGAAAGCTCAGGTCTGATCGTTACGCAATTGCGACCTGCCGGCAGCGGGGCCCTGGCAGGTCTTCGGGTCGGCGACTTGTTGACATATGCGGGAACCAAACATCTGGCGGAAGTTGGCGACATTGCGTCGGTTAGCAAGCCTAATTCCAAGCAGCCGTTGCTCCTTCGAATTATCCGCGACGGTACTCCGAGCTTTATCGCGGTTACAGGAAGCGAGGAAAAGTGATTGTGCGGGACATCATCAATGTTGATAACCCACCACCCGTTCAACCCGGAATAGAATTGGTTCGCAATAGAGCTCGAAATGCTCGCTTCGCAGGGGATCAGCACGATCAAACTCCGCCGCCGATTCCGAAGTATGCGGAAGTTGCACCTGCAGTCAGCCCCGTCCGGACTAGCCGGGGAGTCAATCGAATGCGGGACTGGGAAGTGATGAGGTCCGAGCATGCAGGACCAGGTTGACCGCCGCGGCGCTGACCGACTCCTCTGGCGCTGGTTCCGATTGCCATATGCGGCGAGCGCACGCCGACGAAATAGACCAACAGAGGAACTGCCAGGATGGATCCGCCTCCACCGATCAATCCGAGGACAACTCCGACGATGACGCCGGAGGCGACTGCTGGCAACAGCGCACTCATGCCCGTCTCGTTACGATGGCTCACCGCCTCCGGTGTCGCGTATCTCGTACCAGATGGCGTTCAGAACGCCGAACGTGAGCGCCAATCCGAGCCCCAGTATCCAACTGAAATACCACATATCCTTGCGTCACTCCCGATTCAATAGAGGCCAACGTGCTTGCGAATCTCCTCGAGCGTAATTCGCCCGCGGAGGACCCGAAACACCCACGCGGTGTACATCAATACAATGGGCAGGAGGATGATCACCGCGATGAGCATGATGCCTAATGTCTTCTCGCTGCTCGAGGCATCCCAGATCGTGAGCCCATGCCCCGGATGAGTCGATGAGGGCATCAGAAACGGGAACAGCGCGATGCCTGCAGTGAGGATCGTGCCTGCCTGCGTGACGCAACTCGCCACAAATGCCGCACCGGCGCGACCGATCGCGAGCAGGCCGGCAGCCGCGGCCGCTCCCAATAGTGCTGCCCCCGGCGCGAGCCACAGAGCTCCATGTTCGCGGAAATTCGCCAACCACCCACCCGGACTGACCACGACGGTCTTTCCCAAAGGATTTGACGGGTCGAATGGATTTCCCCCCGACATGATTTGATGGCCGCCGATGCTACTGGCAACCCACGTGCCCGCCGCCAGGAATGTCAGGATGAAGGTGCCGGCGGCCACTCGCCCCACAAAGCGCGCCCGCGTCCCCATGGGTTCTCCCACTTTCAAGGCCGCGTAGCTCGCCCCGTGCAGAATGAGCATTGCAAGGCTCACTATGCCGACCAACAGTGCGAACGGATGCAGCAGATTGAAAAAGCCGCCGGTGTAAACGGGTCGCTGCAACTCATCGAAGTGAAACGGCACACCCAAAAACAGGTTACCAAACGCCGCTCCGAACAACAGCGCGGGCACGGCGCCGCCTATCAGCAATGCAAAATCCCAGACGTTGCGCCACCGCGCATCCGGTAGCTTGTTACGATAGGTGAATCCAACCGGACGGAGAATGAATGCCACGAGAATCAGAAACATCGCAAGATACAGGCCCGAGAAGGAGGCGGCATACAACAGGGGCCAGGCGGCAAAAACAGCTCCTCCAGCCAGGATGAACCAGACTTGATTGCCTTCCCAGACAGGCTCCACGGATTCGAGCAAGGCACGCCGCTCCTCATCCGTGCGACCGACAAAGCGAAAGATGGCACCGACTCCCAGATCGAAACCGTCCGTGATCGCAAATCCGATCAACAATGTACCCAGCAGGAGCCACCAGATCACTCGCAGCATTTCGTAATCAAACACCTCGTTCTCCTGTTCTCACAACGTGGCCGGTGGGAGTCCTGTGCTCGGCGCGGATGAATGGAGCGGCTCGACCTCTTTGATGGGCCAGTATCCGAGACCCTCGGGTCCTCGACGGATCATGCGGGTCATGAGATAGATGTCCACGATGGCGAGTGCCGAGTAGAAGAGCACAAAGCCAGCCAACGACACGATGATGTTGGAAGCCGGTGTCGTGGAGACCCCGAGAAAGGTGGGAAGCACACCGTCAATGGCCCATGGTTGTCGGCCGTATTCGGCAACCACCCATCCCAGCTCCGCGGCGATCCAGGGCAATGGCAAGCTGAAGAATGCCATCCTGAGAAACCATCGGTTCCGCTCGAGCCGATGGCGCGTCGCCAGGTAGAAGGCCCCTGCGAACAACACGATGAAAAAGAAGCCCAGCCCGACCATCAAGCGAAAACTCCAAAAGAGGACTGGGACGTTGGGAACTGTCGACCACGCCGCTTCATCGATCTGAGCAGGCGTCGCCAACGCGGGATTGCTCACATAGCGCAGCAGCAATAATCCGTATCCGAGGTCTGACTGGTGCTCTTCGAATCGGGCCTTTGCATTCGCATCGGCATGATTGGCGCGCAATGCCTGTAATGCCGCGTGGGCTTGGATACCACTTGCAATTCGAACCCGTGCCCGCTCAACCAGCTCAAATATGCCTGCCACCGGGGTATCGATGGACCGGGTGGCAATCAGTCCCAGCGCCCACGGCACCTTCACAGCGGCATGCGTCTGCCGAGCTGCCACATCGGGAAAACCGAACGCTGTAAACGCGGCCGGTGCGGGCTCCGTATTCCATTCCGCCTCAATGGCGGCAATCTTCATCCGCTGGTTTTCACCCGCCACATATCCGGACTCATCGCCCAGCACGACAACCGACAAGGAACAGGCGAGTCCAAAACTGGCAGCCACTGCCATCGATCGCTTGGCCACTTCAACATTTCGACCATGTAACAGATACCACGCGCTGATCGCCAACACGAAAACGGAACCGACGACATACCCCGCCGCTACAGTATGGACGAACTTCGCCTGTGCCACGGGGTTGAACAACACCTCCGAAAAGGACGCGAGCTCCATCCGCATGGTTTGATAATTGAATTGCGCGCCCACAGGATGCTGCATCCAGGCATTGGCAATGAGGATCCACAGCGCCGAAAGACTCGATCCGAGCGCCACCAGCCCTGTCACAACGAGATGTCCGAGCCGGGAAAGGCGGTCCCAGCCGAAGAAAAAGAGGCCGACGAAGGTGGACTCCAGGAAGAACGCCATCAGTCCTTCAATCGCAAGTGGCGCCCCGAAGATGTCGCCCACGTAATGCGAGTAGTACGCCCAGTTCGTGCCGAACTGGAATTCCATCGTGATACCGGTAGCAACACCCATCGCGAAGTTGATGCCAAACAGCATTCCCCAGAAGCGGGTCATGCGCTTCCAGATTTCGCGCCCCGTCATGACATAGACGGATTCCATGATCACCAGGATCATGGACAGCCCCAACGTGAGCGGAACGAACAGAAAATGGTAAAGCGCCGTTAGAGCAAACTGAAGCCGCGACAGATGTACTACCGCGAAGTCAATCATGACTCTTCTCCTCAGTTTGAATAGTCGTTCCAGGCCCGTTGATTACCGGCGTAATCGAAAGTCGCCGACTCGTCGCATTCGCATCAACGGGCCGCCGATGTCCGGGTGAAAAAAACAGCAGCCACAGGAAAACGAGTGCGGCGAATTTGACAGCCAGGAGCCACCCGAGCTCACGTCCCATCGTGCGCCGCCAATCTGCCGGCGCCATGTCGGTTTGCCCTTTTCCACCCGATACCCGAATTGCACGTTTTATCAAAGTGCACCCACCGCCCGCGCCAGGCGCAGCAACGACAGTGATTCATCGAGTACGGCATTGTCATGATTGTTGAGCGCGCCGATCTGCAAGGTGACGGCATCGAGCACCTGGGTGTTGGTTCCCAGTCCTGCCCCATACAGCTCCCGTGTCATTCTCAGGTTCTCCTGCGCCTGCGCCACCGCCTCACTGGAAGCCTCGACGCGCGCCTGGGCTTCATGCACATCGAGCCAGGATTGTCGTACCTCGAGCTCAATCGATGTGCGCAAATCGTCGAGCCGGCTGTGCGTTGCCCGGCTCGCACTGCGCAACGCAGCAGCGCGGTTGCGTGATTGGCCGCCATCGAACAAGTTCCAGGTGAACCCGATGCCGACCATGGAGAAGTCCTGCCGATCGAGTATCTGATTGTCGAAATGGGTATACCCGCCGGTGAGCGCCAACTGGGGTCGAAGCCTGCCCGCTTCGGCCCGTGACTGTGAGGTGAGCGAGTCGGCGCGCGCTGCCAGGCCCTTGAGCTCACTCCGGGAGGCGAGTGCCTGCCGCAGAAGTGCTTCGATCGGCTCGGCGCTCAACGAAACATCCACTGGGATTCGATCATCGAGCTCCGGGGCGCGTCCCAGCGGTTCTCCCAGACGACGGTTGTACTGGGCCTGCGTGATTTCAACGGAGTTCTCTGCGCGGACTCTCACCTGCTGGGCGTTCGCGAGCGCGACGTGGGCCGCAAGCGCGTCACTTCTCGGAACCAGCTCTCGATCGACCAGATGTTGTACATCACCAGCATGCGCTGACAAACTCGTCACGCTGGATTCCGCTGCGTGCAATGCCCTGCGGGCGCGGAGCACGGACACATACGCCTCTGCTACGTCCAGTTTGAGGGCCGAAATGGTCGCTTGCTGATCCTCAGTGGCCCCAACGACTACATGGTGCGCGGCATCGATTCCAGCCGAAATCTGGCCTCCCGCGTACAGGGGGACTTTCATCTGCACGCTTCCCGCCACGTACTCGTCTCCCTTGAAGATCGGGCCGGAGCGAAATGTGGATCCCCCCGGGATCGCCACTTCGAGAGAGGGAGATGCATTGAGACGTGTATAGCCGGCACTTGCTTGCACCGAAGGCCACCGTGCGCCGCGCGCAGCTTGCTCACTCGCGCGAGCCCCTTCGACATCGGAGCTCGCAGCAGCGAGCACGTTGTCGCGGGATATCGCCAGTTGCCAGGCGTCCTGAAGCGTCTCGGCGGCCGCCGTGCCGGATGCAGCCGCAGTCACTACCGCAACAAACATCGCGTGAACGCCGTGCACAACGCGCCCCCTTTTCATCATCCGGCCTTCTTCAGTGAGACGATTCCCAATGCTTTCAAAACGTACCGCTCATAGATCGGAGTGACGGAGCCCGTACGTACCTTTCGCAGAAAGTATTTCTCGAACGCTACTTTCGCGAGGTGCACCCACTTACCCACCTTGGTCCAGGTGACATTGCGTGGCGGGATCTGTGGCAGCGCGACAAACGCGGCGCCCGTATCACCGAAGTCAGCGAGGCAAATGGCATTCCAGGTGGCCTGCGCGGTCGGAGGTTTTCCCGCGATCTCCGCGACAATGTTCTCGCAAATGGCGGTCACCATCGACTCAATCATGTAACCCGTTTTCGGCGCGCCGGTCGGAACCGGAGTGGGCTCCACGGGGGGAATCGCCACGCACACACCCGCAGAATAGATCTCAGGATATTTCTTCGAGCGCTGATGCTCATCGATCAGGACGAAGCCGCGCGGATTACACAGCTCCGGAACTGCTGCAACGGCGTCCACGCCCTTGAAGGCCGGAAGCACCATCGCGTATTTGAATGGCAACTGATGTTCCTTTTTCAGCTTGCCCTCCTCGTCATGCTCCGCGATGGCCATCGATCCGTCAGTGACGGCGGTAATCCTCGAGTTGGTCACCCACTTGATGTGTCGCTGCCGGAGCTCCGACTCCATCAGACCCTTGCTGTCCCCTACCCCGCCCAGGCCCATGTGCCCGATATACGGCTCACTCGTGACAAACGTGATCGGAACGCGGTCGCGGAGTTTGCGCTTGCGCAGGTCCGCATCAATGATGGTTGCGAATTCATACGCAGGCCCGAAGCAGCTCGCACCGGCGGCCGCGCCCACGATGATCGGTCCAGGGTTCAACAGGAATTCCTGGTACTTCTCCCAGGCCTCGACCGAATGCTCCTGGGTGCAGACTGACTGCGTGAAGCCGTCAGGCCCCAGACCCGGCACTTCGTCGAACGCCAGCTTCGGACCCGTGGCGATGACGAGGTAGTCGTAATGAAGGTCCCTGCCATTGCGCAAGACCAGTCGCCGCCCGGACGTATCGATCGACTCGACACCGTCCGCAATCCATTCGACGCCTTTCGATTCCAACGGCCCGCTCAATTGCACGCGCGTGTCCTGCCGCTGCCGCCACCCGACCGCCATCCACGGATTCGACGGCGTAAATTCAAAGTACGCGGACGACCCGATCAGCGTGACGCGATGTTGGTGTCCGAGCCGCTTCCGCAACTCGTATGCACAAGGTACACCGGCTATTCCCGCACCGACTATTGCAACATGAGCCATGGAAGTTTCTCCTAGCGCGCGGCGCGCGCCTCTTTTCTCCTCAGGTAGGCGTAATAGAGGACCGGAATCACGAGGAGCGTGAGCACGGTCGAAACGAAGATGCCGAAGATGAGTGAGATCGCGAGACCATTGAAGATGGGATCATCCAGGATGAAGGACGCGCCGATCATCGCGGCGAGCGCGGTCAAGGCAATCGGCTTTGCGCGGATGGCGCCTGCGCGTACGACCGCATCTTCGAGGGAACGTCCCGCGCGCAACTCGGTGTCGATGAAATCCACCAGCAAGATGGAATTGCGCACGATGATGCCCGCAAGAGCGATCATGCCAATCATCGAAGTAGCCGTGAACTGCGCTCCCAGAAGCGCATGTCCCGGCATGACACCGATGATGGTCAGTGGAATCGGCGCCATGATGATGAGTGGTAATGCGTAGGAACCGAACTGCGCCACGACCAGCAGGTAGATCAGAATGAGACCGACCGAGTAAGCGAGCCCCATGTCGCGAAATGTCTCGTAGGTAATCTGCCATTCGCCGTCCCACTTGATGGCGACCATGTTGGGATCATCGGGCTGGCTGATGAATCTTTGCGCAACCGGCGCGCCACCCGGAGGCTCGCGGGAGATTTTCCCAACGATCCCAAACATGCCATACAAAGGGCTGTCGATCCGGCCAGCCATGTCTCCGGTGACATAGGTCACCGGAAGCAGATCCTTGTGATAGATCGCACCGTCCCACTGCGTCGTGTGGACACTGACGAGCTCTGACACAGGCACGCGCGTACCGGTATCCGAACGGACTTCGAGCTCGAGAAGCCGCTCGATTTTCGAGCGGTCGGCACTCGACAGCTCGAGTCGCACTGGAATCGGGTATTGCTCGCGACCGGTATGAACAAACGTGACGTCGGCCCCCTGCAGTCCCACGGCCAGGATGTGAACGATTCGCTGCTCTGAGATGCCGAGCATTGCCGCTTTCTGGCGGTCGACCTCGACGACCAGTCGCGGGGACGGGACTTCAACGCTGTCGTCAACGTCCACGACGCTCTGTGTCGACTCGAAAATCTTGCGGATGTGCTTGGCCAGGCTGCGCTGCTCAGCGTAACGTGGGCCATAGACTTCCGCGACGATCGGGGCTCGCACCGGCGGCCCCGGCGGGACCTCAACTACTTGGATTGACGCGCCGTACCGGTGCCCGATTACAGCCAGCGCCGCTCTCACCCCGGCGGCAATCTCATGACTCTTGCGATTCCGATGGCGCTTGTCGACGAGATTGACTTGAATATCACCCAGCTCAGGGCTCTGTCGCAGGTAATACTGACGGACCAGCCCATTGAAGTTGATGGGCGCGGATGTACCGGCATAAATCTCGTAATCGCTGACTTCGGGCACCCGCTCGATTTCGTGCGAAACCTCATCCAGAAGGCGGGCCGTTGTTTCAACGGTTGTTCCTTTCGGCAGGTTTGCAACGATCTGGAATTCCGACTTGTTGTCGAACGGCAGCATTTTCAACACAACGAGTTTTGCGACTGTCAGCCCGACGGCCACGAAGATCGCAGCGACAATGCCCCAATAGAGTTTGTGGCGGCGCGAACGCGCTCCTGAGCCACCCAGAAAGGGACCCACGGTGCGTTCGAATAATCGGTTGATCCAGGTACTCCCGCCCTGCTCGGTCGGGGCCAAGTGGACTCTCGCCAGAAGCTTGCGACTCAGCCATGGCGTGAACACCAACGCCACCGCGAGCGAGATGAGCATGCCCATACTCGAGTTGATGGGAATGGGGCTCATGTAAGGACCCATCAGCCCACTCACAAAGGCCATCGGCAGAAGTGCTGCAATCACCGTGAAGGTTGCGAGAATGGTGGGGCCGCCAACCTCGTCAACTGCGCGGGGTATCACTTCAACCAGCGATCCGCCCCCAAGACGCATGTGTCGGTGAATATTCTCAACTACCACGATGGCATCGTCGACGAGAATGCCAATTGAGAAGATCAAAGCGAACAGCGAGACACGATTGATGGTGAAGCCCCAAGCCCAGGAGGCGAACAGAGTCGCGGCGAGCGTCACCACCACGGCCGCACCCACTACAACCGCCTCACGTCGGCCCATTGCGAGCGTGACCAGAAGAACGACCGACGCTGTAGCAAAGAGCAGTTTCTCTATGAGCTTTACGGCTTTGTCGTTGGCTGTCTCACCGTAGTTTCGGGTCACTGTGATTTCGACACCGTCAGGTACGTAGGTGCCACGCAATTGCTCGACCCGCTGGATCACCTGTCTGGCGACTGCGATCGCATTAACCCCCGGCTTTTTTGATATTGCAATGGTGACCGCCGGAGCGTGAGCCGTTGGGGACAGGCCGCGCGTCCGCGCCCCAGGACCCGTCCCGAGCCATACGTAGGATTCGGGGGGATCGGGTCTGGTAGAGACCTCGGCCACATCCTCCAGAAAGACGGGCCTGCCGTGATCAACGCCGACGACCAGCCCCGCGACGTCGTCCCGGTTGGCCAGAAACTCGCCGGCCTGTACCGGTGTGACGCGGTCATCGGCGACCAGGCTTCCGGCGTGCTGAACAACATTGGCGGCCAGGAGGGCGTTGGACAAATCCTCCAATGTCAATCCATACCCGGAGAGCTTTTGTGGATCGAGCTGCACACGCACGAGACTGGCCGGGCTGCCGATCGTGTAGACGTTGCGCGTCCCAGGCACTCGCTTGATTTCGGTTTCAATCGAGTGCGCTACTTGTCCGAGCTCGTGCGCTCCCCTTTGCGGATCCCGCGTCCAGAGGGTCAGAGTAACGATGGGCACGTCGTCAATGCCCTTCGGTTTCACGAGCGGCTGGAGAATTCCTGAATTCGCCGGCCGCCAGTCCTGATTGGAGTAAATCGCATTATCGAGTCGCACGATGGCTTCCGTGCGAGGCTCGCCGACCTCGAATTGAACTCCGAGGACGGCAAGGCCCGGGCTCGAGGACGAATAGATGTGCTCGACGCCGGAGATTTCGCCCAGCACCTGCTCCATGGGAGAGGCGACCAGACTTTCAACCTGTTCGGCAGACGCACCCGGAAACGGAATGAATACGTTAGCGAACGTAACATCGATCTGCGGTTCTTCTTCTCGCGGCGTCACGAGCACAGCGAAGACACCCATCAGAACGGCGGCAATCGCCAAAAGGGGTGTCAGTTGATTGGTCAGAAACCGCTTGGCAACACGACCGCTGAGGCCCAGGTCATCGCCGGTACTGCGATGCTGCGGTCCCTCGTTCATGAACCAGACCCGGAGGCCACGGAGACAGGTTTGAGCGCCCTCATGGCAGCCAGTGGATCCCTCGCCACTCGCTCTCCGGGAGCGAGACCTGCCAGGATCTCCACAGCATCGCCAAAGCGGTCGCCGATTCGCACCTGTCGCAGGGAAGTACGCCGCTGCGCATCCAGGACGTAAACCGCCGTCACTTCGCTCCGCTCTACGAGAGTGCTGGCCGGTACGAGCAATCGATCAGACTCGCCTACGACGAAGCCGGCCTTCACAAACATCCCGGGATACAAGTCCGTGGCGTTTTCCGGCAGGTCGAGTCGCGCACGGAAGGTGTTGGACGGCGATGAGCCTTCCATGAACACGGTGACGCGGGTCGCCTCGATCCGCCGCCCATCAACGTAAACCGCCGCCTTCTTGATACGGCGAACCTGGCCGACAATCGACTGCGGCACATCAACCGTCACCCGCAGATACTGCAACGAAAGCCCGCTCATGAGCGGCGTGCCGGGACTGACTGTTTCACCGACCTGTACGAGGCGCTTCGTAACAACACCCGCGTAAGGTGCGCGAACCTCTGTGTAGGCAACACCTTCGCGCGCACTCTCGACCGCCGCACGGGCCGCGCTCAGACGCGCGACCGCGGCATCCCGGTTTGCGGCTGTCTCATCGAGAGTGGCCTTGGGCACTACCTTGCGCTCGTACATGTCGGCGATTCTTTGGTAGCGCGTCTGAATTTCAGCCTCCCGCGCGGTGGCTTCACGCAAGGCAGCTTCCGCTTGCAACAGCCCCGCCTTCTGCTCGGTCGAGCGCAACTGAACAATGACGGCACCGGCGGGAACGAAGTCGTTCACGTCATACAAAATGGCAGCCACCCGACCCGCAGTCTGCGCAGCAACGGTTCCCTGGTTGACCGCCTCGATGACCCCATCCAGTTTCCGTTCGACCGGCGTGCGACTCGGCTCGACTGTCACCGATTCCAGACTCTGAGTCTCTGGTCGAGGCGCCGATGCGGGACCGCCTCCGCCACATCCACCAATGAGCAGAGCAGCGGCGCAGGCAGTAGCGGCACGGATGGTGTGACGTGTCAGATCCACGATGGCAGCCTCGTTATCGATCAACCGAATGCCGCGCCGGGGGTCGCCCCCAGTTTCTTCAGGATCATTGCCAGAGGACAGAAGCCCGTGAAGGCCGATTGAAAAAGGTTCAGTCCCACGAAGCCCGCCAGGATCAGCCACCAGGGGCTGACAAATTGAGCGAGGACCAAACTCAGGAGGATCATCGCACCCGCAAACGCGAACACCATGCGATCGATAGTCATTGCCATTCTCCGTCTGGTTCGATTACCCGTTGATGCGCAGGTGGTTATGCCCTTGAGCGTGCACACCGCGCCGCAAGCGCGCATCAGTACATTCCGCAGAAATCGCGGCCACCCAGGCTCCTGCGCCCTGAATCAGCGTCATCACTATATTAGCTTTTGCTAATTTAGCAATAGGTGAATATAATTACGCATGACCGGCCGGATGGCCGCTTACGCGCAGGAACATCCAGAGATGAAAAGTCGAGGAGCCGCATCGGGCGCCGTGTCACTCAAGCTCGCGCGGGCGGCACGCGAGATACAACCGCACGCTGCGAAAGCCGCGGAGTTTCTGAAGGCGCTCGCCAACGAGCAGCGGCTGATGATCTTGTGTCAGTTGCTCCAGGGGCCCCACACAGTCGGCGAGATCAACGAACGCGTGTCACTCAGCCAGTCTGCCCTGTCGCAACACCTGGCCGTCCTGCGGGAAGCCGGAATCGTCACCACCACGCGCGAATCCCAGAGTGTCCGCTATTCGTTGCCGCCTGGCGTGGTCACGAAGGTCATGGAAGTTCTTTATGAGGAATTCTGCCGGCGCTGAGACATGCACCGTACGCACTAACCACACTGACGAATGGCGGGTCAGGCGATTAAGTTGGCATTGGAGGGACTTGCAATGGCTTATTACATTTCGAAGACGGTCAGCGGACCATTTGAGGCGGTCGTAGCCGACGTTACCGCTCAACTGAAGCAGCAGGGATTCGGTCTGCTCACCGATATCGACGTGCAAGCAACGCTCAAAGCCAAAATCGGCGCAGACATTCCCAGGTACCGGATTTTGGGGGCGTGCAATCCTCGATTTGCGCACGAAGCGTTGAAAATAGAGAACAAGCTGGGGGTACTGCTGCCCTGCAATGTCATTGTGCGCGAAACCACCGACGGACAGGTCGAGGTAGCCAGTGTCGATCCGGTGGCCGCTATGCAGCGGACCGGCAACCCGGCACTCGAATCGACAGCCGAAGAAGTTCGTCGCCTTCTGAGCGCAGCCGTTTCCAACGTGGCAGCGTAAAGAATATGCGCGGGAATTACGACGGCGGATGAGGTGCGCCGGCTCCTGAGCGCGGCGGTATCAATCCCCACTCAGACGATAGGTCGCCACCGAAATAGAGCCTGCTTCACTAAATCCAGGATGAGAGCAAACGCGACAGAGGCTAGCAGAAGCATGCCCCAATATTCCACGCGTTCGGCCGCACAGATGCGCACACGCGGTCCGCCCAGCACAGCGACAACACCAAACTGGGAACCAACGTCATCCCGGTGCAAATGAGCGCCGAGGAATTGGTCGACGGATATCGCAGGTTATATCAGCGCCTCCGAGTCAACCTCGTAAGTAGTTCTGACTATAGGCTTCGTCTCAGGTCGGCGCCATAATGTCAACACGGTCGGGCTCGCAATACCGCGAGTCCAGTCCAACTGTAGGAACACCGGCGCGGACGGATGCAGGTCGTGTTGTGAAGAAAATTCCCGTTCGTCCGGGGCATCCGGAACGGATTTGTTGGGGATGTGAGCACCTGTGCCCGGCTCACGACATGCGTTGTGGCAATGGCACCGACCGCGCACAACATCCCTTCGAGCTATGGGGGGAGGACTGGATGAACATCGGACACAACGCCGAAAAAGAGCCTCCGCTGACGAACGACCCGGCTACCCGGAAGTAAACCGGTCCGATGCGACTCCATGTCCGCTCTGGTCAGATAAAATCCAGCGCATCTCGATGGTATTGCTGCGCTCATCGAGACCGACGACGTGGAACAGCTCACTGTTGCCGGCCTGCTCGTACCACTGGCCGATCTGCGCACTCACATTATGGATGGTCACTCGACTCTCCTTCACTTGTGATGCTGACATGAGACAACTCGCTACAACCCCGCCCGGTGTATACCCTTCTCGGCGGCGGTAGTGACTATCATTCCGGAGACTAAGCCAATACCGGAGCGGCTTTCTTGACCTGCGTCAAAAAGAGCTGTCGGGTAGAGCTACTCGCTCTCAGCGGACGGCGATGAGAGCGTCCGGGGATTCCATAGTTCTGCCGCATACCGATACTTCGCCTCGAGCGCCTCATGGAAGCACTGCCGGGCTTCCGACGAGAGATGCTGCGACTTCTTGCGCGATCCCTCGAGCATGCACAGTGCCTGCGTGCCGACCTCAGTGCGAGCGATGCGAGGGCTCGCCTCGCTCGCTTTCTGCTGGACCTGTCACACAGGCTCGAACAGCGCGGGCTGTCGGCCACGCAATTCAGGTTGAGCATGCGTCGCACAGACATTGCTCGTCACCTCGGCCTGACACTTGAGACGGTGAGTCGGTTGTTGGGGAGTCTCAAGCGCGAGGGCAGCGTCGAGCTGCACGCCCGCCACATCAAACTGTTGATGCCGGCAGCTCTCGAATCCGGGGTCGTCAAGCGCTGAACGTGGGACAATGCCTGTACAGTGGATCGTTTGAGGACCGAGATGACCGCGCTACCACCATGCCCAAAATGCAATTCCGAGCTCACCTACCAGGACGCACAGATGTATGTCTGCCCGGAATGCGCACACGAATGGGAGCCCGCTGCGGCGTCGGCAGGCGCGCCTATCGCCGGTGCTGAGCCTGAGCGCACGGTGCGCGACGCAAACGGCAACGTGCTCAATGATGGTGATACTGTCATCGTGATCAAAGACCTGCCCGTGAAGGGAGCTTCTTCGGCTCTCAAGGCCGGCACCAAGGTGAAGGGCATTCGACTGGTTGAGGGCGACCACAACATCGACTGCCGGATCGAGGGCTTCGGCGGAATGAAGCTCAAGTCCGAGTTCGTCAGGAAGGCATAGTCGCTACGCGCGCCCGCGGGGCATCACTGTCGTGGCATACCCGTATGGCTATAGGGACTAATACGTATTGGCAGGCCATGGCAACCCGACAGAATTGCAGGTGACTGCACTGCGGGGGTAGGCATGACAGATCCTGCGTTGCCAGGACCGAGCACTGGCGATGCGGAGACGGGCGGGCTTCGTCAGGTCGGCGAACATCTATTGCCGGTTGAAACCTCGTCGTACGACTTCGTGCGTAGCACTCTGGATTGTGCCCCGGATGCCATGGTCATCGTCGACTCATCCGGAAGGCTCGTCTTTGCGAATCGTGAGGCGAATCACCTCTTCGGCTACGCCGCCGGCGAAATAATTGGCAAGAACGTCGAAGCGCTCATGCCGGCACAATTCCGGGCGCAGCACGTGGGGCATCGCATGAGCTTCACGCGGGAGCGCTCGGCGCGCCCCATGGGAGCCAACCTCGATCTGTTCGCGCAGCGCAAGGATGGCTCGAGTTTTCCGGCCGAAATCAGTTTGAGCCCTGTTCAGCAGGGTGCGGAGCTTCTGTTCATCGCAGCCATCCGCGATGTGACTGAGCGCAAGCGAGTCCAGTCAGAGCTGCTCGCCGCACGGGACCTTGCAGACCGGGCACGCCAGCTCGCCGATGCGGCACGCGAAGAGGCGGATCGCGCCAATCGTGCCAAGAGCCTCTTTCTTGCAACTGCAAGTCACGATCTGCGCCAACCCCTCCAGTCGCTCGCACTGCTCAACGGCACCCTGCGCCGCCTCGTGCGGGATGAGGACGCACTGATCACGGTCACGCATCAGGACAGAGCGATTGATGCAATGTCTCGCCTGTTGAATGCGCTACTCGATATCAGCAAGCTCGAGTCGGGCGCGATCGAGCCGGAACTGACGGACTTTCCGGTGGACAGCTTGTTCGATCAGTTACGCAACGAGTTCGCGGGCCTGGCCACCAGCAAGGGGCTCGATCTACGGGTCGAAACGTGCACGGCCTGCGTACAGAGTGATCCTTCTCTGGTCGGGCAAATCCTGCGCAATCTGCTCGCGAATGCAATCAAGTACACCCACAGCGGAATCGTTCACCTCCGCAGCGTCGCCCGTGCAGGCGCCATCCGCGTTGAAGTCATAGACACCGGCATCGGCATATCCGTTCAACACCTCCCCCACATCTATGACGAGTTCTACCAGGTGGGTGTTGAGCCGAACACGACACGCGACGGCTACGGGCTCGGATTGAGCATCGTGCGCCGGCTCGTCGAGCTGCTGAAATTGAAGTTGGAAGTGCAATCAGAGCCCGGCAAGGGGTCGAGATTTGCTCTGGACCTGCCGCCGGGCCGGTTCCAGGTTGCCGCGCGGGCCCACTGTGCGACATCGGTTCCCGCCGCACCACAGGAGCAGGCACCCTTGGTGCTCCTCGTCGAAGACGATGTGGCAGTCAGGGACGCGACCCGTCTACTGCTCAAAGTCGAGGGCTACAGGGTGTTGGTCGCCGGCTCGGTCGCCGAAGTGCGCAAGTGCGTGCGCGAAAATCCGGGCATCGAATTGTTGATCACCGACTATCACTTGCGCGACGGTGAGACGGGAATGGAGGTGATCCTGTTGCTGCGGGGTCTCATCGGACCGGACTCAAAGGCCATCCTGGTTACCGGCGATACCTCCTCCATGGTGCGCGATTTGGACAAGGATCATCGGCTGCGTATCGCACAAAAGCCGATTGGTGCCGATGAGCTCCTGGGCATGATGAGATCCCTGCTCGCAACCTGAACACGGCCGTGACCAAACGTGTCTGGCGAGACGGGCTTCTCGTCACAACAGATGCCCCATTCGCAAGCGTTGTAGGAACCGGGGAAACTCCAACTCGAGGTCGCGCTGAAGTTCCTCGGCTGCCCTTTCCGCGGCTCGTGAAATCCACGCACGTTCGGCCCGGGCGAAGGCGAAGACCAACACGTTGCCATCGTCTTCCACAGGCACGAGAAGCACCGGACCCGGGCAGGTCTCACGAAGCTTCTCGAGATGCGCAATATATCGATCTCGCTCACCCGCCAGATTCATCACGAGTACGCCGTGAGAGCTCAGGCAGCTGAAGGCTCGGGCATAAAAATCCCGAGACGCCAGCGACGGCGCAATTCCTGCGTGATCAAATGCGTCGATCAAAAGAACGTCGGCCGTCCATTCATGATTTCGAACGAAGTCACCACCATCCCCAACAATCACCTGAAGACGCTCATCGTCCGGGGGGATATAAAATGACTCTCGCAATGCGACGATGTCGGGGTTGATTTCCACGACCGTCAGATGCGTGTTCGGCAGGTGGCGGTGGCAGAACTTCACGAGCGAGCCGCCGCCCAGGCCGATCATGAGAATGTGGCGGGGTACGCGGTTGAACAGCAGGAACGCCATCATCTTTCTGGCATAGGCGGTGACGAGGGCATCCGGCTCGTCCAGACGCATCGAGCTCTGGATTGCAGCCAGGTCAAAGTACAGATGCCGCATCCCCGCGGTGTCGAGAATAAAGGGGATGTTGGACTCGCCGCGATACAACTCGACCCACCAGTCACTTGTCTGCGAGTGCGGGGCAACCGGTTCCAGGCGATTCCGGTGGCTCAAGATGAGGGTCTCGCACGCAAGGAAAACGCGGCCAGTCGGGACGTGAGATCCTGCACGGAAAAGGGCGTTGAGAGCACGGCATCGATGCCCTGTGGATGCAGGAGGGTGGGTGCCGCGGCGGATGGGGAATCGTTCAGAACAATGATCCACACACGCGGTACCGCTCGGCGAAGCTCATCGAGCCGCTCGAGCTGCACCGCCTGTTCCAGGTCTGCGATCACGACGCACGAGTGGTAATAGTTGGCTCCGAGAGCGGCGCGGGCCGCACTCCAACTCACCGCGAAATCTGTCCTGAATCCCGCACGGTTGAGCTGCTCCATGAGCCAGCCGCTCTGCTCCGTATTCGCATCGAGCAGGAGCGTGCGTGAGTCGCTTGCGGCGAACGGCGCGGAGATCATGGCGCGAGTAGATCAGATAGTCGCACGGGACTTGTACTGCTCGTAACGGATGTGATGCAGCGTGTCGCGCAGATCCACCGCGTGGACCGGCTCCAAGGCACTGAGGCGCGCACGCATCTGATCGTATGGCAGACAAAGGCCGTTGCCTTTGCTCGCGAAAACTACTCTGTTCGCGCCATCCTTCGATTCCACGACCAGGGCGCTGCCGAAGCTGCGGCGGATTCGCTCCACGGAGCGCTCGAGAAGTGGGTCCTCGACCACCAGGTTCACGACAAACAGGCCGTGCGGTGTCAGGCTCCGAAAACAATCGTCGTAGAAGTGTGTGGTGCACAGTTGCGCCGATTGACCGTTCGAGTCGAACCCGTCGACGAGCAGAACATCCGTGGCACTGACGACACCGCGCACGAAGGCAGCGCCATCCTGACACACGATCCGCAGCCTCTCGTCGTCCTGCGGAATGCGAAATAGATTGCGTAACGCGACCACGTGCGGGTTGACTTCCACGACGACAATGGATGCGGTAGGTAGCCTGGAGTGGCAATACTTCGCAATCGATCCACCGCCCAGACCGATCATGGCAATCGTCTCGGGCCGCGGCTCAAAAAGCAGAAAGCCCATCATGGTGCGCGTATAGGGCATCACCAATTCATCAGGCGCATCGCAACGCATCTCACTTTGAGTCGCGAGAGCATCGAAATGCAGAGACAGTGTGCCGTCCTGCCAACAGACGAAGGGCGTGGGTGAACGCTCCGCTCCTCCGAATTGCACGACTTTGGTGCCTTTCATTTACATCGGAATTACATCGTAGTGTAACCAAAGGATAGTCAAAGGGGTATTAATCACGCAAGGACCGTGACGCATGCATCAGTGCTTTAGAATGTGAAGCACATATAGATGACTATGATTATAATGAAATACGTATAAACGTAGCACCCTCCGCATGTCCCTTCTCGACTCCTGCAACGGCATCGGCGACGCCGCCGGGTAGACAACCGTGAGTGAGGAAACCCCGCGACTGCTGACCATGGAGAGTCCATTCCCGGAACAACACCACACGTTGCGCCTCCTGGAACCTCCCGACAGTTGCCACGAGTCCCTGTGGGAGCGACTGTTTTCCAGGACCTACGACAAACCCTTCATCATCGACAGTGGACAGCAACGGCGTCTGCAGTTCGACCTCTACACGGTGCAAAGCGCCATGCTTCGGGAGGATCCGGACCGGTTGATCCTGGCATACACACGCAAAATGATGACGTTCCTGCTCTTCAATCGCACGCCCGCGCGCATCCTGTTACTCGGCTTGGGCGGCGGCTCGCTGGCGAAATTCTGCTACCGGCGCCTGCCCTACTCGGCAATCAAGGCGGTCGAAGTCAACGCCGATGTCATCGCGTTGCGCGATGCATTTCGCATTCCCCCGGACGATGCCCGCTTTCGCGTGTTTCGCGCGGACGCAGCGGACTACGTGGCGCATCTCGGTTGCTCCGAAGACGTCATTTTGGCAGACGCCTGTGACCACGAGGGCATCGCCCCGAAGCTCGATTCAATCCAGTTCTACCAGGACGTTCGCCGATGCCTTGCTGGCGGCGGTGTGTTCGTCGCGAATATGTGCGGAGACGACGATCGCTGGACAGCGCACGTTGACAAGATACGCACGGTGTTTGGAGATGAGTTGATGACATTGCAGGTGAGACCGAACGGCAATGTCATCGTGTTTGCCTTCAAAGAGCGGCACCTCGAGATCGACTGGCACCAACTGGAGTCCGCCGCGGTCGATCTGAAGCGCAAATTTGGCCTGGATTTCCCGAGATATATCCGGAGGATCGCGATCAACTGGAAGTTGCGCCGGTGGCAGCACCTGTTTGCCTGAGCAAGCTTGCGGCGCACCGACCTGCCCCGTATCGAACGTGACTCGAGGGAGTTTGGTTGGAGTCAGGTGGGCGGCAGCACGTTCACGACCTGGTGCCCCGACCGCGGCCGAGGTCAACATGCTGCGGTCGGCCGCGCTGTTCGATTAGAGTCCGCTCGTCTCAGCCGCGAGCACCGGGCCGGGTCGATTTGGCAGTCGTCTCACCGCGCGGGCGTTTGTGGGCCGCTGTTGCGTGCCGTCCCGGTTGATGGTGCTCACGCAGGCTGGAGGCGCGGATGACCAACTCGGTCGGCAGTACGGTGGCCGCCGCGGTTCTCGCCGACTTCGGCTGCAAAGCCCGCTCGACGAGAATGCGCGCGCCCGCCGCCCAATCCTGCCGGATGGTAGTCAAAGGGGGCGTGGTGTAAGCGGCCAGCGGCACGTCGTCAAAGCCGACAATGGCCACATCAGCCGGTACTCTCCGGCCGCGCTCCGTGAGCGCACGCATGGTACTCATGGCGATGACATCCGAACAGGCGAATATGCCGTCAAATTCCGCATGCGCATTCAACAACGAGGACACCGCCTCATACGCCGAATCACTGCCGAATCGCACGGCAACTTCCAGGTGGTTGGAGATTCCGGCCTCGCGCAACGCCTGGAGAAAACCATCGCGTCGCGCTCTGACTTCCGGCACCGCGGAATCTCCGAGAAAGACCAGCCGCCGGCAGCCCTGCTCGAGCAGATGCAGCGTGCCTGTGTACCCTGCATGGTGGTTGTCCGAGCCGACGGTGGCATAACGCTGATCGGGCAGCTGCGCTCCCCAAACCACCATGTTGAAATCCAGGTCCGCCAGCTCGTTGAGATGCTCGTGATGCAGGCTCTGGCCGATCACGATCACTGCGTCGACGCGCCGGCTCCTGACGATACCCGCAACCCAGTCGCGCGGATCCTGGGTCGTTTTTGACAGCAACATGCTGTAGCCGCGTGCCGTCAGTTCGTCGGCCAGCGAGCCGAGGATCTCCAGAAAGAAAGGATCCGACAGCCGCTGTTTGCTCGCATGTTCCAGCGGGATGATGACTGCAATCGTTCGCGTCAACCCGGTGCGCAGGGTGCTGGCTGAGGAGTCCACCCGGTAGTGGATGCGATCGGCGACCTCCCGAACCCGCTTGCGGGTTTCCTCGGAGATGGCCGGATTGTCGGCGAGCGCCCGCGACACGGTCGAGAGCGACACGCCTGCCAGGCGCGCCACGGCCGCCATGTCTTTGGCGCTCGATTTGCGTTTTTTCCCGCGCCTCACTTCACGTCAGTGCCTGTATGAGCCAATAGAAAAGCGCCTGCAAGACCGGCTCGATCTCCCAGACCCGGGCCGCAAATATAGCGGTCCAGCGCCCCTGAGTCATTCAGCGGGCCCAGGTAGCCGTGCAATTGTTCGCGGACGCCCCCCCGGATCTGCGGCAGGAGCGCGCCGGAACTCATTACGCCACCGCCGAAGACAATCCGCTGTGGCGACATCATCAAAGCAATCGCAGCCGCCAATTGCCCGAGGTAATCCGCGATGATCGGCGCGGCCGCGTGAGAGGCACCCAGCTGTGTCAGATCGGCTCCCCAACGCGCCCGGATGGCGGGCCCGCTGGCCAGGCCTTCCAGGCAATCGCCGTGAAAAGGACAGGTCCCCGGGAAATCCCGGTCGCGCGGATGCCGAAGCACTCTCAGGTGACCGATCTCAGGATGCAGTAGCTGCATCCCGCTCCAGGCGTTGGGGGCAAATCCCCCACCAATGCCCGTTCCCACCGTTACGTATGCCAGTGATCTGACGTCTCGCCCGGCACCCAGCTGCAGCTCGGCCAACGCGGCCGCCGAGACATCCGTATCGATATACACCGGAACCGCAAAACGTCGTGTCAGTGTTCCTACCAGATCCGTCCCGCTCCAACCGGGCTTGGGAGTCGGCATCAGCCTGCCATAGGTGGCCGAGCCCACGCGCAGGTCCAGCGGACCGAATGAGGCCAATCCGAAGGCACCGATGCGGCCGTGTTCTGTCTGGGCGGCGGCGAAAAACTCCGCCACCGCCTGCAAGGTCGCCTCCGGTGAGGCGGTCGGGATAATCCGCTGCTCCAGAATGCGCTGCGCCGAATAACCTACGCCGCAGACGAACTTGGTGCCGCCTCCCTCGATCGCACCTACCAGCGCGGCAGCGGTCACTGCGGTGGCCCCGACTGCATCCGATATCTGTTCCAGGTCATGCCCTCATCTATCAAACCGATAGCCCACACGTACGCCGTAGGTTCGCGGCGGTGCATAGAATGCCATGGTCTCATCCCACTTCGCATTGGCCGACTGCCAGACGGTGCTGTTCTCCAGATTGTGCACGTAGGCATCGACCGTGATGCGCCCGGAGCTGTCCTTGTAAGTCAGATTCAGGTCCGACTTGGTGTAGTCGTCGCGGCGTGCCTGGGAGGTGTTGGCCAGGTCCGTATAACTCCTCGCCTGCCAATACAACTGCGCGGACGGCGTCAGAGTGCCCAGGCTGCCCAGCGAGAACGTGTGCGAATAGGCAATGCGGAAGGTCTCCTCAGGCGCGTTCGGCAGGTGGTTGCCGGAGAAGTCGTAGGGCACATTGGTGGCCAGTCTCGCATAGTTGGCACCGGCGGCATTCAGCACCGCCACCCGGTTGTTGTAGTTGCCGTCGGGGTTGGTAGCACTGTTGACGGCATTCGGGAATGAGCGGAACTTTGCATCCAGGTAAGTCACGTAGCCGTGGATCTCATCCGCGCCTGTCAGGCGCCAGTCGAGCTCGAACTCCGCGCCCCGGATGCGGGCCTTGGCGGCGTTGATGGTGACGGAGGTAGGGTTGTTGTTCAAATCGTGCTCGATGGCGCTGACCTGCATGTTGTTGTATTCCATGTCGAATACATCAAAGCTGAGCGCCAGCGAACGCTCGAGCATCAGCCCCTTCCAGCCGAGCTCATAGTTAGTGACCGTCTCCGGCGCATACGTGAGGAATTGCGCCGGCAGCAGTGAGTTGCCCGAAACGCCACCGCCGCGGTAGCCCGTGGCCACCGTCCCGTACAGCAGGTGGTCCTTGTTCAGATCGTAATCCACACTCCCCTTCCAGCTCACTTTGTGGGAGTCGGTGAACTGCGTGTTGTTCGTGGGTGGCCCGAAGGGTATGCCACAGGCGAGATCGCCAGTGGGAGCCGCTACAGTGCCGAAGGCACAGACCTGCGAGGTTGAGTCAACTCCATGGCTGTCTTTCGTATAACGCAGGCCGCCGGTCACCCGCAGCGGGTCGATGACCGTATAGGTAGCCTGGGCAAAGGCGGCTTTGGACGTGTTGTAATTGAAGGCGGTATGACGCGCGATATCGATCAGCCCATAAGCGGAAGGCTCGTTGCCCACCGGACTGTTGATGGCGCCGGGCACCAGTGCATTCAGCGGCGCGGGTACCGTGTTACCAATGTGCAGAGCCGCGTCGCCGTTATTGTAGTCGCGGTAGTAATACAGTCCGGCCACGGCCTTGATGCGGTCGGAGTCGAAATTGACGTCCAGCTCGTGGATAGCGGTGCGCGTATCCGAGTCTTTTGACTGCAGCGAGAAGGCACCGGTGGATTGATCCACGCCGTTGTCGATGAAGGCCGAGTAACCGGCCAGGTAGGTCGCGGTGAAATAATCGTTGATGGCCCAGGTCAGGCGCGAACGGATCGCATTGTTCCAGGTGTCGATTGCGTTATTGGTCACGCGTTCCTGGCCCATCAGGTTGGCACGGGCCGGTACCTGGGTAGCATTCCCCAATACGCCCGTGACGAGATTGGCGTTGGGATAGAAGAGATAGTTGACGCCCTGCAGATAATTGATGGTGCCGTTGTTATCGGAATGCTCCAACGCTATGCGCCAGTTGATCGAGTCAGTCACTTTGATCAGCGTAGTCAGGCGCGCAGTCAGGACGTCGGTCTTCGCGTAATTATTCACGGCCGCGCCGCGAGTGTAGTAGCCATTGTTGTCTTCCCGGACCACGGAAGCACGCATCTGCACGTGATCGCCTAAGGGAACGTTCAGCACCGCGCGCGCCGTGATGTCCGAGTAATTTCCGAAAGAGACGTCGCCGAATGCCTGAAACTCCTTCACCGGGTCGGCGGTATTGATGTTGAGAACGCCGGCGGTCGCGTTACGACCGTACACCGTGCCCTGCGGGCCGCGTGCGACCTCAATCCGGCCCACGTCATACAGGCCGTTGGTGAGAGCTGCCGTGTTGGGATCGTAGATGCCGTCGACCTGTACCGCCACCGTGGAGTAGCTGCCGCTGAAATTGCCAATGCCACGGATGGAGAGCTGCGGAGTGTAGCCGTTGGCCGAGATCTGGAAATTGGGGACGGTGGTCACCAACGACTGAGCCGATGTGATGCTCAACTCATCCAGGTTGCTCTGACTGACGGCGGAGATGGCCAGTGGCGCCTTGCTGATCAGCTCAGAGCGCTTCTGCGCGGTGACGACCACTTCATCCAGTTGGATAGAGCCTGCGGCCGGCAGGTTCGACGCGGACCCACCGACCTGCTGTGCCAATGCCGATCCGCCGGCACCGACGCTGAGCAGCGTGATCGCACCGGCAGACAAGGATACGGTTCGACGATTCATGGTTTCCCCCTCATAACATTTCGCGTCCGCGTGCCGGGCACGCGCACGCCCCACCGCGTCGTCCCTCATCCCGACGCTTTCACGGAACGCAATTTAGCCCGCCAACAGTTTTGATGCAAACGTTTGCGGAACTATCGCCAATATCTTTGCAATCGTTTGCGGCCAGACCTAGAATCGACGCACTTCGTAGCTATTTCACAACATCTGAAAGGCGGGCCGGAAATGCAGTACCCCAAGCAACACAGTGCCGCAAAGTGGTTGGGCGTGAGCGCGCCTGTCATGTTGAGTGCCATGATGTATCTGGGGCGGGCGCTCGCCCAGGACGCCCCGATGCCGCCGCCGCTGCAAGTCGATGCTGACGGGACGGTGCATGTTCCGGCCATGTCGGTACCCGTATCGGAGTTCCTCAGCCCGGCGGGCAAGTCCTACCTGGCCGAACATTTGAAGGATGTACAGCGGCCCGAGATGCTGGTGCAAAAGGATGGGATCCCACCGCTTCTGGCGCCGTACATAGCCCGGCAACGGTCGCTTTTTTCCGTGGACCGCAAGGAAACGACGCTGGGGGGCGTTCACGCGTATGTCTACACGCCCAGGGAAGGCATCGCGGAAACCAACAAGAACCGAGTCCTCATCAACCTGCATGGCGGCGGCTTCTCAGGGTGTTGGCCGGGTTGTGCGGAGCTGGAGTCCCTGCCCATCGCGTCTCTGGGGCGCATCCGTGTTTTCAGCCTGGACTATCGGGAAGGTCCGAAGTACCGCTTTCCGGCTGCCAGTGAGGACGTTGCCGCCGCCTACCGGGAGTTGCTCAAGAATTATGAGCCACGGAATATCGGTATCTATGGCTGCTCCGCCGGCGGCATGCTGACCGGCATGTCGGTGGCCTGGTTCCAAGCGCACGGGCTTCCGACACCCGGTGCTGTTGGGATCTTCTGCGCGGGAGCCACGGTAGGCCAAATCGCCTTCGGCGGTGACGCCAACTATGTGGCGATGCCAACGGGCGAAGGACGCGCAGCCCCACCGGCCCCGAGCGGCGCGGGAAAGGCACGTAAACGTTCCGGGCTGGAATACCTCGCCGATACCGACCCACAGGATCCGCTGGTGTCGCCCGCGGCGTCGCCCGAAGTGCTGCGGAAATTTCCGCCGACGTTGATTATTACCGGCACGCGCGGCTTCGAGTTCAGTTCCGCGGTATACACCCACTCACTGCTGGTCAAATACGGTGTCCAGGCCGAGCTTCATGTCTGGGAAGGCCTGTTCCACGGATTCTTCTACAACCCGGATGTGCCCGAATCGCGCGACTGTTATGACGTGATTGTCCGGTTCTTCGACCGTCAGCTCGGACGCAAGTCCTGAGCGGCACCGCGGGCCCGGCCTCAGTGGGCCCCTATCTCAATGAACTGTGTCGCCACATCGCCGGAATATTCGATGACCCCGGTGCCCTGAGCCAGGTCGACCCGCAGTCGGGCAAAACACTCGCCCGATAGCCACTCGAGCTCCACCATTGAATCCGGCGTTTCGTGCAAAACGAATCGGCCTGCGAACGCCGGATGAGTGTTACGCAACCGTATCAACGCGCACAGCTGCGTCACCACGGGCCGTTGCAATGCCGCATCGATTTCCCCGGATGTGTAGTAATGACGGTTGATATCGCGTCCCACTCCGGTCCGCGCCAACAACTCCATATCGTTGCCGCCGGCCAATAGTCCGACGTAATAAACCTGCGGAATGCCTGGCACAAAGAACTGGATCGCGCGCGCCAGCAGATACAGCGCATCCGACCGTCCCAATGCGTCGTAATAGGTGCAGTTGACCTGGTAAAGATCCAGGTTCGAGGCTGCAGCCCCCGTGGCACGCCGGCTTTGTCCGCCACTGTTGGCATGGATCCGTTCGACGATCGCATCCAGCTCGCCCGGTGGCAGCAACCCGGGTTTGCCTACCGGATCGGCCGGATCCGCACCTACATCAATGATACCGATGCCATCGTGGGTATCCAACACCGTGAGACAGTTGGTCGGCCGGATGCTCAGCCATTCGCGCAGATAGCGCGCGCTGCCATTGAAGAGCGCATGCAGCAGCAGCGGCGGCAGGGCAAAATCATAAACCCAATCCACGTGCCGGGCGATCTCCACCTGGCGACGGAAATAGGCATGAACTTCCACCAGCACCTCGAGGCCGGCGCGGCGCGCGAGCGCGGTGAAATCGGCGATGAACGCAAATGTTTCCGGCACCATGAAACAGCTCGTTCCGGCCTTCTTGATGGCATACCCGACGGCATCCAACCTGATGAGGCTCACCGCGTTGTCGCTCAGCGTTCGCAGGATGCTCTGCAGATATTCCCTGCCCCGCGGATGGGTGACGTTGATGTCGATCTGCTCGGCGGTGAAGGTGGTCCACAGAATGCGCCTGGTACCGTCCCGCAAGGTCACGGTTGTGCAAGGCAGACCCGGGCGTGGACGGTAGATGGCAAGCAGCTGTTGCTCCGTCGCCCCTTGTGGAAAGACCCCATCAAACGTCAGGAACAGGCCGGCATATGGCGATGCCGATCCGCGCGCAAGAAAATCCTGGAACTGCTGCGAGCGGCTCGAAATGTGATTGACGATCACATCCGCCATGATCTCCACTTCCGCGCCCAGGGCGCGTACGTCCTGCCAATGACCCAGACTGGCATCCACCGCGGTGTGATCGATCGGATCGAAACCCGCATCCGCGCCATCGATGGGATGGAAAAACGGCAGCAGATGTACACCCCCGAACAATCGATGCAACTGCGCACCCAGCAGACGCCGCAGTCCGGGTAGGTTGCCGGCGAGCCGGTCGACATAGGTGATCAGTTGAACCTGGTTCTTCATCGAGCCATCATGCAATCGTTTGCGGCGGCCTGTAAAGCCGTGGCGCTCAGGCGGCGGTTGCCTCGAGCCGCCGCCGTGCCGGTTGCGCCCACCAGTTCCAAACGAGTCCCGCACACAGCAAGAGCGCAAAGCCCGTTGCCAGGATGAATCCCGCCCGGGTGCTGGCATAGGCATCACTGACGGCCGCCATGGCCAGAGGACCCACAGCGGCGGCGATGGCGGTGAAGAACAGGATAATGCCGGCAGCCGTGCCGTGAGCAGCCCTGTCAAAGCCGCTGATGCCTTTTGAGTTGAGAGTGGGATAGACCGTCGCCATGAACAATCCCGACAGCGGCAGCAGCCAGGCACCAGTTTCGACGCCGCTCAGTACGGAGAGTGCAAAGCACGCCAGAATGGCCGCACTGCATAGGGCCAGAACGGCTGTCCACGACAGTCTGGCCAACAGCCAGACCGCCAGAAAGCGCCCCAGCGCGCGCAGCACGAAGAAGAGCGTCAATCCATACACAGGCAGCCAGGCGTGCGGCCCACGGTAGCTACTGAGGTATGTCGGCATCCACACGTAGACGGCCACTTCCACGGCTACATACAACATGATGAGAGCTGAAAATCCAAGCAGAAACGGGTCGCGCAACAAGCGGAAAGTATTCTTCAACCCGGGTGTCTGAGTGTGCTGCGGGTGCGGATTCGGATAACGGATGGACGCGGCAATTGCCAGCAGGGCAACGCAAATGATCGAAGCCAGCACATAAAGCCACTTCCAGGACCAACCGGCAGACAACAACAGTGCCATGACGGCGGGGCCGATAATGGAACCGATGGCAAAGAAGCCTTCCGCGGTATTCATCATCCGGGTATGCGCGAGTGTGGAAGCGGACACATCGCCCACGAGCGCGAGGCCGCCGATTTTAAAAATACTGATGCCCAGGCCTGAAATGGCCAGCAGCACCACAAAAAAACCGAAAGAGTGACCAACGGCGAACAGCGCAGACCCGAGCGCGTAGAGCGCCAGGCCCAACACGATGGTGTATCTTCGCCCCAGCCGATCCGACAGAAATCCCAGCAGCAGCGCGCCACACGCCATGGCGGTCATCGGGATGTAGTGAAACGCCCCGGCCGCCTTCATGCTCAGGCCGTACTCAGCGATGATGACAGGAATGATTCCGCCCACCGCATCACTGGTCATGGCGAAGGTCAGAAACATGAGGCAGATCAGGACGCGGGTGAGCCGGACATCACGTGCGCCGTCGTTCAGTTCGGACCCGCCCATCAATGCCCCCCTCACCGCGCGTAAATAAACAGGTCGCGGGCGGGGATTGAGAATACGCGCTGGTGCAAACGATTGCAAAGCTCGCCCCTATCGTGTCATCGCGCGGCAGGATAGGCTGGCACTCTTCATACCCCCAGCCAGGGAGTTGCACAATGAACGCCGACGAATCTACTAAAGCAGTGGGACAGGCTCCGAAGGAGCTGCATGGGCGCGCACGAGCAAAGGCAAAAATCACTGTCCACAGTTCCGAAGCCGAGCCCTACGATCAATCCGCGAGTCCGACACTCGTGCGGATTCACTTGAGCGAGACTTTCACCGGGGACATTGAAGGCGAATCGACGGTTCGGGCGTTACAGGTTCTGCGTGATGATCGATCTGCAAGCATGGTCAGCATGCAGCGATTTTGCGGAAAACTGGGTGGGCGCCAGGGAACCTTCGTGCTACAGGGCTCAGAGGTTGTCGAGAACGGCAAGATCACGGCGAGCTGGTTTGTGGTTCCGAAATCGGGAACCGGCGAGCTTTCAGGGCTGCGCGGCGAAGGAGGCTTTGAAGGCCACTTTGGAAAAGCATCCGAAGGCACGTTGGACTATTGGTTCGAATGATCCGGCCTGAACTGCAGTGTGGCTGAGGAGAACGGTGTGTTCGAGAGATCCTCGTTCGTGCCGGCGCTCGTCGGCATCGGTCTGTCGATGGGTGTCGCGCATGCGGACAACCCGATCATCCAGACTCGTTTCACGGCCGATCCGGCGCCACTGGTGCACGACGGCGCTCTCTATTTGTATACCAGCCATGACGAGGACGACGCGGCAGGGTTCAAGATGCTCGACTGGCGGCTGTACAGCACGACCGATATGGTCAACTGGGCCGATCGCGGCCGCATCGCCTCACTCGCCACCTTTCCCTGGGCAGTACAGACAAACGACGCATGGGCGCCGCAAGTCATCGAGCGCGGCGGTAAGTTTTATCTCTATGTGCCGATCAGCGTCGCCGGTTCACCAAAGAACGTGATCGCGGTCGCGGTGGCCGACAATCCGGCCGGCCCGTTCAGGGATGCGCTCGGCAAGCCGCTGATCGGGCCCGGCGCGGGCTTCATCGATCCCACCGTCTGGATCGATCACGACGGCCAGGCCTATCTGTATTGGGGCAATCCGGACATTCGCTACGTCAAACTCAACGAGGACATGGTGTCCTATTCAGGCGCCATCACGAAGGTGGCGTCGAAGCCTCCCGACTACCAGGAAGGACCGTGGTTCTACGAGCGCGGCGGGCATTACTACCTTGCTTATGCCTCGACCTGCTGCCCGGAGGGCATTGGCTATGCGATGAGCGAAAAGCCGACCGGCCCATGGGTGCACATGGGCAAGATCATGGATCCCAACCAGGGCTCCACCGGCAACCATCCCGGCATCATCGATTACAAAGGCCGATCGTATCTCTTCGGCTTCAACTATCGCCTGAACTTCGCGATGACGCCGATCCATCACGAGCGACGCTCGATCACCGCCGCCGAGCTCAAATACAACGCCGACGGCACCATCCGGAATCTGCCCTGGTGGGATGACAAGGGGGTCGAACAGATCGCGCCGATCAACCCCTATGAGCGCGTCGAAGCAGAAACGATTGCATGGACTTCACGCATCAAGCGTGACCGGGATCGGCCGTACGAGTGGGCGCCAGGTGTGACAACTGCCGTAAACGACCGCACGGGGGTTTACGTCACCCGCACCACGGACCGCAGTTACATTAAAGTGGCTGGGGTCGATTTCGGGATGTCGGGCGCCAAGGCCTTCATTGCCAGCGTCGCAAATGGAATCCCGGGATCTCTGATCGAGCTGCGCCTCGACAGGGTCGACGGACCCACGATCGGAACCCTGCAGGTCGGTGCAACGGGCGCGCCAGGACAGTGGCAGGAGAAAAAAACAAAAACTTCCGGCGCGACCGGCGTACGGGATCTCTACATCGTGTTCAAAGGCGACAGTGAACGCTCGATGTTGGACTTCGATTACTGGCGGTTCGCCCGCTGAGAATCCCGTACTCCGAGTCAGCGGCGGCTACGCAGCAACGGAAATCTTGAAGACGCTGGCGTGCTGTGTCGGCAACTGACCCGGCAAATCAACGGCGAGTGCCGTATCGGTCTGTTTGAATTTCAGTCGCTGCGCAACACCCAACAGATGCACGCTTTTAACCGCTCGGCGCTCGAGGCCGGCACTGCGGCCGAGCGAGGTGATTTCGACTTGCCCGCGAGGCTCACCCAAGGTGATGGCATACAGCGTATTTCCCTTGGTCGTGAAACGGATGTCCCTGGCGGTATATCCGGCGCTTTCCTTGAACGCCCCGGCCGCAGTCTGAGTGGGACCCTCGCCATATATGGTCCAGGGACGGGTTCCATGGATCGCCTCGGCATTGACGCCCATCCACTGCGCCAACCCGGACAGCAGCGTCTGCGATTCCGGCGGCAGGCTTCCGTCCGCATACAACACCACGTTGAGGAGCAGATTGCCGTTTTTGCTGACGATGTCGGCCAGCATGCGGATGACATCGGGCGCGGTTTTGTAGTTGAAGCCGTCAGCGTAAAACCAGTCGCCGTTCGATGTATCCGTTTGCCACGGCCTCGGATTGATTCCACTCAGAACGCCGCGTTCGACATCCTGCACGCAAGCCTCCGGATAGAACTCGCCGGCAACCTCCGAGCCGCCTTTGCAATTGTAGACCACCTCGACGCGACCGTGCCTGGCCACGCTGCTGTTGTAGTAGTGCGCAATGAGCGACCGCCCGACTTCTCCGAATGGAATGCCGCCATCGGAATACAACAGGTCGGGTTGGTAGGAATCAACGAGGTCCCGGATCCGGTTGAACCAGACCTGGTGATACGCGGGATCCGTCGTATACCACGTATCCGCATGCCCCTTGTACGGCTCGTTGTGTTTGGGGTGATAGAGGTCGGAAAACTGAGGATCGGCCCCGTCATAATTGACGCCGATCTTGGGCCAGAATTGATCGTACCCGTGGCTCGGATAGAACCAGTTGTGGCTCGCGCCCAGATGCTCGGAAACGCCAAAATGCAACCCACGCTTGCGTGCGGCAGCGTGCCAGGCACCGACGATATCCTGCTTCGGACCCATTGCGAGCGCGTTCCAGCGATGATGGCGTGAATTCCACAGATCGAAGTTGTCGTGGTGCACGCCCATGCTGACGAAGTATTTGGCGCCCGCCGCGACATAACGGTCCATCAACGCCTGCGGATCAAACTTGTCCGCCGTCCAAAGGGGAATGAGGTCCTTGTAGCCGAATTGGGAAGGATGTCCGTAATGCTCGAGATGATGGGCGTAGTTCGGATGACCGGGGACATACATCCAGCGGGCGTACCAGTCACCCCGCCGCGGGACGGCTTGCGGTCCCCAATGCGCCCAGATGCCGAACTTGGCGTCGCGGAACCACGTCGGCGCCTGATAGGTTTTCAGCGAGTCCACGGACGGTTGAAATGGACCTTTGGCGATCGGAAGCTGAAGAGCAGGCGTAGCCAGCGCGCCGCCCGCGGGACGGGTCTGCTGCTCCTGCGCGGCGGCCTTCATGCTGAGCGCGGCTAACAGGGGGGCCTCCAACAGAGTGCGGCGGCTCATGACCATGTCGATCTCCTCGTCATTCGATTGCCCATTCGCGATGTACCGCACCGATCTTCAGGGTACATTGAGTGCCCAAAGCGTAATAGCACAGGTAAAAGAATAATTCACTAGGGAAACCAGAACGGCTGGCGCCGCCAACGCGATCGGGGCTGCGCGCAGACCCCAACTCGAGTCTCAACCCTGGAGGAGGACTGACTCGCCCTTGACGCCCAGTTCGGCGGAAATGCGCCGGGCAGTGTGCTCGAGCAGCGACTGAGTGTCATCCAGTGACATGACCTGCGACCCGTCGATGACGCGCAGGAAAGGGACTGTCAGTGCCGCCAGGACCTCACCGTGCAGATCAAAAATCGGGTAGCTGATGTCGGTGACGCCCAGCGTCCGCGCGCTTTCCATACGCTCGAATCCCCTCTGTCGAACCGCGTTCACAGTTGCGGCAAAGGACTTTTCCGAAGTGCCCGCCGCGGCTTTCGAGCCCCCGCTCAGCTCGACGCCGAACGCAATCAACACGTGCCCGGAGCAGGAGGATTTGAGATCAATTTCAGAACCGACTCTGACGTGAAGGCCCGTCGGCCCTGGATTCTGCTGACCCGTAATAACCAGACCCTTGTCGCCGTTGCGGATGACGAGGTGGCAGGATTGGTCGCTGGCGGCGCAGAGCGCCCGCATGTGCGGGATCGCGACGGCGGATAATTCCTCCGCCGACGTGGCCCTGAAGGCCAGGTGCAGCACGTGGGGCGTCACGCTGTATTTGTCGCCATCTGATTTCTGCAGCCAACCGCGGCGCTCCATGACAACAATGACGCGGAAAATCTCAGGCAGGGACAGTCCCATTCCCGCCGCGATCTCGGAGACCGTGAGGCCTCGCTTTTGTTCGGCGAGCAGCTCCAGCACGTTGAAACCCTTTTCCAGAGCGGGCGCCGAGTAAGTGGGCGGCGTTCTTTTCCGGCCGGCGGTTTTGACGCTCTTCACCGGACTTTTTCCGGCGTCGCCTTTGCTGTCACGGCCACGCAATGACTCGAGGGATTTCACCGCGATGCGCCAGGGGGGCTCGTCAACCACACCGGCCCGTCTGGAAACCGGTATTGAGCCAATGACTGGGGCCGCATTTCGGCGGAAAATCCGGGAGCCAGTGGCGCCAGATAGCGGCCGGCGCGGATTCTCACCGGGTCGAGGAAGTGCTCATGCAAATGGTCTACATACTCGATGGCGCGGTCTTCCATTGAGCCGCTGATGGCCACGTAGTCCGCCATCGCCAGATGTTGAACGAGCTCGCACAACCCAACACCGCCCGCGTGCGGAAACACCCTGACACCAAACTTCGCGGCCATCAGCAGAATCGCCAGATTCTCATTCACGCCCCCTACTCGCGCCGCATCGATTTGAATCAGATCGACCGCGCCCGCCTGGAACAGCTGCTTGAATATCACGCGATTCTGCGTGTGCTCGCCTGTCGAGACAGGCATCGGCGCGACGGCCCGCCGAATCGCCGCGTGGCCCAGTATATCATCCGGACTCGTTGGCTCCTCGATCCACGCGACATCGAACGAGGCCAGTTGCTGCAGCCATGCACAGGCTACCCCGACATCCCATCGTTGATTCGCGTCGATGGCGAGCCCGACTGCGGGGCCAATCGCCTGGCGCGCGATTCGAAGCCGGCGAATATCATCTTCGACGGTGAGACCCACCTTCAATTTGATTGTTCGAAAGCCCTGCTCGACCGCCTCCACCGCGAGCCGGGCCAGCTTCTCATCGGAATAGCCCAGCCAGCCGGGCGAGGTGGTGTAGGCGGCGTAGCCGCGCGACAGCAACGTTGCAATCCGTTGCGCCTTATGGGGCGCCGAGGCCCGCAGAATCGCCAGCGCATCCGCGGGTGTCAGCGCATCACTGATGTATCGAAAATCAATGAGATCGACGATCTGCTCCGGGCTCATCTCGGCTATCAGACGCCATACGGGCTTACCGGCGCGACGCGCAGCCATGTCCCATGCGGCGTTGATGACCGCTCCAATGGCCATGTGCATCACGCCCTTCTCCGGGCCGAGCCAGCGCAATTGGGAGTCGTTGGTGAGACTACGCGCGAACGCGCCGAGGTCATCGAGTACACCGGCTACATCTCTGCCGACCACCAGATGACGCAAGGCCGTCAATGCAGCGGTCTGGACGTCGTTACCACGGCCGATCGTGAACACGAAGCCGTGACCGCTCAGTCCCGATGGATCATCCGTACGCAAAACGACATAGGCCGCGGAGTAATCGGGGTCCGGATTCATCGCATCGGAGCCGTCCAATTCCCTGGAAGTCGGAAAGCGAATGTCAGAGGTTTCTAACGCAACGATTACAGCCACTTGGGAGCTCTCCTTTCGCACGTGAGGCGGCAGCCAGGTTTCATTACAGCAACCTGTTTTCATATAGGCTAGACCGGCCTGGCAGGGGAGTCTACCTGCCAATGGCGGGAAACGCATTAGTCCGGCTCATCCGACGCCGATGCGAACATTGAGTGAAGCCTGAACGCTCGATGAACAAAGGATCTCTCCAGCACACAACATCCAACTAACCCGCCATACCTGCGTCGCTCTCGGGCGACATCAGGAGGCGCCTTCACGGCGAGCACCGGTTTTTGTGAAATGTGCAGTTCTCGAGCTGGATGCATGTGGCTACTTTGGCCCCCTGTTCGCTGCGATGTGGAGAAAGTGAGTTGAACAAGTCCTTAGCCGTCGGATTGATATTGGGTGCGGTAACTGCCACCGGGGCAGGCGCCGTGGCCGGTTATAAGATGATGTCCACGCCGGCGAGCGCACAGGTCATCAGCGCCACTGCGACAACCAAGACTGTCAAAACGCCTCGTCAGGAATGCCATGACGAGCAGGTCGTTCAGCAGAAGGCGCCAAAAGATGAACACCGCCTCGTTGGCACTGGTGTTGGAGCCGTTGTCGGCGGTCTGTTAGGTAGCCGCATCGGCGGAGGAAACACCCGGATCGTCACGGGGCTGGCCGGCGCGGCTGCGGGTGGTTACGCTGGAAACAAGATCCAGGAGAAGATGCAGAAAGGCGATACATACACCACGACCCGAAAGAACTGCGTCACCGCCTATGACCGCCGCCAGGAGCCCACTGGCTACGATGTTGTCTACGAGCTCGACGGCAAGCGCCATCAAATTCATATGGACCACGATCCCGGGCAGACGCTCCCCGTTCGAGATGGCCAGGTGATCGCCGACCCTCGTCAGTCGGAATCTCAGTCCCGGTGAGGCTGATCACGAGCGATACTTTTTCGCCAGCCCGGCGCGTTGCCCGCAGGAGTTGGATCCCGCGCCGTCGCCTCGAACTCCTTCACTCCGGACTGAACAGAAACCGCAAACCCCGGTTGTAGTATTCCGGTAACATCCCCGCGTGGCGTTCGCCTTCAATAACCCGGCCGTCCCAATGTAGCCCCATGTAATGGCGCGACGCGAGGGTACGCGCGAAGTTCAACCCAGGCGTCATGAGCTGCTCGGCACCGCCTGCGGCCATGAACAGTCTCACCGGCAAGTCCTTGTGATTCTCGAAGTAGTGCTGCTCCTGCCTGACCAGATAGTCATTGTCCCAGGGAATGACCGGACTTCCGGCCAGATAGCCCCAGAACAGAGTGGGTTCCGTGAACATCGCATACAGAGTAAACAGCCCGCCGAACGAGTGACCCCCGAGAATGCGCCGGGCCGGATCCACGCGGTAGTTTTTCTCTGTGATTGGAATAACCTCCGTCTTGATGAAAGTCAGAAACTTCGGGCCATCTCCCGAGCCTTTCTGCGGTCCCGGGCTCGGTGTGTAATCCATCGCGCGCAGCGCTTCGTAATCCGGCTTGTCGCCCGAGTAGGTAATCCCCACCACGATAATGTCCGGCATCCACTTGTCATAGACGAGGCCCCCAACCACCGCATCGAGCAACTTGAAGTGCCACTGGCCGTCGAGCAGATACAGCACCGGATACTTCTTGTTGGGATCCTTGTCATAGTCAGCCGGTTTGCGGATGTACAGGTCGTACGAACGGCCCGTAGCCTTCGACTCCAGCGTTCGCAGCTCCGAGTTGGCAATCGTCACGGGCGGAAACCCAGGCGAGGCTGCCAGAACCTCCGTGGTCACCGACAGCAACAGCGCCAGCAGGCACACGCTCCGAGTCTGCCATTTCATAACATTTTCCCCGTGAGACCAGATCCTTCCGCCCTGCCCCGCCATCCGCCAGGCAGGTACCGGATTATCCCAACAGAGACAGCCGCGCGATAGCGCTACCAAGACGGATCGCCTCATTCGCGCGCTGAAACGAATGAGGCTCCCGTGACTGAAAGAATCCGTGCCCTGTCGAGGTAATTGCCAACCGCGCGTACCCCGCGTATGGACGACCGCAGTCACTGGACGTGACATGTCAGGAGCTTTATCTTCAGGTCGGTCAACCACTCCTCATTGGATGCGTTCCGAATCGGGCACCCAGCGACAAACCAACCCAGGTGAACGATGATCCTCTTGTATGTGAACGGTGCCAGCCCGGGCAGATCATGCAGGCGGCCTCACTTCTGAATGACGAGCCCCATCCGACTGACACAGAGATTGATTCGGCCATGAGCGGTAACATCTGCCGCTGCGGTACGTATACCCGCATCCGCGCGGCGATCAAGTACGCCTCGGGCACAGTAGGCAATCCGTGAGTGTCGGGACAGTCGCCTCCGGCACCATCAGCAATGTAAGCCGCCGCGCGTTCGTGTTTGGAGTTGGAACCAGTGGCCTGATGCTCGCTCTGGCTCCCGGAATCCCGGATGCGCAAGAAGCAAAGAAATATGGCGGCGATGCCATACCTGGCGGTACGCGCGACGATCCCCGCGTGTTCGTGGCCATCGCGCAAGACGGCGCCGTAACGATAGTCTGCCACCGCTCTGAAATGGGCCAGGGCGTACGGACAAGCATCGCGATGGTCATTGCAGATGAGCTCGAAGCGGATTGGGGCCGAGTGCAGGTTGTGCAGGCTCCCGGCGATGAAGCGCGTTATGGCAGCCAGAACACGATTGCCTCCCGCAGTCTGCGGCACGGATTTGCACCATTGCGCCGGGCCGGAGCCGCGGCACGCACGATGCTCGAAGCCGCCGCAGCGGCGAGTTGGGACGTCCCGATGAGCGAAGTGAAAGCCCAAAACCATGGGGTGGTGCACGTCCCCACCGCTCGCCGTCTGGATTACGGCGCGCTGGCCCAAAAGGCATCCGAACAGCGCGTACCGCCGGTCGCCGAACTCAAGCTCAAACAACCCGCGGAATTCCGTTACATCGGCCAGGGTCAAACGAAGCCCATCGACGATGTTGACATTGTGGGTGGCCACGCTCGTTACGGCATCGATACGCGTCTCGACGAAATGCTCTACGCGGTGATTGCACGCCCGCCCGTTTATGGCGGCAAGGTTGCATGGTTCGATGCGAGTGAAACACGAAAGGTCCCCGGCGTGCTCGAGGTGTTCGCACTGTATAGCCCGGCGGTCCCGGTAGGCACCCAGCCGCTCGGCGGCGTCGCCGTCGTAGCAACCAACACCTGGGCGGCAATCAAAGGCCGTGAGCGGCTCAAAATTGAGTGGGCTGATGGAGTAAATGCAAGGTACGACTCAGCCACCTATCGCGCGGAACTGGAGGCGGCTGCGCGTAGCCCCGGCGCTGTCGTGCGTAGTGAGGGCGACGTCGACAAGGCGCTCGCAGGCGCCGCGAAGCGCGTTTCCGCGGAATACTACATTCCGCACTTGTCGCACGCGCCGATGGAGCCACCGTGCGCGGTCGCCCGGGTAAGCGCCGGCGTCTGCGAAGTCTGGGCGTGCACACAGGATCCGCAATCCGCGCGTAACCTGTTGGCGAGGCTGCTCGGCTTGCCGACCGAGCGAGTGACAGTCAACGTCACGCTCCTGGGCGGTGGGTTTGGTCGCAAGTCGCGGCCTGATTTCGTAGTCGAGGCCGCGCTGGTGTCGAGAACCCTGGCCGGCAAGCCCGTCAAGCTCACGTGGACGCGTGAGGACGATCTGGTCAACGACTACTTCCACACGGTATCGGTTGAACATCTGGAAGCGGGGCTCGATGAGTCTCGCAAGACCGTGGCTTGGCTGCATCGGACGGTGGCTCCAACCATTGCGTCACTGGGGTCACCCCCTGGGGCCGCACCCTGCCAAAGGGCCAAGGCCTCGGCATCGCTGCGCACCGTTGCGAGTTGAGCTATGCTGCAGTCGTGGTCGAGGCGCACGTTGCCGCCGACGGCAAGCTCGTCATACCGCGCGTCGATGTCGCTGTTGATTGCGGCCCACAAGTGAACCCCGAGCGCGTGCGGGCGCAGATGGAGAGTGGCGTCGTGTGGGGTATCTCGCTGGCATTGCTTGGGGAGATCACCTTCAAGAAGGGTCGCGCACAGCAGACGAACTTTCACCAATACAGGGTGGCCCGCAATACGCAGGCGCCACGCGAGATCCACGTGCATTCTGTCGCGGCCGGCGATTTCACTCAACCGCTCGGCGGTGTCGGTGAAGTAGGTGTTCCACCGGTAGCCCCTGCGTTGGCCAACGCAATTTTCGCGGCGACCGGTGAGCGACTGCGGACGCTGCCCTTCGGAGACCCATTGCCCATCGGCAAAACAGCTGAGCGCCGGTCAGGCTGAGCGCCGGCTGTGACAATGGAAGGTGTCACGAAGCTTCTGGAACGTGAGCGCGAGCTGCAGGAGCTGCGCAGCGCATTGATAGAAGCACAACAAGAACGGGGTCAACTTCTCCTGATCGAAGGCCAGGCCGGCCTTGGCAAAACCAGTCTTCTGCGCGAAGCAGTCGAAGCGGCAACACAGAGCGGTTTCACCTGTCTGCGCGCGCGCGCCAGCGAGCTCGAGTGTGATTTCCCCTACGGATCGATGCGACAGCTCATCGAGCCAACCCTCATCAGAGCCACTCCAGCCGAGCGTGATCGGTTATTCGAGGGTGCCGCTGCCTTTTCGCTGCCACTGTTCGCGCGCAGCGGTCCATCACGGGCCGAGCCTTCGGCCAACGGTACTTTCTCCGTGCTTCACGGGTTGTACTGGCTGCTGAACAATCTTACCCGGGCAGGGCCGCTCGCTCTTTGTGTGGATGACCTCCACTGGTCCGATACGGAATCGCTGCAATTCCTGAATTATCTGGCGCCACGACTGGATGGCCTGGCCCTGGCCGTCATCGCGTGCACGCGTAGCCGCGAGAACCCCACTGCCGAACTGGCCCGCCTGCGCGCAGGTCCCGAAACCAAGGTGCTGAAGTTGGAACCATTGAGCACGGCGGGTTCGACAAGACTCTGTGAAAACAGACTCGGAACGAAAGTGGCCCCTGACTTCGCCGCGGCCTGTCATGGTGCCACCGGGGGCAATCCGTTCTTCCTGGAAATGCTCCTGCGGGAAGCCCGGGAGCTCAATTTTCTAACGGACACCCACGAGGCAGCACGTGTGCATCGATTCGGCCCCGCCGCCGTGGCTCGTGCGGTGCTACTGCGGCTGTCCACCGCGGCTGGCGCCGCGACTGCCCTGGTGCGCGCCACCGCAGTTCTGGGTGACGGTGCGACTGTCGCTGAGGCGGCGCGCCTGATCGAGATTCCGGAGGATGAGGCGGCACACACAGCGGACCTGTTGGTCACTCTCTCGATCTTGAAGCAGGGAGAGTGTCTCGAGTTCGCTCATCCAATTGTGCGCCAGGCGGTCTACGCCGATATCGGCTCGCATGAGCGCGCACGCATGCACGCGCGCGCCGCTCAAATGCTTGCCGACCGCGGCGCTTCTGATGAAAGGATCGCGACACAGATCGCGCACGCGGAGCCCATCGGCGACGCCAGCCGCGTCGGGTTGCTGCGTCTCGTAGCTGCCAATGCATTAACTCAGGGAGCGCCTGTCGCTGCTGTTACATGGCTCAGGCGTGCATTGGCAGAGCCGCCACCGCTCACGTGGAGGCCCGAGGTGCTCCTCGAACTTGGCGTGGCGGAGCAACGTCTTGCGATGCCGGAGGCGGTGGATCATCTCACTGCGGCCATGAAAGGCATTAAGCAACCGCAATTACTGTCCACTGCGGCCCGTGAGCTGGCTAACGCACTTAGCGCGAGAGGCGACGCGGAGCGCGCCATTGCGGTAATCGAATCGGCGATCGCAAGCGTCGAACGAGAGGAACCCGAGATAGCGCTGATTCTCGAGGCGGAGTTCGCCGCGAAAGCGCAGCAGGCGAGCCGCGCGGCCCGCACGCGAGCGACCGTACTGTTGGCGCGACACAGTCACCTCGCAGGAATCACACCCGGCGAGCGCCTGGTGTTGGCCGGCCTGGCTTTCGAGCAGGCTCGGTCGAGCGAGTCTGCGAGCGATGCGGTGCGCATCATCGAGCGCGCGCTCGCGGCAGGCGGGTTCAGTGACCCGCAGCAACCCGACGTGGTCGGACCCTTTTATGCCCTAGTGATCGGCTTGCTTGGAACGGACGCGCTCGATCTGGCCGCCTGGCACCTCGAGCAGGCCCTCGCCGATGCGCGGGCGCGGGCTTCAATCCCCGCCATCGCATGGCTGACCGTTCATCGTGGTTGGTTTTCCTTGCGAGGTGGCGCTGTGGCGGAGGCTGAAGCGGACGCGCGCACGGCGTTGGATCTGATGAATGCGCATGGCATTCAACTTGGAAATCGGTTTGCCCTGGCCCTTCTCGTGGAGGCGTTGATTGAGGAGAGGCAGACCGAGGCCGCGAGGCTCGCACTCCACGAGAGCGGGCTCGGAACTGAGATCCCGCCCGGATTGGCGAACAATTCCCTGCTCGAAGCACGCGGAGTGCTGCGCCTCGCCGAAGGCGACACCCGACTCGGCCTGGAGGATCTGCTCGAGTTCGGCAGACGCGACGAACAATGGAGCGGTGCTAATCCGCTGGCCTCTCGCTGGCGCTCGCGTGCCTGCATCGCACTCGCCGCTGTTGGGAACAGCACACAGGCCCGTGAGTTGGCTACCGAGGATCTCGAACGGGCGCAGCGCTGGGGAGCGGCGAGCGGAATTGGCGTCGCGCTACGTGCCATCGCGTTGGTCGGCGACAGCGCGAGCACAATTGATCGCCTGCGCGAGGCGACGGAAGTGCTCGAACCCTCACCCGCAAAGCTCGAGTACGCCGGCGCTCTGACAGATCTGGGTGCCGCCCTCAGGCGCGCCAATAGACGTGCTGAGGCACGGGGCGCGCTTCAGAAGGGATACGATCTCGCGAAGAGTTGCAACGCAGGCGCACTACTCGAGCGCGCCGGTACTGAGCTGCGTGCCGCCGGTGGGCCGTCGAGTGATGCGACAGGCGTTGGTTCGCAGCGGCTGACTGTGTCGGAACGCCGTGTCGCTGAGCTCGCGGCAAAGGGGTACAGCAATCCCAAGATCGCCCAAACACTGTTCGTAACGCGCAAAACCATTGAGACCCATCTTGGTCACATCTACGCCAAGCTGGACATCTCGAGCCGCGCCGAGCTGGCACGCGCCCTTACGCAAGAGAATCAGAACGCGCGAAGGTGATCTCCCGGGGCGAGGTGTCCGATTAAACTCAGGGAGCGAAATCAGGGAGGACCCCGACGCGAACCGTCCAGTTGCTGCATCGATTCTTTACGGTTGCTCTGGACGGCCGGAACAGACACGTAACGCACGGTGTCGATGCGGTGCTCGGACGGCCTGCCCGCGATTTCTCAACCTACCTCCGCAATACTGTTGCCGCCGGCACCTGGAGCATCTGATCATGCGGCAACGAACCAAAGGGTAAGTGGGGAAATCGCGAATGGCCAGAAAAGTCGCACGCAGTTTCGGGTGCCCGACCGAGTTCACCCTCGATATGCTGGGTGGTAAATGGAAAACAGTCATTCTCAGTTATCTGAAGCAGGAGCCACTGCGGTATGCAGACCTTCGGCGGCTGATCCCGGGCTTGAGCGACAAGATGCTGACCGAGCGCCTTCGCGACCTCACCGAGCGCGGTCTGGTGATGAAGAAAAAGCACTCGGCCGGTCAAACTCGCGAAGTCTACACGCTCACGGCTACGGGCAAATCATTGGGCACAGCGCTTGGTGAGCTGTATCGTTGGGGCGAAAAGCACGCTGCCGCGTTCGGCGTGAATGTCGGGAGTCCCCTCGAACGTCTCAAACGCGATTGACTTCCAGGCAGAGCGCTCGACTCACAGGTACTCTCTAATTCAGATGTGCAAATTCGTCGGAGACCGTAACACCTAACATCGCGGCGTGCATCTCGCCCCAACGATAGAGCTCTGCGAACGTAACACACAACGACTTGCCGCTGGGCGCCAGCACGTAAACCTCACGCGAATGGCCGACAATGCTCTTTTTCTCCACCAGGCCCCGCGCGCACAAGTCCGCAAGACGCGCAGTCAACATCTTGTCGCTCAGGCGAGGGATCAAACGGCGCAGATCCTTGTAGCGCAGTGGCCCCTGCTCGAGGTAGCACAGAATCAGCGTCGTCCACTTGCCAGCGAGCACGTAAAGTGTGAGCTCGATCGGGCAGGCGAACGAGCGTGCGAGTTTCCTGGTCATTCGTATTCCTTACTTACCCGTTGGTTCGTTGAAGTGCACGCCTCGGCAGTTACCATGGCTGCAGTTGTCCTAGTTGGACGGCCAAGAGCATATGCCTGCGAACCCTTTGCGGCGTCAGGGAGCTCCCTGATCCCGGCCCCTGAATTTGCCGACGCACCCAGTGTGGCGGACCCGGCCGCGAGTCCGCCCACGAGCACCTGAAACGAGTTTCGTGAAACGCGCGCTCCACAGCGCATTCCACCCAATTGCAAGGAGACGACCATGAAACAGGCCCGAGTAGCACCCATTCTGATCATCGGCGGCGCCGGAAAGACGGGAAGGCGTGTGAACGCGCTGCTGACGGACCTCGGCTTCGTGACGCGTCCGGTCTCTCGCTCGACAACGCCCTCCTTTGACTGGGGCCGGCCGGAAGGTTGGGAGGCAGCGCTGGACGGCGTCTCCAAGGCTTACGTTACGTATCAACCAGATGTCGCGGTCGATGGCGCGAGCGAAGCAATTGCAGAGGTTGGCCGGCTCGCGCGCAAAAAGGGTCTCGAGAGAGTCGTGCTCTTGTCTGGACGTGGCGAGCCGGGTGCACAGCGCGCAGAGGCTGCGCTTCACGCATCGGGGGTTCCCTGGACCGTTGTCCGGGCGAGTTGGTTCGACCAAAATTTCAGCGAAGGATTTCTGCTCGATAGCGTGCTTGCGGGTGAGGTTGCTCTGCCCGCGGGTGCGGTACCTGAACCGTTTATCGATGTGGACGACATCGCCGACGTCGTCGTTGCAGCGCTGACGGATGCCCGCCATGTAAATCGAGTATATGAAGTGACGGGTCCACGCTCGCTCACGTTCGCCGAAGCGGTGGCCGAGATCTCAGCGGGCGTCGGGCGACCCATACGCTATACCCAGATCGCCCCGGATGAGTTTGTACTCGCACTGAAGTCACACGTTCCCGAGGATATCCTCAAACTGCTAAACGAGCTGTTCACTGTTGTCCTCGACGGTCGCAACAGCCGAGTGATGCACGGCGTAGAAGAGGCGCTCGGTCGGCCGCCGCGCGACTTTGCCGCGTATGTGAAGAAGACCGTCGCAGCTGGGACCTGGAGCGTCTGATCTTGCCGCACCCCACAGCCGCGGGCTGTTCGGAAGGGGGGGTGGCTCTCGGCTCACTCAGTGATGCTCGACACTCAGGACCCGCGCCAGGTTATCGACATCACTGACGATCGCTTCACCAACGAAGCGCATGGTTTCCAGTGCGCGGGCCCCCGCTTCTGCATGCCCACTTCCGCAAGCATCGGCCAGAACGATCGGCACGAACCCGAGATCCGTCGCGTGGCGCACGGTCGGTTCGATCCCTATCTCAATCGCGATTCCTCCGATGGCGACGCCCACAATGCCGCAGTCTCTGAGCGCGAAGGCCAGGGGTGTGCCCTCAAAGGCCGACATCGAGAATTTGTCGACAACCAACTCGTCGGCACGCGGTGCGAGCTCCAGCACGATCTCAACACCGGGCGAGCCGGGCAGGAACCATGGCCTCACGGCCTGCGGATCGGTGATCCGCTGCCATGCCATCGCTGTTCGCAATTGCGTAATCCCCATCCACTTCTTTGGACATGACAAGTGCCGCGTGAAGACCACGCGCATGCCCGCGCGTCGTGCGACATCCAGCGCAATCCGGCAACGCTGGACCGTGCGCGCGCCTTCCTCGACCTGGCTGCAGATTCCAACTTGCATGTCATAAATCAGCAACGCGGTACGTTCCGGTCTGCATAGCTCATCAAAGCCTGTTGGAATCGATATGCCGTTGGCCTGTATCATCGCGCATCCGCCGGGAACGATCGGGCACCCGGGGTACGATCCAGCGGCTCGGAAACATCGACGCCAGGATCAAAAAGAAACTCGAGGGGCAGCGGTGCCGCCAATGGAATGTATTGCCACTCGATGAGCCCCGCCTTGCTGAGGGGAAAGTCAGCAACATATCGCCGGGCCTCGGCCATGTCCGCGCACTCAAACACAATGACCACGCCCCCCACATCCGCCCGTGCGTAGTTCTCCCGAACTACACCCAGCTTCCACAGGCGCCAGACATTTGATACCTCATCGCGAAGGTACGGCTTCAAGTCCTCGAGGGTGACACCCGGCTTGAAGTTGTCATAGGCAATGATCTTCACGAGCTACTCCCCGCCGCGAAAGCCACTGACACTACGCCGTCACGACCGCTGAATTCAACGCACCAACCGGTGCGTGAGCAGTAATGCAGGCGGGCGCGGCGTGGCAGAAGGAGAGGCCCATCCGCTCGAACATCGAGACACGCTCGACGAAAGTCGCGGCGCCCGAGTCGGGTTTGACCGCACGGTTTGGAGTGACACCGCGCGAGGCCCGGGGGGCCTGGCGATTCGTACACCCGGCGGCGGATCACGACGCATCCAACGGGAAGCGCTCGTCAGATGCCGGAATGTTGCGAGCCGGTGTTTTGTTGTTGCGAACCGGACGTGGATGCCTGCGAGCCGGCTGGCTCCAGGCTCTGAGCCTTATGTACCTCTCGCGATAGTGCTCGGCTTTGTGCTAACTTTTCCGCGGGTCAGACGTCAACGGTGTCAGCTCGGAGGGTTTCCGCGCGGCTATGTCAGCCCAATCCACCGGAAATCACCTCGAGGATCGACATGACCCCCGCACACTCCCCTACCGGGAAACCATGCTTTCACCATCGTTGGCTGGCATTCCCGGTGTTGTTGTTACTTTCGGCATGTGGTGGCGCGAGCAACGATGTTCCTCCCGTAGCTGCACAGCCGGATCCCGGATCCAGCCCACCGCCAACGCCAGGTCCTTCACAGGACAAGACTCCGCCGACCGTATCTGCCAGCGCGACCGTTTCTTCGGACGTTGTCACACTGAACGCCAAAGCAACCGATGAGGTTGGCGTGACCTCCGTCAGCTTCTTTGTGGACGATGGTGTCATTCAGGGCCAGGTTCAGAAGAATCCCAGCGACAACTCCTTTTCGTTGCAGATTCCCGTGGGCCTGCTGGCTGTGGGAACTCACAGTCTCGTTGCGCTGGCGAGTGATGCGGCGGGAAATTCGGCGACGTCGCAGGTTGCGACGTTCACCATCGGCACGCAAGCGTCGGACAAACCGGATACGACGCCTCCGACCGTCTCTGCGGCCGTAGAAGGCAATTTTGGTCTGGTGAAATTGACGGCCATCGCGACGGATGATGGCCGCGTCGACGCGGTCTACTTCAGCGTTGACGGCTCGCCTACTCCGGTACGGGCCACGCCCGCTTTTGAATCGAGTGATCCCGCGAATCAGTATTTTGCGCGCTTCGATACGAGCGGGCTGACCAGCGGTCCTCATTATTTGATTGCTCGTGCCCGGGATCGAAGCCTCAATATGGCCGATTCGGCGCAAGTCGTCTTCAATGTGGACCCGGCTGCGGGCACGGCCGAAATCGAGGCCAATGACGACCTCGCAACCGCAACGGTGATCGCGCGCAACCAGCTACAGATCGCCGGCGCACTGAAAACGAGGCAAATCGGGACCGGCGAATTCACCGAACTCGCCCCGGATTACGACTACTTTCGCGTCAGCCTCGCCGCCGGCGAAACATTGAGCGTCAACATGCTCTCGACGCAGGGCTTTTTCCTGAGCATTTTGGATGCTCATCAGACGCTGTCGAATCCGCGGTCGGATGTATCATCGGATGTCATCAACGTGTCTTACACGAACGGAGCGGTGGCGCAAGATGTCTATATCCAGGTCACCAGCGGTCCGTATGACTTCAAGACCAACAATCAATACGAGCTCTCCCTGACCTATCGTTAGGGCGAGCGATAGTCTGCGCGCCGTCGAGCTGTATCGTCCCGCCCGCCGTCACGCTGGCAGGACGGAACAATCACCAAATCCGCCCGTTGGCTTTGGAACCTACGTTCACGCAGGAGCCGCGCGCATGATCGACAAAACACTCGTGTCGGTGCTGATCGGCAGTCTTCGCAAAGAGTCCTTCAGCCGCAAAGTGGCGCAGGCTCTCATTGCAGAAGCTCCAGCACCACTGGAATGCCGGATCGTCGAAATCAACGATTTGCCGATGTACAACGAGGATCTGGACGCGCGTCCGCCCGAGCAATGGACGCGCTTTCGTGACGCGATCCGCTCATCACGCGCGGTGCTGTTCGTGACACCGGAGTACAACCGCTCTATTCCCGGTTGCCTCAAAAACGCAGTCGATGTGGCATCCCGCCCTTCCGGGAAAAGCGTCCTCGATGGCCGGCCCGCCGGCGTCGTGAGCGTGACGCCGTACAAGCTTGGCGCGTTCGGTGCGAATCATGCGATTCGGCAGACGTTCGTGTTTCTCAACATGCCGGTGATGCAGCAGCCGGAAGCGTATGTGTCGAACGCGGGGGAGTTGTTTGATCCGCAGGGTCAGCTGAAGAACAACGAAACACGCGAGTTTCTCAGGCAGTACATGGGTGCGTTCGGGAAATGGATCGCGCAGGTATCAGGCGGCCCGCAGATGGAGAGCTTCGACAGTTTTATGCGCAAGCGCGCCGAAGCCTCCCGGGCATATGTGAATGGCGACTCCGCGCCGCTCGATCGCATCCTGGCACAAAGCGGCACGGCGAGTTTCTTTCCGCCGACCGGCGGCAGTGAGCGAGGGGCAAAGGAAGTCATCGCACGCTATGACCGCGACGCGCGGTCGTTCGGCAAAGGTGGCGAAACACAACTCGAAGAGCTGCAGTCGGCCTCGGCGGGCGATGTGGGATTCTGGACCGGCTTTCAAAGCGCCCAGGTGAAAATGGGTGACGGGTCCGAACCGGTGAGTATGAAGTTGCGAATCACCGAGCTGTTCCGGCGCATCGAGGGTGAATGGAAGATGGTACATCGGCACGCAGACCCGATGGCCGAGCCGGCAAAACACAACAACAGGGGTTGAGGCTCAACCAACTCCATATCCTGCGGAATGCCGTAGCGGCTGTCAGCGAGCTTGCCGGGCTTCCATCCTTCTTGGAGTCAAAGCTGCAAGAGCAATCGCTACGATGAAAAGTGCGGGGACATCGCCAAGAAGATGCCCATGATTCATGGCATCGGTCATCGACTGAATCGCCATTATCGCGCCATGCACGACGCTCGACCAGATGGTAAACCAGATCAAACTCAAATGGGCGAGAGGATCGCGGGCAGCGATGAGTAAAAACACTCCGAGCGTTGCATACACCCCGAGAATCATGAGCAGATAGTCGGAATGACCGGGGTTCCACTTCCAGCCGGATGGCCAGAGAATCGTCAGCGGATAGATCACGGCGATAAAGATGATGCCGACAGCGACGAGGGCGACGCGCAGGTACGTCAGCCGAAGGGGTTGGGTCATATCATTTGTTTCCGGGAGCAGGCGGGCATCGCGGCTCATGTTGCCTTCCGACCATCGAAAAGCGCGGTGCATTGTCAGATCCGGCTGGTAGTCGCACAATTGGCAGTACCGCCATCCTGCGATCAATTCATGCCAACCCCGCGAGACCCGAATCTGAACCCCCTGGTTGTGGCAGTCGCGCATCAGAGGGTGAGCCTCTTCGCATTTGCCTGTGCGACCGAGATATTCGGCTTGCCGCGGCCGGAAGTGGGGCCAGGCTGGTATCGCTTCGCGACCTGCTCTCTTACGGGTAAGCCCGTCCCCGGGGACTACGGGATGCACATAGCCGTCGACGGGGGGCTGGAGCTTCTGGCCAAAGCCGGCACCGTGATCATCCCCGCCTGGCACGATATAGAGGCACCCGTGCCGACACCTCTCATCCACGCCCTTCGAGCAGCGCACAGGCGCGGTGCGCGGTTGCTCTCTATCTGCACAGGATCTGTTGTATTAGCTGCAACGGGCTTGCTGAACGGCAAGCGCATGACTACCCACTGGCATTTTACCGAGCGAGTTCAGCAACAATTCCCCCGCACGCATGTGGATCCGCACGTGCTTTACGTCGATGAAGGCTCGCTCCTGACTTCGGCGGGAAGTGCATCCGGGCTCGACCTGTGCCTGCACCTGGTTCGCCGTGATTTCGGCGTACGGGTTGCGAACCAGGTGGCGCGTCGCCTCATCATCCCGCCACACCGTGAAGGTGGGCAGGCTCAGTTTATCGAGCGGCCCGTCGACCCGCGCGAGAGCGGCTCGCTTGGAGCGCTCTTGGAGCGGATGCAGAGGCAACTGCACAAGTCGACGACCAACGCGCGCCTGGCCAGTCAGGTTGCCATGAGCGAACGCACCTTCATCCGCAAGTTCCGCGCTACCACCGGCATGACGCCTGCGGACTGGCTCATTCGTGCCCGGATCGACCGTGTCCGCGAGTTGTTGGAAGGCACGAAGCTGTCCATCGACGACATTGCAACACGTACTGGATTGGGAACTCCAACTACTTTGCGGTATCACTTTCGGCGGCGTTTGGGGCTGAGTCCCGCGGCCTATCGGCAGCGGTTTGCTGTGCCTTCGAAAAATCCTCGGAATTTATAACAATGAAGGGGAGCTGATAGCGTGAGTCAGATCACAGCAACACAGGCGGAAGCACTCGGCTGTTTCGCGCTCGAGCAGGTCAACGACCTGGTGTATGTGTTCGACCGGCAGCTTCGCTTTCTCTACATCAATGAGACTGCCTGCCGCACCCTTGGCTATGACCGGGCGGAGTTGTTGGCGTCGAGTGCGGCCGTCATCGGCGCGGAGGATCCGGACACGCGACACCCTGGAACGGGCGAAGGCGCTGGCTGGAGCATCGGCGAGCACTATACGGCGGAAATGTCTCTGCTGGCACGCGGCGGCCGTGTCATTCCGGTCGAGATTTCGGTTCGGGTGATCGAGTATGGCGGGGAGCCGCTGCGGGTAATCGTGGCGCGCGACATTGGCGAGCGCAAACGTCTGGAGGAAAAGGCCAATGCTCGGTTGGGAAGATTCCGCACACTCGCGGAGCATTCGCCGGATTGTATCATGCACCTCGATGCACAACTGCGCTGCACGTACGCCAACCCTGCTTTCAAACAACTTCTGGAGGATCTTCCGGACGGGCAGATAGTGGGGCAATCGGTGGAGAGCTTTCTGGTTGCTCCGGTGGTCAATCGGCTGGAGGTGATCGAGCGCTTGTGCTTGGTCGTCCAGCACAGGACCCTTCAGGAGTACGAGATTCACCTGCGTACGGCGAGCGGGGACCGCGTCTATCTGGCAAGAGCCGTGCCGGAGTTGGATAGCCGCGACGAGTTGGTTGGAGTGATTTCAACTGCCCGTGACATCACACCCCTCAAACGCATGGAGTCGGAGCTCGCTGCACGTGCGCGGGAATTCCACACGCTCGTTGAGCACCTTCCCGATGTGGTCGTCCGCTACGATCTGCAATTGCGGCGAACCTATGTCAACGCCGCGTTCCACGCCGTGCACGGAACGACGGACGCGGATGTGCTGGGCAAGCTTCCCGGCGATGGGTCCCGCTTGACCGAACCAGGAGCCATCGCCCTGCAGGCACTGCTGCGGCAGACCTTTGCGACCCGGGTGCCCTGCGACCATGAATTCGCACTTCCCGCGAAAGATGGCAAGATCTTCTATTGGCACTTGCGCGTGATTCCGGAGCTCGATGAGAGCCAGGCCGTTGTCAGTCTCCTGACCGTCTGGTACGAGGTCACGGAGCGAAAGCATCTGTTGGCCAGCCTCGATCGGATGGCCTATCACGATGCATTGACCGGAATTGCCAATCGCGCGCTGCTGGTCGAGCGCATCACCAAGGGATTGCACGCAGCCGGTCACCGCTGCGACGTTGTCGCCCTGCTCTTCATTGACCTCGATGGGTTCAAAACAGTCAATGACCGATGGGGCCACGAAGCCGGTGATGCAGTGTTGGTTGCCATCGCGCAGCGGCTGCAGAGCGTGGTGCGTGAGGTGGACACCGTCGCCCGTTTTGGGGGAGATGAGTTCGTGATTCTGCTTGGGGAGTCCTGCGGCGCTGCCACTCTCACCACTTCGATAGAGAAAGTGATCGTTGCCATTGGCGAGCCCATCCTCTGGAAAGGGACCGTCCTGCGGATCGGAGCGAGCGTTGGTCTCGCCCGCTACCCTGAAGACGGGGCCGATGCCCACTCCCTGCTGCAGCGCGCGGATGAGTCGATGTATTGTGATAAGGCTCGACGGCAGTCGAGAGGCGGGAGATTCGGCTAACGCGGCTGAATGTCAACACAGGCATTCAGTTACTTCACGTCAACGAGCGCAACTTTACCTACACCACTCTCGGCCAGCACCAGTCGGCTGTCGTGAGTTGGCATCATATTGCGTACTACACCGCCGCCTGAGGGGATCGGCCAGGTTTGAAATTTCTGCGACCTCGGATCGAACCGCACGAGCGTATTTGGCTGCACACCCGATTCGCTATACCAGACGACGTCGTTCAAAGCCGTGATACCGTACGGCTGCGACCCAGCGCCGCCCGGCGATGCCCATTCTTTGGTTGCGCCCGTATTCGGGTCGAAACGGCCGAGGTACCCCCGGGCATAGTCCGAATACCAGATGACGTCGTCGCTGGTGATTGCGATCCGTCGGGGTCGAGAACCCGAATTCGGCAGAACATACTCACGAATGGCCATCGTGCGCGGATCGATGTTGGCAATTCGATTCGTACCGAACTCGGCGAAGAAGGGTGTGCCCTTCGAATTGACTACCAGACCGTAGGGCAGTGCGTGCGCGGTCGGCACGGGAACTAACGTTACTTCCCCGGTGCGCGGGATCAGTCGCCCGATCATGTTACCCGCCTGTACCGTAAACCACAGTACACCCTTCTGGTCAAAGACGGGTGTATGCGGATCGCGGGCCCTTGGATCGGGCATCTTGTATTCGACGACACTCCCCGTCCTGGGGTCGAGTTTGCCGATATACGCCGCATAATTCGCGGTGAACCAGATGTTGCCCGCTGTATCCGCAACCAACCCGTGAGGGCCCGAGTCTGGAATCTTCGTTCTGTATTCCTCGATGGCCCCGGTCTTCGGGTCAACACGTCCGAGCAGGCTGGCGCGTTGGCCGGTATACCAGATCGCTCCGTCCGCGGTCGCAAGCGGATCGTGCGGGAACGCGCCCGCCGTGGCGACGGCCCATTCCTTGACCGAGATCTGTGCGCTGCCGGCAACGAGGGTGGGCGCAGACTGTAGCTTTCGGGGAAAATTCTGTGCCAGATAGCCAGCCAGGAGCGGGACATCGCCCGGAGCAACTGGGGCACCTATGTTCATCATCCTGCTGATGACGTCTTGCCAGCCTTCACGATCATATCCGGGGGTCACCAACCGGCTGACATCGTGGCAACTGACACAACTCGTGGCGGCGATGTGTTTGCCTGCACCTTCGGGCAGCCTCTCGTCTTGACCCGCTGAGCTTTGGCTCCGTGCCAACCCGGATGAAATCACTGCACAGGCAGCGAATACCATTAGCGTCCTGAACACCGGTTTGCTCCGATACCGTATGGGTTTGTCCGGAAGTGTACTCCGGCGGGCTCTGGTCGTGATCATGACCAGCCCGAGGTCCCGGTCAAGGTTGACGATCTACGGATCAGGGCAAACGATATCGGCGACGCCCTGATGGTAAGGAGAGTGACCATGACCATCGCAGCATCCGTGTCTGACTATTTGAGCCACGAAGGGGTCCGCTACGACCTGCTCACACACTCAAACACCCAGGATAGCGCGCACACTGCACAAACAGCTCACATCCCCGGGGACCAACTCGCCAAATGCGTGGTGCTCGAGGATGAGAACGGTTACCTCATGGCAGTCCTGCCCGCCAGTCACAGACTCGACCTGCGAGCCGTTCGCGACGAGCTCAACCGGCCGGTTGAGCTGGCGTCCGAGCGCGAGCTGGTTGCGCTCTTCAGCGACTGCGAGCCCGGAGCCATTCCTCCCCTGGCGCCCGCCTACGGCATCGAGGCGGTGGTGGATCAAAGTCTGGGGGACCTTTCCGATGTGTACTTTGAAGCCGGTGATCACGTCTCGCTCGTTCATGTCAGCGGCAGAGATTTTCTGAAGTTGATGTCGGATGCGCCGCATCGGTATATCAGTCATCACCTGTAACAGCGCGCATCTGCAAACCGTGCTTCCTCGCCTTTTGCCGATACATCAGGCCGTCCGCTTCAGCCAGCAACTCATCCAGCGTAAGGCACTTATCCCCGCCTCCCGTGACGACACCAACGCTGAACGATAGCCGGTAGCGGCGGCCCGCCTGAGCGTTACAGGCATCGAGCTGCTCACGCAGACGCTGCCGGATGGTGTTCTCCGTGGTTGACGTAAGAAGCAGCACAAACTCGTCGCCGCCGAAACGGGCGACAATATCGGATTGACGCACACAACTGTTCAGCAACCCGGCCGCTTCCACCAGCGCCCGATCCCCCTCAATGTGTCCCAACGTATCGTTGATCTGCTTCATCCCATCGAGGTCGATGAACACCAGCGCAAATGGCTGACGTGTGCGCTCAACGAGCTTGAAGTGATTTCCCGCCAGGACCAGGAACCCCCGGCGGTTGTAGAGTTTAGTGAGCTCATCGAGCAGGGACTCGCTTTGCAGTGCCAGCCGCATTCGCTGCCGTTCCATCGCATAGCGCAGCGCACGTGAGAGCAGGCGCGGATCAAACTCTCCCTTGACGAGGTAGTCCTGAGCACCCTCATTCAGTGCTTCCAGACCCAGTGCATCGTCGGCGCGGCTGGTCAGCACGACGAGCGGCACGGTGGGTGCCTTGCCATGAGCGCGCTTCACAACCTCAATACCGAGGGCATCGGGAAGACCCAGATCCACCACGACCACATCCGGTTGAGTGTTGTCCAGAAACCCGAGCGCCTGAGCGAGAGTGGTGCAGTGAACGAGGTCGAACTTCGATCCGTAGGCTTCCGTCAGTGCCATCCTGAAAAGCAGGGCGTCACCCGGATTGTCTTCCACCAGCAGTACGCTGAAATCCTCAGCCGACACCGCTGTCTCCCTTCTCCGGGAGTCTCACGAGCGTGAGCCAGAAGTCTTCGATCGAATGGACGACGCGCAGGAATTGCTCGAGATCCACCGGCTTGGTGATGTAGCAGTTCGCGTGCTCACTGTACGCCCGCGCAACATCCTGATCGTCCGCCGAGGTGGTGAGGACCACGACAGGAATGACCTTCAGCTGTTCATCGGACTTGATCTCGGCGAGCACTTCCCGGCCACTCTTCCGGGGTAGATTCAGATCGAGCAGAATGAGATCCGGCGTTTTCGCGGCCGCATACGGCGCGCGCCGCCGCAGGTATGCAAGCGCCTCCACTCCATCCTTCATCACGACGAGGTGGTTGAGAACCCTGCCCTCTTTGAACGCCTCGAGTGTCAACCGGGCATCCCCGGGATTGTCTTCCACCAGCAGGATCTCGATCGTTCGCGAGTTCATGTCATCCTCTCTTCAGGCTCGCGGAATCGCGAAGTGAAATGTTGACCCCCGCCCGGGCTCGGACTCGACCCAGATCTTGCCACCGTGCCGCTCCACGATCCGGCGACAAATGGCCAGCCCGATGCCCGTGCCGGAGAACTCATCGCGCGTGTGCAGGCGTTGAAACATCTGGAAGATGCGCTCGAAATATTGCGACTCGATGCCGATCCCGTTGTCCTGAACCGAAAACAGCCACGCCTCCTCATCCGCCCTGGCGTCAACCCGGATCTGCGGAGCGCGGTCATTGCGGTACTTGAGCGCATTGCCGATCAGGTTCTGGAACAACTGAGTCAACTGCGTCGCATCCGCATGAACAGTCGGCAACGCTCCTACGCTCACGGTCGCTCCCGACTCTTCAATGGATTTCTGCAAATTCCTACGGGCCATGTCGCAGGCAACCCTGGAGTCGGCCGGCTGGAGCGAATGCCCCTGAGTCATGACTCGGGAATACGACAGCAGGTCGCGGATCAAGGTCTGCATCCGCGTGGCTCCATCCACGGCAAAACCAATGAATTCGTCGGCTTCGCTGTCGAGTTTGCCCCGATATCGGCGGGCCAGCAGTTGTGTGTAGCTTGCCACCATTCGCAGCGGCTCCTGCAAATCGTGTGAGGCCACATACGCAAACTGTTCGAGCTCGGCGTTCGAACGCCCCAATTCCTCGCTGTTTCGCTGCAGCGCCTGCTTGGTGAGCTCCAGCTCGCTGATGCCCCGTTGGATGTTCGCGAGCGCCGGCCTGAGAACCACGACACCTTGAACGAGCAGGACCCCCAGAACGGACAGCAGCAACGCCAGCTGTAGTTGGTTCTTTAATTCGTCCGGAACCGTCACTTCGCGCTCGTATTCGGCCGCAATTGCAGCCATTCCCCGCAGGAACCGCGGCTCGTGCTCCAGGATGGTATTGACTTCAGTGCCGAGACTGACTGCTGGAGTCTGCACAGCGCCCTGTTCCACCAGGCCTCGAGTGGCATCCAACATGGCGATGAAGTCAGGCTCCAGCGCGGCGAACAATGCCGTCAGCTGCGGACTGTTACCTCGCGAGGCCCCGAGTGTCGGATCTCCATGTTGAAGCGCCGCATGCGATTTCTCCCACAGCATGGCGACACTGCGCAGATCCTCCGCTACGCGCTGCCGCTGCGCGCCGGCCGGGCTTCGCTCCACCAGCAGCGCGTCCTTGGTGATGGCCTGGCTGAACATTTTCTGGCGCTCCGCGATATCGATCATGCGCGCCCCACTGCGCACCTCACCACCTTGATACTCAACGAGCAGTGCGCCCAGGATGGCGAGCACGCTGATGATCGCAAGAGACATGAAATACCGGGTGGCGAGCTGACGGGCGGTCGGCAGTGAATCAAAGCGCAGGTTTGTCAGGAATACCGCACCGAGGACCACAAAAGTCACGAGCCCGATGCCGGCAACGCCGAGAGAGGACACATTGATGGCGTGTGACAGATCGCCGTGCGTGCCGGTAGAGGGTGTGAGTGTCATAGCGGCCATGCCCGTGTAGTGCATGACCGGTATCGCCAGCCCCATGACCACCGCGCTGGCCGACTTTCTCCAGCTCAAACTCCTGCGATCTCTACGGAAATGAAAGGTCAGCCACAGCGCTACGAGTGAGATGACTATCGCAAGTACGACCGACAGTGCGACCAGGCCGGGCGAGTAGCTGCACATGGCGGGCATTCGCATCGCGGCCATGCCGATGTAGTGCATGGCCGCGATGCCTCCACCCATCAATGCACTGCCCAGCAACGCCTGTGCGATGCCCATTTTGGGCCTGCTGACTACAATCAACGCCACCGCCGAGGCGGCAATGGCGGCGATGAGCGACCAGACTACCGTCGGCCAGTCATATTGCACAGGAACGGAAAGGCGGAAGGCGAGCATCCCCATGTAGTGCATGGACCAGATGCCGAATCCCATCGCGATGGCGCCGCCGGTAAGCCACAACATGCGGGCCCAACCTCGCGCAAATGTCACCCGCCGGGCGAGATCGAGCGCGGCATACGCCGCCATGATTGCAATGACGACGGAAAGTGCGACGAGCACGTAGTCATAACTGCCGACGAGCGCCGCGACCGCGACTCCGGCGTGGTCCATGTCAACCATTCAACGGGCACCCTCTCTGGGCCTGCACGATGCGCAGATTATGTATGCATCGCGTAAGCGCAGGCTTGCCGGTGTCACAGTTCAGTGAGGGTTAGGACTACGAAGTTGGTGCGCGGTGGCAGTATCTGCGGCAACGCAACATCACAAGTAGCGGCGCCGTTGTCCGTCGACCAGCGTTGTGTTGTGTCAGTATGGCACTTCGGGTCGTAGCAACCCGTCAGGTGCGCGGGTGCAGGTGATCCCGATCGAGCGCTTCTGCTTCGCCGTGGTGAGGTTGAGTGACGCCGAGCACGTGCACCAACTGACCGCCGAGCCAGCCCGAGACCACCAACGCGGCGACCGCGACGACAGACATCAACATCGGGAATCGCCCACTGGTCATGGTTTGACCCCGACTCCAGAAATTGATGACTTGCACGGCCACAATTGCCAGGTTGAGGCTCAAGTGAGTAACGGCGATGCGGCGTTCCTGCGCGTTATGCAACCCCAGGAAGTCGAGCAAGCCAGGCACTGCCGCGAGCAGTGCACCAACGATACCTCCGCCCAAGGTAAAGTAAGCCGTGACGTCCCATCGAATGTCACCGGTCAGGGCGAACACAATGTCCGAGATCAGTGAGAACACCCAAAGCCCGATTGGGATGGTGACGAGCATCGCATGCAGCGGATGACCCGCAATGGTGACGCGTGTGGTCATGACTGGCCTCGCTTTGATCGGACGAGGAAACTGGCTTTACCCTAGCAATTGTTGTTCCATGGGCGAGCGCCTGCCACAACATCCAGGGGATGCGATATCCGCGGAAAGTCAGCGCGCGGAGGCTCGCTCGCGAGGCTCGAATCCACTCACCACTTCCCGCTCGAGCCGGAATCGGTGGCGTTTCTCAATCAGCCGGAAATGCGCTTCGGCCGCGGCGCTGACAAAACTGACAGCGACTCCACTCGCACCTGCCCGTCCTGTGCGGCCGATACGATGCACGTAATCGGCAGCAGAACGAGGCAGATCGAAGTTCACGACAGCAGCAAGATCGAGGACATCAATGCCGCGGGCGGCGACGTCGGTTGCCAACAATATCCGCACACGACCAGCCTTGAAGTCCGCGAGGGCCCGAGTGCGTGCGCCTTGGCTGAGATCGCCGTGCAACGCTCGAGCGGCAAAGTCCAGCCGCTCCAGCTTCAGTGCAACGTGCTCAGTGGCGTACTTCGTAGCGACGAAGACCAGCGTTCGCTCCCAGCCATGATGCTGAATCAGGTAACGCAGTAGTTGTGTGCGACGCTCAGGATCGACGGCGATGGAACGCTGTTGGATGTCCGGCGGGCTCGTGGTGACAGCCCCAAAGTCGACGCGCACTGGGTCACGTAGCAACAGGTCCGCAAGGGACCGCACAGCCGGTGGAAAAGTCGCAGAGAACAGGAGATTCTGGCGATCATCGGGCAGCAGCGCCAGCACGCGAGTGACCTCGTCGGCGAATCCTTCATCAAGGAGCCGATCCGCCTCGTCGAGCACCAGCGTGCTCACTTCCGACAGACGTACCGCGTTGTGATCAACCAGATCGAGGAGACGGCCCGGTGTGCCCACGACAATATCCGCACCACCTCGCAGAGCCATCATCTGCGGATTGGGCGAAACGCCGCCGATCGTGGTGACCACTTTGATCGGCCGCGGCACGAAACGACCGAGGCTCCGAAACGACTCAGCCACCTGAATCGCCAGCTCCCGGGTGGGAACCAGAACGAGGCCGCTCACGCGGCGGTCGCTCGGCATCGCTCGAATCATCAGACGTTGCAGCACACCCAAGGCAAATGCCGCCGTCTTGCCTGAGCCAGTCTGCGCGCATGCGTGCAGATCCCGCCCGCGAAGGATCGCTGGAATGGCGGCCGCCTGGACCGGAGTCGGGATGGAGTATTTGGCCTCAGTGACGGCCTGAAGAAGCTCGGGGCACAAGCCCAGTTCAGAAAACAGCATCCCGTATGATACCCGCGGCTGCGCGGAGGTACAGCGACAGCGCGTAGGCTCTCAGCGTGCGGCGAGCCGCCAGAGAGAGGTAATTTCAGCCGCGCGGGCGATATGGAGCAGATCCGTCTTGTCAGCGGCTCGTGGATGTCGCGGCTGCACATCGTTTCGTCCAACGACGCGCAATCCGGCAGTCTCGAACCCTTCGAGCAACCACGTGCGCGTTCGCAGGCCCAGGTGTTCCGCCAGGTCGGAAAGGATCAACCAGCCCTCGCCGCCCGGCTCCAGATGGTCCGGCAGCGCCCGCAGGAATCCGCGCAGCATTTGGCTTTCGTGATCGTATATTCCGTTTTCCAGCGGCGAGCTCGGCCTCGCGGGAATCCATGGCGGATTACAGATGACGAGCGACGCGCGACCGTCGGGAAAAAGGTCCGCCTGCACGACATCGATGCGGTCCGAAAGACCGAGCTGTATAACATTCTCACGGGCACAGGCCAACGCGCGTGGATCGAGATCGGTGGCGACAATGCGTTGAATGCCGCGCCGTGCAAGTACCGCGGCGAGCACACCGGTGCCCGTGCCGATATCGAAAGCAACACTGGATGACGTGCAAGCAGCGGGCAGTTGTGCGTTGCTGACGAGGTCCACATATTCACGGCGAATCGGCGCGAAGACACCGAAGTGAGGATGAATTCGGCCTCCTGCTTCCGGAAGGTCGATGCCTTTCGTGCGCCACTCGTGCGCACCGATCACACCGAGCAACGCTCGCAGTGAAGTGACTGATGCAGTCTTCGCGGGACCGAAGGCCTCCGTGCAGGCTTGTCGGATATCGGGCGCTCGTCGCAACGGAATCGTGTAGTCGTCGTTGAGCGGGATCAACAAGGCATTGAGCGTACGGGCCCGTTGGGACCTGGCCTGGCGGTAGAGATGGAATGCTTCGGCAGAGCCGACCGTCGAAGACTTTCGCGATCTACGCTGCCGACGATCCGAGCGATTCCCCAACGCACTCAGCATCTGGCGCGCCTCCTGAAAGTCACCGCGCCACAGAAGCGCGGTCCCTTGACACGCGAGACCATAGGCCTCGTCTGCAGTCATCTTCCCGTCAGCAACAACGACTCGCGTGGCAGGCGGCATACCGCTGTACGAGCGCCACTGTGCCTCGAACGCCTTGCCGTCATCGAGCCACTGAATGGTCGGGACAGCGCCGCTGTCAGTCGCGAGTCTACTTTCCAAGATCAACCACCGGGTTGTGACTCCGGCACCGGTAAATCTCCTGCGCCCGGACTGACCGCAGGCTCGTCCAGCTCGACGCCCAGCTCGCGTAGTACCGCGATACGCAATTGCTGTGCTTGCGGGCTGGAGAGCTTGCGCGGATGCGCGAACGGAACATCGAACGTGGCCCGAATGCGAGTGGGTCGTTCCGACAGTACGTAGATCCGGTCAGCCAGATGAATGGCCTCTTCAACATCGTGGGTCACGAGGATCACGGTGTGACGCTCAATTCTCAGTATGCGCAGCAACTCGTTCCTGACGCGCAGGCTCATCAGGGCATCGAGAGCGGAGAACGGCTCATCCATGTACAGAATATCCGGCTTGACCGCGAGCGCCCGCGCCAGCTCCACCCGCTTCAGCATCCCCCCCGAGAGCTCGTGCGGATAGCTGTTCTCGAAACCGCGCAAGCCGACGATCCCGGCATAATGGTCCGCTGTCCGGTTCTGCTCCGCCGCATCGCGACCCTGCAGTCCAAACGCCAGGTTCTCGCGAACGGTGAGCCAGGGAAACACGGAACCCTGTTGTGAGATCAGGATTCCCTTCGAGTTGGCTTTGGAACGCACGGCCCCGTCGATGGTCACGGAGCCGGCATCCGGACGGATGAAGCCGGCCATGAGATTCAACAGCGTGGATTTGCCGCAGCCGGATGGGCCGACCAGCGCCACGAACTCGCCGTCATTGACCCTCAGGCTCACATTCTCGATGACAGCCAGCCGCCCCTGTTCGGATGGGAAGCTCTTGCCGAGGTCGCGGATCTCGATCTTAGTGGGCATAGCGCCACCTGACCCAGCGTAGTCCTTCCAACATGCGCATGCTACCGTCCAACATCAGACCGATCAGGCCGATGATGATCATGCCTGCGATCACCAGATCGTAGCGATTACCTGCATTGCGTGAATCCATGATCATGTAGCCGAGACCCGAATGCAGCGCAATCATTTCGGCTGCCACCACTACGAGCCAGGCAACGCCCATTCCGACGCGCATACCGACCAGGATCTGTGGCAATACCGCGGGGATCACCACTCGCGTAAACAGCACACGACGCGAGACAGTGAAGTTTTCGGCGGCTCGCAGGTAGCGCTTCTCTATCGTGTGAACACCAGCGATTGTCTGCACAATCATCGGGAAGACGGAGGAAATGAAGATGAGATAGATCGGAGAGGCGTCGCCGATGCCGAACCAGAGGATGGCGATCGGAATCCAGGCAATGGGCGAGATCGGCCGCAGGATCTGCACGATGGGGTTCAGAGTTGAAAACGCTCCGCGCACCCATCCCATCCACAGCCCCAGCGGAACCGCCACACAGACAGCCAGACCAAATCCAACAACAACCCGCATCAGGGAGGCACCGATGTGACGCCACAAACTGCCATCCTCAACCAGCTCCCAGGCCCCCGTGAGCACCGCCAAGGGCGTCGGGAAAATCACGCTGCGGGTCAACGAGACCAACAGCCACCACAGCGCGATCAGCACGGCAATGACCAGGACAGCGGGTCCGGAATCCTTCAAACGATACATGCTCAAAGCCTTCGAATCAGTTTTCGGGCGCGCCAGGAGATCCTGGCCCACGGGGTTGCTGGATAGGGATCCACGACAATGGTCATCTGCCCACTGGCGTGAGCGGTACAGGCAAACTGGTATTCTGCCGCGCGCTCGAACGGTAGTGTGAAGCTCTGGCCGGGCATCATCAGCGTAGGCCCGAAGGTCTGGGGCACCGCGTCCCGGTTTTTGAGCACGAGAATGTCTCGCACCCCGACGGTCAGATAGATGTGATCGGGCAATGTTTCGATCTTCTCACCCGCCATGCGCCGCGCCCAGGTGCCGTTTGGAATCTCGAACACCTGTTCGCGGGAGCCGGCTGATACGGGTGTCACCGCAATCCCGGCGAGGACGGCTATTACGGCGGCGAACGCGACCAGGATCCACGTGCGGGTGCGCACTCCTACTCTCGCAGCAGAATGTTCAGATCGTTCACGAAATCATCCGCGCCGTGCCCATAGGGCATCAGCGACCGGATCCGTCCCTTTCGATCCAACAGGTAGGTGAACGATGAGTGATCGTAAACGTAGCTTTTCTCGTATGGAATCTTCTTCGCGCTGACTCCATAGTCCTTGCGCACCTGCTCGAGCTGTTGCTCGGTCCCCGTGGCACCGGAGAATGCCGGATCGAAGCTCGCCAGGAATTGTTTCAGACGCGCGGGACTGTCCCTCTCAGGATCAACAGTGACATACACAACCTGGACACCCGCGGCCGCCGGCCCGAGCTTGCGCACAGCCAGCGCGAAAGTGTGCAGGGTCACCGGGCAGACAGCCGTGCAGGAGGAGTAGCCGAAGGCGAGAAGCACTACCTTGCCGCGATATCGGCTGAGACTCAACGTCTGGCCATCTGTGCCCTGTAGTGAGAATTCGGGCGCCTGGCGCGGTGGATCGAATACTCCCGACTTGAACCCACCGGCCGCGGCGGCGCCGGCCGCGACGCTGCAGACCAACAGCAACAGCCATGAGCGGACGTTCATCACAGGGAAATCGCAGCGGGTTGAGCGCGACGCGCGAACTGCTCATCCACATATTTCTCGTAAGCGATGGGATGTTTGATCGTTCCGGCCGCGATCGACATCTGCATCAGGTCTTCGAATTCGGAGCGGATCATACGCAGGTCACCGTAAGTGACCCGATCGCTCGGGTTCTGCATGACGAAGCGGATGATCTTCGGGTCCTGGTTGAAATAATCCCGACCGGCAGCGATCTGAACGGCCTTCTCCCGATTGGCCGGATCGTGGTCCAGCCAGGCACCGGCTCCCAGTATCTGATTGACGAGATCCTGGACCATCTGTGGGTTTTCACTGATCAACTCGCCGCGGACAGTGAGGACGCAACAGATGTATTTCGGCCACTCATCCCGCGTCATGCGCAGTGGACGCGCATAGCCGGCACTCTGCGCAGCAGCCCCGAACGGTTCCCCGGTGCAATAGGCATCAACAGCGTTCGCATACAGTGCTGCGGGCATGTCGGGAGGGGCCATCTCGACAATCTGTACATCTTTGATGTCCATGTTTTCCTGCCTGAGCATCCTGCGCAGGAAGAGGAAATCGACCGCAAAGCGGCTGGGAACAGCGACGCGCTTACCGGCGAGCTCGCGGAAATGCTGGTACGACGAATCCGCACGTACCATGATCACGGCGCCCGAGCGGTGTCCCAGGGACACGATCTTGAGCGGAATCCCTTTATCGGCCAGGTCCATGGCCAGCGGTGCGAGCAGATAGGCAGCCTGGATTCGGCCGGACATGAGCGATTCTTTGACCTCGGGCCAGCCACTGTATTTACTGTACTGGTAGTCGAATTTGCGCGCGCCCGAGGGTGCCGATTTGTTGCTCACCCCCTTGGCAACACACGCCACCGGCAACGTCAGATTACAGGTAACCGGCAGGCCTCCGACCACCAGTGAATCGGGTTTCGTTTGCGCGCAACTGAACGCGCCCAAAGGCAGCGCCGCCGCGGAAAGGCTCTGCAGTACGTGGCGTCGTGAAATTGAATAGCTCATGAACCCTTGATCCCGAAAACTCGCCTGATTTTAATCCACCGCGGACTCACAAAGGATCCACGGGCGTGTTGCCGCCGGAAAATTGCAGCCGCGCCTGCGCCATGCGATACCGATGCTCGGTGCGCCAGCGCACGAAATGACGCAATGCCGTCATGGTATAGATGAACTTGAACAGCCGGAGCCTGCGCACCACCTCGGGCGAATCAAACAGGTCGCCGGCCAACATTGAGATCACACCCTGCTCGATCCGGAAGACATTCCGGGGTCTGCGAAACAACCTGTCCATGATGGGACCATTGAACCGATAGATGAAAAAGGCAAAGCGCGCCATGCCAGCCCGTTGGCGCTTTTCGAGCTTTCGCAGCAAGCGCCCCTCCAGCCGTGGTTCGCGCAACGCGGAATCGACTACCTTGGCGGCCTGTTCTGCTCCACTCATGGCGAGATATACACCGGAGGAAAACACCGGATCGAGGAAGGCGAAAGCGTCGCCAATCATCACCCAACCCGGGCCGCCCATGCGGGTCGAGTCATAGGAATAATTCCCGGTTACGCGTACTTCACCACCAATCAACTCGGCATGTTCGATGCGCTTGCTGACGCCGGTATTGCTTCTGAGAGTCTCCAACAGGAAGTCTACTGTTGTACCCTTCCGCTGCTTCAGGTAAGCCGGGCGACATACCGCTCCGATGCTCATGACGCCATCCGGCAGTGGGATCATCCAGATCCAACCATGCTCGAATCTGTAGATGCTGATATTGCCCGCGTCGTCGCCGGGACGAAGCTCGGCGCCGCGGAAATGCCCGAAGATCGCGGCACTCTGATGTTCGCTGTTCTTGCGCCGCAGGCGCTTCCTGGATGAAAAAAACGTATCGCGCCCAGTGGCATCGATGACGTACTGCGCACAGATGCGCAGACTCTGTCCGTCGTCGCGACGCACCTCAATCATGCTCAGGCGGCGGTTGAGCTGCTCAACTGCCACAACCTCGTGACCTTCGCGCGCATCTGCGCCCTCGCTGCGTGCATGGTCGAACAACATTTTGTCGAAGTCCTGACGCCACACCTGGTAAGCGTGGGGTGGACTGTTGCCGATGGCGCGCCGGAACTCGAAGGAGTTGTAGCCACGCTCATTGTCCGCTTCAAAGTCGGCGCCGGGCTTGAACACCCCCATGGCCTGCACTTTGCCGAGTACGCCGAGGCGCTCGAATAACGGCAAATTCATCGGCAGGAGCGATTCGCCGATGTGAAATCGTGGATGGCGGGCTTTCTCCAGCAGGATCACTTTCCGCCCCTGACGGGCGAGCAGAGCGGCCGCAGTGCTTCCCGCCGGGCCACCGCCCATGACGAGCACTTCACATTCAGCATCGGGTCTCGGGTTCGAGGAATACATGCGTGCGGGGCTCCCGTTATGCAGCCGCGAAAAGCGGCAGCACGCGCCGTGCGTATGCGCAGCGCGCTATTCTGAAAGGAAACTCCCACACGGCCCTCGAGCGCGTGCGGCACTCCGGATTCTGCTGGACGCGCCCCTTCGGCGCAACCAGCCTGACGACGACCCCGGAGAAACAAATTTCTAGGGATTTCCACGTATTCCCACTAGAACCGTTTGCACCGACCATGAAAGTCGAGCCGCTGGATAGGCGATCCGCACGCCGAGGACCCGGTTTCCGTAGCGGGCGAGAATCTGTTCCAGCGCCATTACGCCGTCTGTACAGCCCCCGGGGAATGGCCGTTGAGCCTGCCTGTCATCCAACTCCCACCGCCAATCGATAATGCCGGTGCCTCGGTATTCACAGCCTTGTCACGGCGCAAGACGACCCGGAGTATCAGCGGCAAGCCGCTACCCTTACAGGAGCTCTCGAATCTGCTGTGGGCCGCCTGTGGCGTCAATCGCCCGAGCGGTCCCTATGGAATACCGGGGCGGACCGCGGCATCGGCCAGCAACTCGCAGGAAATCGATGTCTATGTCGCCTTGGAATCCGGCGTGTTTCTGTACGATGCCCTCGAGCATTGGCTCACTCCCATCCTGGCGCAGGACCTTCGTGCAGGCGCCCTCACCCCGGGTCAGAAACAGGTCAGCGCAAAGGCCCCTGTCCAGTTGATCTTCGTCGCCGACCTCGCCCGGCTGACGCATGCGGCCGAATTTCTCGAGCCCGCGTTGCTGGAAGTCGATGTGCAGAAGTCCTATTACTACGTGGACACAGGAATCATTGCGGGCAACGTGTATTTGTCAGCGGCCGCCCAAGGTCTGGCGGCATGGTTCCATGGCTGTCATCGAACCGACCTTGCGCGACGAATGGAATTGAGAGCGGAACAGCGCGTATTGTTCGCCCAGTCGATCGGCTACCCTGAAACGCTCTCGCCCCCTTCGTAAGCTTTGTCGCTCCTTCGTCTCGTTTTCCGATGTAGACGATCATGAGCGCATCTCTCCCCTCAATCGGCCTGGCGGCCACGGACGTTCCTGCGGTCGACCGGGCGCGGCCGTCAGATAGTCGCGCGTATCGACTAACGTCAATCGACATCGTGCGTGGACTTGTGATCGTGATCATGGCTCTCGATCACGTACGCGACTTCACGATGTTCGCGTCAGTGCAGGATCCAACAACAGATCCTTCTGTCAGCCCCCTCCTTTTTGCCACACGCTGGATCACTCATTTTTGTGCTCCCACGTTTGTGCTCCTCGCGGGCGTGAGTGCGGGTCTCATGGCGCGGCGCAAAAGCCCAGGGGAGCTTGCGCGCTTTCTCATGCTGCGCGGGCTTTGGCTGATTCTGATTGAAGTGCTCGTGATCTCGACTGCTTTCTCATTTGCGCCCGCGGGCATCCCCGAGCTCGGTGGCCGCACCTTGATTGCTTTACAGGTCATCTGGGCTATCGGCGCCAGTATGGTGGTGTTAGGAGGCATGCAGTATCTCGGCCCGATGGCGTGTCTGGCCGTTGGACTGGCGATAGTGTGCGGCCATAATCTGTTGGACGCGATATGGCCAGCGGCCAGCATGACAGGCGCCACCGGCCCTTTATGGGTCGTACTCCATGCGCGTCAGGTCCACGCGCTGGGCCCTTTTTGGATTTTTTTCTCTTACCCGCTGCTGCCCTGGACCGGCATCATGTTGGTTGGATATGCGGCGGCGAGCCTTTTTCAGGCACCCGACAGCCAGCGGAACAGTCGATTGATGCGGATCGGCACCGGGCTGGTGATCGCCTTTGTGCTGCTGCGGGCACTCGATCTATACGGCGATCCGCATGCCTGGCATTTCGATCCCAACAACCTGTCCGCCTCCGTCATGTCATTTCTGGCCACGACGAAGTATCCGCCCAGCCTTCTGTATACCCTCATGACCCTCGGCCCGGCTGCCATCGTATGCAGTTTCGCCGACCGGCTGCCGGGAGTGATCCGGAATGTTCTCCAGACGTACGGACGGGCCCCCTTCGCGTTCTACATCGCCCATTTTTATCTGATTCATACGCTGAGCGTATTACTGGGTATGGCCGAAGGTTTCCCAGCGGATCAGTTCTTTACTCACTATCGATTTTTTCCCAAAGGGTATGGAGTCAGCCTCGGAGGCGTCTATTTGATCTGGATCGGGGTTGTCGCGCTGCTCTACCCACTGTGCCGATACGTCACGGCCGTAAAGGCGCGGCGCAAGGACTGGTGGCTCAGCTTTCTATGAAGGTGCAGTCCGCCCCAGTGCGGGCGGCGTTGTCCTAATCGATCCTCGAGTTGCCAATATCGTGGCATGCTGAGCAGCCGTCCCAGGCCTTTTGCATGACACGCTCCCGCCCATTTCCAGAAAACCCTGACCATCCGCGCCTCTCCAAGCGCATGGGCGAGCTCGGCCTGTGCTCACGCCGCGAGGCGGAGCGCTGGATCACCAGCGGCTGGGTGAAAGTGGATGGCGAAGTTGTGGATACGCTCGGCGTGCGGGTCTCACGCGACGCACGCATCGAAATCGATCGGGCCGCACGAGAACACCAGAGCGGACAGGTCACCATTCTGCTGCACAAGCCGGTGGGCTATGTCTCCGGGCAGGCCGAAGACGGCTACGAACCCGCGGTCGTGTTGATCCGGCCGGAAAATCGCTGGGCGGCCGACCCCTCGCCCATTGAGTTCCAGCAGGAACACCTGCGTGGGCTCGCCCCGGCCGGCCGGCTGGACATCGACTCAACCGGGCTGCTGGTGCTCACCCAGGATGGACGGGTCGCGAAGCAGCTGATTGGCGAGGACTCCTCGGTCGAGAAGGAATATCTCGTGCGGGTCGAAGGCAACCTCTCCCCCGACGGCATGAAGCGCCTGCAGTACGGACTGACGCTCGATGGCGTAAAGCTGAAGCCCGCACAGGTTTCATGGCAGAACGAGAACCAGCTGCGCTTCGTGTTGCGCCAGGGCCGTAAGCGCCAGATCCGCCGCATGTGCGAGCTCGTGGGTCTTTTCGTGACCGGGCTGAAACGCGTCCGCAGCGGCAACGTACCGTTGGGAGGATTACCGGTGGGCAAGTGGCGATACCTGCGGCCGGACGAGAGGTTCTGAAAGGACCGATTTGCATCAGCCATCCGGAAAGGAGTCCCCAGGGTGCAGGTATTGCGACTGCTCGCGCTTCTGTTGATTGCAGGCGCGGAAATGCCGAATCCGGCGCACGCTGCCATCGAATACGCGGATGTAACCGGAGGCCGTTTGAAAGGCGAGGTCGACAGCGGTCTCGCGGTGTTGATGCGAAAATACTGGATCAACTTCGCCACGCGGGGCGATCCGAATGGGCCGGGCCTGCCGGTCTGGAACAAATTTGACGAACGCTCGCAGGGGGCGATGGTGTTTGACGCCTCGCCTGGCTCGCGACAGCTCCCAAACCTGGCCGGATTACGGGCGATCGAGAAATGCGAGCGCCGTTTCGGCTAATAGTGGCGCGTCGGACATCGAGTAATGAGTGATGCCGGGCAGAATCGCCAGCCGATGACGAGCCATCTTCGATCCGTCCCAGCCGGCATCGCCCTGCCAACCGCCGAGCAGTTGATAAAAGCGGATGATGTGCTCCGGCTCAAACATATCGCTGTCACCATAAATGAGCAGCGTGGTCGGTTTCAGCCCCTTTACCTGCTCAGCCCAGTTGTAGGGTGTGCGGATTGCCTCACCCATTCGCTCGACGAACTCCGGGAAGTCCTCCACCTTCGGTGCCAAAGCCTTGTACGCGTCGTAGAGCGGCGTATTCATGAGTGCGGCGGGATTGATCTGCTTCTGCTGCTCCCGGATATCTGCATAGAACCCGTCGTGAGCAAAAGGCATGGACGCCAGAATGAGGCGCCCGACCAAGGCGGGGTGTTGCGCAGCAAATTGAAACGCGACCATGCCGCCGAAAGAAAAGCCGAGCGCATCTACCTGCTCAAAGCCGAGCGATTTGACCACCGTCGCCATGTCGTTGCCAATGGCAACGGCATCGATCGGGCGATCTGTCAGGGCGGTACGGCCGTGGCCGTAGAGGTCTACAGCGATCACCTGCCTTCGCTCCGCCAGACTGCCGAGCACGGGGCCGAACATCTCCAATGATCCAAAGCCCCCGTGCAGCAGAAGCAGGGGCGCGCCTGCGCCATGGATCTCGTACCCATAGCGAACGCCACCCGCCTCTACATGGCCTCTCTTGATTCCGGTCATCGCGATCTCCCAATGTGGTTCTCCCCGAGGACGAAGCAGCGCATTGGGATCCGACAATCAATTACTGATTTCTCCGCCCGAGGCGAGGCTGTGAATTTCCGAAGCCGAGAGCGCCCGGTTATAAACCTGCACCTCATCAATACCTCCGGCGAATCCCCGGGCCAGGTCGCCGGCCCGGTTGCCGACCGTCAGCGGCGTCGCGGAGTCGTCTAATGCCGATCCCGATCCGTTGACGGCACTTCCGTCCACTGGTACGCCGTCAACATACAGATGAATGTTTGAGCCGTCCGTGGATCCATCCCAGGTCGCGGCGACGTGCTGCCAGCGGTTCAAATCGACTCCAGCGGTGGAGATACGGCTCGGGTTGGCGCCGTTGAACTGGTCCACCGCAAATTGTATGCGGTTTGAATACATCGAAAAAAACCAACCCGCGTCATTGTTGTCTTTGTCGACAATTCTGCCGCGGCCGCCACCACCCGATGACGTGGGACGGATCCAGGCGCTGACTGTCACGCCTCCCTTGTACAGGTTCGCAAGGCTTCCCGAGCCCGACATGCGCACGGCAGTACCATCCCCGTTAAAGCTCAGTGCCTGGCCGGCAACGCCCGCGGTCCATTGCGGATTGTTGATGAGCGTTCCATCGTTGCCACCTTCGGCAGAATCATCGGCGCTGGTCCCGGATCCCGCGTCGAACGTCCAAAAATCCACCGCGGAAGTTCCGCCCTGCGAGACCGGCGGGCTGGGTTGCGACCCCGTCCCGCCGGCGGGCGGGGAATCCTGTGGAGGAGTGTCGCTCACCTTCAGAACCGCTTTTGCGACATTGAAGGAATCAAACTCACCGAGTCCGGAAAACACCGCCCAGAGGCTCAGGCCATCCGAGCTGATCCACTTGGACGGAAAATACATTCCGTTGGACACCCCGCTCGTCTCGTTGAAGCCACCCCAATCGTTATAGTAGGCAATGGTCGACCAGGGTCCCCATGGGGTGGGCGATTCAAACAAACCGATCTGGCCGGTCATCTCTCCGTGGCCCTCAGTGGCTATGTAGCGTCCGAGCGGTGCATTGAACACCACACCGAGTCCCGTGCCCTGCCCGGCGGCACTGTTTGAGTCGGTGAAGACCGGCTGAGCGTTGGCCGCGACAGTAGTCCAGTACGGTGAGCCGTTCGAATCAACACCGGCGAAATACTCGAAGTGGCCCCGGGTCGCCGGATCGGCCTTCACGGCATTCCTGGCCATCCTGCGCAGGTAAACGTGCGAGGGGTCGCTGTTGGCGTCACCCGGATAATAGAAATACAGATGGGCAGGGTCTGACGCACCCTGATAGTCCTTGCCGAATTGCAGAAAGCTACCGAACGGTTTCGTAGTCTTCCACGGGGCAATCGTCCAACTCTTTCCCAGATCGGACGACCAGATGAGCGTGCGATCGTTCTTGTTGTCGCCGGACTTGCGCGTGGGATCGCTGCAGCCGCAATTTGCCGCGGTCCACAAATTTGCTTCGCCATACAGCACACCGTCAACCGAGAACAACTCACTCACCTTGCCGCCGAAAGCGGCCTGATATTTCGCGTATTCAGGAGCCTGACCCCAGATGTTGCGGCCGGCGTAGCTCGAGGTATTACCAACTGCCGGCGTGCCACTGATCATGGCGAATCCCAAGCTCGTCCTGGCGGCTGTCGAGCTGCTAGCGGAGCCGGCGAAACCGCCGCCATCACCCCAGGCTCCGTACAGATTGCCATCTGCTGCCCATGCGCTCGGCCAGATGTCGCTGCCGACCGCCTTTCTGAGGCTCGTCACCGTTGACAGATCCCAACTCACACCTGTTATGACCTTGCTCTGCGGATACGGGGGCGCGGCCGTGGCCGCTACAGACACGGCACTCACCGTGGAGGACAGATACAACATCAAGCTTAACAGGCGCTTCGTCAGGTTGAATTTCATCGCGTGTACATCCCGTGCAAATCAGTTGAGCCATCAGGATGTCTGACTGTAACAAGTGTTCAGCGCGATGTGGACCTTTTATGTGAAACAAACAACACGCGTGTCGCTCATCAGAGACACCGAGTGCAGCTTGCAGTTGGCAGGCTATTCCAACTCCAACATCATGCGCCGCACGCGGGCGGGCAATTGCCTAGCTTCCCCAGGCCGCTGCGCGGCGGATGTGGCAGATGAGCGTCGGTCCCACCGGGTCGCTGTTTGATCATCGCGACGCGGCCACGGGCCACCCGGTTTTTTTCTAGGTGATCGGGGGCTGCGTGGAACGGTAGGCTTCCAAGTCATTCTCGTAACGGACGCGATCTTCCTCGAGCTGACGGATTTCTTCCTTGAGGCGGCCGGCGCGCTCTGCGAGCTTTGCAGTGTCGACGACGGCGTCGGCGCGACTCTGTGGGCTCGAGTCGCTGCTGACGGCCGCAACAGCATTACTGACTACACCGTGCTCGGCCCTGTTGAGCTCCTGACGTTTGTAGTTGATGCGGTTGACCGTGTTGTCTACACGCGCCTCCAATGAATACAACTGGTGGCCGGAGTTAAAGGCGGTGAGAAAAGCTGGCTCTAGATTTACAGGGCAGACTCCAGCGTATCCGCCGCCTCGCGCGCCAATGCGGTAGCCGTTGGCGGGCGTGCAGAACTCGTGCAGCCCGCGCTCCCTTCCCTGCTGATAAAGTTCGAGGTCAGTGCTGACGCCATATTTGGCGCACGCTTTGCGATGCTGGCCGATACGGTCACCAGAGTAGCCGGCAACGCCATCTTCGTAACCCACGGTACGCCAATCGACGGTCAGGCATTCGTTCTTGCTCATGGATCCGCATCCGGCAAGGACCAACAGCGCGGCCGTGCTTGCGACCGGCAATCGAAACCAACCATCCCATTGCATGACGGGAACTGCCTGTTGTTGAAGCCTCGTGCACCGTAGCATTTCGGGTTGCCGACTCATGTTAACGGGCTCACAACGGGGGATTACCGACGTATATATCCGACGTATTTGACATACGTGTGTTTCGGACGCTTCTGATTTTTTCTTTTCAAATCAACCACTTAACAAGGATTGGATGACGCGGTAGGATTGCGATCAATTGCTGATTCGGAATCTGGCTATGGCAATGCCCGCTGTGAAATATGAACCGGAGGATCCCTTGGAAGACCGTGTTGCAAGACTCGAGGTGAATGTCGAACACATCGCCAAAATCGAGGCCGTCGATCAGCGGCCGACCGGGAAAATCGACAGCTTGAAGGACCCCCTGACGACGGTGCTCATCAACATTGACAAGCAGTTCGACATGTTGCGGAGGGCGCGGGCGTTCGATCGGGTGTTGTTTTTGCTCATGACCGGCGAAATCCTCGCCGTCATGGCTCGAGAGTTCAATTGGATTTGAACGCGAAAGGCCCGTCTGAGCGCGGTGCACAAACTGCGAACCAGTGCTCGGGTGGAGAATGGTGCATACTGGCCGGGAGCACGAGCATGCAGCAACAAGTAATCTGATCAACCCACTATTACCCACAGTGCCGCGATGCCAGAAACGCCTATGGAAGCCCGCTGTGGTACTCGCGTTCCGTGCGACTTGCGCGTCCTGGTAATGGTTCATCCCGCCATATTCGGCCCAGGGGTGTTGCTGAATGTCAGTACTAGCGGAGCTTTGCTGCAGACGCCGCTGGTCTTGAATCCCCTGACACAGATTGAGCTGGAGGTCGAGGGCGCAGGTATAGGCAGATCCTCGATCATGGCCTCCGTCACGCGCCGTGAGCTCAATCAGTATGGGGTGGTATTCCGCGGCACCCACAATAAGATCATCGATAGAATGTTACAGCTGGCCCAGAGCCAGGCTGATGCCGCGCATGGGGCGCCGCCTGGCGAGCATCCACAACAACATCAGCATTGATTTGCGGAGTTGAGCGGCTGGACGGCACCAGCGGCTGGCCGCCTGTGGCGAGCCCCTCGTGTATCATGGCCGGGATGCAAACGCGAAAACTCGGCCCGTTTACCGTTTCAGCCGTCGGGCTCGGCTGCATGAATGTCAGTCACGCGTACGGCGAGCCCGCGCCGTTCGATGTGGCTTCACGCCTTCTACTGGAGGCGTTGGATCTCGGCATCACTCACTTTGACACCGCTGCCCTATATGGTTTCGGTGCAAATGAGGAACTGGTCGGTAAAGTACTGGCTCCTCATCGAGCGAGGTTCACCCTGGCAACCAAGGGTGGCATGTATGGAATCGACGGCAAGCGCGTAATCGATGGCCGGCCGGATACGCTCGTTCGGCAGTTCGAGAATAGTCTGCGGCGCCTGCAGACTGACACTGTCGACCTCTTCTACCTGCACAGGTGGGATAAGCGGGTACCCATCGAGGACAGCGTCGGCGCAATGGCCACGCTGGTGGAACAGGGAAAAGTCCGCGCGTTGGGATTGTCGGAAGTCTCCGCACAGACGCTGCGACGAGCACACGCCGTTCATCCGATCACGGCGGTGCAGACCGAGTATTCTTTGTGGACACGCAACCCGGAAATCGCTGTGATAGACGCGTGTCGTGAGCTCGGCACAACATTCGTCGCGTTCAGCCCGCTGGCACGTGGTTGGCTAACGAATACACTGGTCGACCTCTCTGTCATCGGGCCCGGCGACATTCGCAGGACGATGCCGAGATTCCAACTGGATCATTTCGAGCAGAATCGAAGTGTGTTGAGCACCTTCGCGGAGATTGCACGCGAGGCAGGCCATTCACCGGCCCAGTTGGCCCTGAGCTGGATACTCAGCAAATATCCGCACACCCTGCCCATCCCCGGCACTCAATCGAGTGAGCATCTTCGAGAGAATTGGGCCGCGGTCGATTTACGGCTCGATTCACAGTTGATGAGTCGACTGGATCGCCTCTTCACACCCGGGCGGATTTCGGGAGCCCGGTATGGCGCGGCGGCGCAGTCAGAGGTGGATACTGAGGAATTTGCCGCATCCTCATCCGCCCGCTGATCGCTTCCCTTGTTACATTGACCATCCGCCGCCCAATGCCCGGAAGGACAGGACGGCCGCCCGATCCGCATCGGCACGAGTGCGAGCGAGCTCATCTTGCGCAACCAGCGATTGGCGATCAGCGTCGAGCACATCGGTGAGGCTGCTCGCGCCCGCCAGATATGACTGTTGTGACGCGTCCCGAGCGCGGCCCAGTGCGTCAACTTCGGTCGCCAACTCGCGAGTCTGCAACTCGAGCTGCGCAAGGGACATGAAAGAGTTCTCTACGTCTTCGGTGGCGCGCAGAATGGTTTGCCGGTAAGCCAACAGAGCCTGGGCGTTCGCGCTGTTCGCCTGGGCTAATTCGGCGTCCACCCGGCCAAAGTCGAACAACCGCCATCTCAGTCCGGCCGTTGCCGCGGGCTGGAAGGATTCAGCCGTGAAGATTCGACCGGAGTCGAGACTCTCAAATCCCAACACCGCCGACAGCGAAACTTTGGGGTAGTACTCGGCAACGGCAACCCCAATGCGGGCATCGGAAGCGGCCAGACGGCGCTCGGCCGCGAGAATGTCCGGCCGTCGGCGCAATAATTCGGATGCGCTTTGACCCGCTGGAATCGCGGGTGCACGCGGAATATCGCCGGGGGTCGACAGCTCAGCAGAGTAGGTTCCCGGCTGGGCGCCCATGAGTACGTCGAGGCGATTCAACTGTGACTCGAGAGCTGTTTTCAGTGGCGGGATCGTCGCACGAGCCTGCGCCAACAGCGCCTCACCTTGCGCCACTTCCTTATTGTCCGAAGCCCCGCGACTGAATCTCAGACGCAGGATCTCGAGCAGCCGCATATCTGTTTCAACCTGAGTTTGAGCAATGGCGAGCCGCGCCTGATTGCCCCGGACCTGGAAGTAGGCATCGGCGGCGTCAGCCACTATAGAAACCCGCACGCCCAACTGCTGCGCCTCGGCGGCCTCAGCCTCATCACGTGCAGCCTCCCTGCCACGGCGCAGGCCCCCAAAAAGATCGATTTCCCATTGGGCACCTACACCCGGATCGAAGAAATTCTGGTCCCGGTCGTAGGCTGGGAGGTTGCGCGCGATGGAGCCGAGCGGGCCATTCAGAGACTGATGTAAGCGAGTCGCGGAGGCTTTGGCCGACCCCGAAGGCAGTAGATTGGCGCCCGCTTCCCGGGCCACGGCCCGCGCCTGATCAACGCGGGCGATGGCCTGTTGCAGGTCGAGATTTTGTGCCAGGGCGCGTTCGATAATTCGGGTGAGCGCCGGATCCTGAAAGCCATCCCACCAAGTCTCCAACGCGGGAGACGCGCCATCAACCTGACGAGCCGCCACCGCCGTGCCGTTGTGGAAGTTCGTCAGATGAGTATCGGGCGGCCCCTCGTACCGCGGACCGACTTCGCAGCCCGCCAGGGCAGCGGAAAACACCACACCCAAGCAAATAGAAAGAAATTTCTTGGCCATGGACCGGCTCCCGGACCCACTCACTTGCATCATGATAGCTAGTAGCCTATATTACTTGCATGATGATAGCAACCAGGTACTGAAACCATGCGACGCAAGACACTGGACGATATGAAGTGCCCCATCGCACGGAGCCTCGAGCGTGTGGGTGAATGGTGGAGCATCATGATTCTGCGCGATGCATTCCGGGGCAAGACACGATTTGATGAGTTTCAGAAGAGCCTCGGTATTGCTCCCAACATGCTGACGCGACGCCTCGACACGCTGGTTGAATCGGGGCTGCTGGAACGACATCTGTATTGTGAGAAGCCGCCCCGCTACGAATACCTTCTGACCGAGCGCGGCCGCGATTTCCGCCCGGTGTTGTGGGCGCTGGTAGTCTGGGGAAACAAACACTTCCCGCCACAGGGCGAAACGATGGCACTGGTGGATGCAGAGACCGGTGAACCAGTCGAGCCGGTCATGATGGATCCGCGCAGTGGCCGCGTGATGCGCGCCCCTGAATTCAAAGTGGCTGAAGTCACGGTACCGAGCCCGCGCGCAGCCAGCGCCAAGGGCGAGAAGAACCGCACTCGCCAGTCCAAACAGTAGACCCGGAGACCGCTTTCATGAACGCAAGTGCTGCTGCAGTTGATCGGGATATCGTGGCGACACCCGCGATCGGTCGGAAGCGACTGGCGGGTTATGCCGCGATCGGCCTCGCGGTCATCGGCGTGATCGCCTATGGCTATCACTGGATTACAGTGGGCAGATTCATCGAGGCCACCGACGATGCTTATGTCGGAGGCGATATCACGGTCATAGCACCTAAGGTTGCCGGCTTCATCGAACAGGTCGCTGTAACAGACAATCAACGAGTCGCGGCCGGTGACCTCCTCGTAAAGCTGGACGATCGCGACTACAAAGTGGCGCTCGCAAAAGCCGAAGCGGCCGTGGATGCTCAACGGGCCACGCTGCAAAATCTCGATGCCACGCGCAGCTTACAACTCTCCGTGATCGATCAGGCGCGCGCAACCATGGCGGCTGCCGATGCCGAAGTTACACGCGCGCACGATGACCAGGTGCGCTTCCGTGATCTGTCGGCACACTCCGCTGCATCCATACAGGTGTTCCAAAAGGCGGATGCGCAATACAAGGAAGCCCTGGCACAAGCGCAGAGAAGCCGCGCATCCATAGCCGCGGCGGAACGCCAATTGGATGTGATTGAATCCCAAAAGCGGCAAACACGAGCAGCCCTTGCCGAATCGCTTGCGAACGTCGATCTTGCGCACCTGAACCTGGGTTACACGGAGCTGCGAGCTCCCATTGCCGGCGTCGTCGGAAACCGAAGCGCGCGCACCGGTGCCTACGCGGCGATCGGCACCCAACTCATCTCGTTGGTCCCCGCCCAGGGCTTGTGGGTAGATGCCAATTTCAAGGAAAGCCAACTGGCCAAAATGCGGCCCGGTCAGCGAGTGACAGTCAAGGCTGACGTATTGCCGGGACACGCCTTCGTCGGCCACGTCGCGAGCCTCGCCCCTGCCACCGGAGCTCAGTTCAGTGTACTGCCGGCTGAAAATGCGACCGGCAACTTCACAAAGATTGTCCAACGGGTGCCGGTACGAGTCCAACTGGATGGCGATGGCTCCCTGCTCGGCCTGCTTCGACCTGGTCTGTCAGTGCGCGTCGATGTTGATCAGCGGACTGTGGAAGGCCACGCGCCGTGAATGCGGCTGCTGATCCCGGCACGCCGCTGCGACCGGTCGAGGCGGCCACCGAACCGACGGCGGCCACGGCACCAACTGCGGTCGCGGCGCCCAAGGCGGCCGTGCCGCCGGATCAACTCCCGATTGCCACGCGGGTGCTGGCCTTCGCGACCATGTGTATCGGGTTTTTCATCGCCCTGCTGGACATACAGATCGTTTCCGCATCTCTGCGCGACATTGGCGGCGGTCTGTCGGCTGGCGCCGATGAGACAGCATGGGTCCAGACCAGTTATCTCATTGCCGAGATCATTGTCATTCCCCTGTCGGGCTGGCTGTCGCGGGTGATTTCTACCCGCTGGCTGTTCTGTGTGTCGGCGATAGGATTTACATTGGCGAGCCTGCTGTGCGGCGCCGCATGGGATATCGAAAGCATGATTGCCTTCCGCGCGCTGCAGGGCTTTCTCGGCGGATCGATGATCCCGACGGCTTTCACAACTGCTTTCGTCTATTTCAACGGCAACCAGCGCATCATCGCGGCTGCGACCATCGGGGCCATCTCATCCCTGGCCCCCACCCTCGGGCCGACGATTGGCGGTTGGATTACCTTCAACTACTCCTGGCACTGGTTGTTCTTCATCAACCTGGTACCCGGCGCATTCGTGGCGATTGTCGTGCCGATGCTGGTCAAAATCGACGAACCCAACCTCTCGCTGCTGAAAGGCGCTGACTACATGGGCATGCTGCTGATGGCTGTCGGCCTGGGATGCCTCGAATACACCCTCGAGGAGGGCGAGCGCTGGGGTTGGTTGGGCGACGATACGATCCGCGCCACGGCGTGGATTTCCGCCCTGGCGCTCGGCGCCTTCATCTGGCGCAGCCTCACTCACAGGCAGCCGGTCGTCGATTTCACGGCTCTCAAAATCCGCAACTTCGGGCTCGGCTCGTTCCTGTCCTTCGTCAGCGGCATTGCGATCTTTGCGACTATCTACCTGACACCGGTCTTCCTCGGGCGCGTGCGCGGATTCAGCGCACTGCAGATTGGCTATGCGGTTTTTTCAACAGGTTTGTTTCAGGTCTCGGCAATCCCGATCTACGCGATTGTCGCCAGGCGGGTGGACCTGCGGTGGCTGATGATGTTCGGGTTCGGGTGTTTCGCTTTGAGCATGTGGTTGTTTGCGCCCATTACTCACGACTGGGGCTGGCGCGAGCTGTTGTGGCCACAGGCGCTGCGCGGCTTCGGCCAGCAGTTCGCGGTCGCGCCGGTAGTGACGTTGGCGCTGGGAAGCCTGCCGCCATCGCGACTCAAGCTCGCCTCGGGGCTGTTCAACCTGATGCGCAACCTGGGTGGCGCAATCGGAATCGCTGTCTGTGGCACCATTTTGAACGATCGTACAAACGAGCACTTCCTGCACCTGGCCGAACACCTCAATAGCAGTAACTCCAGCGCGCAGGCGCTGCTGTCCCACGGCTCCACGAGTACATTGAGCCAACTGTGGGCACTCGCCTTCAGGGAGGCACAGACCCAGGCATTTGCCGACGCATTCCTGGCCGTCATGGCGTGCTTGATCATCGCCCTGGTGTTGATACCGCTGATGAATAAGGTGGCGCCACCTAAGGCACCTTCGTCGGATGCACATTGAGAGCCCCCCGACGGGCGACAACAATGTCCGCTATCCGTATCCGCGCCGGAGGTGTATACGCTTGCAGTCCCTCGGGCCAGACAACCAGGACCGGGTCGATGCCAAGGAAAGACATCGGGAACAGCGGATGCACCCGCCGGGATTTGCTCATCGCCGCGGGCAACTGCTCAATTCTCACGGCCACTTCCCCGCTCATGGGTGCCGGATTGCTGCGTAAGCCGACCCTCGGCGGCACCTTCCTGCAGCCCCTGAATGAAACCCGCACCTGGACTCGGGAGCAATGGCTCGGCCTGTTCCAGCAATTGGCGCGGTTGCACCTGTCGCGTTTGATCCTTCAATGGGTTGAAAGTGACGGCACGAAGTTCTACGAAGCCGGGACAGAGCTGCAGTCACCGGTGCTGCAGACAATCCTCGATCTGGCGGCACAGACGAACATACAGGTCATGGTGGGACTGTTGCATGACTCCGCATATTGGCAGGCGGTCGGCCGTGACGCCGGGCAGGTGCGTGAGTACTTCGCCGCGCGTGAGTCGCGAACTGTCAGCATCATCAACGCCGTACTACCCATTGTGTCGGCGCATCGCCACTTCGGCGGCTGGTTCATGACCGAAGAGATCGACGATATCAACTGGCAGGAGCCGGCGCCCGCCGCCATCCTTCAATCCTATCTGCATCGGGTGACAGGTTATCTACGACTGGTCACCCCGGAAGCGGCGATTGCAATTTCGGGCTTCGCCAATTCCAACAGCCCGCCGGCGCGCCTGCGATCATTCTGGCAGGAGCTCCTCGGCGCGGTGCCCGCGATCGGCATCGTGATGTTCCAGGACGGAATCGGTGCGCGCAAACTGACATTGGGACAGTTGCCGGCGTATTTCGCCTCCGTGCGCGCAGCCACCCGTTACACCGGCCGCCGCCTCTGGTCGGTGGTTGAGATCTTTGAGCAGACCGCCGGTACGCCACTCGACACGAATCCGTTCGCGGCCGTGGCCGCCCCGTTCCCGCGCGTGCTCGAGCAAATGCAACTCGGCGCCGGCTATGCGTCCGAGTTGATAGCCTTTACTGCATTCGATTACATGCTTTCCGCCGCCACCGCGTCGGCGCGGATTCTCCAATCTTCCTACAGTGCATACCTGGGTCAGTAGCGGGCCGCGGGTCAACCGCTGTTTTCGCTAGTGACCGTTGCGCCCGATACAAACTAACTCAACACCTTGCAGTTCCCGTGCTGGAATAATTATTTTTTCCGGTGCTATATTCAACTTCACCGCAGGGAGCGACAATAAATGACACGCATACGGATCCTCAGTGTGTTTGGCACGCGTCCGGAGGCCATAAAAATGGCCCCACTGGTGCACGCGCTCCAGGCAGATGACACTTTCGAATCGCAGGTGTGCGTAACGGCACAACACCGGCAGATGCTCGACCAGGTGCTCGATCTGTTCGGCATAACACCCGATTACGATCTGAATCTGATGCGTGAAGGTCAAAGTCTGTCCGGGATAACGTGCGATGTGTTGCGCGGCATGCGCCGGGTGCTCGAAGACTTTGCGCCACATCTCGTCCTGGTCCACGGTGACACCACCACGACACTGGCAGCGAGCCTCGCTGCCTTTTACCACCGCATTGCCGTCGGCCACGTGGAAGCCGGTTTGCGTACGGGCAATATCAACTCGCCCTGGCCCGAAGAGATGAATCGCCGCGTCACCGACCTCGTTGCCACCTGGCACTTCGCGCCTACGGAGCGGTCCCGTGCCAATCTCCTGCGTGAAGGCGCTGATCCGCAACGGGTGATTCTAACGGGGAATACGGTAATCGATGCTCTGCTCCAGGTTTGCGCACACCTGCGACACGACACCGCGGCGAGCGCCCGATTGGCGGAGCAATTCCCATTCCTCGACGCGCGGCGTCTGCTGATTCTGGTCACGGGCCATCGCCGCGAGAGCTTCGGTCAGCCGTTCATCCACTTCTGCAAGGCTCTGCGCTCGATCGCCCTGCAACGACCCGGCGTCCAGTTGGTTTATGCCGTGCACTTGAATCCCCAGGTCCAGCAGCCCGTACGCTCGATACTCAGCGACCTGCCGAATGTGCATCTCATCCCTCCACAGGACTATCTGCCGTTCGTGTATCTGCTGACGCGCGCCCATCTCATTATTACCGACTCAGGCGGGATCCAGGAGGAAGCGCCGACGCTCGGCAAGCCGGTATTGGTCGTACGTGACACTACCGAGAGGCCCGAGGCGATCGAAGCCGGAACCGCGCGTCTCGTCGGTACCAATACCAACAGAATCGTCTCTGCGGTGACTGGTCTCCTGGATGATGACGTCGACTATGCGCGCATGGCACGGGCACACAATCCCTATGGCGATGGTCACGCGACACGGCGGATTCTCGATGTGTTGCGCGAGCATCAGCAACGGTGGTGTGCGTGAGCGACATCATTGCCTACACGCTGGTTGTTGCCATGGGATTGGGTGCGGTCGCCGGAGTGGTGTTTGCACTCAGTGGCGTGGATGATCTGATCATTGATGTCTGTTACCTCGGGCGAGCGCTATACAGATCACTATTCATATTGCGACGCTACCCGCCGCTTCGCGAGCAGGACCTGCTCGAGCGGGCCGAGCAGCCCATTGCGGTCATGATTCCAGCCTGGGATGAATCGGCCGTCATCCGCCGGATGTTGCAGAACACGCTCGCTTCAATCGATTACTCCAACTACGTCCTGTTTGTCGGCACTTATCCGAACGACGAACCCACGCAACGCGAGGTCGACCTGGTGAAGGACGGCGGCGGGAAAGTGGTGCGCATCACCCTGCCCCATCCGGGACCGACCAACAAGGCGGACTGTCTGAACTGGCTGCTGACGGGAATCCGCAAGTATGAAGCACGGCAACAGATTCAGTTCCAGGCATTCGTCATGCAGGACTGCGAGGATGTCATTCATCCCCTGTGCTATCGGCTGTTCAATCTCCTGATCCCCCGCAAGGACATGGTCCAACTTCCGGTCCTCTCGCTGCCGCGCCCCTGGCACGAGTTTACCGGCTGCCACTATCTGGATGAGTTTTCCCAGCTGCACTACAAGGACCTGGTGGTACGCGAGCTGCTCGATCGCAGCCTGCCGGCGGCCGGGGTGGGCGTTGCTTTCAGTAGACGAGCCCTGACGGCGGTGGCGCGCGAGAACCACAATGAAGTCTTCAGTACCGGCTCGCTGACCGAAGATTACGATCTGGGTTACCGGCTCAAGCGGCTGGGAATGAGGCAGGTTTTCGTCAAATTCCAGGTAGAGAGGCTGCGCAGTATCCGCAACCCCGGCCCGGGAGGGCCGGGCACGAGGCGGGTGCGCGAGTTGGTGGGCGTGCGAGAGTATTTTCCGTCCACGTTTCGAGCAGCCGTCCGGCAGAAGTCACGCTGGGTCATGGGTATCGCCCTGCAAGGCTGGGCACACATCGGGTGGACCCGGGGATTCTGCGCCAACTACATGTTGTATCGTGATCGCAAGGCGCTCGTAACCAATCTGGCCACGCTGCTGGGCTATCTCGTCGTCCTCGTGGTTGTCGGTGTATGGACGGTGCAATGGTTGCAGCCCGAGTCCTACCACTTCCCCCCGCTCGTGGTGCGTGGCAGTCCGCTCTGGTACCTGCTGATTGTGAATTTCGTCCTGTTGTCGTTGCGGGTTATGCAGCGGGCCTATTGCGTGGGACGTCTTTATGGTCCGCTGCAGGCGCTGCTCAGCCTGCCGAGAATGGTCTGGGCCAATGCGATCAATTTCGCTGCCACCGTGCGCGCGATCCGAATCTACTGTCGCTACCTGCGAACCGGCAAGGCCATCGCGTGGGACAAGACCAGCCACCAGTATCCGAGCTTCGATGAGTTGCCCGCACCTCGCCTCGTCCGCGAGGGCATTGACTGAGATTCAACGAGATTCCCAGGAGTAATTGTCATGGAAGATCCGAAATCAAAGGGCCGCCGCCAGATTCTGCTCGGTGCAGGAGCGGTGCTGGCGAATGCAACACTGGCCGGCCTGCCCGACGCAGCGGCCGCGGCTGCCATCCCTGTGCACCAACACAGACACAGTATCCCGAAACGGTGGAACTCCTGTGTTGTGAACCACAACCGTAATCCGTGGTTCGTCGCCCAGGGGAAGCAATTGAGCCATTCAGGGAGCGTTCCGCCGGCTGTCCATGGAAGCGGCATGTCCGCGGGGTTGGCGGACCTACGCGCGGCGCAGGTTGGAGTGGGCGGGCTGCAGGCTGCGGCGGTGGGCAGCACCTCTACTCTCGTACTCTACGACACAACGGGGCCGTTCGGATGGCTCGGAGAAATCTACGGGACCATGGTGGCAAACCTGGCGAGCCACTTCGGTACGTGGACCGCGTTGCCCGTTGTTTCCTACACGAGTGGTTTGCTTGCGAACTACACTGCCTGCGTCTACATCGGGTCTACCTACGATGAGCCACTCCCACCGGCTTTTCTCAGCGATGTATACGGCGCGGTGACAACCAAAATCATCTGGATCTACGACAACATCTGGCAGGTATCCGCCGCTCAGCCCCAATTTTCGACCCAGTTCGGCTGGGCTCCCTGGGTATTTGACTTCTCGAGCGTCGCGACCGTGACCTACAAGTCGCAGCAATTGAAACGCTTCAGCGGCAATGGCTCGGGGATCATGACCTACTCCCCATTGTCACCCTCGGTGACCGTGCTCGCGACAGCCGTGCGTTCGGACAACACAACATTGCCATGGGCGGTACGTTCCGGGAATCTCACCTACATCGGCGAGAATCCACTGGTATACATGTCGGAGGGTGACCGGTACCTGATCTTCACGGATCTGCTGTTTGATGCGCTCGCGCCCGCGACCGCGACTCAGCATCGGGCCCTTCTGCGGCTCGAGGATATCCATCCCGAGACTGACACGACGGCGCTGCGCACCGTAACGGACTGGTTGTTCGCCAACAACATTCCGTTCGGCTTTCAGATTTCCGCGCGCTACCTCGATCCCAACGGGTTTTATACCGGTACGCCGGACGACACGCCACTACACACACGTCCGGCCATGGTGAGTGCAATCAATTACATGTTGCAACATGGCGGCACGATGATCTGCCACGGCTACACACACCAGTATTCCAATGTCACAAACCCATACACGGGTGTCACGGGAGATGATTGCGAGTTCTACCGGATCACCACCAGCGACGGGGTGCTTACCTTCGCAGGACCGGTTACCGAGGATGCGACCGCGGGTTGGGCTCAGGGCCGTTTCAACTCTTTCAAAGCGGAGCTCAGTGCATCCGGGCTGGCTGCACCGTCCATTGTGACATTTCCCGACTACGCAGCCTCCGTACCCGACTATCGGGCTGCCGCGGCAACATTCACGGCCCGGGCTGAACGCTCGCTCTATTTCAAAGGAGTACTGTCCGGAGGCGCGATTGATTATACGCGGGTCGCGGGCCAGTACTTCCCCTACACCGTGCACGACATCTATGGATGCAAGGTGCTCGGGGACACCCTGGGAGGCATCGACCCGACCACGTATTTCGGTATTCCTCCCCATCTGCCGGCAGATATCATCGCGGATGCTCAACGTACGCTCGTGGTACGGGACGGGTACGCGAGCTTCTTTTTCAACCCGGAGGATCCCCTCACCCTGCTGCAACAGACTGTCACGGGAATCGAGGGACTCGGCTATCAATTTGTCGGCTTTCTATCGGCCTGAGCATGAACAGGCTGCCCGTGACCTGCGTGCTGCGAGCAATCGCAGCCGCGGTGCTCTCATTGCTCGCCATTCCAGCCATCAGCCTCGAGGGTGGCGAGCCGCAGCCATCCGCTGCGCAACCGGCCGGCGCCGCAGCCGGCCGGGACTCGTGGCTGAATCGCCAGATCAAACGTTTTCGCTCCTACCCTCACCTGGACCGTGCCTATCAACTCCTGCGGGAGGGTAAAGCCGCGCCGAGCGCGAGTGAGTTCTCACAGTACCTGTTGGTTGAGCCCGAGGACTCCGCCGTTCGCTCGACCTATCTCACTCTTCTCTACCAGATGGGCGACTTTGAGCGCACTGTCATCGAAGCCGATTGGCTGGTCCGCAACCGTGCCGCGTCGGAGCGTGTACTTCTGTACCGCGCGCTTTCCAACCAGCATCTGCAGCGAACCGCCGCGGCGGTTTCTGACTTTAACAAAGTGGCTGAAAGTGACACGGCGACGAGCGCGGATCGCCTGTTTGCCGCCAACTCCCTGGTGGGCATTCTGATTGCGGCAGGCGACTCCCGAGGCGCTCGCGCCGGGTTGAAACTGGTGGCGAGGTACTCGGATGACTTCGCGGTGCACTTTCGGACCGGCGTGGTCGATGAATCGCTGGAGGATTTCTCCGCCGCCGAGGCGGAGTATCGGATCTCGATCGAGCGGGCAACCAACGAGACGGAAAGCATCGAGGCACTCGGTGCGGCTGCCAGACTCGCCCTGCGTCGCAAGCAATGGGACGATGCCTCGATGTGGCTGGGGCGGGCGCAGGCGCTCGATCCCAACAATCTCGAGCTGCTGCACAGCCTGGCTCAGGCAGCCATGGGTGCGAGGCATTACCCGGAAGCTGAAAAATGGACTGAAGCGGCGCTGGCAATCGAGCCGTCACATCGCGACCACGAAATCCTCGCCAATCTGGCTGCCGCCCGCAGAGGTTGGTCCCATGCGATCGATCTGTATCTGATGGCGCTGGCGGACGCCGATACCGCTCAGGATCACTACCGGACGCTCGACAATCTGATGAATGCCTACCTGGCGCTCGGCATGAATGCGAGGGCCGAGGCTACATTGCGTACGATGATCGCGATTCGTGAAAACCCAACCAATCTGCGCAAGCTGGCCATCCTGCTGGAGACCGAAGGCAAGACCGCGGATGCGGCCCGTGTGTTGGAACGATTGATGGTGTTGGGACCGGATGCCGACGATCACAGCCACCTGTCCGTACTGTATGAGAAGCTGCATGAGCACGAAGCGGCCATCACGCAGATCGAGTTGGCGCTGCGCCAGGATGACCGGGCTGACCTGCATCTGCGCTTGGGATATCTGCTGGCGGACTCGGGCAACTACGCAATCGCCGCCCGCGAGCTGCGCAAAGGCGCGGGGCCGGAAAAGCCCGCACTGTTACATGTTTACCTGGCTGATCTGTACGGGAAGGCGGGCGACGAGCCCTCCCGCTTTACGCAACTGGATCTGGCGCTCGCGGCGAATCCCGCGCCGGCGCTGCGCCAGCAGATACAGCAGCAGCGCGGTTACATCCTGGTAAAGCGAGGCAACGATGAGGCCGGCATTGGGGCGTTTCGAGCTGCGATGTCCGCTGGGCTCGACGACGATCGGATCCATATGGACCTTGCATTCGCGTTGCTCCGACTTCGCCGCTGGGAGAGCGCCCGCGACGAATTCCTGTTGGCCAATGAGCGGCACGGCTCGACGCTTGCGCTCTACTACGCCGCGCGGTGCTATCACGAGCTCGATCAACAGTCGCTCTGGCTCAACTATCTGCGAATCGCACAGCGCGGCGCGAATGAGCTGGAACCCGATGTGCGCAAGGTATTCCTGAACGAGCTCGGCCTCGCCGAGGCGTCCCAAGGCGACGCACAGGCTGCGAGCACGGCCTGGCAGAGCTCGCTGGCACTTCATTACGATCCGGCAATCGCGCTGCAACTGGCGGTTGCCCAGCAACGGACCGGACACACACTGGAAGCCGAAGCAACGCTGTCGAACATTCCAGCCGGCTCACTGACAACAGCTCAGCAATCGGAACGGTCGGAGGTGCTTGCCGCTGTTGCCGAGCAGAATCTGCATCTGACGGTGGCGCGCAAGGCCCTGGCGGAGGCCGACGAGTTGCGGCCCACGGCAGCCCGTGCGTACCGGATGGGCGTACTCGCGCAGCGTTCTGAGCTCAATGACACCGCGATCGGTGACTTCCAGCGCGCCGCGGCTCGCGATCCATCCAATCCTCTGTATCTGGAGTCTCTTGCCTATGCCTACAAGCGCACGGGCGAGACGAGCCGTGCGATCGATTTTTTTGAGCGTGCCATCGAGCGCAACCCGGGACATGTCGCTCTGTATCGGGATCTGGCTTATACCCAGATGTCGGTCGGCCTGACGAATGAGGCGGCACAGAATCTGCGCACCGCCATCGATCTGCAAATGGTGAGTAATTCCAACAATGAGGCGCGTTCTGATGCGGACTCATACCTCGCACACATGCGCGAGGAATACACTGGACTGACGCGGAGCCTGTCAGCTCTGCTTTATGAGTCCTATCGACCGGGTCGCGATCGACGGGGTCGTGATACGACCGCGGCGAATGCCGCAAATGGTGGACTGATCCCCTCACAGGCGGGAATGGATGTGTCCTATGGGCCGAAGGGCCTGTTTGGAAGAAGCGATGATCCCCTGCAGGTCGACGCTCGCTTGTTCTGGAACAATCCACCCGGTGGCTTGGGCGTCGACCACGCCTCACTGCAGGCAGGCCTGGCGGTACGATACAAGCCATTCCAGTCGAGGCAGTTTTTTCTCGCTGCCGAGCGTCTGTTCCGGGTAGGCGGTGACAGTCGCAACGACTGGCTGCTGCGGGCGAGCTTCGGCTTCGGCCACGAGGTCCAGCCGCAGCGCAGCCAGGCTCTTGCGAATTACAGCCAACTCTACGTGGACGCCGGCTACTTCACGCAGTCGCGCGTCAAAGCAGTCTACGCACAGTTGAATCAGGGAATCTCGATTCGCACGAGTGACCGGTCCGCGATCACGCCCCATGTTGTTTTGGTGGAGCGCCATCAAAGCCCCGACCCCACCCGAACTTCCGTCCTGGAAGGCGGTCCCGGCGTGTCATTCAAATACTCCTTCGGTCCTGCGCACTACAGCGCCACCTGGGGAGGCATCGACCTGGTGTTGCAATACCGGGCGCGAATCACCGGTGAGGGCCGCAGTGACTGGGTGTTTAGCACCGTGTTTGAGTTCTGACGCGGCGCCACACCGGCCGCGGGAAACGCAGCGTGCGATTTGCGGCGGCGCCCGGCCAGGAGTAAGATTTGAACAATGGAGTTGCTCCCTTTGTCACCCGTTAGGAGGGAGTTATGAGCGCTGTCATACTCGCAGTTTTCAACGACTTCGAGACGGCTGATCGCGTCCGCACGAGTCTGGTTCGAGATGGGTTCCCGACCGATCGCGTCGAGCTGACTGCCTCCCGCGAATTGGGTCGCGCCGCTTGCCAGCCCGCGCAGTCAATACACGACAAGTGCGTGCAGTACTTCCGCACCCTGCTGCGGAACGCGGGCGAGGAACACTACCCCGAAATGCTTGCCCAGCGGATCGATAACGGTTCGACCACCGTCACCGTGCAGCCACGTGGCACCATAGAGACCGCGCGCGCAACCGAGATACTCCAGGATGCTCATCCGGCGGACGTGGTGGCGCACGACTTGATGAAACAGGGTTGGGAGCACGCCGCTTCCAAACACGGGGGCAAATACTGGATCCAGCACGTCTGGATCGAAGATTCACCGGATACCCACTGCATCTATTGTCGCCTGTTCCCCGGCAGCTCACACTGACAGTCGAGTACTGACGGCCGCTTCGATCTCGCTTCGGTGGTCCTCGTACCAGAACAACATGCCCTGGTTCATGAGTGCCGTACTCATGAGCACGAAAAATCGCCTCCAGGCTGCCGAGCCAATATTCGGCGCAACCTGATCAAGGTGCCGCTCCGCTGACTCCGCCGACTCACTCGCATAATCTTCAGTAGACTTCCAGAGTAGACAGTATACGATATACTAATTACTGGGGAAGGGGAGCCAGCACATGGCAGCGAAATTGACGTGGTCGGGCGTGTATCCGGCAGCGACGACTCAATTCACGAGCGAGCTGGCCCTGGATTTGCCTGCAACGCAAAAGGTTCAGAGCGCTCTGATCGATGACGGCGTAGACGGCATCATCGTCGCCGGCACGGTGGGTGAAAACAACTCACTGGAGCCTGAAGAGAAGCGGGCCGTTTTGAAAGCAGGCTGTGAAGTCGCCGCCGGCCGGGTCCCGGTCCTCGTGGGGGTCTCGGAGCTCACCACGAAGCGTGCCGTCGCCTTTGCCCGCGATGCCGAACAAATCGGTGCCGATGCGCTCATGGTCCTTCCGGCCATGGTGTATGTGCCGACGGATGAGGAGTTGTACGCGCATTTCAAAGCGGTGGCGGAGGCAACCTCCCTCCCCGTCATGCTGTACAACAACCCGCCGGCTTACCGGGTAAGCATCGGCATGGAAGTTCTGCGCAAGCTCAGCTCGGTCGCCAACATCGTAGCGATCAAAGAAAGCGCCCCCGACCCGCGCCGTTTCACGGATGTCTTCAACGCCTTCGGTGATCGGTTTACCTTGGTGGCAGGTCTGGACGACATCGCGCTCGAAGGGCTGCTGTTGGGAGCCAAGGGCTGGGTCTCCGGACTCACCAATGCATTTCCGCGTGAATCCGTGGCACTGGTGGCCGCGGTGCGCAAGGGCGATCTGGCAACGGCACTGAGCATCTATCGATGGTTCATGCCGCTCCTGCATCTCGACGCCGAACACGACCTGGTCCAGAGCATCAAGCTGGCCGAGCAGATCATGGGCCGTGGCTCCGAACGCGTCCGCCTCCCCCGCCTGCCCCTTTCCGGCGAGCGCCGGAAAGAAGTCACCGCGTGGGTGGAAAAATGCGCGGCGACCCGACCGCGGCTAACCTGACAAACACCCGACTTCGCCTCCGTGTAGAACTGGTCACTACTGCAGGGTCAGTCAGCCTCCGCCGGGTCATCAGCCGCATCTGAATCTGCATCGGCGAAGTCATCGTCGTCGTCGCCCGCCTCTTCCTCTTCCTGCTCATGGGTAACTTCCGTGACCAGCGGCTCTTTCCCCTTGGCAGCAAGCATCTCGTTGAATGCCGGCACACCCCTGTCCATCAAGGTCTGATAGTGACTGCTCGCCACGGCCAACTGCTTCTCGAGGTCGTCAACCAACCGCGGCGCGGTATCCGTCGGCCCGAAATCGGCGCCTCCCGCGACATCACCCGCGCCCGTGCCAACTTCGCCATTGAGCCAAAGCAGGCTGTAATAGATCTTGAATGCCGAGACGTAGTATTTGTCGTCACTGGCGGCCAGTGCCTTCTGGAACATTTCATACTCGACGTCCTGCAGGCGGCTGTTCATGGCGGCGACCGGCCTGGCCAGCGGGGTCCCATCGGCCTTCATGTCCTCGAGTTGACGCCGCTGACGCTCGATCAGGTTCACCATGTTGGAGATCTTCCCAACATCGTCGCGGATACGCAGTTGCAGAGCGTAAGTCTGCGCGAGCTGCGCCGGTGTGCCCGGCGCTTTGGGATCCGGCAACAGTGTGAGGGGTTGCGTAAAGGACTGGCCATCCAGAGTGATCTTCACCTGGTAAACACCCGGTGGGACGATCGGTCCCGGCTGATGCGTGGGCATACCCCAGTGAGTAATCGGGCGCCACTTCTTCCCCTTGAAGCGGGTGTCATCCCAGATGTGCGGATTTTCGGGCGGGATGGTGCGCAGTTGGATTGTCTCGAACGGATCGAAGCGCAGATCCCAGGCGATGCGATTGAATCCTGCCTTGCTCTCCCCGTGCAGTGTGCGGATCGTATGTCCTGCCGCATCGAGCACTTCGGCTCGGATCTTGTCCTTGCCTTCCGCCGGCAACCAGTAGGTGAGATACGCATTGGCGTTTGCAATGCGATAGCTGTCACGCGGTTTGAAGAAGACCGCAGCGGTCGGCTTGCCATTGCGGGCCATCTGCTCGAGCGGACTGATGTCATCGAGGATGTAGATCCCGCGGCCGTAAGTGGAGACGACCAGGTCGTGGAAGCGTTTTTGCGTCACTGTCCACGTCACTGGCGCGGGCGGCAACCCGGTGTGGAGCTCCGTCCACTCGCCACCCTCGTTCAGTGAATAATGCAGGCTGTTGCCGGTACCGGCGAACAGCAGCCCTTTGACGTTCGGATCCTCTGAAACATTGCGTACATACGCCAGCGTGCCGGTGGGCAGGCCGCCGCTGATCTGGCTCCAGGTCTTGCCGTAATCGCTGGTTTTCAGAATGTAGGGACTGCGATCGTCGTTGGTCAGATGCGCGTCGAAGCTGACATACGCGGTGGCGGGATCGAAATGCGACGGCTGAATGCTGGTCACCGTCGCGAGCTCGGGAATGCCGAAGCTTTTCAGGCCAGGCGTTATATCGGTCCATTTGCCGGCGCCGTCACTGGTGTACCAGACCTTGCCATCGTTGGTGCCTGCCCAGAGCAGTCCCTGTTTGATTTTGGAGGGCGCGATTGCGAAGACCACCTCGGGAGCGAACTGTCCGAGATTGTCAGCGACGATGCCGCCGGAGGATTTGATGTATTTCGGGTCGCGATGCGACAGGTCGGGGCTGACGACACTCCAGCTCTGCCCGCGATTGGTCGTCTTGAATATCACCTGACAGCCGTAGTAGACCGACTTGGGTTCGAACGGATCGATCGCCAGCGGCGGCGTCCAATGACATCGATACGGTACCTGGTCGGGCGCTGCATCCAAGGTGTGCAGCCACGGGCTGACGGAGCGAGCACGCCGCGTTCGTGCGTCCCAGATAGTCACTTCGTTCCCGTAGCACGAGGACCATACGATGTTGGAGTCACTGGGGTCAGGAAGCGTGAAGCCGCTTTCGCAGCCACCCATGCGATGGTCCCAACCCTGGTCCGAAGGATGTCCACCGATCGGGATGCTCGGCCCCCGCATCGTGGTATGGTCCTGCATGTTGGTGTAAACATAGTACGGCGTCTGGTCATCAACCTCGAGGTGGTACATCTGACCGATCGGGAAGGTCATCTTCCGGATACCCTTGCCGCCGTTGAGCGTCAGGTTGATGCCGCCGTCATCGGTGATGACGAAATGATCGGCGTCCTTGGCATCCCACCAGATATCGTGCGTATCGCCGCCCCACTTCACTATGTCGAAGGTAACGCCGCCGTCAGTCGACTGATTGACACTGCTGCTGGCGACGATGACCCGGTCAGGATCGGCCGGCGACACCGCAAGATGGATGTAATAGCCGGCGCGGCCGGTCAGCTTGCGATCCCATGAGACGACACGCCAGTTCTGGCCGCCGTCATCCGACCGCCACAGGGAGCCGTCACCATTGGTTTGAATCAACGCATACACGCGGCTCGAGTTGGATGGCGCCACAGCCACGTCGACCTTGCCCACCGGTTTGGTGGGCAGGCCGTGCGCCGTGATGCGTTGCCAGTGCGTACCCCCATCATGTGTGACAAACACGCCGCTGCCGGGGCCGCCACTATATTCGCCCCAGGTGTTCATTTTGACCTGCCAGGTTCCGGCGAATACCGTCCGGGAGTCCTGGGCGTCCATCGCAAGCCCTGAACAACCGGTATTCGCATCCACAAACAGTTGATGCTGCCAGGTCTTGCCGCCATCGCTCGTGTGGTAAATGCCGCGCTCCTGCTGTGGCGCTGCCAGTCTGCCGAGCGCACAGACATAGACGCTGTTGGCGTTGGCGGGATCTATCAGGATGCGACCGATACGGCCGCTCTCCGGCAGCCCCATGTTGGTCCAGGTCTTGCCGCCGTCGCTCGACTTGTACACACCATCGCCGGCCACGTCGATGTCGCGGATCGCCCAGGCCTCGCCGGTTCCAGCCCAGACCGTTTCCGGCTCCGAAGGAGCCACGGCCATTGCGCCGATCGCGGCCGCCTTCTGGTCATCGAAGACCGGATTCCATTTCGCGCCGCCATCGGTTGTCTTGAAGACCCCGCCGGAGGCGGCTCCGACGTAGTAAGTGTTGCGCTCACCCGGAGCCGCCGCGAAGGCGGCCACCCGATTGCCCACCACCGGGCCGAGGAAGCGGAAACCAAACTGGGGCGGATGATGCTCGGGGGGACGTTGTTGGGAATAGGCCGCGGTCACTGACAATAAAAATGCCGCGATGAACCCTGTTCGCAACAGGCTGCGCATACGTCTCCCCTCAGACCGCTTCTGTGGGGTATATCGTATACTTTAGTCATAAAGGGTCAAGGGGCGCCCGTTTGGTCATTCCAGGAAAATCTTCCAGTCCTGATGGATCCGGTAGCGCCTGGTGTATCTGACAGTAAAGCAAGGGCTGACGACCCCCTTCGAGGTACACGCCCTGCCCGTGTTCCGCTCATATTCGGGAGTTGCGAGCTCCGTATAGGTCGTAAAAGTGGCCGGCCCGGCAACAGGTTGTTGGCAGGTACTGTTGGAAGCGAGCGTGTAACCGGTCGCGGGAAATGTGGCAGCGGTCAGAGGATAGTTGAGGTTTCCGCTGCAGTTGCCGTTGTTCGGGCCCTCCTGCGCTCCTGGCCAGAACCCGAAGTTGGCATCACTGAAGAGTATGACGTCGACCGGGTACTTGATGGGGCCCGCGGGCCCGAAGTCGACTACGCCCGAATCGAAGATGATCCGCTCGCCCTGAGTGACGACAACGCGCTGCAGCAGATCATCCGTGCTGTCACCCGTATCGTCTTCATACGAGGTGAAGATCTGGCCGCAGGGGCGATACAACACGCCTTCCGAGGGCTGCCCCACGGTTCCGTTGGTGAGCGCGTCACAGCCGGTGCCATTGCCGAGGCCGAAGCCGATTATGTTGTTGTTTTGCAGAGCCCAGGTGAATGCCGGCCTTCCCATGACGATGCCCCCTCTGGGCAGCGCGACTGGCGGGTTACCGATCATCGCGCAGTCCGTGTTATTTCCACGGCCAAGACACGGCCACACGTCACTGCCGTCTGCGTTGGCGGCAACGGTGGGATAAGCCTGCGTGAAATGGGCCTGAAGCCCGACGAGTTGCAGTGGCGGCGACCGATCAGGATGTTTCCCGGCTGCATCAACGTTTGCTTGCACGGATGGCAGCATCAGTCGGTGATGGACCTCGGTGGACCACGCAGTCTGACTGTGGAAACTCGTTGCGATCGCAAGCATCGACAACACGAATGACAGGCCGCAGGTCTTCATCGGTGAGCTCCCTGACAATTTTGGTGCGAATTCTCCTGGGGGGCGCGACCATATTAGGTGGATGACACCAGCGGGACAGCGCCGCTTCGGACGACGACCAGCCTGATTCGGACATTCTCGAAACACTTCAGTTGTGCACGCATTGTCGATGCGACGTGTCCTAATCCGATCTCAGAATATGAAGTCAGGAAATCCGGAGGAACACATCATGGCTATCAACGAAGAGCGTTTAAATGCATTTCTAGGCAAGGCTGTCGGGGATCTGGGTGCCGCGGTCAGCGCGGTGCTGATGGTCGTCGGAGACGAGCTTGGCCTTTATCGTGAGCTCGCGAAGGCCCCACTCACCTCAGCCGAGCTCGCCGAGCGCACGCATACCCACGAGCGCTACGTCCGCGAGTGGTTGGCCAACCAGGCAGCCGGCGGTTACACGGAATACGACGCTGTCAGCGGCAAGTACTCCCTGAGTGAGGAGCAGGCTCTGTGTCTTGCCAACCCGAATGGTCCCGTCGATCTTCCAGGGGCGTACGCCATCGTGGAGGACCTCTTCCACATCAAGCAGCGCGCGATGGAAAACTTCCGCACAGGCAAGGGTATGGAATGGGGAGAACATCACCCGTGCCTGTTTCACGGCACCGAGCGATTCTTCCGTGCCGGCTATAACGCCAACCTCCTGGGGAGCTGGCTACCGGCCCTCGACAGCGTTACTCAGAAACTGGGCTCCGGAGCCCGCGCGGCCGATGTCGGCTGCGGCCATGGCGCCAGTACGATATTGATGGCCAAAGCGTTCCCCAACTCGCAATTCATTGGCATCGACTATCACGATGCCTCGATACAAACAGCGCGAGCGCGCGCCGCGGAAGCGGGAGTCAGCAACGTACACTTCGAGACTGCGGATGCGACCTCCTACGAGCAGCGCGGGCTGGATTTCATCGCTTTCTTCGATTGCCTGCATGACATGGCGGACCCGTCCGGCGCCGCGCGCCACGCCCGCAACGCGTTGAATCCAGATGGAGTTTGCATGATTGTCGAGCCCTTCGCGGGCGATCAGGTGCAAAACAACCTCAATCCGATCGGCCGCATCTACTACGGCGCCTCTTCTCTCATCTGCGTGCCGGTTTCCCTGGCACGAGGCGGCCCCGCTCTCGGGGCACAGGCTGGAGAGAAACGGCTGCGCAAGGTGCTCGTCGACGACGGCGGTTTCACCCGCTTCCGCCGCGCAACGGAAACACCGTTCAACATCGTGTTGGAGGCGCGACCTTGATCCCGGTCAGGCGCCGCCCCTGAATCACCGGGGCCACTTTGCCTCGAAGTGGCCCCGCAAAACAGTGACATTCAGCGCAATCCACCGCGCTCCTTCCCACCACTTCTCCTGTCACTGTTTTGTTTATACCGCTGCTTCTTCACACTCCACCTGTCACCTTGTTGTTTGTTTTGTTGTTTTTTGCGCCAACTGTTGTTGATGTTTGACAGGCGCTGCTAACATGACGCACACGTGAAGTCGTTCCGTTCCCAGCGGAGCGAAATCGCACACACAAGACCGAAATGTGCCGCAGCCGGACTGCCCGCGCAGCCCGGCCGGCTTTAATTCGTCCGACGGCAACAACCGTCTCCAGGAGGATTTGATGACCAGATGCAACAACCAGGTCTCCAGCGAAGTCCGCCGGGTACTCATACTGAGTGCCATGACGGCCGCGGCGGCGGCCGGAGCACCTGCCATGGCGGCAGACGCGGCGCCCGAGGCAACCGAGGCACCGATTCAGGAAGTTGTGGTCACCGGCTCGCGCATTCAGTCACCCAACGTAACGTCCATCAGCCCGGTCACCACGGTATCAGCCGCGGATATCACCGCGACCGGACTCACCCGGACGGAAGACATTCTGAACAACCTGCCGATGGTGTTCGCAGGTCAGAATTCGACGGTATCGAACGGCGCCAATGGCACGGCTGATGTCAACCTGCGCGGCCTCGGCCCACAGCGCACGTTGGTACTCGTCAACGGCCGCCGCCTCGGGCCGGGCTCCGGATCAGGCACCAACATCTCGGACATCAACGAGGTTCCGGCGGCGCTCATTGAGCGTGTCGACATCCTCACGGGCGGCGCGTCATCTGTCTACGGCGCGGACGCGGTCGCAGGCGTCGTGAACTTTGTCCTGAATACCAAATTCCAGGGCGTCAAGATCGATGCCGGCTACGACTTCTATCAACACACTCAACACAATGGCGCCGCGAGCATCGTCGCCGCCCGCGGCTTCGATCTTCCCGATCACAGTGTCAACACGGGCTTCGGCAAGAACGTCTCGATCCTCATCGGCTCGAACTTCGCGGACGACCGCGGCAATGCCACGATCTACGCGACATTTGACACTAAAGCGCCCGTACTGCAATCCAAGTTCGACCACTCCGCCTGCGTCCTGGATACCAACAAGGCGGGCAATTTGCTCTGCGGCGGCTCAGCCACCTCCGCCAGAAACGGCGCCGGCGGCTACTTCCAGGCATACGGACTCGCTCCCGGACCTGCGTTATTCACAAACACCGTCGACGGCACGACCGGCGCCTGGCGGCCGTACGTATCGGCACAGGATGCCTACAACTTCGGGCCCCTGAACTTCTTCCAGACGCCGAACACCCGCTGGACCGCGGGAGCCTTCCTCACGTTTGACCTGAATCCGCACCTCACCACCTATGGCGAGGTGATGTTCGAGCGGAACGCCAGCGCGGCGCAGATCGCGGGCAGCGGCGACTTCTTCCAGAACTCATTCATCCCCTGCAACGACCCGCTGCTGACGGCCGAAGAGCAGGCCTCCATCTGCTCGCCCGCCAATCTCGCAGCCCAGACGCCGCCGGGGGGACCGACGCCAACCGGCCTGAATATCAGTATTGCTCGTCGCAACGTCGAAGGCGGTGGCCGTGTGGCTACTTTCCGCAGCGACAATGCCCGCGTCGTGTTTGGCGCCAAGGGCGACATCAATGAAGCCTGGCACTATGATGCATACGTTCAGCGCAATACGGTTGATTTCTCCAACACCAACGACAACTTCTTCAACAACGCCAACATCATCAAGGCGACGAACGTCATCCCGAACCCGGCGGCTGGCCAGCCGGGCAACGTCCCCGGAGTCGCGGCGGGCGCGCCGGTCTGTCAGTCGGTGTCGGATGGCTCGGATCCAGCGTGCGTCCCCTGGAATATCTGGACACCGAATGGCGTCACCAAGGAAGCACTGGCGTACCTGTCAATCCCGCTGCTGATTGAAAACACCACAACAGAGCAGGTGGTGTCCGGATCCATCACGGGTGACCTCGGCAAGTACGGTGTGAAGCTGCCGTCAGCCGAAGAAGGCGTGGTGATCAACTTCGGCGCGGAGTGGCGCAGTGAGTCCGCGGACTTCGTTCCGGACTACCAGAGCCTCCTCGGCAACGCGGCCGGCTCCGGTGGTCCGACCCCACCCGTGCACGGCGCCTTCACGGTGCGCGAGGTGTTCACGGAGGCCAGCATTCCACTGGCCGATCATGTCGCATTCGCCAACTCAGCGGCTTTGACCGCCGGCTATCGCTATTCGTCGTACAGCGAAGGCTTCAAGACGAACACCTACAAGATTGGTGCCGAATGGGCGCCGGTCCAGGACGTTCGTACTCGATTCAGCTACCAGCGAGCGGTTCGCGCGCCCAATATATTCGAGCTCTACCAGGCAACCGCCGTTGGCCTGGACGGAACCACTGATCCCTGCGCCAATGCCCCCGGAGAGGCGCCCGCCGCGACCGCGGCACAGTGCGCGCTTGCAGGGGTGCTGCCGGGCCAATATGGCAACATCGGCGCCAACTCCGCGCAGCAGTACCAAGGTCTTCTCGGCGGTAACCCCAAGCTGCAGCCGGAGAAATCCGACACGTACTCGGCGGGCCTGGTGTTGCAACCACATTGGGTACCGAACCTGGTCGTGTCTCTCGACTACTTCAACATCAAGGTCAAGGACACCATCGGCCCCATTGGCGCGGACACCATTCTGACGTCGTGCGTTGCGACCGGCGATCCGATCTTCTGCTCCGCGATCCATCGCGATCCCAACGGCTCCATCTGGAAGACCTTCGCGGGTTACGTGAGCGACCTGAATGTGAACTTCGGTTCGCTGTCGACCAAGGGTATCGATCTCAAAGCGGACTATCGCCTGCCTCTGAACAGCCTCGGCTCATTGTCCTTCTCCCTGGAGGGAACGAAGCTCATTGCACTCAACACGCAGCCATTGACCGACGGCCCCTCGTATAATTGCGAAGGCTACTTCGGCACGGTGTGCGGCGCCTCCAACCCCGGCTGGCGCCACGTGTTGAATACGACATGGGCAACTCCCTGGGATGGACTGGATTTGACCGTGCGCTGGCGCTATGTCGGGCAGGTGCGGTCGGAACAGTTCGACAGCAACCCATCGTTGGCGGGCAACCCGTTTCCGGCAACGGCCAACGTCGCCGCCTACAATTACATCGACATGTCGGCGATGTTCAATCTCTACAAGGGAGTGCGGCTGCAACTCGGCGTCAACAACATTGCCGACAAGGACCCGCCAATCATCACTTCAGGCGGTGGACCTTACGGTTCGGACTGCAATGCGATCACGCCGAACGGCAGCTCGTGCAACGGCAATACCTTCCCGGGTACTTACGATGCACTGGGCCGGTTCTTCTTCGCCCACATATCGGCGCAGTTCTAACCCGACGACCGACACGCTGTTGTGTCGATCTTTTACGGCGGGCGCGGTGCCCGCCGTTTCTTTTGGCCGGCAGTCAATGCAGACAGGGGTCAGTGCCGCTCGGATCCGAGAACAATGTTCGATGCATGGAAGTGCACGATGAGCCACTGCCCCTGCGATTTCCTCAGGACGAGTGTCCGGCGCCCATTGCGTCGGGTATTTCGCTGATCGAACGAGACCAATGCCGCATTGGGATCGAGGATCATCACCTGGGAATTACCGGGAATGATGTGAAAGTACGGTGGCCCGGCGCCGTGAGTTTTTCGAACTTCGCCGAAGAGCCGCTCGAACTGACGCTGAATCGCCGATTTGCCCTCGAAGAGTCCCGGCGGCTGCGGGAGGGGGAAGAAGCCGGTGGCATCGTCCGCGAAACACGCCATGAATGCCGGCAAATCGAGATTTTCAAATGCCGTGATGAGGCGGGCGACCAGTTCATCGATTTCCCGCCGCTCGGCACCCGCGGAGTCAGCCATCCCCTCAGCCGCGACAGCTGGCGCGGCCGTCGCAGTATTTCCGAACATCCAGATGAAGCCCGCCAAGGCCAGGCCGGCGCGAGCCCCCGCGCCTCGAACTACCTTGCGCACTCGAATCCCTCATATCAGGTGCGCAGAGGGTAGCACCGCTACACCACCGGGTCGAAGGTGATGAAATTGATCGCCAGCAGCGCAATGACCAACAGAATCGAGACAACGCAGATCAGGTTGACGTGGAGCCTTTCATCAGCGGCCACGACATGGCGCCGGGGTGGCGTCATTCCGGGGCAGCGTGAGGACCACCTTCCTCAACAATTCCTCCAGCGCCTTCTTCTCGGAAGCGCTGAGCGCATCCAACAGTCCCGCTTCCACTTTCATGTCCTCCCGGAAAGCCGCCTCGGCGCGCTTGCGGCCTTCCTTTGTCAACTCAACGGGCAGGCTTCGGGCGTCCCCCGCGCTTTCCCCGCGACGGATGCAGCCCTTCTTCTCCAGCCGGTTGAGCCGGTCGGTCAGTCCGCCCGATGAGATCATGAGCGACCGATACAACTCCGTCGGACGCAACTGGTACGGAGCCCCGCTTCGTAACAGGGTCGCGAGCACATCGAACTCGCCCGAGTCCAATCCCGCCCGCGTGAAAACGGCCTCGATCGCCGGCCGCGCATGCAGCGTAATCCATCGCGCCCGACCCAGAATCGCCATACCGATGGTATCGACCATCGGCAGCTCCTGAGCCCATTGGGCGCGTCGTTCGTCAATTCCGTCGGGTTCACTCATATATCTTGACATCGAGGTAAATGGCTATTATCTTGACGCCAAGATACTTCTTCAGTGAGGAAGATTCAATGGCTCTATCAGCAGCAATGGCCGCGAAAGTCTGCGAAACCTGCGGCACGATGTTCGAGCCAACCGGCAGCACGCCCGCCCACTGCCCCATCTGCGAGGACGAGCGCCAATACGTTGGCTGGGACGGACAGCGCTGGACGAGCATGCACGAGCTCGCACAAAACCGGCGTGTTGAGTTCGTAAATGAGGAAGGCGTTACCACGTTCTCCATACGACCGAGCTTCGCGATTGACCAGCGCGCGTTTCTCATACCCGACGGCAAACGCAATGTGATGTGGGAATGCCTGAGCCTGGTCACTCCGGCAGCGGTCACTGAGATCGAAAGCCGCGGTGGAGTGAGTTGCATTGCGATCTCGCACCCCCACTTCTACACTGCCATGGTTGCGTGGAGCGAGGCGCTGGGGGGCGTGCCGATCTACCTTCATGCAGCCGACCGCAGTTGGATACAACACAACTCACCGCATATCCGGCTCTGGGAAGGCGATCGGCTGGAGTTGAGCAGCGATCTGGAGCTCATCCATCTGCCCGGTCACTTTGCCGGCAGCACCGGCCTGTGGTGGAAAAGCGGCCCCCGACCGGGTGGCAGCCTGTTTCCCGGTGATGCGCTGCAGGTTGTGATGGACCGCCGTCACGTGACCTTCATGTACAGCTATCCCAACGTGATGCCGCTCAGCCCACCTGCTGTCCGCAATCTGCGCAAGGCGGTCGCGCCCCTGCAGTTCCACGATCTGTTTGGTTACACCTGGGGCCGCCAGATCATTGGCAACGCAAAAGCGGCGGTCGATGGCTCCTTCGAGAGGTACCTTGCGGCTATCGCCGAGCCGTCGCACGCTGCGGCGGCTTTGCCCTGACCTGTTTAACCACGCCCAGAATCGCATCAACCACCGAGTCCGGGCTGTCGAGCTGAATGTTGTGACCAGCATGCTCGACAACGACGTGCGTGGTGTTCGAGGACATCCCTGCCAGCTCATCCTGAAGTTGCTGCCACACAGGCCCGGTCACCGACTCCCATTCCCGCGGCACCGGTCCGCCGGTTGTCACCGTCCCGGGATCACGAGTCAGAACCACGAGAGGTTTATCACCCAGCTGGGGTAGATGCTGGAATAGCTTGGAATTGGCCGGGAAGTTGAACCACTCGCCCATGACGGGCTCATCCGGCCCATCCCGAAACCCACGCAGCACTTCTGACTCATTCGCGCCTCTCGGCGGCAGCACTTCAGCAAATCGCTCTTGTTGCCGCGGGTGTGACGACTCAATCAGGATCAACCCGGAGACGGTGTCGGGGAAAGTTGCCGCAAACATGAGCGCATCCATGCCGCCAAGAGATTGCCCTGCCAGTACATAGGGTGGCGGGATCCGAAGCATACCCAACATGTCGTGAAGATCCCGCGCTGCGTCGAGACTGGTGCCGGGAGCTTCGAGCTTGCTGCTCAAACCCAGTCCCGCTCTGTCGTACACACACACCCGAGTAACCGCCGCTATCCTGGGCAGGATGGCCGCCCACCCGGCCGGCTCGTCCCACGAGAACACGGTCTCAACCGAGATGCCCATGCCTTGCTGAATAACAACCGTCGGTGAACCGTGCCCGGCGCACTTGTAGCGCAAGGTACGACCATTGCCAACCTGGACATTGTGAAAGCCGGCGAGCGGTTTCTGTACAGGGACGCCAGCCACCTGCGCGTGTGCGGCAGACACTGCGATTGCCGCAAGGACCGGCCACACAGAGGAGACAGCAACAGCCCCGCTCAAAAGCTCCCTGCGCTTCATTGCTGCCCTTTCTTCAACCCTTCGGCAGCTGCGAAAGGTCCACGTACATGCTCTCCCAGATGTGGCCATCCACATCCTGGAAGCTGCGGCCGTACATGAACCCGTGCTCCTGCCTGGGATTGACGTCGGCCTTGCCGCCGTTCGCGCCCGCGGCATCGATGATCCTGTCAACGGCCTGCCGATTTTCGGCCGACAGCGCCAGCATCACTTCGCTTTCCCGGTGGGCATCCACAATTGGCTTCTTCGTGAAGACGGCCCACTTCGGATGGGTCAGAAGCATCACAAATATCGTATCCGAGAAAACCATGCAGGAAGCCGTGTCGTCGCTGAACTGGGGGTTTTTGGTTGCTCCAATGGCCTCGTAGAACGCCGTCGCCTTCTTCAGATCCCGTACCGGCAGGTTGACGAACAATTGCTTTGCCACAGTCGAAGTCTCCTCAAAGTATTCCGTATAAAGCGGTCTGCGTGCCGAGGACGCAGCCGGGTCACCCCGCACGACATGGCCCGCCGGAAAATCTGGCGCGGCCTCATTCTGCGCAGCAAGTGGTTGTCAAATCCCGTCACACTTGTCACTCCCACTGCCCGGTACGGGGTTGCAGACTATCTGGCACCCAGCAACCCGTGTGGAGTACCAATACCGATGAAAACGCCTCCGATTGTGTCCGCTCAGGAGTGGGAAGCCCGATGGAAAGAGCTTCTCGTCAAAGAGAAGGAAATGACGCACGCGAGGGATGCGCTAGCCGCCGAGCGGCGCCGTATGCCCTGGCAGGCGGTCGAGAAGACCTATGTCTTCGATGGGCCGAAAGGCAAGGTCAGCCTGCTCGACCTGTTCGATGGACGCAGGCAACTGGTCCTGTACCGCGCGTTTTTTGAACCCGGCGTGCATGGGTGGCCGGACCATGCCTGCATCGGCTGCTCCCTCGGAGCCGACCAGGTATCGGACCTCACCCACCTGAATGCGCGCGACACCACTCTCGTCTATGCGTCGCGAGCCTCACAGGTGGATATCGCCCGGCTCAAGGACCGTATGGGATGGCACCACATCCCCTGGTACACGATCACAGACAACTTCGATACTGACTTCGGTGTGAATGAATGGCACGGCCACAATTCGTTCATCCGCGAAGGTGACCGCATCTTCCGCACTTACTTCATCAACGGCCGTGGCGACGAAGCCATGGGCACCGTCTGGAGCTACCTCGACATGACCGCCCTGGGGCGCCAGGAAAATTGGGAGAAGTCACCGGAGGGCTATCCGCAGACGCGTCCCTACAAGTGGTGGAACTGGCACGACAGTTATGTCCCCGGAGCAGCTCCCGACCCGAAGTGGGTGGCGGTATCCGATGCCGGCGAGGCTGCATTCCGCAAACAGGAATAGCGGTGCGGCAGCTCGAGGTCAGTGTCCTGGAGGAGCCCTGTGGTTGGCAGCGAGATCCTCGGGCTCCAGGACTTTACCGTGAAGGATGACCTTGGCGATTGAACCGTAAGCATCCACGCTCCGTGTCGGATCGGAGCGCAGGAGCAAAAGGTTTGCGCGTTTCCCCACCTGCACCGTGCCCAACTCGTGACTGAGGCCCAACACCTCGGCATTGGTCACAGTGGCCGCGCGGAAAACCTGCAGTGGAGTCATGCCCGCTTGCACCATTCGCCGCATCTCCCGCCACCCGTTGAGGCCCGGCGGATTGGCATAGGTTGGAGCGCTCGGCGTATCAGTAGCGAACAGGATGCGACCTGCGTGCGCGGCCATATAACCAACAGCGGCTGCGCTTCGCGCAAGCGGAGGCGCCAGTGAGTCGCGGGCATCCTTCCATTGTGCCTGCTGATCATGGGAGTCCCGAGTTTCCTTGGACAGCAACCCGGAAGCCAGGATGTCGTGAAACCACTGCCCCTGCGGTGTGCGATACCATTCAATCGCACTAGCCGGAACCGCAGTGGCCAGTGTCGCGTCTGACAGATATTCCGGATCAAACAGGTCCTGTAGTCCATACAGCACCTGCATCGTCGGTTGCCAGCCCATGTGGGCTTTGATTTCAGAATCCAGGATTTTCTTCGCCCGGGGTGTCAGCTGCGTAGCGGTCTGCTCACGATTCCAGTGCCACATCCCGTGGGCAACAACATCCGCTCCCGCCTGTACCGCGAATTCCTGGCCATCCGTGCTGTTCGCGTGAATGAACACAGGAATGCGTGCCGCGTGCGCGGCAGCGACCAGTGCACGTATCGTGTCGAGTCGAGGCGGAGGCAATTCATCCACCTCGCCAAACCCTCGCTCATAAAAAGTCTTCACGCACACGGCCCCGTCGGACTTCATGCGGCTGACCACTGCTTCGGGAGTATGTGTGGCCGGATCAACGCCCGCCGGCGCTTTCTCTTCCTCTCCTCGCTGCACGATCATGTATCTCAACAGAGCCTGACGATCGGTCTCCGTCACCAATTTGATCTGCGGGTAACCGCCAGGGATCTCCGCTCCACCGCAGAAATACAGATCCGGACGGACCTTCTGCGAGTTCCAGGCAGCCGCCTGCGTGCTCGTTGAGATGAGATCAACCAGCGTCGTATAACCGAACAACAGGTAACTGCGCGGTATCTGCTGACGCAATTCGCGCGTTGCGACCGGCTGGGCCTTCATCTGATCATCGTAGAGACCAGGCAGGTCCGACGTATGTACGTGACTGTCGATGAGACCAGGAGTCAAATAAAGGCCGGTCGCATCGACAACCTCGGACTCGTCCGCGCGCGCAGTACCTGGCCCGACGCCTACGATGCGATCGTCTTTGATAGTTACAGTCGCGTTCCGTAACGGAGTGGCCAGGTCGGGGGAAACGACAGTGACGTGCTCAATGCGCAATTCATGCGCAGCCACTGCCGTGCACCACAAACTGAGTGCCATCCAACCCATGATGGCGTTTCGCATTGGCATTTCTCCGGCTGATTCTGTCTGCGCGGCGCGGCGCCGGGGAATGATGGTCGGTGAGTCAGCGGGTGTCGAGGCCCAATCCGGCCGGGCGCCACCGGCTCGCGACGAGACGTGTGAGCCCACTATACAGTGCTATTCTCGGTAATCAGCTTTGAGGTTGGAATGATCCCAAAAACGCTCGCGGTCCTCCTGGCCTGCCTCCCGTTCGCGCTGACCGCGGGGGCGGCCGAGAAACCTACACTCATTGTCGCCATCTCGGTGGATCAGTTTTCCGCTGGAATTTTCGATCAATACCGGGACCACTACAAAGCCGGGCTGCGCCGCTTGATCGATGCGGGCGTGGTATTTCCAAACGGCTACCAGAGCCACGCGGCCACGGAAACCTGTCCGGGACACTCCACCCTGCTCACCGGCAAGCATCCCAGCGGCACGGGGATCATTGCAAACGAATGGCAGGGACCCGGGCCGAAGCCTGCCTACTGCGTGTCGGATCCCAGCGTGACCGTGCCTGGGCGGCCTAAAGAACCCCGAGGACCAGCCAACCTGCGCACATCCACGCTGGGCGAGTGGATGAAGGCGCGGAATCCCGCCTCCCGCGTCGTTGCTGTATCCGGAAAGGATCGGGCTGCAATCAACATGTCCGGGCACGGCCCCGATGCCGTTTTCTGGTGGGACGACGAACTGGGATTCAACACGTATGTGCCGCCCGGAGCGGACGCGAACCAGCGCCTCGAGCCTGTCGCGGCGATCAATGAGGCCATTGCAAAGCGCTGGGACAAAAAGCTTCCAGTGTGGAAGCCACTGGACGCGTCCTGCAAACGACTCAACTCGGAAGGGATCTATGGCGGCAGCTTGCATGTGAACCATCATGTCCCGCCGGACTGGAAGCTGGCCAAGGCGGACCAACCGTACCGCAGCGACAAGGCCTTCAAGCGTTTTGTCCGGGCCAGCCCTATTGTTGATGAGCTGACACTGGACCTGGCGACATCGCTGCTCAACCGTTTCCAGCTGGGACGCTCGAGCGCACCCGATCTCCTCGCAATTTCATTGAGCGCCACCGACTACATCGGGCATCGCTATGGCAATGAAGGGCCGGAGATGTGCGACCAGATGGCCCATCTCGACCAAAGGCTCGGCGCCTTCTTCAAGAAGCTGGATGCAGCGAAAGTTCGCTATGTGGTGGTGCTCACCGCGGATCATGGCGGACTGGATGCGGCCGAACGGGTGCGCCTGAAGGGATTTCCCGCGGAAAGAATGGACAAGGACGTAGCCAAGGAGGTCAACGAGTACCTGCGGGGATCTGACCTTCACCTCGGGTCAGATGCGTTTGAGTACGTTTCCTACGGACTGTATTTCCTGCGCTCACAGAATTTAACCGCCGACCAGCGGCAGACAATCAGTGACTCGACAGTCAGGTTTCTGAACCAACAACCGTGGGTAACCGGAGCTTTCCCCAAAGCCGAGATTCTGAAGGTCAAGATCCGACCGGGCGTGCCGCCGGATGAAATGACTCTCGAGGAGCGGTTCGCGGAAAGTGTGGATGCAGAGCGCAGCGCGGATATTCTGATTGCGTTTAAACCGTATACAACCATGGACCCGGTGGATGCCGACGGCTTCTACATAGCGGAGCATGGCACGCCGTGGAACTACGACCGCCGTGTACCTATTGTGTTCTGGCGCCCCGGCCATCCGGGCTACGAACAATATCTGCCGATCGAGACGGTGGACATCGCACCGACACTGGCAGCGTTGGTTGGCGTACCCCACCCGCCCGTTGACGGGCGTTGCATCGACCTCGACTCCAGTGCCAGCGATACCTGCGAGACTACCGGGACTGCTTTTTGATTCAATCCACTGTTGCACGCCGTCCCTCGGCGGAGCGAATATATCGCAACGTATGCAATGGGTAACGACAGCATCGGTGGTAGCTCTGTTGAGCGCTGGCTCCGCGCGCGCACCTGCGCCGACGATCCAACATTGGAGCCCGCCCGCCATTTCGAGCCCGGACTGGGAGTCTCACCCTGCCTTTGATCCGCGCACCGGCGACCTGTGGTTCGTGCGCAGCGACAAATCGTTTTCCGGCTGGCATCTGCTGGTAGCGCGTTGCGAACGCGGCTCGTGGCAGCCGCCGGTGGCTGCGCCGATCGCCAAACCCGGGTTGGAAGCAGACCCCTGGTTTTCGCCTGATGGCAAAACATTGTGGTTTATCTCGACGCGCCGAACCGGCTCCAACCGCAGTGCGGACCTCGACATTTATCGTGTTGAACGAGCGGCCGATGGCAGCTGGGGCGAACCTGCGCCCCTGCCGGCACCGGTGAATTCGGATTCGGCCGAATGGTTTCCCCGGCCGGTAAAGGATGGGTGGCTGTACTTCGGCTCACGTCGGGCGGGTGGCCATGGAAAAGATGACATCTGGCGGGCACGGGAGCGCAATGGGCGCTGGAGCGTCGAAAACCTCGGCCCCGAATTCAATACAGCCGATAACGAGTCTGAGTTTCAACCAGCGCCCAATGGACGGTGGGGCCTTCTTTCGACGGACCAGGGCCTGGTACGCGTTGTTGCAACGGCGCACGGCTGGCGCCGGGAGCACCCCTTTGCAAATCAAAACGGCAGTGAAATCGGACCGCTGATTGCACCTGACAGCCACAGCTTCATCTTTTCGCGTGATGCGGGCGATGGCGCCTCCGGGGAGTTGTTTCTCGCCCAGCCGCCTGACGGAGTTGGTTGGGCACCCGGGTGTCCCGCACGCTGATGCCGCCCGAGCCGGCTGTTGGTGTTAGGCGTGCTGTTGATGTCGGACATGTTGGCTGCATCGCCAGTGACGGTTGTGCTGGCAATATCGGCTGTGTCGGTGCGTTGGCTGTATAGGTTGCGTTGGCTGTATCGGTTGCGTCGGCTTTAGCGACTGCGTTGGCTCTGCGATTACCGCGGATTCGGCTTTGGGTCGGGCGCCGGGTCGGTGGGATGCTCGGCTGCCGGCGCTGCGGGATGCTCGGCGGCAGTTGCGGGTACGGGTGCGGCGGGAGACTCCGTTGCCGGTGCTGCACGGGGCTCAGCTGCGGGTGCGGCGGTCGGTGCAGCGGCGGCAGGCTCCGCGGCTGGGGCGGCGGGAGTTTCGACGGGTGCGGCAGCGGGCGGATTGGCTGCCGGTGCAGCGGGAGGCTCGGTGGCCGGGGCTGGAGCGGCAGCTTTTTCCGTGCCGGGTACCCGGGCGCAATGGTCAGCTTCGCGCGCGTATCCCGGGAAACAGGCCCAATCGCGTCCATCGGCATCGAGGTACGCGTGGGGCGGAGGGCTTATTTCCTCGCAGTGCTCGGCGACCTTTCTGAATCCCCAGTCGCACTCCCAGCGGCCGCCCCCTACCAGCGAGGCATGCTCGGGAGCCGTCGGTAGCGCACAAACACCATTGGTACGGCGGTAGCCCGGACGGCAGCGCCACTCGCCTTCGAAGACTTCCAATCCATCCTGGCCGGACGGCTCCTGCTTGTCCTCGACGCAAAAGCCCGCGACCTGCTTATAACCCTCGTTGCAAGCCCAACCCTGATCGCCGGCGCTGTAATGCGAAAACGAAGGAATATCGGGATGCAGGTCCTGCGCGCAGCACAGGCTTTGCACCAACATCCCCCCTATTGAAAGCAGCATCACGGCCCATTTCGACATGGGTCCATGATACAGAAGCGCACGGCGCCCGCCGGCCCGATCAGAGCTTGACGAAGCGACAGTCTTTCGTATACGGCACGAAGCCCATACGGTAGCCGGCATAGTGACCGTCGCTGGCTTCTCCGTGACCGGGGCGATGGAAAATATACGTTTGCATGCCCGTTTCCCTCAGGGTCGATAGAGTTGATCCGGCAGGCCGCGCTTCTTCTTTTCCGCGGCAACCATGTCGGCGACTTCCTGCAGCAACTTCTTCGCGTCGTAGACGATCCCGTCCTTGACCGTGTAACTGACGCCTCCTACCCGTTCGAGCCTGTGTGTCTGATCATTCAGCCGCAACGCGCCCGTCCCGTAGAGCGTCTTGAAGTTCTGCAGCGGGTTTTCCTCGACGATGACGAGATCAGCAATCTTGTTGACCCGGACAGTGCCGAACTCGGGAATAACGCCCTTGGGATCCATCAGTGTCATGGCCCCGTTCAGTGTTGCCGATGTCACGACCTGCAGTGGGTTGAACCCGGCCTCCTGCAACAACTCCAGCTCCTGGATGTACCCGAAACCGTAGGTTTCGAAGATGAAGCCGCTGTCCGAGCCGGTCGTGACCCGGCCACCCATGTTCTTGTAGTCATTGATCAGGCGCATGTACTTCCAGTAGAAGTTGCGCCACTTGACCTCCGTGGCCGTCGTCCAATCGTAAAAGTAAGAGCCGTGGTTCTCACGTGACGACTGGTAGAATTCCCACAGCTGGGGCATGGTGTACTTGTCGTGCCAATCGGCATTGCGCATGCGCATCAGATCGCGCGAGGCCACGTAGATGGTCATCGTCGGATCGAAGACGACGTGATTGGCCTTCTGGTGCTCGAGATAGGCCTTCCACTCCGGGGTTCCCGGGTCATAACTCTGCTCCACGAGGTCGGCCACATCGCCGAACCGGTCCTCTTCCTCGTTGTAGTTATACTCAGGCCGGAAATTCTGGATTTGTCCGTTTTTCAGCAGTGACTCGAAGTGACCATAGTGATGCGTCACCGTATTGAGGCCGACATCGCCGGCCTGCTGCGCGTCCATTCTCCCCTCGCCGGTAGCGGACAGGTGAGAGACGGTGCCGATGTGCATCTTCCGTGCTTCATCGCACAGGGCAGCGAAGGTCTCGGGGTCCTGGTCCGGCATGTTGAATATCTTGACGCCATCGATACCCCGCTTGGCCGCGTAGTCCACCCAGGCGCGTGCCTTCTCCGGGGTATTGGGCTCGCCGCCCTTCCAGCCGTCACCTTCTCCGGGACGTTGATAAGCGAAGATGTGAGGAGCCACGATTTCATTCCTGGCCGACCGCGCCTTCTCGTTCAGTGAAACCTCGAGGGGAGCCAACGGTACTCCGCGTATCGTGGTTACACCGTGTGCGAGCCAGAGCTTATAGGTGTAGCTGAGGTCCGGAGCCTTGTCGGCGGTGGCACCATGCGTGTGTACGTCCACAAAACCAGGCAACACATACATACCGCTGGCATCCAGCTCGTAATCCGCATCCTTGGGCGGGCGGCCGGGCTTCATGTCCAAACCGGGGGTGCCTGCCTGTTTGATTTCCACGATGCGATTGCCCGCGATGATGATGTCGACCGGGCCGCGGGGAGGCGAGCCCGAGCCATCGATGAGGGTGACTCCACGGATCACGAGCTTCTTGTAGGGTCCCAGGCCCTCACCGGACCGACGAGGTGGCGCAGGCATTGCATCCGACTTGTCCGACTTCTCCGCAGCCGGCGTAGTGGTTGCATCGGCTGCCTGCGTCGGGCCGCAGTTGAGGGTGAGCACTGCCGCTGTGCCAAGAACGAGCCATCTCATGAATCTCTTCCCCTTACCGGAACTTTATACTGGCAGACTCTATACCAGTGACTGGCCCCGCGTGTTGGAGCTACGGCGGGTGGTCGGAAGTGACCACCCGCCGCCGATGATGGCTGGCGGAATCCTGGCGAGGTGCCGAATTCCAGTGAGATCAGGTCTCGAGAGTGACCAATCCACCCAAGGCAGGATCCGAGTAGCTGTCACGGCCGGTTTCGACGTGACCGGCGAAGCGCCACTGGAACGCGGGATCTTCAGTGATCTTCAGGACCAGGTCGTACCAACCATGGAAGCGATCGCAGCGCTGGTCTGACTCGAACGACTGACCAGGCATCAACATCCGCAGGTTGTGATCTCCTGTGTAGGCATCCTGCACAACCACAGTGGCTTTGGTGGATCCCACATTGGTGATACGCAGGCCAATTGAGCCATGACCATCCTTGTCATAGCGGGTGCGAACATCGAGGATGCCCGCGAAATGCCCTACGCTACCTTTGTAGTAGCGGGCAAATCCGTTGGGGCCATAGACGCTCAGATCGTACTTCGATGCAAACTTCCAGCTACCGCTGAGTTGTTTTCCATGCTCGATCGTGTAGGCACGGACATTGTCCGCCGCGTTTCCGGAGCGGACCTGAAATACCGCGCCGGCTTTTCCAGTGTTGATGAAGTCCAGCCCGAAGGTGCTGGCAGAAGCATTCACGTGACCATTGACTATGAGCTCGTAAGGCAGAGCCCGCGCGGGGCGCACACCCTTCTCCTGCTTCGGCAGTCCGATCAAGATTTGACTCGGTGCCGGAATAAACGTGTCCACGTTGCCGCCGGCCAACTCATTCACGGGCGGGAGGAAGGCGTCTGTGGAAGGCAGGCGCGCATGGCTCTCATTCGGGTTGGTGAAGTTGAATGCCGTTGTCAGATCACCGGCAACCGTCCGGCGCCACGGCGAGATGTTGTTCTCGACGACGCCAAAGCGCTTCTCAATGAATTGAATCACCGAGGTGTGATCGAAGACCTGAGAGTTGACATAGCCGCCCTTGCTCCAGGGTGAGATCACCAGGAACGGCACGCGCGTGCCGAGACCGATCGGCCCGTTGGGCGTGTCGGTTGTGACAATCTCGTTGTGGACATCGACGGTCGAGGCGCCGAAGTCGGGAGACTGCGGTGGGAAAGGGGGTGTCACATGATCGAAGCTTCCGTCCGCCTCGTCGTAGTTCACGAGCAGGACGGTCTTGCTGAAGACCTCGGGGTTGGACACGAGAATGTCAACAACCTGCGAGATGTACCAGGCCCCGTAGTCAACCGGCCAGTTGGAGTGCTCGGTGTAGCCGGCGGGAGCCACGATCCACGAGACCTGCGGCAGCTTGCCGTGCTTCACGTCACTGCGCAGCTGATCGAACAAGGATTCCTGCCAGGCTTTCCAGTCCTGCGCAGGGGCATCTGTCGCAGGAATGGTCTCGAGGATTTCCGTTCCCGTGCAACCATTGTCGAACAGCGGGTTGCCCGGCGCCGAGGTCGCGTACTGATTGAAGTACAGAACGGAGTTGTCACCGTAGTTACCGGCGAAGGAGTTGGAGGTGCCGTCACCGAAATCCGGGGCGAAAGGCTGCCCGGCGATGTCCTGGTAGATCTTCCAGCTGATGCCGGCCTTCTGCAGCACTTCCGGGAATGTCGAGAAGGTCCAATAGGCGCCGTTGTGGCTCTGACCGTTGAAGGTCATAGGCCCTGCCCCATGACCGTCCGTACCGCCTGCGCCGAGGTTGTCGAGATTGCCGATGCAACCGGTCCACAGGTAGGTGCGATTGGGATTCGTGGGTCCCATTACCGAGCAGTGGTACGCATCACCCACAGTGAACGCATCCGCCAACGCACAATGGTATGGGACATCGGCGCGCGTCATGTATGACATCGCGATCGGGCCGTTCACGCTGGCCCACATGTCATATTGACCCTGGTTCCAGGCGCGGTGTGTATTTCCCCAGCTATGATCCGTTCCCGGGAAGTACGTGAGGCCAATGTCCTTCGGAATCGCCTTGGGATCGACGCGGAACGGCGGAATGACCGGCACCCCGTTCGAGGGGCCGCCGAGGGAGCCCTGATCGGGCGGCACGCCATATCCGAGCGCCACATTTGCCGCACCCGCGGGTTGCAGGAACACCGGGGCGAGCGTGGTTCCGGTACCGTTCTGCAGGGGCAGATGAATGTTGACCGCGCGGGGATCATTGAACCCGCGCACGCCTTTGATCGTACCGAAGTGATGATCGAATGGCCGGTTTTCCTGCATGAGGATGATGATGTGCTCGACGTCCCGGATACTGCGCGTGCGATTGTTCGCCGGTATTTCGAGGGCCTGGGCAATGCTCGACTCGAGCGAGCTCGCCATGGCGCCCATGCCGAGTAACTGCAGGAATTCGCGGCGATCGGTATTCTTCACTAGATGACTCCTTATCAATCAACACATTCGACCAAGGGCGAAGACTACGGAGCGCGAAGTTGCAACCCCGTGACGATTCCGTGAAGTTAGTTGGACACGGCATCGAGTCACTCGAGCGCCGTGTCAGTCAGAACCCGGCGCTCCTGTCCGGTTGGACTGAGCTCGAACGGTTGTACCGTGCCAGCGGTGACACACAGAAAGCGTCGCTCGCTGCGCGGCACGTGGCGGCATTGCGGCAGCTGCCGCCCGCCCTCATTGCAGCAGGCAGCTTTTTCTCAGCGGGTCAGATGGCTGCGGCGAAACAGGTTTTGCAGGCATTTCTGCGGGAAAATGCCACGCACGTCGAAGCGTTGCGGCTGCTCGGGAGGATTGCGCTTCATGGCAACCAACTCGAAGAGGCAGCCGCCCTGTTTGAACGGGTGTTGGGCACCTCCCCCCATTACCGCGCGGCCCGGGCCGACTTGGCGCGCACGCTCATTCAACAGCAGCGGCACTCCGAGGCCGGGCATGAAATTGAGATTCTTCTGAAGCTGGAACCGGACAACTGGGACTATGTTGCGCTCCATGGAACCGTCCTGGCAGGAATGGGACAGCACGAACGCGCCATTGCGGTGTTTCAGAAAGCGGTCACCGCAGTGCCTGGCTGGGCACACCTGTACCTTCTGCTGGGCAACTCGCTGAAGGCCATTGGACGGCAACAGGAAGCCATCGACGCCTATCGGACCGCGGCAGCGCGGCGCCCTGGTTTTGGAGATGCCTACTGGAGTCTGGCCAACCTGAAAACCTACCGGTTTTCGCAAGCCGAGATCAGCCAGATGCGCGCCGTGGAGGACGCACCTGCCACACAGGTCGTCGATCGATACCATTTGTGTTTCGCGCTCGGCAAAGCGCTGGAAGATCGGGGCGAATACTCGAGCTCGTGGCGCTATTACGAGCGCGGCAACGAGTTGAAAGCTGAGCAGTCGCCTTTCGATTCGCTCGCCATGGAGCGCAACACAGATCGATTGATCGAGGCCTGTTCAGTGGAGTTTGTGACATCGCACGCCGGAGCGGGCTGTTCAGATCCGGATCGGACGCCGATTTTCATCGTGGGGCTGCCCCGATCCGGGTCAACACTCGTTGAGCAGATTCTCGCTTCCCACTCCCTGGTGGAGGGTACGCAGGAGCTGCCCACGGTTGGGCGGATCGCTCGTGAGTGCGGCTCCCCCATCGAAACCTCGGCCTGCGCCGTCGGCCCCTCGCCCTCCACCGGCGTCGACTATAGTCGGATGGGCGCGCGCTACCTGGCGGAAACCCGCGCCTACACGGGCCGGGGCAAGCGCTTCTTTCTCGACAAGATGCCCAACAACTTCAGGCACATCGGGCTGATCCACCTGATGCTGCCGACGGCGAAGATCATCGATGTCCGGCGCGATCCAATGGCCTGCTGTGTCAGCAACCTGAAGCAACTGTACGCAGCCGGCCAGGACTTCACCTACAGCATCGATTCCCTCGCCCGCTACTACAAAAGCTACCTGCGGTTGATGAACCACTGGGATGCGGTGCTGCCGAACCGGGTCCTGCATGTTTCCTACGAAGATCTGGTCGATGATCTCGAGACCCAGGTGGCACGGCTGCTGCGCTTCTGCGGGTTGGATGTCGAGCCCGGGTGCCTGGAGTTTTATCGCACTGATCGACCCATCGGTACGGCGAGCTCGGAACAGGTGCGGCAGCCTGTTTTCCGCAACGGGCTGACGGACTGGCAGCACTTTGAGCCCTGGCTGCAGCCGTTGCGCGAGGCGCTGGCGTGAGTCGAGGCCCTGCGGCATCCTTGCGCCGGATGCGGCCCATTTTTAGTGCGAAGCTCGTCAACGGGGTCTGGGGGGACCCCGGAGTGCTCATTGATCTGAAATTCTCACGCCGGGCTCTGCTGTTCGACATTGGTGAGATCAGCAGTCTACCGACACGGATGTTGCTGAGAGTCAGTGACGTTTTCGTGAGTCACACGCACATGGATCATTTTGCCGGCTTTGATCATTTGCTGCGCGTGTGCCTCGGACGTGATACCGGCGTGCGCATGTACGGGCCACCTGGGTTCATCGACCGCGTCTACCACAAGCTCGCGGCCTACACATGGGATCTCGTACAGAATTACTCAACCAACTTTGCCGTTGAGGTTCACGAGTTACATCCAGACGCACGTGTACTGCGCGCGAGGTTCAACAGCCAGAACCAATTCCGGCGCGAGCAACTCGATGACGCGGAATCGCGTGAGGGTACGCTACTCGAGGACGAGCAGTTCTGTGTTCGTGCTCGGGCGCTCGTGCATCATGAGATCAGCTCCCTCGCATTTGCGTTCGAGGAACGCACTCATATCAATGTCTGGAAGAATCGCCTCGATGAGCGTGGGCTCCCCAGCAGTCCCTGGCTCACTGATCTCAAGCAAAAGGCACGGGCCGGCTTGCCCGATGACACGCCGATCACAGTCCGCTGGCGCACCCGGGACGGGTCGCGAGAGCAGACGCTTCCCCTGGGCGAGCTGAAACGCGACGTGCTCGAATTCGTACCCGGCCAGAAGGTCTGCTACGTCACTGATGCGAGCGGAGCGGAGGAAAACCGCGCTCGCATCGTCGACTTCGCACGCGATGCCGATCTGTTGTTCATTGAAGCGGTATTCCTCGATGCAGACAGCGAGCTGGCGGCGCGCAAATCACATCTGTCAACTACGCAGGCCGGCGCCATCGCCCTCGAGGCGAACGTGCGTCACGCCGAGCCCTTCCACTTTTCGGCGCGTTATTACCCCGACGAGACCCGGCATCGAGTGGAATTCGAGCGTGCCTGGCACGGCGCGTAACTTCCGCTAAGATTGGGCACATGCTGAAACTACTGCTGGCTTGCCTGTGCGTGATTTCTGGATTTTTCGGGACCGCTGACGCTGCGCCGCGTCCGGTCACGCCACGCGGCCCCCTGACCGCCGAAGAGAGGAACAACATCTCCGTCTTCGAGAATTCGAAGGCATCCGTGGTGTATATCTCGACGAGCGAGCGCGTTCTCGACTACTGGACCCGCAACATCATGACGGTTCCGCATGGCACGGGATCCGGCTTTATCTGGGATAGCGGCGGGCACGTGGTCACCAATCTGCACGTGATCGCGGATGCGGCCGATGCGACCATACGGCTTTCGGATGGTAAGGATTATCCAGCAACGCTCGTCGGGGTCAGTAGTGCCCATGACATTGCAGTCTTAAAGATTCGCATACCGACCAATAACGCAGCGGCAATCCCGATCGGCACCAGTCATGATCTGGTGGTAGGCCAGAAGGTCTATGCGATCGGCAATCCGTTCGGTCTCGACTGGACGCTGACGGTTGGGATCGTGTCCGCACTCGACCGCTCGCTCACGGGCGAGAACGGCGTGTTGAATCAACACCTGGTACAGACCGATGCCGCGATCAACCCGGGCAACTCCGGAGGCCCGCTGCTGGACAGCGCCGGCCGCCTCATTGGCATGAACACGGCTATCTACAGCCCTTCAGGCGCCAGCGCAGGTGTTGGATTCGCCGTCCCGGTTGATACCATCAACCGCGTGGTTCCCGAGATCATTGCAACGGGCCGCTACTCGGCCCCGAGCCTGGGAATCCAGACTGATGAGAATCTGAGCCGCGGTATCGCACGACAGCTCGGCGTGACCGGAGCCGTGATTCTGCGGGTTCGCCCAGGTGGCCCTGCCGAGAAAGCCGGCTTGCGTGGAGTGCGCTTCGGCCGGCGCAATGCAATATTCCCGGGCGACGTAATCATCGCGCTGAACGATAAACCGATCGATAGCGTGGGTCGGCTGTTCGCGCGGCTGGACGACTGCAAACCTGGCGATGTTGTGCAACTGACTGTTTGGCGGGATGGAAAGAAGATTCGCGTACCCGCCACGCTTCGCAGCGGCGAGGATGACAACTGAGGCTATGGTCGGCGATGGCAAGGGCAATCAGGACGCTGAGCCAGGCGAAACCACTGAGCCCATCAGCAGAGCTATGTCGTCCGGCGCAGGTCAGGGTGGCGGCCGGCCGCCGTGTCACACATCGGCAGGCTGTCTCGTCATGTATCGGAACCCCAATGAAGGAAACCGACCATGCACGGAAAACTCAATGTCTTCGCCGCGGCACCCGCCCTGATGCGGGACTTTCGTCAAGCCTCCATCGAGCTCGCGACCGCCGCCAACTTCGATCCGAAGCTGACTGAGCTGGTGAAGCTGCGCGCCTCCCAGATCAACGGTTGCGCCAATTGCATCAACCTGCACGCGACCGAGGCTCGCGCGGCTGGAGAAACTGAGCAGCGCATCTACCTGCTATCCGCCTGGCGGGAAGCGCCCTGCTACACCGATCGCGAGCGGGCGGCGCTCGAGTGGACTGAGTCCTCGACGCGGCTCTCGGAAGGATTGGCTCTCGGTAGCGCGTATGAGACCCTGGCGGCGCACTTCACGGAGGAAGAGCGGGTCAAACTGACCATCACCATCAACATGATCAATGCCTGGAACCGTCTCGCTGTTGGTTTCGGGCTGTTCGCGGACCCGAAGGAGATCCGGGCCGGCAGCAAAACGGCTGCGTGAGCCAGGAGACAGGCTCCCAGGCTACGCTCCCCCGTCGGCCTCAACCGGGCGCCGGCGGGGATGTCGTACACGAAGACTGAACAGGTTCAAGACCGCGAACACCGTGGTGACCAGTGCAACTTCTTTCCAACCCAGGTTGAGCGGGGCGCGCAACACAATCAACGGTAGGAGCGATTCGGGCAGTTGATCGAGCCCGGGATCGTCCTCGCCGGGCGCACGGCCTCTGCGCCGCTTCCAGGCACTGGAGATCGCATCGCCCAGCATCGAGAGCGCGGCGAATTCCATCCCCAACCACCAACGCAACCCCAACAGCTCCGCGGTGATTGCGCAGGCCGCGACTGCGGCGATCAACCCGCGCCAGGTCTTGTGGGAGCCCAACAGGCGTCGGCCGTCGCGGAGCACCCGGCCACAGTCCAAGGGTGCGGCCCATCGATCCCGACAGGTCCGCCCCAATGCCCACGGCACGAGGTTGGCCACGATCAGCAGCAACATCGAGTTGGTGGCAGCGAGCCAGTTCATTGCGATCTCACCAAGCAATACCCGGGCCTGGGCTCAACCGGGCGAATCGGGTGCACCGGCAAAGGCTCGCATATGAAACTGCGCCTGCGCGGGCAAATGGGCATTTTCGGCGCCCACCGGGCACGCCCGGCGGGCCAGACAACCGATTGTCCGACAGCCGGTCGCGGTCGACCGTACCTGAGCACGACAAATGTCCACGTCATAAGCGCCTGCCTGCACCGCTCCCACCGGACAAGTATGCAAACAGGGCTTGGTTTGGCAACTGTCGCAGGGATTGGGCCACGGCTTCGGGCTGGGTAAAGCCAACTCAGCGGACAGCGCCAATGCACCGCGGTATGAATGCCAGAGTCCGAACTGCGGGTCAATCAGCACCCCGAGCGGCGAGGTGTACAAATTCAGGGCGCGCCGTGCCCAGCGCTGAAACGGCCACCAGGGAGGCCCGCTGGCCGCCGCGTCAAATGGATAAAGGGCCCTGCCCGCATACTTTTGAGCCAGGATGTCAATCGTTCGCTTCGACCAGCGATCGAGTGGGTTCGCCAGACCATCGCTGAATTCAGGACTGTTTGCAAACGCAGACCAGTGTTGAGTACCCGTGAAGCCGATGAGAACAACCGTGCCGACGGGCCGGCCGTCGATGTCAGCCAGGGCATCGCCGGCTTCGGGATGAAAGCCACCGCGGGCGGCCAATCCTCCAGACTCGAGCTGTTGGCTGAGATCGTCGTAGGTCAGCATCAAAGCTGCAACCCGCGCCGATTCTTGTAAGGGAACCAGTCTGGCTGCGGACCTCCTATCAGCTCGACGTCCAACGTGTTAGTCGCGCCTCGCGTCCAACCTCGCTCGACCAATGGCAGGTAAGCGCTGGCGCGCAGCGTGAACCCTGCCGCTCGCAGCGACCTGTCGAGTTTGTCCGCCTGCCCGGTAAATGCGGACAGCCGCAGCGGCCCGTGATTCTTGGCAACGCTCTCGCGTAACGCGGCGCCGATATCGGCTGTAGGCGAAACGATGACCACGGGACCGGGGATGGACTCATGTGGTACGCGCTCTGAGCCAACTCCTTCGACCAACAGGGTTGGCTGCAGGAAATAGCCCCGCAAACCCCACGGTTGGTATTCCCGTCCGCCCAATTTGACCATGGCGCCTCGTTTCAGGGCCCCGGCGAGTCGTTCTATTGCAATTTGCAGCGCGCGTTCATCGAGCAGAGGACCGAGATCCGTGATGGGCTTGCGGGGATCGCCGGCTTCGAGGAACGCCAGATATTCATGCAGGCGATCCGCGAATTTGTAGGCCAGTGACGCCTCGACGTGGATCCGGGTACTGTGCCCCGTCCGCTGACCCGTGTTGTACAAGCGGAGTGTCGCAGCCCCCGCGGCTGCAACATCCAGATAGCAATCCTGGCCCACAAACACGAATTCCGTAGCTGTGTCGGTAGCGGGCTGCTCGTCTGAGTCGACGGTAACCACGTTGAGCACCCCGGGCGGCAATTGATGCGCGCAACGCGCGATAGCCATTGATGTCAGCGCCTGGTTCGCCGGCAGCTTGCACACTATTGTTGATCCACCGGCGATGGCCGACAGTGTGGAATGCCAGAACGGCCATAGAGCCTGCGGGCGCAGTTGGAGCACCTGGACCCCCGCCTCCTCGGGAGTGATCCGCCTGGCATCCATTGGCTCGGCGCAGGCCGGCCCCGCATTTGCCGGTGTGGCATGCACCGGCCCCGCATTTGCTGCTGTGGCATGCGCTGGAACCGCATCTGCCAGTTCCGCGTTTGCAGCCACATCCCGCAGCCGGCGAACTGCGGCAGCTGCGAGATCCTGACACTCGCGCAAGGGCTGCCCCGACTCCACGGCCTGTCTCTCGGCAAGCCCCCCGGCAGCCTGCCGGATCTCGTCGACTACGCCGCGAATGCTTGCCAGCCGCTCGCCTGCGGGGCGCCGCGACCAGGCGTTTTGCGCACCTTGCGCGGCTTCCAGGGCGCGCTGACGCTGGTCCGGGCTCGCTGAGCGAACGGATTCCACGCGCCTGCGGGTCGCCGGATCAATGAGCTCGTGGACGCTCTCACCGTCCGGCGCCAGCCACTCACCCTGGATAAACAATTCCGTCATTCACCGGAATGCTACGCGGTTGAGCCCCCACCTGCGAAGCACCGATGGGAGGGTGATCAGGGAATTACGAATGCGCGGGCTGGCGCGTGGCGCGCTGGAGCTTGCGATAGTCGCTGGGCAACAGGCCGAAAGCCCGGCGGAAACGGCGGCCGAAGTGGGTCATGTCTGTGAAACCCAACGAGTAGGCGATGTCGGAAATGCTCAGGTGGATTTTCAACGGGTCAGCCAGGGCGCGGCGACACTGCTCCAGGCGCCGCGCCTGCAGGAGCCGCCCTACCGACGTCCGGTCGTCGCTCAGGATTGCGTTGGCATACCGAAGCCCGATCCCCACTGACCGGGCGATCGACCCGGCGGTCGCGGTGTGATCCGTCAGGTTCTTCTCAATCGCCCCGCGCAACTCCATCCGGAGAAGATCACGGGACGACGCCACGTGCGGCACACCGCCACCAGCTGTTTTCCACAGTGATGCGGCGAGTAGATCCAACAACTGATCCGACACGCGCGCAGCTGACACGCCGAGCGCTTCGGCATGCTCCGGAAGGACGCGAAAGAACTCGGACAGCAGGCCCGACTCGCCTGGATCCGTGCTCAGCCTCTGTGCAATATGAGGCTCTATCTTCCCGACCCTGTCGATGAGATTGCGCCGCGGGAACTTCGCCACCAGAAAACCCGACCCCTCCCCGAGTCGGCATCGATACAGCTGCCGCGGGTCGAGGAGCATCATCTCCGCAGGTGCGAGCGCCACGGTCCGGCCACTCTGGTTGAGGACCATCTGGCCTTTCGCCTGCCGAACGAGAATCAGTTCCTCCGCATTCGAGTCGACGTGCTGCCTGCCATGCGCCACAGTCAGCTTCCCTACTTCGAACGATACCAGTGAAAGATCCGCCAGGATGGCCGCGTCGAGATTCGCTTCGAATGTAGCGCGGCAATCCGGTACCGAATCGTGCGGAACGACGTGTCTGCAGACGACCTCGTGCCAGCAGTCGTACCGCTCCCGGGGAGCCAGGTCGTCCGTGGAGAAAATTCGCCGCATGGTTCCTCCGCAGACGAATAGTTGTTCTGCTGAGGCCGAGAACCCGAGCCTCCTTGTGACTAGTATGCGCGCCGCACGATGACAATCCAATCATCGAGCATGGAACCCAGGCCTCACTGACTTGCTCACCGCATCGCGGCTATCGCGATGCAACAATCAGAAATGCCTGGCCGGCAAAAGCTAATCGAGTCGCGGACCGCCTCGTAGACGGATGCCACGAATAGTCCGGCGCGTCTGCCAGGAACGAGTTCTCGTCAGGATCGCAAGACTGGTCGGGCGCGCCGGATTAACTACCTGCCGCAAATTGATCAAACACCCAGTACCGGACCGCCTGCTCCTTCAGAAACCGGGATGCGCTCGCGCCTTTCAGGATCGCCAGCGTCGACAAGAGGCCCGCCTCGGTGCAACTACTCGCCGCCACCGTGACCGATCTGGGCGCACCGGGTACCGGCCAGCCGGTCCGGGGGTCGAGAATGTGACCGTAACGAATTCCGTTCCTCAACAGGAAGCGATGGGAGTCACCGCTCGTCGCCAACGCCCCATACTCCATTTCCAACATCATGGCGGCCTGGAGATTCCCATCGGGCCTTTCGATTCCCACCTTCCAGGGACCGTGCGGCAGCGGACGACTGACCCGCAGATCGCCGCCGAAGTTGACGAGAAAAGGCACAGGACAGCGTGCCAGCAACAGGTCATAGGCTCTATCCACCGCGTACTCTTTGCCGATCCCGCCGAAGTCAATCTCCATTCCGAGCGGCACGCGCAGCCAGGGCGGTTTCCAACTCAGCTTCTGGAATCCAATGAGAGGCAGGAGCTGCGCAACCGCCTCAGGCGTCGGCACCTGGTCGGAGCCATCGAACCGCCACACCCCGCGCAGCGGTCCGGAGGTGATATCGAACATTCCGTCACTCAACTCGAAACACTGCTGCGCAAAGTTCAAAAGCGAAGCGGTCTCTTCGTCCACCTGGACAACGGAACCGCGCCGTTGGTGAATCCAACCCACCACGCTGTCGGCGCGGTAGCGGCTGAACTTCCGCTCGATGCGCTGGGCCTCTTCGGCCGCGACGGATCCGAGCTCCAGGGCCAGGTCCCGTTCGACCCGACCCAACAGCAACTCACAGGGGCTGGCCATGGCGCTGAAGCGAACCCCCAGCACATCACCCGGCAACTCCCGCAGCTCCAGCATCTCAATAACTGAACCCAACCTGCAGCAGGAAGGCCTGCAGTTTCGGGTACAGATCCAGACCACTCGAGGCAGCAGGCGCAGCAGGGTTGCCACGCAAAGACTGTTCGTAATACTCCAGGCGAATATTGAATTCCGTGGTGTCGCGCCCGAACCTGCCGAGATGATCAGTCAGTTTGCAGCCGTATTTGAATCCATACGTCAAAGCATGGAAGGCAGCCAGGCGAAAATCCGCAGACAGATCCGCGGGTACGGGCGCGCTGTCCGCAATCCAGGGATGGAAGAAGTCGGCCGCGTTCTGGCGATACCATCGCGCACTCGGCTCCAGGTATTGATCGCGTCCCGGCAGCCACCACCGCAAACGTAACTCAGCAGTCTCGGACCGAATTCCCCAGTTATCGGTCATGTACCGCGCATCGGCGGTAACGGAACCCTGCGCCCAGCCTACACGGTTCTCCCAGTACACGCTGCGACGGGTGCGCGAGTCGGGACGATTCTCATACACGTAGCCTGCTGGACTGCCAGAGGCATCTACGATGGAGACAATCTTATAAGGATCGTTGAGGTAGCCGGAGAACCGGTCCACTGACACGTTGGCAAGCGTGATCCAGTTGCGACTCATCACCTGAGTGACGCCGGCCAACACGCCCAATCCATGTTTGGTCTCATGGCCTCCCTTCTCGAACAGCGTGTAGTCACTGCGCGGCGCGGGCGCGCCACCGATAGGCTGTAGGAAATCATTTTCACTGTTGACGCCAACGGACACTGTGGTGTTCTTGTCGTTGAAGTCGCGCTCCAATCCGGCACTCACGGTGGCGGAATAGAAGTCGTCCTCGTAAGAGAACTTGCCACCGAGGGTAGCGCGCATCAGACGTGACAGCGGGACTGTCCAGCCGGCACCACCGGCAACGCGGGCGTCGCTGTAGTTCGGATCAACAGGCAGACTCCCTGATCCCGTTGTGTAGAGATGGCGCGCCTGAGCGAAGCTCTTGGCCGAGGGCGAAGCGAAAGTCTGCACCTGGCGGCTGGTGAGAGCTCCATTGGGGCTGCTTCCCGACAGGGCATCAAACGTGAAATTGAAGTCGAGCTGCCCCCCGTTTGCCAGCTCGTGGCCGGCGTTGATGACCGGCTCTACCGCCTGAATGCGTCCGTTCTCATGGTAATAGGCTACCGCTCCATCGAGCTGCCAATCGGCCAACGCGCGATTGATCGTATCAACCACATCATGAGTCTGAGCATGTGCCACGGGCGCGCTGCCCAACAAAGCGCAGCTTGCAGCGATGAGCTTGCCTCGCAGGTTGACTCCGCCAGACTCTAATTGCATCCGCAGCCCCCGCCGCCGAATGAGCGACCACCTGATGAGGCCTCCTTGCTGAAGTACATATGCTCGTCGATGGCATCGTCGAGCCGGCTGCCGCCGGGTTGCATGTCTCGCCGCGACAGCAGGTCGCGCTGCCACGGTTTGACCCCCAGGGAACTGCAGGCAGTACACAGAACCGTGCCGGCCAGGCACAGTGCGCCCATCAGGCACAACGCAATGAATCTCGGCTTCATCGGCTCAACTCCTTTCAAACAACTCTCGGACCACTCAATGCTCGGCCAGTAACTGCTGTATCTGCTGTTCGTATTGAGCCGCATCGGCGTTTCGGAAGCCGATGTGGGTATACCGGGCCTTTCCACTGCGATCCAGGACTACGCTCGTGGGCATGCCATGCACATCGAAGCGGCGTGCCAAATCACCATCGGGATCAAAGCGGATCTGAAATGCGGGCGGCAGCTTTCGCAAGAACTTCTCGGCGTCCGCGCGTTCGTGATCGACATTGACCGCGATGACAGTGAGTCCACGATCCGCGTAGCGCTTCTGCAGCTCGTTCATCCACGGAAACGACTGACGACATGGCGCGCACCAGGACGCCCAGAAATCCAGGTATACAACTTTGCCATGGAGCGAGCTCAGCTCCGGCGCCGCAGGCTCCCCGGCCGCAGTAGCGCCCACCGCGAGGCAGAAGAAAAGTAAAGGAATCGCGCGAATGAATCTCATCTGCAACTCATTCCATGTTCGATTCAAAGCTAACATAGCACATTCACTTTACACTGCAAAGTGTATGGCCTGCAAGGTCCCGGGTACGAGCTCGTGGCCCGTGCCAAAAGGATTCGGGGGGATCACGGCAGCGGCTGAAATGGCTCGCCGAGCGTAGGTACAAACCGCGATGCGCAGTTGAACAGGAGTCTCTAAATTAGACATCAATAACGGGAGTGGACATGCGGTCTGCGATTTTCTCGAGCGGTTTCCGCGCCAGCTTTCTGGCAGCAGCAGCCTCAGCAACGATTCTCGTGCCACTCTGGGTTTTGATTTGGGGCTTTGGCTGGTCCCTGGAAACAAACTGGCCGCCGACGCTCTGGCATGCACACGAAATGCTGTTCGGCTTCATAGCCGCGGCAATTGCCGGATTTCTGCTGACGGCGGTTCCGAGCTGGACGGGTCGCCGCGGATTTGCCGGATGGCCGGTAGGGGCTCTGTCAGCCGCGTGGGTCCTGGCCCGCGTACTCATCGCCAGCTCAACTCATTGGTCTGCCCTGCTCGTTGCAACAGTCGATGTCGGATTTCTGATCGCTGTCGGAGCACTCATCGCGCCGCCACTGCTGCGGGCCGGCAATCGCAACACACCGCTGCTGCTGGTGCTTGGATCCCTGGCAGCCTGCAATGCCACATTCCACTGGGCTGTCGCGCACCATGACGCGGAAATGGCCCGTCATTCGATTCTCATCGCCATCGACATCAGCTTGCTGCTCGTGACCATAGTCGGCGGGCGCATCGTGCCCGCATTCACGGCCAACGCCCTGCGCTCGACCAATTCGCCCGCCGGGATCATCACGTTGCCATTCGTCACCCCGGCGGCAATCCTTTCTGTCATCGCCGTCGTGATCACTGACCTGTTTTGGGCTGACAGCCGCGCCGCGGGGCTTGCAGCCGGAATTGCCGCAGTCATCAATGGAGCGCGCATGCTCCAGTGGCGCAGCCTGGCAACCTGGCGTCAACCCATCGTGTGGATATTGCACCTCGGCTACGTCTGGCTGCCTGTTGGTCTTGCACTGAAATGTCTCGCTGCCCTCTGGGGCCCGGCCGTGTCCGCCTTCTGGCTGCATTCGCTGACCATCGGGGTACTGTCGACAATGATCATGGCGGTGATGACACGCGCATCGCTGGGACATACCGGCCGCGCGCTCGTGGTCGATCCGGCAATCGCCTTCGCCTATCTGCTACTGCTCGCGGCGGCGCTGACCCGTGTATTCGGACTGAGCCTGCTGGGTCTTCCCTATCCTTTCATTATCGTGATCAGCGCCTGCTGTTGGACGGCCGCGTTTGCGATTTTCCTCACCCTCTATGCGCCAATTCTCTGGTCGCCTCGGGTGGATGGCAAACCGGGCTGACAATCGGCACAGTTTCAAAGGGAGAAATTCAGATGTCTTTCTGTTATGACCTTCGGCCATACGCCGGAGCCTTGGTGGCGGCAGTGTTGTCATGCAGCTCGCCTGCCGCAATGGCGGCATCGCCGACGACCGCGGACGATACCCAACCATCCGGACCTGCTGTTCATGCAGTTCTGACCTCACCGCCGAACGTACCACCACCCACCAATCGCAAGAAGCCGGCGAAGGTCATCGTCGAGCTCGAAGTCCGCGAAGTGGAGAAGGAAATCTCTGAAGGGGTTCGTTACACCTTCTGGACTTTCGGGGGCACGGTGCCCGGCAGTTTCATCCGCGTCCGCCAGGGCGACACGGTCGAGTTTCATCTCAGGAACCATCCTGACAACAAGATGCCACACAACATAGATCTGCATGGCGTCGTGGGACCCGGAGGTGGAGCGGCTTCCAGCTTTACGGCTCCAGGTCACGAGTCGCAGTTCTCCTTCAAGGCCATGAACCAGGGAATCTATGTTTATCACTGTGCAACCGCGCCGGTGGGCATGCACGTGGGTAACGGAATGTACGGACTGATGCTGGTCGAGCCGCCCGAAGGACTTTCGCCTGTTGATCACGAGTACTACGTGATGCAGGGTGACTTCTACACCGTCGGAAAGTACCGCGAGAAGGGATTGCAGGCCTTCGATATGCAGAAGGCGATCGATGAGAAGCCGACCTACGTCCTGTTCAACGGCAGCGAAGGCTCCCTGATCGGAGACCACGCGTTGACCGCTAAAGTGGGCGAACGCGTCCGTCTGTTCATCGGCAACGGCGGGCCCAATCTCGTGTCTTCATTCCACGTGATCGGCGAGATCTTCGACCGTGTCCGGTACGAAGGCGGCGTGCAATACCAGCAGAACGTGCAGACGACGTTGATTCCCTCCGGCGGGGCGGCGATCGCAGAGTTCAAGGCCATCGTTCCCGGCAGCTTCGTGATGGTGGATCACTCGATCTTTCGCGCCTTCAACAAGGGTGCGCTCGCGATCCTGAAGGTCGATGGCCCGGAGAACAAACTCGTCTATTCGGGCAAGGAAGTCGATTCGGTGTACTTGAGCGACAAGGCCCAGGATCTGCGCCGCAGTGACGCGAGCGCGCCGTCGAATACCCGGGCCGTCGCCCAGGCAACCGCCGCGGCGCAACAGGGCAAATTGACACTCGAACAACAAGTGAAGGCAGGCGAGCGGTTGTTCTCGGGGACCTGTTCCGTGTGTCACCAGGCCAACGGGCAAGGGCTCGAAGGAGTATTTCCACCGTTGGCCGGGTCGGATCTGCTCGCGAAGGATCCGCACCGCGCCCAGCAGATCGTGTTGAATGGTTTGTCCGGAGCAGTGACGGTAAACGGCAAGACCTACAACTCGGTCATGCCGCCGATGAGCCAGCTCAACGACGACGAGTTGGCCGACATCCTCACTTACGTCACGCATTCCTGGGGCAATCAGGGTTATCGGTACTCGTCAAACGAGCTCGCCGAGACGAGGAAGAAGACTGTGCGTCCACCTGGAGCGGCTGAGTAGCACGCTGATGAATGCGACGCGAACGGCCCTGCGCGCATGGATTGCCGCAATGCTCATTCTTTGCTCGGTGGGTGCTCGCGCGCCCGCCGAAGTACGCTCGGAGGTGCCGTCGTCGGAGCTCACTCCGGTACTGACGCCCGCGCCGGGACAAACGAAGGTACACGTGGACGCCTTCAGACTCGATCCGCGGCCAGTGACCAACAGTCAGTTTCTGCAATTCGTTCGCGACCAGCCGCAATGGCGGCGCGATCGGGTCGCCCGTCTGGTCGCGGATGAGGGCTACCTTTCGCATTGGGCGGCGGCGGATGCTCTGGGGCCGAACGCACAGCCCAACCAGCCGGTGACCCGGGTCAGCTGGTTCGCAGCCCGCGCCTACTGTGCCGCTGTGGGAGGTCGGTTGCCGGACTGGAACGAGTGGGAATCAGCCTCGGCTGCCAGTGAAACTGTCGCTGACGCTCGCGCCAATCCAGCCTGGCGAGCGCAGATTTTGGACTGGTATGCCCGACCCGCTACCGATGCGCTGCTTCCCGTCGGACAGGGGCGGCCGAACCTCTATGGCATTTATGACCTGCACGGCCTGATCTGGGAATGGGTCGACGACTACGCATCCCTGATGGTGAGCAATGACAGCCGCAACCAGGGCGATCCTGACAAGTTGGAGTTTTGCGGCGCGGGCTCGATCAGTGCGCAAGACCGCGAGAATTATCCCGTCCTGATGCGGATCGCGTTCCTGAGCGCATTGGAGGGCCGCTCCAGTGCCCGGCGGCTCGGTTTCCGGTGCGCCGATCCGAAGCACGATTCGGTGTGGCTGGCGCCGGCAGCGTCGTCCTCGCCACCCGCCGCGGCGCAGCTGACCACAGCCGGTCCCGCCGTGAATCTGCCGGGCGATTCAATTTACCAGCTCCCGATCGAGCTCGAGACGGACACCGGCGGGCGTGTTGCTTTTTCGTCGTTCAAAGGCATGCCGCTGCTCATCACCCTTTTCTATGCCGACTGCACCAGCGTTTGCCCCATGTTGACCCAGCAGCTGCAGAAAATCGATCACCGGCTGCGCGCCGGGGCACGCGCCAACACCCGCATTCTCATGGTTACCCTCGATGCGGAGCACGACTCGCCCGCCGTCCTGTCCGATTTCAGGCTGCGGCATCATATTCGGGACGCTCGCTGGACGGTTGCGCGAACGAGCCCGGACAATGTGCGTCTTCTGGCGGCTGTGCTCGGAGTTCGCTATCGGAAACTTCCGGACCAGAGCTTCAATCACTCCACCGTCATTGCTCTTGCAGATCGCGAGGGTGTCATTCAGACAAAAATCGCCGGGGTCCTGGCGGACGACACCACGCTGATCACGGCAGCGAATTCGATGCTGACTGCACGTGCAGCCAGCCGGCAGGATGGTGGCGCACGGCAACACCGATGATGAATAAAAATACCAGCAACGCAGCCGACATCGCGAGCGTGCGGCCCACGCGCGTCCGCGCGCGTTTCAGTGCCATCGTTCCCAGACCGATATAGAGAGCCAACAGCAGGACCTTCGTCGTCAACCAACCATTCACGAATGGATATTGGTGGATGATGAGCGCAAGGAAAATCGCGGCAATCAACAGGCTCGTGTCGATCACATACGAAAGGACCCTGAGGCCGCGGTGATTCGCCAGGGGGTTGTTGGCCACGCGAAGCATTGCTCGCGTGGCGAAAAGACACCCCGACAGGACAACGCTACCGACGTGAAGGTGGAGAATCTGCAGGTAATGGGTTTGTAGCATAAGGGCAATTGCGTATATCGCCGGCTGACGCTGTCATTCGATCATTTGAAGGTCAGATTATCTTAACGGAAGCGCTGCATCAGGGTTGCAGCAAGGTGAAAGGTCATGAGCTCGACGAGCAAGTTGTGGAGAGGACTCGCGATAGTCTTCATCCTGTCATTTGGGGCCCTTGGATGGCTCGGCCGCGAAATCTATCTCGCGGCTCCCCCGATTCCCAGGGAGGTCCGCAATGCCGGTGGCGAAGTGCTTTTTACCGGCGAGCAGATCCGCAGCGGTCAACAGGCCTGGTTCAAAGCCGGCGGACAGCAGCTGGGCACCGTGTGGGGCCACGGAAGCTATGTGGCACCGGATTGGTCTGCAGACTGGCTACATCGTGAAGCAACGGCACTTCAGGACATCGCGGCGACGCGCGATTTTGGCTTGGCCTACGCGGAGCTCGGCGATGCACAGCGTGCCGTCGTGGACCTGCGTGTCAAAAAAGCGATGCGTGCCAACACGTACGACTCGTCGAGCTCGGTAATCTCATTGTCGAACGAGCGGACCCGAGCCGTGCTCGCGGTAAAGCGTCACTACGAGCAACTCTTCGGCAACGATCGATCGCTCACGGGCCTGCGAATCGAATACGCGATGCCCGACAATGCGCTGCCCTCCCCCGAAGATCGCGCAGCACTGACCGCGTTTTTCTTCTGGTCGAGCTGGGCAGCCGCCACTGACCGCCCCGGCAAGTCCGGTCTTTCCTACACCAGCAACTGGCCGTATGAGCCGCTGGTCGGCAACTCGATGACCGATGGCAGTGCCATCTGGACACTCGTCAGCATCATCCTTCTTCTGACGGGCATCGGTGCCATGGTCTGGTGGCACTCGGCCCAACCTCAGGAAGTACATCCCGTCGCGCCTGCCTCCGATCCTCTGCTGAAGGCGACAGCCACGCCGTCCATGAAGGCAACACGGAAGTACTTCTTCATCGTGATTGCTCTGATTCTGGTTCAGATTGCGATGGGCGCGATCACGGCTCACTACGCTGTCGAGGGGCGCACGTTCTTCGGGCTGCCGCTTGCCCAGCTGCTGCCTTACACCGTGAGTCGCAGCATCCACACGCAATTCGGCGTCTTCTGGATCGCCACGGCATGGCTTGCCACCGGCTTGTATGTTGCACCATTGCTGTCGGGACACGAACCCAAGCTGCAGAAGCTGGGTGTCAACGCCCTCTTCTACGCGCTGCTCGCCATCGTGGCCGGTTCAACCGCGTGTGGATGGCTCGGCTCCCTGTCCCACGCCGGATTTCATTTTGACTTCTGGCTGGGCGCACAGGGCCTCGAATACACCAACATGGGCCGTGTCTGGCAGATCCTGTTGTTTGTCGGGCTGCTGTTCTGGCTGTTCCTGCTCGGACGCGCGCTGTGGCCTGCCTTGAAGAAGCCCTCCGAGACGCGCGGACTGCTCGCCATGGTCTTTCTCTCGGCCACCTGTATCGGCGCCTTCTATGCGAGCTCACTCGCATGGGGCCAGCAGACCCACTATTCGATGATCGAATACTGGCGCTGGTGGCTGGTTCACCTGTGGGTGGAAGGCTTCTTCGAAGTCTTTGCCACCGCGGTGGTCGCCCTGATCTTCACCCGGCTGGGGCTGGTTGCCGCAGCCAGCGCCAACCGGGCCATTGTCGCCGAAACCATCGTGTTTCTGTTCGGCGGAATCCTCGGGACCCTGCATCACCTCTACTGGACGGGCACTCCGACTTCGGTGATCGCCGTAGGCGCCGTGTTCTCCGCCCTGGAAGTCGTGCCCCTGGCGCTGCTGGGCATCGAAGGCTGGCACAACTATCAACGTTCCAAGGCGGAGAACACGGCGCCTA
>Ga0268264_10000085_pt1 | contig 240739 bp, 215 predicted proteins | sample KBSSwiS32_FD_190357 | JGI IMG/M metagenome (GOLD analysis project Ga0268264, IMG submission 190357) | Switchgrass rhizosphere microbial communities from Kellogg Biological Station, Michigan, USA - KBS Switchgrass S3-2 (SPAdes) (version 2) | ecosystem: Host-associated > Plants > Roots >... | reverse complement strand
GCCGATGCGCCCTCTGTGGCGCGACACTGCACACCAGTGTCACGAGACGACGTATCCCGCGCGATGCTTTGATGCGAGCCGGTGTCCCCAGCCGACGCGGCCGAGGATCCCTGCGAATTGCCTCGATGCATCATCACAGTGTCGTCACCGCTGGTCGATCCATTCGACGTCAGCTTCGCATGCGATCCCGTGTCACCGCTCGCTGATCCATTCGAAGTCAGCTTCGAATGCGACCCTGTGTCAGCCGTCGCGTTAGACCCAAGGCGGGAGTACGTACCAGTGTCTCGAGGTGTTGGTGACTCCCAAGGACTCGCTTTGGCGTCGGACGACTTGCGTGTCCCCTCCTGGGACAACCTCCGGTGTGATCCGGTGTCGCCAGTCGTCGAACCATTCGACGGCAACCGAGGATGAGACCCGGTGTCAGCGGCAGCGCGTTGAAGGTTAGCATCGAGCCGCTTGAGCGCGTCGGCGCCCGGCCGGCGCGACGGACGCGAATCATCGCCAGCGCCAGCATCCGAAGACCTGCGACCACTCGCGTCGGACGACTCATGCGGCGACTCCTCCGACGCCCAATCCTCCTTGCGCCGGCCGCGGCGGTCAGCGCTCCCCCTCCGATCCTGGCTTCCAGGCGTCCAACCAGCCCCCCTGGCATCAGCAGCCCGGGCAGCGCCACTGGCATCCGAAGCTCGCGACGACGCCGCAGCGGCTTCGGCTGCAGCGACAACAGCAGCAGAGCCCGTCGGTGTAGCAGGCGACACGTTTTCGAAATCATACGTCAGCGTGTCGTTCAGCGACGCATCCAACTCATCGATGACCGCGCGCATCGTGCGCGGCCGTCGCTTCGGATCCTTCGCCAACATGTGCATAACGAGCTTGCCAAGCAACGGCGGGATTTGCCGTGTGGGAACGAGCGTCGGCACCCGCTCTTCCATTGCACGCTTCTTGTCGAAGTGCGGATAGTACGGCGGGTAGCCAGAAAGCAATTCGTAGGCAAGCGCGCCCAAACCATACACATCATCCGCAGGCGTAGGCGGTTCCCCGCGCAACTGAGCCGGACTAGCCGTAAACGGCGAATACCCATGCTTGTTAGTGTCGCGCGTTGGAACAGCGGACGACGCAGCGGTATGCGTACCCTCGTCCTTCATCGCCGTTTCAGCAACGCCAAAGTCGGCCAGTTTCGCTCGACCACGGGCGTCAAACAGAATGTTCCCGGGCTTCAAGTCGCGGTGAACCACACCGCGCTCATGCGCGTACTCCAGAGCCTGTGAAACTTCCAGCAGAACCGGAATGATCTCGAGGAAGCCAGCGCCACGCAGCTTACGAAGGTCACCGCCAGGCGCGAGCTCCATGGGCAGAATCATCGAGTCGCCCGCACGCTCAGGTGGGAACACCTTGAGAATCGACGGGTGGTCCAGAAGGCTCGCGATCGAGTACTCGTGCTCGAGCGCGCTCCACGCCTCCTGCTCACGGGTCTTCGGCGTCAGCACCTTCAGTGCAACGTCAAACCCACGCGTCTCATCATGCGCGCGCCATACTTCTCCCTGCCCGCCCGCGCCCAGCTTCTCCATGAGCGTGTAGCGTGCATCCAGTTTCTGGCTCAGTTCTGTATCAACAGCCTCGGTCATAACTCTAGTTTTCGAGATACATCTGATGCAGCAGCTCGCGCCACTCGCGGTATTGCTCTTCCGCGGTGCCGGTCAATTTCAGTGCCCGGCCTTCCACATCGACCACTTGCGGAGCCACTTCGTTCTGAAACGACTCGGAAAGCTCCTTCAATGCCTGCGCATGTGTCTTGGAATCGGAATACTTCTTCAATCCCGACAAAATCGACGCAGCGCCACCAATCGCAGCCGCCGTACGCACTCCCGTTGAGAGTCGCCGGCAGTTGTAGTCATACAGGCCGCACTGCTGCGGTACGAAAACGCTCGCAGCTATCGCGGCTGCACCAAGATAGGTCCGCGTCCGCGCTTGATTCAGCGTGCGCTGTTCCTTCTCGATCTCCTCAAAACTCGCACGGCGCCACTGCCCATAAGAGACGCTCATCTCATCAGCGAAATTCGCGTAGTAGCCATTCACCGTATCGACAACGCCCGAGTCACGTTCGCGAATGCGATCGATGCGAGCACTGATTGGATCATCAGTAGCTGGCAACCTCGTGACACTGAACAAACCTTTCCGATCCTTGCTCAGATACCCGTCCATTGCCTGCGGTGCGAGATCCTTCGCAAACTCGAGCTGTGTCACCCGTCTGATGTCGCGACGATTTTGCGCAGTGAGTGCCTCGCGCGCAGTCAGCATGTCGTTCGCCACCTCCGAATAAACGTTTTGAAACGGATCGCGTGCCCTCAACGCGGCATCTGTCTTATACGATCCCGTGTCAGCAACGCTCGCGTACTGCTTGTTGTTCAGCCAGACGCGCCCGCTCGAATCCTTGACCGTTACCGTGAGAGCAAGCTTCGCTCCCGTGGATTCGATAATTTTGCCTGATACTGACACATCAACGAACTGCACGTTCTCCGGACATACACGTACCGCGCCCCACTGACCTGAATTCTCCAGCGTCCCGCGCAACATGGTTGCAACATAACGTGACTCAGCCGCGCGAATGTCGGGGTAAATGCGCTTCTTGTTCAGCGCTTGTTCATTTTTCGCGATTTCAGACGGCACGCCCGGATCAAAAACATGCACCGCCACATCCAGCAATTCTTCTGCGGGAATTTCGCTGCTGGCCTGCGTTGCGTTGATCTTCGGAAGCGGCCTGGTGTCATGAACGACGCAGCCCGCCATCGTCATGGCCAACGTCGCCCCGCACACACCCGTCCGGATCGCCGTTCCTATCTTAGTCACCTGTGTGCTCCAGTGACCTCATCGCACCTGAGTATTTTTCTTATATTCGACATATTCCTTCCAAAGCTTCTCCTTCAGCTCCGGATCGGTCTCCAGCTCCGCCGCCTTGCGTAACCGCCGCGCGACGATGTCGTCGTCATTGCCGTCAGGGATGATGGTTGCAGGTGCTCCGTTTCCGCTAGCGCTCGAGGGACCTCCGGCCCCTTTATCGGATTTCAGATCCCCGGCACGAGAATTCCTGGTTTCACCGCGCTTACCGCGATGCGGTCCGGGCACCTCGGTAGCTGAGGAGCCATCGGCGCCATTCCCAGTAGAAGAACCGCCCCCGTCCGCCGACGAAGTACCCGCGGCAGCCGCGCCAGGGGTAGCCGTGCCCGCGGTGGTCGCGCCAGCGGCGGTCGGTGAGCCACTGCCGCCGTCCGCCATCGCAGCCGTGGTCGCCGCCGACACGGTGGCCTGCCGAGCGTCGCGCTCCTCAGCAATCTTCTGCTGCTCCTTATGAAGCCTGGCGTCAAAAGCGCCCAGTGAGTCATCGAGCTGCTTGTCGAGCGCCGCACGCCGCTCATCCGGCGTCTGCGGAGCCCGCGGAGGTGGTGTCTGCGCTGGTGGTGTCTGCGCTGGTGGCGGCGGTGCCGGTGACGCCGAAACGTCCGGTGCCGTGGCGTCACCTGCGGTCAAAGAGCTCGACGAATGGGCGCTAGGCGTCGACGTACCTGCGACTACAGACTCGGCAACGGGCGGCGGAGTCGTGACGCAGCCGCGGCCCGTGACCGCCACTGCCATCGCACCCGCAAACAACCCGATACGCGCCCGCTTCCCCATACCCCAAGCTCATTTCCTACCAGTCTTAGCCTGCGCGATCGAAGCGCGGGCGGGCGCGGGCGTCGCCTCATCGTCACCGCCCGTAAAGAAAGTACGAAGCTGGGTTCCCATTCGATTGCACGCCGTGGCCTGCACGCGCGCAATGAAGGGCAGAGGCAGAACGGCGCCAATCACCGCCGACGTTCCTGTCACATTCGTTCCCACGCTTCCCGCCGCTTTCGCCTGTTTGAGATCCCAGATGGTGGCCTCGTAATTGGCCTCTTTCTCCCACCAGCCAAATCCGATACAGCCAGCCACCCCGGGCGATGCTCCACAAGCCAGGCTTCCCCCGCCATCTGTCTTTTGGGTGCCCCCATCCAACCACACGACGTAGCGCACCCCCGATTCCGCCACTCGCTCAGCGACGCCCGGCCGCGTCAAAAGGGTAGCGACGCCTTCGGGCTTGGTGGGAGCAGTGCCAGGTTCGAACCAGGGAAATAAAGCGTCGGTGAATTGCTCGTCTGTCCGCGTTGCGATCGCGCCGTCGCGGCCCCGCAGCTCCGTCGCAACGCAATGCATGAACTGATCCTCGGCACTCGCGCCTTCCACCTGGGGTTTTGCGAGTACCACGACCGCTTCGTTTTTCTGGATCCGGGTATGAAACTCCCGGGATTCGTCCACGCGCGATTGCATGCATCCTGACACGAGGAAGACAAACGCGAGCCCTGAGGCCCACTGAGACCCGAAACCTAGGCCATGCATGGCTTTTCCCGGTTCGATGCGACCGACGCGCCCGTTGCTCCCTCGGCCGCTGTCATACCAGTATGCCACCGCTTCAGCGTTTTATTGACCATCGGGGGTCGGAAGCGGTTCCCCGCCATTTGGACCTCTGGTCTCAGACCGAGGCGCCGATGCGCAATTCACCCCCCGCGACGAACCCGCGCCGATGAGCGAATCAGAATCATGCGGGTTTTCTGAACTGATCCATTGCACGCAGCTGCGGAAACAGTCGCAGGTATGCAGCGACCACCACGAGAGTGGCTATTCCTCCCAGCACCGCCGCGGGCACGATGCCAAACCACCGGGCGGTGACGCCCGATTCAAATTCGCCCAGCTGATTCGAGGCGCCAATAAACATCGAGTTGACCGCGCTCACCCGGCCACGGATGGCGTCGGGAGTCTCCAATTGCACGACGATGCCGCGAATAAACACACTGACCATGTCGCCGGCGCCGAGCAAGACCAGCGCCACCAGCGAGACCCAGAACGATTTCGATAGTCCGAAGATAACTGTCGACAGACCAAACAGTAGGACACCGCCAAACATCCAGCGCCCCACGTGACGCTCAATCGGTTTGATACCGACCGCAATCGCAACGATCGCCGCTCCGATACCCGGCGCGGTCCGCAAGGTACCGAGCCCCGCGGGACCTATCTGGAGAATGTCGCTGGCAAAAGCCGGGAGCAGTGCCGTGGCCCCACCGAACAGGACGGCAAACAGATCGAGGGAGATTGCGCCGAGCACTACCGGGCGGTGGAGCACAAAACGCAGCCCCCCGAGCAGGTCCGCTCCAGCACTCTCTTCGGACGAGGTAGATGAGAGCGCAGCCCGTACCGGTTTGATCGAGGAAACGAGCGCAACAACCAATAGCGCCATCCCAAACCCAACACCGTAAACGACCTGTGGTCCCAACAGGTACAGCAAACCACCGAGTGAGGGTCCCACGATGATGGCGATCTCGAGAAGCACGGAATTGAACGCCACGGCCTTGGGAAATGCGTCCGGAGGCACGAGATTGGGAGTCATCGACTGTGATGCAGGCATCGAGAACGCGCGCGCCACGCCAAAGAGAGTCATAGCAACGAAGACGGGCCACACCTGCGTGGCACCCATCAGCGTGAATATGAGGAGGCCGCCGGCACACACACCCTGAATGCTGTAAGCCGCGACGAGAATGAGCCGACGGTCGGCCCGATCCGCAACGTGCCCGGCAGGCAGCACGAGCAACACGAACGGCAGGAACTGGGCGAGACCGAGAAAACCCAGGTACAGCGGATTGCGAGTGAGCTGGTAAACCTGCCAGCCCACCGCAACGCTCAACATCTCCCACGCCAGGGATGCACAAAATCGGGCCGCTGCGTAAACCGCGTAATCCCGGTAACGCAGGACTGAGAACGCTCGAATCATGAAGCGCGATAGCTTAACAGCTGGCGCCCCGGCGCCGCGGACGAAAAATGAAGATTACTGGAGCGAGCGCAGGAACTGGCTGAGCACGGTGGGCTCGACGGGCTTGACCAGGTAGTCATCAAATCCAGCCTGGGCAGCGCGCTCCCGGTCGGCCTGCTGCCCATACCCGCTCAGCGCCACGATCCGCAGGTCCTCAATGGCAATATGGCTGCGCAGGCGACGTGCAACTTCATAGCCGTCCATCACCGGCAGACCGATATCGAGAAGCACGACATCCGGCTTGAAAGAGTCGACGGTATCGAGCGCAGCAACGGCGCCATGCACGCTCTGCGCATTGAATCCATCAATTGTCAGCAACAAAGCGATGCTGTCAGCCGCGTCGACATTGTCGTCGACAACGAGCACCTTGAGGACCTTCTCGGCACTCGCGTCCGATTGCGACGAATCCCGGGTTTGATCGCCGGACCGCAGTGTTGGAATGGCCATGTTGGCCGGCAGGCGCACAATAAATTCGGCCCCGCCACCGGTGTCAGCATTGCGCGCTTCAACGGAGCCGCCGTGCATCTCGACGAGCAGCTTCACGAGGGTGAGACCGATGCCCAGTCCGCCTTGCGCACGATCGAGCGTGCGTTCGGCCTGGGTAAACAGATCAAACACATGGGGCAGCAGTTGCCGCGGAATTCCCGGCCCGGTATCGCGCACCCGCACTACAACTTCACTGCCTTCGATCCCTACGTCCAGCCAGATCTGGCCACCCTCATCCGTGTACTTCGCGGCGTTGTTCAGCAGGTTCGCGAGCACTTGAGCAAGACGAGTCAAATCGCCATCAATCGTCAGCGATCCCGGCGGCACGTTCACATGCAACCGGTGACGGCGCGACCGGATCAGCGGTTGGCTCGTGTCCACCGCGTGCTGGATGAGCTCCGCGATCTCAACATTGGCCTTCTTGAGCACAATCTTTCCGCGCACCATCCGCGAGACATCGAGCAGATCATCCACCAGGCGAACCAGGTGCCGCGTCTGTCGCTCAATCACCGTGCGCGCCCACTCGAGCTCCGGTACGCCGGTAGAGTGAGCTCGCAGAACCTCGGAAGCATTGCGGATCGGTGCCAACGGATTGCGCAGCTCGTGAGCCAGCATCGCGAGGAATTCGTCTTTCTGATGATTGACTTCCCTCAGCTCCTCCTCAGCCTTGCGCCGCTCAGTTACATCGAGACTGATTCCCACAATCAACGTCGGCGTCTCATCATCGACACGCCCGGCCCGTGTATGTATCCAACGCAACCCATGCACCGGATGCCGATACCGATACTCTGCCTCACCCGTCCCTGACCGGTTGCAGGCATCAATCAATTCCTCGAACGCCTTGCCGTCGCGCGGATCAATCAGGCTCATCCACAGTTGATACAGATCCGCCTGATCGGCGTTCTGTACCAGCCCGAACAGATCATGACTCTCGGCGCTGAAGTGCACGCTCCGGGTCTGTGGATCCAGCTCCCAGGCGCCGATCTGCGCCACCGCCTGCGCGAGCCGCAGGCGCTCCTCACTCACCGCCAGCGAGTGGTCCGACCTGGCCTTCTCCAATGCGGGCCAAACCAACTCCGCCACGCGGCGGGTCATTTCGATTTCACGCACGTTCCAGCGCCGCGGTGTTTCCTCGACAACACTCAATGAGGCCACGAGATGCCCACCCTGGAGCAGGGGTACCGACAAAACAGAACCTACAGGTTGGAGCCCGTACCAACGGCTGAAGAAGTTTGCGATCCGCTCGTCCCGGGGGACCTCGTCGAGTACGGTTATCAACCCCTTGCGGGCTTCAACAGTGATACTCTCGAAGGGGCCCACGGGCAAGGTCGCCACCTGGAGATTCGGACTGTCAGAGCGATCCTGCCGAAGCATGACCACCTGGCCGCGCGCCTCATCGAACTCGGCCAACGTGACTCGAGCCGCCCCGAGGCGCTGCCGCAGACGAAGCATCGCCGTCGAGACGAGCTCATGCGGATTGTCGATTCGGGCAAAGTCTGTAGACATCTCGAGCAGGAACGCACTGAGCTCATCGCCTTCCTTGACGCTTTGCACGTTGGTGGACGTACCCATCCACTTGACGATCTGTCCTGCGTCGTCGGTTATTGGTTCGGCACGGATCTGATGCCACCGGAATGAGCCGTCCGCCCGCAGCAGGCGCGCCTCCATACTCAGCGCTTCCCGTACCTTTAGTGCCTTCTTCCAGGCCGCGCAGGATCCCGCGTGGTCATCCGGGTGAGCGATAGCCCCGGAAGGAAACAGCGCGATGGAATCACGCAACCTCACCCCGAAATACTTCAGGCCGTGTGAATTCAGATAGTCGAGAGTCCCATCCGGCTTACATATCCACACCATCTGGGGCAGGTGCTCCGCGAGACGGCGGAAGTCCACAGGCGTAAAGGCGTCCGTAGGGTTCTGTAAAAACCCGTTTCCAGCGCCCATTGCCATCGGTGCTTCACTTCCCATGGAACCCGGTCTTCGTCATGATTCGCCCCTCGTCGGGGGCCCTTGAAATGCGAGTAGTCATAAGCAATTGGCGTGCCTTTGCACTGGCTGTGTTATCAGTTGTCATCGTGGGCTTCGCCGCGTGCACGGTCATCCAGCCGCCACCTGATTTCAGCAACCCCCCGAGCGCCTCCGACCGGACGTTCGAGGAAATCTCCAAACGTTACCTGGCGGAGATGCTGGCGCTGACACCCGTGCAGGCCACAGGCCTCGGCGAACATCGCTATGACATGCAGCTGGATGACGTCAGCGCCGATGGCCAGGGCCGCCGAACCGGGCTCGCCCGTCAGTTATTGGCCCAAATGGCCACATTGGAGCTGGCGCAAATGTCGCGCCCCCACCAGGTCGATGCCCGATTGCTGCGCAACCAGCTCGAATTCCTCATCTGGTCCACTGAGCAGTTGAAAGAATGGCGGTGGAATCCGCTGATTTACACGGATCTGGCCGGTAACGGCATCTACCAGCTCATGGCCCGTGATTTTGCGCCGTTGCCCGCGCGGCTGCGCAGTGTTGAATCCCGTCTGGCGGAACTGCCCCGGTTCCTGTCACAAGAGCGTGAATCGCTCGATCCGGCGACAGTGCCCCGCATCCACGCCGAAACAGCGGTCAAACAGAACACCGGTATTCTGAAGCTCATTGATGAGATGGTGGTGCCGCAGTTGGCTCATCTGCCGGAAAGCCAACAAAACGAGTTGAAAGCGGCCATTGCAACTGCCCGCACGGCGGTTGCGCAGCACCAAATCTGGCTGGAAAAGAAGTTATTGCCCGCGGCGGCCGGGGATTTCCGCCTGGGGGCGGCTTTGTATGATACAAAGTTGCGTTTCAATCTCAACTCGACATTGAGCCGGGCGGAGATCGGTGCACGCGCCCGAGCCGAGCTGAAGCGCGTCCGTGCCGAAATGTATGACGTTTCGCGCGCGGTTCTGGCTGGCCGCTCAGACGCACCTCCGCTGCCGGTCATGCCCAACCCAACTGAGCAGCAGGCGGCCATCCTGGCCGCGTTGGAGCTGGCCTACGAGCAACATCCGGCCCGCGACAAGGTGTTTGAAGCGGCACAACATGCTTTTGAAGAAACGACGCGTTTCGTCAAAGAGCATGACCTCGTGACTCTTTACGACGACCCCATCCAGATCATTCCCATACCGGAGTTCCAACGGGGCGTGGCCGTGGCGTTCTGCGATTCACCCGGCCCGCTGGACCAGGGCCAGAAGACGTTTTTCGCCGTGTCGCCCATTCCCGAGGACTGGAATGAAGAGCAGGTCAACTCCTTCCTGCGGGAATACAACACCCGGTCGATCCATGACCTGACCATCCACGAGGCCATGCCGGGCCATTACGTGCAACTGATGCATGCCAACCGGTATGACTCACCATTACGGGCCGTGCTGGCTTCGGGTGCCTTCATTGAAGGCTGGGCCGTCTATGTCGAAGGCATGATGGTGGAGGAAGGGTTTCTCAATCACGATCCGCTCATGCATCTGATCCAGTTGAAGTGGGATCTGCGAATGGTTGGAAACGCGATCCTCGACCAGGCCGTGCACGTGGATGGCATGTCGCGGGAAGACGCAATGCACCTGTTGATGCATGACACCTTCCAACAGGAACGTGAAGCCGCGGGCAAATGGGTCCGTGCACAACTCACCGCAACGCAACTTCCGACCTACTTCGTGGGTGCGCAGGAGCATAGAGCCATGCGCGAAGAAGCCAGACAAGCGTGGGGCAGAGAATTCACGCTGAAGCACTATCATGACGCTGTTCTCGCATATGGCTCACCTCCGGTGCGCTACGTCCGTGAATTGATGTTCGAGTTGCCGATCGAATGAGCACTGTGCACACAGGCCGCTGTCTGTGCGGTACGGTCACCTATGAATGTGGGCCGCCGGTGATCAATCCGAGCTTTTGCCATTGCGAGTCTTGCCGGCGTGCCGCCGGCGCACATGTCGTCGCCTGGGCTACCGTCAAACGCGACTCCTTCCGGATTACCACCGGGTCGCCTCGCTCGTATGCTTCTTCGCCGCCCGTAACGCGACAATTTTGCGACCACTGCGGCACGCCGCTCACTTACAGCAATGTGCAGTGGCCGGATACCATCGACGTCACCATCGCCACACTCGATCGTCCCAACTCAATACAACCGGCCGAGCACATCTGGATGGAAGATGCCCTGAGCTGGGACCGTCCCAATGATGGACTGTCGCAGTATCCCCGCGGCCGATAGAATTGGCCCATGAACGCCCGCCCCCAATACATCGACATGCCGGTGCCGGATTCGCGCGCCGAATCCGAGGCCCGCGCCCGCCAGCTCCAACTGACGAAGCCGCCCGGGTCCCTGGGACGCCTGGAAGAGCTGGCGTGTTGGTTCGCCGCGCGTACGAGCAACCCGATACCTGAAATTTCACATAGTGAAATCTTTGTGTTTGCGGCTGACCATGGAGTCGCGTCGCAGGGCGTGTCGGCGTTCCCACAGTCGGTTACCGGCCAGATGGTCGCGAATTTCGCGGGCGGCGGTGCTGCGATCAACGTCCTCGCAATGCTGGAGAAGTGTCCGATCCAGGTGGTGGACGTCGGCGTGGCCAGCGATGACGAGCCACCCCCTTCGGTCCGCAGAGAGAAAGTTCGGGCCGGCACCCGGGACCTGCTCGTCGAAGCGGCCATGACGGACGAAGAACTGACCGCCGCGCTCGATGTCGGCGCTCGTTGCGCACGCGAAGCGATTCAACGTGGCGCGCAACTGCTCATCGCCGGAGACATGGGCATTGCGAACACGACCGCGGCCGCCTGTTTGATTTGCGCGTTCACAGATACGATGCCCGAGCAGGTTGTGGGACGCGGGACCGGAGTTGATGACGCCGGCCTGGCTCGCAAACGCGAGGTCGTGACGGCAGCGCTGGCGCGCGCCCGCAAGGCAATCGTCACGCCTGACTCGCCGTCTGCGGGCACCGGCAAGCCAGCCGGCACACCAGAGTTGCCATCCGCGGGCGCGCGCAAGATGTTGGCCCACGTCGGCGGCCTCGAGATCGCAGCGATGGCCGGCTTCTACATCGAGGCCGCACGCAGCGGCGTGCCCGTCCTGCTCGATGGATACATTTCAGGCGCAGCGGCGCTCGCGGCCGTTCGCCTCGAGCCCTGCACCGTCCGCTGGATGTTGGCATCACACCGCTCCGCCGAGGGCGGCCACGGCTATGCGTTGCAGGCCCTGGGATTGAGCCCGCTGGTGGATCTCGGCATGCGCCTCGGCGAGGGCAGCGGCGCTGCACTCACGCTGCCAATTATCAAAGCCGCACTGGCATTGCACCGAAACATGGCAACATTCACCTCCGCCGGAGTCGACGGCAAATCGCCGTAAGGAAATGGCCGTGACCTTCCGCGGATTGCGGCTGGCGACTCAGTTTCTGACGCGCGTACCTGTACCCGTCGTACGGGACATCTCGCCCGTTGAATTCTCGCGCTCCTCCGTGTGGTTCCCGTTTGTCGGCATCTTCATTGGCGCGCTGGTCAGCGTCCTCATTTACATTTGCGCGCACCGAAATGCCACTATCGCGACCGCCATTGGCCTGCTCGCATGGGTGTGGACCACCGGCGCGCTGCATCTCGATGGCCTGGCAGACCTGACAGACGCGCTGGCAGCGTCACACCGTAACAAGGAAAAGTTCTTTGCGGTCCTGGCCGATCCGCACATCGGCGCCTTCGGCGTGGTGAGCATCGTGTTGATGTTGATTCTGAAAGCCACGGCGCTCTCGCAGATCTCCCTGCCCGCCCTGTTCGCATTTCCCCTGGTCCCGGCCTGGGCGCGCCTGGGACCCCTGGCCTGGAGCCGTTGGCTAAAACCTCTCAAGCCTGGTCACGGCGAACGGTTTTCCTGGCAGTTGAACGTGGGTTGGATCGTGTTCTGGACAATAACCCTGCTCGCAGCCAGCGCCGCCCTCGCTCCGATCCTGTGCCTCGCTCCCTTGGCCATCGCAGCCTGGGGCCTGTGGCTAAAATGGCGTCTCGGCGGAACCACCGGCGACTGCCTGGGCGCCGGAGTCGAAGTCACCGAGCTGGTGTTGTTGTATGCGCTGGTCCTACTTCCGCCGACGTAGCCCCTTCTTTTGCTTACGGCGGGTGACGTCAGTAGTGACATGACGGATGGCCCGAGCGACGTCCTTGCCAATCTCCTCAGTCACTCTTCGCATTTCTGCAAGCAACTTAGAATCGGTCGCTTCCGGATCGGACCGCTTCAGAAGATCCCGTAACATGTGAATCTGTCTTCTTTCATGCATACCACGCACCAAATTTTCTGTGAAAGTACCTGGGATTGAGACCCGGATCGAAGTAGTGCTTGCGATGGACCCAGACAAATCCGTCGTTTCTCGAAATGAGTGCCACATCAATCGGCCCTCCAACTGACTCTATTCCAGAAGAGAACTTCCTCTTTACCGACGTCAGATTAACGAGCTCTTCAGCCAACGTTGCAAGCTCCTGTTTGGGCATGAGGAGAATCATGTCCTGAACTTCACGCATGAATTGCGCTTTGACCACCGGCATCATGCGCTCGCGCCAGCCGGTCAGCGCCACTGCATTTGCAGCATCGATGATGTCGTCCAGAATTCGAGCGGCTTCCTGCGGCATTGAAGATCGGGACTCGGCGATGCCTTCCCTTATGATTTCAGTTTGTAGCTTCAAAAAATGCTCGATGCCGGCCTCATAGCCCGGATCAATGCCATACAGAAACCGGTCAACCATCTCACGCTGGGCGAATGGCAATATTTCGCCAATCATTCGCGTCGATGGGTCACAACCTTTTCGGTCATTCTGCTTTTCAGGCGACCTGACACGATGCCATCGATCTGATATGCAACGAGAGAAGGTGAAAGTTCGTCCGTACCAAAGCCTGCAAATACGAACCCGGTCGAAAGGTCCGAATAAGAATCACGCTGCAGGACCAAGCCGCAAGCCTGCCGCAGGAGTCGGCGATGCAAGCCCTCGAGTGCAATCCTATTGAAACACTGATCAATGGCGTCGTCGGCAACTTCCGCGTATTGCCTCAACAGATCCGTATCCGATACGTCGCCGAAACAGTCTGATGCTTCAATGGCCTCGAGATCCGAAATCAGGCGCTGCACCGTGACCGTCAAAAGCGCCGAGCTGTCGATCACCTTGCCTTCGCTGCGGAACTCACGCCTGACTGCTCGTTCAAACGCCGAGCGAATGCCTCCCATGGCGGAACGAAGCAACGCAGCGACGTGCTCGCGCTGCAATTCGGCGTCGGGCGCGGTCGAAGTATCCGATTTCTGCAGTCATGTTGGGCGGTACGCTGATCCGAACAGCGCTCGCCGTCAACATTCAATAGTCGGATTTTTGCGGAGATATTATTGAGGCTTGAGGCGCAACGGCAGGCCAGCAGTGACGAAATACACTTCGTCGCAAATCGCCGCGACGGATTGATTCAGCCAACCTTGTTCATCACGGAAAACACGCGACGCTGCATTGTTCGGGACAATTCCGGTGCCAACTTCGTTGGTGACAATGATGACGTCCAATTTGGACGCCTGCAGCGCGTCGAGGAACTCCTGGCATTCGCGACGCCAGAGGGTGTAGTCGGTTTCGGCGTTGGTGAGGTCTGGCGGCCACAGACAGTTTGAGATCCACAGAGTCAGGCAGTCCACCAGGACCAACCCCGACGTTTCCTCACGCAGCGCGCGCCCGAGGTGAATGGGTTCTTCGCGAACCCGCCAGTGCGGTGGTCGATCCCGGCGATGGGCAGCAATACGCGCCACCATCTCAGGATCAGTCTCGGTACCAGTCACGAGAGTGCACACGTCGGCGGACCGTTCGGCAGACCAACGCTGAGCCAGGGCGCTCTTCCCCGACCGCGCACCGCCAATGAGCAAAGTTCTCATGAATGAGCCTCTGCGAATTCAATAATGGGCGCGGCCACGGCCGCGGGATCCTCGTGATGCATCATGTGCCCCAGCCCCGGCAAAGTGACAATCTTCACATCCTGGAACACCCGCTTCACGAACTCGTCACTGAAATCCGCGAGCCGCCGCTCCTGATGTCCAGAGCTCCCACCAGCAACGAGCAACATCGGTACCCGAGCTCGCACCCAACAGGCCTCAGCCTCTTCCCGCCGATACAAAACCGGATTAACAAACCGATGCCGCGGATCAAACGCCAGGCGCACCCCGCCATCCACATCACGCGTCCAGGCGCGAGCGACAAATTCAGCGCGATCCGCCGTCAACCGGGGATTGCGCCGCCTCAACACATCAGCAAGCTGTTGCACCGACGGATAACGCCCCTCCACCAACGGCTCCCGGATCTCGTCGAGCCAGCGCGCGTAGTGATCCGGAGCCTGATCGGAAGACTTCCGGCGCAAGCCGATCCCCTCCAGGTTGACCAACCACTTCAAGCGCCGGGGTCGTATCCCGCTGTAGAGCGTGGCAACGTTGGCACCCATGCTGTGCGATATGACGCGAGCGGCCCCGTCAGGCACGAGTTGATCCAGCAGGGCCTCGAGGTCGGCCAGGTAGTCAGGAAACCAATACCCGCCCGGCGCCCACTCGCTACCCCCGAAACCGCGCCAATCCGGTGCAACCAAAGACCACGCCTCGGGCAGGCAATCCACCAGGAATTGCCACGTATCCCCGCAATCCTGAAAACCATGCAGCAGCACCACAGGGGCGTTGGAGGGTGGCCCCCACCATGTCAGGCGGTGTTTGAGGCCCCGAACAGTCAGTTGTTCGTGCCGAGGCGTGCGCAATGGTGTATATGTCACCCGCACCTCCCTATGGAGTGACGTCGATGAACGAGCCAAACCCTGTCACAGACGTGCCCACGCAGGACGAGCGTACCTGGGGAATGCTGTGCCACATCGCCGCCTTCGCGCTTTTCCTGGTTCCAATGCTCGGCTGCGTGCTCGGGCCGCTCATTGTCTGGTTGATCAAGCGCGACCAATCGCCATTTGTCGCCGACCAGGGCAAGGAAGCACTGAACTTCAACATTTCATTTCTGCTCGCCGGTGCCGTCTGTGGCGCCCTCGTGTTTGTTCTGATCGGCATACTGCTCGGCGTAGCCCTGTTCTTCTACTGGCTGGCCATGACCATCGTCGCAGGCATCAAGGCATCCGAAGGCATTCGCTACCGCTACCCGTTCACGCTGCGACTGATCAAATAGTCTATAGCGCGGTGACCCGCGACGTTCATGGCGCGGTGACCCGCGACACCTCAAGCGCCGAGGAACATCTTGTAGGCCGGGTTCTCGGTCTCTTCCACGTAGGCGTAATGCAGCTCATTCAGATGCAGCATGAAGTCCGCACGCTGCTCCTCCGGCACCTGAATCCCCGCCAGCACCCGACCATAGTCCGAACCGTGGTTGCGGTAGTGAAACAGGCTGATGTTCCAGCGTGAGCCGATCGCCTGCAGGAACTTCAACATCGCGCCCGGGCGCTCGGGGAACTCGAAGCGATACAGCAACTCATTCTGCAACCCGCGCGCATGCCCGCCGATCATGTACCGGACGTGGAGCTTTGCAACCTCGTTATCGCTGACGTCGGTGACGGTATAGTCCGCATCGCGCAGAGTCTGCACAACCTCATTGCGTTCCGCGCGGCCGCGCGTCAGATTGAATCCGACAAAAATCTGCGCGGCTTGAGCCGCCTCGTAGCGATAGTTGAATTCAGTCACGTTACGCTGGCCCAGCGTCTCGCAGAAGCGCAGGAAGCTCCCCGGCACCTCCGGAATCACAACCGACAACAGCGCTTCGCGCTCGGCGCCCAGGTCGGCGCGTTCCGCCACGTGACGCAGCCGATCGAAATTCATGTTGGCGCCGCTGTTGACGGCAACCAGCTTCTTGCCTTTGCAGTTCTCGCGAGCGACGTATTTCTTCACCCCCGCGACCGCGAGCGCGCCGGCGGGCTCAACAATGGAGCGGGTGTCCTCGAACACATCCTGGATCGCCGCGCAGATCTCATCCGTATCCACGAGCAGAATCTCATCGACGTAGGTGCGACAAAGCGCAAAAGGCTCTTCACCCACACGCTTGACGGCAACACCGTCAGCAAAAATACCAACACGATCCAACGTCACCCGTTTGCCGGCGCGCAGTGACTCATACATGCTGGCCGCTTCTTCAGGCTCCACGCCGATGACACGGACATTGGGATACAGATACTTGACGTACACGGCGATGCCGGCAATCAACCCACCGCCCCCGATCGGCACGAAGATCGCATCCACATTGCCGCCGGTCTGCCGCAGGATCTCGACGCCGATCGTGCCCTGACCCGCGATGACATCGGGATCGTCGAAGGGATGGACAAACACCAGGTTGCGATCGCGCGCGAGTGTCAGCGCGCGATCGAATGCGCTGTCGTAGTCATCTCCATGCAGAACAACCTCGGCACCCAGGTCCTGCACCGCCTGGATTTTGATCTGCGGAGTGGTCTGCGGCATGACGATGACAGCCGGGATACCCCGGCGCCTGGCGGCGAGTGCGACACCCTGGGCATGATTGCCGGCCGATGCGCAGACCGCTCCCCGGCTCGCAACCGTGTCGGAAAGATTCCGATGCGGTTATAGGCGCCGCCGCAGCTTGAACGAGAAAACGGACTGCAGGTCCTCCCGTTTCAGCAGAACCTGGTTGTTGAGCCTGCGCGAAAGCCGGCCGGCTTCGTCCAGCGGGGTTTCGACAGCCACGTCGTACACGCGTGCCTTGAGGATTCGTTCGATGTACGGACTGGCCACGGCGCATCTCTGGCGGAAACGGGGTCTGGAAGCTTAACGATTTTCCGCTGGCGACGCCGGGATCTCGAAGACACGGAACGGGGGCTGATTGGGGAAAGTGCGCATGAGCAGGGGCATGGCCACATTGAAAACCGGGATACCCGTGCTCGTCCGGCCCTCGAGCGCGCCGTGGTGGGCGTGCCCGTGGAACACCATGTTGACAGGGTGACGATTCAGAGGCTCCTCCAGCCGGCTGGTTCCCAGGTAGGAGTAGATCTCCAGAGGCTCCCCCTCGACAGTCGCCTTGATCGGTGAATAGTGAAGCATCGCGATGCGCTGGGTCGTCCGCAGCCGCGCCAGCGCGCCCTCGAATTTCATCGCCTCATCAATCGCTTCCTGCACAAACCGCTTGGTGGCAGGCTCACCCCAGGCTCCCAGGGTCGCGCGCCCGAACCCACCCGAAAAGCCCTTGGCTCCCGCAATGCCGGTGCCCTGCACTTCATGCGCCTCCCCATCGAGCACCTTGATCCCGGCCTCTGTCAGGATTCTGCAGACCTCGACATGTTGCCCGGACTCGAAGTCGTGATTACCCAGCACCGCGACAATGGGTATTTTGACGGCCTCAGCCAACTCTCCGACCAGGATGTGCGCCTCTTCGGGCAACCCGTAGTCGGTGAGATCGCCGCACAGCAGGAGAAAGTCCGCCTGCTCGTTGACGGACTGGAGCAAGGGGCTCAACGCACCCTTGGATGTTTTCTTGACGTGGAGGTCGCCTACAGCGGCCAGGCGCGTCGTTTGCTTCTTACTGCTCAGATGGAAGCCCTCATACGAGCACTGGAGAGCAATCTACATGCCCACGGGCGGCCCGGTTGATCCTGAAGCGGCGCACGATTTTTATCGCCGCGTCATGCAATCATTGAACGCAGCCGGCCTCCCCTTCCTCGTGGGTGGTGGGTTCGCGCTCAGTCACTACACCGCCGTTCAACGCGACACGAAAGACTTCGACATCTTCGTGCGTCGCGAAGAATACGATCCGATTATGAAGGTTTTGGCGGCGGCGGGGTTTGACACCGAATTGACGTTCCCACACTGGTTGGGAAAAGCCTCCTGCCCGCATGGTTACGTGGATGTCATCTTCAATTCGGGTAACGGTGTTGCCTATGTAGACAATGAATGGTTTCAACACGCCGCGCAGGGCAAGGTGTTCGGCATCGAAGTCCTGCTGTGCCCCGTTGAGGAGATGATTTGGTCGAAGGCGTTCATCATGGAACGCGAGCGCTACGACGCTGCTGACATCATGCACCTGCTGCTCGCACGGGCTGAAAACATCGACTGGGCGAGACTGGTGCGCCGCTTCGGACCGCACTGGCGGGTGCTTTTTTCACACCTGTTGTTGTTCGGCTTCGTCTACCCATCGGAGCGCAACAGAATCCCCGAATGGATCATGACCGGCCTCATGGACCGACTCGACCAGGAGTTGCGGACCGCGCCACCTGCGGACAAGACGTGTCAGGGTACGCTGCTGTCGCGCGAGCAGTATTTACCGGATATCCAGCGGTGGGGCCTCACGGACGTACGGCACACGAACGCCAGCTCAATGACGCCCGATGACGTGGTCCTGTGGACCAAAGCCATCGACGACAACAAGAAGCCCAAGGAGCCTAGCTAGCAGCTTGCGGCGGCGTCCGCGCCGGACGAATAGCGAACCGGAACGCAGTCTTGCCAATCACCACATTGTCGCCGTCTTTCAGCGGCTGACGTGTGATGCGCTTGTTGTTGACACTGACGCCGTTCGTGCTGTTGAGATCCTCGATAATCGCGTGCGCAGGGCCTGCGAGAATCACAGCATGGTGGCGACTGATGAACTTCGCATCAATCTGCAGATCGTTGTCCGGTGTACGTCCAACAGTCGTCTTCCGGCCGAGAACGTGCACGACCTCCGACTCGCCATCCGTGCGAATCAGCAACCGGGTTGCACCATCCGCGGCCGGCTCACTGACACGCGGCGGAGCGTCGCTGTCCAACCGGTTGACGCTCTTCTGAATATGACCGACGAGCATGGCGCTCGCAGCAGTCTCCTGCTCGAGACGCTCGATGAGCACGTCGCGGTCGGCAATTGCATGACGGGCCTCCTCGACGGTGGCACGCCAGTCGTTGTTGATCTTCTCCAGCTCCTCCACGCGGGCGCTCTTGTTGCGCGCCTCGAATTCGAGCCGGCTGACGGATTCTTCGGTCGCGCGCAGCTTGTCCTCGAGCTCTTTGACACGCGCCGCACTGTTACTCTCGAGCGTCTCAACGCGGGCCGCGTGCGAGCCTTCCAGTTCCGCGATGCGGGACGCGCGTGAGCTCTCCAGCTCGTGGACGCGAGCTGCGTGTGTGATTTCGAGCTCCTGGGCACGCGCCATATGAGCGTTCGACTCCGCCTGGAGCTGCCGAACAGTGGCCTGCTGTTCCGACATCCGCTGTTCCAACTCCTGAATCCGCGACTCGTTCGCGGCAATCCGAGCCACGTGCTCATTGCGCTCGACCGCCGCGGCCTGCAGGGCCGAGCTGGATGACTGCAGCTCGGCACGTACGGCGGCCAGCTCGGATTCGAGCTGTTCAACGCGACGACGCTGTCCCGGAACGGCAGCCTCCAGTTCGTCGATTTTGATCCGGGCGGCGCGGGCAACCGACTCCTGTTGATCGCCGCGGGCGGTCGCCGCTTTCAACGCAGCCTCCAGGGAGGCAGCGCCTGCAAGGAGCTGTGTACGTTCGGCAGCAGCCCGCTCGAGCTCCCCACGCAACTGCGCGGAGGCAATCGTGTGATGCTCAACAGTGCCTTCCAACACCTTGATGCGGTCATTGCGTTCGGCCAAGGTGCCGTTGAGCGCACTGAGGCTGTGCTGCATCCCCGCGAGGGTCCGCTCACCATCTGTTTGCTGCTCAGCGCGCTGGGCCAGCGCGGCAGTGAGGGCGCTCACCTGTTTGTCGAGCGCGGCGATTCGGGCAACCCGCTCGCGCAGCTCCGACTCCAGCTCATGCTCGTGGCCGGTATGTCTGGTGAGATTCTTCTCGAGCTCGGAAATCCGCGTGTCGCGTTGCGAGACCGCGTCCTCCAGGTTCGAGATCAGGTCCTCGAACACCGACCGGCGGCCTTCAACGGACTGCAGGGCTTCCAGATATTCGGTGTTGCGATCACGCGCTTCGGTCAGCTCCCTTTCGAAGCGGGCGAGTGCCTGGGCGTGAGTGGCAAACCGGTTCTGGAAATCGTGATTGCTGGCAGCCAGCTTCGCCTCAAACTCGCGGCCGGCGGCCGTGAGCTGGGCCTGGATCTGTCTGTTGCGCTCGTTGAGTTGCGCCTGGATCTCGGCATCGCGGGCGCGGCGCGTCGCATCGGCGGACTGGTGGTCGGCCAGGGCTTTCTGCAGCTCGAGGATGCGCGCGTGGGCGGCGGTGGATGCGGCTTCCGCCTTGGTCAGGTCATCTGTCAGAACCCGGGCGCGCTGTTCGGTGGTGTTGCGTTCGCCGATGGCCAGCTCGAGCTGCTTCTCCATCTCGGCGAGGCGCTCGCTCTTGCGAGTGAGGCGATCTTCAACATCACGAAGCGTGGTGGCCAGCGAATGGAGGTTGGCTTCGAGCTTGGCGCGGTTCTCATCGATGACCGTGTTGGCCACTTCGGAGCCCGGGGTCTTCGGGACCCGCAGCGACGGCGCCGGGATGTGCCAGGTGTCGGTATTGTTGAGAGGGTCGCGCTCAGTTGCAGGTGCAGGATGGGAACCCGTGGTCGCAACCGCCGCGGCGTTGTTGGCCTCATAGGCCGCAACGTCCAGGACCGGCAGTTCGGCCGTGATTTCCAGATCATCCTGTTGCTGTGCAGGCGGCGACGATTGGCGTTGTTGTAGGTTCATCGCAGGTCTCCTCGCGAGAGCGTCGGCCCACTCACCCGGGCCAGTAGCACCCCGTCCCCTGGTTCATATTCTTGTAGCAAACGGGCGCCCCGACGAAAGTCTAACGCTGCAGGGCACCCAACGCGGCTATTCAAGACCAAAGTGTGAGAGCTGTCCCGCGGAATTGACATAAACCGGCTCCGCGGGCTGCGGAAACCGGGGTCAACCGCGCAGAAATTCCCGGGTAACCTCGACCACGACCTCGGGGGCCGTTTCGAACAGGGCGTTGCCCTGGTCGGGCAGGTCAATGAATCGCGCTTTCGGCAACAGCTCGCGGGCACGCAGAGTGGCTTCCCAAAAATCATCTTTAGGGCGCAATACCAACGCAGATTGTGTGACGAGCGCAAGCCGTTCGCGTGACGCGTACTGCTGCGCTGCAGCCAACGCCCATGTTGGATGGATGCCGCTTTTCAACTTCTCCGCGAAGGCACGCGCACGCATTTCCAACGGAACACCGGGGCCATATGACTCCATTGTCCGCTTCCATTCAACCATCAAATGGCTGCCATCCTCGGTTGCCGCGGATGACCCGCGCCTGAATGCATCACGCTCTGCATCATTCAAAACAGGAACCGACACCATGACTACGCGGCGAATCTGCTTGGGCCGCGCAACCGCCATCTCGGCCGCAACCAACGCGCCGGCCTGATATCCGAGAATGTCGATCTGCCGGAAACGCATCGTGTCGAGGAAGTCGCCGATCGCGCCGGCGTAGTCCGCGACCGTGGGGCGTGTTGGCGGTGGATCCGACTCGCCGAATCCCGGCAGGTCGGGCGCATAGACCGAACGGTCCCGGCCGGCGAGGGCCAGAAAGCGTTCAAAGACTCTGCCCAGGCCCGCGGTCTGGTGAATACACAGGAGAGGGGTGCCCTCCTCGAATCCTCCACCAGGGGGGATGGCGTTATGAACATGCAACTGACCAAAGCGGCTTTCGAAATAGCCGCGTCGGACGCGCGGCTCTGCCGCGGTTCGGTTGGTGACAGTTCCCTTAGCCATCTACGTGCTCCGCCATGTAAGCAATACTGCCACGAACCGTGACCCGCCATATGCACCCGGTCACGAAAGTGAGTGAGCGTCCTTGCCGATGCCTTACACACGGACAAAGCTTCAGGCTCACTGGAGGTTCCCCCATGGCAAGGTCACTTCTTCTCCTGGCCCTCGCGCTGTCGATGACAGGCTGCGGTGTGGCCGAAACCGGCGCGGCAGCGGCGGCGGCCGCGGCATCGAAGGCCCAGGAAGCGCGTGAGGGACTCAAGACCGAGGCCCGCGTGCGTGAGCAGCTCGACGCGGCCATGAAACAGGCAGCCGATCAGCGCAACGCCGCCGAAGCCGACTCGAAATAGCGCCGGAGGCGGGAGCTTGCCAACGCCGGGCCAAAACCGCGTGACGCAACTGCGTCATCGTGCACCGCCGCCACTGTAGGTCAGTGACGGCGGCCGGGACCGGATGCAGCTGCAGCCGGCCCGGATCCCAACTTACTTCTTGCGCGCGGCCTTGCCCTTGGCCTTTGCCTTGGGCTTGCTCGCCTTCGACGCGGCTTTTTTGGCGGCCTTCTTCACTGCCTTTTTGGCTGCCGGTTTCGCGGCAGACTTCTTCGCAGCTTTTTTGGCCACTTTGCCCACAGCCTTCTTAGCCGCCTTGCCTGCCTTCTTGGCCGCTTTCTTCGCGGTCTTGCCAGCAGACTTGCCCGCGGCTTTGGCCGGGGCGGCCTTGGCGGGAGCAGCCTTCGCGGGAGCCTTCGCAGGCGGCGCCTTCTTGGCGGCCTTCTTTACTGTCTTCTTCGCAGCCTTCTTGCGCGGTGCCGCATCGTCGTCGGACTCGCCACTGGCCGCATGTGCGGGCTCGACGAGGGCAATCGCGCCCCCCTGTGGATCGAGAACCTGCACGATCCACGAACCGCCCGGCACTTCCATCGGGCCGTTCAGGACGCGGCCGCCCGCGGACTTGACCGCATTGGCTGCCTTGGAAGCGTCCGCAACGTGCACATAGCTCAGCCAGTTGGGCGGCGTGGAGTTGTCGCGTGCCTTGTAGACGCCGCCGACGTCTTTACCGTCCAGAGTCACGATGTGGTACGTCATATCGCCCATATCGTGAGCAGCACCCTTCGACCAACCGAACAGCTCCGTATAGAAACTCAGGGCTGCATCCGGGTCGGTCGTGGCCAGCTCGTGCCACGTAAAATCACCCACGCCACCGCTGGGCAGGACACCTTCCTCGGCGGGCATCGAAGAAGGAGTGAATACCGCGAACGCCGCGCCCTGCGGGTCGGACAGAACCGCAAACCGGCCGACGTTCGGAATATCGGCGGCAGGCTTCAGAACTTTGCCACCGAGTTTCTCCGCAGCCTCAACCGTCGCATCGACGTCAGGCGTGCCGACATAAATGATCCAATGTGGCGGCGTGGCGGGGCCGTCATTCTCCGGCAGGGCCATGAGCCCACCGGCCCGGACCTTCCCTGACATCCAGATTGAATACGAAGGCATCCCCGAGTCTTCCGCCTTCCACGGGACGACGCGCGAGTAGAAATCGCTGGCAGCGTCGGTGTCCGTAGTCATCAACTCGTGCCAGACAAACCGTCCCCGAATCTCCGCGTTGCTCATGGCGAGTTTTCCCCTTGTTTGGAGCTATGCGCGCGACATTCTGCACTGTCTAACGCGCGAACGACAGACTCACGACGCCGACAACAATGCAAACAGCACCAATTATTCGCTCCGGCGTGGTTCGTTCACTCAATAACTTCGATCCCATGTATGCACCGGCAAGGGTTGCGAGCTCACGCGCGGGCGCAATGTGACTTATCGGAGCAATCCGCATGGCGAACAGCACCAGGATGTAGCCAATGGGTCCCAGGACACTCACCACCACCGCAGGGCCAGCGTACTGACGCGCCTCACGTCTGACTTCAGCGCCGTCTCGCCAAGCGATAGGCGAAAGCACGACGATGCGAATCAGGTTGCCGGTGAAGTCGACGATGAACGGAGAAATGGCGAGCGCTTTCACCGCCCATCCGTCGTTCAGGGTGTAGGACGCGATGAACACCCCAGTCAAAAGTCCAAAGAAGATGCCCTTGCGCGGTGCCCGATGAGGCTCCCGAGTGAGACCGGCCACCAGAAGAATGCCGGCGACGATGAGGACCATACCTAGGGCCGACAGCGTCGTCGGATGTTCACCCAGCAGCGTGACAGCCCCGATAAATGACAGCAGCGGACCGAAGCCCCGCGCGATGGGATAAACGAGCGACAGGTCGGAGCTTCGGTAACCGGCCTGCAAAGAAAGCGAATAGCCCAGGTGCAGGACGCTGGTGGCGGCCAGCGCGATGTACTGTCGAGTATCGAAGTGGGGCCGATGCTGGATGAAGATCCAGAGGATGATCGGCAGGTACAGGAGAGCGGAGCCGACCGAGTAGAGCCAGACGAAGTGGCGTGCGCCAGCGGCTCTCTTCGCGGAGATGTTCCAGGTGGCATGCGCCGCCGCGGCGAGCAGCACCGCGACGAGGGCGATGGTCGGGATAACTGAGCCTCAGAGCAGGGTTGCGCGGCCGGCAAAAATCGCGCGGCGACTCAAATCAGCGCGACGAAGTCTCCCACAAACGATCCCATTTCGTTCGAGTCGTGCAGCAACTGCGCGTTGAGGGTCATTCGTGCCCTGCCGCGACGGTTCAGCATCGTCAAAAACCTCTGCCAGGCGGCGGCGTCCTCGAATCCGCACGCGGCCTCGAAGTCACCGACGATGGGCCGCTGGTATTCCATGGAGCTTCGCTGGATAACGAGTTGCGCATTCACGCCGTCCCGGACCAGGCGCACGTGCAACAGAGTCCACGCAGCGAGCGTTGTCAGCACCACGCCGCTGCCTCCGAACACGGTCCGATGATGGTTGATGTTGGGCCCCAGGGGCGCAAAGAGCAGCACTCGTTCCGGCGTCGCGAGCTTCACCCGTACCCCCATGGCCGCCGACAGGGGGATATTCGAGTGGAGATAACCTTCCATTTCCGAGATCAGCATGTCTCGCTTCGTTCAAGGCTGCGTCGAGTGCGCCTGGGTTTCGGCCGCGATGGGCGAGGCACGCACCACGTGTTCCCGCCAGATCAGATATAGGCCGCTGGCAATGACGATTCCACCGCCAACATAAACGCGACTGGTCGGAAGCACGCTCCAGACCACGCGATCGATGCCGATGCCCCATAGCAGCGCGGTGTACTCAAAGGGCGCCACGACGGAGGGCGCCGCGTTTCGGAAGGCCTCGGTCAGCAGATGTTGAGCGATCGCAGAAAAGAAACCGATGGCCGCCAGCAGCAGCCAGTCCTCACCGCGGATCGGCGTCCATTGCGGTGCGGAGAGGCACAGTGCCATCACCGACATGAGACTGATCATCCAGAACGTGACACTGACGGTCGAATCGGTGCGGGTAATGATGCGCAGCGCAATCGAATTGAACGCATACCCAGCCGCGGACAACAGGGCAGCAACAGCACCCAGTGATACCAAGCTCGATGCCGAGGGCTTCAGCATCGTAAGGACACCGACAAGGCCGACGCAGACGGCGATCCAGCGCCGCCAGCCAACGTGCTCACCCAGCAGGGGAACCGAAAGTGCCGTCACGATGAGCGGTGCACTCAGAAAGATCGAATAGGCGTCCGCCAGCGACAGCGCACGGACGGCGTACACGAAGGTCACCAGGACGAACAGCTGCAGCAAGGCCCGGAGGATGTGCATCCCCATGCGGACGGGCTTCAGTGCTTTGAGGCGGCCCATCATCAGCAATGGCAGGACCATGAAAGGCACCGCGGCGGCACCTCGCAGCGCCACTACTTGCATGGGCGGGTAGTGTTCGGACAGGAGCTTGAGCAGCGTGTCCATGCCACTGAACGCCGCGACGGCGGTCACCATGAACGCGATTGCTTTGAGAGACCGCCCGGCCTCGGGCCGTCCCATGCCCGTCACCTCAAGCTATCGAATCGGGCTCGACAGCCCGTGGCGGCGGCTGGAGCAAAGCCGACCGGTATCCCTGGCCCAGCAGCTTCGCCGGCAGCGGGAAGGCGCTCGTCAGGGAGACGACGAGCGAGGACAGATAGGGAATCGACTGGATCAGGAGCACGACGACCCAGGCAATACGATCCGGGCCACGGGTCTGGAAGGTCGTGGAATGCGATACGCCCCAGGCAGAAAGCCACAGGCCGAACATGATCAGGGTCTCGTCACGGGATGCCGCGAGCGCCTGGAATACACGCTGACTCCCGGCATTTTTCGGCGTGCGGAAAAAAGGCTCTCCGCGAGTCAATAAACCTTTTAGAACGGCTATGCCAATCGTGTGTGTCAACGCCAGCCCGGCGACCGCGGCCGCCAGCGTCTGGCGGATGTTGGCGCCCACCCTGACCTGATACAGGTGCGCCAGCTTCGCGAGCTTGAAAGTGAACAGCGACAGCGGCAGAACCGAGTACATCATCAGTGGCGGATCGATCTGGCGTGGCAAACACACGATGGCAGCGCTCCAGGCCAGCGCCGCGATGTTGAAAATGAGGTTGAAGCCGTCAGCCACCCAGGGAAGCCAACCGGCAATGAAATGATACCTTTGTCCGGGCGAGAGTGAGCTTTTTTCGGTGAACAGCGAGCGGGCGTGGCTCTTCAGGATCTGCATGGCGCCATAGGCCCAGCGGAAGCGCTGTTTCTTGAAATCGATGAAAGTGTCGGGCATCAGGCCCCGGCCATACGTGGTGGGTACGTACGAGGCTTCAAACCCGGCCTCGAAGATCCGCAGGCCCAGCTCGGCATCCTCGGTGATACACCATTCGGCCCAGGCACCGCTCTTCTCGAGCAGCGTACGACGCACGAGTGTCATGGTGCCGTGCTGAATGATCGCGTTGCGTTCGTTTCGCGTGATCATCCCGATGTGGAAGAAACCGCGATACTCGGCGTAACACATCGCCTTGAAGGCGCTCTGACTCTCGTCACGGTAGTCCTGCGGCGCCTGGACGATGGCAATCCGCTCATCCTGGAAACCGGGCACCAGGTCTCTCAACCAGTTGGATTCGACCACGTAGTCGCTGTCGATCACCGCGACGATCCCGGCATCCGTGGCCGTCTCGCGCAGCGCGAAATTCAACGCACCCGCCTTGAAACCCGCCAAGGGAGCCACGTGGAAGAACCGGAAACGCTCACCCAACCGCGCGCAATGGGCCTCGACAGGCCGCCAGACAGCCTCGTCGCGCGTGTTGTTGTCGATGACCAGCACTTCGAAGTTTGAATAGTCGAGCCGCGAGAGCGCATCCAGGGTCTCGATGACCATGTCCGGTGGCTCGTTGTACGCCGGAACGTGAATGGACACTTTCGGCTGCGACTGTCCAACACGAACGGGTGACCCGACGCCCAGGCGCAACCGCGAGGTCACCCAGTGAGCCTCGGCCCACTCATAAGCCTCGGCCAGCAACACCAGAACCACGCCCAACATGCCCATCAACAGCAACACGCCGGAAACGACACTGGCCACGGTCATGTACTGTTGAGTGAAGTCATAGAACACCCAGACAGTGGCCGTCGCGGCAGCGTAGACCACCAGGGCAAGAAAACTTCGGCCCCGATTGCGTAGCGGTGTCACGTTGTTGAAGTAGAAGATGAACAGCACGACGAACGCGACGGTCACCGAAATGGCAGCCAGCATGTGCCACTCGGGGACGCGGACGATCCCGGCCGTAAATTCGAATTTGGGCACCCGATCAGCGTTGTAGACACCCCAGTACGAGCCGACATCACCTTCCTGCGGTACCTTCCAGGGTTGATCGAACGCCTCCATCACGTAGTAGACGAAACGTTCGTGCTTGGCACGCGCCAGAAAACGCCGCAGGAACAGAGCCTCGTTGGCATCGGAAGCCACGGCATTCTGATGCGTGCGACCCCGGCTCGGCCAACCCACTTCGGCAATGATCACTTCCTTGTTGGGAAAGGCTTTCTGGACCTTGTGAAACTGTTCGATGGAGTAGTCCACGGCAATTTCGACCGGCACCCCTTCCCAGTACGGCAACAGGTGTACGCCGATGAAATCGACGTGTCGGGCCAGGTCAGGATGTTCCAGCCAGATGTTCCACGGCTCCGCGGTCCCCACCGGCTGCCCGATGGCAGCCCGGGCGCGATCGAGGTACCCCTCCAGCTCCTTTACCGGGACATAACCCTGCAGAGCCACCTCGTTGCCCACGAACACACGCATGACATTGAGGTGAGTCCGCGCCAGCTCGATGGCCGTCTTGAGTTGCGCTTCGTTGGAGTCCCTGTTGTCGTCGATCCAGGCGCCAACAGCAACATTGATCCCGTGGCGCTCGGCCAACTGTGGAATGTCGGCCAGCGAGCCGGCCACACTGTAGGTACGTACCGTGCCGACCTTGCCGGTGACGAGCTTGAGATCGGAGTCGATCTCCGCGTCGGTGGGCAGAATGTGCCGGGTGGGATCCTCTCCCAGGCGGATGGGGGAAAAGGAAAATCCCTGGATGTGGGCGGGCCAGGGTGGCTCAGCCGCGGGGCGGTTCAGGAACGCCCAGACAGCACACGTCAAGGCAGCGAAGGCCGCTGCAATCAACAAGCCAGGTAACGACTTCATGGGTTAGACCAACGTGGGGCCGGCGCATCATACTCGATTACACGGCACGACGACGGTTTACCACCAACATGGCGACTGGCAGCTGAACGCGAAAACTGTCAGTTCGCGGCGACGGGTTTTCCCGGCAATGTCAAATGAGCCGACGCCACCGTGAGTGCGGGACCGGCCGGGTGGCGGTTACCAGACCCCGACGTTAGCCATGGATTTCCAGGGCTCGGCCGGCTCCAGCCGGGCACCTTTTTGGAGCAGCTCAATGGAGATGTTGTCCGGGCTGCGAACAAACGCCATCCAACCATCCCGCGGCGGGCGATTGATGGTGACTCCATGGTCCATCAGGCGCTGGCAGGTGGCATACACGTTGTCGACTTCGTAGGCCAGATGTCCGAAATTGCGGCCGCCGGTATAGCTTTCCGGATCCCAGTTGTAGGTGAGCTCCACCTGGGCGCTCTCATCTCCCGGGGCCGCCAGAAACACCAGCGTGAAGCGACCCTGCGGGTTGTCCTTGCGGGACAACTCTTTCAAACCCAACGCATCCCGGTAGAAGCGCAAGGACGCGTCAATGTCCGTGACGCGCACCATGGTGTGGAGATATTTCACTAGAACATCTCCGAGGCGCCGGGCTGTGTGATCGCAACCTTGTAGCGGGACGGGATGTGATCGCCTGTGATCATCTCATCGTAGCTCTTGCCAGGGCCCACCATCGGATACACGCCGGCATCCCGGTCGATGATGACCTCGAGGAAAGCAGGACCCGGGAAGTTGATGAACTCCTGGATGACCCGCGGCACGTCTTCCTTGCGATCCAGGCGCACGGCATAGCGGAAGCCGTCCGCCTGCGCCGCCTTGATGAAATCCTTCTTGTGCAGCGAGCGGTCGCTGGAGGCGAAGCGTCCGTGGTGAAACAGTTTCTGCCACTGCTTCACCATGCCGTCGCCGAAGTTGTTCAACACCACGACTTTGACCGGCAGGTCGTAGGTCGTGACGGTCTCGAGCTCACCCATGTTCATGCGGATGCTCGAGTCGCCGTCGATGTCGATGACGAGGCGCTTCGGATTGGCGATCTGCGCGCCGATAGCGGCGGGCAGGCCAAATCCCATGGTGCCCATGCTGCCGGAGGTCAGCCACAGTCGCGGCTGACGGAAATCGCAGTACTGCGCGGCCCACATCTGATGTTGGCCCACGCCCGTGGAAATGATGGCTTCACCGCCGGCGAGCCTGTTGATTTCCTCAATCACGTAGTACGGCTGAATGAGGTCGCTTTTGCGGTCGTAGTTCATGGCATACGTGCGCTTCAGCTCAGCGAGCTCCGCATGCCACGTTGAGTAGTCCGGCGCAAACTTCTTGCGCTTCCCATACGCCGTCAACGCCTGCAGCGCCTCTGGCAACTGACCCACGTAGCTCCACTGAACCCGCTTGACCTTGTTGACCTCAGCCCGATCGATATCGAGATGAGCGATGCGCTTGGCATTGCGCGCAAACTTCGCGGGCACGCCGGCAACGCGATCATCAAAACGGGAGCCGACGGCGATGAGGAAGTCAGCGTCGTCGACCGTGTAATTCGCATAGGCAGTGCCATGCATGCCGAGCATGTGCATCGCCAGCTTGTGCCTGGTGTCGATGGCGCCGATGCCCATCAGCGTGGTCACGATCGGGATGCCAAAGGCTTCCGCGAAATCGGTCAGGGACACGGCCGCATTGGAATTGATGACGCCACCGCCCGCATAGATCACGGGGCGCTTGGCCTCACCCAGCATCTCAAAGAACTTCGCGGCCTCGAGGTCGTCCAGGGTGCGATGGGCCAGCTCATTCATCCGGCGGCGGTAACCGGGGATCGGCAGGATGCCGCTTCCCTGGAATACACCCTCCCAGTTCTGGACGTCCTTCGGGATGTCGACGACCACGGGACCGGGGCGGCCGGTCCGTGCGATCTCGAACGCGGTCCGTACCGTGGCCTCGAGGCGGGACGGGTCCGTCACCAGAAAGATGTGTTTCGCCACTGAGCCCATGATTGAAGGGACCGGGGCCTCCTGGAAGGCGTCCGTTCCGATGGATGCGCGGGCAACTTGGCCGCAAATCACCACCAGCGGCACCGAATCGGCCATGCAATCGCGCACCGGCGTAACAGTGTTCGTCGCGCCCGGGCCCGAGGTGACGATACAGACGCCTACGCGGCCGGTAGCACGAGCATAGCCAGCGGCCATAAAGCCGGCGCCCTGCTCATTTGCCGGGACTATGAGCGGAATCTGGGGCTCGCCGTCGCGGACAGCCTGCTCGTTGTAGAGAAATACAGCGTCATACGTCGGCAGGATGGCCCCGCCGCTGTACCCAAAGATGGCCGTAACGCCCTCATCCGCAAGGACCTGCATGATCATCCGGGCGCCCGACATCGTCTGGCCGGCAAGGGGGTGCCCGAACGGGCGGGGCTGGATCACCGTGTCACTCATGGGAAAGGCTCATTCGACGCAAGGAAAAACGGAACGTACCGAGACTAGCAGCTTGCAGGAGCTGCGCAAAACCGAGGAGCCTGTCTGACTAATGGGCGCCGTCGCGAGGGCGGCCCCCAGCGAGCCTGCGCGGCCCGGCAGATTTAGGCGATCCTTTCACGCGCATAGTCGACACTATGTAAGTGAAAGGATCGCCCAAAGATGCCGCTGGGGGACGGCCGCAGCAGGCGAACATTAGTCAGACAGGCTCCTGGGGGGGTCGGCGGGAGGCCGCGGAATCCTTTATTCTCATTCGCGATACACACTTGGTTCGGACCTCATGCGTCACATCATCGCAATACTTCTGCAGAACGAAGCCGGTGCACTTACCCGCGTCGCGGGCTTGTTCTCCACCCGTGGCTATAACATCGAATCCCTGTCGGTAGCGCCGACAGATGATCCAACCGTCTCGCGCCTGACGCTGGTTACGACTGGATCGGAAGCTGTGATGCAGCAGATCACGAACCAATTGAACAAGCTGGTAGACGTCGTCAGTACCGAGGACATGACCGGTGGCGAGCATCTGGAGCGCGAGCTCGTGCTGCTGAAGCTGAAAGTCAGGCCGGAGCATACTGATGTAGTCCGCGGGTACGTGGTGCGCACGGGTGGACGCGTATTGGATCCGGCGACAGATGGATTCATTGTTGAACTCACTGCCAGTGAAATGGAGATCAATGCGTTTGTATCCGACCTCGCTCAGCAAGCCGATTTGCTCGAAATCGTGCGTAGCGGCGCCTTGGGAATTGGACGGAATGCGAGACCGCTGCGCGTCGTACGGTAGGGCCGAGTGAGTCGTGCCCGAATCCTGATCGTTGACGATCTTCCGGAAAAACTGCTGGTTTACAGCAGTCTGCTGGAAGACATCGACGCTGAAATCATCCAGGCTCGCTCCGGAACCGAGGCGCTCAAGCGTGTTCTGGAGGGGTCATTCGCCGTCATCCTCCTCGATGTCAACATGCCTGACATCGACGGTCTCGAGACCGCGACGTTGATCCGCGGACACCGTAACGGTCGTCAGACACCCATCATTTTCATCACCGCCTACGTGGATGAGGTGCAGACCGCGCGCGGTTATGCGTTGGGAGCGGTGGATTACATCCAAACGCCTGTTGTTGCGCCGGTGTTGCGCTCGAAGGTGCTGGTGTTTGTTGATCTGTACAAAGCAAATGCGGCACTGGCTCTGTCCAACCAGGAGTTGGAGACCAGGGTCAAGGAGCGTACGGCCGAACTCGAACAACTGAGTCGGTTGAAGGACGAGTTTCTGGCGACGATGTCGCACGAGCTGCGGACGCCTTTGAACGCCATCTTCGGCTGGGTGACCCTGCTGCGGACGCGGCGGCTCGACGAGCCGACGCAGGAGCGTGCGCTGGAGACCATTGAGCGCAATGCTCGCGCTCAAAAGCGCCTGATCGAGGATCTTCTCGACGTTTCGCGGATCGTTACCGGCAAAGTTGCGCTGGAAATCCTCCCGGTCAATCCCCAGCGCGTGGTCGAGGCGGCCTTGGAGACCATGCAGCCGGCCGCGCAAGCAAAGGGGGTCACTGTGGTCCCGCTGCTGGACACGGGGGCGGCGACCGTGCGTGGCGATTTCGCCCGTTTGCAGCAGATTGTCTGTAATTTGCTGTCAAATGCCATCAAGTTCACGCCATCTGGCGGCCGGGTGGAGGTCACCCTGGCGCATCGCATGGGCGAAGCAGAGATCAGCGTCAGTGACAGCGGGCAGGGCATCAAGCCCGAGTTTCTGCCGCTGGTTTTTGATCGCTTCCGCCAGGAAGATGGGTCGATCAGTCGTCGCCACGGCGGGCTGGGTCTCGGGCTGGCTATCGTCCGCCATCTCGTGGAGCTTCATGCCGGGTCGGTTGAGGCGTTCAGTGAAGGCGAGGGGAAGGGCTCTCGCTTTGTCGTACGACTTCCCACCCGTCTGGGCCTCGCGAAGAACGGAGCGGGTGAGGACAGCGCGGCGCCGATACCCACCAGCTCGACCATGCTCACCGGCATCCGCCTGCTGGTCGTTGACGACGAACCCGGCGCACGCGACCTGATTGCGAACGTTCTCCAGGGTTACGGAGCCGAGGTGTCCCTTGCAGAAAGTGGGCAGGCTGCGCTGACGAAGCTGTTTGAGCAGCGACCGCATGTCCTGATTGCCGACCTGGGCATGCCAGGCATGGATGGGTACGGCCTGATTGAGCAGGTGCGCGCACTCGATCCTGACTTCGGCGGGCAGACGCCGGCGATCGCCGTAACAGGATACGCCTCGCCGGTGGATCGTCTACGGGCGCTGCAGGCGGGCTATCAAAACCACGTCGCCAAGCCCGTTGAGCCCCATGAGCTCGCCATTGTGATTGCCAGCCTGACGGGCCGGTCTTCTTTGCCCGATAAGCGGGCGGGGCTCGACGAGAGTTAGCCCTTTTTCAGGACCCTGGACGCCCGCCCAGGGTCCCGTAGGCGTTTTTTAAAGAGCCGCGTCGTCCGTCTCACCCGTACGGATGCGAATGACGCGCTCGATTTCGGTGATGAAGATCTTTCCATCACCCACTTTCCCCGTTTTGGCGGACTTGAGAATAGCTTCCACGACCTGGTCCACCAGGTCGCTACGTACGGCCACTTCGATCCGGGTCTTCGGAACGAAGTCGACCACGTACTCGGCACCTCGGTACAACTCGGTGTGGCCACGCTGCCGTCCGAATCCCTTCACTTCGGTAACAGTCATGCCGGAGACACCAATATCTGACAGCGCGGCACGCACGTCGTCGAGCTTGAACGGTTTGATAATCGCTGTGACCAATTTCATGTCGCGCTCTCCGTCGGAGTTTTCAATGCTTTAGTTATACGCAATTTCGCCCCGCTGGTTTTTGCAGCTTTCATGCCACGCACTACAGTGCAATTAAACCACGGTAATTGCGCAGGCTGCTCCAGCCTCAGCTCCCTATTTTGCACCGTTGTGGCGCGTCTGGCCGCACCCTTCGCCCACCACTGGTGCAGCATCGCCGCAATGGGTCAGCTATGCTCCCAGTGATGCTGGGACAGATCGTGATCGTTGGGGCTGGTCAGGCTGCTGACCAGGCCGTTCATACACTACGCCGCAAAGGCTTCACGGGGAAGCTGGCGGTCGTAGGCGATGAGCCGTACCTGCCTTATCAGCGCCCACCTCTGTCGAAGAAATTCCTCGCCGGCGCGTTGGACAAAGACCGCCTGGTCCTGCGCCCTCAGCATTTCTACGTCGAACACTCCGTAGAAGCTCATCTCGGTCGCCGGGTACAGGAAATCTCACGGGATGCGCGACGTATCCGTCTCGACGATGGCGCCGTGCTCCCTTACGACGCCTTGCTTCTGGCGACGGGAAGCAAGCCGAGGGCGCTGACAGTTCCGGGTGCAGACCTGCCGGGCGTTCATACCCTACGCACGATCGCCGACGTTGAACGGATCCGCGCCGACATCGCCAACGGCAAGCGTATGGTCATCATCGGTGGCGGATACATCGGCCTGGAAGTCGCGGCGACTGCGCGCGAGTTAGGACTGGATGTGACGGTCCTCGAGATGGCTGAGCGGGTAATGAACCGCGTGACGTGCAAAGAGATCTCGTCGTTCTACGAGACCGAACACGCACGGCATGGTGTCCGCATCGTAACCAACTCACGAGTGCAAGCGCTCGTTGGCGACTCGCGGACAGGTCGAGTCAAGGCGGTGCTCACCGACGACGGCGCCGAGCATCCGGCTGACGTCGTGATTGTTGGTGTTGGCGTGACGGCTGCAGATGAGCTCGCCATTGCCGCGGGCATCGAGTGCGCCAACGGCATCGTCGTGAACGAGTATTGTCAGACGTCAGATCCGGCGATCTACGCTGCTGGCGATTGCGCCAATCATCCCAACCTTCACTACGATCGACGCCTGCGCCTCGAGTCGGTCGACAATGCTTTCGAGCAGGCCGCCAACGCCGCGCACAACCTGCTCGGCTCACCCACTGTGCACGACAAAGTGCCGTGGTTCTGGTCAGATCAGTACGACTTGAAGATGATCATCGTGGGCCTGTGCCAGGGACACGATACGGTCATCGTGCGCGGATCACCGGCATCGCGAAGTTTCAGCGTGTGTTACCTGCGCGGCGGCGAGTTGATTGCCGTCGATAGCGTCAACTCTCCGAAGGATCAAATGGCGGCCCGCAAGTTGATTGCCGCCCATGCCCGCCCCGACCTCGACAAGCTCGAAAACCCAGGCATACTGCTGAAAGACGCGGTCTGATCACGCTGCCGTGATGTCTCGCACATTGTGCGTCGCCGGCGTGTGACGCGCGCCTCTGCGAAGGCGGCCATTTTCCATAACGATGCCCCTGATTAAGACTAAAGACCGACCGGTTCAGGGGATCATGGGACCATCAGCAGCACGTCTCGCGCTGGGTGCATTTTTTATTGTGGGCGCTTACGGCGACGCCCTGGCTGCGCAACAGACGCAGATTCTTTATCACGAGGGCATCCGCCCGCAGGTAAAGCAGGTCGCTGGACACACACGGAGCATGAGCTTCGAGGCCTACGGCCGCCAATTCAACTTCCAACTTTCGACCAACCCGGCGGTGCAGAAGGCAGTGCCGGCCAATCGCACCGACATCGAGGCACTGCGGGGCCAGATAGAGGGATTGCCGGGTTCCTGGGTGCGCATGACGCACACCCGAAGCGGCTGGCGCGGAATGGTTTCCGATGGCGAAGAGTTGTATGCGATCGAGCCGGCGAACGAAGTGGCCGACTCGGTGGTTCAGCCTCTTGCTGACAACTCATCCACCGCGTCGGTGATGTATCGGTTGAAGGATGCCCTGCTCCCTGATTTTGCCGGGTACTGTCAGATTGTGAACGTCGATGGAACGCCGTATGCCGGTAGCGATGACCTGCAGGGGCGAGTCACGGCAAAGATGATGGTTGATGCGATCACCCGGGAGGCCTCGACCAGTTTCCCCAATGGCCCGGATCTGGAGCTGACGGTCGGCGTAGTGGCTGACTACGAGTTCTACCAGAAGACGAGTGACGATCCCGAAGGCGCAATCATCGCGCGTTGGGACATTGTCGACGGAATCTGGTCCGGCCAGGTGGGCGTCAAGATCGCCTTGGCGCCGCTCACTATCTTGAAGACGGCGAGTGAGCCGTTCACCAAGACCGACCCTAATTCGCTTCTGCAACAGCTTCGCTCATACCGCCACGCGAGCTCGGCTCAAATGGCGACGGGTGTTACACACCTGATGACGGGCCGAGACCTCGACGGCAATGTCGTCGGAATTGCCTACATGAACTCGGTCTGCAACGGCGATTCCGCCGACAGTCTGTCGGAAGGCGCTCATTCGACGCTGGAGTCGGCGTTGATTGCCGCTCACGAGCTCGGCCACAATTTCAACGCGCCTCACGATGGCGAAAAAGGTGCCTGCCAATCGACGCCGACGACTTTCCTGATGGCGCCGAAAATCAACTACAGCGATCAGTTTTCTGACTGCAGCGTCACACAGATCAGCGCCCGCATCCAGACGGCTTCGTGCCTGACGCCCTATGAGGCCCCGGACGTAAGAGTTGAAGTGCCCGCTGCGCTGGTGGGCGCAATCGCCAACTCTACTTTCACTGTTTCGTTCACTGCCCATGCCATCGGTGACGATGCATCCAATTCCGTCACTGCCAATGCTTCACTTCCGTCGGGCATAGCTTTCGTGAGTGCCACGGCCGCCGGTGGTACTTGCACGGCTCAGGGCCAGACGATCTCCTGCACTTTGGGGAATATGGCGCCTCAGGAGACCCGACAGGTTGATCTGACTTTAACCAGCAGCACGGTGGGCAGCAGCATCGCTTCGGTGACTGTTGCGTCACCCAATGACTACGTGTCGACCAACAACTCGGCAGACGTAACCATTCAGATCACAGCGGCACCGCCACCGCCCAATCCAACACAGCCGGGTACTACTGCCAATGCTTCTTCGAACGCCGGCGGCGGGGGTGGCGGCGCGATGGATTTGAGCGTTTTGGGCGTGCTGATGGGATTGGTTGGGTTATCCGCACGCAACCGCCGGTAAGCGGTTACACGGGCCGGTGTCCGTGAGATGATAGCCCCAGTGCTCCGCTTCAGCCCGCGCTGGGCCGGCGGAGTGTTCATACCAGGGGAGACGGGATCATGAACGCTGCGACTTCATCCACGGTAAACAAGGGCCTCATTTACGCCGTAATTGCGGTAGTTGCGCTGCTACTGTTGAAGACGCTCTGGCCATTCTACTCGGTTCCAACCGGAAGCCGCGGAGTAGTCACGCAGTTCGGGCGGATTGTGGGCATCGAAAACGAGGGACTCGCGGTTCTGCCACCCTGGCAGAAACTGGCGAATTTCAGCATCAGGGCCGAGCAGGCCAACATCGACAACGCCGGCGGGTCGACCTCGGACACCCAGCCTGTCAGTGTCAGCCTGACAGTCCGCTACAGCATCATGACCGACAAAGTCGCCGAGGTGTACGAGAAGTACAGTCACAACGGTGACCTGTCTTCTTACGTCCAGACCGCCACCCAGGAAGTCTTCAAGGCGGTCACGGCGCGCTACAGCGCTCCGGACCTGATCTCACAACGCGCGAAAGTCTCCGCGGACATCAATGCCGCCCTACAGACCAAACTGTCGTTGTACGGCGCGCAGGTGATCAACATCGACATGCGCAACTTCGAGTTCTCGGAGTCCTACATGCACGCGATCAACGACAAGGTCACCCAGGAGCAGTTGCGCCTGGCTGCCGAGAATCGCTTGAAGACCGTCGAGGCCGAGCAGAAACAGAAAGTAGCCGTCGCCGAAGCAGAAGCCTCCGCCGTTCGCGCCCGCGCCGACGGCGATGCCTACGCGAACCTCAAAGTCGCCACCGCCCAGGCGGAAGCGCTGAAGATCCAGAACAGCGCCTTGTCACAGAACAAGGATGTGCTGGAGCTGCGGCGCATCGAAGTTGAGAAGGTGAAGGCGGAGCGTTGGAACGGGCAGCTGCCGCAGAATGTCTACGCGAGCGCGCCGATTCCCTTCTTCACGCCGCCGGGGCATTGACGGTACTAGACGCCTTTGGGCGTGACCTTGCTCAGCAGCTTGGACACGTAAGCGGGTGTTAGGGGAATCCTACGCGCCTCGATGCCTGTTGCGTCAAAAAAGGCCGCGGTCACCGCGGCCGGGCAGACCGCATTCGCAGCCTCCGATCCGCCACCGAACCCGCAATCCTCACGCGAGATCTGCACCACCTTGATGTCAGGCATCTCCTCCATTGTCAGGATCTGATAGCGGCTCCAGTCAGTGCTGGTCACCTTTTGCGTATCAAACGTAACCTCCTCCTTGAGAGCTTCGCTCAGACCCATCACCACGCCACTTTGCATGCAGCGCTCGAGCTGACGGGGATTGATGACCTTGCCGCAATCGAGCCCAATGGTGAAGCTCGTGACACGAACGACGCCGGTAGCGGGAACAACCGTTATCTCGGCGATTCCAACCCAATAGGAGTTCTGCCGGAACACGGCGCACATACCACGGCCCGAGAGGGGCTCGGTTCCCGCGGACCCGGTTCCCGCCCGCCGCGGGGAGGGGCGCGCCACCCACCCCGCCGCCTCGGCCGCGGCCCGAAGGAGATCGATCAACCGCCTTTCGCTGGTATGTTGAATGCGAAATTGAATGGGGTCGATCTGGTATGCGGCAGCGGCTTCGTTGAGCAGCGATTCCAACCCGAAAACCAGTTGACGCTGCCCGGGTGTGCGCATGATGTTGCCGCGCAATCCGCCGGAGGCAGCCTCGGCCCCCAGATTCGCCATCCCGTACCCATCCGCCAGCCTGTTTTTGATCCTGTCATACGGCCACTCAATCGCGACAGACCCTCTCGGCTCGGACGTGTTGCAAGGCGCACCGGCAAGCAACATGCCCAGCGGCCGCACATCCATCATATGAGGCGAATAGAAGGCGCTATGCACTGCGGTCACATGACCTTTTTCATCGAGAGCCAGGCGAATATCGGATACCCAACCTGGAGAAGCCGAGGACCACGCCATATCCTCCTGCAGCGTCCACTGTACCCTCACGGGCTTTCCAGTCAGTTGAGAAAGGATGACTGCATCGCCTTCAGCGCCATCGCCCCCAAGGGTGGTGCGCCCATATTGCCCTGAGTGCTCCAACCAACGCACAACGACCTTTTCGATCGGTACACCCAAGGCATGAGCAAGACGCGCGCGTAAGCCCTGGGACTGAGCGGAATGTGTCCATACAGTGACCGAGCCATCTGTACGGACATCCGCGACCGCCAGGAACGGTCCGATCGGCGCATGACGAACATACGGTTGCTCGTAACTCGCCGACATTGTTTTATGGGCCGCCTCGAATGCGTCGATGACCTGTTCGGAATTCCCTGTGGACCGAGGGGGGCCCCATTTGTGTTGCCGAAGTGTCCTCGTCAGATTCTCACTACCGGGCAGGCCACTCCAGTCCGTCCATTTCGTCAATGGAGCAAGTGACCGGGCCGCGACGATCGCTTCCCATTCGTTTGCAGCGACGACCGCGAGAAGGTTGCCCTTTCTGACCACGACGGCTGTCGGGAACCGATTCTTATCTACCTCAGGGGGTGCGATGAGCGTCGAGCCCACCGTGGGCGGCCGCATCATCCGGGCATGTAACATGCCGGGCAAGCTGACATCACAGGTCCACCGGGTTCGGCCGGTGACCTTGTCCGGGATACCGGGAAGCGGGTGCGATTGACCAATGACCTCGAATTGACTCATCGGCTTCAGGGGCGGGTCACCGAGCACAGTCATGCCATCGAGTGACGTGACGCCGACCCATGCCGATGGGTCAGGTCTTGCCGGCTTGCCGGAGACCGGGATCCTCAAGTCCAGGCTCTTTCCTCGAACCAACTGACCATAGGTCAGATTCCTCCCGCCACCGGCAACCACTCCATCCACGACAGTCAGGTTCGCGATTGGCACTGCGAGCTGTTGGGCAGCCAGGGTGAGCAATGCCTGATAGGTATACGCGGCCACTTTTCGGACGTTGTTCATGCCGTACACAAATCCAGCCGAGTAACCGCCATCCGGGGTCCTGTCTGTATCACCCATGAGCAGTGAAATTGCCTCCGGGCGCATGCGCAACTCCTCGGCAATGGCCTGCGCATAGTACGCGCTCATCCCGGTGCCGGTTTCCGTGCGGCCGGTGCGAGCCAGCACCGTGTTGTCGGACCGAATCTCCAACCAGGAGGCCAGCTGGCTGGGGTCGAGTGCGTTACTCGGCGGCGCGGGATCAACAGGAGCGTCAGCCGGCTGTTGAGTCGGCAGACCAGGCGTGTTGGACGCGTTGGGTCCGGTGGCGCGGGAGGGCTCAGGAAAATACAACGACACGAACAGTGCGCCGGCACCTTTAACTACTGAGCGTCGAGTCAGCTGGACCTCACATAGAGTGCTGTCCATACCATTCAGCCTTGCATGGCCTTGGCGGCTCTGCGCACCGCAGCGATGATTGCTGCGTAAGTGCCGCAGCGGCACAGGTGTGGCGAGGGCGGTGTGTTAGTGAAGGCGTCCTTGATCTGGGCGACGGAGGGATTCGGGTTCTTCCTCAGCAAGCTGACCGCAGCAATCATCATCCCGCTCTGGCAGTAGCCACACTGCGGGACCTGCTCGTCGATCCACGCCTGTTGGACCGGATGTAGCGCGTCGGGTCGGGTCGTTGCCTCCCGTCGGATCGCGGCCCAAAGCGCTGGCAACCCTTCCACCGTTGTCACCTGCTTACCTACCGCAAGTGACGCCGGGGTGATGCACGACCGAACTTCCTCGCCATCCACCAGCACCGCGCAAGCTCCACACTGAGCCATCCCGCACCCCAGGCGGGGCCCGGTCAACCCGAGCTCGTTGCGCAGTACGAATAACAACGGCACTTCCGGACCCACCGCGACAGCGTACCGAGCGCCGTTGACTGTTAAGTTGTAAGTTTCCATGCCCGTATCACGATGTGCCAGGCAGGCAAAATCCGAAAGCCGCTTTGCCGCCTCGCGTCTATAAGGACTACATTGTGATACTAATGAGTGCGGCGCGTCAACTCGATTCGAGGCCGCTTGGAGTCGGCGCCGAGAAGCGGCTTAGTTCAACACGACCAGAAGGTCTTTCGCGTCGACCTGCTGTCCCGGCCGGGCGAGCACTTCGGCGACTTCGCCGTCGGTCTCTGCTCGCACGGCCGTCTCCATCTTCATGGCTTCCAGCGTGGCGAGCACGTCGCCTCGCGCGACCTTTCGGCCAACAGTCGCTGCGACCGTCGCTATGGTGCCCGGCATCGGTGCACCCACCTGCTTGACGTTCCCAACTTCAGCCTTCCGCTGAGGAGCTCGCTTGGCCACCTGGCTGCGGTCCTGGACTCGCACTGACCGCGGCAGACCGTTCAACTCAAAGAACACGGTCCGTGTGCCATCCTCGTGTACCTCGCTGGTCGCAACGTAGCGCACGATCAGCGTCTTGCCCCGCTCGATGTCGACACTGATTTCCTGTCCCGCATCCATGCCATAAAAGAACACAGGCGTGGGAAGGATACTGACATCGCCGAACTGCAGTCGGTCGTTGATGTAGTCCATCCAGACGCGGGGATACATCAGGTATGACGCAAGGTCCTCTTCCGTCACTGCGCGCGGCAACTTCTCCTGAATCTTCTTCCGTTCGGCATCGAGGTCGGCCGGTGGCAAATGCGCCCCGGGTCGTTCCGTAAGCGCCTTCTTCCCTTTGAGAATCTTCTTCTGCAGCACTTCCGGGAAGCCGCCGTAAGGCTGGCCGATATCGCCGCGGAACAACTGAACAACGGATTCCGGGAAGGCAACATCATTCGCTGGATCGAGTACCTGCTCCTTGGTCAGCCCGCTGGTCATCATCAGCAGCGCCATGTCACCGACGACCTTCGAAGTCGGCGTGACCTTGATGATGTCTCCAAACATCTCGTTCACGTCGGCGTAGGTCTGTGCTACCTCCGGCCAGCGTGCATCATCGATGCCCAGCGATCGCGCCTGCTCGCGCAGGTTGGTGTACTGGCCGCCGGGCATTCCGTGTACATACACCTCGGACGCACCCGAACGGATGTCGCTTTCAAACGCGCTGTAGAGCTTTCTCGTCTGCTCCCAGTACGAAGACAGCAGCCGTATCCTGGCGGGATCGATTCCCGTATCACGCGGCCCGAAGCGCAGCGCCTCTACAATCGAGCCCATGTTGGGCTGAGAGGTCAGGCCGCTCATGGAGTCGATCGCGCAATCCACGGCATTCGCGCCAGCTTCGATTGCAGCCAACACGCTGGCGGCTGCAATGCCGCTGGTGTCATGCGTATGGAAGTGGATCGGCAAACCGATCTCGTCCTTCAGAGCCTTCACCAGTACTCGTGCGGCTTCTGGACGGCACTGACCGCCCATGTCCTTGATGCCGAGGATGTGCGTGCCGGCATCGCGCAACTCACGCGCCAGCTTCAGGTAGTAATCCAGCGTGTATTTCTTTTCGCGTGGATCGCTCAGGTTTCCGGTGTAGCAGATCGCCGCCTCACACAGTTTGCCGGACTTCAGAACGGCATCAATCGAAACCCGCATGTTCTCGACCCAGTTCAGCGAGTCGAAAATGCGGAATAGGTCGATGCCGTTTGCAGCGGCGCGCTCGACGAAAAAGCGTACGACGTTGTCGGGATAGTTGGTATAGCCAACGGCATTCGCTGACCGCAGCAACATCTGCAACAGCAGGTTGGGCATCCGCTCCCTGAACTGCGCCAGTCGCTGCCACGGATCCTCGCTCAGGAATCGCATGGCTACATCGAAGGTTGCGCCGCCCCAGCATTCCATTGAGAACAGTTGCGGCAGCAAGCTCGAGTAGTAGGGCGCGATCGCCACCATGTCCTGCGTCCGCACGCGAGTCGCCAACAGCGACTGATGCGCGTCACGCATGGTCGTATCAGTCAGCAATACCCGCTTCTCACCCAACATCCACTTTGCAAACCGCTCGGGCCCCAGCTCCTCGAGCTTCTGCCGACTTCCTGACGGCGGCGGCGATTCCAGTGCAACGGTGGGCAGGCGCGGCAGACTGAACTGCGCGGGCCGCGCCCGGCTCTTTGTTTCGACATTTCCATTGACGATCGTTTCGCCAATGAATTTGAGTATGCGGGTCGCGCGGTCGCGCTTGCGTGGCCAGTGAAAGAGTTCTGGCGTCGTATCGATGAACTTGGTGGTGTACTCGCCCTTCGCAAACGCCGGATGCGTGATGAGCTGGTCGAGGAAGCGCAGGTTGGTTACGACACCGCGAATCCGGAATTCCCACAGCGCGCGGTGCATACGCGCAATCGTTTCCTCTGCGGTTGGCGACCAGGCGGTGACCTTCACCAACAGGGAGTCATATGAGCGGGTGATGATTGCGCCGGTGTAGGCGGTGCCGGCATCCAGCCGCACGCCGAAGCCGGCCGGACTGCGATAGGCCGTAACCCGGCCGTAGTCCGGAATGAAGTTGTTTTCGGGATCCTCGGAGGTGATCCGGCACTGCAGTGCGTGTGCGTTGATCCGGATCTCGTTCTGTGGAGGCACGCCGCTTTCAGGCGTACCGATCCTGGCGCCACCGGCGATCCGGATCTGTGCCTTGACGAGGTCGATGCCGGTCGCGCATTCGGTCACGGTGTGCTCGACCTGAATGCGCGGGTTCACCTCGATGAAGTAGAAGCCGCCCGTATCCGCATCCTGGAGGAATTCAACAGTACCCGCGTTGACATAGTTGGATGCCCGGCCGATCGCAAGGGCGGCGTCGCAGAAGTCTTTTCGCTGGGCCTCCGTCAGGAACACGGCAGGGGCGCGTTCAACTACTTTCTGATTGCGGCGCTGCACAGAACAGTCACGTTCAAAAAGGTGAACGAGGCCGCCGTGACTATCACCGAGTATCTGCACCTCGATGTGCCGCGCACGTCGGACCAGCTTCTCGAGGTAAATCTCGTCATTGCCGAAAGCGGCCTTGGCCTCGCGTCGTGCCACCGGCACCAATTCGGCCAGTTGCGCGTCGCTCTCAATCACGCGCATGCCGCGACCACCCCCACCCCAGCTCGCCTTCAGCATCACGGGATAGCCGATGCCGGCTGCCAGTCGTTTGCACTCCTCGATGTCCGCGGGAAGTGGCGAGGTGGCCGGCATCACCGGGACACCGGCGCTGGTGGCGAGGTTACGCGCGGCGACCTTGTTGCCCAGCGATCGCATCGTGTCCGGTGTCGGACCGATAAACTTTATGCCCGCGGCAGCGCAGGCTTCGGCAAACCCGGGATTCTCAGACAGGAAGCCGTATCCCGGATGAATCGCATCAACATGGGCGTCACGTGCAACACGGAGGATGTCCTGTATATCGAGGTAGGCCTCGACAGGACCTTTGTTGCGCCCTACGAGATAAGCCTCATCGGACTTTGACCGGTGCAGAGAAAAGCGGTCTTCCTGCGAGTAGATGGCAACGGTGCGGATGCCCAGCTCACTGGCTGCCCGCATCACTCGAATGGCGATTTCGCCGCGGTTGGCGACGAGAAGACTGCGGATCCCTGGCAGCGTGGCGGTCATAGAGTGTGCGTCTTTGGGGAGGAGTGACAAAAACGCCCAGACTATAGCGAACCCGCCCCGGGGGTGTCGCACGAAAAAATTCTATGCTGATGCTGATTTTTACTGTGTCGTCCCAGCCCCCGGATGCGACTCGAGATCCATCGCCGCCCGAAACGCGCTGGGGCTGCGGGGCTCCCATCGAGCCCACACCCGACGTAGCTGCTGAGCTGACCTGAATCCGGCCCGTGCGGCAATCCGTTCCAGGTCGAGCTTGCTTTGCGTAACCAACTCCTTGGCAAAGGCGAAGCGGATCAACTGCACATAGTCGAGGGGCGAGCAATGCGCGTGTTCGGCGAACAGGCGGGCGAGGTTGCGTGAGCTCGTGCACGCAACAGCCGACAACTCGCTCGAAGTCCAGGAGGCTGAGGGCTTGCGTGTGACCGCGTCCTGCACTCGATGAACAGCCGGATGAAGGTGATTTCGATGTTGTACCCAAGGCGAAAGCGCCGCGTCGGTACCCGAGCGCCGTAGATACACGACGAGGTCTCGTGCAACATCGGCAGCTACCCGGGGTCCAAGCTGGTTTCCAATAACATGCAGCGCGAGGTCCAGTCCCGCTGTAACACCCGCGCTGCTCAACACGGATCCATCCTCGACGAAAATGCGATTGTCCAGAACGCGCGCCTTCGGGTCTATTCGGCGCAGCTCCTCAACATGGGAATGATGGGTAGTGCACTCACGACCGGACAGCAAGCCTGATTTCCCAACAATCACACTTCCGGCGCAGATGCAAAGTAGCATCGCCTCCCCGATCACTCCCGACCCGAGCCACGCCACCACCCGTTGAGTGGCGGCCTCCTCGAAATCAACCGGCTCGCCGCTGACGCCATTCACAACCACGATTGCATCTTCAGGCAGCTTTGTTGGCAGCGGATCCAGCGATCCCAGCTGCAAGCCGATGGCCGCCTGCACCGAGCGCGCGGGCGCCACGAAATGCAGGCAATAGCTGTCGGGCACTTTCTTGTTGGCCATCCTGAAGGCTTCAGCCGGTCCTGCCAGGTCGAGCAGGACCAACTGTGGCAACACGAGGAAGTAGACGTCTCTCACGATGGTTACCTGAGTATTTCGGCGGTGGATACCACCCGCGCAAACCGGCCATCGAGCACGAGCTCCGTGCGCTCGCGAATCTCCGCGGCGGAGAAATGACGGCCCACGCGGGACTGCATGGGGAAAGTCAATGTCGCATCGCTCACGAACTGCACCTCGAAACCGGCATCGGAGGCATGTCGCGTGGTTGTCTCACAACACTGCTCCGTGCGGATCCCGGTGACCAGCACTTCTTCGATACCGTGATCGCGCAGCCAGCTTTCCAGGGTGGTGCCAGAAGTTGTCCTGGCGTACAGAGCCGAGTGGACTTCCTTGAAAAAGACCTCATCCGCTTCGAGTTTCAGCTCCGGCATGGGGCGGACAAATCCGGAATTGGGGTGAAAGGGGTTCTGTGGGTCCCCGGGCTCCTGGTGAAACACCTGGATGACAGGAATTCCCTCCTGACGACAGTTATCAATCAGTGCCTGCGTGTTTGCGAGGAAGCCGCCCGCGTCCTGCGGCTGCCAATAGGGACGCTTGCGAAATGATTCCTGTACATCGATGACGAGCAGAGCAGCCTTGCGGGTGGCGGTTTTCATGAACCCTTCCGGTATTGATGGAATGGACATAGGATGCCGCGGCTTTTATGCAGTCGCCATAGGGTGATCAGTCACGTGTCGGTCAAAAACGGACATGGGCCCGATGGGGGTGGAAAGGGCGCGGTGCGACGCCCATCCCATCCCCGGGACCGTGCGGTTCCCATGGCTGGGACGTTAGGCTTAAACTGCGGCGTTCGCACAACAGTTTTCTCCACAAAAAAATAGTTTGATCCGGGAGGGTCTAAGAAGTGTTGCACCCTAAGGTAAAGAGCGTTGGCCTGCGGCCGGCGATGGCCCTGTGGCCGGCGATGGGCCTGCGGCCCGCGGTGGCGCTGCCCGCCGCGCTCACAGTGGCGTTGCTCGTCGCGAACGGTGTCGCCCGGGCGGACGCGCCGCAGCCGGAAATTCCGACCTGCGACAAGAAGATCGGTACGCTGGCCGTGACCGAGCCGCAGGACCAGTGGTGGCTTCAATACAACCTGGAGTCCCCGGAAGCGCTGATCAAGGTGTATGTGTCGAAGTCCAAGTGCTTCACACTCGTTGATCGGGGTAAAGGCCTCGCGGCGGCGCAGGGTGAGCGGGAGCTGGCGGGCAGCGGGGAGATGCGCGGTGGCTCCAACATCGGCAAAGGCCAGATGAAGGCTGCTGACTACGTGCTGGTCCCCGATGTTGCGATGAAGAACCACGACTCGGGTGGCAAGAAGATTGGCGGTATGTTGGGTGGATTGTTGCCTGGCATTGCCGGTGTTGTTGCCGGCGGCGTCAGCATGAAGAGCAAGACGGCCGACGTCGTACTTACTTTGACTGACGTTCGTTCGACCGAGCAGGTTGCTCTCGAGCAGGGCCACTACAAGAAGACTGACCTGGGTTGGGCGGGTGGCGGCGCCGGGTTCTTCGGGGCCTTTGCGGCCGCGGGCGCCAGCAGCTATGCGAACACCGAGATTGGCCAGGTGGTTGCGGTTGCTTACCTGGATGCGTTCTCGAAGCTCGTGAATGACGTCAAATCAATGGATCACGATGTGAAGACGGATAACGTCCAGCAGTCCGTGACCATGGCGAAGCCGGGCAAGCTGTATGAGAAGGCGGACAACAAGTCCAAGGTAGTCCGTGACCTCGATGCAGGCACGACACTGTACCCCACTGGTGAGAAGGAAAAGATCTGGTGGAAGGTCAGCGACGAGCTGGGTAACGAGGGTTGGGTACCATCGCCGCTGTTCCAGCTGGCGAAGTAACTTGCTCGGCAAGGTCCAGAAAAAACTGGCCGAGTTCAGCCAGGCGGAAAACAAATCCGCCTGGCTGTACGATCAATGGAAGTGGCGCTACTTCCACTATAAGCACAAACAACAGGCGCAGCTCAATCTCGCCTGGGATCGTGAGCACGGCGTGGAAACCGCCGGCGAGATTCAACTGGATGCCGCCGGCGTGCCCCAGGCTGACGTGGCCCGCGGCAACGGCGTGTATCGTCCTCTGACCGAGAAGTTGTTTCGTGCATCGATGGCGTCACTCGGAATCGATGCCTCGCAGTACACGTTCGTGGACATTGGCTCCGGCAAGGGCAAGGTCCTGTTCATGGCAGCCGACCTCCCTTTCAAACACATCGTGGGTGTCGAATACGCGGCGGGCCTGCATGAAGTGGCCGTCCGCAATGTCTCGACCTACCGCTCCAGCACTCAGAAGTGCCGCTCGATTCGAGCGGTGCACGCAGATGCGCTGACCTACGCGCTCCCTGACGGTCCGTTGGTGTTGTTTATTTTCAATGCCCTGGCCAAGGAAATCATGCGCGGGCTGATGAAAAAGCTGGACGCCGACGCCGCGGCTGAACCCGGCCGCCCGCTGATCCTGATCTACACCAACCTTCGCAACGTCGCGGAAATGGGCGACGTCTTCGACGGCCTGCAAACCCTCCAGGTTGTCCGCCGCGTCAAGAACTTTGTCGTCGTTGCCAACCAGTCCGGCTCGAGCGCCCTGTCCGCCTGAGCCGGTTGTCCGTCAGATCCGATCGCGGGTCAACGGCACACTGCCTGATTAGCGGCCTCGGCAGGCCGTCGGCAGCAGATTGTCGGGGATGTTGGTGAACTTCTCGTAGTCCTGGATGGGCACCGTGGCATCGGCCGCGGGAGTCGCGTGGCCGCAGAACCACTGCACGTCGGCGCCTCTAACGCCGGGCATCAGTACCAGGTGTCCACCGGCGATCTTCTTGTTGGCGGATCGGCCGTACTGAATATCGATGGCGCCCCGGAGCACGCGCACGGAATCCACGTATTTCTCCGTGTCTGGAAGCGACACGCCCACCTTGGATGAGTCGATCGAGTCGAGTGGGGCGCCAGCGGCAACGGCGTTCTCGATGGCCGTCTTGTACGGCGCGGCGACGTTGAGGCCCTGAACGATCTGCGCCCTGATCGTATAGCTTTGATAGGCCGGGATCGCGATGGCTGCGAGCACGCCGATACCGAAGGGGTTGAACAGCACCACGCCCAACACGGCGCCAATTGATTGCCACAGCGGGACCGGCGGAGCAGCTCCCGCCTGCGCGATATCCTCGGAAGTCTCTTCGCGGCGGACGACCAGAGTGCCGGCCATCATGTCGTGAAGGGTCTGGCGGCGCTCGGTAAAGACGGCCATGGCGTAGCCAACACCGAAAGTCAGGAAGCTCACCAGCTGACCAAACAGTCTGCCGAGGGCCCGTCCGAAGCTGATCTGCTCGCCCCGCAGGTCGGTGACCTTCAGGCCCACCGCGCGCTTGCCGGGAGTTGCCTGCATCTGCGATGACTCGAACAGCGCGTAGTACAGAAAGGCTGCAACGGTGTAGATCAGAACGAACAGTGGGTGGGTACTCCCACCGAAGCTCATGGCAAAAAACTGCCCCACCACGATAATGATGGAGTCGATGATGTATGCGCCGGCTCTCCTCCAGAACCCGGCGTAAGGAATCGACCCGTTGGAACGATACTCCGCCTGAGAGGCAGTCGCCGGACTGACCGCGTAGCGGTTGTCGCTGGGGGAAGCGGGACTCTCACCGTGCATGCTCAACTCCCTGTCTGCACCGTCTGTTTACGAATGGGCTATTTTTGAATGGTGTATACCAGATCGGCTCCACGGGCCTGCCCGACTTCGGTCTTGATCGTCCAGCGATCGCCCAGGCTGTACCGCAACTTGAGCACATTCAACTGTTCGGTCAGGGCAATGCCATAACTCACGTAGAGCCGCGGCGAAAGATAACGCCCCAACACCAACGATGTCTCGTTTGTCAGATCGGACTCGAGACTCACGTCCTCAATTCCCACGCGGGAGCCCAGTTGCTGCGCCAGGATGGCGCCGCCCTGGGCCAGCATTTCATTGCCGCCGGACTGCTTACCCTGCGCGGATTCGAACGATCCGCCGGACAGGATCAACGAGGCAATCTGCGACTGCGTCAGGGAGGGGTCCGAGAAGAAGCTCATCCGCGGTTGCAGCAGGGTGCCGCGAACGTTCACGCCGGCGATCACATCCGGAAATTCCTTCACCGCGCGGATATCCAGGCCGGGATTGGCGACCGGCCCGCCGGAGTAGATCAGGCGGCCGCGTTGGATATCGAGCTTGCGGGCATACGCCGAGTACTTGCCCTGTTCGATGTTGAGCTCGCCCGTGGCGGTCGTGGCCTCATCATAGCCACTGCGCACGGTGAGGGTGCCTGTCAGGCGGCCGGTCAGCCCCGATGTATCGATATTGACCTTGTCTTCCAGGCTCAGGGTGATTGTGCTCGTGACCTCAAACCGTTTGGACGGGTCGGTCTGGCCCTGCCCTACAATGACCTCATCCGACGATGAGCGGACGGCGCCGGTCAGGTCGGCGGGTACGATCTTGGCGTAGGGAACCTTTACAGCCCCGGCAACATCGATCTTGCGCCCGGTGATGTTGAATTGGAGGTTGGGCGAGGCGTCGATCTGAGCTTCGGGGACATCCATGACCCGCAGGTTGGAGCCCTGAACGTCAACCTTCCCGTAGGGCAGTGAGTTGCGCCATTCGAGGCGGCCGGTCGCATTGGCGATGCCGGACCCGATGCGGGTCGTGCCTTTGAAATCAACACCGTTGTCCGTCAGGCGGGCGTCAAAGGCCAGCTGACGCAATCCCATGTTCACCTGGTAGTAGTCGATCTCGCCTTCCGTGATCTTCAGGGTGCCATCCACCAACGGCGTGCCGAGCGTGCCGCCGATTTTCATATCGCCGTCCAGATGGCCGGCGGCGCGGTCGATATCCGGGACATACAGCGTCACCAGGCCCAGCTGGTCTGTGTGCGCATGAAGCTCGCCTTGTACGGGCATGGCCTGCCAGGTTTCCCCGGAACGTTGCGCCGCTAACGTCCCTTTGATGGTGCCGACATCGCCGGAGGCCAGCCCTACTTCGCCGCTGATAGCGCTTCGGTTGGCATTCAGGGTGATGAATCCGGATCCGATCTTGGCGTGATCGATGCGTCCGCTCGTGAGCTTGTGCGACAGCACCGCATCGGTGAGGTCGGCCCGCAGGCTCCCCTGGGCCGGCTCGCCGCCGACACCGGAGGCGCGTGCCGTAAAGTTGATTTGGCCGGTGTATTCGACTGCGCGCGTGAGACCGGCCGTGACCGTTGAAAGCGGCATGTTCTTGGCGTCGAACGACGCGTTCCACTGACGCGGATTCCATTCGCCCAGGGCGCACAGGCTGCCCAACTGGCCCAGCACGCACATCGGCTCGCCCCGAACTTCTTCTGAAGACACCACCAGTCCGACGGGATGCTCGAGATTCAATCGCAGCGAGTCCGTGCCGAGTATTTGCATCGACTGCAGTTGCCCCCGCCACGCGCCATTGGTGAAGGGGCCGTTGGCGGCCGCGGCCAGCGACAGGCCGAGCCCCTTGGCATCCAGGCGCACGTCATAGTTGCTCGAACGGCCATGAAGATTGAAATTCAGCTCATCGAGCGCGCGGTCGTTATACACGAGGCTGCGGACGCGGGCGGTGACTTTGGATTCGTACGCAGGGTTCGGATTGAAATCGATGTCAGCCAACAGATCCCGGATGCTGACACCTTCATGTTGAATGCCGTTACCGTGGAGGGTTGCGGCAACGATCGGGTCCTTGGGAGTGCCGCGGATGGTGCCATTGGCTTCCAACGTGCCTCGGCTGTCAGGTGACAACAGGCTCAGGTCCTTTGCACTCACGCCGAAGCGAAGGTCGAACGTGTCATTCAGGTGGCCGTCTACCGCGATGTTGGTTGCACCGAGCGCCATCCGTAGTTTGTCGAATTGCCAGGTGGCCCCGCTGCGGGTGAATTTCCCGCTGCCGCTGGCGGGTACATTGCGCAGGCGGCCGTTGATATCGCGAATATCAACTGAAAAGTCGCCCGTGCCGTCGAACTTCTGACCCTGGGTGGCGAAATTGAAGCTCAGCTTCCCGGGCAGGTCGCTGCGAATCTGGGCCGGGTTGACATCGGAAATGTGGCCGGCGAAAGACCAGGTGTCGGCCGGAGTCCACACAGTTTCGCCGCTGACCGTGGCATGACCCCCATACAGGTCCACGGCGCCCGTTATAAATGAGAATCGATCTCTCGCGAGTGCACCCAGAATGGTTGTTTGCATGGGCGGAAGCTCTTTTGCCTGCGCCATTCCCGTTGCATGCACGGAGTAGGGCCAGGTTCCTGCCAACGTATATTCGCCGCTGGAGCTGTGGAAAGGGATGTCCTTGCCAATCAGCGGCCATTGAAAGTTCTGCCACGTACCACGCAGGTTGAGCAGCGGACCGTGCTTTACAACTTCGATGGTACCGCCCGCCGTGGCGTGGGCACCGGATGTGCGATGGGTAACATCGATGCGCTTGGCCCACAGAACGTGGTTGTTATAAGCGCCCTGGAACTCGGAGTCGAACAGGCCGACATTGAGGCCGGCGGAATTCAACGGGCCGTGGAGGATGAAGCCGTTGGCGTGGGCCTTCATGGCCACCTGGCCTGAGATCAGGCCGAGAATGTGGTTGCCACCCCAGGACGTGACGTCGAGATCGTGCACGATGGCATTGCCCTGCCAGTGCCACTGGTTGGTCAGGCTGAGAAACTGGCCGGTGATGTCGGACCGGAACGGCGCGAGGGTGTGGGCGGTTACATCCAGGCGGTTCAGATCGCCCTTGGACACGGTGTTGAAGGACCACGCCGGCTGATCGTCGGGAGTCCAGGTGAACTTGTTCTCGAAATTGAAGCGCAGCGGGTCGTAGGCGAACAGCTCGCCGACCCCCTCCATGTGCAGGTTGCCTGACTCCATTGCGGCTCGATACAGCCGGATCTTGCGGTAACGGGCGATGCCGGATCCTTCCGCGTTACTGAACTCCATGTGAAAGCCGTTGTACACGGCAAGAGTTATGTTGTGGATTTGAAGATGATCCGCGCTGACAATCAGCCAGTGGGGCAGAAAGAAGGGTGTCGAGGGCTTCGGAGGGATTCTGCGGCGTTTGATTTCAACCGCCGCACTTTCGATTGAGGCGCCCCTGGTGCGCACGGTCTGCAGCAGCAGCGGAGTGAGCTCAATGCGGGCGTTGAGGTTTTTGAAGGTCAGGTGGACCAGGTGATGGTCGATTTCAACCTGGTCAATGTGAAGGCCGTGGGCAATCGTGCCACGGACGCCGAGGAACTCGAGTCCCGTGTTGCCGGCCTTGTGGGGAATCTTGCTGAAGAGATACTGCAGGCCTTCTTCAGTGAAGGCGAAATAGTAGACCGCCGCGCTGGGCACCGCCACTGCCGTGAAGATCAGGATACCGGCGATGATCAGCAGCAGGCGGCGCATGGCTTTTCTAGAGCTTCGGTGAGAAGTTGATGTGCAGGCGCGGGCTGGCCGGCAGCCGCGAAATGGGTTCCGCGATGTCGACCCCCAGGGTCACGACGGGCAGACGGACCCGGAATCCCACACCCACAGAGTACTCTAACGATGCATCGCCCCAGGCGTTGAATGCGTTGCCGTAGTCAAAGAACGTGGCGATACCGAAGTTGCGCGGCAGATCGCGGATCACCTCGACCGTACCGGTAATGACGTCCTTGCCGCCGACCTTGGCCGTGCCGAGCTTGTTGGCGCACCCGCCCTGGGAATTGAGGATGGGCTGGCCGTTCGAATCTCTCTCACAGACATCCTGGGTAGGCGACAGGGCGTTGTAGGCAAACCCGCGCACGCTGTTGTCACCGCCGGCGAAGAATCTCTCTACCACGGGAAGATTACTGAAGCGCGACACCAATGTGGCACCTATCTCATCACGCAGCAGGAGGTGCCACTTCGGGAAGATGTTGAAGACGCGCACGCCGGTCAGGTGAGCCTGAAGGAAGCGGGTATTCGCGCCCACGAGGCCGTCCGCGCCTTTGACTTCGAGGAACAGCCCATGTTGAAAGAGGGGCTCGCCCAGGTAGCCCTTGGGAACCGAGGCAATGTCGATGCCCGGGATCAGCAGCTTGTCGCTGCGCGTTTCCGCGGCTGACTCGCCTTGCGTTTTCATGGCCTGAAGGAACCAGACATACTGCCAGTTGCCTGCGACTTTCGTGATGCCCGGCTGCAGGTATTCGTTCCGGGTCGTGACATCTGCCAGGTCACGCTGCTCGACCACACCCTGGAAGGTCAATTTTTCCACTGCCGGGTCGCCGATGGGAATGATGTAGTTGCTCTGAACCTGATATTTCGTGACCTGTGCCGCCTGGACCAGGACGTTGAAACGGTGACCGCGGGAGTTGATGCGGCGGTTTTCCCAGGTCAGGGTACCGCGCGGCCCGGTGTCGGTGGCATAACCACCACCGACGGAGTACCAGTTGCGCCGGTTCAGGTCGGCTTTGATGTTGACCGGGACCACGTGAGCGTTACGGTCGGGCTCGCCGGGCAACACTTCGAGGTTGGCGAAGTATTGCGCGTCATCCAGTGCGAACTGGGTGCGCAGGATTTCGGTGAGATCAAACGGCTCGTCCTGTTTGTAACGCAGGTAGCGGCGGACCAGGGAGTCGTTGACCGCACGCTGTTCAATGTGAGTGGTACCGAAGCGATAGCGCTCACCGGTCTGGAGCTCGAGACTGACGGTGGCCTTGCGGGTCGCGGGGTCAACGACGAGATCGCTGCGTGTCAGCTTTGAATCAAAGTAGCCGTAGGTCGCCGCGGTGCGCTGCAACTCGCCTTTCAGACTGTCATAAGCCGGGTGATTCAACCGGTCGCCACGGTGTATGGGCAGGTTGTCGGTGATCCGGGTGAACAGCGCATCTTTTTCGCCGGCGCCATGCACCTGGACGTCGATTTTGTCTATGAGTACGGGCGGACCGGGATCGATGTTGACGGTGACCTTCCAGTCACCACGGCCGGTATTGTTGACTTCGGAATGGACCTGGGGATCGTAGTAACCGTAGGGGCGCAGCGCTGATTGCACTTCCCGCTCAACCCGGTCGTGGAGGCGCTCGATGGTATCGGCGCTCAGGTCAGTGGTCTTTTTGTACCGCTCAAAGCTCAGATAGGCGAGCACGTTGGTGCGCAGCTCATCCTCGACACCGTGAATCTCCACGGTGACGTTGGCGCGGACGAGTGGGCTGGCAATCAGGCACAACAGAAGCAGTGCGGCCCGGGCCTGCAGGGAGGAAGTGCGCTGCGCCATCAAATCCGTGCGATATAACGAGTGAGGTCACGAAGAATCACGTGATTCTAGCCGGGCCGGCGCGGCGCCTCACGGCCATTCGTGCGGGCCGAGGTCGAAACGGGTGTCGCCAAGAAGGACGCCCCGGGGTCCGAAACGACGTTCAATCAGGGAAACGGTGCCTGCGTTCCCTTGCAGGAGCACCGTGGAACAGCGTGTTCCGTAGTCCTGGTTGCTGATGAACGGAGACGACAGGAGTTGCTCCCACTCGTGTGAAAGACCGGTGGCCGGAAGCGCGTCGTCAACGCCGGCCTGAGTCGGGTCGGCGAGGATGGCGAACAGCGCTTCTTCGGAGATGTTGCCAGGCTGATCGATCAGTGTGTCGAAACGCTTCCGGACGCGTTGGAGTTTTGGCCACGGCGTATCCAGCAGCTCGTTGGAAAGGCCATAAATGCCGGGCGGCAGCGATTGCGCGAACTGTGGAGCGCGGTTGGATACGTACCACAGGGAATCGCCGCTGGCGGAGTCGGCGTGGTGGCCAGACGGGGCGTGGTGGTGGCCGACATGAGCTCGGTGGCCAGGATCAGCTCGGTGGCCAGGATCAGCGCGGTCGGCGGGTTCGGCGTGGTCAGTCAACAAGAGATTGAACCCGGAGTACTGATCAGCCACCGGCTCCAGGTTTTGTATGTACTGAGTGACCGGCGCTGCATTACGTAAATAATCCGGAATCAGGTTGCCGCGTGAGGGTGCGCCGGGCGCGGGGCGCTGCAGCTCGCGGAAGTTCGTGACGATCCCGAACCTGCGGCGCCGATCGATCCCGAGCCACGTTCCACCCGCGCGCAGGTCACGGCCGGCAATGATTTCATCCGGCGCCGGCCACCGGGTCATCCGCTCGGTGGGCCGTTCATGAAATTCATCGCGATTGGCGGCTACGACGAGGCGATAGCGAGGATGCACCTGCCAGGCAATGACGAGCAGACACATCGATCAGGAATGCCTCTCCGCTTCCAGCCACGTTGAGATGAGGCGGTAGGAAATGGAGTGTGATGGAGGCACGAGGGGCAGGCCGTCCGAGCGGATCTCGGCACGGGTGAACCAGCGGGCGTCTTCCAACTCGTCGCCGATGCGGATGGGGCTCCCCTTCTGCGCGTCCGCCTGGAAACCAATCATCAGTGAGGACGGAAACGGCCAAGGCTGCGAGGAATCGTAGCGGGGATTTGTGACAATGACGCCCGTCTCTTCCTCGACCTCTCGGAAGACCGCGTCTTCCAGGCTCTCTCCCGGCTCGACGAAGCCGGCAATCGTTGAATAGCGCCCGGGTGGCCAGCTCGCTTGTCGTCCCAGCAGGGCACGCTCCCCATCGGTGATGAGCACGATGATGGCGGGATCGATGCGAGGGAAGAACTCGTGCGGGTCGGCTTCGTTTGTGCAGCGGATTACGTGCCCGGCCCGTTCCGGGCGGGCCCTGAAGCCGCATACGCCGCAGAATCTCTGGCGTTTGCGCCAGATGGTGAGTCCTCGCGCATAGGCAAGCAGGCCGGCTTGCGCGGCTGGCAGCATCGGGGACAGCGGACGCAGCTCTTCGAAGCTCGTGCCGGGCGGCTGGTCGAAGGGTTGCCCATCGGCGAGCTCTGCCAGCACGCATCGTGCTCCCTCGTACCAGCCAAGCAGAAGGAGCGAGTGTGGATCGGGGTCCTGCAGCGCGGGATGTTCGCGTGTAATGAATGCGATGCGCGGCTGTGGGGCCGTGTATACCAACTGGGCGGTGTCGCGCGCGACGATGTACAGCGTCTTCGGATCGGCGAGCGCAGCGGCTGGCCAACCGGCTTCTTCGCGTACGTCCGCGCGGCGATCGATATACGGGCCAGCGAAGAAATTCGGGCGAATGGGGTCCATGAGCTCGGCATTGGCTGGGCTAATGGGGCATTGTAACGGATCGACCGCTTCAGTCGTTGTCGGGGCGACGAACGCGGGCACTGCGCGGGTCGATTGATGCGCGATTGAGGGCGCGGCCTGCGGCGAAATGAGCGTAGTGGTTGTCTCTGTCGAACAGGGACCATTTCTGCGCTGCCTTCACCGTTTCCACGGTCGATGCGATCTCGCTCCTGAGGGCGCCCAGCTGTGCGGCTGCTTCGTCGTATCTCGACCGTTCGCTGGCCCCCGATCCGACATCGTGAAGCTCAACATGGGCTCCTATCGATATCCAGCTAAAGCACGCCAAACAAACTCAACAGCTGGCGAGCCGAGCGTTTTCCAGCTGAATCCCAAGGAGGAATATGCGACGTCGGGACATGAGCTACGACAACGGCGGAAACTGCGGCACTCCTAAGCCGGATGCGCTGCAGGCACGCTGCGGTTTCGGGCCCCGGTTGGTGCTCAACATGGTTTCAATGGGCTTCGACAACCGGGCTTCACGGTTGCGCCACAGAAGCAGTCATTTGATGTGGTGACGGGATCGTTTGATAACATGTTTGATGATGAGCCGCATATGCAACGGTTCATTCTCGACCCGGTGACCGGCGCTCCGGTGAGAGATGAGCGAGGCGGATATTGAAAAAGCCCTTTCGCGGCGGTGACTCCTGCTAAAGTAGAGCGTACAACAAGCTTCCAATGAGGAAGTGCGATGAACGCATCAATGCGCGGAGTGTTGCTCGGCGGGCGTAGGTTGGTCGCACTTGCAACTGTATTCTTCCTCGTTGCGTCGATCGAACACGCCCACCGGGTCAATCCTGACCCCGTGACCAATCCGGTCCAGACACTAGAGCAGTATTTCAACCTGATCGCATTCACCGAGCGCGCTCAGCCGGGCAGGATGGTGGTGCCGACACCCGCGAGCACGCTCTACCAGCGGCTCGACCAGGGACTTTGTTTCCTGTTCTTCGTCAGCGATCAGCCGCTGCCGCAACTGGGCGGCCGCGGCTACTTCCACAATTCCCTTCAATATTACCCACCCTACAACGACTGGCTGAGGACATTCGTACGTTCGTGGGGTAAGGCGCTCGACTCCCCTGACTCATGGGATGCGCAGTCCCTGGCCATCGCGCAGGCCGACCCCGTGTTTGGCCTGCAGAAGGGGTGGTATGAAGATCCCTCAAACTGGCACACCTTCAATCAGTTCTTTGCACGCCGCCTGAACTCCCCCGCCGCACGGCCATTCGCATCGCGCAGCGACAACAGCGTCGTAGCTTCACCTGTTGATGCAGTTCCGCAGCAGGTTGGCAGGCGTTGGAGACGCGCGGCAGCGTGATCATCGAGTCGCCTGACTTCGGGCTCGTGGCGCTGTTGCCGATCGGCATGTCGCCTGTCAGCTCGGTCACCATCGAACCAACGGTCAAACCCGGCGCGAAGGTACGCAAGGGAGATGAGATCGGCCACTTCCTGTTCGGCGGGTCCGATTTCGTGCTCGTTTTCCAGGCCGGCGTGCGCTTTGAGTCGATTCCGCCCAATGCCGATGGCAAGACATGGCCACACCTTCTCATGGGCGAGAAGCTCGGGACATTGGTGCCCCGCAGCCCTCCTCACTGACGGCTCTGAGTCCCGGGGCCAACTTTCGTAAGGTGGTGGCGAAGCCGCCCTGCTACACCGGGGCCACCAAGTGGTTGGAGTGCTGCACGGATGGTGCGGGCACTCGCAACTTCTCGTGCGCCAGGAGCCTGGTCGTGCGCTTGATGTGTTCGAACAGGCGCTGACCCGTTTCCTCCCAGGAGTAACGGCGGCTCACCCATTCCCGACCGCGGGCGCCGAACTGCTCAGCGCGTAGCGGATCACGGAGCAAGTCATCCAGGCGAGCCGCCAGCTCGGGCACATTTTGCGGCTCGACGATATAGCCTGTTTTTCCGTTCAGCACGATTTCCGGAATGGCGCCGATGCGGGTTGCGACCACCGGCAATCCGAACGCGGCTGCTTCCAGGAAAACGAGCCCGAAGGGCTCATTGAGCGTTGGAAGACAGAACACCGAGGCAGCGCGATAGTATTCGGGCACTTCAGCCAGGGGGACCCGGCCTACGATGCTCACCCCAGCTTCGCTGATCTGCGGTGAGCAGCCCACTATCGTGAGTCGCGCATCGGGATGCGTCCGTCGCAACATCCGGAATGCTTCGAGAAGAACCGGACCGCCCTTGCGTTCCCACTCAACTCCAACAAACAGTATGTTTTTGGCACTGAAGCGCGTGTTGTCAATGTTGCCGGACATTCCTGCGCCGACGTTGCTACCCGCGTAGACGCATTTGACCCTTTGCGCTGAGCACCCGTATTCGCTGACCAACGAGCGGGAGATGTTGCGGCTCATCGTAAAGACCAGGCGGGCATTGCGATATGCGCCCTTTTCCATCTCGGCCCACGTCAGTGACAGTGGCGTGGCGGCTTCAGGCACCGGGTACTTGCGATTCTCGAGGTGCGTGTGGTCGGTGTATATGAAATGCGGAATGTCGGGCAGGCTCGCATCAAACATCGCCTGCGTCTGGAAGGTAAACGCGAAATGGGTGCCGCGCATCCGCTCCAGTAGGGCTGCCCGGGTGCGCCGGAACATATAACTCGTCTTTTGCATGTGCCAGCGGAGCTTGCTGGTGCTGAGACAAGCTGCAGGGCCAAACTCGCTGGCTGCTGAAAGAACCAACCCGGGGACGTCGCGCTTGCGAACGACGTCGAGCTCACGCACGTCAATGACTGTCGGCTCGAGATGGGGAAATCGCGCCTGCAGCTGGGCAAACACCTGTTGGTTGATATGCGAAAATTCACCCAGCTTGATGTACGCAAATCCGGGTGTTCGGGATTTCTGGTTCCCCAAGTCCGCTTCTCCTCGGCAGATCTTCTTATACTTCTCGACAGTCTACTCGAGTCCCGGGCAGGAAAGCGCAGCAGTTTCGTTTTGCACGAAAATAGTGCGCCATGGGATTATCGTAAAGCGGGCAGTGGCTTTGCCTCGAACCGGGATCAGGCAAACAACCCAGCTTATGCGCGTCTCGATCGAATTGCGCTCAGATCGCCCGCTGCGTCCGTAGCTCGGACTCAATAGGAGTAGCTCGTGGACGCGGGCCCCGCCAAATGGAATCAACAGGGCTGGTGAATTGAGAGTCACATTTTGGCGCGCACTCCCAGGGTGAACGAGCGACCGTAGTCGACCACATTCAAGGTCTGGTTATCGAAGCGTCCACGGGTGTGGTACACGTTGTCCGTCAGATTGATCGCCTCGAAGAACACGTTGAAGTGGCTGCTGATGTCGTATTGAGTACTGAAGTCCACCTCCGTGTTGGCCCTCAGGTACGTCGGCTCGTTGGGGAACGAGCCGCCATTTTGCTCCTGGCCGATCTGCAGCAGTTGCTCGCCCTGCCACTGCACGGCGATACGCGCCTGGAACCCGTAGTTCTGATAGAAGGCGATGAGGTTCGCGGAGTGACCTATGCCCGGTATGGCGAACTGGTTGCTCTGCAGCTCGTAGGGATCGAAGTTGGCATTGCTGTGGACATAGGTTCCGTTGACCTGGAAGCCGAATCCGTACGCCAACATCTGCTGCCAGGTGGCCTCGACACCCGTCACATTGGCGGCCTCGCCGTTTGTGATGGTGCTCTCCTGGAACACCGCCGGGCTACCCTTGCTGGGTGAGAGGTCGCTCGTCTCGACTACGCCGGGCACCGTGATGGCTGTTACCGTCGAAACCGGGAATTGCGTAACGTGTTTGAAAAAACCGTCCACGGACACGTAGTCGTTCGGGGCGTAGTACCACTCGGCGCCCAGGTCGAAGTTTTGCGACAGGTAGGGCAGCAGTTTCGGGTTGTTGCCGGTCGCCGTGAGTGAGTTCACCCGCCCGTTGAATGTGGTGTTCGGGATGAGCTGCCCATTGTTCGGCGGAGTCTCGGTCCGCGAGTAATCGAATCGCACCTTCAGCTCCGGCCGGACCAGGAGATTCAGGTCCAGGGACGGCAGGAAATAGCCGTAGGAGTTCCTGGCCGAGATGGTCGACACCGGCCCGAGGTTGAACTGATAGGCCGTGACATCGCTTGGCAATACCCCCAGGCTTTGCAGCTGCTGGGATTGTCCTGAGATATACACATTCGTCTTCTGATATCGCAATCCAGCCTTGCCGTTGAGGCTCATGTCCCCGAGCGGGAAGGTGTGCTCCGCGGTGACGAACGGCGCGTAGTTTTTGCGGTCCACGTGCTGTATTCCGCCCGGATTGATCGGTACCACCGGATAGCCGCCGGCATAACTCGGGTAACCTGCGTTCGGCATATAGTCCGCATTGATCGGTTGCTCGATCAGATAGTTGAGCACCGTGTACGGGTTGAACAGGGGCAGCGAAGACGGCAGATTGCCTGCGTTGTAGCCCGGTATGAAGTTGCCGACTGACGCGGAGCCCAACAGCGACTGCGGTATCGGAACGCCATGCAAAACCCGCGTCGAGCCCGCCGGGGGGTTCTGCTGGTCGGCACACGGCTTGGTGTAATTGGGCCCGCAATAGTAGATGTAGTTGTTCGAGCTCGCTCCATAGCCGCCCCATAGCTGCCACTCGCCGTTGACCAACGTGTTCCCGCTGGCCAGGTCCCAGACATCCTGCAGGAGATGCGCTCCGAATCGCACCCGTGTGTCGTCATTGTGCCAACTGCCTTCGAGCCTCAGCTGGTTGATCTTGTCCGTGTTGTATTGGACGCCGATCGGTACCACGTGCGAGCCGACGATATAAGGGCTCGTCCCCAGGAAGTTTGGCGAGAAGGCGCCCGGTGTTCCGGCTACTGTGTTCGGGCCGAAGGCCGTCCAATAGGGCAGCGTCTTGGGGTCGCCGCTGACCGCAACACCGCCCGTATACCCGTTGGTTCCCAGGCTGGTATTCGGGCCATAACCGATATCGACATCGAGAGCGGTCCATGTATGGTTGGGGTTCAGGTGCGCCGTGGACTGAGCAGCGTCGAGCTCGCTCGACCAGTGGTCATTGATGTCCCAGCGGACGTTGAGCCCAGGAGTGTTGGTCGTGATGTAAGTCCGGTCGTTTGTTGCGTTGAAGTCCGTGGGCGCGTTGCTATTGGTGAAATTGGTAATCGTGCCATTGGCGTCCTGCGTGACGTTGGTGCACGAGGCCGGGAAGCATCCGAACCAGGTGCTGTACTGCCACCGGTTCATCACTTCGCTGTCGGATGAATAGTTGTCGTCGAGGGTCACCAACACCGCATCCGTGGGTCGCCACTGCACGGCTACCCTTCCATCCCTGCGCGTCGAGGTGTTGCGCTCCAGATACATTGCCTGGTCCTGGATATACCAGCTCGGAAAGGTGTTGTTCGGGGTCGTGAACTTGCCCTTGGCATCTGTTATACAGTCCGGCGCGCCCGCCATCTGGCATGAATTGAGGAAGGCCCCTTTCCAACCCACGATGTCGAAATGGTGGCCGAGTGTTTTCTTCTGCGTATAGTCAGCGGCGACGAGGACACCAAAGGTATCGTCCAGGAAGGTGTCGCTGAACAGAGCGCCGAACGCGGGCGTCACACCGCCATCCTTCGGGTTGTCGTTGGCGGAAACGAACGCGCGCGCGTGGGGACCGATGCGATCGAATGGCCGCGGCGACTTGATGTTGATCGTGGCGCCGACGGCTCCCGCTGACAGGGCGAAGTCGGGAGTCTTGTGAACATCGAGCTCGCCAACGTACTCAGCGCCCAGGGCGGAGAAGTTGAAGGTCTGGCCGTTCCCCGAAGCAACTTGCCGGCCTTCCGTCAGGACCTCATTGAACTGCGTGCCGAATCCGCGCACGGTAATTCCGGTCGTAGCGCCGGTCGCCGAGGGTGCGCCACCGCCGGCCATGCCGTTGATGGTGCCGCGGTTAACGGTGACGCCGGGGATGCGTGACAGCGCCTCACCAATGGAAGCATCCGGGAACTGGCCTATGTCCTCGGCGGAGACCGCGTCTACGACACCAACAGCCTGCTGCTTGATGTCCAGTGAGCGCTGCAGGGAGCCCCGTATACCGGTGACCACCACTTCCTGCAATTCCGTCGGACTGTTGGCCGCCGAATTCGCCGGCGCTTCCGCCGGCTCGGCTGCCAACACAGTGCTGCCGAAGGCCATCGACCCCAACGTGAAGCCCGACAACCCCAACTTGCCATACGTTGGCTTATCGGCGCTGACCGATGCCCTGGCTGCCGTCCGGAACTCGTTTCTCCCTGTCTTGCGGCTCATTCAACCCCCCTTGCGGAATGTCGCGCCGGTAGCCGCGTTCCTTTGGTAGCGCTACCTCTGCGGACTCAAGCTAGCGGAGCCGCCTGTGGGGGAGGAATATCCACTTGATCTCAACTCGACGGAGCCAGTTTGCACCGTGCTGGAGCGGAGCTCGGGCCCTGGCACCAGTTTTCTCGAACGCCGCCTCCTGACCTCGTCATGAGTTGAAATACGGTACCTTCACTTTCGACCCACCGTAATCCAAGACCAGATAGCCGAGTGGCGTGACGGGTAACGGAGCCGCACCGCCTGCCCCGCCTACAGATGTTGACGTTGTATTACCTAACGAAACCTGAGTGCCACTACCCGTCGGTGTGGCGGCGTTGAGCACCAGGCCGCCGAAGGTTGCACCGGTGGCGTCGGTAACAACCGTATTCGCGTGCGACACGTCGTTCACGGCGGTACCCGTGCTGTTCCAGGCGAATTCAGCGAAATTGTTGGTGCATGTAGGCACACCTACGTGCAACCCGATGTTGCTGGAGGTATCGAGCTCCATTGTGAAGCCGTGAAAATGATTGCGGACGCTTTCCAGACTGGACGCATGGGGCGCGGAAGGGTTGAGCTTCGGCGCCAGCCAGATGGCAATGACTCCGTCCTTGTAGCCTTGCTCGAGAAAGCCACCATAGAAAGAGTTTCCATAGGCGCCATGCAAGCGGAACCCATACCAGTAGATTCCGCGAAACGTACAGTTTGAAAACGTGTGGCCGTTGGCCAGGTCCGTCAGCATGTATGCGGTGGTCGCGCCAAATACTCTGACGTTCTGAAGACAGCCAAAATAGTTGACATACGGAGTACCCAGCTGCGGCTGCGAGGACGGGATGTATACTCCGATCCCATCCCCGTCGCCCGGATAAGGACTGGCTGAGCTGCCACCGAAATTCTTGCAGTAGACGCCGCAGTCCCTGAAAGTCCAGAACTCCGAGACCCAATTGCTGCCGCTCGTACTCAAATGACCACAACAGACTACTCCGCCAGGGGAGTTGTTCTCGGAAACGACGCTGCCACCTGCAAACAATGCATAGGTTCCCTTTACGTGCACAACAGGTGCGGTATTTCCGCTCACTGCCTTACGTATCAGCTGCGTGCTAGCTGACAGGTAGAGGCTTTGGCCGTCACCAATGGTAATCGTCCCATCAATGCGGCACACACCGTCAACAGCATGACAGGCCGTATTCAGTGCCAGGCCGCGGTTAAAGGCATTCGTGCTATCTGCCAGGCCAGTCATATCGGCCCCGTATCTGCGTACATCATCCCACGGATATTGCGTGTTGATCGCGTACCCGCTCGCGGACTCCGCCGCAGTCATCGGATAGCACGGCGCACTACATGTCTGTCCACGCGCCTCATCCGTCAATACGGCTGCCCCAAGCGCACTCCCCAGCAGGACTCGAGAAATATTGCGACGATCCATATGCAACTCTCTCTATTCAGGTACACAGCTCTCCTACTGTCGAAAGCATCCGAAATATCTCAGTTCTGATTTCGTCATCTCGATGCACCCCGAAAATGTACGGTTCAAGATCGCGGGGCCGGCGGCCGTGAGCCGGGAAGAGATGCGCCAGGTGTTGAGGGTCGATGTCTGACTGATGCAGGACATACTTCATACACCTCAGACCACCCTCGCAATCAGGAGTGAGTGTCGTAAACAACCCGTAGCGACGATTGTATTGTTGCTCATCAAGGGTTAGATTCTGTTCGCAATGCCCATCCGATCACGGCGCTGGGCGTAGCACAACGGGCAAGGGAGTGGCCGCATGTCCAATTCAGATGTTCGTCGATCCGCTCTGCTGAAGCGCCGCGAGCTCGCTGGAGCTCTTATCGCCTCCACCGCGGGCGCAGCCTTCGTGGCGCAACCGTCCGAGGCGCAGACGTGTACCGCTCCTTGTTTCCCTATAACCCCGGCCGAGACCAGCGCCGGCGTGACGCCGGTCGACAAATCATATGCTCCCGGAATAATAGATCGCTACGGCACGAATGCAATTCCGGGCTCAACAAACATGAATGCGGCCTTTGCTGCATCTCTTGCCCAGCAGCAGGCGGGTGGGGCCCCGATGCAGTTATTGCCCTCTACCTACCTCGTGACCACGAATGCCGTGAAGACGCAGAGCAATATAAAGCCCGTTGTCATCTTTGGCGTTCCATTTCGGAGTTGCATAATCAATACCGCGCCGGCGAATACGCCGACGATCCAACTCATAGATCAGTTCACCTTCGAAATCAGTGGAATTGTATTCGCGGGCCGCGCGGGAAATCCGAATACGGCCATTGACCTGACCAGCGCAATGGGCGGACAGCGCAGCGGTTTCGGTAAGATTTACGACTGCGTGCTGATGCCCAATGGCATTGGAATTCACATTGCAGGGCTGAATGACCTGGTCATCGATAGCTGCAAGTACTGGCCCAATGGAGCGGGAGGCTTGCCCGGCGCAGCGACCAACGATGGTGCAAATGCACTGCCGGCCGCGATAGCCGCGGATACCAACGGAATCGCCGGGTATAACCCAGGCGAGGTCAATGCCGTCTACATTCGCGATCTACAGGTTGGTTCTGTCAATGCGATCACCGCGATTCCACCGGGCGCGGGAATTCTGGTGGATGGATCGTTAAACGCGAGCTCTACCGATCCTTCGGCCCGTAATCACAGCACCGATTGGCATATAGATGGATACGATAGCGGCGGTGCCCAACGCGCGCTCTATATGCGTTGTTGTCAGTTTTTTACCGTTGAGCATCTCTACACAACAGAGATTCGTGTGGATAACGACTGCGTGGGAATCCTGTTCCAATCCATATTCGGCGGTACCATCGTAGTTGATAGCACGAAGGCTTTGGGCGGCAACGAGCGCCTCACGTACATCAACTGTGTTTGTGGCACTATCACGGCGGACTCGGGCAACGGCCTGGCAACGCACATAAATTGTCATTGGTTTTCAGGTGACAACGATCAATCTCTGCCGAAACGCATCATCGGCGGTCGCGTTGCGGGCGGCAATCGTACGACAGATGCCATCGGTGGAAACGGATTGACCCTGGGTCCCGCGGGTGCAACTCAGTTGGCCGGTGCAAGTGGCGCCGGGCTCGCGATTGCTACAGCAGGCGCGACCGTATTACGAATCAATCCGAATGGAGTATGTACGGCAGGAATCCTGGCCAGACCCATAACGCCGACAGCCACCCTGGATGGATGCACGGTGAAAGTCATCAACCTGAGCCCGTTCTCGTTCACGATGGCGCCGGCCGGCACGAGTTTTGTCGCAGATGGCGCCTCGTGTGTCATTCCTGCCAACCGACAGACGGACTTCACGTTCGAGGCGAGTACGAACCTGTGGTACCACTCATGAACAGTCAGGACTGTTTTACCCTGCCGCGAATCGGCGAGCCGTCCAATTTTGCACTGAAAGGGAATTCTCCATGATCCGCCGTAACATTCTCCAAGGACTGATCCTGCCTGTTTCCGTCGCAGCCCTCTCGAGCAAGCGCGTTGAAGCACAGTCGTGTACTGCCCCCTGCTTTCCGCAAACACCCGCAGAGCAGGCTGCTTCCCCGCCCGTGGTGCCAGTCAGCACCCAGTATCCCGAAGGGGACGTATTCCGTTACATGACTCAGGCGCAAATCAACGATGTTACATCTGGAGCACTCGCATTCTCAGTGTCCGCAGCTCTCAACACGGCGTTCAGAGTCCCCGGAATAACAGTAACATTGCACGCGGGAAATTATCGGTGCGACGATAACCTGGTGATCGGAGCCTGCACAGAGGTCGTCGGACCAGGGTGGAACAGCACGGTTCTGCGCGCCAACGGTGCAAGCATCACGAACTTCGTTACGTTGAATGACTCGCTCAACCAGCGACTGCGAGGATTCAAGATTCTCGGAAATTCAAACGCCGGCGCCGTTGGCCTGCTGGTTGGCAATACTCTGTCCAGTAATGTGCATTTCCAGGATATCTGGATCGAGGGATTCAGCGGCTCCGGCGCCGTCGGACTTTGGGTGCAGAATGTCGTGACGCTGCTGTTCCAGAACTGCTACATCAACAGCAACGCGCTCAACGTAAAGATCGACGGCACATCGGGAGCGCCTACCACCGTTCAGTTCATCGGTGGCGCAATCCGCCAGTCAGCAACTCACGGCGTAAGCATCATGTCGGGCTCCTCGATCCGATTCTCCGGTACCGTGATCGAGGCCAACACCAATGCAGGGATCTACGCCGTGACGGCCGCCAACAAGATAATACAAGACCTGCTCATTGATGGTAACTGCTGGTTCGAGGACAACTGGCGCGGATACTCGAGTCCGACTACGCGGGTCTATGATGTCGTGATTGACGGCACTGCCGGTCTGCCCTCTTCAAACCTCATCATCAGCGATGCACGCTTCTCTCATGGAAGCAGCGCAAGCGATAACCGCAGGTCATTGCACGTCAAGAATGCGCTCGCCTCGCTCAACAACATGAGATGTTACTACGCCTTTCCATACGAGATCGTGATCGAGGGCGGACCCGGACACGGGACTGCAAGCAACAGTTACGTGCAACTGATCGGAGACTCAGCCGATCGCATGGCGAGATTTGTCGCAAATCTCGATGGCGCAAACGTAATCTATCCTACGTATCGCAGCTTGATCGACCAGGGTAACGGGATGTCAACGCTTCCGTAGGGGATAAATCTACGGCAGCAGGCAGTGTCCGTTTTCCCGTCATACCACGGCAAAGGAAAATCCCAGTCTGAGAGGACATCATGAGACGACGCGACGTTCCGAAGGCCTTACTGGCATCGACAACGGGAGTGGCATTCCTGCCGCAGAGCTCCCAAGCGCAGTCCTGCAATCCACCTTGCTACCCTATTACCTCCACAGAAGCTTCTCTGGGCGTTGTGCCTACGAGTTATGCTTACCCCGCATCACCATGGGTGGATCCCCGAAGATACGGAGCCCGAGGGGATGGTGTCACGAACGACACATCGGCAATGCAAACAGCGCTCAATGTCGCATGGGCGGCCAACGGACGTGTCGTAATTCCCGAAAACTTCAACGCGCTGTGCGGCGCTCTCACCCTGACTTGGGGCGGTACGAGCGGGCGCGGCTTCACCATCGAAGGTATGAGCCCCTGGGGCTCGAAGATCACCCAGCTCGGTACCCCCACGGCGTTGCTCACGATACAGGGAAACGCGCCGTCGACGGCACCGTCGGAAGTTCACTTGGTGCTACAGAACTTCACCCTGCAGGGGACAGGCAATACAGCAGATGGCATCTTTCTGCACGGCATAGCTGATTTCCGCATATCCAACGTCGCAGTGACCGGATTCAACCGCGCGATCTATCTATTCTCATCCCTGATCGGCCAAATCGATCGAGGTACGGAGGCGATCGTGAGCCACTACGGCCTGTATTGTCGTACCGATGGAACGGCGGTTCCCTGCAATCTCATTACCTGCAGGGACGCGAGATTCGATTCCAACGATCGCTGGGGAATCGATTTTGACGGGGGAACCCAGTTTTGCGTCAGCGGCTGTGACATCGAGGCAAACGGAACCGCGGGAGATTACACGAGCGGCGGCCTGGCAATACGATCGAACATTGCTGGAACACTCGGATTTTCGCTGGTGTCCGTAGACGGCACCTGGTTCGAGGGTAACCGCGGACAATCGATGCTGGTGGAGCCCACTCACGGCAATACCTTCATACGCATTTCCAACACGCAGTTCTTGTCCGAGGACACCGGCCGTGGGCTCGTCGTGCAGGGGGTTAACTACCTGTCGATCAGGGATTCCTGGGGACCCAATGGGAATTGGAATCTGACGGCAGCCCAATGCCTGCTGGAGAACTCACAGAGCCTGTCGCTGACCGATAGCGGAGTTACCACTCCGACATACATAAACTACGCCACATGCTGCGCAAACTACGCCGGGGTCTGGGTCAACAGAGTCAGGGTGAGCTGACCGAAGCGGGTGCTCGGCAGACTGCCCGGTCACAGTGGCTCAATTCCGCCGGACCGGGCGTCCTCGATGATTGCTCCCTGAGGATAACTAAAGCAGTACCGCGTTGATAAATCCGTGACACCCCAGAGTCGCCGTGCCGCTGATGCCGATGTGTGCTCTGAGATAGATGGTAGTGGCAGAGGTCACCTGGAGCACGGTAGAGCAATTCACTCTCAAGTCGGATATCCCGCTGGCGGGGTTGTAGGTCTGCTCATCCGCCCCCACCGCCAGGGTGGAAGTTGAATTTGCCAGGCCGGAGCCGCTGGCATTCGTCGTCAGGTTACACGCGAGCTGCGTGATATTGCCCGGGCCGGTGCTAATTACGGACTGTACCGTTCCAAAGACGAGGTAGGTTCCCGGACCCAACGCGAGCGCGGCCGCTGTGACATTGCCGGTCGCGCTGACGATCTGCTCACCGCCATCGCTCTGCATTACACGACCCGCCAACGGAACTGCACCGCTGGCCAGATTCGAGTTGCCCTCGAAGAACACGCTGACCCAATTCGTCAAATACGGAATCGCAGCATTGCCACCGAAGCAGCTACGCACGACCAGACCGATGCCCGCCGACGAATTGTCGGTTATGAACTGACCGCCGGCGGTATTTTCCTGATAGACGCCGTCGAAGGTGACGGCCCGATTGTCGTTGCCGTTCAGCTGGATGCCCTTGGTGTCCTCGAGAATTGCGTCCCGGAAGGTGCAGTTGGCGACCTCGGTGAGCTTGATGCCATAACCGTTCGGTGTAGAGCCGAACTGGCAGGATCCGTAGGTACGTATAGTCGTCGCCGCTGATGCCGCGCCCGTCCCAAATATTTCCAGCGCGTGCAGGCCCGCGGCCAGACAGCGCGTGTGATAGATCGAGGTATATCCGCCCCGCTCGATGTAAATCGATCGCTTCTTGGCATTGATGAACTGACAGCTCATGATTTCCACGACGTAGGGAAAGGCAGGGCTGGTAGCGGCAACCGAAAGAATATCGCCACTCAACCCTGAGGTTGACCCGTCCCAGCCGCCATACACACTGACGCTGTCCAGAACCGTATTGCCCGTTGTCTTGATCACATCGAACTGCGCAGAGCTCGCTACGACGTGGTAGACGCCCCCGAGCCCGTTTCCCTGACCCAGGACCTTGATGCCGCTGAAGTCCAAGGTTCCCGAGACCAGGCAAGGCTCCGGCGACAACACCAGGGTGTATTTCCCCTGCCTGCACACATTGGCGCAGATATTTATCGCGGCCGTCATATCTGTCGTGCCCGCCGGCGGTGTAGTCGGGGGAGCAGGCGGCGGTGTCGTGTTGGTCCCATACCGGTACACATAGCCGGGAGGAAATGAGAAGTTTGTGGGAGTCACCCCGAGGGCGATCTCCGCGGCAGTGCGCGCATAGCATGGCGCCGTGCAGGTTTGGGCTTCCGAGACTCGCGGCATGACCGCTGCAGCGGTTGCCGTGGAAAAGAGAGCAGTTGTAAGGTCGCGGCGTTGCATGTTTCCCTCGCTGGCTGGTGGGCACTCAGATATGTGTTCAGCGGCGCGATCAGTCGCACCTGCTCGAACAGGCGGCCTGAAAGGCAGGTGGAGGTGAGAACGTGACTGCGGGGGGATCGCGGCAATACATCATTCTTCCCTGAAGACGCGCTCGTTTGAAATACGTTCCGCTGACGACTGCGAGTTGTCAGGGCGGCGTGTAGCTATGTGTTGTATTCGGCTGGAGACAGTCAGTCAAGAGTTGAGTGCAGGTTTTTTTGGGGGTCACACTACTGTTAATAAATTGAAATGAGCCCCGGGGGAGAATTCCCTCGCCGTGGCCACAGCCCGCGCCCCGGGTTCATGCAACATTACTCGAGGATAATAAACATTCCGCGCATCGAGCCGGACTCTTGCGCTGCGACAAAGTTTGTGTTTGAGTTGGCCCCGAGCTGAGCGCATAACAGGAGGTTTCGTGCGTCCCATCCCCAATCTCCCCGCAGGGTCGCTGTTGTCACTGCTCACGGGACTGCTCCTGCTGGTACCCGGTTCGGCGGCACAGGCACAATTGGCGACGCGATCATTTCTGACGGTGCTGTGGTCGGACCACGTAAGCATCAGTCCGAATCCGACTCCCACGAGCCCTGTTATAGGCGTCGATGCCGACATTGATGCATTCTTTGTAGGTTACGGTGACCAGCCCGAGGGACGCTCCGTGGCGATCGGCGCCGACGCGCATACACCCATTTCCCAGCTCCACTTTGACTGGTCGCGAGTGGTTGCCCTCGTGTTCGACGAGCCCTATACCCCTGACTGCAATGAGTCTACTCTCGCCAACGACATCGATATCGACCAGGCGTTGGCCGCAAGGGCGGCGGAGCTGAGAGCCATTGCCCCGGCGACGCGCTTCTGGGTCAATTTCACGGACAAACAAATCCGGTGGATGCTGGACGGTTTCGGCTGCCCGTATCCTTACAATAAAGCCTATATTGATGTTATCTCCCTCGATGGCTACGGCCAATCGTTCCGGCAGGACCTGTATGAGGGTCTGATGGGAAATCCAGCCAAACCCTCGCAGCAGGTGGCCTTTGTTCCTGGAACGTTCTATGCGCCGAAGCAGGATGATCAGGCCGATTACCTGCCGGAGTATTTCCGCGCAGCGGACTACTACAACCAACAATACAGCCTGCCCCTCGGCGATCTGCGTTGGACCGGTACCGCCGACGGCTGCCCGGTCTGGATGGTCCTGGGATGGCTGGCCGGTAATTGGAACGACGGCAAAGGCACTCAGTACTACGGCATGTTTGATCCGAGCGCGGGAAGAGTTGCAGACATCTGGCGACGCGAGGTCGCCGTACCCCTGCGCGCCGATCTGTCGCACTCAGTGACCAGAGGCCAGGTGATACAGGCGATTCTGCCAGTGTTAGTGGATGAGTAACAATAGGGAGAGATAGATGAATATCGCAGCGAGCATTGGCGGCATTCGCGCCCTCACGCTGGCACTCGCCGGCACTCTGTTGGCGGGAACCGCACAAGCGGCCAGCTATACCGGTGCCGGTCAAGTGGCGTTAGTGCGCTCGCACGACGCCGCCGTGTCCATGGACTGGTTTCAGCTCGCCGGAGTTACATCACTCGGCACTTGTCCAGTCTTAAACGGCATGGTGCTGTTCATCATCAAAGATGACGACCGCGGCTGGCGTCACTTTGCAATGGCTTTGAATGCCAAGCGAGCGGGAGCAACGGTCACGGCTGTTGTCGACGACACCAAGGTCACTTCCGCAGGGTATTGCTACGTGCAGTATATGCAGGAATAACTTCCCGACCGCAGGTCAGTCGCCGCCAGGCCCATTCCGTCGGACCCGCTGCACCGGCTATCCGTGCCCGCTCGCCCGGGACAGCAGGTGGATGTCGAGGATCTGCGGGTGGTGTTGGCGTGGCCGGCCCTCATTGATCGAGCGTCTGAATGAACTCTGCGATCTGGCCTCGTGTCAGCTGGTGGTCGAGTCCCGGCCGCAGCGGAACCGCTACTTGCGCGCGCCACGCGGCAGTGACTGTATCCGCAAGCCGGGGATCGACCTCACCTACATAGTTGGTCCCATCTTTGGGGTCCGTCCAATTCCCCGACAACCATGCGAATACGATCCAGACGGGGCAGCCGTCGTAGCTCCCGGTGATTCCCCGGGGACCGCGCGGCAGATTGCAGGTTTCATTCTGCAGGGACGCGTAAGCGAAATAGCCCGCCAGGATGTCTGCCTGACGGGAGGGGTCATCGTGGCCAGGCCGGTAGAACGTGCCCGGCGCCAATGCCACCTGTTGATACGCAGTGGCGCGGTGAGACACGAGCCAGTCGTAGTCAGGTTCCACCGTCGGGTAGAAGTAGTCGTAGTAGCGGTCTTCCGACACGACATCCATATAGGCCTGATTGACCATGGAGCAACCGCCCTTCATCCATCCAACTTCCCGGGGAGTGAAGTTGACCCAGAACCGGGTGAGCGGGGCTACCGCGGCGAGCTCGCTGGCGCGCGCCGCGAGCTGGTTCGAGATTGCCGAGAATTGCAGGTTGTAGTGGATTGAGGCGCAGGGGCTACCCCCTACGGACGTGAAAGGCTCGTCGTTCTCCACCGCGAGAATCCGGGGGCGGCAATGACAATTTTTCCAAAGCACTGAGATAACAACACCTGTTGCCGCAGAAGTACTCGGGCGCGAAGGGTCGGATGCCCCGGCTCCTCTGCCGCTCAATTTCAGGGAGGCTCACATGCGTCGACGCGATATTTCCGCAGCTCTCTTTGTTACAGCTGCCGGTTCGGCTCTGACGACCCAGCAGGCCGAAGCGCAGACCTGCACTGCTCCATGCTACGCCCGTACTGCTGCCGAGGTAGCAGCAGGTGTAACCCCAACCAATACTTCGTATCCGCCACTCTATGTGGATCGCTACGGTACAAACACAACGCCCGGCACCACACCGATGGCAGCCGCTTTTCAGTCCGCCATCAACGTGGCCAAAGTCGGCGGCGGCACCATTCGCTATGGGGCCACGCAGCCCTATCTGCTGGATGCGCCACTCGATCTCACCTTTCCGGTCGGCGGTACGAACCTCAGTTTCGCGATCGTGGGCGAAGGCCAGGTCCTGGCGAACACAAACAACCCGCCGGAACGACCCTCCCTGATCGCCAAGCATACCGGCCATGTCTTCGATACCACGGGAAACCTGGGTATTCGCTTCGAGAACATGTCCATAACCACCGATACGGTTACTTACCCTCAGACCTGCTTTCTGCGCGCCCGCAACAGCGACGGCCGCAGCCGCAGTGACCGTATGACAAACGTATATGTATTCGGCTATTTCAGTCAGACAGTCGACTACAACTACGGCTCTGAAGACGACATGATCGTAGGCTGTCAGTTCTACAACGCAGCTCCGGTTGCGAACACCAGCGTGCTGGATATCACTGGCCACAATATCCGTGGCCTGACCTCTACCTTCACGACGATTTCCACCGGTCTGCAATCCTGTATCGACCACAAGATATTTGGCGGCGAATTCGCCAACTTTGCAGGCACGACGACGTCGGATGTGGTCCGCCTCGATGACGTGCGATTCATCAAGTTTTATGGACCCTGGATGGACTCATCCACACAGTCTGGCTCATCGAGTGGCCGGGCCCTCGTCTACATCGACGGGACCAATGGCGCGGTCAATGGGTTGATGCTCAGTGGCGTTCTTGGGGAGGCCTCCATCAATCCGGCGCGGTACGGCGTTTTGTTCTCCAACCACCCGCGCGTTTACGGGCCCATGCTGGTCGAAGGATGCTTTTTCCCCAATGCGAGCAACACGATCGGCGGTGGCACCGGTGCATCACTCCTGGGGTTGTCATGGATCAACAGCACCAACAGCAGCCAGGGAGGCAATATCAACTTTGCCGGTACGATGCAGGGCTGCCAGTTCGATGCCACTTCCAGCACGGTCGTGGCCGGTACGCTGTCCGGCGACAATGGCACATGGAACATCAGCCAGCTCGTGCAGATGAACGGCGAATCTTCACTCGGGCTGAGAGACTATTCTCAGGCGAGTGGCTCGCAATGGATCAAGCTGCGCAACGCGAGCACGTCCTTCGTCGTGAGCTTCTGTGACGATCTGGGCAATCCCACCCGAAACTCATTGCAGGTCACGAAGACCGGTTTCGGATTCAACGGCGCGGCAGCGATCGCGAAACCAACTGTTACCGGCTCGAAGGCTGGCAATGCCGCGCTCGCCAGTCTCGTGTCGGCACTAGCGCAGTATGGGTTGATTACCGACAGTACGACATAGGCAACATCAGGGTCTTCGCCTACATAGCACCAGGGCCGGGGGACTTTCCCGGCCCTGCAATCGGCGGCCTCCCGAGTGCGCCTCGCTGAGGATTCGCGGTCCGGGGTCCGGGTCGGCCCTTCGCGTGCATTTTCACGCATAATGTTGCGACTCGTCTCAGTTGTCTGCTCTCGTACAGTAGAGGCAACGGCGCTCACGTACGGGAAGCCGCTCGGTGACCAGCAGGCCCCCGCATTCCCGACAGCCGGTGAGTTTGAGTTGGTCTCCGCGCGTCAGTGCGGTGGTCAGAAACACCGAGTGCTCGAAGGAGATCTGCGATGAGGGGATCTTCGTTTTGAACAACTCGTATGCGCTACAGAGTTTCTCGCCGCGTGCGACGGTGGGCAACGTGACTGCCAGCTCGGGACTCGGTTGCCCAGGGACTACACCAAACAAACTCAACAGGCTGGCGAGTTGAGCGCTCTCCCATTGGACCCGATGTGAGCGCATGAAGTAAGCCACCTGGTGTGGCGATTTCCCGCGATGGCGCGGGACGAAGCTGCCTCCACGGCTCATGTAGCTCCTGTACAAATTTCGGATACGGTCATCTGATAGACCGGTCCAGGTCCGGATGGTCTGTGTACGTGCTTCATAGCGCAGAAATTGCAGCGCTAGATCCAGGCTGGAGCGTTCGCGGTCGTAGCGGTCGTCGGAGATTCGCATGACACGTCCTATGTGCTGCCGGTGACGACCACAGTTTTGGGAAAATTTTCCCAAAAGACAACTGTTGTAAATTGGGTCGTTTCCGGAGAAATACTTCGAATGCCGCGGGTGACGGAATGGGTCCGGCATCGGCACGGCGGTTCGATCGCCGAATGAGGGTTCGTGCCCCGAAACAGGGTGCCCCGGGCGCATGACGGACAGTCCGGTATGAATAAATCCTAATTCAGGCCCCTCAGTGCACTGGCTGCAGCCGCCCTTGTGTTCATGGGCGCAGAACTGGCCGTCCCTTTCGTGGCGTTTCGCGCGCTCCTGGGAATACGAAATAGCATCGAACCCAACGCGCCGCTGATTCGCCGCATTCTGCATTGGTCTTTGCGACTCCACCGCTAATAACGGTAAGCGGGTTCGCCACTCGGTAGGCGTTGCGAGCATTCAGCGGTAGGCCCCTGATCGGAGCTCTGGAAATCAGCTAGCAGGCTTCCGACCTTCCAACAGCCGCTCAAAGTCATCGATCAGATCAGACTGAGCTGCGTGGCTTTGCATATCCGAATATCCTCTCATAGCCGTGACGTCGCACCTCGGTCCGAGGACCGTAGCGTCCCCATGAGAATCCCATGCCGGGATCAGCGCTGCGCAAATCTACGATCTGAAAGTTCTCAGCCAAGCCAGAGGCAAAGGAACGCAACGCCGGATCCGATGAAGTGGACGCGATAGGCTGACTAATAACCCCCGGATTCGTCCGCCATACACGGAACAGTCGGTCTTCATGAACATCATCCACAAGTGATTTGTGCGGCGGTACGTTCATGCGGAAGACCTCAGCCAGAAACGAAGCGATATCAGCACTCTGATACAAGACTACAGGAGCATCGTGACAGGCAAAGAACACCGGAGCGACTTGGGTTGTTTGAGGGGTAATATCGAGAACCCAAAAATTGCCGAACCCATCGGCAGCAATCGGCAACCCGCCAGGAAATATTTGCTCCTGCGCGAACGACATCCGCGAACCGGTGAAATCGATCCCGTCGAGGCAACCCCCTTCAATTCCCGAACAGAACATCAGCAGCGATCGTAACTCCTCCGGTAGCGGCTGCCCCACTTGTTTCTGCAGGGAATCAATCTGATCGGTCGTGATCGGTGCCGCCAATTCGATGGCGACCGCTTCCCCGTCCTCATCAACCAACTCGGCCTGTTGTGCCGCTCTAATGTGCTCGATTGCGTTCATGGTTCTAGATGAACGGTCCATGCTGGTGGCGCGGTAAGATGCACGGGACTGAAATAGACCCAGTTGCGATTGGAGACGCGATGGAGATTGAGAGCGTCGCGATGCGCTTGAACGACGGCCCTGTAGCCTTCCGAAAGGCCGAGCTCCCTTGTGACGTGCTCAACATCGTGGCGCAATACTATCCTTCGAACCAGATTCCGGTAAAGGCACAATGCTTCATCGAAGGGCAGTTCGACGAGGGCCATTTTCATATCGGCTGCAAGGCGCCGCTCTCGTCGTGAGGATGTGGCTGGTAGATTTCCGGTAGACGCCTCGATTCATCGTCTACCGGAAACGAATTACGACCGTCGGCCGGTCCTATCAGACCGCGTGCGAATACTCAACTCCACACCCCCCAATACCCATCCGGGTTCTTCGCCAGACACTACTGGTGACATTATCCCGCAACTGAAATTCCTGCGGAAAATACGTGCCAAAATTTCCGGATCCGGTCATCTGTCGCAAGCGTCGGCGGCAAATGACTTTGCCGGCTGGCAGCGTTCGCTACGCGCTCATTGGCGTTGGATTTTAGGGAGTGCATGGTCCTCCACCGGCTGATTCCGCTTCCTGAACCCAACCATTACCGAGACAATGGCAACCAAGGTGCCACCTCCCAGGATGGCTGCGACTTTGTCATGCCCATGCAGAGCAATATACCCAGTCATTCCAAGTCCAAACAGAGCTACGGCGGCACCGCAAAAGGAGCCCTCCAACTCGCTCGATGAAAACAAATCGATCTATACGCCGCTGTCGCTTCCGTCGCTCTTCACCTTCAACTTCACTTCTATTGATGACCCAGTCAACTAAATCGGGGCGGAAGTTAGATAAGTCCCGAAGCTGGGCGACAGGCAGTATCGGGCTGTCGGTCTCGTGGGCGGTAACCTGAAATCGATCGCCGCGTCTAGACTGATGCCGAATCTGTGTACGGCGATTCGACATCACATGATGCCAGCGCACTGCTAACGTCGTCGCCGACGTGCCGGCAGTCTGAGATAAGATTTGTTGCGTCGAGTTGCGGGCCCCGCCCGCTGACCGGTGTATACCGTCGCGGGTATACGTAGGCATCAGCCATCAGACAAACACCACTCAGAAATTCAAACAGGGTCTTGGTGGCATGGACGACGGCCTGCCAATACCTGGAAATTCGGTAACCGCGGTTCATCCCCGAACAATACGCCTGGACGCTAAGTCGAGCAACGAATTTGTCATGTTGTGATATGCGCTCGCCTGCGAAATCGGACGCTGTTTGCAGCGTCCAAAGTCAACGCGGGCCTTTCACCCTCATTCGCAATCCGCCAGGCCACGGTCCCAGAAAGACGCATGCCATAACTCTCGGCCTGGCAAGCCGAATGGGCAATCGAGACGACGCTGCCATGCCCGCTCGGTCTTGTTTACTTAGTTTGAAAAGGTGCCCCGGAATGGCCGGGCAGCTCCAGGTGAACAGTTAAATTGACTGCAACCTGAACACTATAACTTCCGGATCCGGTCATCGCTCAATCCGGTCCATGTGCGGATGGTTTGTGTGCGCGCTTCGTGGCGCAGAAATTGTAGCGCCAGATCCAAGCTGGAGCGTTCGCGATCGTAGCGGTCGTCGGAGATTCGCATGACACATCCTATGTGCTGCTCGTGATGACTACAGTTTTGGGAAAATTTTCCCAAAAAACAATTGCTGTAATTGGAGCATTTTCTGGAGAAATGCAAAAAGAACTGGGCGCCGCACCGGCAAGGCGACTCGATCGCCGGTGATAATCATTGCCCAGGAGCAGGGGGGCGCGGAAGGCTGACGGACGATCCGGTACGTTAAACGGAATTCACCCGATGGGGTTACGACACCATCCAAGTGCCCAGTGAGAGCCAACCCTGCGTCTGAGTGACATAAAAGGCGGCGTGCAACACTCCCAACACCAGCGCAGCGCCCCAACCGAAGGCCGGATGCAATCGGCGTTTCCGCCAGCTATCGAGTCCCACACACATCAGCACGATCGCATCTACGAGCCAGAGAATGAGTCTGTTATCAATGAAGTCCACTGGCACCCGCGCCAGTGCTGATGGCAGCAAGCAGGCGATCGTCAGCGGCATCAGACGCTTGTGGTAGTCCGGTCGACGCCTCAGGGTAATTGCTGCAAAAACCAGCCCGGCAAACAGAAACATCTGCACCAACTCCAGCCCGGTAACGGTCACTTGAATTGGCGCAAACCTCGTATGCTGATGCACTTCCCGCGCCGATGCCGCCAGCGTCGTGGCCGAGCCCAACACGATTACAAGGAGCGCCCACACAGCGCCTATCCAGCCCAGATTGCGATGCAACCGGTTTTGACCAGCCCCGGCCAGCACCGACTGTGCGGCCAGGAGGACAACCCATCCGCTCATCACAGCACCATGAACCTGGACGAGCGGCGTCAATGAAGTTGTGTTGAAAAATACCCGCAGATAGTAAGAGCGAGCGAAGGTCCAGAACACCAACGCTACAAAGCAGCCGGTAACCGCCAGAGAGAATGCGTGATCAGTTGAGGATGCGCGAGAACGCGTAGTCATTAGGCGCCGAGCGTGAGGGATTGTTGTCTCGAAGAGTACACTTTGACGTATCGCTTGGCGACCGACGGATACACGCCTCTATTGAGCCGGACAGAACGGCTCCGACGGCCAGATCGAGGCTCAGCCGCTCCCGGCTATAACGGTCGTCCGATATTCTCATGGCACGTCCTATGTGCAAGCAGGATGATGGCGATAGTTTTGGGAAAATTTTCCCAAAAGACAACCGGCGAATATTCGGATTTTTTATTCAAAAATAGGCTCGAAATGCGGGTGTGCCGGGTTTGCACAGTTTTTGTGCCAAAGAGGCGCGACTTCGTTTTTGGGAAAATTTTCCCAAAACGCCGGGTATGAATTTCGGTGCGGCCGGGTCAGGATGCAGGCAACGAAGGGAGGCGTGTCATGTGGAAAAACAACGGCGAGTCGGGCGGAGCCGAAGGCAAACTCAACAGTGAAGACCGGCCCCCGGCCGGTGAGGATATCTTCGGGATGCTCGCGGAGTTGAATGAGCATTGTCTGGCGCTGCTGGCGGAGCAGGCCCTGCGGCCGGTCCCGCCGGCGCCGCCGATGTTCAGAGAGCTCGCGAGCTTATGGAGCCAACTTGACGGTACTTCGCGAAAGCGGGCCGCGGCGTGTCCGTACCTGCTCATGGATGCAGGCTTTTGCGATCCTTATCGATGGCGGTGGCTGAGCGATCAACATGCGAACGCGCGCTCCGGCGTAAAGGACACGCAGCGGGCGCCTGTCATTTTCGGCAAATTCTTCACGGCGCCCAGCTTGATTGAAGTGGCGAGACTCGTGTTTACGCACGCCTGGCACATCGCCCAGTCGCAACCTTTGGGGGCAACGCTGTTCCTCGGCATGCCTTCGACCTGCGTGGCGCTGCTGCGCACGTGTTCGATGCGCCAGTTGATTGAGCTGGCAGATCAACACGCCGGCTGGCTGCGCCCGCGGTGGCCTGGGCGGCCGAACGTCTGGCGCGAATTGTTGGAAGCCGGCATTTCCGGCAATCCCGATGAGCTGGAGACGGCGCGGCTGCACGGGGTGCAACTGCTGGCCATGGAGCTGAAGACGCTGGAGCGTTTGAAGGGGTTCGGGCGGTAGTTCGAACAATTTTCGGCGGAAATTGAGTTTGATCAACCGGGCTGGATCGATTGAATCGATGGGGAGTCAAGGATCATGTGATGCATCTGGCAGCGAAATCGGGGGTCGATTGCACGGGAATGAGGGGGCGGTCGGGCAGCAGGGTCCGTGGCGGGCCCTGCGGTTGACCCTGTTGGTTAGGCAGCAGCCCCGCGGTCGGCGCGCTCGGCCCGCATATTCGGGCACATACAGGCGCGAACCGTGCGCGGAAATCGGGGCCGCCGCATTCCCACGCGGACCAAACAACAGGGGCCGGTGATCCCAACCTCATCAGCCCGAGGAGCTCAAAATCGTGCGAACGGCCTCCCTGCCAAGCGCACAAAATCACCCTGATCAGGCGCGAAAATACGAGTCAGACCGCGCGCAATCCAATAATCAAACTCGGAGCCGTGCAAAACGGTGACACATTCAAGAAATTCTTCACGCGGTTGCGGCAACGGAGCTCTTGGGTGCTTACTCCTGCACGCCGAGAATCCCTACGACGATTCCACTGATTTCCGAAATACGACCGCGCCACCACACTCCCGCGTTGGCGGGCACCGGCGTGCCGTCGGTGCTGTAGAAGCGAGCGTTCTGCAGGTGGACAAACTGCGGCACCGGGCGATCTTTCTGGTTGGGATCGTTGGGATAGGCGGATTCGAACGTGGCGAACATCTTGCGCATCTGGTCCGCGAGCTCCGGGTTTTTCTGGAGCCCACTGATGATCTGCTCACCCGTCGCCTCGAAGTAGGCCTTGCCGCTGACGAGGTAACCTGACACCAACAGGCCACTCACCTGCAACGTAACCCCGAAGCTGAGTGGCGCCACGTTGGCGACGTTGACCAGGGACTGGATGAACCAGTCGTGTTGAGCGCTGGGTGTGGCCGAGATGGCGTCTTCTTTCATTTGAACCTCACGTTGGCTGACGTCGATGCGGATCGTCTGTGACAGCCCCTTGGCTAAAGGGTGCTGAATACCTTCTTGATCAACGAGCTCGCCTGCCCCATGGGATCCTTGCGGATGGCGCGCTCTTCCTCGGCGATCTCACCGAACAGGCCGTCCAGCGCACGGGCGGTGACGTAGTCGTTGAGGTTGGCATCCTCGGCGCTGATCAGACCCACCTGCGCTGCCTTGCCTGCATACTGATCATACAGGGCGCGCAGTTTGAGTTTCTCGGTTTGCTTCGCCACGATGGGTTTGAAGCGGGCGGTGAGTTGCTCTGTAGTGGCCTTGCGGAAGTACTCTGTAGCTGAAGTTTCGCCGCCGGTCAGGATGCCCTTGGCATCGGCGACGGTCATCTTCTGCGCCGCCTGTTTGAAAACCGGCTTGGCATCGGCCACCGCCATCTCGGCGGCGTGATTCATGGCTACCTTGAGTTGGTCCGCATCCCCCGACAAGCCAATCATGCGCAACGCCCGATCCGCTTTCTCCATGGCCGACGGCAGCGGGATGGTGTACTTCGGGTTATTCAGAAAGCCGTTCGGGGCACCGAGTTGGGCAATGGCCTTGTCGATGCCCTGGGAGATGGCTGCGCGCATGCCACCGGCCGCGTCTTTCGACGACAGGGCATCGAGCGAACCGGCTGCCATCGCAGCGAACGGGGCAAGGAAGAGCAACGCGGCGGACGAGGCCAGGACTATCAGCGCAGCGGCCACTCGCTGTCGCACCCGGTCGCACCTTGCGGCCACTCGCCGTCGCACCCAATCGCAACTTGCGGCAACTCCGACCATGAAAGCCTCCCGAGCATAGTTTTGGCCGCGCGAAGTATCCGCTATATCGCACTGCAGCAGTCAGCCATCCGCAAGGCCAGACCGCGCCGGCTCCGGCCGCCCCCCGTGCGGACGCCATCGGAAAACTTGACCCGCGGTGCATGAATATGCACAATACGCAGCCGTTTATGCGCTTGATTATGCACCGCCCTGACCGTGCTCACCGATACTCAACAACACGACCGTCGAAGCGCCATTGTGCGCATCCTGCGGGCGGGCTTTGTCCGCAAGCAGGAGGATCTCGTGCGCCTGTTGAAGAAGGAAGGGCACGAGGTCACACAATCGTCCGTGAGTCGCGATTTGCGCGACATGGGCGTGTTGAAAGCCAGCGGGCGCTACGTCCTGCCGCCTGATGACCTCGCCCGTCCGAATGGTGAATTCGGCACGCTCGCGCAGTTCGTGCGCGGTTTGAAGCGCGCCGGCCCCTCGCTCACGGTGCTGAAAACGACTGTGGGTGCGGCTCAAAGTGTCGCGGTCGCCATCGACAAGGCCGAATGGCCGGAGGTGGCCGGTACCATTTCGGGCGACGACACGATCTTCATTGCCACTGTCAACTCCCGTGCACAGGACGAGCTCCTCAGCCGCCTGCAATCCATCTTCCGTCTGACGTAAGAAATCATGCCCCACACCGCCGCTAACGCGGGCTCAAAGCCCATTGTTCTTGCCTACTCCGGTGGGTTGGACACCTCATTCCTCGTGCCCTGGGTCGCCGAAAACACAGGCCGCCCGGTCATTACCGTCACCGTCGATACCGGCGGAATCGATGCCGCGACAGCACGAACTCTGGCGGAACGCGCGAAGGCGCTCGGCGCCATCGAGCATCATCAAATTGACGCGCGCGCCGATTACTTTGAGCAAGTGCTGCGCTTCCTCATCATGGGCAACGTCAAGCGCGGGCAGCTCTACCCGCTGTGCGTAGGCGCGGAACGCGTTATGCAGGCACAGACGATGGCGCGGATGGCGCGCGAGCTCGGCACCAACATGATTGCCCACGGCTGTACCGCGGCAGGCAACGATCAAGTACGTTTTGAAGTCGCATTGCGAACTCTGGCTCCGGAGCTCGAGGTGTTTGCGCCGGTTCGAGACAAGGCTTTCAAGCGCCAGGAAGAGCTCGATTACCTGCAGAAGCGGAACCTGCCGGTGCCGCCGCATGGCGCCGCGTACTCGATCAATCGCGGTCTGTGGGGCGTCACCATCGGCGGAACCGAGACTCTCACGTCCAAGGGAAGCATTCCTGACAACGCCTGGGTTCTGTCGCGCGATGCCTTTACGAACCCGCGCGCGCCTGAGAAGCATGTCGTCTCCTTTGAGAAGGGCCGGCCTTCCGGTATCGATGGCCGGAAGCTGTCGCCCGTCGAGGTTATTGAGACCCTCGAAACCCTGGCCGCGCCTTTTGGCATCGGCCGCGGAATTCATCTCGGCGATACCATCATCGGCACCAAGGGCCGCGTGGCTTTTGAAGCCCCGGCCGCTGAAGTCCTGCTGACAGCCCACCGCGAGTTGGAAAAGCTCGTGCTGACCAGCCGGCAGCAACGCATCAAGGAGTCGGTCGCACAGCCCTACGGGGACCTGGTGCACGAAGGCCAGCTGCTGGATCCGGTATGTCGCGACATCGAAGCGTTGCTTCTGTCGTCGCAGGAGCGCGTGACCGGCGACGTGCACGTGCTGTTCCGCCCCGGAAGTCTGTTCATTGAAGGTGTTGAGTCACCCTACTCACTGATGGCCGCCTCCAAGGGTGTGTACGGCGAAGCCGTGGGTGAGTGGACCCCGACAGATGCCCTGGGATTCTCCAAGATTGTTTCGCTGACGGGCGTGTTTGCGCGCCGTGCGGCCGAACGCGCGAAGGACGCCTGACTAATGGCCAATACGATGACCGGTGGGATGAGAAGCATTGTCGTCGACAAGATCGCTTCGGTTACGCAGGCCTGTGGCCTGTCGCACGAAGTGCGTGTCTCCGCGGATATTCCAGCGGAGGAAGGCGTTGTCGTCGCGGTCGAAGTGTTGACCAACAAGTCGACCTACAACACGCTCGAGCTGACCAGCGGCCGCATGGCCAAAGTGGGCAAAGGCGATATCGTTGTCGGCGCCCTGGGACATCGCAAGGCCCTCTTTGGCTACTCCGGCCACATCCCGCAGTCCGTGCAACCAGGCGACATCATCCAGATGCTCAACATCGGAGGTGTGCTGGGTGTTTGTGACTCCGTCAATCCCGACAAGGGTAAGCCGTTCGACTGCCGCGTGATCGGTGGCGTCCTGCATTTTCCATATCTGGGCGAACGCATCGGCGTTCCTGCGCGCGTCGGCCACAAGCGGTTGGATTTCGAGGCGAAGCTCGATACACGAGGCGTTCCGGTCGTGGCGCTGGCGGGAACCTGCATGGAAGCCGGCAAAACCGCTGCTGCCTGCGCGGTGATCAGCCGCATGCGCCACCGCGGGCTGGTCATCGATGCATTCAAGGCGACAGGTGTCTCTCTGCGGCGCGATATTCTCGCGATGACCGACGCAGGCGCCCGCAATTCGCTGATCTTCACCGACCTCGGTATCGTGACAACGACCCGGATCAACGGCCCCGCGCTCACCCGCACCATGTTGACTGAGTTGGCCGCGCACAAACCCGATGCCATCGTGTTTGAGCTGGGCGACGGCATCCTCGGCACATATGGAGTGGATTCGATCCTCGAGTGCCCGGATATCCGCGCGGCGCTCACAGGTGTCATTCTCTCTGCGAATGACCCCGTAGCTGCCTGGGGCGGTGTCAAACTCCTGCGTGAGCGCTTTGGCATCGAGCCGTGCGTGGTCACCGGTCCCTCGACCGACAACCAGGTGGGTGTTGATGTCATCACCGAGCAACTGGGTGTCTCTGCCTTTAATGCCATGACGAACGGTGCTGCTCTCGGCGACCGCGTCATCGAGGCGATTGGCGTGAAGGCTCCACAATGACGGCGCGCATTCCGACGATTGTCCTGGGTGGGACCGGCTATGTTGCAGGCGAGCTGTTGCGCCTGATCGCCGGCCATCCGCAGTTCGAGCTGGCTGCCGTGATGTCGGACAGTCAGCCGGGCGAAAGCATCATCAAAGCTTTCCCGCACCTGGCGAGCGCGTACGCGGATACACGCTTCAAATCACAGGCGGAGGTTGAAAAGCTGCTGGCCGAAACCCCGCAGGCGGCGTTGTTTTCGGCCGCGCCTCATGGTGTGTCAGCCGCTCTCATCGACTCTCTATTGGGCGTCGCCGCCAAAGCTCGCACTCAGCCGCGTGTTGTCGATATTTCAGCCGATTTCCGCTATTCATCGGCTGCAGCCTATGAGGCTGTGTACAAACACCCTCATGGAGCACCGAAGCGGATCGCGGAGTTCACCTGCGCGGTTCCGGAGCACCTGAAAAAGCTGGAGACGACTCATGTCGCTCATCCGGGCTGCTTCGCCACTGCCACATTGTTGGCCAGCGTTCCATTGCTGTCCCTGGGCGTCACATCGCCGACGTTGTTTGTATCCGGTGTGACAGGCAGCACCGGAGCAGGTCGCAAGCCGATAGAGGGTACGCATCACCCTGTCCGGCACAGCGACCTCTATTCCTACAACGCACTCTCGCATCGTCACGCACCGGAAATTGCCGCCTGTGCCAAGGCCGCTTGCGGTGTTGAAGCTGACTTCGCCTTCGTTCCCCACTCGGGTCCGTTTGCGCGCGGTATTCACGTTACCGTGCAGGCGTCATTGAAGACTGCCATTGATACGCCGAAGATCCTGGGGGCGCTGCGTGAATTTTATGCAAACTGTCCCTTCATCCGGGTGACCGAACAGGCACCCCGTGTGAAGGAAGTTGCTACGAGCAACTACGCGCATCTGTCCGCTGTGGCGAACGGTCGAACGGTCGCTGTCATGTGCGTAGTCGATAACTTGAACAAGGGTGCAGCAGGCGGCGCTGTGCAATGGATGAACCGGATGTTCGGCCTGGACGAGACCTCGGGTCTCACGGCTCCTGCGCCCGGATGGACCTGAAGCGAGAGACCATGAATTCACCGATCCCATCCCGGCCGTCCGCGGCCGGCACTGATTTTCTGGCGCCTGTCTTTGCGCAGTATCCCATTGAAGTGGTATCCGGACAGGGCGTCTGGCTCATGAACAGCCGTGGCGAGCGTGTGCTCGATATGTATGGCGGTCATGCCGTGGCCGCTCTCGGCTATGGACATGCCGGCTTTACGCGCGCCCTGACGAAGCAGGCAGAAACCTGCAACTTCCAATCCAACGCAGTGGCGATGCAGGTCCGCACGCGCGCGGCGGAGCGGTTGGTGCGCTTTTCGCGCCTGCCCATCACCAGCGTGTTCTTCATCAACACCGGCGCCGAGGCGAACGAAAATGCGCTGAAGCTGGCATTCAAGATGACCGGCCGGTCGCAGGTCTGCGCCGTCGTTGGCAGCTTCCACGGGCGTACCGCTGGCGCGGGCGCCGTTACCTGGGGCGCGCAACAGAAGTGGTACAGTTACCCCCGCACCCCGTTTGATGTCAGCTTCATTCCTCGCGGCAACATCGACGCCATTCCTGGATTTGTGACCCAGCAGACCGCTTCGGTCATCGTTGAGCCCGTGCAGGGCCTCGCCGGCGCGGTCGATCTCAGCAAGGAGTTCCTGCAGGCGCTGCGCAAGCGCTGCGACGAAGTCGGCGCGCTGCTGATTTTCGACGAAGTGCAGTGCGGAATGGGTCGTGTTGGCTATCCGTTCGCGGCCAACATGTATGATGTGATGCCTGACATGATCACGACGGCCAAGGCGTTGGGTAACGGTTACCCGTGTGCGGCGTTGCTGACCAACGCGAAAGTCACTTCGGCGTTCAAGCTCGACCTGCTGGGCACCACGTTTGGCGGTGGACCGATGGCCTGCGCGGTCATTGAGGCAGTCATCGACGCAATCGAGTCGGAGAACCTGCTGGAGCGTGTCCGCCGGGTGTCGAGCTATATTCGCCAGACCTGCATCGTTGGCCCTGTGACAGGATATCAGGGCGCGGGATTCCTGACCGGCCTGCGCACGAATCGCCCGGCGAAGGAAGTGCAGGCTGATCTGTTGGAGTGCGGCATTCTCGCCGGCACGGCCACGGATCCCAACATCATCCGCCTGCTGCCGCCGTTCATTCTGCAGGAGGAACAGGTGGACATGCTGCGCGATGCGCTGCAGGACCTGACTGCATGAAGCGCTTCCTGGATCTTGCCGATTTTGAGCGCGACGAAATCAGCGCTCTTCTGCAGCTCTCGCACCGGCTCGAGACGAGCCCGGAACCGCGCGCGCTCGCCGGCAAGATCCTGGGACTGTTGTTCTTCAATCCCTCGCTGCGCACGCTGGCGTCGATGCAGGCCGGGATGGCCCGGCTGGGTGGCACCTCCTTCGTCATTACTCCCGGCCAGGGTACCTGGCAGCTCGAGACGAAGCTCGGCGCCGTCATGAATGGCGCGGCGGCGGAGCATGTGCGCGAGGGAATTCCCGTGCTCGCTTCCTACTGCGATGCCTTGGGTATCAGGGCGTTCGCGGATGGCAAGGATCTGGCCTTGGATCTGGCCGAAACCAACTTCATGGCCATGGCCGAGCTGGTGGACAAACCACTCATCAACCTCGAATCGGCCATGAACCATCCATGCCAGGCGCTGGCGGATTGGAAGACCATGGATGATCTTCAGATCCCCCGTGGTGGCAAGTTTGTTTTATCCTGGGCTTATCATCCCCGCCCACTGCCTTTAGCCGTTCCCTCCGCAGCTGTGCAAATGGCTGCGATGCGGGGGATGGAAGTGATTGTGGCGCGTCCTGAAGGGTTTGCACTACCCGCCGCGGTGATGGATAAGGCGCGAAGGGCAGCCGCTGTGTCGGGTGGGTCAGTTCAAGAGACCTCCGATCTTCGGCAGGCGCTCGAAGGGGCGCATATTGTCTACGCCAAGGAATGGGGATCCACACAGTATTACGGCGACGTTCCCGGCGACGCCAGGTTGCGGGCTGAGCTCCTGCACTGGTGTGTGCGGAACGATTGGTTTGCTACTACGGCACCTGATTGCCGACTCATGCATTGCCTACCCGTTCGCCGCAATACGGCGATCGCGGACGAAGTTCTCGACGGCCCGCGCAGCATCGTGCAGCGCGAGGCGTTCAACCGGCTGGTCGTGCAAACGGCCGTGCTTTATCAAATGCTGAAAGGAGTCTGAGGTAAAACTAATGATCATGCATCGCGGCGAACAGACACTGGCCATCCGGGCGCTCAAGAGCGCCGCTCCCTACATTCGCATGTACAAGGGAAAGACTTTTGTTGTGAAGGCCGGTGGCGGTGTATTCGCCGATACCGAATCAACACGAGCACTGCTGGAGCAGGTGGCAATCCTCCACTACTTCGGTGTGCGGGTCGTGGTGGTGCATGGTGGTGGACCTCAAACGACTGAGATTTCGGAAGCGCTCGGCGTGTCGGCACGGATGGTCGAAGGCCGCCGGGTCACCGACGAAAAGACTATCGACGTTACTTCGATGGTGCTCAACGGCCTGATCAACACGCGAATCCTGGGAATCTGCCGGTCGTTGGATATCGATGCGGTTGGCATAAGCGGTGTTGACGCCGGTTTGGTACGCGCACACAAGCGCGCTCCGGTGAAGATCGGATCGGGCGAAACTGTTGACTATGGTTTTGTCGGTGACATCGATGGCATCGACACGACTGTCATCCGCAAGTTGCTCGACAACGGCCTGATGCCGGTTGTCAGCCCGCTGTCGGCTGATGAACACGGTGTGTTACTCAACATCAACGCGGATACAGTCGCGGCCGCGATTGGTGCCGCGCTCGGTGCGGAGAAGCTGGTCCTGTGTACGGGCGCGCCCGGCATCCTGGAGCGCGTTGAGGACCCGACCTCCCTGATTTCCTACACCGACCTGCGCGGCCTCAAACGCCTGCGCGAGGAAGGCCGGATCGTGGAAGGCATGTTGCCGAAGGCCAAGGCGATCGAGAATGCCATTCACGGCGGCGTTCGCCGGGTTCACGTCGTGTCCTACAAAGCACCCGAGGGAATTCTCGGGGAAGTCTTCACGAACGAAGGCACTGGAACGCTGATTGTTGCTGACGTCAACGCTCTGACTCCTGCCGAACAGCAATCTGCCGCCGGCACCTGATGTCTCGCTCGTGGGATAAAGGAACGCTTCTCGGATGAGCCGCTTATGGGATAAGGGGGCGCCTCTCGACGGCCGTGTGCTGCAGTACACGGCTGGGGAAGACTATGCGCTCGATGAGCGGCTGGTTCGCTATGACGTTGCGGCCTCGCTGGCTCATGTTGAGATGCTTCATGTCCAGAAGTTGTTGTCGGCGGAGGATTTGGCGGTTATCCGCGCCGGACTGACGGCAATTGGCGAGGAGCATGCGCGGGGCGAGTGGCACATTTCCCTCGAAGACGAGGATGGTCAGACTGCGCTCGAGAAGCGGCTGACGGCTCGGATTGGCGCTGCCGGCGGGCGGGTGCACCTGGGGCGCTCGCGCAATGACCAGGTGTTGACGGCAGTGCGGCTGTATTTGCGCGATGCCATTTCGGACCTGGTGGCGGGGGCGTCGGGTGTTGTTGAGGCGCTGGATCGGCTCGGCGCGAGAGAGGGAGACATTGCCTTGCCGGGCTACACACACATGCAACAGGCTATGCCCAGCTCTGTTGCGTTGTGGGCTGGCGGGTTTGCGGCTGAAATTCGGGATGACGCCGACGGGTTGAGACAGGTCCAGCGGCGTGTCGGAAAGAGCCCGCTGGGGTCGGCTGCCGGGTATGGGACGCCTGGATTGCCTTTGGATCGCCTTTCTACTTCTGCGGCGCTCGGGTTCGATGGTGTGCAGGAGCCGGTCACGGCCGCTCAGCTCTCCCGTGGCAAGGCTGAAGCGCACCTATTGTTTGAGATTTCCCTTCTCGTGCAGGATCTCGGCCGCTTCGCCGCCGACGTGTTGCTGTTCTACACGCAGGAGTTTGCCTTCCTGCAGTTGCCGGATGCGTTTACCACCGGCTCGTCGATCATGCCGCAGAAGCGCAACCCCGATGTGTTTGAGTTGATCCGGGGCCGCTCGGCGACCGCGCTGGGTTGTTTGACGGAAGCGCTGGGCATTTTCGCCAAGTTGCCTTCGGGCTATCAGCGCGACCTGCAACTGCTGAAATTCCCGTTATTTCGCAGCATCGATATTGCGATGCAGACACTGGATATTCTGCCGCCGGCCATTGATGCCATGAAGTTCCGGCCGGAGCGGATCCAGTTGGATCCGGCTATTCACGCAGCCGAAGAGGCGAATCGGCTGGTAGTGACAGAGGGGATTCCGTTTCGCGAGGCTTATCGGCGCGTTGGGGCGAAGCTCAAGGGAAGCTGATGGGGCTTTGAGCGAGCCTCAGCCGGAGCTGACGAGCGCCGGCGAGCTTCGGGAAGGTTGACGGCGCGATGATTGTCGGGTGCAACGCATGCGTTGCACGGGTTGGCCGCGAGGACAACCCCGGGTCGACGGTGAGCGGCCTGTGGCCGCGCAGAAGGAGATGTGATGCGGCGCTTGATTCCTGCACTGTTGTTGGCATTTGCCTGGGTTGCACCCGCCTGGGCCGCTGAGCTGCCTTTCAAGGTGTTGTCGACGGGGCACGTCAAGGGCCAGGCGCAGGCCGGTCAGTCTGAGGCGCGGGACGCGAAGGCGCTTGCTGAAACCTGGTCAAAACTGGGATTGAAGGGCCCCGTCCCCAAGGTCAATTTCAAACAACGAATGGTCGTTTCGTGGGTTGGAGGCGGAAGCGCCTGCGACAAGTACGTGCTCACTCACGTGCGTCAGGAAGACGATCATGTCGCGCTCGAAATCAACCGTGTGCGCCCGCCAGCGGGGCGCATGTGTATCATGATTTTCTCGCCGAGCGTTATCGTGGCCTCCATTCCGCGGGTCAGCCTGCCAATCCAGGCTAACGTCTCCGGCGGTGGATCGACCGCCGGTGAATCTACCCGTTAGCCCGCGTCGCCGCCTCCTTCAGGACTGCCTTCAGGCAACTGCCTCGGCTTGAAGTCCGGATACTCCTCCAGCAGGAGCAGGGCTTCCTTTGGAAGCTCATCCAACTGCTCGTCGACGCCGTTCATGTCTGCAATGAGCTTCTTACGCATCTTCGGCGTCCAGAAGCTTTTAATGTGGTTCGAGATAGCGACGACGGCGGCGTGATGGTCGGGGTTGGCGCGGAAGAAGTTGCCAATGTCGTTGGCCATGTGGATGAGATGCTGCGAGTCGGTGGACATAGACGCTCCGCCTTTCGAGTAGTCGCGTTATGGATCGAACGCGATGACGGGGGTGCAGGTTCCTCTGGCGATGGTACCAAGGGTTCGGCCGCGTTTGTTGCGGCAGCGCGGTAGCTCGGGCGGTGACTCGGCAGGAGAGCGTTAGCACGTGGCATCGGAGCTGGCACCGGCCGATGCGCGACCGCTGCACAGCGGCAAGCGACCTCGCGCAGCGTCGGCGCCGGAGCGTGCCGTCGATGGACGTCCTCCTGGGTCGGGGCATACCGCCGTGCGTCGGCACGCCGTCGGGGGCCGGGGCGCACCGCCATGCGTCGGCAACCGTCGGGGGGCGGGAGCGCACCGCTATGCATCGGCAGGCCGTCGGGGGTCGGCTCGCTCCTATGCGCCACCGCGGGTCAGCATCGGCAAGCGTCGGGCGGCTGCATGTCGTCATGGGCGTGCGCGCCTACGCGGCCCGCCGCATTTCGGCCCCGGCGACGCGTAGTTGACTCAACTGCCAGCGGCGCGTGCCGAGCGGTCGCGCGCGCCGACTGTTCGACACGTGCTCCGCTGGCGCGCTCACGAAGCGCCGGGTTGGGCCTCAGGAGCTGCTTTGGCAAACGCGGGCAACGATTCCAGGTGCGCGCAGATCGCTCGCAACGTCGGGTACGGCTCGAGGTCACATTTGAAGCGCCGCGCGTTGTACATCTGCGGGACGACGTAGATGTCTGCGACCGTAACTGACTGCCCAAACATGTGGCGCCCGTCGCCGGTTGCGCGGCGCGCTTCCTGCTCCAGCCCACCAAACCCAACCGCAATCCAATGTCTGTACCAGGCATTGACAGTTTCTTCGTCATGCCCCAGCGGTGACCGGAGATAATTTAGAACTCGCAGGTTGTTCAGCGGATGCATGTCACAGGCAATTGCCAACGCCATCGCCCTGACGCGCGCTCGATTGACCGGCGACCGCGGCATCAATGCAGGGTCGGGATAAACCTCGTCGAGATACTCAATAATTGCGAGCGACTGTGCGATTGTCGTGCCTTCCACAGCCAAAGCAGGCACCAGCGCCTGCGGATTGATCGAACGATAATCCGGTTTTTGCTGGTCGCTCGCCGGAGCACGCAAATCAACTTCCACGGCGTCATGCTGTACACCCTTCAGATTGAGGGCAATGCGCGTGCGATAAGCAGCTGAGCTGCGGAAGTAGGTATAGAGCTTCATTTTGTGGCAGTGGGAGCAATGGTGTTGGTCAATGATTGTAGACCGTCAATATGACACTCAATCCGGTCCCCCGGTTTGAGCGGCCCCACCCCGGCGGGCGTGCCCGTAAAGATGAGGTCGCCGGCACGCAGCTCAAACAAAGTAGACAGCTCCGCAATGATCTCAGGGACACTCCAGATCATCTCCTTGATGTCCGATTGCTGTTGGGTCTCGCCGTTCAGTTTGAGCCAGATGGCTCCCTGGCTGACGTGACCCAATGAAGCCGGACGAATGGCGCCAATCGGAGCGGATCGGTCGAATGCTTTTCCGGTGTCCCACGGCAGGCCCTTCTTCTTCGCGGCGCCCTGCAGGTCGCGACGAGTCAAATCGTTGCCAACTGCATATCCGAAAACGTGGTCGAGCGCCTGAGCAGCGGGGATATTTCGTCCCGCCCCACCGACGGCGATGACGAGCTCGACTTCATAGTGGAAGTTCTCCGTCCGTGGCGGATACGGCACTGCAACTCCGCTGGCAACAATCGCGTCTGCTGGCTTCGTGAAGAAAACGGGTGGTTCTTTGACGTCACTGCCCATTTCGCGCACGTGGTCCGCGTAATTGCGGCCTACGCAATAGATTCTGTGCACAGGGAAACGCTGATTGCTCCCAGCGATTTCGACGCTGGGAATGGGCGGTGGGACAAAAACGTATTCGATCATATGCTGGCTGCCTCGAGGCGCAGACGCTAGGGTAGCTGTAGACTACCCGGCATGAGCATTTGGCGCACCCAGACTTCCGTCGAGCAACTTCGCGAGTTCTCACGTGACACGCTCGCCGACACAATCGGCATCCGAGTGACAGAAATAGGCCCGGATTTCCTCCGCGCCACCATGCACGTGAATCCCAGGGTGCATCAGCCCATGGGAGTCCTACACGGCGGAGCCTCAGTCGCGCTCGCCGAGACCGCTGGCAGCATCGCAGCCACGCTTTGTGTCGACAGAGATAAATATGTGTGTCTGGGACAAGAGATCAATGCGAACCATCTCCGTCCCATATCGTCGGGAATCGTGACCGCAACAGCACGCCCGTTCCACATTGGCAAACGCAGTCATGTGTGGGGCATCGAAATCCGCGATGAGCGGGATCAGCTCGTGTGTGTTTCGAGGATTACCATGGCGGTGGTCGACAGGCCGACGGGCACGGGCGACAAGCTGGCAACCGGGGCCGGGAAATAGAGCTATAGTGAGACATGGTTGACAGCTCCACCCCCAGCGCGACAGTTCCCGTGCGACAGGCCGATCCCTCGCTGGTGTCTTATACGAACGTCATCTACGCACTGCATTCGTTGTCAGTGTTGATTGGCATCACCTCGCCGGTGACGATCGTTGGCAGTTTCGTTTTCGGGATTCCATCCATTGTCGCGGTGATCATGAATTACGCGCGACAAAGCGACGCCCGCGGGACGTACCTGGAATCGCATTTCACGTGGCAGATCCGGACATTCTGGTTTGCCGTGCTATGGGCCCTGATTGTCTGGGGGCTGTCGTTGCCATTGATGCTTATTTTTGTGGGATTACTCACGCTGCCAGTTGGCCTCGTTCTGGTCGGCGTGTGGGTTGTCTATCGGGTTGTTCGTGGGTGGCTGGCGTTGCGCGACCGGCGGCCGGTGGGTGTATGAAGCGGTTACTGTTGTGTTTGGCAGGGGCTTTGTCTCTGACTTCCGTGCTGGGTTGCGGGCAGAAAGGCCCTTTGTATTTACCCCCTCGCAATGGCACCGTTGTTACCCGTCCTGCCGGTGCTGCCGGCACTCCGCCCCAGACAACGAACCCGTCACCGGCGCCTCAAAATTCAACCGCACTGCCGTCGACTACGACGTCGGAGTCCACCCCGTCCGGCACGTTGAGGCAGGATACCGGCCCCGCAACGCAGGGCTCGAAGCAGCCTACTGACAAGAACAAAGACTCATCGACGCAGCAAACGCCGAAAACTCCTTGATACCCGCGGTCTCGGCGCCACGCGCTGAAAGTCATCACCGCTGGAGACTGCCAGCACTCGAATTCGCCTTTTGAGTGCATCCAGGCCAACAGATGCCAGTACCAACGGAGCCGCGAACAGCGCCATCTGTGAAACACCATTGATGATGACCGCTTTGGTCGCGATCTCCACTATCTCTCTGAAGACGTCGCGAATCCCCGGTACAGTAGATTCATCCAATATTCGTGCGCACTCCTGAGCCTTTTCCAGAAAGACAGGGTCTTCCGTGGACTCAGCGCCTACGCCAAGCAAAGTCCCGAGAGTGATGAGGTGCAGATTTGAGCGCACTGATTCTATCGACTCGTGCAACAGCCGAAAATCGCGGCTTGCATTCATATCACGATATTCAACTCCCAAGCGATCCGCGCGAGCACGCAGCGCGGTGAGTCTCATTGTCAGATCAAGTCTGAGACCGGGGGCGACAACATTGTCGTAGACCAAAAGGAGGAAAGAGTAAATCAGCAACACCAGTAGAGCTATTTCCATATCCGCGGAACCTCGTTCGTTTTTAGTGCTCATGACGCACACGAAACCCACAGGCAATGACAGAGATCAACGCCATCAAGTAGCCAATCGAACTTCGGCGCTCGGCAAAATCGATCAACCTGTTCAGCAACTGAGCAAGACCGATCGGTGAAAGCTTCCAAATAATTAGCGACAGGATGATCGTTATGCACGCTGAACGAAACTGACCATTGTCGATAGAGTCGCGAAGCACGTCGCGCAGGAACTCAAAAGGACCCACTCTACCGCTGCCTCTTGTCCTTGTAGTATTGCCCGCCAAACTGACTCCGCATGCCGTCGTCCCATAAACGGGATTGCGGTGTTTCGGATCGACACCGAACCCCTATGTTTGAGTGTTTACGCTACTACGGAAAGCGGGCTGCTTTAATACCGATTTTTGGCCAAAAGACGCCAGTCTGCTACGCGCGAAATCCGACGCAACGTCAGATATCGTCGTCGGTGCGACTGCGTGAGATACAGCGTCGGGCGATCAGGCTCGGAAGAGATCTCTGAAGGGTCGTGCTTCGGAGCTGTTGGGGAAGACGGAGGATTCTAGAGCGCTTGATGCGACGAGGAGGTGTTCCGACAGGACGCCTTTCAGGACCGAGCGTAGATCGGCTGTTGGTTTCAGGTCGCGGCCTTGATAGAGGGCGTGGGATGAGAGGCCGGGCCAGTCGGCCAGCACTCGGCCACCTTGCACGGCGCCGCCTAACAGGAATGCCGCGGTGGCAGTGCCGTGATCGGTGCCACGGGTTCCGTTGGTGGCGGCAGTGCGGCCGAATTCAGTGGCGAGGAGGACGGCGGTGTCAGCCCACGCTGAGCCGAGCTCGTCCTTCAGTGTACGCAGGCCTGCGTCAAGAGCGGCGAGCCGGCCAGCCAATTGACCTTCAGCGCTGCCTTCGTTGGCGTGCGTGTCCCAGCCGGTTGTGTCAAACACCGCGACTTGCGGACCGTCATCGCGGCGCAGGAAGCTAGCTGCTGCGCGAACGACTTCGGTGTAGCGCATTGGTTTCCCGCGCTGAAGTTGGTTAGGGCGCACCTCCCCCGTCGCGTCGGCCACCGTACCCGGCCGTGACGTCTGGAGGGCAGGTGAGCCCATGGACGTGGCGTTGGCAGTCGTAGCTCCAGTCGCGGCCGCCAAAGCATTGGCGTTTGCCGTGGCCAACGCTGCGTGCGGGGCGGCGTGTGCTGTGCCGTGGGGAACGGCTGAACTCATCGAAGCATCGTGGGTACCGTTTGCGATCGCGTCAGGAACGGCGGAGTTCATTGCTGTATCGGTAGCACCGTTTGCAATGGCGTCTGCGGCGAGTGCGTCGGCGAGGCGTGAGGCTAACAGGGGGTCGCCGGCGTATAAATCTGTTATGCGCTCCAAGGTGTCGTCATCGAGGGAGGCGAGCTTTGATGGCGACCATGACGTTACGGACGCCGGGCCGCGCATGACCAGCGGAAAGTTTTGGCCGAGCGCCACACCTAGCTCCTTGCCGCGGCCTGCTTGCAATGAGGCAAGCGCACGGTTGAGCCAGCCGGTTTGCACGGCGTGCGGCTGCAGGGTGCCGTTTTCCAACACGTCCTGACCGTCGAAATGCGATCGTTCGCGGTAAGGGCTGGCGATGGCGTGGAAGACCACCAGCTCGCGTGCTGTGTAAGCGTCGTGGAGGAAGCCCAGGCCGGGGTGCAAGCCGAAGAAGCCATTCAGCGGCAGCGCGCCACCCGGCGCGCCGGGTGCTTTAAGCGCTAACTCGCGGCGCAGGCCTGCGTAGTCGGAATCGCCATAAGGCGGCACAGCAGCGAGGCCGTCAAGGGCACCGCGCATGATGATAAAGACGAAACGCGATTTGGAAGTGCCGGTACGCGCGAACGCGAGGCGGGATGTCAGGAATGCGCTGCCGAACGCTAGCGCACCGGACTGAAGAAAATCACGACGTTTTAGGGTTCGCATGACATCCTCAGATGAATGTTGCGGCCAGGCTGCCGAGCTCTGCGCCACCAGTTATAGCGGCTGATCACCTGAAATCCCGCCGTCTTCGCCAACCGCCTGGGGGATTCGCAAGGCTGGCGCGCCGAAGAGGTGTGCATAGAAAGTAAGGACATCGGAAGGCTGCGGCCAGTCGGCGGCGGCGGGTCGACTGAAAGGCTTCATCGCCGCATGAACTCCGGTGCTGAGAGCATCAAGGTGATTCCCTGTGCGCCGCTCGCTGCGCGGGAGATGGCGGTGCGGGTGGCCGGGGTCAGGTTGTCACCCAGCAATTGTGGCGCGAGGTCCTTCGCGTCGATCCGTGAACCTACCCGTTGGCCGACGGCGTCGGCCCATTCGATTCGTTTGATCAAAGCGGACGCGCCGTCCCAATCCGCGCTTTTATCCGGCCAGCCGGCAGGAGAGCCTGGGCTGTAGGTGCGTTGGCCCATCACTTCGAAGGCGGCGAGCGAGGCGCGACCTCCTTCTGCTGGAAATTGCAGGCCGCGGTATGTTGAAACGACGTAGTCGTTGGGCGTCTTGTACTTTGGGAGCGGCTGAGTCCATGCATCGGGTGACTCAACGAGCGCTCGATAGACCGTTGGCAGGTGCCCGTTACTGGACAGGAAGGCATTTGCGACGTGCTCCACAGCGCGAGTCGGTGGATCGTCAGCGATGAAGTGGCGCGCGAGCTTCGTGGCGATGAAATGGGCCGTGGCCGGCTTGGCCGCGAGATCGCGAAGCACCGCGACACCTTGATCGTAACCCGTGTCAGGATAACGCTTCCCGAGCACTACTTTTGCACCGGGTTCGTGGACCTCTGGACGGAAAACAAATTCGCCGGGCTCGCCGCCAGCGAACCGCCGACCGTAGCCATCGCCACCGATCGACCAACCGGTGATGACCTCGGCGAAGGTAGTTACATCGGCCTGAGTGTATCCGCCACCAACACCCAGCGTATGCAGCTCGAGTGTTTCACGCGCGAGGTTTTCGTTTATCCCGACGCGTCGCTGGCTCCCTTGTCGCCGTGCCAGCAAGCCGGCCGCACGTGAATGCGGACCAACAGACAGATGGTTGTCGAGATATAACAGCATCGCCGGGTGGCGCTCGACGGCAAGCAACATGTCACAGAAGTGTCCGAGCACGTTCGGGCGAATCGCTTCGCGCTCGAGACTTCCGGCTAGGCCGAGCACGAGATTCTTGTCAATAGATACAGCGAAGTGGTTCGTCCAGAAATACGTGAGACGTTCGACGAATGGACGATCGGTGGTGACACCCTGGCGGAGCCGGGCGGTAGCTTCGGCGACATAGATCGGCCGATAGACTTGGCCAATCTTCATGACGGCAGCGACGGCGTTCGCTTTGTCATCAGAATCAGACGTAGCCTCAGCGGCGGCACGCTTCGCGGCGCGTAGTTCACGACGCACTTCCAAGCCGCGAGCCAACGTTTCCGCGGAGCTGTGAAGCTCAGGTCCCGTCAGCAGCGGAGCGGCGCCGGATAGCTGCGCGTATAGCCAATCGCGAGGCTGCGACCCAATTTGAGCCAGTTCGCCTGGTTTGGCGCCCAGGCCAAAACGATTGGCCGCGATGGCGGGTGAGAACCGCTCGAGCACGTTAGGGGTCCTTCGGTGGCGGTGCTGTTCCCCTAAGCGCGCCACCACCAGGAGCGTTGACGGCAAAGCAGGCCGAAGTCGAGGCGCGTCCTTGAAATGAGCGCCAGGACCCCGCAAGCCTCTGGCTCGCGGTTGTCCATGGCTCTATTGCCCCGCCCGAAACCGGGCGCGGGTTCGTTATAATTAATATCCCCCCGCGTTGGCCTATCTCATGCCCAATTCCCCAGATCTGGTTCTCGTCGACGGTTCGTCTTATGTCTATCGGGCGTTTCACGCCCTGCCTCCGCTCTCCAACTCGCGTGGCGAGCCGACCGGGGCCGTTCATGGCGTGATGAACATGCTGCTCAAGTTTGTAAAGGACTATCAGCCGCAATGCATCGCGGTGGTCTTCGATGCTTCGGGGAAAACGTTCCGCGACGAGCTGTTCGCCGAATACAAGGCGAATCGGCCGCCGATGCCGAACGATTTGCGATCGCAGATTCAGCCGCTGCTGGAAATCATTCAGGCGCAGGGATTACCGATCCTGCGCATCGAAGGGGTGGAGGCGGACGACGTCATTGGAACACTGGCCTGCCGTGCGTCGAAGGCTGGCAAGTCGGTGCTCATCTCGACCGGCGACAAGGACATGGCGCAGCTGGTCGACGGCTCCATCACGCTCATCAACACGATGAGCAACTCCACGCTGGATCGTGAGGGCGTGAAAAAGAAATTCGATGTGTTTCCCGAACAGATCATTGATTACCTGGCGCTGGTGGGGGACAGCTCGGACAACATTCCGGGTATCGAGAAAGTAGGGCCGAAGACGGCCGCCAAGTGGCTGAACCAGTATCAGACACTGGACAATCTCATCACTCATGCGTCAGAAATTTCGGGAAAGGTTGGGGAGAATCTGCGGGCGGGCCTGGAGACGCTGGAGCTATCGAGGAAGCTCGCGACGATTCACACGGATTTGGAGTTGCCGCTGGCGCACGATCAGCTCACTCCAACAGCACCTGACACGGCGAGATTGCGCGATTTGTATACGCGATATGAATTGCGCTCGCTGTTGCGACAGATTGAGGGCGGCGACGCGGGCGCCTCAGCGGGCGCGGGTTATGGCTCCGGAGCGGGTGCCGGCATCTGGGGCGGCGGTGGCGCGGCGGCCAGCGGCACAACAGCGGCAACGGGTGCTGCCGCATCTGGCAGCGGCGCCAGCGGTGGGGCGCAGGGCACGGGCGCCGCGGCTGGCGGCGGCGCAGCAGGAAACCAACTTCACGTCTTCCCAGGCAGACTCATACCAGGCGCGCCCTTGCCCCTGGAAGGCGTCGAGCGCAAATACGAAACCATCACCCAATGGGCCGACCTCGAGCGCTGGATAGCGCTCCTCGGCAAATCCGATCTCTTCGCCTTCGACACGGAAACCACCAGCTTGGACTACATGAAGGCTGAAATCGTAGGCGTTTCCTTCTGCCTGGAACGCGGCATCGCAGCCTACGTACCGTTGCGCCACGACTATCCGGGCGCGCCCGAGCAGTTGGATCGCGACAAGGTGCTCGCGGCACTCGAGCCCATCCTGGAAGACCCGGAGCGCGGGAAAATCGGTCATCACCTCAAGTATGACGCCCACGTCCTGGCCAACCACAACATCGAGCTGGCCGGCATGCGGTTCGACACCATGCTCGAGTCGTATGTGCTCAACAGCGTGGCGTCGCGCCATGACATGGATGCAACAGCGTCCTGTTATCTCGGCATCAAGACCATCAAGTTTGAGGACATTGCCGGCAAGGGCGCAAAGCAGCTCACCTTCAACCAGATTCCAGTGGACAAAGCGTCGGAATATGCAGCGGAAGATGCCGATGTCACGCTCTGCCTGCACCGCACCCTATGGCCGCAGCTCGGCGAATTCCCGAAGCTGAAAAAGCTGTATGAAGAGTTGGAACAACCCCTGGTGCCGGTGCTGCTGCGGATGGAGCATCGTGGCGTGCTGGTTAATCGCGAGCTCCTGCGTGCACAGAGCCGCGAATTCGCAACCCAACTGCTGGAGCTGACCAAACAGGCGCACACGGTTGCGGGTACTGAATTCAACGTCGACTCGCCCAAACAGTTACAGCAGATTCTCTTTGAGAAGCTGCAGATACCGGTGACGCGCAAGACCCCCAGCGGCCAACCCTCCACGGCGGAGGACGTGCTGGAAGAGCTGGCGCTCAGTCACCCACTGCCGCGGATCATTCTCGAATACCGCGCCCTGGCGAAGTTGAAATCCACCTATACCGACAAGCTGCCGGAGCTGGTGGATGCAAAGACTGGACGCATCCACACGTCCTATCACCAGGCTGTGGCGCAGACAGGAAGGCTCTCCTCAGCCGATCCCAACCTGCAGAACATTCCGATTCGTCGACCGGAAGGTCGAAGGATCCGCCAGGCGTTCGTGGCCCCGGAGGGCTATGTGCTCATGGCAGCGGACTATTCGCAGATCGAGCTGCGAATCATGGCTCACCTGTCAGGCGATGAAGGCCTGCTGTCAGCATTCTCGGAAGACCGTGATGTCCACGTCGCAACGGCGGCGGAAGTCTTCAGTGTCCCGCTCGACTCGGTGACCTCCGACCAGCGCCGCACGGCCAAAACCATCAACTTCGGGCTCATCTACGGCATGTCGCCGTTCGGCCTGGCACGACAGCTCGGCATCGATCGCGGGTCTGCGACCCGATACGTAGAGAGGTATTTCGCACGCTATCCGGGCGTGAAACGGTTCATGGATGAAACAAGACAAAACGCCAGGGAAACCGGCTTCGTGGAAACCGTGTACGGGCGCCGCCTTTACCTCCCTGATATTCGCTCAGGGAATTCGGCTATGCGCCAATACGCGGAGCGAAGCGCGATCAACGCGCCGATGCAGGGAACCGCAGCGGACATCATCAAGCGGGCAATGATTTCGGTGGACGCCTGGTGTCAACGAGAGGACGCCCCCGCGCGTCTAATCATGCAAGTACACGATGAACTGGTGCTCGAGGTCCGCGCGGATGCGACTGAGAGTGTTGCCGAGGCCATCCGCCACCAGATGACCAGCGCCGGTGAATTGCGTGTCCCGCTGCGGGTCGACATCGGCACAGGCGCCAATTGGGACGAGGCGCACTAGGCCAGCGCCACGGGCAGTCGGCATTGGCACCACGCGCCGGCTCCCATCCGGACCGGCTCTGTCGAGATCTACAGTGAATGTGTAGCCATTGGTCGCGAAAAGACCAAAACTGGAACTCTTCCGCCAGTCGGACGTCTCAGTAGGGTCGACTACTGAGGGACACTTATGCGCAAGGTTCTATTCGCCGCTCTTCTCCTGACCGGCCCTGCGGGCGCCGCGTACGCTCTCGGGCCGGACGCCTACATTGGCGCAGGCGTCAGCCAGGCCCACGTGGGCAACATTTTCGGCTCTGGACGTGACTTTGACCTGAACAACACCGCTTGGAAGGCGTTCGTGGGTGTCCGACCGCTCCCATTCCTGGGAGTGGAAGCCAATTACATGGATCTGGGCAGCGAATCGCGCAGCTTCGGCTTCAATGGCCTGGACTACCGAGCTCACGTTGACGCCCACGCATTCTCAGCCTTCGCAGTGGGATTCGTGCCCCTGCCGGTGCCTTTTCTCGATATTTTTGGCAAAGCGGGAGCTGCGCGGTGGACCCTCGATGGACACGATAACGCGTCGCTTTTTGCCCTCGATGACCACGGAACTGACTTCGCCTGGGGAGGAGGCGCCCAAGCGCATTTTGGTGCACTGGGATTAAGGCTGGAATATGAGCAGTTTAACGTCCGCAATACCGATGGCGCGAAAGTCGTCAGCTTCGATGTAGCCTGGCATTTTCTGTAGCTAAATCACCACACTGTCACAGCCAAGCCGCTGATATCGATAGAATTTTTTCGAAAATTATTTCGGAACTTCCAGCAGCGCGGGGCGTCTGACTACCTGAGAGCTCACGCTCTCCCCGCTTCCCTCCCTGAGCGGGTCGATCCGGTTCATGAGACCTGTACCGGATCAGTCTGCCCCGGTGGCCTGGTCAAGGTCATCGGGGTTTTTTATGCCCGTTTGGGCGGCATGCCCGTTTGGGCGGCGCTACTCCGGCCGCGCCGGAAACACCCTATCGTCCAACCACTCTTCCAGAAGCTTCCGGGCTTCCTCGTTGCCGGTCTTGTCCGGAACCGAAAAAAGCTGGGCCGTGCCGCGATCTCCCAGGAACGCGCGTGTTTCGCGCAGAACTTTGCCGCCTTCGCTGCGATTCAGCTTGTCCGCCTTGGTCAGCAGCACATGAATGCGCAGCGGAGGCTCGGCCCAGTCGAGGAGCGCCTCATCTCCGTCGGTGATTCCGCGCCGAGAATCGACGATCAGAAATAGCCCCCGAAGCGACGCTCGGGGTTTCAACGCATTAATAAGAGGCTGCCAAGTCACGCGCTCAGCCTCGGGACCCGTGGCGTAGCCATATCCCGGCAGATCCACGATCCGCTGATGCGTCCCCAACTCAAAGAAGTTGAGCAACCGCGTCCGGCCAGGCGTTTTACTGGTACGCGCTAAGCCACTTCGCTGAGTGATGGCATTGATCGCGCTGGACTTGCCCGCATTGGACCGTCCGACAAAAGCGACTTCCGCGCCCATATCAGCCGGAAACTGCCCCGGAGCAGCCGCGCTGAGAAGAAAATGACCCTGTGAAAATCGACTCACGTTCGTAGTGTACAATTCCGCGCCCTCGCACCACGGGACAAAGCGGAAAGAAAACAATGGCGAAGATGATGAGAGCCGGTTGGGCGGGTCTCGCTCTGCTGGCCGCGACGCTCAGTTATGCGCAGACGAGCGCTGCACCCGACAGCCCTTTTTCCACCGGTAAGGTTCAGGACGGAGCGACCAAGACTGCGGTCTGCACCGGATGCCATGGCCCCAACGGAAACAGCTCCAGCCCTGACTGGCCACGGCTCGCCGGTCAAAGCGCCGTCTACATCGCGGAGCAACTGCACCTGTTCAAGAGCCAGGTGCGCCCCAACCCGGTAATGATGCCGATGGCTGCGAACCTCAGCGATCAGGACATCAACGACATCGCCGTGTACTTCGAGGCGCAGACCCCGCAGGGCCTCGAAGCCGACCCCAAGAACTGGCAGGCAGGCGAGGTGCTCTACAAGCGTGGTGACAAGGCGCGGAACATCCCCGCGTGTGTTGCGTGTCACGGTCCTGGTGGCCGAGGCAACCTCGCAGCCGGTTATCCGGCACTTCGCGCGCAACAGTCGGTCTATGTCGTCAAGCAGTTGAACGACTACGCCAGTGGCGCACGCTATACCGGCGCCAAGAATCCGGCTGCACCCAGCCGCAATGGAGCAATGATGCTCACTATTGCGAAGCGGTTGACGCCCGAGGAGATGGCTGCCGTGGGGTCGTACGTTCAGGGACTGCGCTGACGCACCCGCGGACCCCCAGCCCCGTACTAATCATGAGTTTGTGGCCAGGATTAATTTGAGGCCCAGTTTAATTAAGGAAGTTGCGATGTTTCGATCGATCGCTCTGACTGCGTTTCTGACGTTGATCGTGTGCTCATGCGCGCGCGGCTCGCAGAATCACCCGGTGACCCAGGCTGCTTCCAAACCACAGACGCCGTCGGTGATCCAACAGGAAACGCCGCCGCCGACGCAGCCTGATGCCACGACTCAACAGACGGAAGTCCAACAGGCGACCGCCGCACAGGAAAAGGGCGACGAGCCGGAAGATGATCCGCGCGCGGCTCGCGGCGACTCCGGGCTGGAGCGATTGGCCGCATTGCCGGCTGATGCACAACTGCCCGGCGGCAAGTGGAAGCCGGGCGTCAACTACGATCCGCTGGTGCCCGCCCAGCCCACGACGGTTGGCCCGGGGAAGGTCGAGGTTACGGAAGTGTTCTGGCTCGGATGCCCGCACTGCGCAGCCCTCGAGCCGTTCATTCAGAGCTGGTTGAAGAACAAGCCCGCGTACATCGAGTTTGTGCGCGTGCCCGTGATGTGGGGACCGGCCCATCGCGCCCATGCTCACCTCTTCTATACGATTGCCGCACTGAATCGTCAGGACCTGGTGCAGAAGGCATTTGATGCCATCCAGAACCAGCACCAGATGTTGTTCGGCCAATCCGAAGACGAGACTCTGAAGGCGCAGTTGGCCTGGGCCACGTCAAATGGTGTCACGGCCGAAGACTATACGAAGGCGTACAACTCCTTCAGCGTCAATTCCAACCTGCAGCGCGCCGAGCAACTGACACAGCGTTATCACGTCGAGGGCGTGCCGCTGGTTGTCATCAACGGCAAGTACACGACGGATGTCGCGAAGGCCCAGGGTCAGAGCAACCTGATCCAGCTCATTGACGACCTGGCCGCGTCGGAGCACAAGCGCTAGAGCCCTTCGAAGGCCGCGCATGCTGAACGTTTTCGTTCCGCGGCCCGTCGGACTGGTCAGCGTCGAGCTCGAGCCCGGCGCTGACCTCCCTGCCGAGGCCCTGTGGATCGACCTGCGTGAGCCCACGCCGGAAGAAGAACAGCTCGTCGAAAAAACACTCGGCATCGACGTGCCGACCCGCGAGGAAATGCGCGAGATTGAAGCGTCAAACCGCTTCTACGAGGAAAACGGCGGCCTGTACATGACGGCCACGCTGGTTACCAAGCTCGATACGGACCTGCCCGAACGCACTCAGGTTACTTTCATCCTCACGGGCAACAAGCTCGTGACCAACCGGTATACGGATCCACTTCCGTTCCGCCGATTCATTGCGTATGCGGCCCGTCACCCGACGGTGGCCACCTCGGGCTCGATGGTGTTGGCGGGCCTCCTGGAAGCCATTGTCAATCGCATTGCCGATGTGTTGGAAAAAGTCGGTGGCGATATCGACACGCTGTCATCCAAGATCTTCTTCCGCTCCTACAGCACGAGCACCCCGCTGGATTTCCGGCACATCCTGGAGCGGATCGGACAGAGCGGCGACCTCGTGTCAAAGGCAAGCGAAAGTCTGATCAGTCTCACGCGGCTGTTGGGTTTCGTGCAGCAGAGCGGCAACACGCTCGTGACTCAGGACTCGCGCGCCCGTTATCGGATCCTTTCGCGTGACGTGCTCGCCATGACCGATCACTCCACGTTCCTCAGCAACAAGGTGCAGTTCCTGCTCGATGCCACGCTGGGCATGGTCAGCATCGATCAGAACAGCGTCGTCAAGATTTTCTCGGTCGTCACCGTCTTCCTGTTGCCGCCCTCGTTCATCGCCGGGTTCTTCGGAATGAACTTCGAGCGGCTGCCCCTGTTGCACGACAGCCGCGGAGTCACCATCAGTGTTGTGTTGATGGTGGCCTCCGCAGTGTTGCCCTACCTCTGGTTCAGGCACCGCCGCTGGCTTTAGCCCGCAGTTCCGCGAAGCCTTCCGCCGCCTTCTGCACTTCGGGAGTGAAGTCCTCCATCTCCTGCACCTGGCGGACTTCCACGATCTCGTTCTCGCCGCCCGGAATCTTTTTGGCCCACTCGATGGCCTCGGCGCGGGAATTGACGCGGATCATCCAGTAACCGCCCAGAACTTCTTTTGCTTCCGCGAACGGACCGTCGGTAACCAGGGGCTTGCCACCCTTGAATGACACTCTGGCGCCCATTGAGGGCGGATGCAGACCATCGAGGGCCACGAGCACGCCGGCTTTCTGCAGCGCTTCGTTGTATCTCATCATCGCTTCGACGGCCTTCGGGTCCGGCATCGTCCCCGGCGCGGCGTTCTCATAGCCCTTGGGGATCATCAGCATCATGAATCGCATCGAGTCTCTCCTCTTTGTCGACGTCCGAAGTTTACGGAACTGGCCGAAGGACGCGGGAGAGCCACTCACTTCGACAAATTCAATTCATTCAGTGCGCGAATCTGCAGATGCGTGGAGTCCGAGGGCGGCAGCAGCTCGTTGGCCTGCTTTATGAACGCGGGAACGTCCGCGGGCGGCATGGGACGGCTGATGAGATAGCCCTGTGCGTAATCGCAGCCGAGGCGTCGCAGCAGATTCCAGGCCTCGGGATCCTCGACGCCCTCGGCAACCACGCGCAGGTCCATGCTGTGCGCCAGCTCAATCGTCGATTTGACAATGGTGGCCGCGTCAGTTCCGGCACGAGCGCCGATGAGGAACGACCGGTCGATCTTGAGCTCGTCCACGGGCAACAGGCTCAACTGCGACAGTGATGAATGCCCCGTACCGAAATCGTCGATGGCGAAGCGAACGCCGGCGATCCGCAGCAGCTGCATATTCCGGGCCGCCAACTGGGGGTCCCGCATCACCGCGCTTTCCGTGATTTCCAACAGCAGGGAAGTACATTCAACCCGTTGAGCTTGCAGCAACTGCAGGATCTCATCGCCGAGCCCGGGATCGAGGATATCGGGCGCTGACAGATTGACCGCCAGTTCCACATCAAAGCCGCCCCGGCGCCACTCGCCCATCTGGCGGATCGCCTCGCCCAACACCCAGCCCGTCAGCCTGCGTGAGCCGCCGGTACGTTCCGCCAACGGCACGAACTCAGCCGGGCTCACAAAACCGAGCTGCGGATGTGTCCAGCGGACCAGCGCTTCCATGCTCGTGACAGACCGCGTCTGCATCGCAACCTTGGGTTGATAGACCAACGTCAGCGCGTTCGAATCAATGGCGCCACGCAGGTCAGTAACCAGCTTCAACCGGCGGCGATGCTCCTCATCACCCCCCGGCTGATAACTGGCAACACGTGTCCATGCCTCATCGGCGTCTTCGATGGCAATCTGAACCCTGCGCAGCAACTCACTCACTGTTTGCCCGTGATCCGGATACAGGCAAACGCCGGCGCCTACGTGCAATTCCAGGCTCATTTCCTCGAGATGAAAGCCGCGCCGGATGAGACCCGCCATCTGGTCGGCATACAACAGGGCACGCTGGGCCGTGCAGTTCAGCGCAATCAACAGGAACTGACTCTCACCGAGCCGGGCCACGATGTCGCCCGGCGCCGAGTTGGCACGCAGCCGGCGCGCGGCCTCACGAAGCACATCATCACCAACATGATGGCCAAGAGAGGCATTGATCTCACTCACCATCCGAAGATCAATGAGTAGCAGGGCAACCTGTCCCGGGCTCCCGATGATTTCGGCCAGTCGTGTTTCCACGAACGCACGGTTGGGTAAGCCGGTCAGGGAGTCATGATGCGCCTGGTAGGTAATATCCGCCTCGCGCTCCGCGATGTTCTTCTGCATCGTATTGAAGGTGTCCGCCAGACTGCGGAACTCGGCACTGCCGGTGGCAACAACGGCGATATCGTACCGGCCTTCCTGAATCCGCTCTGCAGCAACCACCAGATCACCGATGGGACGTGTAGCGCTGCGACCCAGTACAGTGCCGATGATGGCTGTCAGCACGAGCGCAATACCGTCAATCAGGAGCAAGGCATCCCTGACATCCCGATAGGGAGCCAACACTTCGTGCATGGATTTCTGAACAACCACATCCACGAAGTCGCCACGGCCTTCGATGCGTTGGGCGAACGTGAGGTAGTCTGAACCACCGACGCGGGATACGTAGGGATCCTGAATTAAAGCCGCTCGTGTTGCGATCGTCTTGCGCAGTCCTTCCGGCAGACTGGACGCGATCCGAGCCGCGCCTGCGGACCCGTAGGCAACCAAAGTTACATCGGCGCCCACGAGATCGTGCATCTTCCGGGCGAGCTCGTCGTTGACGACAAACCCCATTGCCACCCACGCGATGGTTTCCGGAGTCCTGACCGGCGCCAGGAAAAACTGGTAGTAACGATCGGCGAGGGCGCGGAAGACGGGCAGATCACGCTGGTCTTTGGTTTCGGTCAACAGACTTTCCAGCGACAGGCCTTTGCCGATGCCACCGGGAGCCGTGGACGCCAGCACTTTGCCGTGAATATCGGTCAGCAGGACCAGGTCCGCGCCGATTCGCTGGGCGTTGTTCGTGGCAGCCGAAATGATGGTGGGAATATCGCCGCCGGCGACGGCTTCCCGGAAACCGAAATCCGCGGCCATGACCCCTACGCCATTGGCCAACTGCCCCGCACGGAACTGGATCAGCTGTTGAGCGAATGACCCGCCGGAGCGCAATTCTCCTGCTGCCCGGCCCTCCACATCATGTGCAGTACTAACCAACACCGCGGCGAGCGTCACAGTCTGAGTGACGACCACCAGTCCGATGATCAATACGAGAAGCCGTTTGCGGAAGCTGCCCATGGAACCGACTCTGATGCCCGCTGTATCGTAGGCACTACGAGCCCGTTGTTGTTAGCGAACAGGTACCGGATTGAAGCCTTCCGCAACTTGCCTGCTTTTGTGGGGACTCCTGCACGTCAGCAATGTATGTGCAGGCAATCTGGTTGTCGCAGTGCAAACATCCAATGGACGCCCCCTGGCGGGAGCCGTCGTTACTCTCCGGTCCCTGACAGCCGACAATCATCCGGGCATTCGAGTGAATGCCGTCATGGACCAGATCAATCGCACATTCGTGCCCGATCTCCTGGTCATTCCCGTGGGATCGACCGTAGCGTTTCCCAACAGCGATTCAGTCAGCCACCAGATTTACTCGTTCTCACCGGCGCGCAGATTTCAACTGCCGCTGTATCGCGGCAAGCCGTATCCACCCGTCGCCTTCGATGAGCCGGGCATTGTCACGCTCGGGTGCAACATCCACGACTCGATGCTTGCCTACGTGCTGGTCACCGCAGCTCCTTACTTCGGTCGAACTGATGCCGCAGGCTCGTGGTCCGTGGAGCTTCCGCACGGAACGTATCAGGTCACTGTCTGGCAGCCACGAATGCAGGAAAGCTCACAGGAGACGGTAACCGTTGCTGCGGACCGTGCGGATCTGACGGTTCGCCTGACAAAAGCTCTCAAACCCGCGCGGCTCGAGAGTCGGCACTCCTGGGATACTTACTGATGAGTACGATTGCAGTGTTGGCTTTGGCGGCCGTCCTCAGCGTCCCGGATTGGGAGATGGACGTGGACGTACGCCTCGTCAGCTCACAGGGAGAACGGTCTGTTGTGAACGGTGGGCTCGGAACATTGCGCTACGACGACAGCCAGTCGGGGCTGCGGTTGGGACGAGCTCGATTTGCTCTTTCCGAAACGTTCGGCGAGGTCTGGTCACTGCACCTCGATGCCTCCTCGTGGGCAGACCACGACCGCAATCCGGTGGATCTGACAGAAGCGTATCTGCAATTTCGCCCCTATCCGTTTGGCACCGGCTATCGCTTTCGACTCAAAGCCGGTGCGTTCTACGCGCCGATTTCATTGGAGAACCGGGCAGCAGGTTGGGAATCGCCCTACACACTGTCATATTCAGCAATCAACACCTGGGTGGCTCAGGAGCTGCGCACGATCGGTGCCGAGGGCCAGATCGACTGGCTCGGCACACGCACCAGCCACGCGTTCGACCTGGCATTGCTGGGTGGCGTGTTTGGTTGGAATGACCCGGCCGGGATGGTCATCGCCGATCGAGGCTTTTCCCTGAGTGACCGGCAGACAACTTTGTTTGGACGGGTCGGCGCACCTCATTCAGGGCCTTTGCCGCCCATGCAGCTTTTTGGCGAGATCGACCACCGGGCAGGTTTCTACACTGGCGTTGAGGCACGGTACTTCGACCGGGTCGTGGTTCGGGCCCTGCACTACGATAACAGGGGCGATCCGGCGGCTTTCGATGCCGCGACCGGCAATTTCGCGTGGAACACACACTTCAATGCGATAGGGATACGGGCGCAGAGCGCAGATGGCTGGACGGCTATCGTGCAGTACCTCGATGGCGAGGCAGCCCTTGCGCCCTCAAGTGGCTACGACGGTGAGGGCTACCCCTTCAAAGCCCGCTTCGCGCTGGTGTCCAGGGAAACCACGCATGGGAGGATCAGCCTCCGTTACGACTCATTTGCCGTGAACAGCGAATCCGATGAAGGCGAAGGCGCACAGCATGGCCATGCCTGGACCGCGGCGTACGTCTTTGAACCGGATGCTCGTTGGCGTTTTACGCTCGAATGGCTTCGTGTCGTCAGCAACGCTGAAAATCGGCCGCTCTATTTGGGCATGCCAGCGCGCGCGACAGAAACCCAGGTGCAGCTGGCCGCGCGCTTTGCGCTGGGAGCGCCCGCCCGGTAGACTTCGCGCCCCTCTATAGCATTGATTCGGAGCGTTTTTCATGGGTAAGGGAGACAGCAGGAGCCGTCGCGGCAAGATTTATCAGGGCTCTTTCGGCAAGACCCGCCCAAAAGATCCGGCCAAGAAGAAAAAGCGCGCCGCCGCCAAGAAGTAGCCCTCCTGACCGGGGCGTAGCTCGAGCCCCCGGCCCGGACCGTGTATTGATGGGCCATAAATGGACGAGGCTGCAACGGAACACCACTTGCGACTGTGCGTTGAGTTCCCCCCGGCACTGTAAAGGAGCCGCGGCGGCCTTCCCGACATACAGTGAGGTGACCCATGAATCGCAGCCTTATTCTCTTGTGCATGAGTGCCTTGGCACTGGTGGCCTGCTCCAAGCAGCAGTCGACTTCGCCGGGCCCGGCAGATTCGTCCACGACAGCCCCAGCCGCGCCGGCAGATTCGACTACGACGACGCCACCTGCTGATCAAGCCAGCCCGTCGACGACGCCACCGCCGGACAGCAGTGGTACAGCGACTCCGCCTCCTCCGGCTGATTCCACCACTCCGCCGAAGTAAATAAACTGCGCCCGAAACGGCGCTGTTTTGCGGTACCGTGCATCCCCCCGGCCCGTACGGGTCGGGGGGATGCCCCCTGTTTCAAACTGTTTCAGCAGGAGTGATTCTCATGACCAAGTACGCGCTTCCGGATCTTCCATACGACTACGGTGCGCTCGAGCCGCATATCTCCGCCAAGATCATGCAGCTCCATCACGACAAGCATCACAAGACGTATGTAGATGGCGCGAACCAGACGCTCGAGAAGCTGCACGACGCGCGCGAGAAGGGCGACTTTGCCGCCATCGCAGCGCTCGAGCATGCGCTCGCGTTCCACGTGTCGGGCCACGTGTTGCACAGCATTTTCTGGAAGAACCTGTCACCCAACGGCGGCGGCAAGCCCACCGGCGAGCTGGCCAGCGCCATTGACCGTGATTTCGGCAGCTTCGATAAATTCAAGGCGCAGCTCACCAAGGCCGCGGCCACCTGCATGGGTTCCGGCTGGGGCGCGCTGGTGTTTGACACCGCATCGAAGTCGCTTCTGACCGCGCAGTTCCACGATCACGAGTCGCAGACACCGCAGGGCGGCCTGCCGCTGTTGGTGCTGGATGCGTGGGAGCATGCCTGGTATCTGCAGTACCTCAACGAGAAAGTGAAGTTCTTCGATGCAATCTGGAACGTCATCAACTGGAAGGATGTCGCGGAACGCTTCGACAAGGTGAAGGGAATCTCCCTCCTCGCTTGAAAAAGCAGCCGGCGCGGCGCTTCGTCGAGGTACGAAGTGCCGCGCGACCGTATCCCCCCATTTCCGACTATGCCTTGATCGGCGACTGTCACTCGGCGGCGCTGATCTCCCGCGCTGGTTCCATCGACTGGTGCTGTCTCCCCCGATTCGATTCCGACAGTTGCTTCGGCCGCTTGCTGGATTGGAAGCAGGGCGGCCATTTCACCATCACTCCCAAGGGAAAAGCCCGAGTCAGCCGCGAGTATGTGTCGGACACGCTCGTTCTCCAGACCACCTACAGGTCGGGACGCAACATCGCCCGGGTCACCGACTTCTTCTCAATGCGCGTCGGCGGGCGTGATCGACCGCGGCGCGAGCTGGTGCGAATCATCGAAGGCGTCAAAGGCAAGATGACATTTGACGTGTCGGTGGTGCCGCGCCTGGACTACGGCGATGTGAAGCCGTGGATATTTTCAGGTGGCCATAACGCGCACTTTGCTGTTGGAAGCAACACTGGAATCCGCATCTTCGGCGACGTCCAATATGACGTCGACTCCCACGACCTGCATGCGGAAGTCCAGGTTTCTCCCCGCAAGAAGGTCTATATCGGCCTGCAGTTCTTTCCCCCCGAAGAGGCCAACGCAAATGCCGCTCCACGGCGGCACAAACCGGCAAAGTTGCTACAGGCGCACCTGTTGGAGACGCTTCGCTGGTGGCACGAATGGTCCGACAAGATCATTTACAGGAACGGCCCTGGAGTCAACATCGTCCGGTCGGCCATCACGCTCAAGGCGTTGACCTATGCTCCGACCGGGGCGATTGTTGCGGCTCCAACAACTTCGTTGCCCGAGCTCGCCGGCGGAGAGCGCAACTGGGATTATCGTTATTGTTGGATTCGTGATTCCATTTTCACCGTCTGGGCGTTGAATGCAGTGGGCGCCGCCTCCGAAGCGGTGGGTGTCCGGCATTTCATCCAGCGCGCCGCCAGCGGAAACGCAGAGGATCTGCAGGTGTTGTACGGCGTCGACGGCAAACGGCGCCTGACGGAAATCGAGCTGCTGCACCTCGAAGGCTGGCGGGGCTCGAAGCCGGTGCGGATCGGCAATGGCGCGGCGCGTCAATATCAGGCCGACATGTACGGGCTGCTGCTCGAGTTTGCCTGGCAGTGGGATCACCTCGGACACCGGCCCACACCCGCGTACTGGGAGTTCCTGCGCCAGATCGTCGAGGCAGCCGTTGCCAACTGGCCCTGTCCCGATCGCGGCATCTGGGAAGTCCGCTCACGCCCCCTGCACTTCGTGCATTCCAAAGTCATGTGCTGGGCGGCCGCCAATCGGGGGGTCGCCCTGGCCGAAAAATACGGGCTGCCGGCGCCCTTGGAGAAATGGCGCGCCGCGCGCGATGAGATACGGGCAGCCATCGACAAACGCGGCGTGGATCATAAGAGAGGCATCTATGTGCGCAGCTTTGGATCCACGGATGTTGATGCCGCGTTATTACTCTTACCGATAACGGGGTTTGTGGCTTACGACGACGAAAGAATGGTCCGCACGGCGCAGGTCATCAGCAAAGAGCTCATGCAGGATGGCTTGATTCTGCGGTACCGCCGCGAGGACGGCCTTGCCGGCTCCGAAGGCGTGTTCCTCGCGTGTACTTTCTGGCTGGTCGCCTGCCTGGCGCACGCGGGACGGAAGGAGCAGGCCGGCAAGCTGTTCAAACGGGCGGTCGCGACCGGCAATGACCTTGGATTATTTGCCGAGGAGTACTCGCGCCGCGGGCGGCAGATGCTCGGCAACTTCCCGCAGGGATTGACCCACTTGTCACATATCGGCGCGGCACTCGCCCTCATGAACTTCAAGCCACCTCAGCACTGAGTATGGGCCCGCCGCGGCATTCATCGCGCGCAGGCTCTGTATTGCGATCCATAGGGTCGCTGCTGTATGACGCAGCCAACGGTTGGCTTGACAACCGTGCATCCCGCACCGGAGCCGCGCTCGCTTTTTACACTGTCTTCTCCCTGGCGCCGGTACTCACTCTGTCCATCGCGATCGCCGGCTTTTTCTTCGGCGAGGCAGCGGCGCGGGGCGAGATTGTTGATCAGATCCGTGACCTGGTGGGACCCCAGGGGGCGGAGCTGCTGCAATCGGTTCTGCAGAACGCGAATCGTCCCGGCGCCGGTCTCGTCGCCACCGTCATCAGCGTCATCACTTTGATCCTGGGCGCAAACACTGCCCTGGCCGAGCTCAAAGCCGGGCTCGATCAGACGTGGCAGGTGCCTCCGGAGCGCCGCACCGGCTTCTGGTATTCGGTGCGCACCAGACTATTGTCGGTCGGGTTGATTCTCTCATTGGGCTTCCTGCTGCTGGTGTCACTCGTGATCAGCGCTGCCCTGACCGCGCTCGAGCGGATCTCACGCGGTGAGATGCTGGTCAACACGGCTTTGACCTGGGCGAACTTCCTGTTTGCCTTTGCGCTGGTCGCCGCGCTTTTTGCCACGATCTACAAAGTACTGCCGAGCGTCAAGATTGCCTGGCGGGACGTGACAATCGGCTCGCTGGTGACCGCGTTCCTGTTTACTCTCGGCAAGTTCGCCATTGGCGTCTACATCGGCAACAGTGGCGTGGCATCGGCCTACGGCGCGGCCGGATCGGTGGTGTTGATCCTCATCTGGGTTTACTACTCCGCGCAGATCCTGTTGTATGGCGCCGAGTTCACCCATGCTTTTGCATACAAGTTCGGCTCGTACGCGAAGAAATCTTCAGAACAGCGCGCGATCTAACTCCGCCTGACAAACGCGCGTCCCTGGCGCGTGGATCGAGTTCACATTTTATCAAATGTCCCGTTGTGCGTACCGAGCAACACGACGGAATATGTTGACTGTCGCCGATCCTCAAAAAGAAGAAACATCATGTTGCCCGACCTGGATCTGTTCCCCGTGCGGACCGGAGGTCACAGGCTCGATGTTGGGATTTCCCTCGTCCTGATGCTGACTGCTTGGCTTTGCGTCTGGTTCGTTACCGGCATCGGCAGCCACATACGGATATTGACCGAGGCTCGGGCAGATGACGTCTGGTTTGAAGCCGACGTCGTCCGTGTCTACGACGACATGACAGACAGGGGTGCCAATCACTATCGGACAACAGTGCATCCGCTATTTCCGCTGTTGACGTACCCGGTCGTCCACGCGATCCACAAACGGTTTCATGTCGATGACATTCGCGCAGTCAGAGCAGTCATCGCCGCGACAGCGGGCATCTGGCTGGCGGCGTTTTATTTCCTGCTCCGACTATTACGGTGTCGCCCGCCCGATGCCACGTTATTCACGCTCGTTGCAGCAACCACTTCCGCCGCCCTCTTCTGGACGGCGATCCCGGAAACCTATGAGTTTGGATCATTGACCATTCTGGTCGTACTGATCGCAGCCGCCATTGCCGAGCGGCGCGCCGCCATACCCGCCTGGGTTGATGTCGCGGCCAGCGCGGCTTCGATGAGCATCCTGGTGACCGATTTTCTGGTGGGCCTGGCCTCACTCATCAGCCGATATCGACCCAGACAGGTCATCCAGTTTGCGTGTAATGCGTTGATTGTCGTCGTGCTGCTTTGGGGACTGCAGAAGTATTTCTTCCCCAGCGCACACTTCTTCATTGGCGAGCACGACAAGGGCGCACCTCCGTCATCCAGGGCAACGGCGCTGGTGGTGATGCTGCTCCATAGCTTTGTTGCGCCGGAGACGTGGAGCGGGCCGAATGAGCTGCCGGGGCAGTGGCCGATGCTCAGCTTTCAACATGCGGGATTGGGAAGCCTGCATTTCCTGAAACTGACAGCGTTGCTGTGCTGGGTTTGCCTGCTCGGATTTGCAGTGTGGTCCGTGGCATGCCTGCCTCAGTACCCCCGCTTCCGGATCATGCTCGCGCTGTCGATTGCCGGTCAGATCGTGTTACATCTGGCTTACGGAAATGAGACGTTCCTGTATGCGTTGGACTGGATGCCGTTGCTGGTCGCAGCAGCTGCACTCGCCACTCTGACCCGTTGGCGCAAGCTCGTGCTGATGATTGCCACGGTGTTTGCGATTACCGCGGGAATACACAACGCTACGGAGCTGGAGAGCGCATTGAATACAGTGGTCTCAAATGCGGAAGTCAGTCGTCCCCTTTTGAGGTGACGCGCCGATATACTCGCGAGCCGGCTACAACTGGTTAGAAATAGCTACAGTTGCACAGGCGATGCGAATGACTCCACACTAGAAAAACCGCATGAGTAAGGGACTGCGCAATGCTTCGCCTGCCTCGCCGCTTTGCAATCGGACTGCTCGTCATGTTAATTCCGCTTCTGGTGAGCGGATGTGGCGGTGGAAACGGAGCTCCCATCGGCACGTGCTCGGGTAGCTGCCCGGCCCGCCCTTCAGTGACCTATCTGCCGATCGAAGCGACACCCACGTCCAACCCCGCCGGGGGACCGACGGATTTGTATGTCATTCCGATGGCTGAGCCGGCAACCAACCCGAGGCATGTGGCCAATTACGGGTGGATGCTGGGAATCGCAAACGTAACGACCCGTGACGGTACTCCGACCAGGCGCTTCTATACCACCGCCGGCGAAAAAGGCGGCGATCATCTCTGGTCGTTGGATCTGACCGAGAAGAGTACGCTCACACCGGTGCAGGTCAGCAACCTGACCTTCCCCAACGTGCCCGCCCCGATGCCGCCACCCAACTACCCGGACAGCGTGGAGCTCTGCTCCAGCCAGGTCATCCAGGGAAATGTCAACGACCCTGACTCGGCGATGCTGATCATGAGTCTGCCGAGCCTGGATCCCCTGATCGTTTGCGGCAAACCGAGCCAGATCCTGCTGGTACATCCCGGTGACAGCGCCACGACGACACCCACCCGACTGACGCTCGGCTCCGCTCAGATGCTGCCGTTGTATCAACTGGGCGGTGCGCTCGGCGGGATCGTCGCGCTGGATGATGCACAGAATCTCAATTTCTACCCGGATGCCACATTCACCCATCCCACTCAACTGCTGAGCAACGTGAGTGCCATGGTGATCTGGCAGGAACCACCGGCCTCACCGGGACAGCACTTCTCAAAGAATCCTTATTACGCCTATCTCAACGTGAAATTGAAAGAGGCCACCAGTCCCGGCAAGGTTTACAGGATCGACGCGACCGGGGCGCTCTCCGGTGATCTCTATGACTTCCAGAGCCCCAATGACTATACGGCGTTGGTCAGGGATGACACCGTCTACTTCGTGGATTCCGGAACGGCCGATGTTCTACCGAGCATTCAGGTCATCTCACACGGGACCAAGGCAAAAAGCCTCTACAGCGTCAACAAACGGTTGATCGGGGGCCCCGATCTGGCCGGCCTCGCCGACGAGCAGCTCATTTTCATGTCCCGAGCCGATCGACAGTCTCCAGTGCTCGTTCAAGCGCTCACACTCGTCGGCGGCGGCACGCCTACGACCCTCGCCAGCTCTGACCAATTTCCGCAAGTGGGCGTGGTGGCAAACGATGTGCTGATTACGTACGTCGATGTCGGGAACAATCCGGTGAGTTACAGCACACAGATCGTGGACATCTCGGGCGCGATCCTGCGAGCGACCTCCACGGGCTCCGCCTTTCTCGGCTTTGCACCCGGGCCCCCTCTGCAGGCAAGCAACATGACGGTTGCGCCGCAGATCGATGTAGTGGGTCTGAACCAGCCCACATCCAATGGTGTTGCGTTGAAGACGGCAGCCGGATCGACGTTTACATTGCCGGCCAATGCCATACCGATCCTGACTCCGATCACGGCCATGAAGGGAATCGGCAGGGTTGCAACAGGAACCGGTCCGGCTGAGACCTGGGTGTACGACCTCACGGACCGAACTGCCACGCCGGTTGTCGTGCCAAACTTTACGCTGCGGATCAACTAGTCCACCCGCCGGCGTCCGAACCAACGTCCACCAGTTGGCCAGGCTGCCGCCTCGGGGGTGCCCTTCAAACACTTCAGCCGTGACCCCGGTAACGGCAATTTGCCGGCCGGTAGCGTACCGTGCGGGCATTATGGAAGATGGCAAGCTGAAGAACCTCATCGGCTGGTTCCTGTTTCCAGCCGGCATCGTCGTGATCATCGTGGGCGCCATGGCCGCGCACATGAGCGCTTACAGGGCCGGTCAGCTCGTCGGCCAGTCGCTCGTCTTCATGTTGATGGTCGCGCTGGTGAGCTACCTGGTCCGGTCGAAGGACCGGTCCGTGGCGGCGAATGCCGGCCGGAATTTCTGGACCGGTGTTATTTTCCTGAGTATCTGTCTGATCGTGCTCGCGAAGGGCATTGTGAATTTCTCGCAGGAGCGGCGCGATACCGCGGCACTCCAGAAGCGAATGGACCAGCTCGTCGACACACAGGAAAGGCTTGCCAGCGGCGCCGCTTCTCCACAGATGTCATCTGCTCCATTGCCATCGGTCCAGGAAGGTCAGACCGACATGCAGAAAATCGGCGTGCTGATTGAACGATCCGCGCAACGTACCAACAATACCAACGCCACCTATTGGAAAGCGGTCCAGGACGCCCGGTTTACGACGGTGATTGCACCGGAGACGCTATCCTCTGCCACGCGGCGCGCCGAAGCCCACAGCCACGTTGCGTCGATCAGTTCCGCCATCGATGCCTGGGAACGCGATATGAACGACGTCGCCACCCAGAGCGACCGCGATTTCCAGGAGGCCCGGCTGTCCGGGCCGGATCGCGGTGAAGTCAGGAAGGGCTTCGAAGAGGGGATGCAGAACACCCGACGCTTCATTCAGTCATTCGTTGGCGTGGAGCGCTCCTTGATGACAGTAGCGGATGAGATACTGACTTTCGCCGACTCCGCGCAGCCCACCTTCGACACCGACCGCAAGCGCATCGTGTTCGCAACTCAGGACTCTCTGAATCGATACAACGAGCTGCTCACGCAGATTCGCAAGGTCGCACGCGACGAGGCGACTCTGATGAGCGCGCAGAGAGATCACGTCAGGAAGATTCGTGACTCGATGAAGGAGTCGCCGAACTAGGGCGCCTACAAAATATAGCGGCTCAGATCCTCGTCCTGGACCAGGTTGCCCAGGTGATTCTCGACGTAGGTGGCATCGACGCAGATCGTCTGCCCCTTCTGCTCCGTTGCTTCATAGGAGACGTCTTCCAACAAACGCTCCATGACCGTGTGCAACCGCCGAGCGCCGATGTTTTCGGTGCGCTCATTCACATGGAACGCAATCTCCGCAATGCGTTGCACGCCATCGGTCGTGAAATCGACCGACACCCCTTCCGTGTTCATCAGCGCTTTGTACTGAGAGGTGAGCGAAGCATCGGGCTCGGTGAGAATGCGGACGAAGTCGCCGACCTTGAGCGAATCCAACTCGACCCGGATCGGCAGGCGGCCCTGCAACTCGGGAATCAGGTCCGAAGGTTTCGACAAGCTGAAGGCGCCGGAGGCAATAAACAGAACATGGTCGGTCTTGACCGGCCCATACTTCGTGGCCACCGTGGAGCCTTCAATCAAAGGCAACAGATCCCGTTGCACGCCCTCGCGTGAAACATCCGCGCCGGTTGTTTCCTGACGGCGGGTCACCTTGTCGATCTCGTCGATGAACACGATGCCATTCTGTTCGGCATTGAAAATCGCCTGGATCTTCAGCTCTTCCTCGTTCACGAGCTTGCCGGCTTCCTCGTCGATGAGGAGCTTGAGCGCCTCGCGGACCTTGACCTTGCGCGCCTTGGTCTTGTTGCCGCCCAGGTTGGCAAACATGGACTGCAACTGCTGCTGCATCTCCTCCATCCCCGGCGGCGCCATGATCTCGACGCCCATGGGGAGCGAGCGGGTTTCAATTTCGATCTCGCGATCATCCAACTCGTGCTCGCGCAGCATCTTGCGGAATTTCTGCCGGGTTTCGGCATCGCGCGGCGGCTGCGGCTCATCCGTCGAGAATCCCATCATCCGCGGTTTCGGCAAGAGCGCATCCAACACGCGCTCTTCGGCGGCATCGGCGGCGCGCACACGTACCTTCTCAACAGCCTGCTCGCGAGTCATTTTGACCGCGACGTCGACCAGCTCCTTCACAATGGAATCAACATCGCGTCCCACGTAACCCACTTCCGTGAACTTCGTGGCCTCGACCTTGACGAACGGCGCATTCGCCAACTTCGCGAGCCGCCGTGCAATTTCGGTCTTACCCACCCCGGTAGGTCCGATCATGAGGATGTTCTTCGGCGTGATCTCCTGCCGCATCGGCTCCTCAACCTGCATCCGGCGCCAACGATTGCGCAACGCAATGGAGACAGCGCGTTTGGCCGCATCCTGACCAATGATGTGTTTGTCCAGCTCGGCAACGATTTCCCGGGGGGTCAGAGATGACATTAAGCAGCGCCTTGTTTGAGTTCGTCGATAACCATATTGCGGTTGGTATAGATACAGATGTCCGCGGCAATACCCAGCGAGCGTTCAACGATGCTGCGAGCATCCAGTTCGGACCCTTCGAGTAGCGCACGAGCCGCTGACAGCGCGTATGGACCACCGGAGCCGATAGCCGCGACGTCGTAGTCGGGCTCGATCACGTCGCCATTGCCGGAGATGACCAGAACCTTGCTGGGATCCGCCACGAGCAGCAACGCTTCGAGACGTCGCAGGAAACGGTCCGAACGCCAGTCCTTGGCGAGCTCAATCGCCGCACGCGTGAGATTGCCGTACTTCTCGAGCTTCCCTTCAAAACGCTCGAACAGGGTAAAGGCATCCGCCGTACCACCCGCAAAGCCGGCAAGCACTTTGTCGTTATAGAGGCGACGCACCTTCCGGGCGTTGCCCTTCATGACGGTGTTGCCGAGCGTGACCTGGCCGTCACCGCCCATCGCGACTGCGCCGTTACGGCGTACCGCAACGATGGTGGTTCCGTGGGGATCGAATCCGTGGTTGTCTGACATAGGGCTCCTGATCTGCCGGGAATGGCCCGGTGCCCTTCAGGCAGGCGCCTAAGCTTTCTTCCGCGCGCGGGGATGAGTTTTGTCGTAGATACGGGCGAGGTGCTGGAAATCAAGATGGGTGTAAATCTGGGTCGTCGCAATATCGGCGTGGCCGAGCAGCTCCTGCACGCCACGCAAATCCCCACCAGATTCAAGGATATGCGACGCAAACGAATGCCGGAACAGGTGGGGGTATACGCGCAGGCTCACTCCCTGCCGCCGAGCCCAGTAAGCCACCCTGGTCTGGACAGCTCGCCTGCCCAGACGCTCGCCGCCACGCCCTACGAACAGCGCTGTTTCGCCCGGTTTAGCGAGCCCCGGGCGCTCTTCCAGCCATTTCCCGAGGGCCGCGAGCGCCTCCTTTCCGACTGGCACGATGCGTTCTTTTTCACCTTTTCCAATGACCCGGACTGTCCGGTCGGCCATTTGCAGACCGTCGACATCGAGGCGGCAGAGCTCAGCGAGCCGTAGGCCGGACGAGTACAGCAGCTCCATGATCGCGCGATCGCGCGTAACGAAGTGATCGCCCGCAGGAATCTCTAACAGACTGGCCATCTGATCTGCGTCGAGCGTTTCGGGTAAACGACGACGCGCCTTGGGCGCCCGTACATCGACCGCGGGATTCCGCTTTACGTTGATGAGGTCAGCTTCGTTCGGACGCTTTCGGCCGAACTCCTGCGCGTGCGTTTCCTTTACGAGGTATTCGAAGAAGGTGCGCACTGCTGACAGCCGACGCTGAATGCTGCGGCCCGCGAGACCTTTTGAATGCGAATCGGCAGCAAACTGTCGGATGTGCTGGCTGTCGACGACGCTCCAATCATCCAGTTTTCGGGCATCGCAAAACTTGATGAGGGCGGCCAGATCCCGCGCGTAATTGGAGTCTGTGTGCGCGGATAGGTTGCGCTCGATGGTCATGTAGCGCCGGAACTGCGCTACACGGTCAACGGCCGCCGCATTCATAGGCAGATCAGGCTGTCGATTTGGCCTGAACCGGGCGAGACGCTGGCACCAACGCATCCGCGATCAGATCCGCCATACGCGCCAGGAACTCTGTGCTCATGCCAGGGTGGAAGCGGTCGCGATCTGTACTGCCCAACGCGAGCAGACCGATGCTGCCTTTATCACCCAGCGGGACCAGCGCAACCGAGCCAATGTCGTTGGCGTCCGATCCGAAGAGGAACTCGCGCTGCGAATCACGCGCTTGTCCGCAACGTGGCTTGCCATTCGTGAACAGCGACTCAAACGATTTCAGGTTTGGATCGTCTGACCGCACCACGCGGACAAACCGCTGCGGAGTGATCTCAGGGTGAGGGCCGATGAGCACCAGCACGGAGTGGAAGGCGTCAAAATCCATCCGGAGGCTGGCTTCCATAGTGGTAACGACGGCTTCGGGCGACCCCGCACGGAGCAGTTGCCGCGTGAAGCGATGCAACTTGTCGGCGAGTGCATCGTTAGCACGAGCTACCCGCACAAACTCGGCCAGCTTCGCTTCAACCGCTGCGTGCTTTTCGCGCAGCACCTCGATCTGCCGCTCAACCAGGGAGATCGTTGAGCCACCCCGCGCATGGGGCAGACGAAGGCGCGCCAGCACGGCGTGGTGACGTTCGAAGAAATCTGGGTTGTGCTGCAGATAGGTGGCGACCGACTCTTCTTCCGTTTCTACGGCGGCTACGCCGCGTGCTTCTCGTGTTGTCATATGTGTCAGACCTCGACGTGACCTTCGAACGCAACTTCGGCCGGTCCCGTCAACCAGATGTTATCCCCCGGACTGTCCCAGTTTACTCGCAACTCGCCACCGCGCGCGCTCACAACTACGGAGGCGTCAAGAAGGCCGCGCTTTCTTTCTACAGCGACTGCCGCACATGCTCCAGTACCGCATGCAAGCGTCTCACCGGCACCACGTTCATACACGCGGAGCTTGATGTGCGAGCGATCAATAATCTCGACAAACCCGGCATTCACCCGCTTTGGAAAACGCGAATGCCTCTCGATGGCCGGGCCAAGGGTCTCAACGGGGGCAGCATCGGTTGAATCGACAACCATTACCGCGTGTGGATTACCCATCGAGACGGCACCAATCTCAACCTTCTGCCCGCCGACATCGAGACTATACGTGTCAGCCCGCGCCGGCGCATCGAACGGCAAACTACGGGGCTCGAAACTCGGCACACCCATGTCTACCGAAACGATACCTCCGCTCTGAACACGTGCCTGGACGAGCCCGGCAGGGCTATCCATCGTGACGGAACCCGCGGCTGTTTGGCCTCGGCGATAGAGCAGGGCAGCGACACAGCGGGCTCCATTGCCACACTGTTCGACCTCGCCTCCATCGGAGTTGAAGATGCGATAGAACACCGCGGTGTCCGGCCGTCGAGGCTTCTCCAGGACCAGGGCCTGGTCGAAACCGATGCCAGTACGGCGGTTACTGAGCTTTCTGAGCTGTTCCGCTGACGGCAGGGCCTGCCCGGCGGGCCAATCGAAGACTAGAAAATCGTTGCCAGAGCCGTGCATCTTTGTGAAATCGATGCGCATGCCCCCAAGAATAGCCGAATCATCTCAACGCGGCACGATCCCTGAACATACAGCGATCCATCACGGTGAATATCCCCGCGTTTACCGCCTTTTCGGCGGCAACTTCGTCAACGACGCCGTCCTGCAGCCACAGTGCGGGTAGCTTCAGGCGGACGCAATCGTCGACGATTGCCGCGACGTGTTCCGGCCGACGAAAAACATCCACGACATCGACCTTCTCACCCGGCTTCAGGACATCGTTGAGATGATCGAGGTCAGCCACCGCATGTTCTCCCAGGATGGTGCCGCCCTTAGGTGTGATGGGAATGATGCGGTACCCGAAGTGCTGTAGTTCTTCGGCCACGTGGTAACTGGGTCGCCACGGGCTATCCGACAGCCCAACAACAGCGATGATCCGCGCGGAATGCAGCAGCGCGTTGATCCTGTCAGCGGGTGGGTTCCTGAACACGTTGTCCTCCGTGGGCCTATCAGCCTAGTCTGACGCATGGCTGCCCCTGAATACACAGTGCTGGTCGAGCCCCATGGACGCCGCATAACCGTGGCTGCGGATCGTCCGATTTTGGAGAGCGCGCTCAGCGCGGGGCTCAACCTTCCGCATAGCTGCAAGTCAGGACACTGTGCTTCCTGTCGCGTGCAATTGCGAATCGGGCAGGTGGAATATCCGAACGGCTTGCCGCTTGGAGTTACGGCTGAAGAGGCTGCGGCCGGCAAGATTCTCCTCTGCCAGGCTCGCGCTCGCTCGGATCTCGTCGTTCAGGCGCGGCTGATTGCGAGCGTGACCGATGTCGAGATCAAAACGCTCCCATGTCGCATTGCGCGGGTGACGCCCTTGGCACCCGACGTCATGCAGGTATTCCTGCGCCTGCCCGTGGTCGAAAGGCTCGAGTTTCATCCTGGTCAGTACCTCGACATCCTTCTCGACGGAGGCCGACGACGCAGCTTCTCGATCGCCAGCCCTCCACACGACAGTGATCTGATCGAGCTGCATGTGAGACGGGTGCCGGGCGGTGGCTTCACGGACCGCTTGTGGAGCGGTACGGGCGCTGGGTCCCTGCTGAGAATCGAGGGCCCGATCGGACAATTTGTGTATCGGGAAGGCTCGTCGCCGGTGCTGATGATCGCCGGAGGAACTGGCTTTGCACCGCTGAAGTCCATGCTGCGGCACGTTCTCGAACGTGGGATCGACCGCCCCATCCATCTCTATTGGGGCGCCCGCCAGGCGCAAGACTTGTACGAGGAAGCACTGGTCCTGGAGTGGATTCGACGCTATCCGCAGCTGCGGTTCACTGCGGTGTTGTCGGAGGCGGCTGGAACAGAATACAGGGCAGGTTGGGTGCACGAGGCTGTGCTCGCCGACTACCCGAACATCGAGTCATTCGATGTGTATGCGGCAGGTCCGCCGGCTATGATTGAAGCCATTAAAGCAACGTTTCCGCGGCAGGACAGGCTGTACTTCGACTCGTTCGATTACGCTGTTGATAACAGGGCACGCACGTCAGATACGAAACCGCTCGCGTAGCTCACTAGCCATGCGACGGCTGACCTGCAGGGGAGCTTCGCATCCGCGCAATCTCACGAAGTACTGTCCATCCGAATTGCGCTCGATTCCTTCGAGGTAGCGGACGCTGACCAGGGCGTTGCGATGGACCCGCACAAATGCCGATCCAAACTCGTCCTCGAGTGACCTCAATGAATCCTCGATCAGGTCTTCGCCCTTGAGGTGCTTCACCGTGGTGTATTTCTGCTCGGCGAAGAAAAACTGCACCTCTTCCAGCGGAATCAATCGCAGTCCCTCGCGATACCGGACGGCAATGTGAGAGCGTGTTTCGGCAATCTTTTGCAGCAGGGGTCGGGTGAGCCTGCTCGCATGAGTCAGTGCGGCGGCGAGCTTTTCCTTGCGGATGGGTTTCAGGAGATAGCCCACTGCCTGTGCGTCGAACGCCTTCATGGCGTATTCGTCGAACGCGGTTGTAAAGATGACCGCTGGTGGTTGCTCCAGCGCGTTCAGGTGCTTCGCGGCCTCGATGCCGTCGATACCGGGCATTCGTACATCCAGCAACACGACGTCCGGGGCGAGCTCAGCGGCGCGCATCACAGCCTCTTCCCCTGTGACTGCCTCGCCGATGACGTCGACCTGATCCAGCTCAGTCAGAAGGCTCCGTAATCGCTCCCGGGCCGGAGCCTCGTCATCGACGATGAGTACCCTAGGTCGCATTGAGCTTCTCGACATGCGGGAACCGCAGCGTAACGATGAACTCATTGTCGAACCGTCCGGACTTCACCAGTCCTCGCTCGCCGTACAAAAGTCCGAGTCGCTCTCGGATATTCGCCAACGCCAGCCGATTACCTTCACGCTCGTTCTCATAATTGCCAACAGGGTTACGTACGACGATGGTGATGAGGTTGCCCGATATCTCGCCGGTCACGGTCACCGTGCCGCCACCGGGCTGCGGCTCAATGCCGTGATATATCGCGTTCTCCAACAGCGGCTGCAGCATCAAGCCCGGAACCAGCGCTTTGCGCGGAAGGGAGTCGATCTTCCAGTCAACGCGCAGTCGCGACCCGAGTCGTAACTCCTCGATGCGTTGATACGTGCGAGCGACCTCGTACTCCTGCTCGAAGGTGATCGTGTCGCGCTTGTCACTGAGGTTCGCCCGGAACAGATCAGCCAGGTCCTGCACCGCCTCCTCAGCCAACGCGGGATTGGAGCGGGTGAGGGAGGCGATGGTGTTCATGCTGTTGAAAAGGAAATGCGGCCGGATGCGTGCCTGGAGCGCGTGAACACGCGCGGTGGCCTGCATTTCGATGTTGCGGCGCCATTCGTGAGTTACATAGAAGTATCTCAGGGCCAATGAGGTGACCACGAGCCCGATCGCCACGTTCCGAATGAGGAATCCATGAAGGTCGGGCGGAAACAGGATGCCAGCGCCTGCGTCCTGGACGAGGCTGCTGCGGCCGAGATAGTAGGCTGCCGCGGAAATGGCTGCGATCAGCAGGGCAATCAACAACAGCACGGCCGCCGAGCCCTTCGCAACCTGAAGGCGGCTCAGGGGTACCCGCATCCAACACAACAGGCCGGCCCCGGCGAGGCCGATCCACAGTAGAAAAAGGGAGGTACGGGACAGATCCGTCCAGAACCCAACGCCCACATTTTCATGGGCGAGGGTCAGGATCAGCGCGGTCAGCTCGACGATGAGAACGTTGGCGAGCGCGGCGCGCGAGGTGCAGAAGTCGGGGAGATAGAGGGACTCGTCAGTGCCCTCGCTCATGCGTCCTTTTTAGGCGCCCCGGGTTTACCGGTGCGATCGAAGAGCTCTTCCTTGAGTCTGTAAGTGGCTGAGATATCTTCATCGCCGTAGCCACGGGAGACCAGCTCGGCATACTCACCGAGCATGCGCTCGACGACCGGTAATGCAACGCCGAAGCGAGCGGCCATGTCGCGGCAAATTCCCAGGTCCTTCGCATGCAGGCGAACACGGAAGCCCGCGGGATACGCACCGCGCACCATGTTTGGACCGCGGTGAACGAAGTACCAACTCGAGCCGGCGCCTTTGCCCAGAGTGTCCACTACCTTATCGAGCGGTAGGCCTTGAGCACGAGCAAATGCCATTGCCTCTGCAACGCACTCGATGATGCCGGCGCACATGATCTGGTTGGTTGCTTTCGCAGCCTGGCCGCTGCCAGTTGGACCGAAGTGCGTGACCGTCTTGCCCATGGCGTTGAGGATGGGTTGCGCCTGATCGAAAGCTTCAGGCGATCCACCCACCATGATTGCGAGTGTTCCCTTCTCGGCACCTTCGACGCCCCCGCTGACGGGGCAGTCGAGGAACTCAACACCCGCGGGTTGCAGGATGCCGGCGGCAGCACGAGCGGATTCAGCTCCGATCGTCGAGCAATCAATGACGATGGCGCCCTTGCGGAGCCCCTTAGCCAGCGCGCGCACGACCTCCAAGACGTCGTTATCCGCAGAGACGCAGATGACTACCGCATCAACGTCAGCGGCGAGCGCTTCGAGTGTTGGAGGCGCCTTGCAGCCAAGCTCGGCAGCGAGCGTCTTGGCTTTCTCGGACGTGCGATTCCAGACGGCGCCCAGGAGGCCGGCGCGCTGAAGGTTGCGCGACATACCCATGCCCATGGCACCGAGACCAACAAAGCCAACCTTCATGGAGGATCCTAGTTCCGCACGCGATCGGCCGGATTGGCCAAGGGCGCAACTATAGAGTGTCCCCCGGGGGTGGACTACCCCCGAACGGCGGGCTACCCCCGAACGGCGGGCTACCCCGAGAACGGCGGGCTACCCCAAGAACGGTGGGCCACCCCGAGAACGGTTGGCCATCCAGCGAACCCTGGGCCATCCAGCGAACGGTGGACTATCCCAGGAACGATGATCCATCCCGGGCGGGACTCCTCTTCATCCCAGGGTCAGAGGCGCTTCAACCCTTGGGGCCGCAGAAATCCTGGACGTCCTGCCGGGCTTTGACCCGATAGGCATCCGCTTCTTCCTCGGACAAATACTGCCGGTCTTCCGGGCGATCGGCGTCTTTTGTCGCCGGCGCCGCTTTATCACCGGCCGCGGGGGACTTGTAGATACGGCGCGCCTGGATCGCTTTTTCGTAGCGCTCCTTGGCTTCCTTGCACTGTTGATCCCGGACTTTGGACATGTCTTCCTTCACGGCCTTCGCGGCGTTGTCCTGAGACGGCGGAGCGGCCGCGGTCCTGGGCGCACTGTAGGTGGCGTGACTGGAAGAACCGCCGCTGCCGGGAGGCTTGGGCGAAGACTTGATCGTTTCCGATCCCGGAACCCATTGATCGCTGTAATGCACACCGCCGTGGTCATCGACCCAGCGATAAACGTCTGCGTGCGCCACTGAAACGGCGCCCACGCATAGAACTGTGCTGATGGCTAGATTTCGCAACATAAGCAGACCTCCCCGGTCGGCCGGAAGTATCGCTGGTCACCAAAGTCTCAGCCATAGAAGTCCGTCACATCGCGCGGGAACGGGGACGGCATGGAGCACGTTTCGAGCGATCGGCAGGATGAATAGGTTAAAACCGCCCATTAAAAAAGCCCCGGTCTAAGAGACCGGGGCTCGAGTCCAACCGCTACCCTCTGGGGCAGCCAGCGAGAAGCCAATTACATGTCGTAGGCGCGTTCGCCGTGCGACGTGATATCGAGACCCTCTCGTTCTTGTTCTTCCGAAACCCTCAAACCCATGACTGCCTTGACCACGAGGAAGGCAACCGTTGCCACCACGGCGGTCCAGACCGTGACGATAGCCACCGCCTTCAGCTGGATCCACAGTTGGGCGCCGATTCCAGGGTAACCCACCGTGCCCTTGACCCAGTCCTGGACCGAGCCCGGACCACCGAGTGAAGGCGCATTGAAGATACCCGTTGTCAGAGCACCGAAAATACCGCCGAGGGCGTGGACGCCGAAGACGTCCAATGAGTCGTCGGCTTTGATCATCTTCTTCAGGCCGGTGACGCCCCAGAGGCAGACAACACCGACACCAATGCCGATTGCGAACGCGCCGGGGATACCAACGTTACCGGCAGCAGGTGTGATGGCGACCAAGCCAGCGACTGCGCCCGAGGCGGCGCCCAGCATCGAGGGCTTACCCTTGACCAGCCACTCGCAGAACATCCAGGAGAGCACCGCGCAGGCAGTTGCGAGATAGGTGTTCATGAAGGCGAGAGCGGCGGAGCCATTGGCTTCCAACGCAGACCCAGCGTTGAAACCGAACCAGCCGAACCACAGCATGGAAGCGCCAATCATGCACATCGTAAGGCTGTGAGGAGGCATCGGCTCTTTGCCGAAGCCCACGCGCTTGCCAAGAATGATCGCACCGACCAGACCCGCGACGCCCGCGTTGATATGAACGACTGTGCCGCCTGCGAAGTCGAGAGCGCCCATTTGCCAGATGTAGCCTGCGGTGGCCGAAACGGCGTCAGATTTCGCAGCATCGGTGTAAGCGTCCGGACCCGCCCAGAACCAGACCATGTGGGCGACCGGGATGTAGCTGAAGGTGAACCAGATCACCATGAACAGCAGCACCGCGGAGAATTTGATGCGTTCGACAATGGAGCCGAGGATCAGACAACAGGTGATAGCGGCGAATGTGGCCTGGAAGGCGACAAACACCAGCTCATACATCGGCGTGCCTTTGCTGAAGGTAGCGCCGAGCGAGAACTCCTGGGTTAGCGGGTTGAATGTCCCGTTCAGGAACAGACGGCTGGTGCCACCGAAGAATGCATTGCCTTCGGTGAACGCGAGCGAGTAGCCGTAGACACACCACAGCACACTGATAAGAGAGAAAACGACGAACACCTGCATGAGTACCGACAGCATGTTCTTCGTGCGTACCAGTCCGCCGTAGAACAATGCGAGTGCCGGAACTGACATCAGGAGCACGAGCGCGGTGGACGTAAGCATCCACGCCGTGTCGCCTTTGTTGGGTACAGGCGGGGCTGGAGCGTCAGCTCCCCAGGCTAGCGTGGGTCCCAGCGCGACGAGCGCCAGTCCCAGGGTTGTTAATGTGGTCTTTGAAGCGGTGCGCATGTTGTCTCCCGGACGGTTTTTAGTACACCTGTCGAAAAGGACCGCTGGTCAGGTCTGGTCCGACATATCGCGTGTTCGCGCAACAAACACCGGCTGCCCCCATCCTCGAGTGGTACGTATGCTTGTCAAGCGCGCATACAAAGTGCAGATTCCGTGCCACAGCATTTTTTAGTGCAGTTTGAATGGGTTGCGTGTAAGCGCACCCTCCCTGCGCACTGTTTTGGAGCTACGATTTGGAGTCCTGCGTCAAATGAGGGCAGGCATCCGTGAGGGAAGTCACATGAATACGCCGAAAATCGACGAGATCGTCCGACGTTTGGTTGAGAGCGTGCCGCCGGGCATCAGGGCGGTGCAGCAGGACCTGGAGAACAACTTTCGCGCAGTGCTGCGCTCGAGCCTCACGAAGCTGGATCTGGTTTCGCGGGACGAGTTCGATGCCCAGATGCGGGTATTGGAGCGCACGCGCGCCCGGCTCGAGGAGCTGGAGCGGAAGGTGGCCGCCATGGAGGGCGGTGGGGTGGGTGCAATGCCAGCCGCGGGGGGCGAGCCCGGGCCACATTGAATATGGGGTGACGGCGCAGATCGAGTTGCCCCCGGGCCGCCCGCTGAGCGGGCTGCGTGGCGCGATGCCGCCCCGGCGGGTGCACGAACGCTGCCGTATGCGATGACTGGTCGCATGCCGCGCGAGCGAGCGCGCCGCCAGCGATTGCAGTTGCCGTTCGGCAGGAGCAGGACGCCGGTGCATGCGGTGAATGGCGCGCTGGACCGTGAGCCGTCGTGAATGGGCGCGGACCGTGAACGCCCGCATGCGGTGAACGGCCGCAGACTGTGAACGCTCGCGTGTGGTGAACCGAGCTCTGCTGCCATCGAGCGGCGGTTGGCTCAGCGACCTGCCTACAAGTTTTTTACGACTCAGCCAAGGAAGGCTATGTCTATCGCAACTGTTGCCTGCCGTGCCCAGCTGGGGCTGCACGCCCCACTGGTACAGGTCGAGGTCAGCCTGGACTCCGGGCTGCCCAACTTTTCCATTGTCGGCCTCGCGGCCACGGTGGTTAAGGAAAGCAAGGACCGCGTTCGCGCGGCCATCGTGAATTCCAACTTCGAATTCCCGGCCGGCCGCATCACCATCAACCTGTCCCCTGCGGATATTCCCAAGCGCGGAGGCCGATTTGATCTGCCGATCGCCCTGGGGATTCTGCTGGCGTCCGGGCAGGTGAAGTTGGACCCGGAGTCGCCCGTTGATCCCGGGCACCGGGAGTTTTACGGCGAGCTCGGGTTGAATGGGGAGCTGAGGTCGGTGCCGGGCATGCTGTTAGCCGCGGCAAATGCCATTCGCATGGGCCACGAGATCTTTGTGCCGGAGGCAAACGCCGACGAAGTGCGGTTGCTATTGACCTCCGACAGCGCAACCGAGCCGCGCCGCCGGCGTGCGGGTCCCACCATGCGCGCGGCCAATCACCTTCTCACTGTTTGTGCACACCTCAACGGAAGCATCCCACTACCCGCGCTCCCGCCTCGTGTTGCAAACGTCAACAGCATTTCCGAGGCAACATTCGATCTCACTGACGTTCGCGGACAAGTGCAAGCGAAACGTGGGCTCACCATTGCCGCCGCCGGAGCGCATTCAATCTTGATGCGCGGGCCACCCGGTGCCGGCAAAAGCATGTTAGCCATGCGCCTTCCGGGCCTCCTGCCGCCGATGACCGAGGCTGAATCACTCGAAGTCGCCGCAATCGCGTCCGCGAGCGGTATCGGCTTCAACGTGGGTAGCTTCGGGCACCGTCCGATGCGAACGCCGCATCACACCGCCTCAGCCGTCTCACTAGTGGGAGGAGGATCCTCACCACGTCCCGGCGAGGTCAGCCTGGCCCATCACGGAGTGCTGTTTCTCGATGAGTTGTTGGAATACGACCGGCGAGCACTCGAGACGTTACGCGAACCCCTGGAGTCGGGTGTCGTCTCCATCGCGAGAGCGATGTATCACACTCAATATCCAGCACAATTCCAACTCATTGCAGCGATGAATCCCTGAGCATTCATTGCCCTTTTGCCACGAGTTAAAGCGGAGTTATTAGGTAATTCTTCTTCGTCTTCGGGAGTGGAACACGGGGTGGGTGGGCTTGGTGGGTTATAGAACAGGTCTATATCTACCTCGTCCTTCCCTACCGTGATCTTCTCGACAATGGCCTCGACGATGGTGCGCCGCTCCTCGGCGGGAAGATCCGGCCACCGTGCATAGAGGTTCTGAGCTTCGCTTACGATCTCCGCCTGGGACAGATATGAGATGTTCAGGACGTCCCGTTCCGCCCTGGCGCGCGGTATCTCGTCGTCCAGTTGCTCTAGCCGCTTCGACAGTGGCGGATACCTTGCAGCAAAGCCCCGCTTGTCGATCGCTCCGGACTGGTACAGGTCATAGAGCTTATTGCTCTCCGTGGTGAGCTTCTTGTGCTCATCTTCGAGGACACCGATCAATCGATCCTTCTCTCTGATCGCCTCGTCCGCCGAACTCAGATACCGGGCCAGCTCCTGCGGCGAGAGAAAGAAGTTCTGCAGTTGCTCGCGGAACACGGCCTCGAGGTCGTCTATCGGCATTTTGTTCCGGCATCCCTTCCCTCGGCAGGTGTACTTCGTCGTTGCTGACGGGACATACATCTTTTCCCCGCACTGACAGAACGTGACACCAGAGAAGAGGTGCACCGTCCGCTTGCTGGGCGGCTTGTCTCCCCTCTTTCTCCCCTCAAGCATCGCGTTACAGCGACTCCATAGTTCCTCCGGAACGATCGCCTCAACCTCGGACAGCACCCATTCGCTTTCCGGCTTCAGCGTCCACGCCTTAGCGTTATTAGCGGTTTTGGTGTAGTTGGCGCGGCGGATACCTTTTGCCGTGGGATCTTGGATGAGGCGGGTGATGGTCGTATCCGAGAACGCCGAGCCGTTTCGAGTCCGGAAGCCTCGCTCGTTTAAGAGCCGCGCGACCGTCTTCTTTCGTTTGTGCTCGGCGAACAACTCGTACATGAGCTTGCGGACGGGCGCTTCCTTCGGATCGACAATCAGCTTCTTATCCTTCCATTGATACCCGAACGGGGCCGCGCCCCCGAGTGGCTTCCCCATTTTGGCGCGGATCGGGACTGAAGCTGCAACGCGGCTGGCAATTTCTTCCCGCTCCCACTGACACATCGCAGCGATCATTGTGTAGAAGAGGCGACCGGCTGGCGTTGAGGTGTCGATCGACTCGCCAAGGGACACCAGGTCCGCGCCCGCCTCTCTGAACAGATCGGCAAACTCCAACAGCTCCTTCGTGTTGCGTGCCAGCCGTGCGAGCTTGGAGAAAATCAGGCCGGTAATGTGTCCCTTTCGTATATCGGCGACCATCCGCTTGGCTTCTGGATGCTCCTTCACTGTCTTTCCGCTCACTGCGTCCAGGCGGTACACCTCCACGACCGTCCAGCCCTTTAGGTCTGCATACGAACGGGCGCGACGCTCATGCGTCTCTGGGCTCTCTCCCCTAACTTGATCTTCCGTGCTTACCCGAACCCAGATTCCAACTCTCTTGTGTTCTTCGCTTTTGCGCATCGTGACTCCCCTGCCGTCGAGTTTGATGATAGGCAAGAAGCTCTACGCGGCAGCGCACAACTTCCCTTCCCTGCGGTTGCTGTCATATCGACAACAAACCGTGAGTTCATCGTCGCGCAGAGAGGTGGGGAGCGGTAGGCACGGGATTCAGTAGCTGGACGAGAATCGATCAACACTGCATCCTTTACGCATGAAAGGAAAGACACCGCCCAGAACTGAATCGGAGATCTTTGGGGAACTAGAGACGCTGTGCTCATCGCCTGGCTACATCCACGCGATTGCGTTCTTCTGTCTCCGCGACAACATGATTCGCTACTCAGGTGAGATGAAGCCTGAGGATATGCGGCACTTGTTTTCGCGGACTCGACTCATCCGTACGGAAACATCGACGCTAATCGGACTCATGCTAAAGCACGAAATCCGTTACGACCTTCCTTCGCCTGAAGTCATGAACGACTACGTTGAGAAAACGGAGAAGTTGCTTGAGGAGCTGCACGAGTCCATGTCCTCGGCATTCTTCGCTCATCTTAATCCAGAAGCGACCAAAGAAGGAGGTTCCAATCCGTTTACCTATGGCGAAGTATTGCGCGAAGCTATCTTCTATGGAGGAGAATCAGCCTATAACTTTCAATATCGCGACTTCTCCGTGCGCAAGTACGAGAAGGATGATGAGTGGCTTGAAACAAACAAGGGATTCTCAATAGCAGCAGCGCGTAACATTACGCGTGCAGTCGGGTCGCTGTTGGATGAGAAGGGCGTCACGACACTAGCTAGGGCTAAGAGGCTCCCGCCGGATCAATGGACGTTCCTTCCTGCATGCGAGTTTTCCGTCGAGGAAGTCGCACGTCGCGCACAAATCGACCCGGCAACGGTTGAGAGAGTGCTCACGGCGTTCACCGTACCGAATGGAGAGAAGAATCAAGGCTTCGCAGCGCTACACGATTTCAATGTGGCGATCGCCTCTCCACTTCTGCGCCGAGACGACACATTCATACTGTTTAATATATACAGCCTCGCTGAGGCGTTGTATGAAGCACCATTTTACTGGATGGGACTCGACAAAACCTACGTCAACACAGCCATGCGCAATCGCGGCTTGTTCACCGAGGAGTTCTCCGTAGAACGGCTCTCCCAGGTTTTCGGCAAGAGCCGAGTGCACTCAAACGTTGGCATCTACGAGTCGAAGACAAAGACTGTCGGTGAGATCGATGCTCTGGTTCTCTTCGGCAACAGAGCTGTCGTACTTCAGGCAAAATCAAAACGGTTGACCTTAGAAGCGAGAAGAGGAAACGACGGCCAGATCAGAGGCGACTTTAAGAAAAGCGTACAGGATTCGTACGATCAGGGCCTGAGCTGCGCGAAGCATCTCCTCGATCGAAAACATTCGTTTATTGACGGCGACGCGAAAACTGTCGTCGTGCCACCCCTCAAGGAGGTTTACATCCTTTGCGTTGTGGCGGATCACTATCCTGCATTGAGCTTTCAGGCACGGCAGTTTCTAAAGTACGAAACTAATGATGCCGTTGCACCGCCATTCGTTCTCGACGTGTTCACGCTAGACGCAATGACAGAAATGCTGGACTCGCCGCTATTGCTTCTTAGCTACATCGATCGACGGGTCAAGTATTCCGAAAAGCTTATGGCGTCGCATGAGTTGACGATACTTTCATTCCATCTCAAACAGAACCTATGGTTGAGCAAGGAGCATGACCTAGTGATGTTGGAGGATGGCATATCGACGGACCTCGATCTGGCAATGCTCGCTAGGCGTGAAGAGATCCCTGCCAAACGGACTCCCGACGGTATATTGACGCGTCTCAAAAAAACTACACTGGGCCGTTTCGTCAGCGAGATTGAATCGAGACCTGATCCTGCGACGATCTCTTTGGGCTTTTTTCTTTTAACGATTGGGGAAGATAGTGTCATCGATATCAGTCGCGGAATTGACAAGCTCGGAGCCATGGGCCGGGCCGATGGTAAAAATCACGACATGACAGTCGCGTTTGACACCAGCGGTACGGGTTTCACTATTCACTGTAATGACGACCCCATGGATGTCGCAATGTCCCGTCTTGAGAACCACGCTACCCTTCGGAAATATTCGCAGCGTGCTCGCGAGTGGTTCGGAGTATGTGTTCATCCGAAAGACTTGACGCTGCGATTTGGCATTAACCTCGACTTTCCTTGGGAACCCAACGAGCAAGCGGACTCGCTGATCAAAAATATGCCCAAAAGTCGCGACATGGCGGCGGTGTTAAGGGGTGGCAAGCGAAAGATCGGTCGCAATCACCCATGCCCGTGTGGGAGTGGGACGAAGTACAAGAAATGCTGCGGCAAAAGTTGACATGCCGAGCCGACAAACATTATGAACGACACTTATGTACTCGAATGGACCTTCACTCCTGCGGACTACTTCGAGGAGCCAACCGATTTCTCTTGTGAATTTTGCTCCATTCATGTTGAAAATGGAAAGGCTGTGGCGCGAGTGCCGTCTGATAAGTATCCTGACGATCACAGTGTCAGGAATCAGTTACATGGAGAGCTCGACTCTAGATTCATGGGTGCCCAAGTGCTTTCGCACAAACCGTACACACTGAGCAAATCTAACGTATCGAGATTGCATCTGGATGGCCGAAAGGACGTTTGGGCGTTCGTCGAAGGAGCCAGGATAGCCATTACCGGAGGCACTGTGGATTTCGTTCTACGGGGTGCCGATGGGGGCGTAATTCGAGACACGAAACAGGAGAGGGTTGAACGTAGATTTGAATTCTCCCAACTTGCTGCGCGATATATTAACGACCCCGTGGCCAATGCCATTTTGAGAAGTTATGCAGCTGCGGTTAAAGATCCGCAAAACGAACTGATTCATCTGTATGAGATACGTGACGCACTCTCTAAACACTTTGGCGGAGAGGCAACGGCTTTGGCGAAAGGCGGGCTCTCTCAAGGGCAATGGTCACGGTTTGGCCGACTGGCGAATAGCGAGCCGTTAATACAAGGGCGTCATCGTGGGAAACAACCTGGCGCATTACGCAATGCAACTACAGAAGAACTTACTGAGGCACGCGACATCGCTCGTGAGATGATCCGCAATTATCTACGCCAGCTTTAAGGAGGCATGACAGTTGATTGTTGAGGTCTCGCAGACGTGGATTACAATAGAAGACACGCAGACTCGATAGATCTACGCATCAAATGACTATGGCTATTCAACGGCTCTCGACTAAAGTACTTGGCGACATCAAGCTTCTTAACCAACTGGGCCGTGGTGGATTTGGCGTCGTGCATCTTGCCGAGAATTCAAACGGGGACCAATTCGCCGCAAAGATAATAGGCCCACTACGGGATGCGCTCGATAGGGAGACATTCGATCGAGAAGTCAGTGCCGCTCAACAAGTAACACATCCAAACGTCGTGTCAGTGATTGATCACGGTCTCGTTGATGAGGCTGGCGCCACCTTCGCGTACAGTGTCATGGAGCTTTGCAGAGAGGGCGACTATCGCAAGGTACTTTCTTCTCGTAAAGGAAGCCACGTCGACGAAGAGTGCGTGCGGATCGAGTTCAGAGAGATCCTTGAAGGTCTGACTGCCGTCCATGCCGTCGTTTTACACCGTGACCTGAAACCGGAGAACGTTTTACTCGACAGCGGCAGTCTCAAGCTGACTGATTTCGGTCTTTCCAAAATGGTAGACGAGGCGACCCGAACATTGAGTTTCAAGGGATTCGGCACCCCGCGCTATATGGCACCTGAGACGTGGTTGCAACAGCGTGCTTCGCCAGCCACCGATCTCTATTCGATCGGAGTAATGCTTTTTGAAGCCCTTACGGGGCACCCTCCGTTCGACTCACCTAACCTCATCCAGCTCCGAGACCTTCACCTCTACACGCCTGCTCCCCGCGTACGTGCATCGAACACGGCAATACCCGAGTATCTGGATGGAATCGTCAAGAAGCTTTTAGAGAAGGAGCCGAACAAACGATACCAAACCGCCCAAGCCGTAATCATCGATTTGCAGAGCGTTCCGTCAAAGGCGTCATCGAAAGACGTTTCAGATATTGTTGGAAGAATTCGTCAACATCGAGATGCGGAAGAACGGCGGATTTTGAAGTCGCGAGAGCAGCGAGAAAGCATACAAAACGAAGCGGCGGCAATTCGATACAAGGAGCGGGAGCTTGCAGATGCACTCGATGAAGTAGTCGCGGAGATTAATGGTCACCTCCCCGACGCCAACATCACGAAGCGAGTCCTCCCTGATGGCAACGTAGGGTACCAACTTAGGATACGCTCTCTTGTACTACATTTCTTTGCACACGATCAGATGTTCTGGAACCCCGAATTCCCCGGTCGCATGGGCGCGCTTCGACAGCGGCATGTGGTTCATGGTGGGTACCTAGAAATAAGAGAGAACGGAGGGGACCGGGAAGGCTGGAATTTGGTGTTGGTAAAGCCGCCCGAAAGTATGTACGGGGACTGGATAGTCGTCGAGACGGACATTTCTGCACTGACCGGGAGTGCACGGTACAAGCCATTTGCCACAGACGCGAAGCTGTTTGCCGATAACCTTGCCTCCCATTGGGCGCCAGCAATGCACACCTATGTACTGAAGGATTATCCATTGAGCCGTGATGTCCTGCTGAGGATTATGAAGGCCTTTGTTGGTCCTTAACTACAGAAGGGTGCGCCCCCGCAGGCATTTCACGTTGACATGCGCAACTTTTCTATTGCGGCTTTGATAGTGTCTTTCTGATATGCGAGTTCGGAAAGCCAACCTATAAGGTCACAATTAGGGATGAATCGTCCCAAAAGAGGCTCGAAGCCTTTTGTGCAGCGGTAATCAAAGGTATTTTTGGACAGGAAAAGTTCGGAAACTACAATTTTGATGTATCTCTCTTTTTCACGCGGAAGGGCTAAAGAGTAAGTAGATACAACACGTTTCAGAAGTTCGGAAAGAGTCAGCACGTCCCTGATAATTTCCTGCAGTGAAGCCTCAGAGACAGTGTCAGCTTCATCTATCACGGAGAGGGCGCGATTGAGGCGCGCCTCTTCTTCCACCAAGCCCTCGGGCGTATATGCGCCAGTGCGAAGCAGTGTGGTCTTATTGCCTGCCAGGTACGAGAGATCTTCACGCAGTTTCTTTTTCTTCCGTTCATTCGATTCACGCTCGATCGTTCGGCTTGCATCTAACGCCGCTACGTCCGTATCCATCCGCGCATTAATTTCCTCGAACTCTTGAGGGGTAAATGAGAGTTTCTCGATGAGGTGCAACATCTTGTCGGAAATAAAGTCAAAGTTGCAGCTCTTCATGGGGTTGGTACAACGCTCGTCGCACCGTGCGCCATAATACGTAATACCCTTCTGCATATACGGAGTATAAAGACGCCTGCATCCCGCGCATCGGACCACGCCCCGGAGCGGATGCGGAAGACGATCCAGGTAATGTGCACTCGTGTTTCGTGTACGCAGCATCTTCTGGACGGTGTTAAAGAGTTCCTCCGAAATCAGGGCTTCGTGGCTTGTGCTTCTCACCCACGTCCCGTTGCCTCCTGGGACCTTCCCTGTGTAAAACGGCCGGGTTAGGATCTTGTGGATACTGTTAGCGGTCGGTAAACGGCAAATTGGGCTAATGTGAAAGTCTACGTCCGTTTCATCCTCCATCGACTTCTCTTCTTTCGTCTTCCTGCGGCGCATTGGCTGCATCGTAAAGTTCTGCTCGATGGCCCATCGAGCAAGGTCGGCGAGAGTCCATTCTCCGGTAGCTGCCTTCTCAAACAGTTGTTTGATTATAGGCGCGCGCACGGGATCAAGCGGCTTGCGTTCCATATTGCCGGGATTGAGATAGCCGACTGGAGCTCGGTTGGTGCACAAACCTCTCGCGCGGCTTTCTGCGATCGTCATCGACACTTTTTCCGCAGTGACGCGCGAGTGGTGCTCCGAAAAAATGCCGTCAATGCCCCGATGGAGCGCTCCGGCGCTCGTGTTGTCGTAGTGCGCCCATGAAAAACGAACATCAGCGCCGGCCTTGATGAGTTTTTCGAGGACGCTGTTGTCCCCTTTGTTTCTGCTCGCGCGATCCCACGAAAGAAATATGACGCCCTTGAAATACCCTTTGCTCAGCATCAGCGCGAGGCGGTGGAATTTCGGACGATCTATTCGATACTGCACTGTATTGTCACTGCCAAAGACAAGCTCTATATGCTCTTTGAAGGCGGAGTGGCGTTCCGAAATGATTCCGTCGCGGACGAACCCTTCAATCGTTATTGGAGCGAGTGGCAGGCCCACGCGGGCAGCGAAGCGGGTATTTTCGGCTTTTTGGTACTTGATTGAATTCTTCTGAGTGTCTGGATCGTCCGTGCTCTTGCGGTTGTATATGAGGTAATAGTCGCGGTAGGTACCCGCGAAGATTTCTTTGAGGTTTTGCTGCTCTGAGCTAGTGCTCGGCTCCATGTTGTGTGTTTGGTGACTCAGTATACACCGGATCTACGGTTACCTCTTTACCCTCGGCCGTCAGCCGCGCGTGGACGTCCCGCACCACTTCTGCTAACGCCCGAAGCGCTTTGATCGTCTCGTCGGAAAATGCATACGGTGAAGGATCAAACTTCCCGCGATTGTCGTCCACTGTGCTTGCGTCTCGTGCAGATTTCGCGTTTTGGTCGTGCATAGATCCATGATCCGCGGCGCGGCGCGAACCGACTAGGTAGGGTATTCAAACGAAATCCCGTGCCTTTCGCGGGTTCGGACTTGCGCATATTGTTTGTGCTGCTGCACAAACAAAACGCAGAAACAATATTGCGTAATGTGTCCGAGACCTGTTGATAAGTCCCCGTGCCTGTCGCAGCACGCGCGTTGCGCTGACAATGGCATAAGTCCCGCTGTTGCTAATGGTGGCGGGAGAAATTGATTATGCGCACTACCCATGTTCTTTATGTTCTTTCATCGCCGCTGCGGACCTGCCGCACGTGGGGATTTGTGCGGAAAGTGTTTGCCCGCTATCACCTCTATGGCGCATGAGGTCCCCGTCGCCCCTGGTGCTGTCGCTCTATCCGAACTGGAACGGCCTTGGGTTTGTGGTGTTTGAAAAGCCGCTCACTCCGTATGACTGGGGAGTGAAGGAGCGACGCGGGAAGGAGAAGAATCGCGCACTGCTTGCCGTCGTCCGGAAGCTCCTTGAGATATACAGCCCCTCTCTCGTCGTGCTTGAAGATTGGACCGAGCGGAACGTGCCAAGGTCAAAGCGTATCGTGGAGCTGTACGAACGAATCGTCGAACTGTGCATGAGCATGGATGCGCCCGTGACCTGGGTGCCTATGCGCGAAGTCCGACAGGTATTTGCCGCGTATGGTGCGAAGACGAAGTGCGAGATTGCGCAACTGATCGCGGAGCGCATCCCTGCTTTTAAGGGTCCCGTACCAGAACGCAAACCGTGGCAACCGGAGCATCCGCGACAGGCGCTCTTTGACGCCGTAGCTCTCGGCCTTACGTACTCTCAGCGGACGCAGGTATGAATCACCCCTTCCCTACTTCCCGCCCTTGCTGCGCCCGAGCATCTTCGCCGTCTCGCGCCATGCTTTCGCCACGTCCGGGTGCTTCGCTCGATCGGCAGCGAGCGACGCCAGTATGTACCCTGGGTGCCGATCCATGAGCGCCGCAAGGCGAACAGCTATTTCGTCGGAGAGCTGCGACCGGCCGCTTCGATAGTTGCTGATCGTCGGTTGCCTGACGTTCAAAAGTTTTGCGAGTCGATAGTCCGACTCTATGCCATTGATCTTCCGGACTTCGTCCAGAAGATCATTCGTCGTATTACGCACCGCAGGAGACCCCCAAGTCACCACGCGGGCGGACAATGCATCAAGTGCCGTGATGCAACAAGATTCATGGTGCTTGATGCATCACGATCCTTGATGTATATCGTTCCTCCGCGCGGCCGGGAGTTGAACGTTCCGCGTACTCCCCAAGTCACTGAATGCTTCGGCTTCCGGCCGCTGCGGCTAGTTAGGACAACAAACGAGGGATTCCATGCAGACGCTCATCCGCACCGTCGCCGCATTGATGCATCCAGTTGTATTGCCCCGCGGTTGCAAGGGGCTATGCCTCTCGCGGCGAACCCCCTAACTAGCATGGCTGTCCGCTACATCATGACTCGCAATATCGTCACGATCTCCTTCGGCGCCGTCGTAAAGGAATCCCGCGAAGCCGCGGGCCTCAGTCAGGAAGTGTTCGCGCGCCTGGCACACCTAGACGTCGAATTTCTTGACGCCTTGGAAAACGGATATCTCACTCCGCATCTCGTCAGCATTTTCGTTATCGCCGAACACCTCGGGATGCGACCCGGCGTGCTCATGGATGAGGCGTATGACCGCGTGTTTCAGTCGGGATCGGGAACGCCTGCCAAGAAGCCTGCACCTGCGGAAGTGAAGGGATAACGAAACCGTGCGGTGTGTTTCCTACCTGCGGTGGATGCTGCGCACCGATTCTGTCCGCCTCTTTCTTTGGGGCGTGCTCATGGGCGCGTTAGTTGGTGCGTCGATAGCTGCCGTGCTCGTGTATGTGTACCTGTGCGGAATTTTCCCTACTTCATGTCCGACATCACCTACCTCGGCCGCACCAACGGCCGCTATACGCCCGTGACCTTCGGCCAGAAACAAGCTGACCGCTTTTTCCATACCTACGCGATCGGCCGCACGGGAACCGGAAAGACTTCGCTGATCGAAACGATGGCGCTCCAAGATATTCGTGCGGGTCACGGTCTTGCCGTCTTTGATCCCCACGGCGATCTCGCGGCCCGTCTCGTCTCGCAGGTTCCTGTGGATCGGGCCGCTGACCTTCTCTACCTGGATGTGCCGAATCCCTGCCTTGAGTATGGCTATAACCCACTAGGGAATGTGCGGCCTGAGAACGTGGCTCTTGCCGCCTCGGGACTCATAGCGGCATTCGAGAAGATATGGGGCGGGCGAGAGTGGGGCGTCCGCATGGCTCACATACTCCGCAATTCCCTCTTTGCGCTTATCGAATCCGGCGACGCAACGCTTCCCGACATTCTCCGCATGCTCACGGATACGAAGTACCGCGCCCAGGTGCTCACAAGGGTCAGAAATCCGCAGGTGAGGGACTTCTGGTTCGGGGAATACGCCAAATATCCCCCGCCCCATCGCCAGCAATCCATCGCGCCGATACAGAACAAGATCGGCGCATTTTTGGCAGACCCGCGCCTCTATCGCCTGCTCACGGCTTCATCCAACGCCATTGACCTGCGGACGGCGATGGACGACGGGAAAATTCTCGTGGTCAATCTCGCAAAAGGATTGCTCGGAGAAGACAGCGCCAGCCTCCTGGGCGCGCTCCTTGTTTCCACTCTGAGTGCCGCTGCGTTTTCTCGCGCCGACACGCCCGAACACTTGCGGCGGGATTTCGTCGTATACATCGACGAGTTTCAGTCCTTCACGACCCTTGCCGTTGCAAACATGGTGAGCGAGCTGCGCAAAATGCGGCTCGCACTCGTGCTCAGCCACCAACACCTCGACCAGTTAGTACCGGAGGTACGGAGCGCCGTGCTCGGAAATGTCGGCACGACGATTCTCTTTCGGCTTGGCGCGGACGACGCGGCAACCTTCGCCCGGGAGTTTGCGCCCGTGTTCCATGCAAGCGATCTGATCGACGTGCCCAACTACACAATCCGTCTCAAGCTCATGATTGACGGCACTCCCTCTCGGCCATTCAGCGCCACGACGCTCACCCCTGACATGCTTTGTTAATGGAGGTTTGACATGCACATGTGCCCACGATGGTTGCCGGAAGTCGCTTGCCTTGTTTTGGTATTCGGTCTGTGGATGCCGAAAGCGCATGCCGGTGAAAGACTCGTTGCCGATCCACGTACGGGATGCAAGGTATATATAGACAGCGGTGAGCGACCAGGGGCGGGCGTGATATGGGAAGGCGTGTGCACACCTGACAAGTATGCAAACGGCGAAGGCGTCCTCTATTGGACGGCTGGAACCAGCTACGACAAGGTCTACTACGTCGCCCACTTCTCGAAGCGCGGCCTCGTCATGGAAAACGGCCACATCCGCAAGAATGTTACCGACGACGCTATGACTTTGGCATTCAACGCGAACAACAAATGCCGATCGGTGTGGGCAACGGTCAAAAGCGACGTGGATGTGGCACTCGGAGTTCTCGACATTCTGCTTGATAGAGTGGTGAGCCGGTACAAAAGCGAATGCGCGGAAGAATGGAACAAACCGGGCTCATTTGGGATCAACATGTCCCATGAAGCCGTACCGGGCGTGCTTGAGGGATATATCGATCACCGTACGGGCGAAAAGCATTTCAGCAACCTGGGCTTCGTGGCAAACCGACAGAATGAACGCGGCGAGGAAGACGAGAGGCTGTCGCGCGCCGAGGACCGGGCGAAACAGATAGCCGCACAGACGCGAGCAGCCGAGGCGGCGCAGCGGCAGCAACAGGCGCAACTCACAGCGGATCAGAAGCTCCAGGCGTTTTCTGACAAGTACGGCGCGTTAGGGTGGATCAAGTGGGACGTTCTCGCGGCGAATCCCTTTGCGAGAGAAGGCAAGGTCTATCTCTTCAACGCCGATTTCAAGCGCATGATTACGGCGAGCTCCGCTCTGTTCAACGACGGCGTGGCCGCCATCGTGGTTAGCGGCATTCCCAAAGAGACCTTTACCGCTCCTGGCGCGATCCTGCTTGCGGGAAAGGTCCAGGGTACAACCAACGTCAAGAACGGCCTGGGAGGCGACGTGTCAATTCCCGAGGTGCACTACCTGGGTCATGTGCCGTGTCACGACTCTACGTGCGATGGTTACTTTACGGCGCACGCGCGCTTCAAGGGCGTCGAGGGGAAGTAGCGGATGAGTTATGAGAGCAGGACACGCTGGATTGAACAGCGAATCCTCCCAGCCATTCAGTGCGACGACGCTGACGCCGGAAGCGGATTCTGAACTGGGCACATGAAGAGACATCAATTTAGTCACTGCGGAGGTCGGTCGAGTGTCCGATACATCACCGCTTCGCTCACATGCGAGACGCCCACAACCTCCGCGCATTGGAGGTCGGCAATCGTCCGCGCCAGCTTCACGATTCGCTGGCGAGCCCTGGCGGAGAATCCCAGCATTTTCATAGCGCGGTCAAGGATTGCGCGCCCCTCCTTATCTGCTGTGCAGAAGCGACCAATCTGCGCGTCAGTCAACCGGGCATTGCACTTCCCCTGGCGCGCGATCTGAATCTCACGTGCACGCGCCACACGCGCCGCAACCGTGGTACTACTCTCGCCTAGCAGGGCCGAATCGTCGAAATCACTCAAGTCAACGCGCGGAAGTTCGAGGTGAATATCGAACCGATCAAGGAGCGGCGCGGAGATGCGCCCGCGATACTGCGCGACTTGCGCAGGAGTACATCGACAATTCCCGGTGTTGTCACCATACCGCCCACAAGGACACGGATTCATGGCAGCGACGAGCAGAAACTCGGCCGGATACCGGGCCTGCATGGCAGCGCGCGACACGCAAACGACCCCGGACTCCATGGGTTCGCGCAGGGCTTCCAAGGCGCGGCGATCATACTCCAAGAGTTCGTCGAGAAATAACACGCCGTGATGCGCAAGGCTGACTTCCCCAGGGCGTGCGCGGGTACCTCCCCCGATGAGCGACACTGCGGACGCCGTGTGATGCGGGGTCCGTACCGGGCGGCGCCCAAAGCTCTCGGCGTTGAATCCGGCCGCGCTGGCTGAAGCGATTGCCGCGACTTCGAGCGCCTCGGCATCCGTCATCGGCGGGAGAAGCGTGGGGAGACGCATCGCAAGCATCGACTTGCCAATTCCCGGCGGTCCGAGCATGAGTAGCGAGTGACCGCCTGCGGCCGCGATGGTGAGTGCGCGCTTTGCTTGTACCTGTCCGCGAACGTCGCGTAAATCCAACGCACCATCGCCATGCGCAATCAACGATGCCGAGGAGGGTGCAAGTGGCGGAAGTACCTCAGTACCGGATACGTGGTTGCATACGTCGAGAAGATGTTCCGCCGCTCGGACGACTAGGACGCCGGTCTGAGGGGTATCTTCGCGCACGGGCGGACTCGCCGCAGCTCGCAAGAGAACACGCACTTCGTCCGCGCTCCCGCGCGGGATTAGCATCTCGTTGCCGTCGCGCGCTGCATGCGCTGCAGCGAGGAGCAGCCCGCCGACCGGCTTTAGTTCGCCGCTTAAGCCGAGCTCGCCGTAGAATTCGCACGAGGTTGTTCTAGCCGCTTGCGGCAAATGTGTTTTGATCTGTCCCGAGGCTAGGAGGATACCCAGCGCTATCGGGAGATCGAACCGCCCGCCGCGTTTGGGAATGTCCGCCGGAGACAGATTCACCGTGATGCGACCCGCAGGAAACTCGAAGTTGGAATTGATGAGGGCTGCCCGCACGCGATCCTTGCTTTCCTTCACCACGGTTGCCGGAAGGCCAACAATGGTGAACGTCGGCAGGCCGGAACCCAAACTCACTTCCACGCATACGGACGGCGCTTCCAATCCAATCTGGGCGCGGCAGGCAATGATGGCGACCGACATGACCTTCCTTGGGTGTTTCGCGTCCGCCGCAGATGAACCGTTGCATCCGTGGTCTTACGATCTAAGCTTACGTTGCGTTCTCGTTTCGGAGAAGCAGGTGTTTCTCACGCAAATGCGCTCAAACTCTGCGATCACGAAGCGCCACCAATCGCGAGTTGCGCCGCCGTTCACTGCGCTCGACCTGACCGACATGCCGTCGCGCCCTCCAACTCGACGACACTTACTCATCAAATTCTGAAAGCGACGAATCAAACAGCGCGTCTGTTCCCTATCGCGTCGTTGAGTTGCCCCAGACCCAAGTTTGATTTCTTACATCACCATAGTTTGAGCCGAAGATCACCACGGCGCTATCTTTGGCGTCGTAAGCCACACCTGTGCCGAAACTCTCAGGGGGACTAACTGTTGGCAAAGACTGAGTCCACACATTTCCGTCCCAGAGCCATGTGTCGTTGTAAGGCTTGTTGAAGTCATTCCCGCCGAACGACAGTACGCGCCCTGTGTTTCCATCCCAAACCAATGACGAATTAATGCGACTAGCAGGCGAATTGCTCGGAGTGTGCTTGGTCCAGTTGACGCCATCCCACGTCCATGTGTCTGGTAGTATCGAACCTGTTCCATCAGTTCCTCCGAATAGCACAATCTGCTGGTGAACAGGATCATAAGCCAGCGAGTGTCCTCTTCTTGCAGGCGGAATCGTAGCTGGGGCTTTCTGTGTCCAGTTGTTACCGTCCCAAGTCCAAGTATCATTTAGCATTGATCCCCCAATACCACCAAACAGCACAATTACTTTGTGCAGAGCGTCGTAGGCCATGGATACGTCAGCACGCTCGGGGGGAGATGCTGCCGGGCTTTTCTTAACCCAGTTGTTTCCATCCCATACCCACGTATCGGAATAAACTGTGGAGGGGTATTGCCATCCGGCGAAGAGCACGGTTTGGCCCCTTGCCTCGTCGTAGGCCATGGCTGCCAGGAACCGCGGAGGAGGGCTGGTCGCAGGAAGTTTCTGCACCCAATTGGTACCATCCCAAGTCCATGTGTCGTTGAGGTCGGCTGGAAACAAGGCGCTCGACTGTCCACCAAACAGAACGACGTTCTGTCTCAAGGCATCATACGCCATTGTTGGATAACCCCTTGCAGGAGGTCTCGTAGCGGGAGACCTCAATTGCCACGTGAGAACTTTAAGGTCCGGGGCCTTACGAAGCCATCCAAGAACGGGTAACGCACTTTCAGTACCGTCATCAAATAACCGGTAGACGTCATAGAGCCCGTCCGAATTCGACCGAAGTCGTAGCGGATGGATGGCACTCCGCTTATTCCAATTCTGTTCAATAACATTGAATTGACCTCCATTGACGGTGTCTCCCACAATGTCGCTTTGTACGATAGCAACGTGACCGCTTGGGGCTTTTTTTGCTACACCAAACACAATGATGTCTCCAGGTTTAGGAGGATCACGGCCCTTATTGGGAAAATGATCCAGCCCTAACTTATCCGCGTTTTTATAGTAAGACTTCGCAGCATACCTGTACCAAGTATTGACCGTATCAATGCCAAAAGCGTCGTGATAGAAGCGCCGAACGTATTCGGTGCATTGAAACGGATAACTGAAAACAAATGGATTGCTTAGCACGCTCGTCGCATTGGGTGTGTATGGATTTTCGCCACAATCGTCCTCTGTAGTCGTGTTTTCTCCATTCGATACCGCCGGAACATCCACACCTCCGAAGGTAAACGACCCGATTTTTGTGCCACAGACCGGGTCTGGCTGCCATGGCTTCTGCGCAAACGCCGAACTTCCGTACAATAGGAGCGGCAAAGCGATCAGGGCACCTATACGCACAATGCACCTCTGGTTTGGAAGCTATGGAGCTTGCAAAGTGGCCAGCATTCCCAACAACTGCTGGTGAAGTTGATCGATGCTTAAGTCAAGAGATCCGCCGTTAGACATCCCCACCACAATGACAGTCTTATGCGTTGGGGAAATTGCGTATATGTCAGCGACAGGATCGTGAGATCCATCAGTATACGCATCCGGCATAGGCCCAGTTCTAACCAACACAGATACACCATTGGAAAGAGTGCTCAATGTGAAGACATGGGCACCTAACAGGATTGACTGGGGATCAATGTTCGCTCTAAACCAATCAGAAAGTGAGGACGATTGACTGTTAGGCGATATAACTACGCTGTACTGGGGTTCTGGGTCAGAAGTTCCTGGAGCAGCGAAGCTGATATCAAAAACTGAGAAGGGGCCCGTCGTATCGCTCTCTTCGGTCACCTCAACGCTCCCCTGGGCGCCGAGCGTAGGATAAGAAAAACTGACGCCGGTCTTTGGATCATTTGCCCGATCCCACTGCACGCTAAAGGCCACGGGCAGCGGCTTCGCGATTGTTGTCCCACTCGTATTGTCGCGAAGCTGAACTGTTCCTGTCGTTGTCCCAGGTAGCGCGTCAATCTTGGCAGAGAAGTTGAGAGTAACAGCGAGCGTTTGCCCCTTCGCTAAGGCTGGGATTGTTGATGGTGTTACCGAAAGAAACGGCTGAAGTTCAGGAACGACGCGGAGTGTTCCGGCCGGAATGGCGCTTTGCGCGGACAACACAACTTGCGCTTGCTTCGATTCCCCCGGCTTGATGATTTCGGAAATGCTCGGGGCATTCCAGACAACATTTGGCGTTGTAGTTCCGGCTGAGCCTGTAGACCGGTCAATGGCCGCAGAAGGGCTGATGACGGCGATCGATACCACAGCCGAGACTGCGACGAGTGCAACGCCACCTATCAAGAGCTTGGTAAGTCGAGTCATAAATTTTGTAGTTGTACTTAGTAAACGGGCGTGGAAACGGGGCCGCGCTGTTACTTGATTCTATCATGCAATAACTTGAGCGCCGCCAGTCGGCGGGGCGCATACTTCTCCGCGCTGACGCAGAAAAACAGGGAGAAGAACGATGAAATTGTTGCTGCGACGCGCTCAAAAGTCAGGACTCATCACGAGTAAAGTGACTTTCATTCTCACCGTGCGAGCGGAACTCAGCGAAGAAGAACAAGCCAACATTAAACGATACAAGCTCGGGTCCGGCCTCCTCTACTCAAAGGAGGAGCAACCTGACGTAGATAGTAATTGGCGGGGCGTTGCGGCACTCATCGCCCACCGGATGAGAAATCTCACGGTATCCGTGAACGATCTTGCGAATGGCAGGCAGATCGAATGCAAGGACATCATGGAGATGCTCGCCGTGCAGGAGCAAATTAAGGACGCGGCGCGTTCGTTCAAGCGGGTCTTAGATGCCGCTGCCGCCTTTGGCGGTGAGGAAGTGATCCAACTGACGTAACGTGCCATCCAACGGTTGGAACTGGTTCCTGGACTTGTTCCGGGGATCGGCGCGATACCGCGAGTATTGGGAAATGTTCGACCTCCGGGCGCGGGTTATGCGCGCCCGGAGCAACTCTCCTTTTGCGGACGACGACCGTATCGGCTCCTTCGCCGTCGATCTGATATACAAGGCTTGTGAACAGCGCGGCGTGATTCCATCTGTCCCGCTCGGCGAGATGCTGTACAGCACGATCACCAGCCTTCTCTATTTCGACGGCATGGTCGTTGACCCTCCCGAGGCATCGGTACTCGCGAAGCTGACTCTAGAAGAGGGTGTCCAGCTACGTGCGACGCTCAATCGCAACCTAGCGTTTCTCTTAGACCATCAGCGGCTGCTCACCATCTGGCGCGACAAGCTCTTTTATCTGTTCTCCGGGATGCTCCAATACTTCCCCTTGTCAGCGTTCACGGATGTAGACGAAAAGGGATTTGCCGCAGACGATTCGGTCGTGCTGCCCGCAGCAAGGGCGTTCGATCTCTGCGACAACCTCCCGGAGGTTATCGAGCGCCTCATGGTCACGCTCAACGATGCCGATGTTCGGAATGCGCACCTGTTCGAGCATGTGCGTGCGCGCCTTGAAGACAACCTGTGTTCGGCTTCGGGCATTCGGACGGATCAAGGAGGCACGGGCAGGATTGTCCTACCGACCGAGAAAAAGAACGCTTCCGCCGAGCAGCTCGTCCAGTTCTATTTGCAGGGAACGCCGTTCCAGCAGCTCTTTCATAGTCCGCTGCCATTCGCCATTCCCTTCCCTGCGCGGTTCGAGCATACGCATGTTGTCGGCGGGACCGGCCACGGCAAAACGCAGCTCCTTCAGTTTCTAATCAATCACGATTTGGTGCGCGCACAGGAAGACGAGCGCTCTGTCGTGGTGATCGACAGCCAGGGCGACCTTATCTCGACCATTTCCCGCCTCGCATACTTCGACCCTGGCGCTGCGAAGAGCCTCGCGGAGCGTTTCGTGCTCGTCGATCCGAACGACGTTGAGCATCCCGTCTGTCTCAACATGTTCGACTTTAACCGCGACCGCTTGAGCGGATACGCGCCCCTGGATCGGGAAAAGATACTCAACGCCACCATTGAACTGTATGAATACTTCTTTGGAGCACTCCTGGGCGCAGAACTGACACAACGTCAGGGAGTCATCTTTAAGTATCTGGCGCGGCTCCTGATCGAGATACCGGATGCGACGATTCACACGCTGCGCGAACTTATGGAGGACGGCGACCGTTTCCGGCCCTTCATGGAGAAATTGACCGGGACGGCGCGGGGCTTCTTTGCGACGCGCTTCTTCGATCGGCAATTTAACGAGACCAAGAAGCAAATCCTCACCCGACTCTGGGGCGTATTGAGTAACTCGTCCCTGGAGCGGATGTTCTCGCACACGCAGAACAAGATCGATATCTTCGATCTGCTCAATAAAGGCAAGATAGTCCTTATCAACACAGCTAAGGACTTGCTCGGACAAGAGGGCGCGGCCATCTTCGGCCGATTCTTCATCGCCCTCATCGCACAGGCGGCGGTACAGCGGGCCGCGTTGCGACCACACGAGCGCCGACCATGCTTCGTGTATATCGACGAAGCGCAGGACTACTTTGACGAGAACATTTCCAACCTGCTGCATCAAGCGCGGAAGTACCGTGTTGGGCTGATCTTCGCCCACCAAAATCTCGACCAGCTTGGCGCGGGGCTTCGCGCGAGCGTGTTTGCAAGCACGACAATCAAATTTGCGGGCGGCGTGAGCTCGAAGGATGCAACAGTGCTTGATTCGGAGCTCCGCTGTACGTCTGAGTTTCTCCTGTCGCAGAAAAAGGAGCGCGGGCACACGGCCTTTGCCTGTCATGTCCGGAACTTCACGGGAAAAGCGCTCTCGGTGCGGATTCCGCTCGGATACATGGAGTCGCTGCCGAAGACGGATGCCGACGCGCACGCCGCCCTTTTGGAGAAGAATCGCGCCCTATACACCGCTCCCCCTGTGGTGTCTGAGGACATGCCATTTCCCGGACAAGCGGAGCCTGCAAGCGAACGCGCGGCACCCAAACCTAAGCGCGCACCGCCACCGACGACACCCGCATCAACAGAGGAAGCGATATCACCAGCAATACCGCCACCTCTCCAGGCGGCGGAAGAAATTGAAGCGAGTGAACCGAGAAAGAAGCCGTCCCCTCCAGAAAGAAAGACTGCAACGCCGGGTCGAGGCGGCCAGCAGCATAAGTACCTGCAGGAACTCATAAAGCGGCTTGCGGAGGAACGAGGGTTCCGAGCCACGATCGAGGAAGCGGTTCTCGACGGGGCCGGTAGCGTGGACGTGTCACTTATCCGTGGTGCGGCCAGGATTGCGTGCGAGATATCCGTAACGACCAACAACGATCACGAGCTAGGAAACGTCGAGAAGTGTTTAGCGGCCGGTTATACCGACGTTGTGTTGGTCGGGAGTACCGAGCGGCAGATAAAAGCCCTTGCGAAATTTATCGAACGGAATCTGGATGAAAGCGAGCAAGGCAAGGTGAAGTATCTGGTCCCGGAAAACTTGCCGGAATATCTCGACTCGTTAGGTGTAGCTCCACCGGCTACTGAGAAAATGGTGCGTGGATATAAGGTGCGTACCAAACAGCAGCCAATCAATCCTGCGGACGCACAGGCACGGCGAAGGGCGGTAGCGGAGGTGATTGCGCGGTCGGTGTCAAAAAAGAAGCGGGAGAAAGCGTGAGTGTTTGGCGGCAAGAGGAATTTCGGGTAGGCGATAGCCAAACGTCATGAGAAACAACCAGATTGAAGCTGGAAGGTGACTGCACCAATGAAATCGAGTCATAGCTCAAGGCGAGATATACCGGAACCCATTCGCAGATACCTCGAAAATTGTCCGATGTTTAACGTCCCGGAGGATATTTATCACTCATATGTTCGTACAACCATAGAGAGCTTTCCTGTTGCCGTTATGTTGATTTACTCCAGTCTTACCGAAGGTCAATCTGTGTGGGCAACCGACAACGTGAGTTTCTCGCAGAATCTTGCAAAGTATTGGGTTGAAGAAGGCGGGCTTCGCCACTTGCGCATGAACTACAAAATCGTTGGCAGGGGTATTCGCGTCAATCGTATATTCATCGTCTCGCAACGGGAGTATTCAGAGTACAAACGGGATTTAATGCGAGTTAGAATCCTGCACGCGAAAGCTGGAGTACGGACTTTCTTTGCCATCATCGAGAAGTTACCTTCCCAGTGTCGCTATGACTTTGCGATCTGGGGTGACAAATTCGTCGATGAAGTTGTATATGCTATGCTGTCAAATGGAATTGTAGATAATCGAATACACTGGTCGGCGGCGAAGGTGTTGGAGTTCAAACACAAACTCGAGTTGATTCAAGACTTGGTTGAGTCGGAGTCTGGCCCCCTGGTTCGTCGAGAAAGGGACTTCAAAGGAGTCCTTGCGTATGCCGAAAGTATTCGCCGCGACATCTGGGAATTACCCGAGTCACGCGGCGGCGATCCCGACATTCAAAACAAGAAGAGCCAGAGGCCTAATCAAATTCTTCTTCTCTCGGCAAATCCAACGGACACGTCTCGTTTGAGACTGGATCAGGAATATCGGGAGATTAGTCTTGCACTTCGTCATTCCAAATTTAGAGACCAGTTCATTTTGAACAAGGAGCACGCGGTTAGGATAGCCGACCTGCAAGAGCATCTGCTTCTATACAAACCAGACATTGTTCATTTCGGAGGGCACGGCAGGGCGTCTAGCGAATTGGTCATGGAAGCTCATGATGGAGCAAGTAGACCAATTTCGATTAAATCGCTCGAGCAACTCTTCTCGTTGCTTAAAGGCAATGTGAAGTGCGTTGTCCTTAACGCCTGCTATTCAAGCCGACAAGCAACGGCGATTGCGCGACACATTCCTTGCGTTGTGGGAATGTCGCAAGCCATTGAAGATTTGTCTGCGATCGACTTTTCCCGCGCGTTTTATCGAGCGCTAGGGTATGGGAAGACGGTTCAGACAGCTTTTCGTCTCGGCTGTCAGTCTATAGACATGGAACACTTGCATGGACCCGACGTTCCACAATTGCTTACGCGCTCCAAGAGTTCTGGGAAGCTCAAGTTTTGTTAGCAACCAAATACATGCCAGCTTTAACTCATCGACAAAATGATTGTATTGCTCAGTGATACTGTTTCCCTTAATCCGGCGTTAGCGGCGACGCTGCGGCGCGAGGTTTGCAGGCGGAAACGCAGTGTTGCCTACATTTCCTCCTCCCCGCAAAGATATCCGCGCAAATGGTTTGAAGCCACCGTAAACGAGTACGCAAGAATTGATCCAAATATTGAGGTTGCATATTTTGACTTAGCTGAGCCGTATCAGAGCCTCAGCAGGATTCGAGAGTTCGGCACCATTCATTTGTCAGGGGGAAACACTTTTGAATTTTTAGACTCCTTGCGACAGCGAGGATTTTCCCGCATCCTGAAATCGCACCTTTTAAACGGCGGCTTGATCGTTGGTGTTAGTGCGGGCGGTATCGTACTTACGCCAGTTGTTACAACAGCATATATCGCTGGAGATGCACACGACGGAGACCCACAGAAGATAGGCCTGGGGTTTGCTCAATTTGAGTTTCTTCCACACTTTTATGGCTCAGAATCCGAAATGGAAGCAATCAGAAAATACTCGCTAAAGACCCCGAACGACATCTATGCCTGTGATGACCAGAGCGGCGTTGTACTCCATCAAGGTCGCGTCAACTTGTATGGCAATGTAGTTGCCCTCAGACGGGGAACATTTTTGGACGGCAGCGAAGTTGCGTTAGGAAAGACTGCGGCATGATGCACTGTGCTACTGCCTATATCACTTCCCTGTCGCTCCGATGAGTATTGCAATGCATCCGCAGTATTCATCCGCAAGATTGTCCCGTCGTTCTTTAGTTGACCCATGCGGTCGGGCCAACGTCGAATGCTTCGGTTGCCTGATTAATGGATCAGCCGAGGGCTCGCCCCGTTGAATTATCGATGTTGGCTAGGACTTTTGCGGCGCTGCCCTGCCGCTCCTCGTACTCGATCTTGGAAGACACGATGACTTTTCCGCACAGGCTGCATTGTTCGCCACAACCGTTGCCGCCCTATGCCTGCGTGGGCACGGCGGCGGGCAACCGACCTTCATCAATGTGCAGGCGCGCCAGAGCGCGGAGTTCGTTCTTGAGAGCGGTGAGAGGCACAGCAGACCCTTTGGCGATGCAGTAGGTCTGGCCGGGAATCATAGCTCCGAGGAAGCGAAACACAATGAGATAAAAGACGACTGTATCACTGCCACAACAAGCGATGATCCGTTGTGAGTCATGGATGAAAGAAACCCCGCATTCGGCTGTGCCGGAATGCGGGGTGGAGTTGTGGACTGTCGGTCACTCGCTCGTATTCACTTTCCTGTGTGCCTCAGTCCAGGCGTACTGCATTTCCTGATCTAACGCTTCCTCGTCCATACTGATGAAAGCAGCAACCAGCCGCCGATGGTCACGGCGGAGAATTGTTCCGCCGTTCTCCCAGTTGCCCCATGCGGTCGGGTCAACGTCGTGTGCTTCGGCCACCTGATTGATGGATAGGCCGAGTCCTCGTCTCCGTGCTCTGATGCGCTGCGCAATGGTCTCCGGCGCGGGTGCCGGGTCGTAGCCGAGGAAGGCAACGACGGCGGGGTAACTGGATACGGCCGGTTGGGTCCGGTTCTTCTCCCAATTGATGAGCGTCCATTGATCGGTGCCGAGCTGTGCCGCCGCTTCCTTCTGTCGAAGTTCGAGCGCAAGGCGTCGCGCCTTGATGTGGTCACCGATGGTCTGTGGTGTTCCCCGGAATCCCTTTGGTTTCAATCCTTTAAGGGAAACCCGCGTCCCCGGCAAAAAGTCAACGCGACTATGTCCGTGCGGGAGATTTGGAGATCTGAAGTACGAATGCCCTTGTTCACCAGCTCAAATTGCGCAGTACCTCGGTCGCTTGTCTGCCCCTCTGCTCGAACGCTTCGACATTCATCTCGAAGTACCGCGGGTTGATCTCAGCGACTTCGACGAATCAAAACTGGCCGGCGAGTCCAGCGCTGTCGTCGCCGGACGGGTCAAGCGTGCGCGGGATATACAAATTGCGCGTCAGGGGAAGTGCAACGCCCGTTTGCAGGATGCTCAGGTCAATCGGCTGTGTGCACTCGACAAGGAAGGCCGGAAGATTCTGAATGGCAGCGTAGATCGATGGGGGTTATCCGCTCGCGCACGTCAGAGGATTTTGAAGCTAGCCAGGACCATCGCCGATCTCGCTGGTGATGAGAACTTGGCGGCTGGGCACGTAAGTGAGGCTGTACAGTTTCGGAAGTTTGATCGGCGGCCGCCCAAGCCGAGGGAATGAGTAGCTGACTGCCTGGTCATATCTCTGTTGGAGGATCTGAGCCGCTATATTTTGTAGCCGGCCGGATCCGTTTGAAAGCGAGCGTCAAGGCTGTTTTACACAATGCGCCTGCCCGCAGCGCGTATCTCATCGGCAATAGGAGGTTGATACGGGGGGGGGGTCGCCCGGTGCCGGCAAAAAAGCATATTAGCCAAACGCCTTTTTGGCCTCCTGCAAATACCGACGCGGTCTTTCTTCCACTCGCTTTGCGCTCATCGCGCAGTCCCCAACGAGTACGTGATTACATCCGCTTACCGGGCCCGCGCCGCCGCCAACATGATTCCGCCGAGCACCAGGGCGGCGACCGTGCCGACTAACTGCGGGCTCTCGGGTTTCTGACCGTGCGCGTACAGCGCAAGGTGGTCGCAATTCCAAGTAAACAGCTCGTATGATTTCCCGACGAGTGACCGGGCGCGATGAACGACGAGATAGGGCGGGAGATTTCCCGGAAAGCCTTCAAGGGAGACTGATTGTCCCGCTGCAAAAACGTCCCAAGGCTCTTCTGTGACCCCTCCGGCACGTGCCGAATTCGAAATGACCATGGGGAGGCCCTCTATGAATCGGTCGGAAACGATGCCTTTGTGTCGGTAGAACGGAAAAACCCAGACGGATACGACCGTGCCGGGCGACAGTGATGCGGGGGTGACCGCAGGGAGGAAACCGGGCATGATAGCCCTCCTATGTGATTAACGGGTCGTACCCATTCTATGCATATATGAGCTTCACCGCAACACCTATTCCTAAGCCGACCATCACCTACGCCGTCCTCGTCGGGCGCATCGTCGAGCACTTTCGCAAACAGGCGAAGATGCACCAGGAGACGATGGCGAACGCGATCGGCGTTTCACAGTCCGCGTACTCACGGCTCGAACAGGGTCAGTCCGGAATGAGCGTAACGCAGTTATGGATGATCGCAGTGCAACTCAAAACAACACCCGCTGCGCTTCTTCATCACACGGAGCAATACGCCAACCAGTTGCGCGCGCAAGGCGTGGAGATCACGAGCGACAAGGCGGAATCCCCTGCGGGCGGCGTGTTGATCGCGCTCGGCATCCTCGCGGCGCTTATTGCGGCGGCGAGTTAGTAGCTACTGCTTCTCAGTAACACAATCAGCCTCCCACATCTGACACGTGGAGCAAGGAAACCCTCTCCGGAGTGGTGCTCGCCGTATCTATTCCAACATCCGCCTATTTAATTGCGCCCGCTTCCTCGTCTGGTTCGTGTATGCCGGTCTGCACGATCCTTCTTGCCTTCTCGAAGAATTTCGAATCGGTTGCCGGGACGTTCTGGAGCAACGCGTTGTATTTCTCGTGGAGATTGCGGACACGCTCAATGAACGCATCGTCGGTCAAAGTTGTTGATTCCGTATCGGCCAAGAAGCGGGCGTCATGCTTGAGCATGGTGAAGGACTTTGCCGCGCTTAAGTGCTCCTGATAGCTTTTGTTGGGATTCAAGACGCTCGCGACCGCAGTCACGATGGAAGACACGAGCGTGAGAAGCAGGAGCCAACCGTGCGAAACCCCGAGTGCGCTCACTGCTGCGGAGCCTGCGGCGATGATCGCCGGAACGAGCTGAAACCACATTGCCTTCTTGCGCAGGGAGACCGCTATCAAATGATGCGTCTCCCCCGTATAGGTGCAGTTTTGCTTCAGGACTTTGCACTCGTTTATATAAGGCTCTTTCATACATCACGAATTAGAGCGTAGCAGGAAACGGATCACCAACGATTGTTCTCCAGCGTTCTACCCTTGTTCCGTCCGCTAACGGATCCATTGATGCAATCAAGGTGCGAATGGTCTCAAACTGTCCCCCGATGTGGATCACATCCCCCAGTGGAACGATGATCGGCTGAGAGAGACTGCCGGGAATTGCAATCGCCTGGTTGAGTCTATTTTGCGCGTTCTGAAAAAAGTCCCGAAGCAGTCTCGGAAATGTGATCGGAACTCCAGTGTTTTTGTAGTGGGACACGAGGCCGGGAATTATGTTTGCGGCGAGGATCTCAAGCGCGAAGGATTTCATTTGTGGAAAGTGCAGGCGCTTTATTGCCTTCAGTATCTTGATGACGGGCACGAGATAACCGTCGCTTAAACCGTTTGCCGCGCTGATATATTCGGCGTCGTAGTCATAATCAGCAAGCACCCAACCTCCAGCACTATCGGGAATCCAATATGCGCGGCCGCTGGGCGCATGCGGAACGCCGTTTGGACCGTGGCCTACCTGATCGCGGTATGCGGGAACCAGCTCCACTTTCACGTTACTCGCGAATTGCAGTGTGATCGTCGGCGCATCTACTGTGGGATTCTTGACGGAATAGCGATCACTCTCCATTGCCTTTCCGTGGACGTGCGCGAGTGCCGCTTGAGCAGTGACGCCGCCGACCGAAACCCAACCCCTAAAGTCGTCCAAGACGACAAGGATGTCGATGTCGAACGTGTGCCCCTGGAGTGGTTGAATGCGCGTCTTGCGCTGAAGCGACCCGATCAGATGGGAATCAGGCGCAAGCTGTTGGCGCACGGCCGCATGACGCGTTTGAATGATGTCACTAAACGTGGGATTCGGTTCGAGGTTCTGTCGCAGCTTAGCAAAGTGTGCGTGCATCAATTCATCCTACTCCTGCCCAACTTTCCATCAAGCACACGCAAATGGTTGCAAGCTGTGGATAACCGACCGGGATGCAGATGAGGTACTCCCCCGATGCTACGGGCGGAATTCCGGTTCGCTCGATTCTATTCCTTCAACTATGATCCGATACGCTAGGTCCGCGAATCGCAGTACGTCCGCGCCGAGAATCCGGACGTTTTCCCCTTCGTTCTCATGGCCGACATTTTCAAGATACTTTTCGTCTGCCAAGCCGAGATTGTGTCCGATGACATGCCGCTTTTCGATATGAAGTATGAGGAAGTCGCGATCCTCGGCCGACAGCAGCCGGAAGGGATCAAGGTTGATCTCCGCGTAGAGTCTCGATCCGCGATCGATACGTTGGAAGGGATTCCCGCGACGCGCTTCCTTTTCCAGCTTCTCAAAGGTTGCTGCATCGCACCGCCGCTTCGCCAGAAACAGGAATAACACTTTCAGGTATGTCTCAAGGGCAGTGAGCACGTCTTCGTGCGCGTTGCCAAGCAAGCGATATCCCAGCTCTTCGTCGTCTTGCGCTTCGGCCTGCGCAGACAGTTCCACTTGTTTGCGCACGAGTTCGGCCTCCCGGCGGAAGTGGACGTGGATATTTCGTCCCCCGCAGTCAGGACAGAAGAGCGCAATCGCATACACGCCGTATGCGCGACCGCACAAGTCGCATGTCAGTCCGCGCAGAAGATCCTCGCGCCACGGATGCGGGCGCATATTCCGAGAACGCTGAACCGTCATCGATAGCGAAATAAGCGAATTTTGTTGGCTGCGCGTGAAGTCTGTTGCGAGCTTGTCCAGAAAGTCGCCGACATCTTCTTCGACGGCCCATGCTACGTAGTCCTCAATAGCTTTGACGTCCTCCGGTGCGACGAATGCGTCATCCTGTCCGTCGTGTCCGCAGTAGGGGCATGTGCAACCTGCGGTTCCGGGTTTTCGCCGCAGCAAGGCTTCGTGTTCAGTCCGAACGGATTGAGACTCCAACGTATCGCCGAGTTGAAATCGACGAGGAGCGCATTCAGTTGACGGACAGTATCGGTGGACTCTCCCTTTTCCACTCTTCGGGGCCGGAATCGCCAACTGGATTTTGCCGCCCGAACCACCAGTCCGATATTTCTCAAGTCGCTTGAAATGAAAGTCAGACATAGTCTCAGCTTTTCACCGGATCAGTTCGGTGTCAAATCTCGCGGAACTGCAAATAAGGTTTCGTGAGTACCGGCGCTTCAAAATAGATCAGACATTACTCATGGCACTACTCCGCCACAGCGCTAGTCAGTGGAACTGTTGAAGCAACACAAGCGTTTGCACACCCGAACAGTTTGGCGACAGTGCGAATTCCACATCCTCAGGTTCGCCGACTGATCCGGAGAGCCCATAACCCGGAACATCGAGGTCGCGGTCGAAGCGCTCCGCACCGCCGTACCTCTTTGCCTACGCACCCGAAGAACTCGCGCTGTGGCTCCGCACGATGCTTCCGGTTCTCGCGAACGTCGACTCGAGATCCGAGGGGCGATGTTGATTGAAAAGAAGAAGGACTACGCACCGGCCCACCAGACGGCTGCAACACTCTATTCCGTTGCGGCCCATCGGTTGTTCGAGGAAATGACACAGGTGGATGCGGCAGTTCGGCGCGTGAGGCGCGAAGGGAGAATACCGGGCGCTTGCTCGAAACCGCAAGCGAACCTGCCGGCTCTGTCAGACAAGCAACAAGGAAGATCGCGAGCGGTCAGGAGCACCCGAAAGAAAACGCTCCGTGAGATATGAAGTTATCTCACTGGGCACATTTGAAAGGGCCAGTGCTCGAAATGCGGCACTGCGGCAATGACCTAACACCCCGTCATTGACGGAACGATGCTTCAGGCGTTTACTTGAATCTAGTAGGCGCAGGGACAACAAATAAGAGTCAACGCGCCTGGCGCCCGTCAAACCTGGGCGGGATGAGGGGATCACCGAATGAAACGACTACTTGCCTATGTGCTCTCAGTGTTTGCACTCGCCGTATGCGTGGGGCTGTTTCTCTACTCGTCTTCAGCGGACGCGACTCAACTGCCCGCCACTATCACATGGAGTCCCAGCACTATTGCAGACATCGCATCTCCCGGAACGCGACAAAACATCCCGATCTCATTCACCGCAGCAACAAATCTGTCCAATGTCGTGGTATCGGTTGTGCCGGCACTGCAGGCACTGGTTACGGTGAATCCCACGTCGTTCCCTTCGCTCCAAAAGGGTCAATTGGCTACCGTAACCATGACCGTCGCTCCGGCGGCAACGGCGACACTGGCAGTAACAGAGGGAACCATCCGCGTGCTTGCCGGAACGGCCACAGTTGCGAAACCGCTCCCCGTTCAGATCATCATTGAAACAGGCGGCAACGGCCTCTTGCCCCCCGATCCGGGCGAAGCTGGAAAAGCAACGATTGAGGGAATCGACTCGGACCACGACGGCGTACGAGATGATGTAGAGCGCTACATCGCCATCACAGTTCCGGAGTCCGCGAAGCACCGCGAAACACTGAGAAGTCTTGCCAAGGCCACACAAGGTGGTCTTTCGGCACAAACCCGAGGCGAGGCGCTTCAAGTCGCGAATGCTGAGTCTCTTTCCATTCAATGCCTAGGCTATCTAGACCTTTTAGATCAAGATCGATGGAAAGAAGTACAGGCCCTTACTGTAAACACTGAGGTACGGCTCCAAGCACTGGCTGCACATAATGATTTAATTAGCGGTTCGGTATTCCACGGAGTGCCACCAGGACAAGAGCGTGCAGCGTGCCTGTTTAACTTGGAATCACTTCCCAATTAGACAACCCGACTTGTCGTGCAGATGCCGTCACGCGATCGAGGATGAGAAATGCAGCGCCGCATACAGTTTGAGGGTTTAATTGCCTTTCTCTTCGTATTTCTTGCTATGGACGCTAAGTCCCAGGTGAGTGAGGTACCGCAGTGCCCGGCGACCGTAATCCAGAAGGTCTACTTTGGTAACGGTATATGGGTGCCCACCCTCGCGGATGCAACGACTTCAATGTGGAAACTAAAGAAGGCCGTCCGCTCCAAAATGACCGCTGAGCAGTATGCCGTGACGTGCTTCGATGTTGCATACAATCACAGTCTTGGGAAATACAATTCCGGCGATATTTGGGAGACGGCCCGGCAAATCCTTGGGAATGAATACCCCTCCCTTCTTATCGGACACCTTTTGCGTATTGGGAATATTCCAACGTTCTCGATACCAAGCACGCTTAGACAACAACTCAATGTTCTACTTCGTACCGAAGGCGCCCGCAGCCTTATTCAGGGACAAACAATTGCCTCGGATGTTACAGAGCAAGTGGCCGCGTACGAATCTGACATCCAACTCGGAAGGAAAATCGTGGTAGTCGCGCATTCCCAGGGGAATCTATTTGTTAATCTAGCGTATGAGAGTTCCACTCTAACGCATAAGACCAGCTTTGCGATGGTGCCAGTGGCAAGTCCTGACACAAAATCGGATCGCTCTCTCGTTGGCCATGTCACATTTGCCAATGATTTAGTTATTGACGCGGTGCAAGCGCTGCGCTTCGCGAGTGGATTAGATTTAGCACTTTCCGCGAATGATATTTCGGAAGCCCCAGAGACAGCCTCCGCACATGAATTTTCGGAAAATTATCTGACCGATACGTCATCTACAAAATTTATAGTTGATGGCGTTATAACCTCACTGCACGATCTCCCTATTCCGTCATCTGCTCTTACAACGATTAGGGTCACCGGCGTAATCGACTCCATAAGCTACAACGGAGGCGACATTGAAAGCATCTTCCCCGCGCCGCTCAGCACTGGTGTCCCTTTCACATATACCGTGGTTTACGATCCAACATTGACAGTAAAATCCGTGCAGTCCGTTCCGAATCCAACCTACGCGAGTTACTACGGCACATCAATCGCAACAAGCATCGGCTCCAGCGGTCAGGCTTACGCATTTCCAGCCGGTAATGGCTATGATTTTACTATCTTTGGCGGCCCTGTAGTGCATAGCAGCCTTCACCTTGCGTCGAGTGTCTTCTTTTCTGGGACTTCCTGTTCGGGCGTCAATCACATCGAAGCGCAGGCTGATCTTGGCAATGGTCCGATTGGATATTTCTTTGATACATCACCTCTCTCTGTGAGCCCGATCGTGAACGTGTTTCAACATGCCGCAATGGCTTTCAGCGTCTCCGCGTCAACGTATCCGGCGTGCCTATCCTCATTTGATGTTGTTTCGATGCATATCACCGATGTCTCTGTTGTAACAGCGCCGCCGCAACTTCACTATTCGGAGTGATCTCGTAACCATTTGGAGGTGTCGCGGCAAAGAGAATCCCTCTGATCGGTGTTTCCTGCTGTTACAGGGTGTTCTAAAGAAACGCCCCACTGAAGGGGCGTTAAGTTAGAGCAGTCCATGTTCGGAGAAACTGTAGGCACGATCTTCTCCGATAATCGGGTGATCCATCTCGCGCACATCCACAAGCGCAAGCGCTTGCTTGATCCTGAGCGCCACTTGTTCATCCGCCTGGCTCGGATCAACAGTAAGCACCCCGTAAAGCCCGAAAACACTCTTCCCAGGAGGAGCGCCGCCGTCGCCGCGATCATTGCGCGCTCCATCCCTCCATCCGGCAGCCGCGAAAGCCTGGGGCGTAACGGATCACAGCTGTATCCCATCCTCCAAGCCGTCAGCCTTCAAGTGGGCCTTTCCCCAGGCCCCAGGCACGGGCCATAGCCGCACTAAGGCCGATTTCATCAACTTCGAGGAATTCCGCTAAGCGCTTCCGATGCTCCCGGTGAAGGACGACCTTGCCGTGCTCCCAGCCAAGGACGGCGGTCGGATCAACGCCTAATGCTCGGCGGTCTTTTCAATTGACCAGCCAAGAGCGCGACGGCGAGACTTGAGCCGGTCGGAAATCGTTGTCGGTACAGGTGCCGGGTCGTAGCCGAGAAAGGCAATGACGGCGGGGTAGCTGGCAACGGTCGGCCGCGTCCGGTTCTTCTCCCAGTTGATGAGCGTCCATTGATCGGTGCCGAGCCGTGCCGCTGCTTCCTTCTGTCGAAGTTCGAGCGCAAGGCGGCGCGCCTTGATGTGGTCACCGATCGTCTGCGGTATTCCCCTGAATCCCTTTGGTTTCAATCCCTTAAGGGAAACCCGCGTCCCCGGCAAAAAGGCAACGCGACTATGTCCCTGCGGGAGGTTTGGAGATCTGAAATACGAATGCCCTTGTTCACCAGCTCAAATTGCGCAGTACCTCGGTCGCTTGTCTGCACCGCTGCTCGAACGCTTCGACATCCACCTCGAAGTACCGCGGGTTGATCTCAGTGACTTCGACGAATCGAAACTCACCGGCGACTCCAGTGCCGTCGTCGCCCTACGGGTCAAGCGCGCGCGGGACATACAAATTGCGCGTCAGGGGAAGTGCAACGCCCGGTTGCAGGATGCTCAGGTCAACCGACTGTGTGCACTCGACAAAGAAGGACGCAAGATTCTGAATTCGTCCGTGGACAAATGGGGCCTATCGGCTCGCGCGCGTCAGAGGATTTTGAAGCTAGCCAGGACCATCGCCGATCTCGCTGGCGATGAGAACGTGGCGGCTGGGCACGTCGGTGAGGCGGTACAGTTTCGAAAGTTTGATCGGCGGCCGCCCAAGCCCCGGGAATGAGGGCGTCCCCGGCGCCCAGCCGAGCAGGATGCGGCCGATGTCGAGCGGACTCGGGGGGGAGGGGTCGAGAGCCCGGGCGCCGAAGTTGGCGCCCGGCTACAACGGAAGTTGCGGAGGGTTATTTCGCCATATCGACCATATGGTCGACAGCGGCCTTCACCAGATCATCCGACAGGTCAGCACGACCACCCTTGGCAGGCATCACTCCCGCGCTGCCCTGGAAGCCCTTGAGGGCATGGTCGTACAGCAAATCCTTACCCTTGGCGATGCGCGGACCCCAGGCAGCCTTATCGCCTGCCTTCGGAGCGCCAGCGATACCGGCACCGTGGCACGCACTGCAAACCTGCGTGAAGGTCTCGCCACCGTCCTTCGGCGCTGCGGGGCCACCGCTGGCACTGCCAGCAGCACCGGCCGAACCGGCGTCGGGCTTGATGGCGAGGGCGGTGTTATCGGCCCCGGCCACCGCTTCCTTGGCAACTGGCTGCAGATGGGAGTCAACGCTCTTCAGATACTGAGCTTCCTCCAGAACCTGCTTATCCTGCGTCTCACTGGCCACGACGCGCGCCAGGGCGAAAATTCCGATGGCGATCACGATCAGGAGACCGATGACCACGCTGAAGGTATTAAAGAAATGGGTGTCCTGCTTGCTCACGTTTGAATCCGCGTGAAACGCCTGATAAATCGGCGGCGCAGTATAGACCACCCCGAAAAATTGCGCCCTTCCCCATGGAACGTGGTGCCGCGGGCCCATGCGATGTGCCGCCCGCGTGGCATTTCCCTCCAGACCACGCCATATACCGCCCGCGCGGCACTCCCCACAGACCCATGCGATGTACCGCCCGCGCGGCACTTCCCCACAGTCCCATGCGATGTACCACCCGCGCGGCACCTCCCCCGCGGGCCCATGCGAGTACCAGCCGCGCGGGCATCTCGCGGCATCGATACGGCATGGGTGCGGCACCGCATGGGGGAAGAGACGCCCCCGTGGCGTTGCTGCCGCGCTCGGGACATTCGGCGCCCTCGGTACATGTGGCCCCTCGGCACATTTGGCGCATTCGCCACCTGCCATCACCACCCGCCCTACCCGGTGTGTGCAATGCCAATTTGCACTTGAACACGCCTAACATGGGGGCGTCGGCTCAACGAGGATTCAATCCATGGTGAAAGTTGGACTACTGGTCCGTCTCGAAGCCAAGCCCGGACAGGAGGAGGCCCTCGAGAGCTTCCTGAGGGGCGCCTTGCCCTTGGCCAACCAGGAAATGTTCACGCCGGTCTGGTTTGCCCTGAAACTCGGCCCGTCGACCTTCGGCATCTTCGATGCCTTCACGGATGACACCAGCCGCAAGGACCATCTGACGGGTCAGATCGCCTCGGCCTTGATGTCCAGGGCGGGCGAGCTGTTGGCCGGAGCCCCGCGCATCGAGCAGGTGGATGTGCTGGCGAGCAAGATGGCCGGCTGGAACTGACGCTAGCGGCGCGAACGAGGTGCCCGTTGGCTCGGGCGCGCGGAAGCCAAATGGCCGGTCCTCGCGAAGCCGCTGACGCAGGATGCCCCACGCGTCGGAGCAGCAACTAACTCGGTGGCTTCCGTCAAAGCCACTTGAGCGCGTGTGCCACAATGTAAAAAAACGCACTGCCCAGGCTGATACACCACAACAGGTTCTGGAGCTTCGCCCGGTAGAGCGAGTCCTTGAGTTGGTCGATCTGCCGCGTCAGCTCGCTTTGGACCAGCTGCATCCTCAGATCGACCTGTTCGAATTTCTGCAGCATTTCCGATCGCAGGCTGTCGATTCGATTGCGTACGTCATCGATCTTCTCGGTCAACTCCACGCGCAGTCTGTCTGTGCGCTCCCCGGAGTCGCGAAAGCTTTTCAACACATAGTCATTCAGACTGTCAATCTTCTCGAGGCACTCACCACGCGCACTCGAAACGTAACCCGCAACCTCCTTTCGGACGTCGTCCAATTTCGCGTTCGTGATGCGGGCTTCGGACTTTACTTCCGCAACGTCGGACTGAATGTGCCCAACATCAGCCTGCAATTTACCCGACGCTTCTTCCATCCTTCGCACTCCCCCCGTTTCGTGACACGAGTACGGCCAGCCTATCGACCGGGAAAAGCATAGATTTGCGGTCACTTGGAAGACCACCTACAAGAGTCGGATCCCGGACGTCCGCGTTGAATCAACGAGCAGACTGGCGATGACACCGGTTGAATCTCGATCCGTGGCGTTGTGCACATTTCTTGCACGAGCCAGCAGGTAGCATCAAGGAATGAATGCTTCAGCAACGGATCGATTTCGTCCCGACCTGGAAGGCCTGCGAGGTGTGGCCATCCTGCTCGTCGTGGCGTGCCATTGCGGGATTGCCTGGTGTGCCGGCGGTTTCATCGGGGTCGATGTCTTCTTCGTTCTGTCCGGATTCCTGATCACAGGCTTGTTGGCGCAAGAGCATCGGGACACCTCGCGTATCGACCTCCCTGGGTTCTTCGCGCGCCGGGTTCGCCGGCTGTTGCCCGCGGCACTGTTTGTTTTTCTGCTGACTCTTTGGGCAGCCGTCGCCCTGCTCCTTGCACCACAGGAAATCGAAATGGCCGCTCGTTCGGCGATCGCGGCCGCCTGTTATGTCAGCAACCTGTTTTTTGATCGCACAGCCGCCGACTATTTCGCAGCGTCGATTGCGGCCAATCCGTTCCTGCATACGTGGTCACTGGCGGTGGAAGAGCAATTCTACCTGCTGTGGCCGTGGTTGATTCTGGCCACCCGTCCCGGAAAGCCGCGGATAGTTGTTCTGGGCGCGCTCACCGCCGTCTCGTTTGCCTGTGCCGTCCTGTCTACAAACATCGTGCCGACATTTGCTTTCTACGAGTTGCCCGCCCGAGCGTGGGAATTCGCAGCCGGCGGGCTGCTGGCCATTATGCCGGGCTCGAAGGCATCAGCACCCAAACGTGCCGTCGTCGTGGGAATCGCCGGGATCTGTCTGATTCTGGGAACCGCCGTGGCCCTGCGCGGCGGCGCGGGATTCCCCGGTTGGATCGCTTCGCTGCCCGTGGCCGGGACGCTCGCTGTGCTCTACTCCTGCACTCAGGCGCCGGGCCGTGGAGTGAGCTCGATGTTAGGTGCCGCACCATTGCGCTTTCTGGGGGCCAGGTCCTACTCCTGGTATCTGTGGCACTGGCCGTTTCTCGTTTACACCGGTGTTGTGTTACCCGGTGTCACGGTTGGAGGAAAGATCCTGGCAGGCGCTGCGGCACTGCTCGCTGCAGCCGTCACTTTCCGCTACATAGAAAGTCCGATGAGGCGACTTCCAGTACTCGACGGACGAGCGCGGATGTGGCTGGGAATGGCCGGTGTCGCAACAATCGTGATTGTCTCAGGATCCTACGCCGTGATAGGCCACGCCCGCCAACAATTCGCACTGGACAGCGAGTTCCGGAAAATCGGCAATGCTTTGGCGGATGTCGGCAACATACCCAAGGGCTGTTGGAGCGAGGGTAAATCCTTCGAGGCGAAAATCTGCGAATTCGGCAGCGCGGATGCCACGAGAAGCATTGCTCTGCTCGGCGACTCGCATGCGATGCAGTGGGTGGGTCCCATGCGCACCGCGACGAGCCTTCAGGGCTGGCGGCTGATCATATCCATGCGACTCGGGTGCTCGGCGAGCGAGCTCAATCCACATCGTTTAAAAGTCGATCGCTGCCTGGGATGGCGTTCGCAGGCGATGGAGAAAATCATCGCGATGCATCCCACCGCGGTCGTGATTGCCAGCTACAACGGCTGGACCCTCGTGGGGGACGAGCTCACGCCGGACACCATTTCTCCGGAGGAGATACGCGTGGGAACCCGGCATACCCTCATGGAATTTGCGCGCGCCGGAATCCCGGTGGTTATCTTGAGAGATACACCACTGCCGCCATTCAACATCCCTAGCTGCCTTGCGCGACAGGTGGGTCGCGGACTCGCCGCTCAAAAGGAGTGTGACTTCGATGCTGCCGTGGCGTTGAATGCCTCAGCCTTCGCAGCCGAGCACAGCGCCGCGGAAGGGCTGGCGAACATCTATTTCCTCGATATGAATGACTTGATCTGTCTCGGGACCCGCTGTGCGGCGACCAGCGGGCCCTTGATCATTTACCGGGACAAGGATCACCTGACAGGGTCATTCGCCCAGTCGTTGGCGCCGATGCTGCAGGCGCGCCTTTTTCAGCTACCTTTCACCCAGGCAACAGCGGCCCGCTAGTCTGGCCGCATCCGGCGATTCCATGCGAGCCGGTAGCGCGGCACCGACCCCTCCGCCGGGCGGCACCCAGATGTCCCGGCCGATATGCGTCAAAAGACAGAGCGAAATCCATTCGCTTGACTGTTCCGCCGCAGGTGGCGGACGCTTCCGGCGTGCCTCTTTCCAGGACCCAGATCGTTCTCTATCTCGGACTGATCGCCGGAGTGATTGCGGGTCTGGCGTATGGATTGCCGCAATGGCAGCTGATCACGTTCGGGCTGATCGTCGGCATCGTGGACATCGTCACCAGCCGAGGGAAACCACCGCCACGCGCCGCGGCCGTGTGGCCGTGGCAGAGGCCGGGATTCTGGGCCGTGCTCGCGTTGCTCGTCGCCTTGCCGATCGCCCTGCGTTACCTGGGCGCGCCAGTGGGCATCGTCTTGCTCATCTGCTCGCTGGGATTCGTCCCCTACGGCTTCCAGGTCGGAGGAGAGATTGCGCGCAAACGCAGGCAGCTCAGCGGCCGGATTCCGCGTCCGTCCGGCATGGAAGACTGGGCGATACTCATCGGCAGTATCGCACTCTGCGTGCTCGGGCTTCTCCTCGTCCGGCAAGACTGGCGAACCGCTGTCGTCACGAGTACTTTCTTCGGTGCGTGCGCACTAACGCTGTTCACGGTGATCTATCGGAAACGTCGGGAGCGACGGTGGCGAGCCTCGGTCGTGCGAGTCACCGGCGGTGTGGATATCCCCGTCAGCGCATACCGCCTCGGATTCATCGCGCTCGGCTGCTTCGTAGTCGGAGCCGTGATGTTCTTCGTCGGCGTGAACGACCCGCTGCTGATCCGTTTGTCGGGTGCATTCATCGGCCTCGTCGGGGTTGCCCTGGCGATTGCGCACGCCTGCGGATATTTCACGCGGCAGCTCATTCGATTCGACCCCGACGCGTTTACTATCGGCGAGCGCGGTTTCCGTTGTCGAATCGGTTGGGACAATATCACTGAAGTCGCGGAATTCGAATTCGCGCGCAATCCGTTCGTCGGTGTGTGGCTCCGGGATCTCGAGGCGGTGATCGTGGAGCCGGCGAACCGATTCGACAGCTTTCTGAGTCGCGTCGCGAACGACCGGGCACTGATGAGCGCGGACGTCGTGATTGCACCCCGCAACTTCGGGATCGACGGTGCCGTCCTGGCAGCGGCCCTGAAGCGCTACGCGATCGACCGCTCCGCTCGCGCCGAGCTCGTGGCGCGCGGCGAGCTTCTCTCCGCGCCCGGGGCTTCGAAATAGGGCAGCGCCTCGACGCGCCGCCGTGGCAACGACGATTCCCCACGTCGGCGGAAACTGCAGTAAAATTGCAAAAGTCGCGCCCGTAGCTCAGATGGATAGAGTGGCAGCCTCCGAAGCTGCAGGTCGTTGGTTCGAATCCAATCGGGCGCGCCATTTAAAACAAGAACTTATGCGCGCCCGGGCCCCGCAGCGCGGCTAGAGAATCACTGCTCCCAGGTAGCCGGCAGGCCGGCCAACCGCAATGCCCTGTCGATCTGATCCCGCGCTTCGCGGGCAGAGGGAGCCGCGATCAGGCTGCGGGCGACGGAATTCAGGTAGAGGGTGACTGTGTTCTTGTTCGGCGTGGGCTTGGCGAGCTCGCCGTCGAGGGCTTCGATAGCGTCGTCGATGTCGCCGACATCGCAGTTGTCGAGGCGGGCCTGCCGGGTGGCTTGCTTGGCGGTGTCGACTGCTTTTTGCAGGCGGTAAATAGCTTCGTGGTCCATGGCGTGCCTATGCCGGTGGCCGGTGGCCGATGCGCGTGGCTGTTGGAGCTATTGTAAGTCCGCGGGTAGCGCGACGGCGTCACCCATAGGAGATGTATATCCGCTGCGGCCGCCGAGTCCGCACACCTGGTGGCGCGTCATCGGCAGCGACAACGCCCGAGTTACAGGCCAGCTCCGACGAACGCATACCGAGCTAGTCGACCGTGAGCGATCAATGAGGCGCCGACGTTTGAACGAGTGCGTCCGTCTCAGCGATATCGCGCCAGGATCTTCTCCAGCCCCGCCGACCCCGGCGACAGCTTCTCATACGGAATGCTGTTGAGCGCAGCATCCGGCGTGTTGTTCAGTGTATGAAACTCATTCTGTGACGGCTCCACGAACAGCAGACCTGTCAGGTACTCGCCTTCTTTCATCCGCTCCTGGATATAAACCTGAGCGGTGCTGCGGTTGGTCGGGTCGTAGCCATCCTCACATTTGCGCAGCACGATGCGGCTGCCGTCGTGCATGACAACGGGGAGGGCTTCGCCCGGGCCGTAGCTGGCAGTGATCTCGCGCTCGAGCGGCACGAAGTCGGCGTGGACGGCGGGTTCGTAGTGCTCGCGCGTGTAGGCGTAGCTCTTTGTTGAGCCTTCGTGGTCGTTGAACGTCACGCAAGGCGACAACACATCAATCAACGCGAACCCGTTGTGATTGAGGCCGGCCTCGATGAGGGGAACGAGTTGTTCCTTGTCACCGGAGAAGCTGCGGGCGACGAACGAGGCGCCCAGGGTCATGGCCAGCAGCACGGGATCGATGGGCGGCTGGAAGTTGGTTTCGCCTTTCTTCGCCTTGGTGCCGACGTCGGCGGAGGCGGAGAACTGGCCCTTGGTGAGGCCGTACACACCGTTGTTTTCGATGATGTACAGCATGTTGAGATTGCGGCGGATGGCGTGGCAGAACTGGCCCAGGCCGATCGACAACGTGTCGCCGTCGCCGGAGACGCCGATGTATTTCAGATTGCGGTTGGCGGCGTTGGCGCCCATCGCAATGGAGGGCATGCGGCCGTGAACGGAGTTGAAGCCGTGGCCGCCGGCCACGAAGTAAGCGGTCGTCTTGGACGAGCAGCCGATGCCTGAGAGTTTGACGAGGTTTTGGGGCTCGAGGGAAATTTCCCAGGCAGCCTCGACAATGGAGGCCGTGATGGAGTCGTGGCCACAGCCTGCGCAGAGGGTCGACAAGGCGCCCTCGTAGTCGCGGCGGGTGAAGCCCAGCGCGTTCTTCGGCAGAGAGGGGTGACGAATTTTGGGCTTCGCAATGAAAGTCATAGTGCTGCTGCTCCCTTCGGCAACGGCTGCACCTTCGGCGTAGGCCGAACCTCCGCCAATACACCGTCCACAATGAACTGCGACGAAATAGGCAACCCGTCGTAACTCAACAGCGAACGCAGCTTCGCCTTCTCAACCCTTGTCTCCAGGGTCAGCAATGACTTGAATTGCGCATCCCGGTTCTGCTCAACCACAAACAACACTTTGTGCGCACTCAAAAACCGTTCAACGTCCTCGCTGAAGGGGAAAGCACGGACACGCATGTAGTCAACACCAACGCCCTGGCCTTTCAACACATCCATGGCCTCGTGGATCGCCCCATCGCAACTGCCGATGGACACCAACCCGATGTCGCTGCCCGCGGTGGCGTCAATGACGGCGCGCGGAACCAGTTTCTTCGCGGTCTCCCACTTCTTCAGCAGCCGATCCATGACAATCCGGTATTCGGTGGAATCTTCCGTGTACGTCCCGTACTGGGTATGACCCGAGCCACGGGTGAAGTAAGCCGCCTTCGGATGCACCCCGGGCAGTGTGCGATAACCGATGCCATCGCCGTCCTTATCCATATACCGGTAGAACTTCTCGAGCTTCAGAATCTCTTCCTTGTCGAGCATCTTGCCGCGGTCGGGGCGATAGGTGTCGTCCCACTTCAGGTCGCGGCACATCCAGTCGTTCATGCCGATATCGATATCCGACAACACCATCACAGGTGTCTGCAGGCGTTCGGTCAGATCGAATGCCTGGGCTGCCATGTAAAAGCATTCCTCCGGATTGGCCGGATACAAGCAGACATGGCGCGTGTCGCCGTGGGAGGCGTAGGCGCATTCCATGAGATCGCACTGTTGCGTGCGAGTGGGCATACCGGTGGAGGGGCCAACACGTTGGATATCGAAGATCACGGCCGGGACTTCGGCGTAATACGCGAGCCCCAGGAACTCGTTCATCAGCGAGATACCCGGACCCGAAGTGGCGGTGAAGGCACGAGTGCCGTTCCACGCAGCGCCAATGACCATGCCAATGGCAGCCAACTCGTCTTCGGCCTGAATAAACGCGAAGTTCTTGCGGCCTGTCTCCGGATCGACGCGAAGTCGATCGGCGAAGGACTTGTACGCGTCCATCAGGGAGGTTGAAGGGGTGATGGGGTACCAGGCGGCGACTGTTGCGCCGGCATAGATACATCCCAGCGCGGCGGCGGTGTTGCCGTCGATCATGATGTACCCGGACGTCTGGTCCATCTTCTCGACATGCAGCGGCAACGGGCAGGAGAAGGTCTGCTTTGCGTAGTCGTAGCCGAGCTGGATCGCCTTCATGTTGCTGTCGACGAGCTGCGGCTTTTTCGCATAGGTCTGCGCCAGCAACTCACGGATGCGCTCCACATCCAGGTTCAGCAAGGCGGCCAGGACGCCGGCATAGCAGATATTCTTCATCAGAATGCGCGTGCGCACCCCGTTGAAGTTTTCATTACAAAGCTGCGCCAGCGGCACGCCCAGCACCGTGATGTCCTCACGCTTCAACAGCGCCGGCCGGGGCCATGTTGAGTCGTATATCAGGTAGCCGCCCGGAGCGACCTCGCGCACATCCCGCGCATAGGTCTCGGCATTCATGGCAACCATGATGTCGACACGACCGGATCGGGCGACGTGCCCGTCCTTGGTCACACGGATTTCATACCAGGTGGGCAGACCCTGGATGTTGGAGGGAAAATAGTTTTTCCCCATGACCGGGATGCCGCTGCGGAAGATGGACTTCATCAACAGTGTGTTGGCGCTGGCGGAACCGGTGCCGTTTACAGTCGCGATCTTGATGACAAAGTCGTTAATCATGCGATTTTCGGTTCCTTCCCCTTCAGATCCCGGGCCTCATCTTCGGCTTGCGGCCAGCACACGTAGGATTTCTGCATATCCCACGCCGCGGTGGGGCAGCGCTCCGCGCACAACCCACAGTGAACACACAGATCCTCGTCCTTCACCATGACCCGCCCCGTCTGCAGCAACGGTGTGGAAACCAACAGGGGCTGTGTCAGGTTGAGGGCCGGAGCCTTCAGCCGTGTCCGCAGATCCGCCTCGGCGCCGTTCTGCGTGATCGTCAGACAATCCACAGGGCAGATATCAATGCAGGCATCGCACTCGATACACAGCTTGGGGGCGAAAACCGTCTGCACGTCGCAGTTCAAACAGCGTTGCACTTCCTGCGCTGCCTGCTCGGCGGTAAATCCGAGCTCCACCTCGATGTTGAGCTTCTTGAAGCGCTCCTTGAGCGACACATGCGGCATCAGGCGGCGTTCTACGGGCGCGTAGTCGTTCGAATACGACCACTCGTGCATACCCATTTTCCGACTCTGGAGATTGATACCCGGCGGGAGACGATCCGCGACCGACTGGCCCTCACAGTGGCGGTGAATGGAAATCGCGGCCTGGTGACCGTGCTCGACGGCCCAGATGATGTTCTTGGGGCCGAACGCGGCATCGCCGCCGAAAAACACACCCGCGCGTGTTGACTGGAAAGTAACCTTATCGACAACAGGCACGTCCCACTTGTCGAACTCGATACCCAGGTCCCGCTCGATCCACGGGAAGGCATTTTCCTGGCCAATGGCGAGAATCACGTCGTCGGCCGGCAGGAATTCCTCGCCGACGACACGCTCCCCGGTGATCTGTCCGGTACTGGACATGTCATATTCCATGACATCGAAGCGCATCCCCGTCAGCTTGCCGTTTTCGACCACAAACGCCTTGGGCGAGCGGTTGATGACGATCTCCACGCTCTCTTCCTCGGCATCATCCAACTCCCACGCCGAGGCTTTGAAGAAGGCCCGTGGCTTGCGCGCCATCACCTTCACCGTTCTGGCACCCAGCCGCAGACTGGTGCGGCAACAGTCCATCGCCGTGTTACCCACGCCAATGATCAACACCCGCTCGCCGATCTTGTCGATGTGACCGAACGCCACCGACTCGAGCCAAGAAATGCCAATGTGTGTGTTTGCAGCGGCGGCCTCGCGTCCCGGCAACTTCAGCTCTTTGCCCTTGGGCGCGCCGGAACCCACGAACACGGCATCGAAACCACCATTACCCAGAAGCTCGCGCAGGCTCCGGATGGGGTGGTTCAGCTTCAGGTCCACGCCCATGTTGGTGATCATCGCGATCTCTTCATTCAACACGGTGTGGGGCAGGCGGAATGACGGGATGTTGGTCCGCATCAGCCCGCCGGGCTCGCCGAATTGCTCGAAGATGGTGACCTGGTAGCCGAGGGGCATGAGGTCATTGGCGACGGTCAATGAGGCACATCCGGCGCCGATCAGGGCGACGCGGCGGCCATTCTTGACCTTGGGAATCCTGGGAAGCTGCGCCGTGACATCGTCCCGGTTGTCAGCGGCGACGCGCTTCAACCGGCAGATGGCAACGGGCTTCTCCTCGACACGGCCCCTGCGGCAGGCAGGCTCGCAGGGTCGATCGCAGACCCGTCCCAGGATCCCTGGGAACACATTCGAGTGCCGGTTCACCATGTAAGCGTCGGTGAAACGACCTTGGGCGATCAGCCGTATGTACTCGGGAACATCGGTGTGAGCCGGGCAGGCCCACTGGCAATCCACGACTTTATGGTAGTAGTCGGGTTGCGAGGTATCAGTTGGTTCCATTCAGTGCCGCGACCGGCGGAGCCCCCTAATAGTGCGTAGAACTTCAGTATAGGCGCGCGCTGCGGAATGTCACTAAACCAAAACATAAGTGCCCGGAAAACGAACGAGTTCCAGGATTTTGAATGAGTCCAGCTAGCATTTGCCGGGCTACGGCAGCGGCCGCGGGAGGTTGCCGAACCCAGGCGCTGGCCCCCGGGTCCGGCCCCCACTTCGCAGCGGCGCAACAGAAGGTTTAATACGCTTCCGAGGGATGGTGACCGCGCGCCAGGAGGGGACTCGGTGACATCACGCAGGGTGCCCCTGCTAGCCTCCAATGCCCTTCCGTAAAAGCCGATCACCGCCTTCCGAGGGTGGCAGCTTCTCAGCTCAAATAATCATACGGTAAGCAATTTAGACTTCGGACTAGACCAAAGTCCCGAACAGACGGAAGGGTCACCGCGGTGCGGACAGTCCGGCGCCGTGGGCCGGTCGATAAACAATCACGCCGCCCGGGTGTGCTCCCTCAACAGGTTGGCTATCAAGGTACGAAGCCGCGCCGGATTGAGCGGCTTGTGGAGGATCGGCAGGCCACTCGCCTCGGCATCTCTCAACCTGTCAGGTGCCGTATCGCCCGTGACCAACAGCGCCGGGATGTCGACGTTGAATTCGTTCCGGAGCATCTCGACCACCTCGATGCCATTCTCCGTTCCCCGCAACCGATAGTCGCAGACAATGAGATCCGGCAGCCGGTCCACGGCAATCAGCTTGCCCATCATCTCCGCCCCCGACCCGGCGGTGATGACGTCGCATTTCCATTTACGCAACAGGACTGCCATACCCTCCTGCACCGTGGCCTCGTCATCAATCACGAGCACGAGCGTTTGCGACAGATCAAACGCTGACGAGTCCGGATTACTTTCCGCCGGCCGGTAATCCTCCCGGCGTCCGCGCGGCAGCGTGATCGAGAACATCGAGCCCTTGCCCACTGTCGAGCGCAACTCCACGCGGTAACCCAACAGCTTGGCCAGACGCTTGACGATAGCGAGACCGAGACCAAGGCCTTTGCGACGGTCTCGTTCGGGATTGTCGAGCTGATAGAACTCGTGAAAGACCTCCTCGTGCCGGTCTGGAGGAATGCCCTTACCGGTATCCCAAACCTCGATGCGGACTTCGCTGCCGGTGCGCCGGCATCCCAGAACGACTCCGCCGCTGTCCGTATAACGCACCGCGTTGGAAAGCAGATTGCGAATCAACCGGGCCAGCAGTGCAGGGTCGCTTTGCACGAGCAGCGAGGTCTTCATCACTTTGAGGGACAGGCGTTTCTGACGCGCAACCGGGCCGTACTCGAACCGGACGCGATCAAAGACAGCAGCGAGCGGGATAGTTGTTATGTGGGGCTGGACGACGCCTGCGTCGAGTCGCGAGATATCGAGGAGTGCATTGAAAAGCTCCTCCATGGCATCGACGGATCTGCGGATGTTGCCGATGACCTGACGCTCGCGTGTCGCCAACGGCGACTCCTGCAGCGCCTGGACGAACAGGCCGAGCGCATGAAGCGGCTGGCGCAGATCGTGGCTGGCGGCGGCGAGAAAGCGCGACTTGGCAATGTTCGCATCTTCGGCCGCGTCCTTCTGATCGCGCAGCTCGCCGATCAGACCGAGGTTCTCAAACCGCAGCTGGATGGATTCGTCGATCAACCGGTAAACGCGCAGCGCGAACGGCGTCATCAACGACAGGTACACGATCATCAGGAGACCGGTTATGACATGTAGCGAATCGTAGCCGCGCAGAAACAAAATGGCGGGCAACAGCACGCTCGGGTAAAAATATGCAAAGAATGACGGCATAACCGACGCCGATGCATAAACGCAGCCGGCACCCATCCCAACCAGCCCCATCACGAGAAACAACTGATAAGCCAGGCCGTCAGGTACGTACAGAACGATCGCACCCACACCCCATATGAGCCCGGCCAGCGCGGATCCAGCTATCCCCAAACGCCGCCACGGACGCATCTGCAGAGGTGAAGGATTGATTCTGTTGAACGCCCGCCACTGGATGAAACGCGCGATGACCCACAGGTACACAACAATCATCCAACCGATAGTTTTCTCGAGACCCGCGCCGCGCATGAGAGCGAAGCCCATCAGGCTGCAGATGATTGCGCTGCCAATGAAGGCAGTCGGCATGTTCCGGTATTGGATACGGACTTTTTCGGCCGCAATCAGCGCCGCGCGATCCGGCTGCGGCCCGGATACGCCCTTGTCGGTTTGGACGTCCTGGGAAGACATGTGTTCGATCCTACACCCCAACCGCACACGCGGTTTCGTTATGCCCGTTACCCTGTCGCAACCGCACGGCGCCGCCAAATTGCGACAAGTCTCAATCCTGACAAATAGTCTGTCAGCGCCTGCAATCTGCCGCGGTTGCGCACCGCGCAACAGGTATATTCAAGGTGGCGGCGATACTCATGGCGCAACACCATCAACACGCGCAAGCTGAGAATCATCAAAGTGGGACCAAGGTCCACTTGGCGCGATGCTCCACGGCCCGCACACTGACTGACTGAACTCGCCAGAAAAATGACTCTGAAAGTACTTGTCATCGACGATCACCCTCTCGTGCAAGAGGGTGTCTCAGCAGCCCTGGAAACCCTCGCGGACGACGTCACCGTGATGTCCGCGCGTGACGGTGAACAGGGCTTAGGCCTCGCCGCTGAGAATCCGGACCTGGACCTGGTGTTGCTGGATCTGGCACTACCGGGAATCAGTGGATTCAACCTCATCGGGAAACTCCACGAGAAGCTGCCGTCACTACCGGTTGTAGTGCTGTCAGCACTCGAGGATCCCGAGAACGTCCGCCACGCCATCAACGCGGGCGCGATGGGCTTCGTGCCGAAGTCGGCTGCAACGAAAGTGCTGATCGAAGTTCTCCAGCAGGTGCTGGAGGGCAACGTGACCGTACCGTTAGCCTTGCAGTCATCGGGCCCGCCCGTCTCGCATGCGTTACCCGGTGCAACCGGCGGCGACTCACACTCGGGTACCGAGCCTGACGTGGCATTGCTGACGTTGCGCCAGCTCGAAGTGCTGTCGCGCGTCTGCCAGGGCAAGACCAACAAACAGATTGCCACCGAGCTGGGGCTCTCCGAAAAGACAGTGAAGGCCCACGTCACCGCCATCTTCAAGGTGCTGGGCGTGGTGAACCGGACTCAGGCCGTGCTCGTCGCCCGACGAGTTGGGATGATCACCACCTAGTATCCATCCGGCGCGCGGCGCTATCCTTCGAACAGGGACTGCCGCGCGGCTCGGGCAATCAGCTTGCCCGCCGGGTTCTTTGCTGCTCATCGATCCGCAGCAGATTAGCTATCAACGTCCGCAGCCGCGCCGGGTTCAACGGCTTCTGCAGGACCGGCAGCCCGGCCACTTCCTGATCCCGTAACTGGCGCTCGACTCCCGTGTCACCTGTCAACAACACGGCCGGGATCTCGGTGTTGAACTCACCCCGCAGCATGTCGATGGCGGCCAACGTCGGTCCCGCGCCGAGCGTGGCGGGTGCTCTCGGACGATAGTCGGAAATGATGAGGCCGGGCACGCGCCTCACCATCGGCAGCTTGTCCTTCATCTGCGCGCCGGAGGTCGCGGTGATCACCTCCGCATTCCACTTGCCGAGCAGCGCCTCCATCGCCTGACAGACGGACGGGTCCGAATCGATGACGAGTATGAGCACACCGGACAGGTCGAACGCGGTCGTCTGCTCCACCGAGGTGTTGGCAATCACATCCTCTTCGCGGCCACGCGGGATGGCCACGGAAAACACCGAACCTTTCCCGGGCTTGGAGCGCAACGTGATGTCGTGATCCAGCAGCTTCGCCAACCGCTCAACAATGGCAAGTCCCAGACCCAACCCCTTGTGAGGATCGCGATCGGCGGGATGGAGTTGGGCGAACTCGCGGAAAACCTCGCGATGCTTGTCGGCCGGAATGCCGCGCCCCGTATCCCACACCTCGATCCGCAAGCCCCCCTGCTGGCGCCTGCAGCCCAGCAACACCCCGCCGCGATCCGTGTAACGAATGGCATTCGAGACGAGGTTGCGCGCAATCCGTTCGACCAGTGAAGGGTCACTACAGATGTAGACAGACGTCTTCATCACGCTCAATGACAAGCCCTTCTGCCTGGCGACCGGACCAAACTCAAAGCTCAACCGGTCAAACAACGTCGCCAGGCCAAACGTCTCAAAGCGCGGTCGGACGATGCCGGCATCCAGCCGGGATATGTCCAACAGGGCGTCGAACAGATCTTCCATCGCATCAACCGAGCGACGGATGTTGCCAACGAGGTGGCGCTCGTGGGAGGCGATGGAGGATTCCTGCAGCGCCTGCACGAAGAGCCCGAGGGCGTGCAGCGGTTGTCGCAGGTCGTGACTCGCAACGGCCAGGAAGCGGGACTTGGCGACGTTGGCTTCCTCCGCCGCTTCCTTCTGCTGCCGCAGCTGCGCCATGAGCTCGGAGTTCTGCAGTTTGACGTTGACGGACTCGAGAAATGTGCGCGATACGCGCGTCGCGAACTGGATGATCACCGGCAGCAGCACCAGGGTAGCGATGCCGATTGCGACATGAATGCGATCGCCATCCAGCAGAAACGGAATAGCCGACAGCAGAAAGCTCGGACAGACGTAGGCGAGAAATGCCGGCAGCAACGGCGCCGTCATGTAGGTTGAAGTAAAACCCAGCCCTGTGGTCGCGACCAGCACGAAAAGCTGGTGGGACAAGCTGGCCTTGTCGTGCAGGATGATCCCGCCGATTCCCCACAGCACACCCGACAGGGCGCCGGCGGCAATGGCGAGACGTCCCCAGCGCTTCATGCCCGAGGTCGGCGGATCCGCCTTCCGGAACAACCTCCACAGAATGAAACGGCCGACCGACAACAGGTAGGTCATCATCAGCCACGGCATCAGCACGGTCAGACTCAACTGGTCGCACAGCATCGCGACCACGAGAGTTGCAACGAGCGCCGAGCCCACGAACGCGCCGGGCATAATCCGGAATTGCGCCCGGATCTGTTCGGCTCGAATGAACAGCGATCGCTCGAGAGCGTTGGCCGGCTGTGGCGAACTGACATCCAGTGTCTGCATGGCGCGCGATCCTATCAGCACCAGCCCATAGGCTATAGGCCTGGGCCTATACTGGGGGCGCTATGTCTGATCCTATTGCCACTGAAATCAAGGTCCGGAGCCTTTCCCGGCTGCTGGAAGTCTGTTTTGACGACGGCAGCCGCTTCGAGCTGCCGTTTGAGTACCTGCGTGTGCATTCGCCCTCGGCTGAAGTGAAGGGGCATGGACCCGGACAGGAGGTGCTGGTGCTCGGCAAAGAGAACGTGGGTGTCCGCGCCGTGGAGCCCGTGGGGCAATACGCGATCAAAATCGTCTTTGACGACGGACACGACACCGGCTTGTTCACCTGGCGGTATTTGCATGAGCTGGGACGAAATCGGGCCGGAAACTGGGAACGCTATCAGGAAAGACGTTTGAAGGCGCTCAACCCGCAGGCCGGGCCCTCCTGAGACCTTGCGCATTGCCATACCTCTTCAGGCCGCCCGGGTTCTCTCCCGGCGCAGATTCGCTATTAACGCTCGAAGCCGGGACGGATTCAGGGGTTTGTGGAGAACGTGCAGGCCGCTCTCCTCCGCTTCTCGTAACTGCTCGATCCCGGTATCCCCCGTGACCAGCAAAGCGGGGACCTGAGCGTTGAATTCCTCGCGCAGCCGCGCGACAACATCGATCCCATTCTCGCCGTGTTTCAATCTGTAGTCCGAAACAATGAGATCGGGGATGCGCTGCACGTAAATGAGCTTTTGCAGCATTTCCTCACACGACTCGGCGGCGACGACTTCACAACGCCAGCGACCCAGGAGCGCCATCATGCTCTCGCGCACGTCCGGTTCATCGTCGACCACGAGAATCAACGAGTTGGCTACATCACGATCAACGACGATCTGACCGTCCGCCTCACCGGGTACGAAGTCCTCGCGTCGTCCGCGGGGGACGGTGACGGCAAACATTGAGCCTTTGCCCAGTTGTGAGCGCAACTCCAGAGGATGGTCGAGGAGCTTCACCAGGCGCTCCACGATGGCGAGCCCCAGCCCGAGGCCCTTGCGGCGATCGCGCTGCGGATTGTCGAGTTGACGAAACTCCTGAAAAATTTCCCGGTGCTTGTCCTTCGGAATGCCGCGTCCGGAGTCCCAGACTTCAATGCGGACGCCATGGGCGCTACGCCGCGCCCCGAGCACGACTTTGCCCCGGTCGGTGTAGCGGACGGCGTTGGCGACCAGGTTGCGCATGATGCGTTCGAGAAGAACGGGATCGCTTCTCACGAAGAGTGAGTTTCCAGGAACCTTCAGCGACAGCTCTTTCTGCGTTGCCGCAGGCTCGTACTCGACCCGCACACGCTCCATCAACGGCGCCAAAGCGATCGTCGCTATCCGAGGACGGACGATGCCGGCATCCAGACGAGAGACATCGAGCAGTGAGTTGAAAAGGTCTTCCATGACGTCCACGGACCGCCGGATGTTGGTGACGATCGAGCGACCGTCCGCAGGCAGCGACTGTTCCTGCAGAGCGTCAACAAAGAAGCCCAGCGCATGGAGAGGCTGACGTAGATCGTGACCCGCCGCCGCCAGGAATCGCGACTTGGCGACGTTGGCCTCCTCAGCGGCCTCGCGCGCTTGTTCGGCTGCGAGGGTCTGGTCCCGCAGCTCCTCAATGAGATCGGTGTTTTCAAACCGTAGGGCGATGGCACGCGCAATCGTCCTCGAGATCGCGTAGGTAAAGTGAGTGGCGGCGGCGACGAACACGAAGAGCATCGCCCCCAACGTCACGTGGACCGAGTCACCTTCGATGAAGAACGGAACCGAGGTGAGCAGAACACTCGGAACCAGATACGCCATGACGGCGGCAAAGGCGGGCGCCGAGGCATACGCAGCGCCGGCACCCATGCCGAACTGTGTGATCAGGAGGAGAAACTGGCTGGTCGGACTGTGGGGCGCGTACAGAAAGAGGCTGCCCACTCCCCACGTGAAGCCATTTACGCCCGACCCGATGATGGCCAGGCGCCGAAACAGCGCGGTATTGGAGCTCCCCGCCCGGAATCGACCCCAGATGACAAAGCGCGTCGTCGCGACGAGGTACACCGCCACCAGCCACCACGCGAGGTGGTCGACCGGGACGGTCTCCTGGAGAGCGATGCACAGCAGGCCCGAAATGATTGCGTTGACAGCAATCGCGGTGGGCAGATTCCGGTACTGGGCACGAACCAGTTCAGCAGCGACTAACCCTGCTCGTTCTGGCGCGCGTCCACTGTCACCCTGCGACATAAACTCATGCTAGCAGTGTGTCTGGAACCCGACAGCAAATTCAAAGTCCTGTGTCGTAGGCGGTACGGTCGCGCCTCAGCCTCGTCACACTCCGGTGGGTGTGGCCTGGAGGCCCGCGGACCCGCCAAAGAAAAAGGCCGGGCTGTTTAGGCCCGGCCTCTTCCGTTCAAGACCCCCGTATCCGGGATCGATTCTGCCCAGCGATGCTTCAAAAAAGCAACATGAAAAAGCAACAATGGCTCAATTATTCGCTCAAGGGTTGAGGACAAGGCGCAACGGCCCCTGAATAGGGCTCCGGTCGGTGCCATAATGGGGCGAAATCGAACCGGTATTGGAATGATGGCTGAGGACCGATCAACAGATTTCGGGTACGAACGCGTTCCCTGGGCGGATAAGGCCCGCAAGGTCCGTGGCGTATTCGACTCAGTAGCGGGCAACTACGACCTGATGAACGACCTCATGTCCGGGGGCGCTCACCGTCTGTGGAAGCAGTTCACCCTCTCCCTGGCGAATCTCCGTCCGGGACAGAGCGCCCTGGACGTCGCGGGCGGCACCGGAGATCTGTCGGCGGGTCTGGCCAGGCAGGTCGGCCAGAAGGGAACGGTCATTCTCACCGATATCAACGCCGCCATGCTCAGCCGGGGTCGTGAGAAGCTCGTCGACGCCGGGTTCGCGGGCAATCTGCGTTATGTGCAGGCGAATGCGGAAAAGCTGCCCTTCGCCGACTCGAGCTTCGACTGCGTCACCATCGGCTTCGGCCTGCGCAATGTGACTGACAAGGCCGCCGCGCTGGCTTCGATGCGCCGGGTGTTGAAGCCGGGCGGACAGTTGCTGGTACTGGAATTCTCTCAGCCCGTGGTGCCCGCTCTGAAGCCGTTATATGACACATACTCCTTCCGCATCCTGCCGCTGCTCGGCCGGCTGGTGGCGCGGGATGAGGCCAGCTACCGCTACCTGGCGGAGTCGATCCGCATGCATCCCGGGCAGGAGGAATTGCTGGGAATGCTGCAATCCGCGGGACTGGAAGGCTGCCGCTATCACAACCTGTCCGGCGGCATCGTGGCCGTCCATCGCGGCTACAAGTCCTGACTCGCCATAAGACGACACTGTACGACTCACGTCGGTCCGCCGCCGTCCAATGCGTCGACTCGGCAATCGGCCTCGAAAACAACATGAGACGTGGGACCGTGACGGCGGCGCGAGCGGACGCTACGCTTAGCGGCAGCATGAAAGAGGTAATCCTTCTTCTCGACGACGATCTCACGACGCTGACGGTCCTCGAGCGTTCGCTCGGGGGTGCCGGGTTCAATTGCATCTCGAGCAGCGACCCCAAGCAGGCACTGACCATCGTCGGCACCAAGAGCGAAATCGCGGTTGTCGTGACCGATCTCTACATGCCCCACATGAGCGGGCTGCAGTTCGCCAAGGCTTTGAGCGAAACGCCGCTCGGCCGCCCCACGCCGCGCATCCTGTTGCTGACCGCGCAGCCGTCCCTGGAGTCGGCGATCGGCGCGCTGCGCGGAGGGGCCTGTGATTTTCTGGTGAAGCCCGTCAGCACGGCGGAGCTGGTGGCCGCCGTGACCAAGGCGCTCGAACGCGCCCGGCAGGATCGGCTCATTCACCGGGGCCGTGCACCTGACATTGCCCACGAAGGTATTCAGAACGACATCGAGTCCACCGGGCGCAGGAAGGTGCCGGTGCTCGATACCATCGAGAAGCTGCGGAGTCTTCGCTCGCGGTATGACGAGCACAAGCTCGATGATGTTGCCTGGGAGTTGCTGCTGGAGCTGCTGCGCACGGAGCAGGGCGACCACAAGCTGTCTGTTTCAGCGCTGACCATCTCCATTCCAGGTGTGTCAGCAACCACCTCGCTACGCCGGATCGGTGAGCTCACGGCGCGCGGCTATGTTGACCGCGTACCCGATGCGCGCGACGGACGACGCGATTTTGTGTCACTGACCCTGAAGGCACACGATTTGTTGAAGGACTACCTCGCGGATGTCGATCGCTATCTGACCGATATCCACAACGGACCGGCGGTCCCGTCGACGACGTGAGCCGTTCGCGAAGCTGGTGCAATCCGACCCAGGGATGAGTTGGCGGGATCATGAAACAGGACAGTTCCATTCTCGTGGGGCATGACGGCCCCGACGAAGTCGATCCATGGACTGGCATCTCCGAAGATGTCATTCGACGCTTCTTCGATGTGCTGTGCATCGAGCGCGGCCTGCCCAAAGGCCAGTTGTCGGCGTATCGGGCCGATCTGTACGCCTTCGATCGCTGGCTGATTGAGGCGAAAAGCAAGACGCTGATCAGCGCCAATTACCAGGACGTCCGGGAATACATGTCCTCGTCGGCGGCGTCTATTGAGGCGTTCTACGGCTTTCTGGTGAATTCCGGGTGTCGCGACGACAACCCGACGAAGGCCCCTCGTAAGCCGCGCAAGCGGCGCGCGTAACGGCGGCAGCGACGCCCGTAACGTCGCTAGGGCCGGTTCAGATAAGATGGTCGTCTTATGCTGACGGCCTCCTTCCTCGAAAACGTATTGAACCGCGGTCTGCCGCGCTCGCCGCGGGCGCAGCAGCTGTGTGCTGAGCTGGCGGGGCGGCGCGTTGCTGTCGCCGTTGCCGGTAGCCCTCGGTATGTGCTCGTTGAATCAACGGGCATGTCATTGAAGTTGAGCTCCGTTGCGCCGGACGTGCAGGCGGACGCAGTCGTTCGCGGCGGTCCCTTCAGCCTCTTGGCCCTATCGGGTGAAACACCCGAAGCGGTGCTGCAGCGAGGCGATGTCCGCATCGATGGCGACGCTGAGCTGGCCCAGAAGTTTCGTGAGCTGGCGTTGTTGTTGCGGCCGGATCTGGAAGAAGAATTGTCGGGCATTTTAGGCGACGTGCCCGCTCACCAGATCGGTCGATTCGCCCGCGCCGCGTTCGGTTGGACACGCAAGGCAGCGGAAACAACCGTGCGCAACGCCGCCGAATATCTCGGTCACGAGCGCCGCGACCTCGTGCCGCGCGGTGAAGCTGATCAATATCTCCGGGGCGTCGACAAACTTCGCGAGGACGTGGACCGTCTTGCTGCGCGGATTGATCTGCTGACTCGCCCGTGAAGCTCCGTGTTCTCGCCCGCCTGATCCAGATCCAACGTGTTCTGCTGAAACACGGCCTGGATGAGTTTGTCCGGGCCACGCATCTGTACCGGCCGCTGCGGTTCGTGTTTTTTCTGTCACCGGATGTCTGGTTCGAGCGCCGCCGCTCAGCCAACCGCGGCGAACGTCTGCGGCTGGCGTTGCAGGAGCTCGGTCCGATCTTCGTGAAGTTCGGGCAGGCGGTTTCCACGCGCCGGGATCTGTTGCCGGAGGACATTGCTGAGGAGCTCGCAAAGCTACAGGACCGGGTGCCACCATTTCCCGGCTCGGTCGCACGCACGATCGTTGAGAAGGAGTTGGGTCGCGGTGTTTTAGACGCGTTTGCCGCCTTCGATGAAACGCCCCTCGCCGCGGCTTCCATTGCCCAGGTCCATGCGGCACAGCTGCAGGACGGCACGGACGTCGTAGTCAAAGTGTTACGTCCCGGCATGCGGGAAGTCATTCAGCGCGATCTCGAAGTGCTCTATGCGCTCGCTCGCCTGGCGGAACGTTACTGGAGCGAGAGCCGGCGCCTGCGGCCCGTTGAAGTGGTGGGCGAGTACGAGAAAACCATTCTCGACGAGCTCGACCTGATGCGCGAGGCCGCCAACGCATCCCAGCTCAAACGCAACTTCGCCGGCTCCGATCTCCTCTACGTCCCCGAAGTCTACTGGGACTACTGCCGCATCAACGTGATGGTGGTGGAGCGCATCCATGGAGTTCCGATCAGCGACCTGGAGCGGCTGCGCTCGGTGGGGACGAACATCCCGCTGCTGGCGGAAAATGGCGTGCGCATATTCTTCACCCAGGTGTTCCGCCACAACTTCTTCCACGCGGACATGCACCCGGGAAACATCTTCGTGATGGTCAACGACCCGGGTAATCCGCGCTATGCGGCCGTGGATTTCGGGATCATGGGGACACTGGACCCGCGCGACCAGAATTATCTGGCGGAGAACTTTCTGGCGGTGTTTGACCGCGATTACCGCCGCGTCGCCCTGCTCCACGTGGAGTCAGGATGGGTACCCCCCGACACGCGGGTGGACGAGATGGAATCCGCCATCCGCACCGTGCTCGAGCCGATCTTCGATCGACCTTTGCAGGATGTCTCCTTCGGGAACATTCTGGTGAGATTGTTTGAGATCTCGCGGCGTTTCAACATGCAGATCCAACCCCAGTTGATTCTGCTGCAAAAGACGCTGCTCAACGTCGAGGGACTGGGGCGGGACCTGTACCCGCAGCTCGACATCTGGAAGACCGCGAGCCCCATCCTGCGCGAGTGGATGCGGGAACGGGTCGGTATACGCCAGGTGTTCAAGAACGTGCGTATGCAGATGCCGGAGTTGCTCGAAGCCGCCCGCGCGCTGCCCTCACTCCTGAAAGCGGCGGTGCACAGATCGCAAGGCGGCATTTTTCACATGCACGTGGATTCTCCCGCGCTCGAGGAAATGAGAGCGGAGATGCGCAAGGCGGGGCGCCGTCGCGATGGCGTCACCATCGGTGCGGCGATTCTGCTCGGTGGCCTGGTGTGGCTGGGCGTGGATGGCCTCACGTTCTGGCCTGGCTGGGCGCTGACAGTACTGGGAAGTGTGTGGATACTCGTGTGCAACGCCCGTCGCTGACCGAGGGCTCGATCAGTCGTGGACTCTTCAAGTTCGCGCTGCCGATCCTGTTTGCCAACGTACTGCAGTCACTCAACGGCTCGGTGAATTCCATCTGGGTCGGGCGGTATCTGGGCGAGGCGGCCCTCACGGCCACGTCCACCGCCAACATGATCATGTTTCTGCTCATCGCCATGGCATTTGGCGTAGCACTGGCCACTAGTATCATCGTGGGACAGAGCATCGGCGCCAATAACATGGCGCACGCGAAGAAAGTCGTCGGCACGAGCGCCACCTTTTTCGCGGGTATTTCCTTGGCGATGGCTGTCACGGGCCAGCTGATCTGTCAGCCGTTGTTGGTGGCAATGAAAGCGCCGGCGGACTCGTTGCCCCTCGCAGTGACCTACATGCGCGTCATGTTTCTGGCAACGCCGCTTTTGTACATGTACGCTTTCGTGATGTCGACTCTGCGCGGCGCCGGTGACTCGAAGACACCGTTTTATTTCATGTTGGTCTCGGTTGCCTTCGACATCGCGTTGAACCCTGTATTCATCTTTGGCGTGGGTCCCATTCCACGCTTCGGCATCGCGGGATCGGCGCTGGCGACCTTTGTTTCGCAGGCGATCAGCTTCACGGCGATGATGGTGTATCTGTATCGCCAGCGTCACCCGTTGGCGATACACAAGGATGAGTTGCATCTGTTGCGGCTGGACTGGCCGGTGATTGGGACGCTCATCAGGAAGGGCATCCCCATGAGCGCCCAGATGCTCGTGCTGTCGCTGAGCGGCCTCGTGATGATCTCGATCGTCAATCGTTACGGAGTGGACACGGCAGCCGCTTACGGCGCCACCTTCCAATTGTGGAACTACATTCAGATGCCTGCTTTTGCCGTCGGAATGGCGGTCTCCAGCATGGCGGCCCAGAATGTCGGTGCCCGCAAATGGGATCGGGTGGCCTCGATCGCGCGCGTCGGCGTGGTGTACGCAACCCTTCTGACCGGCTTCATGGCGGGGCTCGTCGAGATTCTCAACACGACAGCGTACTCGCTGTATCTGCAGGATGGCTCCGTGGCGATGGCCGCGGCTGTACAGATCAACCGAATCGCCACGCCCTCGTTCATTTTCTTCGGCGTCACGCTGGTTTTGTTTGGCGTCGTCCGCGCCACCGGGGCCGTGATGGCACCGCTCATTTCGCTGGCGATTGCGCTCCTCGGGGTTCGCATTCCGCTCGCGCAGATCCTCACCGCGCATTTCGGGGAGGTTGGGATCTGGTGGGCCTTTCCACTCTCGTCGGCCTTCGCAACACTTCTGGCGGTGGGATACTACAAGTTTGGAGGGTGGCGTTCGGCCCACATGGAAAGTGAAACGTTACTTCCTAGTACCGATTCATAGTACACCGCTGATATTGGCGGTGACCTTCGCCCTCGGCCTGCGACTGGCCGTCATGGCCGGTTTCACGGGAATCCCCCTGGGACTGATCCTGTTCTCCTGGTTCTTCAAATACTGCTTCGTCCTGTTCGATTCCGTCATCGCCGGCGAGGACGAGCCGCCGGTGCTGTCTGTTGAAATGGTCAATCCCGTGAGTGAGCAGCGGCCGCTGGTGCTGGCGGCTCTCGTGGGAACCGAGTTTCTGTTCGCTGCTCGCGTCGGGATCGTGGGTGTCATTGCGGTGGCAATGATTCTGCCCGCCCACGTTGCCGTGCTCGGATACACCCGGAATGTATTCAAGGCCGTCTGGCCGCCCGCGTTGTATGCGGTGGTTTCGCGGCTAGGGCGGGACTATCTCTTGATCATTGGGGTGATGGTGCTGGTCGGCTTTGCGGCGTATTGGACTGCGGTTGAAGGTGCGGCGCTGTTCACGATGATTCTGATAGTGCAATTGGCGCTGCTGCTGATGTTCGCACTCGTGGCCGGTGCGATGTTTGAGCACCGGTGGGAGTTGGGGATCGACAGCAAGACCCGTCAGGAGAGATTGGCTGAGCGGGCTCAGAGGGAACACGAGATTGAGCGCGGCCGCATGTTGGATGTCGTCCATGCCAAATTCCGGGTACGTGCCTCGGCGCAAGGGTGGGAGGAGATTGAGCGCTGGCTCCGGACGCACAGTGACTTGTCGGAACATCGAGCTGTTTTGACGGCAACCTCCGCCTGGGACGATGTGCGCGCGGCCGACAAGTTGGCCAACAACCTGGTGGCGACTCTGCTCGCGCGGCGAGAAACCGGCGAGGCACTGCTCATTGTCGAGCAGCGCCTCGCGACGAACCCGAAGTACCAGGTGATGCCCGAAGCGGTCGCGATCCGGATCGCGGAGCTCGCGGGCGCCGCCGGCAAACGAGCGCTACAGCGACGAGTCGGGCTGCGCGATCCATGAGTCGTTCTCAGCAAGCGTGACGCACGTGGTGTTGGGACCAGCGCCACAGGCCGAAGCCGATGAGAGCCGCGCAGAAGGATCCTTCAGCCAGCGACAACATCGAGTCGCTCAGGGCGGGCGCGATAAAACCGAACACCAACGCGGAGATCGCGATCGAGACGCACGACTGAACCGAGGCGGCCGAGCCACGCGCGTGTGGAAACAGATCGAGCATCCGCAGGCTCAGGGTGGGACCGGCGAGCTGTGCGCCGAAAGCAATCATGGCCAGGATAATCTGTTGAATGAAGATCGAAGCGGCAGGGAAGATCGCCAGTATCAATATCATCAGGCCTGAGCCGCTCATCGCCAGCATGAACCCCAGGCGCGACTGCTGGGCATAGGTGAAGCGGCCCGCCATCCGCCCGGAAACATAAGCGGCGGAAATGAGGCCGCCGATCACCGGGACAAACAGGTTGGCAAACTCGGTCTCCTTCAGATGCCAGTGGTCGACCACCACGAAGGGCGCGGCTCCAATGAAGCCCATCAGCGCGGCAAAGTTCGCACCCATCGCCACCGCGAGTAACAGAAATTCGCGATGACACACCACTGACCAGGCGGTCCGCGCCAGAGTCCGGACATGCAGGCGCGAGCGCTTGTCCTCAGGGTGGGTCTCAGGAAGCAGCCAGTACGCGCCCAGAGCCAGAGACAGGCCAAACAGCGCCATGAACCCAAACACGGCATGCCACCCCAGAGTGACGTGGATCCAGCCGCCGATGACGGGCGCTACGGCCGGAGCAAACGCAAACAACATGGTCACGAGGCTCAACAGCTTCTGAGCCTGCGGGCCCTCGAACAGGTCGCGGATGACGGCTCGGCCAATGATCATTCCGACACCGGCACTGACTCCCTGCAAGGCCCGGAACAGCAGCAACATGGCGAAGTTCGGCGCAAAGGCGCAACCCACGGAGGCCAGTGTGTACATGCACAACCCTGTGAGAACCACCGGACGGCGGCCCAGGGCATCGGATACAGGCCCCTGGATCAGCGACATGATCGACAGGGGTAGCATGTAGGCCGTCAGTGTCTGCTGGACAGCCCACTTGCTCAGGCCAAAATCGGCCGCGATGGCGTGAAACGACGGAAAGAACGTGTCGATGGTGAACGGTCCCACCATGGAAAGCGCGGCCAGCAGGACCGCGAGCTTCCAGTAACGAGAGCTCACCGTTTGGGGCGTAATGTGCCCAGCCATTCAGTTGGATTCCCGCCGCGCTCCAGAACTTCCACCAGCGCGGATCCCACTACAACACCATCAACGTGCCCGCGAAGCAACTCGACCTGCTCACGGCTGCGAATTCCGAAGCCAGCGCACACAGGCGTCTTCGACAGTGAGCGTACGCTATCCAGGTAGGTCATTACCTCCGCTGGAATGGAAACATTCTTGCCGGTCGTGCCCGTCATCGTGACCGCGTACACGAAACCCTGGCTGCTCTCGCAGAGCTGTTTCAGGCGCTCCGGCTTGGTTACAGGGGTCACCATCTGGATCATGGCGACTCCCTGCGCATCGAGGGCCTTGCGCAGATCGGCGCCTTCATCGAGCGGCAGGTCCGGCACGATGAACCCGGCCACGTTCGAGCGGGCAGCCGCTTCCGCCAGCTTCTCCAGGCCAAAAGCCAACAGCGGGTTGAGATAGCTCATCAGGATCAACGGCGCTTTGACGCGTGTGGCCTCGAGCTCGGAGAAGATCCAGCGCAGATTCACGCCTTGCGCCAGGGCCGCCTGGCTCGAGCGCTGAATCGTCACGCCGTCCGCCATCGGATCAGTAAAGGGGACCCCGATCTCGACTACATCGGCTCCCGCCGCCACCGCCTGAAGGTGCTCGCGAAACTTGTCCTTGCTCGGATAACCGGCTGTCAGAAATGCAACCAACGCCGGCTCACCGCCCTTGCTTGCTGCCCGCACGGCCTCACTGATGCTGTCACGGAGTTTCATCGTGCACCTGCCAGCAACGTGCTCTGGAGTGTCGGCATGTCCTTGTCACCTCTTCCGGAGAGGCACACGAGGATCCGCGAGCCGGGATGTTTCTGCGCCCATTGCCGGGCGCCGATCAATGCATGCGCACTTTCGAGAGCGGGAAGAATTCCCTCGGATTCGCTCAATGCTTTCACGGCCTCCAGGGCTTCCTCATCGGATGCAGTCTGATAGCGAACCCGGCCCGCGGCCAGCAGCAGCGCGTGCTCCGGGCCAACACCCGGGTAGTCCAGGCCCGCGGAAACTGAATGAGTCTCCTGGATCTGGCCGTCCTGATCCTGCAGCAACATGGAGAAACTACCTTGCAACACCCCGGGGCTGCCGTAAGAGAGGGTTGCCGCGTTCTCACCCAGGCCCTTGCCACGACCGCCTGCTTCAACACCAATGATGGCGACGGACTTGTCCGGAACGAAGGCATGGAAGGCACCAATAGAGTTGGAGCCACCTCCGACGCATGCGATCAGCACGTCAGGCAGTCCGCCCGCTTCCTCGAGCATCTGGGTCCGCGCTTCGCGGCCGATAACGGCCTGAAGTTCGCGCACCAGGTACGGGAAGGGATGCGGGCCGACCGCGGATCCAATGAGGTAGTACGTATCCAGAGGGTCGGCTACCCAGTCCCGCAGTGCTTCGTCGATTGCCGCGCGCAGAGTTTTGTCGCCGCTGGTGACAGGAACAACTTCAGCACCGAGAAGGCGCATGCGTCCAACGTTGGGAGCCTGGCGCTCCATGTCAACGGCACCCATGTAGACGACGCAGGGCAGTCCGAGCCGGGCACACGCCGCGGCACTGGCGACACCGTGTTGGCCCGCACCGGTCTCGGCGATGATCCGCTTGGCGCCCAGGCGCTTTGCCAGCAAGGCCTGACCGATCGCGTTGTTGATCTTGTGCGCACCGGTGTGCGCCAGATCCTCGCGCTTCAACCAGATCTTCGCGCCCCATCGTTCAGAAAGCCGCGCGGCATAGGTCAGCGCGGTGGGCCGGCCAACCCAGCTCTTGAGCTGCGTTTTGTATTCGGTCTGGAAGTCGCTGGCATGCAGGTGCTTGCGAATACCGTCTTCCAGGCGCTCCAGCGCTGGAATGAGCGTTTCGGGCACAAAGCGGCCGCCGAAGGGCCCGAAGCGGCCCTGGGCGTCCGGGAATTTGCCGGCGATGGCGTCAGCAAGCAGGCGCTCGCTGTCAAATTGGGGGGCTGTCATTTCTGGTCTCCTTCTGCGCGGGCCCTGCCCGCTCACCGTCGATCCGGGGCATCGCTCGCGCGATCGCCCGTGCGCACATGTCCGCACCCTGCGGGCATACCCGCTCCCTGGTTACTTCGTGCCGCTGACACGAAGCGCATGATTTCGGTACGGCTCTTGATACCCGGGCGTTCTTCAACACCACTGGATACATCAACGCCAAATGGGCTGACTGTCGCGATGGCTGTTGCAACGTTGGTTGCATTCAGGCCACCGGCCAGGATCAATTCGGTCTGGCGAGCAAGCTGGGTCGCGGTGTTCCAATCCGCGGTACGGCCGCTGCCACTGGTGTGGCCTTCGAACAGCAACCGGGGCGGCGGGTCGTGCGCCTCACTGCGAAAGACCGGAAGCAACTGGAGCTCGCGCGGCAGGCGCAGGGCGCGCAGATCGTCGCTGTCAGTTTGTAGCAGATCGGGTTGAAACACTTCAATGATTTCGTCAATCAACTGCTGCGTGGGATGGCGCGTCACCGCCGCGCAAACGACCCGGCCGCGCGCGGGTGCAGCCAGGCTCGCGGCTTCAGCTGGCGTCACCTTTCGAACCGACTCGGCAAACACGAAGCCAATGGCGTCGACGTTGGCAGCAAGGGAGGCCTCGACCGCTTCCGGCGTAGTCATGCCGCAGATTTTGATCCACAGCTTGGGTCGAGATTCAGTCATTGGCGGTGGCTTTGAGGGCCGCTGTGGGTTTGGCGGCCGGCTTTGAGCATAGCCGCTGCCAAAGTATGCGGATCGCCACCCTGCATGAGAGCACTTCCGACCAACGCCAGCTCGTAGCCGGCCGCGGCCACGCGGCCAGCATCTTCGGGCGTTACCACTCCGCTCTCCGCTACCCGCGGAACATGTTTGGGCAGAAGGTGCGCCAGCTCCAGCAGCCGCTGGGGGACGATCTGCAGTGAAGTCAGGTCACGGCAGTTGAGGCCCGCCAACACCGGCGCGGCCCGTGTTGCCGCGGCAGATACCGCACTCGGGCCGAGCACCTGATGCATTATTTCGATATCCGCTTCGTCGAAGGCCTCGAGCAGCACGAACAGGCCGAGCCTTTCCGCGCATTCCAACATCTCCTGGATGCCGGATGGCGGGAGCATTCGAATGATGACGAGCACACCGCCGGCGCCGGCCAGCCGCGCTTCGAGAATCTGGTACGGATCAACCAGAAAGTCTTTGCGCATCGCCGGCACGTTGAGGGGCCCGAGCGCCTGCGTCGCCTGTTCCAGATGGCTCATCGAGCCATCGAACCGGCTCGGCTCAGTCAACACAGACACCGCCGCGGCACCGGCACGCGCGTATGTGGTTACTCGCGCGGCGACGTCTTCCGTCCCGGCTTTGAGTTGGCCCACGGCCGGGGAGCGGAGTTTGAGCTCGGCGATCAGGTCGAAGCGCTCTGGATGGGTTGTCAGCTTGGGAGCGGGCGCCATCGCTTCCGCTGCCTGGAGCAGCGCCGCCTCCGACCGAGTGTTGCGCGCCGCCTCGAGGCGCTCGCGGCTTCCGGCGGCCATTTGTTGTAAGAAGTCGCTCATGAGCTGCGACTCGTAGCAGGGGCCACTGTCGCGACAGTCGGCGACGACCGATCGCTGGGGGCCGCCGCCTCAGGTGGCGGCGCGTGATCATTGGCGGCCGACACCTTCACCGCAGGCGGTGGACCACTCGAGGCAGGGACCGCATGATGTCCGGAAGCCGCTTGATCGCCGGACGCCGGCGCCGCGTGGTCGCTGGAGGCCGTCGCCGCGCCTTTCGAAAAGGCGAGCAGCGATTGCAGCACCTGGCGCGCCTTGCCACTGTCGATCGCCGCAGCGGCAATCTCCACACCCTCCTGCGGAGATCTCGTGCGGCCCACAACCTCGAGGGCCAACGCCGTGCCCAACAACAGGCAATCCCGGTGCGCGCCCCGATCCTGACCATTCAACACGGCCTCGAGAGCCCGGGCGTTCTGTTGAGCATCACCGCCCGCCAGATCCGATGGCTGACAGGTCTTCAATCCATAGTCCCCGGGCACTCTGATCTGCATATCAACCTGGCCGGGTCGAACGTCGAACAGCGTGAAGGAGCCGATCGGTGTCGGCTCATCCCAACCCTCCGCGCCGTGAACCACGAACGTCCGCTCGATTTCCATTCCGGCCAGCGTGTCGGCAATGAGCCGTGCAATGTCGAGGCTGAATGCGCCGATCAGATGAAACGGCGGGGTGGCCGGATTCATCAGCGGCCCCAGGATATTGAAAATAGTTCGCACGCCCAAGGCACTGCGCACCGGAGCAACCGTCTTCATGGCCGGATGGAAATGCGGCGCGAACAGGAACGTGAAGCCGGAAGCGGCCAGACAATCAGCTGCCTGCTTCTCATCCAGCGGAATCTTCAGGCCCAACGCCTCGAGCACGTCAGCACTGCCAGCACGGCTGGAAACTGAGCGATTTCCATGTTTGAGTACCGGAACCCCGCAAGCGGCCGTCAGCAACGCGGTGCCGGTTGAAATGTTGACGCTTCCCGAAGAGTCCCCTCCGGTCCCTACGACATCAATACCGCGGACCTCCGCCGGTATGTGCGGCCGCCGTGCGAGGCGGCGCATTCCTTTAGCAAAACCACGAACTTCATCGGCATTGACGCCCTTGGTGCGCAAAGCCGCCAGCACGGCGCCGACCATTGCCTGCGATCCCGTTGGATCGGTCAACTGATACAACAGCTCCTCCGATTCCAACTCACTCAGATCGCGGCGGTTGAGAAGCCGCTCGAGGGTGTCACGCGAGGGAGGCATGAGGCACTCCTGCCGGGGCGCTCTTGCGCTCGCCGCCGGTGAAATCCAGGAAATTCTGCATCAACTTCGGACCATCCGGTGTCAGGATGCTTTCCGGATGGAATTGCACGCCCTCCACCATGAGCGTCCGGTGACGAACACCCATGATCTCGCCCTCGGGCGTACGTGCGGTCACCTCGATGTGGGGTGGAAGGGTTTCCGGCGCGGCGATGAGCGAATGGTAACGACCCACCTCACAAGGCTGGGGCAGCCCGGCAAACAACCCGCGTCCATCATGATCGACTGTAGAGGTCTTACCGTGCATCAAACGGCCCGCCCGCACGACCTTGCCTCCAAACACCTCCACAATCGACTGATGTCCGAGGCACACCCCGAACACCGGGATCGATCCGGCGAAGGCGCGGATCATGTCCATGGACACACCTGCATCGTACGGAGTACCGGGACCCGGTGAAATGCACAGGTGTGAAGGTTGGAGCTTTTTGGCGGCATCCGGTGTTATCGCATCATTGCGATAAACCTGAACGTCGGCTCCCAACATCAGGAACGCCTGCACGAGGTTGTAGGTAAACGAGTCGTAATTGTCGATCAACAACAAACGAGGCTTCATAGACCGTTCCTCACCAACTCCAGCCCTCGCACCATTGAGCCACTTTTGGCGAGCACTTCTTCATACTCTGTTTCCGGTACGCTGTCGGCAACGATTCCCGCGCCCGCCTGGAAGCTGTATTCGTCACCGTTGAACACCAGGGTCCGGATGGTGATGGCATGGTCCATGTCGCCGCCGGCACCGAAATAACCGACTGTGCCGCCATATAGACCGCGGTTGGTGGGCTCGAGCTCATCGATGATCTGCATTGCGCGCACTTTGGGTGCGCCGACCAGCGTGCCCGCGGGAAACGCCGCAGCGAAAAGATCGAAGGCGTCGGAGCCCGGCGCCAGCTGACCGTGCACGCCGCTGACCATATGCATCACGTGGCTGTACCGTTCGATCGCGCGGTACGGCTCAACGCGAACAGTCCCCGCGCTTGCGACGCGACCGAGATCGTTGCGCGCCAGGTCCACGAGCATGACGTGCTCAGCATTCTCTTTCGGATCCGCCCGTAACTCAGCCTCACGCGCGACATCGACCTCAGCATCGTCCGACCGCGGCCGCGTTCCCGCGATGGGCCGCAGCTGTGCCAGTCCGCCCTTGAGTTTGACGAGCGCTTCAGGCGATGAACCGACGACTGTGACATCGCCAAGGGCGCAGTAGTACATGTAGGGCGAGGGGTTGATGAGGCGAAGTGCACGATACGCCTGGAATGGGTCGATCTCATGTCGACCTGAGAAGCGTGCGGATAGAACCAACTGGTAGACGTCGCCGGCGGCGATGTATTCCTGCGTTCGCTTCACACCGGCGAGGTAGTCGCTTCGCGTGTAGGTCTGAGTAGGGTCGGAGTAGCGCCCTGGCCGGTTGCCGTTGGGGAGCGCCCCACGCAGTGCACGTATGACTTCTTTCCTCAGAGACTGCCGTTCTGCTTCAGAGCCGGCGTGGACCAGGGCGATGCCGCGGGTCAGGTGGTCGAAAACGAGGAGGGAGCGAGGGGCAATGTAATGGAGGGCGGGGGTGTCACTCTGGATACGGGCGGGAAGACGTTCGAAGTACCGCACCACATCGTACGACGAGTAGCCCACTAAGCCACCCGCCAGCGGCACCCCCGCTATGTTCGGCTGGGGTGCCGGCGCTAGCTTCAGCGCATGGCGCAGTGCGTCCAATAGCTCAACGCTGGTAGCGGGTATCGGCCGCCGTTCGCGTCCGATCATGAGGCCATCACGATCCAGCTTCACTTCCAAGCCGTCACCGAAGCCGATGAAGGAGTAGCGGGCCAACCGCTCGCCACCTTCGACGCTCTCGAGCAGGAAGCGGGGCGAAAACGACGCAAGCTTCATGAACGCCGAGACCGGCGTGTCGAGGTCACCAGATATGTCGAAGGGCGGTTTCAACGCCAGGACTCCTGTGTTCCCTAAATCTTCCCGGCTCGACGAAAAAGCCAGGCCCAAACGCAAAAAACCCATCTCGGGGCTACCGGAGATGGGTTTTTCGCTCGAAGAAACTTAGGTGTAAAAGCAGCGAACGGGGCCCTCTCCGTCAGGAGATGCGCCACCACCAAACCATGCAGGAAATGAGTTGCTGCTGAAACATGTGCGATCGAGTATGGCCGGGGGCCGGCCAAGGCGTCAAGTAATGGGAGGCCACGACGCCCTTGCCGTCGCGAGGACCGCCCCAGGGGCGATCATTAGTCGCCCTCACCCCTGTAGAATAGGCACTCTTCGTGGTTGACGTGGAGTTGCCTGTGAGTTTTAAGACGCTGCTCGAGTCCTGGCGGGAAACGGCTGCCGCACCGCGTACGGTGACGGAGTACGCCGTCCGGCTGCCGGTCGATGATGCGGCTCAGCTACAAGCGTTGATGGAGATGTTCCCGGGACGGACGGCTGAGCAGTTGATCACGGATCTGCTGGGGGTGGCGCTGCAGGAGATTGCGACGGCCATGCCGTACGTAGCGGGTCAGACGGTGATTTCGACGGATGAGCAAGGCGATCCTGTTTACGAAGACGTCGGCCCCACGCCCCGGTTCATGGAGCTCGCGCGCAAGTACCGCAAGAAGCTCGAGGCGGAGGCCAAAAAGGCTTCCGGCGACAGGTAAGGCGGGAGGATCCGATGCCCTCATTTGATGTTGTTTCCGAGCTCAACAAACACGAGCTGACCAACGCGGTGGACCAGGCGATCCGCGAGCTGTCGCAGCGCTTCGATTTCAAGGACACCGGCGCCACCTTCGAGTTGGTGGAAAAGACCGTCACCCTGAAAGCGCAGGTTGAATTCCAGCTCAAACAGATGTTGGATATTCTCACCCTGCGGTGCTCGAAGCGCGGCATCGACCTCAACTACATGGACATCCAGGATCCGAAAACCGACCTCGGATCAGCGCAACAGGACGTAATTTTCAAAGAAGGGGTCGATGCGGAGACCGCGAAGAAAATTTCGAAGCTGATCAAGGATTCAAAGATGAAGGTCACCACCGCCTTACAGGGCGAGAAGGTGCGGGTGACGGGGAAGAGCCGGGATGACCTGCAGGCGGTGATTCAGTTGCTGCGCGGGGCGAAGTTGGATACGCCGTTGCAGTTCAATAACTTCAGAGACTAGTCCGCTTTATTCACGAACGGCACGGCCTGAAAGCGGTGACTCACTCGGGGAGGGTGTTTTCGGCAGCGTGAAAAACAGGAGTTTTTCCCGCAGCCCCCAGGGGTGCGACGCATGCGTCGCACGGGTTGGCCCGCGAGGGTCAACCCCGGGCCGTGAGCAGGCGCAGGCCTGCGCAACCGGGTTTACGGGCGGTGCCGAAAACACCCTCCCCGAGTAAGGCGCCGCCGGCACCCGCGTTTCCCGTTCGTGAATAAGGCGGGCTAACGGGCCTTCGCCAGCGCTTTGCAGAGGGCTTCCGTCGCATCGACGACGCTTGGGCCCAGGCGAGTCAGGCGTTGATCTTCGAAGGCGATCAGGTTGCCGTTGCGCACGGCGCGCAATGTCGTAAAGCGTTTCCAGTCCGCGAGCCACTCGGCGCCGGCTCCCGGTGGGGCCGCGGCGACAATGATGTCAGGGTCGCGGGCGACGACAGCCTCAACGTCGATTACGGGCCCCAGCTCCTTCAGATCGCCGAATACGTTGCGCGCCCCGCAGATTCTCAGAGCATCGCTCATCAAGTGCGTACCACCTACGGTGTAGAACGGGTGGTTCCAGACTTCCATCAGCACGCTGGGATGGCGGCTGCTTCCGTAGGTTCGCGTAAGCGTCGCGAGCCGCGTTTCAATTTTTTGCGCCACCTGCTCGGCCACATCGCGGGTACTCGCCAGCGCGCCTAGCCGGCGCAGCGAGCCGGCAATGTCAGCCAGCGTGTTGACTTGCTGGCGATACATTGGGATATGCATTCGGCTGATCTCTTCGATCTGTGCGGGGTTGCCGCCGCCGGGCCAAACCACTGCCACTTCGGGGCGCAGTGCTACCAGCCTTTCCATGTCGATCGCAACGACGTCGCCGATGCGTGGCACCTGCTTGGCGGCAGGTGGATCGTCGGAATACTCCACTGTCGCAATGACGTGTTTGCCGGCACCTGCGGCAAAGAGCATTTCAGTCGCGCCCGGGGCGAGGCTGACTATGCGGGTGGGGATGGCCGGGAGCGTTACCGTTTTGCCGGTGTCATCAGTGATGACGAGCGGCGCGGCGCGCGGCGCCACGTTGGCTGCGGGCGTCACATTGCCTATGGTCGGCGATGAGCCGGCCGCAGCCGTCGCGTGCGCGATCGCGGCGGCCAGCCACAAACACGGGAGCAAGCGCGTCATCCAGGCATTTGATCATGGATTGCCCATGGAATCGAACAGAGCTGCCGTGTCCGCCAGCCTCGATGCTCGTGCGCGTGCAACCTGCACACGGGCGTTTTGGTACTGCTGTCCTGCCGTTAATGTAGCGTAATACGGTGTCGCGCCCAATTTGTAGCGCGCCTCGGTATCGCTACTGGTCTCATGCGCGGCACTCTCTGCCCGCTGCGTCTGAGTCAGCGTGTTCGCATCCTCATCTAGCGACACCAGCGTGTCGGCGACGTTCCTAAACGCGGACAGCACCGTCTGCTTGTATTGGCCGACAGCGGCTTCGTAGTTCGCCAGGTACTGGCGACGGCGTGCGAACAGCGCTCCGCCGTGGAAGAGCGGTTGTGTCACTGATCCGGCGACACTCCAGATCACGCCCTGAGGCGACGTGAACGTCGACCAGTCGAAGCCGCCGTGTCCGTAGGAGGCATTGAGCGTCAATGACGGGAACATAGACGCCGTTGCCGCGCCCGCCGCGTCCGCCGCTGCCTTCAGAGCAGCCTCGGCCGCGAGGATGTCAGGCCTTTGATGCAACAGCTCGCTCGGTACCGAGACAGGCACGGTCTCAGGGACTTTCAGGTCCGACAACTTCATTGGCGGAGGTGCATTGTCAGGCGACCTTCCCAACAGAACCGCCTGGGCGTGACGGACCGCCGCTGCCTGCGCTCTCAACGATGGCAATGTAGCCGCCGCGTTGGCTGCGTCCTGCTCGCTGCTCAGCATTTCTTCTCTGGACGCGCTCCCGAGTTTGTATCGGCTCGCGATCTGACGCGCACGCTCTTCACCGAGATTGACGAGCGCCTCGGTGGCCGCAACCTGCTCGGCCATCGAGGCTGAGTTGATAGTTGCGACCACGATGTTGGTTGCCAGCGCGCGCCGCGTAGCTTCGAGCTGCAGAGCCTGTTGCTTTACCTGGCCCGCCAGGGCCCGGTCAGCCAGGAATGCCGCGCCGAAAAAGTCGAAGGTATAGCTCGCCTTGGCCTGCGCGACAAACACGTTCTCGATGAAGGTTTGCTGCGGCAGGACGGGAATTCCCAACGACCGCTGGCGCGTCGGGTTGAATTCCAGGTCAACCTTTGGGAACAGGTTGTCACCAATCTGACCCCGCAATTGCTCCCTTGCCGCTTTCAAGGTGGCCTGTGCGCTCTGGTATGACGGGCTGTTACGCAACCCCTCATCGACCAGCGCATTCAAGTCATCGGAGCCGAACTCCTTCCACCACTCGGGGACCGGGCGAGCGCCGGTTGCGAGCTGCTGCGCGACTCCGTCGGCGGCAGCCGTTTGCGCAGGCTGACTCTCAACGGAGTAGTGAGCGGGCTCCGGCATTTTCGGCGGCTTGCGGCTGGGGCCGAATGCGGTGCACGCCGAAAGTGCCAATGTCACCGCCAATACCAATGATGTTTTCATGGTGCCAACACCTGCTGCGGGTGGGCTGGCCTTGGCGGGGGTTCATCGCGCCGCACTCTGAACCAAAGCGCGTACAGCGCCGGCAGATAGACCACCGTCAATATCGTGGCGACAGTGATGCCACCCATCAGCGCGGTCGCCATCGGGCCGAAGAAGTTGCTCCGCAGGAGCGGAATCAACGCCAACACGGCGGCAGCCGCTGTCAACGTGATCGGGCGGAAACGCCTGACAGTTGCTCCGATGATTGCCTCGAAGCGAGTGTGGCCTGCCAGGATGTCCTGCTCAATCTGATCGAGCAGGATGACGGAGTTGCGCATGATGATACCGAACATGGCGATTGTGCCGAGCAAGGCAACGAAGCCAAACGGCATGTGGAGCAGCAGAAGCGCAATCACCACGCCGATCAGGCCCAGCGGTGCGGTCAGAATAACCATGAGCGTGCGGCTGAAGCTCTGCAGCTGGACCATCAGCAGCACCAGGATGGCAATCAACAGCAGCGGCATCTGAGCGTTGATTGAGCCTTGCGCCTTGCCGTTCTCTTCGACCGAGCCTCCGATCTCGACTCGATAACCAACAGGCATCTCCTTACGCACTTGGGCGAGCGCCGCGTCTACCTTGCCTGTGACATCGATACCTTGGGCGCCATGCTGGACATCAGCCTGGACCGTAATAGTCGGCTGACGATTGCGCTCCCAGATCACGCCGTACTCCAAACCGTAGGTGAAGTGGCCGAGCGCAGCCAACGGCACCGCAACGCCGCTCTGCGACGGGATGGCCAGGCGCTCGATCTGTGACGGATCGACTCTGTCGTGCTCCGGTGCTCTCAGATCGACACCAATCAGCTTGTCGCGCTCCCTGAACTGCGTGATGGTGTAACCCGTCAACGACATGTTCAGGTAGTTGGCGATTTCCTGCGAAGTGATGTTGAGTCGGCGCGCTTGCGTCTGGTCCACTTCGAAGTGAACGGACCGCTCGGCGGGCTCATCCCAGTCAAACTGTACGTTGTCTGTGTCCGGGTTCTGCCGCATCACATGAGCCACACGCTCGGCCCAGTGCCGCACGGTGGCAATCTCCGGACCGCTGACGCGGAATTGGACTGGGAAGCCGACCGGGGGACCGTTCTCCAGCCGGGTGATGCGTGTGCGAATGGAGGGGAAGTCCTCGTGCAGAAGATCATTCAGCACGGGGATGAGCTTTTCCCGGTCCTTCACATTGTGGGCGGTAATCACGAACTGGGCGAAGTTGGGTGCGGCCAACTGTTGATCCAGCGGGAGGTAGAAGCGCGGGGCGCCGGCGCCGACAAAGTCGATGTAGTGATCGATCTCGGGGCGATCCTTCAGGGCGGCTTCGAGGCGCTGGGTCTGGCGCAAGGTTGCCGGGAAAGAGGCTCCTTCGGGGAGGCGCAGGTCCACCAGCACTTCAGGGCGGTCGGAACTGGGGAAGAACTGCTGGGGCACCAGTTTGAAGGCGGCCAGGGCCATTACGAACATGATCAACGTGACAACCAACACTGTGACGCGGTGATCGACACACCAGCTTATCCACCCTCGCAGGCGGTTGTAGAAAGGGGTGTCATAGACGTCATGGTGTTCCTTGGCGCTTTGCGCGGATTCTTTCCTATGCCCCAATCCACCGGCAGTTGGGTGCTCCGACAATATGCGGTAGCCGAGGAGCGGGATGACGATCACGGCCGCCAGCCACGATAGCAACAGCGCAATGGCGGATACTTCGAAGATCGAGCGCGTGTACTCGCCGGTTCCCGACTTCGCCAGCGCGATCGGGAGGAATCCGGACACTGTGACCAGCGTACCCGTGAGCATCGGGAAGGCCGTGCTGCTGTAGGCGAAGGCGGCAGCGCGCAGCCGCCCGAATCCCTGTTCCAACTTCACGGCCATCGTTTCGACAGCGATGATCGCGTCATCGACCAACAGGCCCAACGCGAGGATCAGCGTGCCGAGCGAGACTTTGTGCAGGCCGATGCCGAAGACGTACATCAGCAGGGAGGTCGCGGCCAGCACCAGGGGAATGGAGATGACGACGACCATGCCAGTGCGGACACCCAGGCTGACCAGGCTTACCAGCAGCACGATTCCGATCGCTTCGGCGACCGCTTCGACGAAGTCTTCCACGGAGTGACTGACTGCCTCGGGCATGTCCGATACCTGAGTCAGCTTCAGGCCGGCTGGCAATGACTCACGCAGCCGCGCCGTCTCTCCTTTCAGTGCCTTACCCAGGGCAATGACGTCGCCGCCGGGCCGCATTGTGATTCCGATACCCAGCACGGCATGGCCATTGAAACGCATGTACTGGGTGGCCGGATCGACGTAGCCGCGTTTAATGGTGGCGATATCACCGAGTCGGATCACGCGGCCATTCACGCGAATCAGCGTGTCGCCGATTTTTTCGACATCCGCAAATTGTCCGGTTGGGCGAACGTAGACGCGGTCAGCGTCGGTCGTGAAGACTCCTGCGCCAGCAACCGCATTCTGCGCGTTGACGGCGTCGGCAATCTGTTGGGGCGTCAGACCCAGCTTCGCCAACTGAACGTTCGCGATCTCCACGTGGATGCGCTGTTCCTGGTCGGCTATGAAGTCGACCTTCTGCACGTTCGGTACCTGGAGCAGCTCAGTCCTCAGGCGTTCGGCGTAGTCGTGCATCTGCGCGAAATTGAAGCCGTCGCCCTCGAGCGCGTAAATGTTGGTGTAGACATCACCGAATTCGTCATTGAAGAACGGGCCCTGGATACCGGTGGGCAGCGTGTTGGTGATGTCGCCGACCTTCTTTCTCACCTGGTACCAGGTGTCCGGTACCTGCGACGGGGGTGCTGAGTCTTTGATGGTGAAGAAGAGCGTGGACTCGCCGGGGCGAGAGTAGCTGCGCAGGAAATCCACGTCGGGGGTTTCCTGGAGCTTACGGGCGATCCGGTCGGTGACTTCCTCCTGCACCTGGCGGGCAGTCGCACCGGGCCAGAAGGTGCTGATGACCATCACCTTGAAGGTGAATGGCGGGTCCTCGGACTGGGCGAGGCGGCCGTAGGAGATGATTCCGAACAGCGTTATCAACGCGAGGAGGAAGATCACCAGCGGTTGGTGTTTGAGAGTCCAGCTCGAGAGGTTGAAGCTGTGAGCTTCCTCGGCTGGCGTGGTAGCCGGAACAGGCGGGTGGCCTGGAGGGCCTCCCAGCGTGGCTGTGGAGTCGGTGGTCATTGGGCGCCTGCTTGCTGCTGGGCGGCGGCGACCTGCGGGATGTTGGGGCGGCGGGCCGCGGCTCCGGCAGTGGGCGTCGCTGACGCAGGCCCGTCGATGTTGCCTTCGCCGTCAAACAGTGGTCGGACGGGTTTGACGTGTTGGCCGGCGTAGACGGTGTGGACGCCTGCGAGCACTACCACGTCGCCGTCGTTTAGGCCGGCGGTAACTACCGAGGTGTGGTCGGTGTAGCTGCCGACCTTCACCGGGCGGAGCTGGAGGGTGGAGTCATTGCCGGTGATCACCCAGACGGCAGGGCTATTTTCCTGGTGAAAGATGGCGGTAGCCGGCAGCGTGAATGTTGGTTTCGGCGACACCGTGTTAGCCGCAGCGACGGCCGGCGCGCTGCTGGCGTTTGTCGTGGCGGCGGAGCTGTTGGCGCTCGCTGGGCCCGCGGAATTGGCGGTGCGGTTGGCGGCGGCTCTGCTGCCGGTCGTGGCGACGGCGGATTTGACTGCGCCTGCGGCGTTGACTCCGCGCGTGGCGTCGGCCGCCACGTCGGTGCCAATTGGTAGCAAGGCGGCGTCGCCTGTCATTCCCAGGCGCACGGCATCGAGCGAACCGCTCATTTGGAGCTTCACGCGGAAGGTGCGGCTTTGGGCATCGGCGGCGGGGGCGATTTCGCGGACGCGGGCTTCGAACTGGCGGCCGGGGAGCGCGGGGAAATTGATTTTCGCGGTTTGGCCGATGGCGATTCGGCCGAGGTCGCTTTCCGCCGCGTCCAGGATCACATCGGTGTCGCCGTTCCAGGCGAGCCCGTACACAGCCTGTCCCGCGGCAACGACCTGGCCCGTATCGGCGTTTTCGCTGGTGATGAGGCCATCGTGATCGGCGACCAGCGTGTTGTATTGCAGGTTGTTGCGTGCCACGACGAGCTGGGCCGACGCTTGATCGCGTCCAGCCAGGGCAGCGGTGTAACTATCCTGTGTTTGCTCGAGTTGATTCGCCGCAATTAGGTTGGCTTCGCTCTGCGCCTTGTCGCGATCCAGCTGTTGTTGGGCGTACAGGAGGCGGTGCTCTGCTGCATCCAGTGCCGCCTTTGCGCTCGCGAACTGTTTCTGGGCGTCGACCGGATCGAGCTGCGCGAGGATCTGTCCCTGTTTTACCGAATCACCGAGGCGAACATTGCGCTTGATCAGCTTGCCGGGAACGCGGAACGACATCGCGTTCGAGTACCGCGCCGTGACTTCGACCGGGTAACGAACGGTGCCAGTTCCCCCGCTCCGGGCGTCAGCATCGGGGTGAACGGATAGCGCGACCACGACCGCAGGGGGGGGCGGGGGCGCTGGCGCACGGCCGCATGCAGCGGTCGCAAGCACAGCCGCGGCCGCAACAACCCTGGTTCCGCCAACAAATATTCTTTGCATCTTTCTCACCTGCCCTGCCTGCCATCACCTACAATCTAGTATTCAGATACACAAATGTATCCTGATACAAAGATGTATTCCAATGGCGGGGGCTGACGTGGTAGGCTGGCGCGAATGACCAGAAAAAGACTGAGCCGGGAGGACAGCCGCGAGCAGACGACCCAGCGTCTGCTGGATGCCGCCCAGAAACTGATTGCCCGTAAAGGGCTAGACGCGGCAAGCGTGGAGAATATTGCAGAGGCGGCCGGATATTCGCGGGGCGCCTTTTATTCCAATTTCAAAAGCAAGGACGACCTGTTCATTGAGCTGTTGCGGCGCGACCACCTGCGATCGCTGGCTCAGTTCGACGAGCTGCGTGCCAGTGACCTGCCGGTGGATCAAATGCAGCTGCGTACGCGGGACATTTACTCTCACATGTTCCGCGACAACGAGTCCTTCATGAACTGGACGGAGGCTCGGATGGTGGCAGCGCGTGACGCGCGCTTCCGTGCGAAGCTGGACGCACTCATGGCGGAGAAGCGGGCACAGATTGCATCATTCATCGGGTACTTCTATCAGCGCGTCGGCGTCACCCCGCCGATGTCGACCGAGAAGATGGCTATGGGATTCATGAGCCTCGCCGAAGGAGTGAGGCTGTTCATGATGTCGAGCCCGTCGGAGATGACGTCGCCGACTGCCGAGTCACTCTTATCGCTGTTCGTGGACTCAATAATGAAGGTGGCGCGGCAGGAGGCGGAGTCAGGTTCAGCCGGTTGAAGGAGGCGCCCCGATGGTTTCGGACGCCCAACGGATGATGGGATCAAGGCGCGGGGAACAGAGCGCAAGTCCCTGCTCAAAGGTGACCCAACGCCACTCGTTGTGCTCCGCACGACCGAGCTCAGGACGAACGGGAAGGGTGACGGCCTCCATTGAGGTCTGCGCGACGTAGTATCGAGCGACTTTCTTGTGGCTGTACGGAGCGGTCTCTCTGTAGACCTCGCCCCAGCGAAATTGCAAGGAGTCGATCAGCGTCTCTTCCTTGACCTCACGGATCGCAGCCTGAAGTGGCTGTTCTCCGCTCTCGACTATTCCCTTGGGAAAGTCCCAGTTGCGATAGGCGCGCAACATCAAATAACGCCAGGAGCCCTTGAGCTCTCTGACGACGACGACCCCCGCCGATAACCTGAGCGACATGCCTCAGGATAACGCACCGGCGGGAGATCGCGTCAGTGTCTTAATGCTCAGGCGGCTGCCTGTTCCTCTCCCGCGGCAGTTTGACTCGCCGCGTCTTCCAGGACGCGCGCCACTGCGTGGACAGTCGCAGCAATGCGGACCGCGCTCTGCACTGCCTCGCGGCTCATCTCATGCTTGCGGAGAGTGCGCTCGTGAGAGGCAACACAGGTTCCGCAACCGTTGATAGCCGACACGGCGAGCGACAGTAACTCGAAGTCCTGCTTCTCGATGCCAGGGTTGCCGATAACGTTCATGCGCAACCGGGCAGGCATCTGCGCGTACTCCGGATCCTCGACGAGATGGAGGAACCGATAGTAGATGTTGTTCATACCCATGATCGACGCGGCAGCGCGCGCGCCGTTCAGGTACGCCGCATCGAGATGTGCCGAAGCCAGCGACTCGATGTCGCGTGTGAAAGAGACGTTGCGGGAAGCGATGGCTGACGCCAGGGCAACAGCCCAGATCTGCTTCTCCGTCAGGCCCGGAGCGCCGGTTGTAGCTAGCACGCTTCCGAGGTTGAGTTTGAGGTCGCGCGCGTAGTCGGGGATCGCGTCGCGAATGCTATCAAGTGTTGCCATAACAGCAATCTCCTACCCGGCGCTTGCGCCGGCTATATGGTGCGGGCCGCTTCGGCGGGGGCGCCCAGCCCCGCTTGAAAGTTTGGGCGCAGCCCATGAGAAGAGGGATTGGAGGTCTCCCCCCGGGTGCCCAGCACCCTCACCTTTCAAACGGTGTGAATGTACGGTGCCTTAGGCAGCCTTCAGAGTGTCCTCACCCTGCTTCCAGTTGCAGGGGCAGAGCTCGTCCGTCTGAAGAGCGTCCAACACGCGGAGGACTTCTTCAGGGCTGCGGCCGACGTTGAGGTCGGTTACGTAGACGAAGCGCACGATACCCTGCGGGTCAACGATGAACGTTGCACGCTGCGCAACGCCAGCCTCGGGGTCGAGGATGCCCAACGCGCTGGAGAGCTCGCGCTTGATATCGGCCAACATCGGGAAAGGCAGGTTACGCAGCTCTTCCTTGTCCTTACGCCAGGCCAGGTGCACGAACTCACTGTCGGTGCTGACGCCGAGTACCTGTGCATCACGGGCCTTGAATTCCTTGTCGAGCTTGCCGAACGCGGCAATCTCGGTCGGGCACACGAACGTGAAGTCCTTGGGCCAGAAGAACACGACCTGCCATTTGCCCTGGAAGCTGTCCTGGGTGAAAGGCTGGAAGGCGTTCTTCAGGTCGTTCGACACCACGCCGGTGAGGGAAAACTGAGGAAATTTCTGTCCAATGCTCAACATGATCTAAATGCTCCTGAAAGGTGCTTTGCTGTGTTAACGGGTTCTCCCCCCGAATGGCGAGCATTCTGCCGCCTTGGCATCTATAGTTCCAATCGATTGATATGATAGGATCGATAGATGCTGTATATGGGGTGAAGCGAGTGAGTCAAGGCGTCGATATCAAGCTGAAAGACCTGCGTTACCTGGTCGCGCTGGCCGATACGCGCCATTTCGGCCGCGCGGCCGAGAAATGCTTTGTCAGCCAGCCCACCCTGTCCGCCCAGCTGAAGAAGCTGGAGGACTATCTGGGGGTACAGCTCATTGAACGCCAGCCCAATAACGTGTCTTTGACCGAGGCTGGGGAGCAGATCGTGTCGCGCGCGCGGCGCATGCTCGAAGCCAGTGAAGAAGTGGTGACCCTTGCCCGTGCGCATCGGGATCCGCTGGCGGGACGTCTGCGGGTGGCACTGCTGCCGACGATCGGACCGTACCTGCTGCCGCGAGTTTCGCAACCGATACGGAAGGGACTGCCCCGGCTGGAGTTGCGTCTGTATGAGTATCAGACGGAGCAGATCCTGGAGCGACTCGAGAGTGGTGATATCGACTTAGGGATTCTGGCTTTACCCATCGCTGCTGACGGGTTTGAAACCCAGGAGCTGTTCACCGAACCGTTTGTGGTCGCGATGCCGGACCAACATCGTCTCGCCAAGCGCGACCATGTGAAGATTGATGATCTGAATGGCGAGACACTGTTGCTGCTGGAGGATGGGCATTGTCTGCGCGACCAGGCTCTGGAAGTCTGTAGTCGCGTGAACCTTCACGAGAAACAGGACTTCCGTGCGACGAGCCTGGAGACATTGCGACAGATGGTCGCGACGGGGGCAGGAGTTACATTGTTGCCCGAGTTGGCGAGTCGTGGGGCGTATGGGAATGCAAAGGGCGTGACCATACGGCCGTTTGCGCGGCCCGCCCCTTCGCGGCAGGTAGGTGGTGTTTGGAGAAAGACCAGCGCTCGGCGTGTTGCTATTGATGCGATGTGTAAGATCATACATGACCATGCGAGGTAAGAAACGGAGAGGGCGGGCCGCGCCTGCGGCTCGTAAGCCGGGATCAGCACGGCAAATTGGTGGCGGCGGGAGTCGGCGTATGGATCTTGGGCCGAACGCGCGCCTGATTGGCCAGCCGCGGGCGCGGGAGGCCATGGCGACGCCGGCATTGGTGTTGGACCTCGCCGCGTTCGAGCACAACGTGAGGACTATGGCGCGTCTGTGCAAGAAGGCGGGCATGGCGTTACGGCCACACGCAAAGACGCACAAAAGCGCCGAGGTCGCACGGCGGCAGATTGCCGCTGGAGCAGTTGGAATATCCGTCGCGACCGTGCGTGAAGCGGCTGTCATGGTCGAGGCAGGCTTGCCGGGCGTGCTGCTCACTACGCCCGTTGTCGGCGATATCAAACTGGATATTGTCCGCGGGCTTGCGGCTCGCAGCAAAGATTTCATGGTCGTTGTTGATACGCTGGCCGGCGTCGAAGCGCTCGAACGAGGCGGCAGGAAGCTCAGCGTGCTCGTTGACATCGACATCGGCATGACGCGCACGGGAGTACCCGATGTTGCGGGGGCTGTTACGCTCATCCGTCGCGTGCAAGCTTCAAAGGTGTTGAAGCTGGCTGGCGTGCAAGCGTATTCCGGCATGGTTCAACACATCGCGCTGCCGGCCGATCGTGAAAAGGCGTACGGCGCTCAGCTGCGGCATCTCGAGGCAGTATTGAAAGCTGCCTCTGACGAGCTTGGCTACGCGCCGGAAATAGTGACAGGCGGCGGCACCGGATCGTTTGAAATTGATCGCCGTGCGGGGCTATTTACAGAGTGCCAGTGTGGATCGTATGTCTTCATGGATGTTCAGTACGAAGGCGTGCAGCTTTTCAGCGCCGAGCCCAACCCCTTCAAGACGGCATTGTTTGTTCAGTGCACCGTCGTCAGCAACAACCATCGAACTTCACCGACTACTGACGGTGGATTTAAGACGTTTTCAATGGATGGACCGGTTCCGCGACTTGCACGGGGCGTGTCGACGGGCGCTGTCTACAAATACTTTGGCGACGAGTTCGGCAAGATTCCGGGCGAGAAATTGAGGCTGGGCGCCAAAGTCGAGTTGGTGACGCCTCATTGCGACCCTACGGTCAACATGCATGACTTTTATCACTGCGTCCGGGGCGGTGTGCTGGAGGACATCTGGCGCGTCGACGCCCGCGGATCCCTTTAGTACCTCGGCACACTGATTATGACGGGTTCGCAGGATCAGCGAACTCGCCAGAGCGTGCGCGTCCGCGCTTGCATTCGCCGTGCGATGTGCGCGTAAGTGTTACCGCGCGAATCAGACGTATTCATTGCGTGGAGGCGTCGCACGTAGCTCGTGGTGCCTGGGTAACCAACCGCACGTCAGGGCGCTTTGCATTTCTGCTCATTTAGCCCCGAAATAGCCCCTTACTGCCTCGCGCCACTCCTGTTTGAATGCGCGCGCGATGTCCAAACCCACCAACATCCACGATGCGTTCTTCAAGAACGTGTTAAGTGATCGAGAAGCTGCAGGCATTTTCCTGCGCGAGCATCTGCCCAGAGAGGTGGTGGACCTCCTCGCCCCGGGGTTGCCGGAGCTGTTACCCGGGTCTTTCGTGGACGAGGGTCTCGGACAGCACCATACTGACCTGCTGTTTCGGATCCAGCTGAAAACTGAGCAGAATGCGCTGGCCTATCTGCTCTTGGAGCACAAGAGCTCACCGGATGAGGCGACGCGGCTGCAACTTCTGCGCTACATCGTACGCATTCTGACACGTTGGTATAAGAAGCATAAACGCCTGCCCCTGCCGCCGGTGCTACCGCTCGTAGCGCATCACGGACCGGAAGGTTGGACGGTGTCCTGTGAATTCCAAGATCTGTTTGGCGCTGTTCCGGCACCGTTGCGCCCTTACATGATCTCCTTCCGTCACGCACTGGTGGACTTCGCTGCGATAGAGGACAACGCGCTCTCCGCGCACCTCCGGCTGCGAGCCTTTCTGATGGCTTTGAAATATATCCTTCGCCGCGACCTGGCCGAGCGCCTGGAGGTTGTACTCGCCGAAGGAGCGCGGCTGCCTACAGTGGATGTCGTGCAAATCCTCGCTTATATTGGCAAGGGGCCGGTCCCGGTCAGCCCTGAGGCGCTGCGCGAAGCACTACAACATCTGATGCCCGATCACGCGGAGGAGATCATGCAAGGTTTCGGTCAGAAGTATTTCGAAGAAGGAATCGCCGTCGGTGAGGCTCGGGGCGAGGCCAGAGGCAAGGCGGGAGCGCTGGTGCGCTTGCTGGAGAGGCGCATCGGCGCTGTGCCAGAAGCCTTGCGTGCGCGCATTTTTGCTGCCGATCAGACCTCCATCGAAGCATGGCTCGATCGTGCGATCGAGGCGACAGAGTTCGAAACCGTTTTCGGCCGGAACTGATCTGATACCGCACTGCGGTAATCCGCTTCGGCTCAGTCCCAACATGTTGACTGTTGTCGGTTGCCTCCAACTCGCCTGTCTCCGAAAGTTGCCGTTACCGCATCGAGGAATTGAGTCCCTGATGAGTGACTCATTCCAACGGAAAACGTCTGGTGCCCGACCACGCGGAGGAGATCATGCAAGGTTTCGGTCAGAGGTATTTCGAAGAAGGAGTCGCCGTCGGCAAGGCCAGAGCCAAGGCCAAAGCTATGACCGAAGGCTGGGCGCGAATGCTGGTGCGCTTGCTGGAGAGGCGCATCGGCGCTGTGCCAGAGGCGTTACGTGCGCGGATTTTTGCCGCCGATCAGGCCTCCATCGAAGCATGGTTCGATCGTGCGATCGGCGCGACAGAGTTCGAATCCGTTTTCGGCCGGAACTGATCTGATGCCACACGCCCGGATGATCGGTTCGAGTTGGTCAGAAACCCTGTGTCGAGGAACTGCCACCTCGGCACGTTGATTTCGGCCGGTTTCAGCTGCTGCTTGCAGATCCATCGGAGTCCGGCCCCGATATGGGTATGCACGTGAGCCAGCTTCTCGCAGGCTTTCTGGCAATTAAACATCCAGCTGGTTCTATCTTCCGCGGCCCAGCGCAGCATCCGTTGCCTTCGGATACCGCCCCTTAGCCAGCAGTTCGGTCGCGTAGTCGGCATATTCGATGCAATATCGAAGCATTTGGGGCAAGGCGGCGCGGTGATGGAGCGGTCTGGCATAATTTCCGGTCCTTGCCGACGAGCCGCATTTGCACCGGAGGCCCATTTGACGCTGTCTTTACCTCGCCTCTTCGCAGCGCTCGGTCTGCTGGCGTCGGTTGCCGGTGCACAGACGCCGCCACCGGTGGGACAGGCGGTACCCCTCGCAGCTCAGACGCCCCCGGTGGTCAGTGCGAAACCCCTGGTAGTTCTGGACGCATGGGTACGAGCTACACCGGGCGCGGATATTGCGGCCGCTTACATGACTCTGCGGAACGCAGGTGCGACATCCATAACCGTCACTGGCGTGGAATCACCGATGGCGGGTCACTCGATGATCCACGAAACGAAGGTCGAGAGCGGACAATCGAAGATGCGTCCTCACGAGCAACTCGTCGTGGCACCGGGAGCAACCGTCAAACTCGAACCGGGTGGACTTCATGTGATGATGCATGATCTGAAGCGGCCGCTGACCGTCGGTGAGAAAGTCCCACTCGTCATCCAGTTATCCGGTGGCGGGACGGTGCAAGCGACAGCCACCGTCCGTCCGTTGAGCGCAGAATGAGATTCACGGCTTGAGCCAACAACATCCTCCGCCGGATCACATCACTCCCTACGACAAGTTCGCCTGGAGCGACGCGGAAATGGAGCAGCTGCTCGTCAGCGGCGAGTACGAGCGGGAGCTGGCAGCTTATTTCGGTCAGAGTGAATACACGGAACTGAGGGATCTCGCGCGGCGCGCATCCGCTCAGCCACTCTCCGATGATGCGATTCGTGTGTTTGTTGTGCCGGGAATCATGGGCTCGCAGCTAGGCATCAAGCGTGAGCCGCCATTGCCCCACGACATCCTTTGGTTGGATCCGATCGATATCCAGGTTGGGCGACTGTCTTCGCTGCATCTGTCGGGCGGCGCACCGGTCGTGCCGCTGGGTGTGGTGCTATATTCCTACCTTCGGTTGAAATTGAACCTGCGGGCCGCTGGTTTCTCCCCGGTTCTGTACGACTACGACTGGCGGCGCGGTGTTGATGAGTTGGGTGCCGTCCTGGCGGAAAGGATCCGCAACGAGCCGAGCGACCGGATCATGATCGTCGCTCACAGCATGGGTGGACTGGTGAGCCGCGCCGCGCTGACTCACCCGGGAATGAGCAATGTCGAACGGTTGGTGTTGCTGGGCACACCCAACTTCGGATCGTTCGCGCCGCTTCAGGCACTGCGCGGGACGTATCCCGTTGTTCGCAAGATTTCGAGCCTCGCGGGTACCGGGACGCCTGAGGATCTGGCTGGGGAGATATTCAACAGCTTCCCGAGTTTGTATCAAATGCTGCCGTCAGCGGAGTGCAACGGCTGCGCTGATCTCTTTGATCCCGTTGAATGGCCCCGCACTGGCCCGCGACCTGACAAGACATTGTTGCAGGATGCACGCAGCATTCAGAGCAAGCTCGTGCAGGCGGACGAGCGCATTTGCGTCGTCATTGGAGTTGGGCAGGAGACGGTGACGGCGGTCGAGAAGCGCAAGGATGATTTTGTTTACACGATCACCCGGCATGGCGATGGAACTGTACCGGCGGTGAGTGCCGGGTTGCCTGGCGCGAGGAACCATTACACATTGGCCGCGCACAGCGACCTGACCAGAGATCCGACAGTTGCCGCAGCTGTCGTCGACTTGCTGCTGACTGGCACCACGACACATTTGCCTTCCAAATGGAAGAGCAAGAGTGTCGTGCAGGCGACGATCAGTGATCAGCAGTTGCGGCGCATGCATCGGGAGAAGGTTGATTGGGCCGCGCTGGAGCCCGATGAGCGGCGGGTGTTTCTGGAGAATCTCAACGAGCCGCCGAAGTTGGAATTGAAGGCACCGGAGCGGCGAGCCGCGCGGGCCCGGACCGCGTCAAAAGCCGGGCCGGCCAAGCGGCGGTCGACAGGCGGGCCACGAGTTGCAGCGGGTAAAACCGGCTCCGCGGCTCACGCGGCAGCGCGACAGCCCGCAGTGCAACTTCGGCGAGCGCCATCGGCCGGACGAAGGAGCCGCGATGGGGCCAGCAGTGCGCGGACGGGCGCCAAGGCGCCAACTGCCAGCGCACGGCCACAGGCGCGACGCAAATCAAACGGCAGCGCAGCGACCATGTCGGTCGGACGGACACAGGCAGCGCGGGCGGCAGCGTCACGAACCAACAAGAGACGACCAACCGCCGCAACGGCGCGAAAACCTGTGGCGACACGGACCAACAAAGGTCGCCCTTCCTCACCACCATCAAGGAGCAGCACCAGGCGATCGAAGAGCGCCCGATGACCGGCGCGGTCATTGTCTGGTTCCGCCAGGACCTGCGCCTCCAGGACAACCCCGCGCTGCACGCGGCGGTCCAGACCGGCCGGCCAGTCGTCCCCGTCTACATCTGGTCCCCGGAAGAAGAAGGCGAATGGGCGCCCGGCGCGGCCTCGAGGTGGTGGTTACATCATTCGCTGGACGCACTCGGCAAGGACCTGGGAAGCCGCGGCTCCCGGTTGATCCTGGCGCGTGGAAAGGCGCTGCCGGTGTTGAAAAAGCTGGCTGCTTCAACCGGCGCCACGGCTGTTCACTGGAACAAGCGCTACGAACCCGCCGCGGTGAAATGCAGCCAGCAGGTAGCGGAGGGCGCGAAGAAGAGTGGTATCGAGCCGGTGCAATTTAACGGCTCACTGCTCTGCGATCCCACCACGTTCAGCAACAAGACCGGCAAGCCCTACCAGGTCTTCACGGCATTCAAACGCGGACTGTTGCATGTACTCGATCCCGGTCCGCTGCTGTCTCTACCCCGAAAGCTGCACGCACCCAAAACGTGGCCAAAGTCAGCGGCCCTGAAATCGCTGCAGCTCCTACCCAAAACCCGCTGGTACAAAACCATGGAGGAAAGCTGGGTTCCAGGCGAAAAGGGTGCGAATCACAATCTGACCCGCTTTTTGCGCAAATACCTCGACGACTACTCAAACACGCGCGACATCCCAGCCGTCAAAGGCACATCGAGATTATCGCCGCACCTGCATTTCGGCGAAATCGGACCGCGGCAGATCTGGCATGCGCTGGGACCCAGAGGGCGCAACTCCGTTTTCATGAGTGAGATCGTCTGGCGGGAGTTTGCGTATCACCTGTTGCACCACTTTCCGCAGACAACCACTCAGCCCATGCACGCCGATTTCGCCCGGTTTCCGTGGCGAGCCAATGCACGACTTCTGCGAGCCTGGCAAAGGGGCATGACCGGCATTCCACTGGTGGACGCCGGTATGCGCGAGTTGTGGGCGATGGGCTGGATGCACAACCGCGTGCGGATGGTCGTCGCATCCTTCCTGGTCAAGAACCTGTTGATAGCATGGCAGGACGGCTCCCGCTGGTTCTGGGACACGCTCGTTGACGCGGATCTCGCCAACAATACACTCAACTGGCAATGGGCCGCCGGCTGTGGCGCGGACGCGGCGCCTTACTTCCGGATCTTCAACCCGGAAACGCAGGCGAAGCGTTTCGATCCGAAAAATGAGTACATCGGGAGTTGGATCCCCCGGGAGGGTTACCCGAAACCCGTGGTCGATCTGAAGGAAACTCGCGAAGCAGCGCTCGATGCCTATGTAACGATGCGGCGTGCAAAGCGCGCCAGCTAACCAAAGGAGCACGGTGAGGTGGATTCGGTTGCAGGTGAGCTGAGCCAGCTCGTACCCGACGTTCCCCAGATAGTACGGATCACGGTGCGCCTGATAGCAGCGTTAGCCGTCGGTACTGCTATCGGTACTCAGCGGGAGCTGACACACAAAACTGCCGGATTACGCACGCACATGCTGGTGGCACTGGGGACTGCAGCGTTTGTCGTCGGCGCTGCTGAAACCGGTATGAACGCCGAATCCCTGGCGCGCGTGGTGCAGGGTATTGCCACGGGAATCGGGTTTCTGGGCGGGGGCGCCATTCTCAAGCTCACGGACCGGCGCGAGGTGCATGGACTGACCACCGCGGCGGGAGTTTGGATGACGGCCGCCGGGAGCGCGGCGGCGGGGTTGGGTCAGATTACGGTGGCCTTCATTGCCACCGTGTTCGGCCTGATTGTGCTGACGGTGTTTCGTCGCCTGGAAAAAGAGTTTGTGCATCATGCTCGCGCGGATAGGGACGACCATCCTCCACCGCCCGTGAGCCCGGGTAAGCAAGAGGACTCATGAAGTCAGCCGCGCTTTCGATCAAATCAGCGCAGCGTCCGTGTCGATCACGCTTTCGGCGCCGGACTGCACAACACGCGCCAGTGCCAAAGCGTTCGGCAGCACCTGATCCGCATAAAACCGCGCCGTGTGTAACTTCGACTCGTAGAAGGCCTTGTCAGATCCCGGGAGCTTGCCGGAGGCAATGGCCGAGGCCTTGGCCATCAGCCAACCACCAATCACATAACCGCACAGCATCAGATAGGGCACCGACACCGCCATAGCCGCATCAGGCTTCGCGCTCATCGCCTTCAACAGCGACTGCGTTGAATCCTTCAGCAACCCAACAGCCTCGAGCGCAGCTTTCTGCGTCGGGCTGGCTTCCAGCCCTTCGAGCTCCCGCGACATATCAGCCAGCAGTGAGCTCATGGCCGCCCCACCATCACGTCCGATCTTGCGGCCGATCAGGTCATTCGACTGAATGCCGGTGGTGCCTTCGTAAATCGTCGTGATGCGCGCATCACGAACATACTGCGCGGCGCCTGTTTCCTCGATGAAGCCCATTCCGCCGTGGATCTGCACACCAATCGCGGCAACCTGGTTACCGGTCTCCGTGCACCACCCTTTCACAATGGGAATCAACAGATCACCGCGCGCCTGTGCGGCCACGCGCTGCTTCTCATCCGTGTTGTGATTGGCAAGATCCAGCTGATAGGCGGTGTAGATCGAGACTGCGCGACAAGCTTCGGTTGTCGCCTTCATCGTCAGGAGCATCCGCTTGATGTCCGGGTGATGAATGATCGGCAGCAGGCCTTCGGCCTGCGCAACCGGCGGCTTGCCTTGGATGCGAGTCCGCGCGAATTCAGCAGCCTGTTGGTATGCACGCTCACCCACCGCATAGCCTTCGAGACCAACAGACAGCCGCGCGGCATTCATCATGATGAACATGTATTCGAGGCCGCGATTGGGCTGCCCTACCAGGTAGCCGATGGCGCCATCCTTCTCGCCATACGCCAGCACACACGTCGGGCTGGCGTGAATTCCGAGCTTGTGCTCGATAGATACACAGCGCACGTCGTTGGGCTCACCCAGCGAGCCATCATCGTTCACTAACACCTTCGGGACGATGAACAGCGAAATGCCGCGAACACCCGCGGGCGCGCCTTCGATGCGAGCCAACACCATGTGGATGATGTTGGAGGTGCAGTCGTGATCGCCCCAGGTAATGAAGATCTTCTGACCGAAGAGTCGATAATGATCGCCCTGCGGTAGCGCGCGAGTGCGGATCTGGGCGAGATCCGAGCCGGCCTGCGGCTCCGTGAGATTCATGGTCCCGGTCCACTCGCCGTTGATCATCTTCGGCAGAAACAGCCGTTTCTGATCGGCAGTACCCGTCAACTCCAGGGCATGCACCGCGCCATGTGTCAACATCGGACACAGTTTGAACGCAAGGTTGGCCGACCCCCAGATCTCCTGCACCGCAGTCACCAGGGCCTGTGGCACGAGCTGTCCGCCATACTCGGGATCAGTTCCGAGCTGCGTCCAACCACCCGCCGCGAACTGTTGGTACGCATCGCGAAAGCCAGGTGCGGCTACAACGCCCTGGTCAGTCCAACGCGCGCCCTGCACATCACCCGTGCGGTTGATGGGGTCGAGCACGGTCTCGGCGAACCGTCCCGCTTCTTCCAGGATGGAGTCGGCTACATCGCTCGAGTAATCGGCAAAATCAGGCAGCTGCGCGAGGCGCGAAACCTGCAGCAGCTCTTCGAGCACAAAACGCATTTCCCGCAGCGGCGCGCGATACATGGTCATTCCCCTGAAAACGAGAGACCCGATTCTACCAGCGGGAATGTCATCTTACTCGCCAGTAACCCCCAGCGCCGGCACGATATTCGCGGCCAGGAATTCGACAAAACGCTGGACCCGCAGGTCGGCCTCGAGCGCGGCAGGGTAAACGGCGTATAGAGCGGCTGGAGGGGGTACCGTCCACTCCGGCAGCACCTGCTTCAGACGGCCGGTCGCCATCCCCTGGCGGCAGAGGAATTCCGGCAGGAGACCAATTCCGAGCCCCGCGGCCGTTGCTGCGTGCAGAACAGCGGGGTCATTCACTGCCAGCTTAGGCGACAATAGAACCTCCGCCCGCTGGGTCCCCCGCTCCATCCGAAGCCGATACTGCGGCGGATCGGTCGCCTCAGGCGTCAGAAGGTCGTGTGTGCGGAGATCTTCAGGCCGAGCAGGGACCGTGCGTTGCTGCAGGTAAGCGGGGGTTGCCGCAAGAAGCGCTGGCGGCGCGCCAAGAAGACGAAATGTGAACCCACCATCCACGGCCGACCGCGTGCGGATCGCAACATCCCAACCATCGGCATTGTCGGGCGCGTCCATCGACACATCCAATGGAACGTCCGGAAAGCTCTCGAGAAAGCGCGGTACCAACGGCGTGAAGAGCACGCGTCCGTATGTTGGATCTGCGACTACTCGCAATGGGCCACTTACAGGAGCATGCAGCTTGCCAATGACGGCACGCGCGGCCTCCGACTCCTCAACCACGCGCTTCGCGTGCGGATACAGCAGACGACCGGCGTGAGTGAGCGAAATCCTACGTGTGGTGCGCTCGAGCACTTTTGTGCCGAGTGATTTTTCCAGATCCGCGACGGCGCGGCTGACCGCGGCCTTGGGCACTCCCAGGGCACGGGCGGCGGCGGAAAATCCGTTCAGATCCACGACCTTGGCCAGTACGGCCAGTTGGGCAGGCGTCCAGAGAAGACTCAAGAGTGTTTCAATCCTCGGTTCCCACAGCCCTATTGTTTCACCCCGGACGCATGGCGGCCAAGCTGTAGCGGAGTATTATTCGCGCCCGGCCGTCAAATCGCTCGCAGGAGTCTTCATGAAAATCTCGGTGCCTGCTGTAACAGTAGACATATTCACGCACACGCTCGGCAATCTGTCCGCCATTCTCGAGAAGGGCACAGCGCTCGCCGCGCAGAAGAAGTTCGATTCTGCAGTTCTGGTCACATCCCGGCTCGCTCCGGACATGCTGCCACTGTCAAAGCAGGTGCAGATTGCGTGTGACACCGCCAAGAAGGGCGCGGCCCGGCTCGCTGGCGTCGAAGCGCCCCCGTTCGAAGATAATGAGAAGACGATCGAGGAGTTGCGCGCGCGCATTGCGAGAACCATCGACTATTTGAAGACACTGCCCCCAAATGCCTTTGAAGGGGCCGAGGACCGCGATATCAAGGTACCGGCCGGCGACCGCACGCTCGAATTCAAGGGCCTTTCATATCTGCAGCGTTGGATACTGCCCAACCTGTTCTTCCACGTGACGACCGCATATAACATCTTGCGACATAACGGCGTGGAAATCGGTAAGCGGGATTACCTGGGAAGTCTATAGGACCTGAGTCGACGCCGCGCAATGTCAAGTTGCGCGGCGCCCGCGTTGAATATGACAAACCGCGTGCACTGACTGCAAAAAGTAACACCAGTCCTCCGAAAGAACGCGAGCGGTGTCACGGCGCCGCAGTGAAACTCCTGAGATTCTGACGTTCAGCGTTGGTAAATATCCGCCCACGCTGTGTGCTTCGGATGGGGAAGTCCTTGCAGCCACAGAAAGCTACTGCCGTGCGTCAGCCTGCCAATACACCCGCCGCGGCCGGTCCTGCCGCCGTTCCTGCTTCGAATGAGCCGGCCACCGCCGAATCGTTGGGATGGCAGTTGCGAGCCGCGCTACCGCCGGTGCGCCTGCACTCTGTTTCTCTCTGGGACGAACAGGCCAATACGCTTTGGCTCAGCGAGGGCGCTCTCGGGCCCGATGAGCACAATGTTGTTCTCGAGGCGATTGAAGCGCTCAGCAACGACACGTCTTCGAATTGTTACGAGACCGGGATCGAGTATGGCCCCGCGGCCATCTTCCTGCCCGTGCGCTCGCCCGTCGGAGGCCTCGTCGGCCTCGCGATGATTCTGGCTGACATCAAGTCTGTGAATGATGGCGTGCTGGAAAAGCTCGCCTCACCGCAGATACGTTCGATCCTGCAGAAGGTCGCTGTGCTGTTGCGTCCCGCACAGCCACGTGTTTCGCAGGTGGAACCGGTGACGGCCCTCGACCTTCCGCCGGTGGACGATGAAGATTTTGCGCCGGCGCCAACCCCGCTGTCCGCGCCGGGGACTTTGTCATCCCCCGCGGGGGCACTATCCCAGGCTGGGGGACCATCCCTGGTAGGGACAAAGGCGGCACCGCTGACGCCATCCCTGGCAGGGACATCATCCCTGGCAGGGACGACTGCGCCTCCGAAGCTCGCCGCCGCACCCGCGCCTTCGCGCCCTGCGCCGCCGGTCCTCTCTCCGCAGGCTGTTGATGACATCCTCGAGTTCGAGCTGACTCCGGACGTGCAGCCGGTAGCGTCCGTCACACAGACGCAGCGCTTGCGCGCGTTGCCGTCAGTCAATACCGGTGGCGACCTGAACTTTGACCCGCCGGCTCTGAAACCCGCGGCGAAGTCCGGGCCATCGACGGGGATGCCATCTCCGACGGGAACGCTGGCGCCAGTTGCGTCGGCGCCGCCGAAGGTAGCCGCCGCGCCTGTAGCAACACTCGATTTCTCGCCGTCGTTGGACTCCTTGCCAAAGGCAACAGCGGCAGCGCCCGTATCGATCGCCGCCGTTCCAACTCGCCCAGCCCCACCTGTTGTTTCCGCCGCCGCGCCACCATCCCAGGCTGGGAAGCCATCCCAAGCTGCGAAGTCATCCCAGGCTGCGACCGCGCGTGCCACGAACACGCCGGCACATACGCCATCGCTGGCCGAGGCGTTTGACCTCCACCTGCCGGAACTGGATGCGCCCTCAGTTGAGGCGGCCCCAGCAACGCCGGTTGCTGACAACGTCACCCCATTCCCCGTGGCCGCAGTTGCGCCATTAGCTGTTCCTGTTGCAGCTCCCGCTCCGCCCACAGTCAATGCCGCTCCAGCGGCCGCGCCGTCGACTTCAACGACAATGACGTCGCGGACGTTGACGGGAAGCACCAAGGCTCTCAACTCGTCCGAATCGGCCAAATCTACGAGTGCGACGAGCACATCGAAGGTACTGGCATTACCGGACGGCGTAAATCTGGTTCTCGAAGTGTTGCCTTTCAGCAAGCTCCGAGCCGGCGGCCGCACACGTCGCTTCGAAGTGCTGCCGCGCTCGACGCAACCGAACCGAGTGCCTCCCAGCTTCGACAAGATTGCACTTCAGCAGTTGTTGGCGTGGATGGGTTCAAACCGCGCTGCCTGGAGCCTGGAGCCGACGAGCTTCACGCTCAATCTGTCGATCTCGACGCTGGAAGACGACCGGTTTCCACAGTTCGTGGCCTCCAACCTCAAGGCTAACGGCATTGCGCCGGATAACATTGGGTTTGAAATTGCCGAGCCGCTGTGTATTCAGCGTCGCGCACAGGTCGAACGCTTTATCACTCTGTGCGACAAGCTGGGCTGCTTTGTTGTGATTGACGACTTCTCACTGGATTCGTCGATCACGAACCTGTTGCGCTCACGCGCGCTGCGACTGGTGAAGATCGATCCGAAGCTGACGTCGGTCGCGTTGAAGGACAAACTCGCCCAGGCGATGGTCGTTGCCATCGCGCAGGCTGTTAAGGTGTTGGGAATCCACTGCTCCGCCAAGCGTGTTGATACGCAGGCGTCGTTGCAGTGGTTGACGGCTATTGGGGCTGATTTTGCGCAAGGATCTGCGTTATCGCAGATTCAGGCGCTGGAATCGATCGGGACTCAGGCAGCCGCGCCGACTCCGTCGCAGCCAGCATAACTTCGGCATGCGGCCCGTTATGGGCCGCACTCCACCGGTTCTGCACCAGAGTTCTAATTTCTCGGGCCCAAGCCTCTTAATGTCTTGGTGGGCGAGCGACCCGTCGTGGTGACGGTGAGTTATCCGTGGGCGTTGGTTCGTTTGGCCCAGTAGCGGCCTGATCACCACTTGGATCTGATGCGTGATCCCCGCTCGGGGCAGTAGCGCGATCTCCGCTTGGGCTCGAAGCGTCGGTCTCCCTCATGGCGTTTGGCGAAGCAGGATTCATCGCCTCAAATTCTTCCTTGCTCAAATACCCGTCTTTGTCCTTGTCGGCCAAGGTGAATGCCGCAGCAACTTTTGTATTGTCCGCAGCTTCCAGAGCAGAAATGCGTCCGTCATTGTCTTTGTCCAACTTCCGGAACGCATTCGGAGAGGTATCCATCGCAGCCAGACGCATCCGGGTCCCAGGATCGGGCTGCGTCGCGGTCTCCACGGGCTTGGCCACGGCAGTCTGAACCTGCTTGCTCTCCGAGGGGGGAGTCTGTGCGACGACGACGCCTGCTGCGAAGAACAACGCGGCTGCGCTGATGCCTAAGAATAGCTGTCTCATAATCACTCACTCTCGAAATTCCACAGTGGAGCAACCCGGCGACGCAAGCAATGTTCCAAGGGGATTGTTTTTTATATGAATCAAATAGTTACCGGCCCACAACAGGCAGCACGGTCCGGCGCGTGTGCGACGAGGCGAGTGCCGGGCGCGTTTGCCGTGCCCGCATTCGACGAACGGATGGCCTAAGCTCCCCGGAACTCACACTGCAGCGACGGCCTGCATGCTGACCCTCGAATTACTGCGGACAAAACGTAATTTGCTTTTCTGGACTCTGCACGCGGCCGGCTGGGCTGCGTACGCGGTCACGCAGTATTTCGGGGCGCTCTTATATGAGAAGCCTTCCAGTTATGGGCAGGTGATCCTCATCGCTGCGGTTGCAGGTTTCGTTCTATCGATTCCCATGCGATCGGTTTACCGACGACTCTGGGGGCGATCGCCGCGGGTGGTGGTCGTCGGCGTCCTGCTCACTTGTTACGCAACGGCACTCGCTTTGAGATCTGTGATCAACCTTGCGTACAAGGAGATCGTTGAGCCGGACTGGCAGTTCAAGACGTTGTTTGAAGTGTTCGGCGGTGCGTTGTCCAGCACGTACCTGCTGCTGTGTTGGACAGCGTTCTACTTCAGCTTTAAGAATTACGAGGCTCAGCAGATGCAGCAGGCGGACGCATTGAAGGCAACGGCTCTCGCGCAGGAAGCGCAATTGAAAATGTTGCGGTATCAGTTGAACCCGCATTTTCTGTTCAACACGCTGAACGCCATTTCAACGCTGATCCTCGACAATCAGAACCGCACTGCCAACAACGCCGTCACACGATTGTCTGAGTTTCTGCGCTATACCCTGGACCAGGACCCGGTGAAAAAAGTCACGCTTCGCCAGGAAATTGAAGCGTTGGACTTGTACCTTGGAACTGAACGGCTGCGCTTCGGAGAACGGTTGCGATTGGAATACGCTATTGACGGGCCGGCGCTGGATGCGTTGGTGCCCAGCTTGTTGTTGCAGCCGTTGCTGGAGAATTCGCTGAAATATGCGGTTTCTTCACGCGAACAGGGTGGCTCTATTCGCATCGAAGGTCGGATCCGCGGCGCGATGCTCGAAGTGAGTGTCATCGATGACGGACCTGGATTACGGGACGGTGCTCCAACAAACGAGCGTCGAGGCGTTGGTCTTAGAAACACTCGCGAGCGTCTGGCGGTACTCTATGGTGAGCACCATCGATTTGCCGTACTCAACAGCCACCCAGGATTGCGGGTAGACATGGCGTTGCCACTTGAACTTGCTCCTCCGACGAATACTCAGACAGAAGCTCGACCGGCCGTTTCTGAGGTAGCGCGCGCGTGAAAATCTCGACGATCATCGTGGACGATGAAGCCCTGTCGAGGCGAGGCATTGAAATCCGGCTGAAGGATGCGCCGGATTTCGAGGTCGTGGCGCAGTGCTCGAACGGGCGCGAAGCGCTCGAAGCGGTGACCCAGCACAAACCCGACGTTCTGTTTCTCGACATTCAAATGCCGAACATGTCCGGGTTTGAGGTGCTGGCTCAGTTGCCACAGGAGTCGTTGCCGGTCGTCGTATTTGTCACGGCTTACGATCAGTACGCTATTCGCGCGTTCGAAGCGCGTGCCGTCGACTACCTGCTCAAACCTGTCGATGACAAAAGATTCAACGCCGCACTCGAACGCATCCGAAATCAGGTGCAGTCGCGAAACGCGACGAATCAGCGAGATCGGCTCGTTGAAATCATCGCTGAGATCACCGGGTCCGGTGAGCTGGCGCTCGAGGAGCTACTGACTCACGGGCCCAAGGCCACCGAACCACGCCGTCCTGAGATCCTTCCAATCCGCCAGGGGCGGGAAACGGTGCGTGTCACCGTTGCATCAATAGAGTGGATTGATGCCGCTGGCGATTACATGTGCATCCACGCTGGCGGGAACACTCATATCCTCCGTGGAACAATGAAGGAGCTCGAGGAAGTTCTCGATCCAAAGCTGTTCCAACGGGTGCATCGGTCGACGATCGTGAATCTCAGCCTGGTGAAGAGTCTTCGTGCGCACATGAACGGGGAGTACTTTCTGACGCTCGAAGGCGGTCACGAATTGAAGCTGTCACGGACCTATCGTGACAAGGTCGAGTACTTCCTGAAGGGTGCGCGAGCCTAGAAGGGCCGCCGCGCCGGCGCCGGGCTCGGGCGGGCGGCGAAGGGATCAGCGTCAAGCCCGACGTCGGAATGTCCCCGTCGAGAACATCACCTGGTCGCAGTCAACCACGCTGATGCAATTTCGGCCCGATCGCTTCGCGCTGTAGAGAGCTTCGTCCGCCACCTGCACGGCACCGTCCGGGCTGCGCCCTATCCTCGGGGCGACGATGGCAACTCCGATGCTGGCAGTCACGTACGGCGAGGTAGCAGAGTCCTCGTGCATGATGTTCAAGTCGTGGATGGCCTTGCGCAGTTGGTCGGCCATCTCACGGATGTTGTCCGAGCTCAGATCGAACAGGGCCAGAACGAACTCCTCGCCACCGTAGCGCGCAGCGATGTCCAGGGGTCGGCGCGCAAACGCTTGCACCACCTGAGCAACTCGCCTCAGTGTCTGATCACCGGCCTGATGGCCGTAGCGGTCGTTGTAGGGTTTGAAGTGGTCAACGTCGATCAGTAGGAGGGCCATTGACCGGCGATCGCGAAGCGCCTGCTGCCACATCCGCGGGAAGTAGTCGTCGAAAGCGCCACGATTCTTCAGCCCGGTAAGTCCATCCCGTGCAACCAACTCGCCCATCAACCCGCGCTCGAGAAACGACGTACGCAGCTGCCGCTCCACGCCCCTGTATACGAACGCTCCCACGGCACCCGTGATTGTGAGCACCACTGAGTAATAAATAGCCGAAGCAGCATCGTGGCGAGCGAACGCCAGCGTTGCGCCGCACGCAATGATCATTGCAGCGGTTGCGAACAGCGCTTCCCGAAACAGCTGACCCCCGAGGAAAAACAAGGCAATGCTATAGGTCGTCAGGAAGTAGAAGGGATCCGGATGTGACCCTACAGAGCGGCCAGCCACGCCTACGGCCGACGCTATAGCAAACACAGGCACGACTACCCGCGCTAAAGGCAGATAGATGCGCTCGTAGTAGCTGCTCCACGAAGCCCAGACGAGAAAGAGACACGCCGGAACGACGACGCCCAACCAACCGAAGAGGACGTCGTTGATGGGTACGCCATCCATGGCGACGAGGTGGATCGCTTCCGTGATCGAGAGAGCGCACATTGCGAGCTGAAAGAAACGCACGCGAGCGCGTACCCGCTCCAGATGGAAGGTCTGGAACTCCTTTTCGAGCTCAGGCGAGAAGCGCAGATCAGGAAAATCCCGCCGCAGCTCGCTGGCATAGGGTGAGTCTGGAAGATGTTCCAGATCTAGAGCTGCGTGCATCTGCATCGGGCCGGAAATTTATCTCACCTCGAATGATGTGAATGTGACGCAGTTCCGAAGGCGTTTCACACCTTTGGTCACCAAGTGTAGCGAACTCTGTAGCGGACGAAAGTCTCGCCGTCCTTCGGAACCTCCACCGGAAAAGTGATGGTGCGTGAATCTTCTTTTATGAATTCATGCGTCTTGGTAAGAATCTTCCAGTTGCTCCAGCGAAATAAATTTTCTTTGACGACCACTTTCACTGAGCTGTCCTTGTGATTGCGCAGCCGGATTTCGAATTGCTCCTCCATCCATCTTGCTTTGCTGTCCACGGTGAAGTCGGTCTGCTTGCGCTCGCCCACGACATCGAACGCGGATCCCAGCTTTACGCGCACCGTCTCGTCCTTCGGTGTGTGATCGATGCGATCTTCACCGATGAATTCCAGGCTTCCGTCAGCAGCGTCGAGCTTTGATACGCGAATGCGACCTGCCGGCAGGGGGACACCGAGGCCGAACTGCTTGTCGTTTTTGAACTCCAGATACACGTCGACCTTTTTATTCGATTCACTGGTGAAATTGCGATCGGTCATCGGGCTCGGGTACACGTAATAATCAGGCGCACCGTTGTAGAGCAGGACTTTCTTGGCCGGAATCTGGCGAGCCTGATCAAAGAGTTCGATCTGCTTGGTGGAGTTGTTGGTGAGGGTCGTAGCGCGCTGCAGCGTGTACAGGTGAAATTCGAAGAAGGATTGCTCCTTGAAGCCGGGCGCTGACGTGGCCATGTCGGCAGCTTCGCTGAGCGCACGCTTGGCGAGCATTGGCATGGCTGCTGTCGGCACGGGTGCCCGGTGTACGTCGCCTGCGATGAGCTTCAGATGGGCATTGGGGTACGCGGTCCCGGACTGATTGATGACGCTGACCCAGGCAGAGAGATCGAGCACGCCGCTATTGGCGTCTTTGCCCTCGTTAAAGATCAGGTTGTAGTCGGACCACCATGTGACGCCACCGGTCTGATACGTCACTCGACTCCGTTGAGTGCCAGCGATAGGTGACGCCACGTCCCACACGAGAGTAGGACGCGTATCGAGACCACCCGGCACTTCGGGAAAGCGAACTGACGAATAGTCGCGCACGGACTGAATCGATCCGTCATTCGTGCGTAGAAGCAAACCGTCCGTGGACGAGAGCAGCGTACCGTTGATGGTCTCCATTCGATCACCGACGTGACGCTCAACGGCGATTGGGCGGTCGATATATTTCAGTAGGAGTTTGTCCGTGCTCACCAGGTCAAACTGATAGTTCTGTTCGAGCACGCGCGTCCGCGGTTCGGACAAGGACGTAAAGGTGACCGTTGTTGGATCGATGAGTGCGGCAACGTCGGCGAACTTCAACGTCGAGCGTCCACTCGCAAGTTTCACGTCGCGCTCCTGACGCACCATCGCGTAACCAGGGACACTCGAAGCGTTGGGGACTCCACCCCCAGGGACGGGTCTATACATGTCAGGCGACATCGCGCCTGCCTGTTCCGAGCTGTAAATAGTGATCGCGGTGTCTTCGCTAGCCGCGTTGGCGCCGGACGCTCCCATGATCGGGAGGAAACCAAGGGCGGTGACAACGGCTTTGCGAATGGACGACTTTCTGGTGGGCATGAGGGGCTCCGGTGAATGCCTTCCCAGATGCAAACGGCGGTGCGCGGCGAATCGGGTTACCGGCCGCGCTCAAATGTGGGTCAGGCGGAGAATCTGATCGCCCGGCAAATTGCTCGTGTGCCCGTCACTTTTCTGAAGAGTCGAAGTGGACGGGAACGGGCGGAAGAGTGTGATCCGCGTCACATTGCAGGTTCGGCTCTCCCGATCTGTGAGCCATCGCCTAGGTACCTCGGCAATGGCACTGCAGGATACGTTCAGGATTGATTGCCCGAATCCGGCTCGACACTATGGAAGCAGCTTCACGACCTGAATTTGAGCCTTTGGCTGACCTTCCCGTAGAGGAGCCTATGGGGATGGGGCTGCCATCGGGACGCTCTTCTTCTGCCCCGGCGCCGGCGCCTGCGGTTGCCGCTGCTGCTCCTTCGAAGCGCTCCTTGGCGGATGCCGATGAGGATTTGCTATCGCATGGGGCGTTGTTGGATCTCGGGGCCGACCTCCCTGGCGCCTCCGCTGTTGCAGTAGCCCCTGGGTTGGACGCACGGCCTGATACCTCGTTGGTTCCAACGCTGTCGTCCGCATCATTTGAGCCGGCGTCGAAGTCAGGCGACCTGCTCGACCCGGAAATCCTGCTGGGAGTTGCGGAGCCAGGTGGACCGGCACGGGTGGACGGCACCAACGGCGTTGGCACTTTGTCGCGAGCCGATGCTGCTCCGGCTACCACTCCAATCCCTGTTGCCACTCCTGTCTCTGCTGCCCCCGCTGCCGCCGTCGACGGTGCTACAGCGAAAACGCGTTCACCTTCGACCGCGGGCGTTGGCACCAAGCCGCGATCAAGCACTGTTAAGAGCGTTCCAAACGCTGGCGCCGATGCCAGCTCGACGACGGCAACCACGAAGCGATTGCCCTCTGGCGGACCGACAGCGTCCGCATTAAAACCCGCGACCCCGAAGGTTGGGGCGGCCGCCGCGACTTCCGTGGCCGGTGCAACCTCCATGGCCGGCGCAAGCTCCATGGCCGGCGTGACCCCTGCGGCCGGCGCGGCCTCCATGACTGCAATGGCGTCCGCCGCGGCACCAGCCCCGGCGGCTGCGACGACCCCTGCTTCGCCAGCGGCACCTAACGCCGCGGAAGTTGCTCGCAAAATCGCCGCCGCCGCCAAAGCAGCATCCAGCCGCCGCGCAGGCGCGACGTTGGCTGGCGTCACTAAACCCATGGCGATTCCGCCGGGCGGTGGCACCACGCAGACACAGACACACACGCCGATGTCAGCAACGACCTCGGCCCCAAAAGTCTCACCATCTCCAAGTGCAGTCGGTTCGCCAGGACGGGCCGCAGCTGACACCGCGACGACAGGTACGAAGAAAATAGTTCCACCTGTCGCCACCGAATCGTCCGCCGCCACCGCAAAGGGGATCGCTCCGGTTGGCGTCGAGCCGACTACCGCCACAGCAAAAGGCGTCGTCCCTCCGGTTGCCGTCGGGCCCTCTGCCGCCGCTGCTGTAAAGGGCATCCCGCCGATTGCTGTCGAGCCGCCCGGGGCCGCCGCTGCAAAGACGCTCCCCGCGGTTCCGCCCGTGATACCAGTCGCCGCTGCGAAGGGTGTCCCACCGGTTCCCGCCGTCGGGGCTCCCGCAGCTGCCGCCACGAAAATGCCCCCATTGGGTACCGCTGAGCCGCCTGCCGTCCCAGCCGCTGGCCCCGTCGGAGCCGCGGCCGATGTGAAGACATCTCCGTCCGGGACTGCGTCGCAGTCACAAGCGATTGCAGCCACAGCGACCGCGCCAACGGTCAGCTCACCAGCCCATACGCCAGCTGCAACACCGACAGCCACACCCGCCGCCTCACCGTTCCACGAGCAGCTGTCCGATCTGCCCATCGAATTGATGGATGATCCGCTAGCGGTTGCAGCTCCTCCGCCGGGCATGGTTGTTCCAACATTCGCGCCTCCACCTCCGGTGGCCGCGCCGACCCCGCCGCCGCACATACCGTCCGCATCATTTGCGCCGACCACGTCATCATCCGCAGTGGGATTACCCACATCCGCGCTGGGATCATCCGCGCTGGGATCACCCACGGTGGGATCCTCCCCGGTCGGATCGTTTGCGGCGGCATCGCACGCACTGGGATCGCCAGCCCAACCTGCATCGACCCCTCCGGCCGTGCAGCCGACGCCAGTTCCTGCTGCGACGCCATCTGCACGCCCGTTCTCATCGCCGTCCATTGCGCTTTCGCCTGAGCCGGCCCTTCCCCAGTCGCCCGCTCCGGCCGTACCGATTGCGCCACCCGCGGTAGTAGCCGCTGCATCGGCTGCAAGCCCGCCGATGGATCGGGACTTCATCGCCCGTAACCAGATAGTTGAACGCTACCTTTCCGGGCGCTTACCCCTGAAAGGCGCCACCGACTTCGAGAACTTCTGCAAGGAAAACCCCAAGGTCCTCGATGAGCTGGGTTTGCCGGAACGGGTCAACGCGGGCCTGCGTCTGCTGGAAGCGAGCGGCAAGCCCGAGCCCTGGCAGGAAAAGTCGCCGCGTTTCTGGAGCCGGCCGCAGTTTGTTCTGGGCCTCGTTGCCGCGGTTGTGTTGCTCGGCGTCGCGCTCGCCATAACGGCCAGCAACGTCTCGATCAAGGAGCAGAAGATTGCCAGGCTCGAGAAACAGGCAGCAGAGCGACCTCTCGAGCCAGCCACCACCACGCGGGTGATCCGACTGGTTCCGAGCCACGAGGCTGCTTCCAACACTCCGGCTGTTACGATCGGCGGAGGAGCCGCGCAGCTGGTCGACTTCAAGATCGATGAGACGCGCTCGGCTTACAAGACATTCCGCGTCACCATTGATCGCATCGATCAGGGTCGGGTGGCCGTACTGCACAACCTGGTAAAGGATTCGAACGGACACCTGCGCATTGCGCTGAACAGCTCGGCCCTGGGCCCGGGCAACTATCAGCTCGCCATCGAAGGTCTGTCTTGGCGCGGAGATCCGGAGCCGGACTCCTGGGTCACCATCGGAATTCAACACTAGGTTTTCCGGCAGCACCGCTTCACGGCGAATGTGATGGACCTCGCGATTCCGCATCGCTGCGGAGCATTTTCAGCTGAGGAGTCCGCAGCAAAGGCCGATCCAGACACGGAACGGCACGAATCGCTGACGTAGAGTCAAACCCTGATATAAGGGACTGAAGCGGATCCCGAGGGTACATGGCAACGATAGAAGACCGCCGCAGGACCGACACTCCTGCGACAACGGCAACGCAAAACGACGTATTTGTCGCCCGCCAGCCTATCTATGACTCCGCCATGGCCGTCATGGCGTTTGAGTTGTTGTACCGGCCCTCTCCGGCTGCCACCAAAGCGAAAATCACGGACCCCCGGCAGGCGACGCTGGAGGTCATCTCCAGTGCCGCGCTCGAAATCGGTCTCGACCGCCTGTCGGGCGGTCAACCTGTCCACATCAACTTTCCCGCCGAAATTCTGCGGGACGTACCTGATCTTCCGCTGCCTCCGAATCTCGTGGTGATCGAGGTGTTGGAGGATGTACGAGCGGAGCCCGCGATTGTTGAGGGCATCCGTAAGTTGCGGGCACGTGGACATCGCATCGCCCTCGACGACTACTCCCCCAAGGTCAGTGACCCACGCCTGTTGGAGTTTGCCGATATAGTCAAGCTCGAGATCAGTCATCCGCCGGCCGGCGAGCTGGCGCAACTGGTGGCGGATCTCAAGCCCCGTGGCGTGCAGTTGATTGCCGAGAATGTCGAGACGCCTGAGGACTTCGAGTCCTGCGTGGCGTTGGGTTTTACGGGGTTTCAGGGTTACTTCCTGCAACACCCGCAGACCTTCCGCGCCAAGCGCGTTCCAGCCAGCCGCCTGACTACCCTGCGGTTGGTCGCGTCACTGTCAAACGAACAGTATTCGATCGACGAGATTGAATTGTTGATCAGCCAGAACGTGTCCATGTCCTATCACGTTCTGCGGTGCATCAACTCCAGCTATTACAATCTGCCCCGCAAGATTGACTCCATCCGTCAGGCGATCGTAATCCTGGGCGTCAATCATCTCAGACAGTTGTGCTCGCTGCTGTGTCTGCAGGGGTTTGATGACCGTCCGCCGAGTCTGTTTCTCAACGCCATGACCCGGGCCCGCATGTGCGAGCAACTCGGTCAGCTCGGAGGAGCCAAGGACACCGGCGCGTTCTTCATCACCGGCCTGTTCTCTCTTCTCAACGCAATGACGGGCATGCCCACCCAGAAGATTGTCGAAGAGCTGCCGCTTTCACCGGCTGTTTGTCGGGCGCTCGTTGCAGGAGAAGGCGAGCTCGGTAAGGCACTCAAGTGCACCCGCGCGTATGAGCGCGCGGCGTGGGACCATGTTACTTACGGAAATCTCTCGCCTGCGCTCATTCGGGCGGCGTATGTTGATGCGCTGTTCTGGGCCGAGCAGGCCCGGGCGATGCTCTCGAACTGAGTTCAGGCCCTGAGGGTCTTGAGCGGCGGTTGATTCACGACCGAGCGGGTCGCGAGCCAGCCGGTGGTCGCCACCAGTACCGCGCCTCCAACCAGGCCCTCGACACCGATCCACCAATCAAACGTGTAGTGTAGTTGGAGCACCCGTGTATCAATGAAGTACGCGGCAACAGACGCGCCCATGGCAGCAAGCATTCCTGATAAAAGGCCCAGGGTTGTGAATTCCGAAAGCACCCCCTGAAGCACTGTGGCCCGACGAGCCCCCAGCGTACGTAACATGGCGCTCTCATAGCGGCGCTCTTCCCTGCTGGACTGCACGGCAGCCAACAGCACCGTCAGCCCCGCAAACAAGGTGAAGACAAAGACGCTCTGCACAGCCAACACGGCTTTGTCGAGAACCGAGCGGACCTGTGCCAGGAGATCATCGATATCGAAAATCGACACGCTGGGGAATCGCTTCGCCAGTTGCGAGAGAGCGCGGGCGTCGCCGGCCTTCAGGTTGGCGCTGGTGATATAGGTTCCCGCGGTCTTCTCCAGTACCCCCGGCGGGAATACGACAAAGAAGTTGGGTTGAAAACTGTCCCACTTCACCTTGCGGATGCTCGCCACTTCGACCTCAAAGGTCTCGCCCGCGATATCGAAGGTCAGGCTGTCGCCCACATTCACTTTCAGTGAGTCCTGGAACTCGGTGGACAGGGAAACGAGCGGTTTGCCGTAGTCAGCGGGGGTCCACCAGTGTCCAGCGACGATCCGATTGTCGGCGCCCGGCTCGGTAGACCAGGTGATGTTCTGCTCGCGCGTCGCGAAGTTCTCGCTGTCCTCGCCGGCAAACTTCATGTCCTCCACCGAACGGCCTTTGATACTGGTCAGTCGTCCTCGGATCATGGGGAGGACGCGGGCTGTCTTTGCACCGCGGTCCTTCAGAAATTGCACAAACGCATCCCGATCGGGAGGCGCGATATTGACGAAAAAGTAGTTGGGTATATCCGCCGGAAGGGTCCGGCGCCAATCGCTGTTGAGATCGTCACGGACAATTCCCAACAACAGCAGCACCATGATTCCCGTGCCAAAGGCCACAATCTGCACGAGGCTCTCCGCGCGACGCCGGCTGAGATTCGCAACACCAAAGCGCCAGGCGACACCCACGCTCCCACGCAACCTGCCCGCCAGCGACACCAGCAGCCAACCAGCCAGAGCGAGGACAACGAGGAATGCCGCCAGCCCGCCGGTAAAACCCAGGAACAGATTCCAGTCGCGCACGACCCAGTAAACGAGAAATGCAACTACCGCTACGGCGGGACCGAAGGCCAACATCAACAGCAACGGCGGTGGACCTACATCCCTTCGCAATACGCGCAGCGCCGGAGTTTGCGACAGCTGCAGGAGGGGAGGCAATGCGAAGCCGATCAACACGGCGATAGCCGTCATGAATCCGATTGCGGCTGGAACGAGACTGGCCGGTGGCAAGTCAACGGCCAACAGACTGCGAATCGTCCTGAGCAACCACTCCTGCGCAAGGTAGCCCAAGCCACAACCCAACACCGCCGCAATAATCGCAACCATCGTCAGTTGCAGAACGGTCACCGACAGCGTGAAGGCTCGCGTGGCGCCAAGAGTCTTCAACAGGGCAACTGTGTCCAGGTGACGGTTGACGTATTGCCGGGCTGACATTGCCACGGCAATTGCGCATAGAAGGACGCTTACGAGACTGGCCAGGCTCAGGAAGCGGCCAGCGCGGTCGATGGCGTTTCTGATCTGCGGACTGGCATCGGCAATATCGTGAACCCGCTCGGCCCGCTTCTTGTGCGCCACGAGCCAGGTCTTGAAATCGGTGATCCGATCCCGGTCGCCGGCAAACAGCGCCCGATAACTGACCCGACTACCCGGCTGAATGAGCTGGGTCGCTGCCAGGTCCGCCTCATTCATCAACAGAGACGGAGCCAGTTCCGCGAATGTTCCGCTCTGATCGGGCCGGGAGATCAACACGTGACCGACACGCAATGTTGCCCCACCGATGGCCACTTCCGAGCCGAGGCGGACATCGAGTGCTGACATCAGCTTCGAATCCGGCCAGATCTCGCCCGGAGGGGGGATACCCTGAGCTTGCTTCCCAGGAGTAAACGGCTCGTCTGCTATTAGCACCCTTCCGCGCAGGGGATAACCATTGGAGACTGCGCGCAGGTTCGTTAGCTGGCTGCGGTCACCATTGAAGACCATGCTCAGCAGCGCCGTGTTTCGCGCGGTGGAAAGCCCTCGACGCTTTGCTTCCTCGTAGTACTGGTTGTCGATTGGCTGCGGGGATCCAAGACGAATGTCTGCGGCTAATACCTCGCTCGCCTGGAGCGCTACCGCGGTGCTGATTCGGCTCACGAGAAATCCGACGCCTGTAAGCGCGCCCACCGCGACCGTGAGGGCTAACAGCAAAATACCGAGCTCGCCGGAACGCCATTCACGCGCGAGGGATCTGAGAGCCAAAGAGAGTGCGCGCATTGCCGGGCCTATACCACGCGTCCCGCTTCCATTCGGATAGTGCGGGCGCAGCGTGCGGCCAAACCTAGATCATGCGTTACTAAGACCAGAGTTGTATGTGAGTTCGCGTTGAGCTCAAACAGCAGCTCGCCCACGCGGCTGCCTGTGACGGTGTCCAGGTTTCCAGTAGGTTCGTCCGCGAACAGTACCGCCGGCTGCGTAACAAACGCACGCGCAAGTGCCACGCGCTGCTGCTCACCGCCGGAAAGCTGCCGTGGATAGTGTCCGGTTCGGGCGCCCAGGCCGACGCGCCCAAGAGAATCCACAGCGGCACGGCGTGCATCCACATTGCCGGACAGTTCCAAAGGCAGCATGACGTTTTCGAGGGCAGTCAGGGCCGGAATGAGATGAAATGACTGGAACACGAAGCCGACGCGTTGCGCTCTGAGGCGTGCCCGTCCATCCTCGTCCAGCTTTGCGAGGTCCTGGCCCTCGAGGAGCACTCGCCCGCTCGTGGGCAGATCGAGTCCCGCCAGCAGCGCAAGGAGCGTCGATTTGCCCGCACCAGAAGCGCCCACGATGGCGACCGACTCGCCAGGGGCGATGTCGAACGACACGTCGTGCACAATAGTGAGCGAACCTTCTGGACTGGTAACCCGCTTGGTGAGGTTTTCGGCCGTGAGAACGCTGTCACGAATCGTCTGCGCCTGCGCGCTCAGCATCACACTTTGGGTCATCGCACTCCAGGACGCCGCGGCGGCCAGTCGAACTATCCTCGTCTTCGGCGACAGTCTCAGCGCCGCTTACGGCTTGAAGCCTGAACAAGGGTGGGTAGCACTACTGAACGAGAGGCTACGAACACAAGGTTACGGTTACAACGTCGTCAACGCCAGCATCAGCGGCGAGACCACCGCAGGTGGCCTGCAGCGTCTGCCCAGGGCATTGGAGCTGAATAAGCCGCAAATCCTGGTCCTGGAGCTGGGTGCCAACGACGCGCTGCGAGGATTACCCCTCACCACCGCAAAAGACAATCTGTCAAAAATGGTAGAGCTCGGTACCAAGGCCGGCGCCCGCGTGCTGCTCGTGGGCAATCGCATTCCGCCCAACTATGGGCCGAAATACACTGCCGACTTTGTACGGATGTACGCCGATCTGAGCGCCCAGTACCACACGGCGCTCGTGCCATTTTTGTTGCAGTCCGTGGCATTGGAAAGCTCGAAGATGCAGGACGATGGATTGCACCCGAATGCTTCAGGCGAGCCGGCGGTACTTGATACGCTCTGGCCGCAGCTCGTACCGTTGTTGAAAAAAGATCGTTGAAGGGGGCGGTGATGGAGAGAATCTGGCTGAAGTCCTATCCGGACGGCGTGCCCGCGGAAATCGACGTCACTCAGTTGCCAACCCTGGGGCAATTGATTGACGACAGTTGCACGCGGTTCGCGGACTCGGTCGCGTACGTGCAGATGGGCAAATCGCTGACGTTCAGCGATATCGACCGCCTCGCCCGCAACTTCTCGGCCTACCTCCAGAAGACCGCAGGCCTCGCGAAGGGTGAGCGCTTCGCGATCATGCTGCCCAACGTGCTGCAGTACCCGATTGCGATGTTTGCCGCTCTACGCAGCGGCCTCATCGTGGTCAACACCAACCCCTTGTACACCGCTCCCGAGTTGGAGCACCAACTCGTCGACTCCGGCGCCACCGCCATTCTCGTGCTCGAGAACTTTGCGCACGTGGTACAGAAAGTTCTGCCACGAACCAGCCTGAAGCACGTTTTTGTGACCGCGGCTGGAGATATGCTCGGCTTTCCGAAGTCGGCCATCGTCAACTATGTTGTTCGCAAGATCCGCAAGCAGGTTCCGCCCTGGCAGATCGACGCAGCTGTTAGCTTCAAGGAAGCCCTGGCCCGAGGGCAAAGCCTTTCGCCCGATCCTGTCGATATCCGCCCGGAGGACGTGGCCTACCTGCAATACACTGGCGGCACGACGGGTGTTGCCAAGGGCGCCATGCTCACCCACTCCAACGTATGCGCCAACATCCTGCAAGCCGAAGCCTGGATCACGCCCGTATTCCAGAAGCAACTCGGGACGTTGATCACACCGATCCCGCTGTATCACATCTTCGCGCTGACCGCGAACTGCCTGCTGTTCCTGCGCCTGGGCTGGCGGAACGTCCTGATCATCAATCCCCGGGACTTCCCCGCGGTGATCAAGGAGCTGAAGAAATACCCTTTCAGCTACATCTCGGGCGTCAACACGCTGTTCAACGCCCTGTTGAATCAACCTGACTTCGCTACTGTTGATTTCAGTCAGCTCAAAATCACGCTCGGCGGCGGCATGGCCGTGCAGGCTTCCGTCGCCAAGCGCTGGAAAGAGGTGACCGGCAACCTCCTCACACAAGCCTGGGGCCTGACCGAAACCTCCCCCGCCGCCTGCATCAACCCACCCCTCAAGGATTTCAACGGCGCAATCGGCCTGCCGATTTCCTCCACCGACATCGCCATCCGCGACGACGCCGGCAACGACCTCCCCGTCGGCGAAATCGGTGAAATCTGCGTCCACGGCCCCCAGGTCACCATCGGCTACTGGAACCGCCCCGACGAAACCGCAAAGGTCATGTTGCCCGGCAACTGGCTCCGCACCGGCGACATCGGTCGCATGGACGACCGCGGCTACGTGTTCATCGAAGACCGCAAAAAAGACATGATCCTGGTCTCCGGCTTCAACGTATACCCCAACGAAGTCGAGTCAGTCGCCGCCGCCAACCCCGGCATCCTGGAAGTCGCCGCCGTCGCCCAACCCGACGAACACTCCGGCGAAGTAGTAGCCCTCTTCGTCGTCCGCAAAGACCCCTCCCTGACCGAACGCTCCGTAATCGACTTCTGCCGCCAATCCCTCGCCGCCTACAAAACCCCCCGCCACGTCTACTTCCGCGACGAGCTCCCCAAAACCAACGTGGGCAAAATCCTGCGCAAGGCGTTGCGGGAGGAGGTGGGGGGGAGGGGGAAGGGGTAAGGGGGAGTCAGCGCACGCGCCTCGGGCGAGCAACACTTGCGTCTGCCTTGCCTCTGGCCCGGTTCTGTGTAATGCCATCTGAACGCTGGACAAGATATACCCCTATTCCCACGTGCACCCGCTTACCTCCGCGTCCTGAATTGATTGGTCTACTTTGATCCTGGCTAACCAACCACTGGTGCACGCCTTGGAGCATGGCCACCGCCCTATTTGAAAATGTCCGCTGAAATAATGCCGCCTGATCCAGCGAATCAACGACGGAGTCTCTGAAGCCGAAAAATAAGGGACGCCCATCTGGAGGACGTTCAGGACTTACAGTATTGGCGAAATCCGGGAATAGTCGGGCCAATTCCGTCATATGTTCCGTTGACTTTACGCCAACCCGTGTAGAGCGAAGCCGTAAGCCACGTGAACTACTAAAGCTGACCACTTTCAACCGTTCCAACTCTCTCAACACGGAATTGGGAGTGACATCACCACCGTACAATTTCACCAGCATTGAAAATGATTTTCGATTACCTCTAAGAGGGAGAGTAGCTGGCGCACCATTGTTATCACAAAAGCGAGGATCTAGTCTCCAGCCACGCAACACTCTCCTGGCCCGCTGTTCTTTTGCTTCACCTCGTCCGGATGCCGGACCACCGTGCATCTCCCTTAAAAGCACGGTGACCTCCTTCCGCGTCAGTCCTGTCAAGACCGAGAGATGCGACGCGCTTACGCGAGAGTCTGCTGAGGCCAAATGAGCTATGGCAGCTCTTAAGTAGGCCTGTTTGGCGGCCCTGACCAATTCTCCGATTCCGAGACCGCCCGCTAACATACGACTGCTTATGGGCAGCAACAGAGCGGCCAAAGTCTCATTCAACTCAGCATCGACTTCTTTTTTTATCTTCGCCATCCTAGCGAGTCTGAGAAATGATTAGCGTTGCACGTACCCGTTTCTAGGGCCGTACATCCAAGAATTCACGGTCAGAGTAGATGGAGAATATTCCGAGGCCGACTCGACGTCGTGGCCTACGACTTGCCTTTTTCCGATCGCTGTTTGCTTCTAACCAATCATCCAACTCGTCCAGAAAGACGAGGCCCCTCTCTTTCGCAAAGGCGGTAAATCGCTTGGCCGTCGCCTCCGAGATGCGAGCGTTTTCGGTTTTTGTCCAAAACAAATCTGGCCCTTTCCAACTTTCTGACCGCTTCAATATTTTCGAAAGATTAGAGGTAACGTCGCTGAGAAAATTGACGATTGGCTCGAACGCCATGGATTCGGAGTTACTAGTGTAGAAGAATGGTCTCAGTAATTCGTACGTTCCTTGTCTAGTGCGCCTGACATTTCCGTACCGGATGAGAACCGCGAGAACAGTTTTGGGATCTGCCTGCCAAGTTACGCTTCGAACCAGCGCATTAAAGCCATCCCTGCCTTCGATTCGGAGCATTCGTGGGCGACCGGTCTTGTCGATGAATCGTTTGCTTCGCATCCACATTCCGACGATATCGGTATATCGAGTCGGGTGTCCGATGTGCTCGAGCTTCCGGCAGCCAGAAAGTTCCGAAACCTCCTTGAATACATGGGAGAAGACTTTGACGGCCATTTCCGGCGTCATCCCTCCAGCGCGGAGAAAAGCGGCAATCGGAAATAGGATTGACGCTGCCCGTCGGGCATTAATCGTGGTTTTCTCTTTGCGATTCTTAACTGGCACGACTGAGTCCTTTCAGGTTCGTTGAGTATTTGGCCAGGCTGACGTGAAATGAGTAAAGACCCCGAGATTCCAGAGCGACTAGCCAATTATGAAGGGGAGGCTAGTCAAAAGGTAAGCCTGCATTTCTTGCCATTGCGCCGAAAAACTCGTCCAGACCACGCCAAACCAATACCTAAGCGCGACCAGTTCACAAATGGCAAGGATGAGATCGCGGCGTTAGACGTTTCCAGAGACCGCGCACGACAGCGCAACGGGGGAACATGGGCTGTCGAAAACTCTCACCGCACGCACGTCGTAGCCAAAGAGGAGGCTTAGCGGTTGCGGTGAGAGTGAAGCGAAGTCTTACGTCAATAGCGTTGAGACACTCGCTGTATACGTGAGTTACCGGCCGCCACCTACGATGGCGTTGGAGTTGATGCCGCCGCCGACAATAGCATTGGCGCTGATGCCGCCACCTACGATGGCCTTTGCACTCACACCACCACCAACGATCGCATTTGGCTTGGCTCCGCCGCCACCGACAATCGCATTGGCGCTAATGCCCCCACCGACGATCGCGTTGGCCTTAGTACCACCACCTACGATGGCCTTCGCACTCACGCCGCCGCCAACAATCGCGTTCGGTTTGGCTCCGCCGCCACCGACAATGGCGTTGGCGCTAACTCCTCCACCCACGATCGCGTTGGCCTTAGTACCACCGCCCACGATGGCCTTC